>Ga0208695_1000086_pt1 | contig 128537 bp, 137 predicted proteins | sample AD_UKC111_MetaG_FD_184449 | JGI IMG/M metagenome (GOLD analysis project Ga0208695, IMG submission 184449) | Active sludge microbial communities of municipal wastewater-treating anaerobic digesters from Hong Kong - AD_UKC111_MetaG (SPAdes)... | ecosystem: Engineered > Bioreactor > Anaerobic >... | reverse complement strand
ACGCCTGAAGATTCGTGATTGTTGGGGATTCTGTTGACCGCAAGAAGATACAGAGGGCGATGACTAGTATTTGCTCATGGGCTATGACCCACTTTACCCCTCTTAGAGAACAATATTTTTTTTTTTGTATATTTGATACATGAAACAAGGTAATCATTCTGACCGTGATCGTGAGTTATATCTTAAAAGCATACGCTTTAAGGGTTTAACTGCTGCTGAGAAAGCTCTTCTAAAGAAAGAGGAGTCAAAGTTTAGGGATATCAAACGAAAGTACAATCTTACTAAAGAGCAGTACTTAAAGATGATTGATAATCAGAACGGATTATGTCTGGGTTGTGGTAAAGCTCCAAAGAAACTCTGTATTGACCATTGTCATACCACAGGCAAAGTCAGAGGTATTTTATGTTCGGATTGTAATGTTGCTCTTGGGCTTCTTAAAGATGATCCAAATACTTTACGCAATCTAATGCATTACCTAATACGACATTCCTGACCATACTTGCGACATTTTTGTCGTATCAAAACGATGTTGTTAAGTTATTCAAGCCCTTTAATAGAGCGCTCTACGACTGTTCAAAACATTTCCTAACAATACCAAGAACAGGACCATACAAAAGATGGTTCTCTTTGTGCGACAAATTTGTCGTATTAGGTTTGCTTCAGCTAGGTAAAAACTTAAAAACCCTTGACCAAAGTCTTTCGTGCACTGTTTTGTAGGTCTGTAAGGTGAGACTTAGGCGTTTCTCCATTCACCACTCAGATTTCCCGAGGGAGGCTTTGTCTGGATTGGACCATATCTCACCCAACTTCTTAATGTTTTGCTCACTTACCACATGGTTTTAATGGGAGCTACCCAACATAGCCTAGTTTATACACCAGGTCAGGTGCTCCTGATTCTATAGTGTACTTTAGTCAGTGAGCTAAGGTTCCTTCAGTTGGTCCGGAACCTTAATGTTGTTTCCAATCAGCCTCAGGTTGATTAAACTCTGGGTCATTGTCAGGATCTGGATGAGCGATTTGCTCACCATAAGCTTTCTTTAAGTCCTCTTGTTTTTCCATGAGGCTTTTGTAGTTGTACATAGTACCTGGTCGTTCTTTGATTCCGACCATTATATAATTGAAATGGTCTGACGGTAGATGCTTGCTATACTCAATCTTGTTGATGGTAGCTTTTCCTCCTGCGAAATCATCCTGACCGCGGTACACATACAATGCAGAGGGAACATATATTACGTCACCCTCTGCTGGTTGTTTGTACTCTGCCATGATTAGTATGTGTTTAATGATTATTAGTGCAAGAGGTAGACGCTACTCCTGCTCCCGGATTCTTTCTCAGCCTTCTTGGCTCTTATGTCAACCACAATTAAGAGAATCACTCCTATTTGGTTCCGGTGCTGGTTATATTTATCAAACCAGTCAACTTTAGACTCATTACGGGATGTATCTTCCTAGGAAAGTTACTTGTCCCTCGCTTACCCTCAGTGATTAGTTGAGGCTGGGCAGAGTCCAATCAGCGGTAAGTAGAGGAATTGAACCTCATGTAACCAACGTACGGATTCGAACCGTATCTTCTCGCTCCCTCCTCAGGAGCAGCCCACCAGACAGGGACTTACCGTAAAAGGGATCAGTGTAGTATGGGAACTACACTGTTGCCCTTTCTGCTAGCTCTCCCACCGTAGGGGTGGTTGCTACTCATTGTCAATTGCAGTAATCATTTAAGGTAATCGTATTAACCGTGCCTGCTGCACATGATGACCCATTAGATTGACAAAAATTTAAGAAAACACCGGTTGTCTTTGTTATTACACCATCCCTGAGTATGCTAAGCCTGATTGTATTTGTTAAATTACAATTGGCACTTACATGGTTAATGAAGTTAGGTCCAGGTACAATGTTTAATGAGAACACGGGTGCATCTGCATTGGGTACAATACTCTTTGTCCATATAGTTCCTGTTGCTGTAGTATCCTCAATGGTATTGTTGTAACCATCAAGATATAATATATCATACTGGCCTGAGCTAACACTTGTACCAAACTCTATTTGGTATGTCCATGTGCTTGACTTACATGATGCAACAGATGCTGTACTTGCCGGAGCGGGTGATGATGACTTTTTACTGCATGCCACCATCATCAAGATAGACATACAGATTAGGATAATCTTTTTCATTTTGTTTGTTATTGAGATGGTGGTTATGGATAACTAATAGCGGATGTGGCATAACCAATTAACTACATCCTGTAAGGTATGCTCAATAGAGATTTGAGTGTGCTGAATTTAACATACTGCCTAAGCAATAGAGGTAGATAAGCCTTTCAATTCCCGATATTGGTCCCTACTGAGCAATATCTATTGTGGTGAATTACGAAGTGGCGGTTGCTCTTTCTCTTGAAATGATACTGATGGACCACTATAGTAGTAATCAAGTACCCATAGAGGAATACCCGAGTCACTCACTCTCTGTATATACTCTTCATGTTGAATAGCTAATAGCTCATCTCTACTAAGAGAGTCTATATAAGAAGAACTATTAGTGTGTGAATCAGAGCGTATGTTGTTTCTAGCCATATAGTGCGATTGAAAATGTTATTGATGACAAGGTGGACAGATTAGAATGTAGACAATATGAGGGATGGTTGAGGACCCTCTCACACTTTCTCCCTCACTCTCAGCTACTTACAGCTAAACCATATAGGTGAGCACGTTTAGCAAGAGAGCAAAGCGAGAAAAAAAAGGGGAAGACTCTATGTCCTCCCCTCTTCTCTGTCTAACAACACTATTACATGTTGTCTATGCCCTCGCTCTTAGCGACATCAGCACCGCCTAACAAGTGAGCAACACTTGCCTTAGCTAACTCTTGACCGAAGTTACCTCCGTACTGTTTAGCTAATGATGCTGCCTGCTCGAATGCAGACATATCCGGTACAACTTTACCCTTCTCTGTTACGATAAGAGTTCCCGTGTTACCGATGCAACGGGTTGTGAACCATAATGGTACACCGTTTTCTGTCTCGCGATAGTTGTCGCCTTGAGCCGCCTTATACGCCTCGATTTGTGCTTCTGTTCCACTGCCTTCGTAAACGAATACTGTGTTACCTTTCTGTGATCTGTACGATCTGCTTAACTTTACTTTCATGTCTCTGCTTTTTAATTGTTTGACTTTTATTTATTTGTGTACTCGCAATGCGCGCCTTACTTATATGGCGAACATGTACGTATTAGCAATAGATGTTTGAGAAATAGGCGGGGAGGAAAAGCCGGAGCGAAGCGGAGGCTGTGGGGAGGAAAGAAGGCGCGAAGCGCCCACGTTTATCACACACGCCTTATATATATGTATAACCTGAGCGTGTAACCATTACATTCTCAAAAGTGTTCGTCGAAGAATTACCTGTCATTTATACCTGTTTTCCCAGGGTTTTACAAAACTCATCGGTGATAAACAGACATTAGTCGAAATGAGAGCGTGTAATGTTTGTGAGTTGAGTTAGAGGAGATAACCCTTTTACTGTACGTCTAGTTTGTGTTTGAGAAATAGCTGACCGAAAAGAAACCCGTATTGCTACGGGTCTCAATGTGTTTCGTTGCTTAGCACCTGTGCTCAGGGTTATCCTCACTCGTGGGTGAATGACTATCACAACGGGGAAGTCCCCCAAGGCTTACGCCTCAGGGTTCTCGTCCTCGGACTTGTTACCAAGCAAGTTGGCAACAGACGCCTTTGCAAGGGCATCACCGAAGTTTCCACCAAACTGCTTCGCTAAGCTTGCGGCTTGCTCAAACGCAGACATGTCAGGAACAATCTTCCCTTTGGAAGTTATTACCAACGACCCACTGTTGCCAATGCAACGAGTAGTGAACCACAATGGGGTTCCGTCTTCTTGCTCACGGTAGTAATCACCGCTTGCTTGTTTGTAAGCCTCAATCTCTTCAGGCTTAGCAGTTACTGCATAAACGAATACAGTGTTACCGTTTTGAGAACGGTATGAACGCTTTAGATTAACCTTAATCATGGCGATGGGCGCACAAGAGGACTATATCCAACAACATGTTGAATATTTTCTTATGCAATTACAATAGATGTTTTAGAAATAGTTAGGGCAGGAATGTGCGTGGAGCGCTGACCGTAGGGAAGCGGAATTAAGGGAAAAGATAACGGCTAATTGCCGTCATCATTCTCCATATTCTTTTTACGGTTAATAGCTAATGCCATTGGTCCGTAGACTGCTGCCTGAACTCTGAAGCGGACTAATCCGCTCAGTTGTTCAAGCTCTGCAGTTGTCTTGTCGTACAGCTCATCAAACTCTCTTGGTGAAAGTCTTGGTAATCTGTACTGATGTAAGGTTGCCGCTATGCAGTAAATGTGCTCAACCTTGATTTGATTCTCTTCCGAGAGCGTGAGGTAAACAACCTCATTGAAAGTTTGTGTCATGGTGATAATTTTCATACAATAGGGGTTTTAGAAATAGCTGGCTTGGTGAGTAGGCCCGAAGGCCCTATACTCACCACAAGTTTCTTTATGTGGTTGTGTATTCAGGAGAAGCAAGCTACTCTCTAATGAGAATAGCCTGCAAATGTACTACTTCTTCCCAAAGTGGAAGTTTAGTAGTTGTACCTCACGATGTTCAATAACATCGCATGGATTGATTCTCATTGGTCTGATTGGTACTAACCATTGAACATCAATAAGGTCTCCACCTTGGTACGTGCGTAGAGACTTTGCACCACAAGAGTAACTAACTTCTTGTTTAACAGCTGGCATTCCGTCAACTGTTGTGATTTGGATTGGTCCTAAAATCATGGTGATGAGTACGTAAGGGATAACATCAAACAACCTTGTCTGTATGTGTCTTATCGTAGATACAATAGATGTTTGTGAAATAGCTGAGTTCAGCAAAGCCCTTATTCAGGGCTGCTGTTCTCGGCTGCATTCAGTTGGGCTTCAATGTATTCTTGAAGATGTGCACTAAATGCCTCAAATGCATTTGCCTGTCCTTGACAATATGCTTTTAATTCTCTTGCTGTCTCACACTCAATTGGTGATTGATCAGTCATACAATCTGCAGCTGCTTTGTTTGCATCAGCCGCTAATACATCAAGTTGTTTGATGATGTCTAATACGTCCATGGTAATTAGTTTAAATGATTAATAAATAAGTAAAGCCCCGAAGGGCCTTACTCTTACTTGTTTGCGTAATACTCTTTACGTATTACAGATGCCTGTTCATCTAACAGGTCAGCCTTAGCTAATGTGGTTGCACTGTCAATTGCAAACCATATTGCAGACTGTTGGTGTGCTACACAAGCAATGAATGTGTAACCTTTCAATGTAATGAATACACTGATGTGTTGATGAAAGTGTGCAGGTAAGCGCTTTAATATGGCTGTTGCCATCTCAGTCTTATAACGCATTTTCATCGCCTTATGAGTGCCCATATAGGCATACCCAAATCTGAAGCTTTTCAATTGCTCCATTGTACAGTTTGTTGTCATGGTGAGTATGTTTAAAGTTATGTATGTACAATGGAGGTTTTAGAAATAGTTAGCAAGCTTAGGTTGATGTAAATGTTTCCAAGAAAAAAAGAATTCTTAAAAGTTTAGCCAGATTTTCAAATGCTCCAAAATAAAAGGTGGGGGTAGGGGCCCTGGCGGTTAGACCCCGGGGTGTTTTGTAGAGGACCCCTCTCTCATACTCACATATATCAAATCGCCCACCCGTCATAAACAGGAGTCACTCCTAATCTTCTTGTCCTAGGGGGTTTTGCTTTTATGCAGAAAGATGCATGTCACGCTTGTTTATTCGCTGGAATTTTGTATATTATAGAAAACAAACATTATGAAAAAGAAACTCTTATTAATCATCTTGGGTTCTCTGGTTGTAGCTGGGATAGCTGCAGCAGTTTTGATACCCTTAATTTTAAAGAAAGACCATCATGAAAATCCGGTACCAATTACTCCTTCTCCTGAACCCCAAGATACTGCGGGCACGGCTTTACAAATTTTCAACCGTTATGACAGTGCTGTTGTTGTTTACATTACTCTTGGCGCTACTCCTGGTTGCATTCAGTCTGTTCTGGATTTGCCGTTTAATGTGGATACCGTTCCTGGCTCTAAGAAAATGCAAGGAACATTCTTATTGGCGCCAGGTGATTCTACTGTTGCATTCAACTCAGATACCCTCGGCTTTAACGGGGTTATTTCATTTGGCTATGCTCCTGATAATTGCCCTTCTCCCCGATATCCCTTAGGTCTTAACCAGTTCGAATTTATATTGAATAATTCTTTCCAGCCGGGTCAACCTCAGGAGTCGATAAATATATCATGTGTCCATGGTGTGAATTGTGTTATCAGATGTGATGTGAAAACGGATTCGTTAACTCCATTCAATGCTGGTCCTACTATTCCTTTGGTACAGAGTTTTGCTAATACACTTAATCGTTCTCAGATTAATATTGTCGGTGTTTATCCTTACGGATGTACTCACTGTACTGATTATATAGGAGCACCTAATTGTATTCCGGTACCGCAGCCAGTTAACACGGAAGCTATTTGCCAGGTACAAAGACCTGCTGTAAAAACCAACAAGGGAAAAATTTCTGTAATTTATTTAGGAAAAATGCAGCCCGCATTAAAATAAGTATTATATTTGCACCATGTTCAACTTTGTTCAACCTTGTCTATATTGGAGTTTGTTTTCACACATCAATGTGAACAGGGATAAGTTTGTCTATTAGTTAGTAAAACAAATTTTGAAAAAGCCCTGTAGAAATACGGGGCTTTTTTTTTGGGGCTATAGCTCAGTTGGTAGAGCAGCGGACTGAAAATCCGTGGTCCCTGGTTCGATTCCAGGTAGCCCCACAATATGCCGACACTGCAGAGTGGGAGATCTGCACCAGACTGTAAATCTGGCGTCATTGACTTTGGGGGTTCGAGTCCCTCTGGCGGCACAACACGGAAGTGGTCTGAATGGACGAAGAGCTAGTCTTGAAAACTGGTGGCTGTAAAAGGTTTGGGGGTTCGATTCCCTTCGCTTCCGCAAATACATCTCTAGCTCAACTGGTAGAGCAGTGGTCTCCAAAACCAAAGGTTGTAGGTTCGATTCCTGCGAGATGTGCAAATGGTACCGTGGATGAGTTGGTTTAGTCTCAGGTCTGCAAAACTTGCTACGTCAGTTCGAATCTGACCGGTACCTCAAACATACGGAAGATAGGCAGATATTGGTTTGTTGCACCGCACTGCTAACGCGGCCCAGGTAAAACTGGTGAGGGTTCGAGCCCCTTGTCTTCCGCACTATGCCTCTGTGGCGGAATTGGTAGACGCGTTGGTCTTAGGAACCAATGTCGAAAGGCGTGCAGGTTCGAGTCCTGTCAGAGGTACAATGCTCCGGTGGTGAAACTGGTAGACGCGCAGGACTTAAAATCCTGTCCTTCGGGGTGCGGGTTCAAATCCCGCTCGGAGTACAAAAAAAAAATATTTTTGCAAAATGTTTGCAGGAATAAAAACTATGCTTATATTTGTAGCGCAAATGAAACATGTACAACATATAAATATCCAGGTGGCGAAAGCCATGATTACGCGCAGAGGCGATGAGCCGTCATGCCCGGAGGGTTTTGTATATTGTCTTGCTTCACATAAATAAGAAGTCATAGAAATCAAAATACGCAAAAGCCTCTGGGAATCATCTCAGAGGCTTTTTTGTTTTCGAGATGTAGTTCAGTTGGTAGAACGCGTGCTTTGGGAGCATGAGGTCGTCGGTTCGAGTCCGGCTATCTCGACTTAAATTATGGGCCAGATGCCGACGGCAGGTCAACCCGCTTGCACCGGGATTGTATGGGTTCGATTCCCACTGTGTCCACAGAGCTGATTATCAGGTGCAACCTAACAGCGGATTCGCAACCCGTCTGGATAATCAGGTTACATTAAGCGCCAGTAGCTCAATTGGTAGAGCTCTAGCCTTCCAAGCTAGAGGTTGCGGGTTCGAGACCCGCCTGACGCTCCAACATCTGTGATTACAATAAGCAGATGGAAGGGAAGTAAAATGAAATTCAGCACGGGGTTAGTTCTGCGTGTTTGTAAGGAGTGGTTGGAGGCCACAGTCCCCGACTAACAGGGACAAAGTACTGAAAAAGCCTTATAACGAATGGATTACTTCCCTATGATTTTTGGTCTGTTGGGGGAGTTCGGCCGTCCCTGCTGCACTGTCACTGCAGAGATCACGGGTTCAAATCCCGTACAGACCGCCAGGAAGCAAACATGGGTTCGATTCCCATCAACTGGTCTAGTGCCGGTTGTCGTCTAGGGGTCAGGACGGCTTCACGTTATTGCTTCTTAGCTCAGCGGTAGAGCAGCGCCCTGTTAAGGCGACGGTCCTAGGTTCAATCCCTAGAGGAGCAGCAAACATTGACACATGGCGCAGCCTGGTTAGCGCATCACACTGATAATGTGAGGGTCCCAAGTTCAAATCTTGGTGTGTCAACTTAATATCAGAATAGCTCAGCTGGTTCAGAGCAACACCCTTACAAGGTGAAGGCCGGGAGTTCGAATCTCTCTTCTGATACACAAAATATATTTAAACTTGTAATGTTTACACTAATAAGATATAGAAGAAGCAAGGCTAAGATAAAATCTTAGTCCAAACTCCTCTATAGCTTAGCTGGCTAAAGCACCATACTTTTAATATGGGGACCGCGGGTTCGAATCCCGCTAGAGGAACAAATCTCTCCCCATAGCTTAACTGCATAAAGCTTTTGCCTTCTAAGCAAACGATTACAAGTTGGAATCTTGTTGGGGAGACCACGCACCTTTAGCTCAGTTCGGTCAGAGCAGCTCACTCATAATGAGAAGGTCGTTGGTTCAAGTCCAATAAGGTGCACAAAATATTTGGCGGGGTAGAGCAGTCGGCTAGCTCGTGAGACTCATAACCTCAAGGTCACTGGTTCGAATCCAGTCCCCGCTACTAGAGTGCTAATGACGCCTGACAAAGGAGGGGATATATAACGCAGGTCTCCCGACACTCAACTTGTTCCTGTCTTCTAGGGGTTAGGATATTGCCCTTTCACGGCAATGACACGGGTTCGAATCCCGTCAGGAATACATAAGCCAAAGTAGCTCAGCTGGTAGAGCTCCTGATTTGTAATCAGATGGTCGTAGGTTCGAACCCTATCTTTGGCTCTGTGTTAGTAGCATATTCGGTTAATGTATCAGATTGTGGATCTGAGGAACAGGGTTCGATTCCCGCTAACACCCCAATTGGTTTCGTAGCTCAACTGGATAGAGCGTTACACTACGGATGTAAAGGTTCGGGGTTCGACTCCCTGTGAGACCACTTCTTATTGTCCTGTAGATTAACTGGCAAATCGTCTGATTTTGGATCAGAAGACTCCTGGTTCGAACCCAGGCGGGACAACTTTCTTTTACAAGTTCTTGCATATTTGAATTGTTTTCTGTATATTGATTAAAAGATATTGACAGCATCATGGATATAGAAAACATACAAGCATTAATTGCTCAGGGCAAGATTGTAACACTTGCAGACATTGACCCTTCACAATCTTATGTAGGAATCGGTGTGTATCAAGCAGGAAACAGAAAAAGAGGTAGTGCTAACAATAGTTACCCTACTTATGTAATTCCTGTTTCTGAATTAGGAGGAACTCCTCCGGCACCTTATGTGTACATTACTCCAAACATTTTATATGTTGATAATGTTCAGGGGAATGATGCAACTGCTCAGATTGGATATCCAAACAAGCCTTACCAAACGTTAGATGCTGCAACAATTGCAGCTAGTGCAGGTGACTTAGTTTTAGCTCGTAGAGGTACCTACAATGTTTCAGTATCTTTTAAGCCAGGAGTTAATTATGACCTAGGTGTTTCAACTGTATCAATTGGATACATGGTAAACAATGACTGGGGTTCTGGTTATTTCAATGTATATGGAAATGCAGACTTCTTAGTATATGGAGGTCTTGTAAACAGCTGTATAAATAGTACAGTGTATATTGAGTGCAACTCAGTTATGTACTGGGCTGAACCGGTTGGTGGTATCATCACAAATTCTGAAATCACAATCAAGGTTACTGAACAAATGCAAGGAATGGCTCAATATGCCTTCTTATCATACTTAGACGGTAGCTCAACAAACGTAATTGTAAACTTTACAGCTGACCGCTATAATTTCCCAAGAGGTGTTATTAGCTGGTTCAACGGAAATAATCCGATTACATTCAACCTTTATGGTCGTGAAATGACTCACACGGGTCCTGATGGATTTGCTTCTTTAGCATGGCCTTTAGGTGATGGTATGACTATGAACTTCTATGTTGAACATATCATCATAAATGCTGTTGGTGCCAACGCATTCTTCCCATGGTACGGTAAATTAAATGTGTATTCAAAAATCACATGTAATACGGATACGTCATGGATTATGGCAGACGGTGGTGAATCTACCTTCTTTGGAGATATTGAAGCTCCTTTAGGTCTCTTATATGTAAGAGGTACTGGAGGAAAAGTTAACCTACGCCAAGCTAATTATAACAGTGGTCGTAACGGTTATGCAGCTTTAGTTAATGGAAAATTGACTATTCAAAATGGAACTGTTAAAAACATGTATGCTGCATTAGGTGCTCCCGCTATTATTCAGGTAAATAACGCAGCTGCATCATTAATATTGACAAACACTAAAATCATTGGAGACGCGGGTCGTTCTCCTATTACTGATGTAACAGCCGGTTCCGCTTTAGTTCAAGCTTACGGTTCGAATTATTCAGTAGGTGTACCAGTAGGTATCACACCTGTTCCAGAAACAATTACTCAATTTGCAGCATTACAATAAACCCCTAAGATATGAGCGCAATAACAATGAATAAAAAAACTACAGCTGATATCTCAGCTGAGAGACTTGACTTCAGTACGTTTCAAAAAGTACCTGAAGTAATTCCTGCTAATTCAGAACTTACATTTACAGGTAAACCTGCACCAGACAAGGTAAAGGTTATTGTAAAAGGTTTAAACCACATTTACAGTATTTCTGAAACAGATTGGGAACAAAAAGCACAGTAACACAACTTAATATAAAACAAGATGAGTGTAGGTAATTTAAAAACTAACGGGAACAAAGGAAACAACTTCCCATTCCAACTAGGAGCATTACAGCTATTAGGTTTAATAGAAGCTGGCATAACAGGTTTAGTTCCTCCAGGTGGTTTAGCCACTGAAGCAACAGCTTTATCGATTTTAGCTGCAATTCAAAATGGAAGAGATTTTGAACAAAACTTAGTAATAGATACGGGTGGTGTAGGTTGTCCTGCAAACTGTCCAACTTATTCTGAAATCAGAATTTGGAATGGAACTAGTTTTGATCCTCCTGTTTACTATAATGCAGCAGGTGCTGTTGTAGTTCCAGTTGGTCCATTGGAATATGTGAATCCTCAATTCACGTTAGAAGATATTTTGCAACAATTGGTTGCAGCAAATGCATTACTTACCACAATCGATGGTGATACATCTACGTTAAGTGCGCCTCAAACAGGTTTACCTCCAGTAATGATTAGATCAAGTGCTGCAGGTACGGTTGCTGCTGGAAAGCGTAGTATAGCTTTCTTTAATGCAGGTAATGCCGACGCCACTGTAACAGGTGCTGTTTTAAAGCCAGGTGAAACTGTATCTTTTTCAGCAGATGGTTTACGTGATACGTTAGCTGCTGCATCATATGATGGAACAGGAACTGATTTATTAATTACAACTGTAGGATAACATGAGCACAGAAATAAAAAGAACATTACCTAATGATGAGTACCAAGCTGCTATAAATTCAAGCAGTCCATCAAGTACTAATCCATTTGCGACAGAAGCAATTACTGATGCATTACAAGTGCAAATTAATGCAATTACTCCAGGTAATGTATTAATTTCTGGAGGAGTAGTTTGGTCAGGAACAGGTTTTACGTATGACGTATCTGCACTTGAATATAAGATTCAAGGTGTGACTTATACAACTTTACCTACATCTGTTACATTAAGTGCGGCTGACCCATCAAATCCACGTATCGATGTTATTTACGCAGATGACACCGGTGCTGTTGGTGTATTAACAGGAACACCGTCAGGCTCTCCTGTAAAACCAAGCATTGATACTGCAACTCAGATTGAGCTTACATTTGTAGCAGTACCTGCCGGTTCAACTACACCTGTGATTTCTACAGTACTGATTTATAATGAAAACATTGGTGCTCCAGGAGAATGGAATACGTCATCAGATGATGTTAACGTAAACTTTAACTCAACACTTGACCCATACTCAGGTGTAAAATCTGTAAACACACAATTACCATTAGGTATTAACCGTGAGATTATTTTCACAAGAGGTACACCATATCCAGTAAATGGTGGTGTATTAAGCTTCCGTATTAAAGCTAAGAATGCAATGAACACGGCAGGTGGTCGTGTGTATGTAGGTTTCTTTAATGGAGCTACCTTACAAGGAAATGCAGTGTATATTGGTGGTAGTAATGCAACCATTTACGGATTCAATCCTAACAATACAACATCTTACCAATTAGTGAGCATTCCTATGAGTGCCTTTGGTGTATTACCAGCTACGGTAGGTGCTTTACGTTTATACAGATTAACCGGTACATCTACCGCAAACTTCTTTTTAGATTTAGTTCAAATCCAAGAAGGTGTAGTAACTGTGCCATCAGCTGCTCCTGGACACGTTATCTATGAAGAAACGACTCAACTTGCACAAAGAACTAAACTGTCTTTTGTAGGGGCAGGTGTAACAGCTTCAGATGATCCAGGTAATGACCGTACAATAGTTACAATTCCAGGTGGAGTAAACTCTCTTGGTTCCATTGTAGGTGATTATAAAGTGGATACAGCTGTAGGAGGTAATCCTGCTCCAGGTTATATTCGTTATAACAATGCTACACAAACTGCAGCTACTGTTATTACTATTGACCACTTAACTGATAACGGTATTGATATTGACATATTATTAGCCTTAATAACATCAGGCTCTTCTTTGATAATTCAAGACAAAGATGATTCTGCAAACTATCAGATATTCACTATCACAGGTCCTCCTGTTGAAACTGTAGTAAATGATTACTGGAGTATTCCAGTAGCCATCAATACAAGTGGTGGTTTAGGAACAACTAACTTTGCGAACAACCAATCAATCATTGTAGCTAATTTTGCTGCAGCACAACCTATTACTATTTCAGGTGAGGCGAGTGGTTCAGGAACTACAGCTATTGCATTAACTTTATCAAACGCAGCTGTAATATCAAAAGTACTTACAGGTTACGTTAGTGGTGCAGGGGTTATTACAGCTACCGATACCATTTTACAAGCTATTCAAAAACTGAACGGAAACATAGGTTCTTTAGTAACAGGTGTTAGTTCTGTATATGGTAGAACAGGCGTTGTTACAGCTCAAAGTGGAGATTACAATACTTCACAAGTTACAGAAAATACAAACTTGTATTTCACTAATGCAAGAGTTCTTGCAGCAGTGTTAACCGGGTATGTATCTGGTTCAGGTGTAATCAGTGCTACAGACACTGTTCTACAAGCTATTCAAAAGTTAAACGGTAATGTAGCTTTAAAACAAGATGCATTAACATTAACTACAACAGGTACAAGTGGACCAGCTACATTAGTAGGTAGTACGTTAAACATTCCACAATACTCAGGAGGTGGAGGTGGTTCATCTTGGACTGTTACAACTCAAAGTGGAGCAAGTTATACTGCAGCTAATAATGATTTTGTATTAATCAATGCAGCTACACAAACCGTAACATTACCTGCAGCTACTGCTAATGCAAGAGTAGGGGTGAAAATGATTAACGCGACTGTTACAAATATTCAAGTTAAAACAGCTTCGGCAGGTGTAACAATTGACGGAGTTGATAGAAGCGCAACAGGTTTACCTATTTACAATCAGTGGGATTCATTGACTTTTATAGCAGACGGTACTAACTGGTTTATTCAATCTTAATCACTATGCCATATATAGGAAATAGAGGAAAATACACATATGGTTTAAAGACCATTGCCCAGATTGATGCCTTAACTGGTATGCAAGCTGGCGATACCGTTTATGACACTACCAATAATAAACCTACTCGTTATACAGGAACTGTTTGGACAAATGCCGATTGTGTAGTATTGACAAACAGAACCGGTGCAACACTTGTTAGAGGTGATGTAGTGGTAGTATCAACTAACGCAAATGCTGTAGCACGAACCATTACATCAGGTAATCCATTAGTGGTAGGACCTGTACTTTATGGAGGTGCTGACTTAGCAGAAGTTGCTGTAGCTATTTCTGGAATTTATGATGTAAACTTAACAGCTGCAGGAACTGCACGAGATGGTGTTATAACAGGTACTACTTTAGGTAGAGGTACAGGTACTAACAACTTTGCTCAAGATGGAGTTTTTGCAAGTATCCTGGTAACAGGAGGCGCTGCCGGATTACATAGATGTTTTATTAGACCACACCCTGAATACTGGTAAAATTATGAGTTACTTTAGTGAAAGATTTACATATGGACGTAAGACTACTGCTCAAATTGCAGCTTTAACTGGTATGCAACAAGGTGATACAGTTTGGAATACGACCATTAAAAAAAGAGAATATTATACAGGTACAGTTTGGACTAATGACGATTGTGTCATTCTTACAAACGGTGAAGGCTCCGCTGTAGGTGAAGGAAAGCTTATGTATTTAAGTGCTGCAAATACAGTGATGTTAGCAGATAACGTTGACAATGACTTCTTTATTGGAGTTGTTTTCAGAGGTGCAGCAGCAGGGGGTGAATTAGTTATTGCAACTAAAGGTGTTTACAAAATTGAGTTTAACCCATCTAGTTTACCTACTATAGGTAACTTTGCAAACCTTTCAGCTAATGCTAATGTTGGGTATGCGAATGTGAATACAACAGGAACTGTAAACAGCATAGCTGTAGTAGCAGAAAATTATTCAGGAGGACTTCCTGTAGACAAATTAGTTAGATGTTGGTTACACGATCATGACAGTTTTTAATTATGGCACTATTAACTAGAGGAGGTACAACCTTCGGAAATAGAACAACCGCTCAGATTGATGCTTTAACAGGCATGGCTGAAGGTGACACTGTGTTTGATACCTCATTAAAAAGATACAGAGTATATGACGGTCTTGGTTGGGCCGGTGATAATATCATTGTGCAAAAAATAAGTACAGGATTAGCTTCTGCTGCACAAGGGAATCTTATTCGACCAAGTTCTGTAGCTAACAATGAAATCGGTTTACCAAGCGTTGCTTCAGGTAATCTTAAACTTATTACGGCTACATCTGTTTCTACAGTAACTAAAGCACAAAACGAATATTGTCCTGTAAGTTATTTAGGCGTTCAACCTGCGAAGTATGACGGTGTAGGTGCTTCTGTAGACCCAACTGAATATGTTCAGATGTCAACAGGTGTAGCGGGTCAATTTACCGAAACTACTTTAGGTTCTGGTACGGCAGTATTCGGAGTCGCTCTTGAAACAAGCAACGTAGCAGGCGCATTAGTAAACATTATTTTTAGATCAACAGAAAAAGCTTAATAGATTATGGCACACAAGTATTATGCATATGCAAGACATATGGACGGAAGTCAAGAAATTGTAACTCTTAAATGGGTTGAAGTTACACAAGATCCAACATATCCATGCAGTGATGGTGGGTTCTCGAAACCCGTAAGTCAATTGGATGCAAATGAACAAGCACATCTTGATGAATTTCTTACAAGTGGTCAAACCCTAGAAGATGTAAGTAATTTGCCAAAAAATGAAGATGGCATGAACACGTTATAGTATTAATAATTATATTTGCAAAAGCTATACGTTATGACAACAGAAATATACACCTTCTTACTTGGATTGTCTGGTTCAATCATCATCCTCCTATTTGCAATAATAGGCTACTTCTTAAAAATTGTGCACGCTGATGCTAAAAAATCTGTTGAGGAGGCCGGAAAGAACAAAGGAAAAATTGAGTTATTAGAGCTTCAAATCAACAGCGACGTTAAACGTCTTGAACAAACTACACAGCTAGAGCTAAGGAATCTTGCTGATTCTGTTGGAAAGTTGTCATACAGTGTAGAACAGTTAGTAAAGATGAAATTCACAGATACACATAAATCTTAATGCATACAGCCAGATCTTAAAGTCTGGCTTTTAAATTTGCATATCTCCTCTAAAATCTGTATATTATATCATTATACAGAGCTCATGGCAGCACAAGATAAATTAACCCCTACAGCTATTACGTTAGCTAACAACCTAAATGGAACAAGGCTTTCAACAGGTGCAACTTTCAAGATGCCCTCAAAAGCTAAGTCTAAATGGGATAACCCGTTCATGGATGTAGTTAAGTTCTTTGCAAGCATTTATGCTAAGCAGAACAAAATTGCAACAGGGGATATGTCCTGGAATCATAAACTTGACGACAATCAACCGTTACAAGATGCATTTGCACTTGACCAAAATCTTGCTCAACTTACTCTCGGAAACGTGGTTGCTATTACAGAAGCTGAATGGAACGAATTTCAAACAGCTATCAGTCGTTGCTATAATATAATCAAATGGCTTCCACCGGTTGCTTCATTACCTTATACAGCAACTGAAATGACAAACTTATATAGTTTAGCAGGGATTGGTTACGACACTACTAACAAGATTTATGGTGCGGATGGTGAACTCCTTTACAGTGGTGCATCTAAGGCAGCTCCTGACTATACATGGCATGCTAAGTGGAACGAACTTAAGGTACCTTATGACAAGGTGCTTAAAGTAGATACTCCGTATGTTGCACCAATAGCGCCATCTGGAGTTAATCCGAATTCAAATTATTACCGCTTTACAGGTAATCGTAGATGGTTCTTTGACCAATCCATGATTGAGATTGGCTTATAATTAATGCCCTGATTCGTCAGGGCTTTTTTTTTCTCCTAGCTGTTAATAAATTTGTAAAGTTTAAACTTTTTGCATTATATTTGTCTGTAACTAAAAACTCATATCATGTCAGAAACAACCAACAACACTCCAGAGAGTACTACTGAAGAAAGAGTACCTACGGCTGCCGAGATGGAAGCATACCGTAAAAACATGCAAGCTTACTACAAAGAGCAGATGCCCTTGTTAAAAGCTCAATTAGAGTATGAACGTACGATTGCGGATATTGAAGAGCAGCGTGTAAAAGCTATGACTATGGTGATTCGTCAAGCCCAATTAAAAGCGGGTCCACCAAGAGAAGCAGCACCGGCTCCTTCTCCTGATAACGAAGACCGCAAAGACCCAAGTGGCGAAACACAACCAGGAACACGTAAATTAAGAACAGAATCATGACAGTAGACATTGCAACATTAAGAAGAACCATTGCTAAGCTAGGCTACAAGTGGTTCGAGGATCAGCCAAACATTATTGCTATCCGCAGTACCTTGAATGTACCTAATGTGTTCAACGACATCTTGACCATCGTGTACAAGAAGAACGGTGTTGAAACACTTTACACAGCAACAATTACAACTGAGCCAGGAGTTACCTATCAGAAGAAATTGCTTAACCCAAAAGGATGTTGGGTAATGATGCCTGCTCAAATGATTGACGCATATGCACCGGGATTACATCAAGGAAAACCTGACCACAGATGCTTACGTAGTGTAGGTAAAATCTACGGTCTTCGTGATGCCGATTTAGATGGAATTGCTGGAAACAGCGGTAAACCTGAATGGGTTGACGGAACTACTGTAGGTGCAAACATACATGGTGCAAACAAAGCGGGTATTACTCGTGAGATTGGACCTTGGTCAGCCGGTTGTCAAGTTCACAACGACTGGAAGAAAAAAGAAGAGATGATGAAGATTTGTGACCTTTATCCAAAACAAAAGAAGTTCACTTATACGTTAGTAACGGAAAAGGACTTAACATTTTAAACTGTCAGTTAAACCAACAACATGGCAAAAGTAAACATAGTAAACAAGCAGGTTCAGATGAGCCTGCCTGACATAATCAAATTTCAGTTGCTCACTCATTGCTATATTAATCATATAGCTTTGAGTGAACTGGACTTTGACTGTCTGACACAATTAGGTATTTTAGGAGAATCAGAGCTTACTGATTTTTGTACCTTGATGGCTGAAAGAAGACTTCAAGAGAAACTAAAGACTATGTCAGAGGCAGCTGGAAAAAAGCTAGATGCTTCACCTCAAACTATTCGCAACGTTTTAATTAAAGTAGAAAAAGAGGGTCTTATCCAAAAAACAGGAAAAGGTAGAAAGCGTATTAGTCTTAATCCAGACTTGAAAATTCAAACTGCAGGAAACATACTGTTAAACTATAAAGTGGTCCACATTGAATCCCAAGAAGCCTAAAGACATAATAAAGATGATGTCTGAGCCAGATAAAAATCTGGTGAATGACTTAGTATCTTTTTACTTTAAAGATGTCAGAAAAGCCTTGTCTGAAGCTCAGGGGGCAAACATTATAGTAGAGGGGTTGGGTACTTTCAGAGCTAAGTCTTGGAAGCTACCTGATATTATTGCTGAAACGGAAAAGATGCGAGACAAGTATAAAGCAATAGTTGATAGCCAGAACCCAATCACCTTTCAGAAGTTTTCTATCCTGAAAGACTATGAAGACAAACTTGAAAAACTGTACGCATTACGTGACAAACTAGAACTAGACAAACAGAAAAAAGAACAAATGAAGCACTTAAAAGAAATATGGAAACACCGCAAGCAAATACTTGAAGGTGTTGGTAACGCAATCTTTAAAAAGGAAAAGATTGAAGCTATTGCAAACAGTCGTATGGAGATTTGTAAAGCTTGTCCTATAATTGATTTAACTGGAGAGAAATGTGTAGTACCAGGTACGCAACCTTGCTGCGGTGCTTGCGGATGTAAACTTGCATTCAAGACTCGCTCTCTTTCTTCTCAATGTGAACATCCGGATGGACCAAAATGGGAAGCTGTTTTAGAGCAAGCAGAAGAGGATAAATTGTATCAGGAAATTAACTATAATCCAGACGAACATGGAGGGGATATCACAAGCAATACTGAAGTCTAGGTCAACGGGGCGTACCCAGGTTACACTAGATGCTTTGGAGAGTTTCATGGAATCTCTACACAAACCCTATACAGAAAAGCGTCAGCTTGTTGTATTAACTGGTCAAGGTGGAATGGATAGATTTCAGCTTGAAATTGAAAAAGGTAATGACCGTGACTTTGCTGACTTCCTTGAAATGAACAAGATTGTTACATCAGAAGAACGAGACCGTTTAAAAGAGATGATAAACGGTACTTATGAAGATTATGCTGTAGCCAAAGAAATTTTGTATAACTTGTCTGAGTCAGAAAAGCTACCTTACAAAAGAAAAAAAGAATGATGGAAACCTTGCATGTACAACAACCGCTTTATATACCAACTGGTCGTACCGGTCAAGAAAGACATGCAGTAAAACAAGTGTTGCAGTACAGTCTTGAACAAGGTCGTATCACATTGTGTGAAATGCTGAGGTTACAAGACCTTGTAGAATCACCTGATGCGGAAAACTTAACTGTAGCAATGTCAATCCTAGAAGTAAAACATAGTATTAAATTTGTATGAACAACCTCCCTCACATAGGTGTAATCTTTATGTCAAATGCTGAAAAAACAGCACTTGAGATAATCTCTAAAAACATAGAGGAACAACTTATGTGGGGTAATTCTGATTACTTTCAAAAGAAAGCTAAGGAGTCACTTAAACAGTTGCTCATAGAAAAAAAAGTAAGCCGAACCCAAGCAAAAAGTCTTCTTCAGATGATAAACTCACCTGCAAAAGATAATCTGGATTTTGCGCGAAATTTAATGGAAACCTTATCAACTCAAAAATCAATTCAACATGTCAGTCATATTTAAACCCGAAAACCACAGTTATGAAAGCTTAGATCCGAATGAACGGATAAAGTGGACAAGTGTAACAACCTTTGTAGGATTGTTCAAGCAAAAGTTTGACCCAGTCAAGCAATCCATTAAGTCATCAAAAAATCCTAAGTCAAAATGGTTTGGGATGGACCCGTTGGAGATTCAAGCTCACTGGGCAAAAGAAACAGACCGTGCGGTATCTAATGGTAGCTTTTATCATGACCAACGCGAGTCAGACCTTTTGGAACTTGAGACCATTGAGAAAGCTGGTAGAGCTTTACCAATTATCAAGCCTATTTACAACAATGGTATAAAACAGGCTCCTGTACAACGTTTAACTGAAGGGATTTATCCAGAGCACTTTGTGTTCTTAAAGTCTGCAGGTATCTGTGGACAATCTGATAAAGTTGAAGTTATTAAGGATACTGTAGACATCGTTGACTACAAGACTAATAAGGAAATCAAGAAAGAGTCTTTCCGTAACTGGGAAGGCATTTCACAGAAAATGACCGGTCCATGTGCTCACTTAGATGATTGTAATTTCAATCATTACTCTTTACAGCTGAGTATTTACATGTACATTATCCTAAAGCATAACCCTACTCTTAAACCAGGCAAGATGTTTCTTCACCATGTTATCTTTGAAAAGATTGGTGAGGATAAATTTGGTAATCCAATTCTGAAGCTTAATGAGCAGGGTGAGCCAATCGTAAAAACGGTTGTTCCTTATGAGGTACCTTATCTAAAGACAGAAGTTATAGCAATGATTAAATGGTTACAAGAACAAAAAGACAATGGGATACTGGGATAAATTAGAATGGGTGGATGAATCACATCCAGAAATACTACGAGTGCCAATCACACTTGAAAGTAGACAACACAGAAATTTAGGATTAGATGGAGAAGCTCCAAACTTCCAAACTTTTCAGTATATTGACATGAGTAAACTTACAAGTTTGCGTCACTGTTTTTTAACTGAAGAAGAAAAGCCTGATGAAGATACTTGTTTGATTTATACAGGAGCCGAGTCAGACGGTTTGATGGTAGATGTACCGTTATCTGACATGATGAAAATGTGGTTAAAACATAAAAAGTGGAAAAATGAGCAACGATGAATATCAACACCAGGATTTCTGGACAGAACTAAATAAAAAGTTAAATGAAGAACAAGAGTCAGTTTGCATTCAAAGTAATGAAAAAGGCGAGTGCCTAATGAGCATGAAATGGATGATGATTGACATGAGTGAAACACCTAAAACAAAAGAAGATGAACATACAAATGTTTGACATCCATGACGGGAATGTGGTAATTAACCACAACTGTCTGTCTATTCCAGAACTCAAAGCTATTCATGATGCGTATGAAGATCCTATTCCCGCATTCAACTTTTTGTATTACATGTTTGATATTAACAGTCCATATATCAACATTGAAGAAGAGGCCAAGGAAGAAACTCTCTTGACTGATTTTCCTGGTGAATACACCTTGGAAGATGAAGTCATGATTGCAGCCATCAAGAAAATGGAAGAGCTTTATGTTACACCCACTTACAGATATTATCTGGATAACAAGATACTTATGGAAAAACTTGGTAAATTTGCTAGGACTGCTTCCGTAACTACAGGACGAGATGGGAACATTGGAGCTTTACAGAGTCAAGTAAAATCCGTAGGTAAAACTATAATGGAGTTTAAACAACTTGAGAAAGTAGCAATGGATGAAATATCAGAGGGTAAAAACAGAGCAAGAGGTGGTAAAAAACTAGCATACGATCAAGATTGAGAAAGATAGCTTTTATAATAGTGTATTGGTTAGCCGTAGAAACATGGCGTTCATGGCTATTCTATAGTGAAGAACATAGACGAGTAGGAACTTATTACACAAACATTTTAGTACCATGAGTAATCATTATATAGAAATACCTACTTGGGAAAACGGTCAATGGAGTACTACCACCTTTGATACAATGGAAGAGTTCAGAGACTTCCTTCTTCCTCTGTTCAAGATTCCAGGAGAATATGGCTTTGATGAAACTGCCTTTGAGTTTAATGCTCAAGCTCGTCAGTTTACCAAAACCGGTGGAAATTCTGGAGGTGGTTATTACTGCCCTTATCCTGAGGGAAGTAAAGACTTCCGTACATACTGGAACTTTGAAAAACAGAAATGTAGAAACGGTGTTCTTTACAAGGGTAAGCATAACATGTGGTATCTCCCTAGAGAATACTACATGTGGATTAACTTCCTCCCTATCAATGATAAGGTGAAAAAGAAGTTTGACTTCCCATCTGTATGGGACAGTCAGTATCATATGGCTCTATATGAGCTACTAGCAGAGCTGCATTACATGCACTGTTCTGTTTTAAAGAAACGTCAGTTTGGTTCTAGTTATTATCACATGGCCAAACTAATCAATCAGATATGGTTTGAGGAAACACCTATTTTGAAAATTGGTGCTTCGCTAAAGGACTATATCAACGAGAAAGGTTCATGGAAATTCTTAACTGAGTATAAGTCTTTCCTTGACGATAAGACGGCATGGTACCGCCCAATGAATCCGGGTAAAGTACTTATGTGGCAACAGCAAATTGAAGATACTACACCGGATGGTCGTACAACATATAAAGGTTTAAAAGGTACTCTGCAAGGTGTGAGTTTTGAACAAAGTGATACAACCGGTGTCGGTGGTGGTATCAGAATCTTCTTCTATGAGGAAGCTGGGGTAGCACCTACTATGGATAAAACAGTTGAGTACTTATTCCCTGCACTTCAGTTAGGACAAGTAACTACTGGTATTTTTATTGCTGCGGGAACGGTGGGTGACTTGGATGCATGTGAACCATTAAAGCATATGACCTACCACCCAAGAGTCAATAGCATTTATCCAGTAACAACTAACCTAATTGATGACAAGGGAACTATTGGAGAGTCAGGTTTGTTTATTCCGGAGCAATGGTCTATGCCGCCATATATTGACAAGTACGGAAACTCTCTTGTAGAAGAAGCTTTAAAAGCTTTAAGCGAAGATTTTGAGAAGTGGAAGAAAGAGCTTTCTCCTGAAAAATACCAGTTGCGTGTATCTCAAAGACCGCGTAATATTGGTGAAGCTTTTGCTTACCGAAAAGTATCTTTATTTCCTCAGCATTTGGTTGCTGCACAGATGAAGCGAATTGAGGAGAAAGAATACCCGTATGAGTTTATTGACTTAACCAGAGATGCCGCAGGAAAAATTATAGCGGAACCAACCAAGAAGATTCCAATCAGCGAGTTCCCAATCTCAGTTAAAACTGAAGATAAAACAGGTGTTATTGTTGTCTATGAACGTCCTGATAAAGATGCAGCCTGGGGAACCTATTACGCATCAATTGACCCCGTGTCAGAGGGTAAAACAACAACCTCAGAATCACTCTGTTCAATCTATGTTTACAAGAATCCGGTTGAGGTTACCCGTCACGATGGGGATAAAACTGAAACCTTCATTGAAAGAGATAAGATTGTAGCTTGTTGGACTGGTCGTTTTGATGACATCAACAAGACTCATGAACGTTTAGAGAACATAATTGAATGGTACAACGCCTGGACAGTAATAGAGAACAACGTGTCTTTATTCATTCAGTACATGATCAGCAAGCGTAAACAACGATACCTTGTACCAAAAGACCAGTTGATGTTCCTGAAAGACCTAGGCGCCAACCGAAATGTATTCCAGGAATACGGTTGGAAGAATACAGGAACCCTGTTTAAGACCAATATCCTAAGTTACCTGATTGAGTTCCTAAAAGAGGAAATCGATATCGAGACTAAGGAAGACGGTACAATTGTTAAAGTGATGTACGGAATTGAGAGAATTCCGGATATTATGGCAATGAAAGAGATGCAGGCTTATAATGACGATGTCAACGTCGATAGGCTTGTTTCCCTTGCGGCTCTAATTGCTTTTGCAAAAGTTCAGCAAGCTAACAGGGGATACAAAAAGAGAGTTGAAACATTAAACAAGAAAGACTTGCAAAAGTCCCAAGATTTGTTTAAATTAAACAATAGCCCATTTAGGCATATTGGACATTCTAAGAGTAGCTCAAACAGTATGAGACCTCCTAGAAGTCCATTTAAAAACATAAGATAGTGTCATGAAAGTATTAAACGCAATGCAGCTTAAAGCTGGCGCCAAAACAGAGTACAACAGGATGGGTAGCATTACCCAACCAATCCAGTTCTTACCTCGTGAAGAAAAGGATGAGGAATGGTACGCCTGGAATATGGACTGGCTTGAGTGGAACGGATTAAAGCAAATCCGTAGAAATGCTCGTAGATTAATGAAAAACTACAAGCTGGCTAAAGGTGTTATTGATAAATCTGACTACCTGGTGGAAGAAGATAACGAGATGAGAGACCTTGTAGAAACTCTAATCCAGGAAGACGTAAGTGCCCTTGAATTAAAGTTCTATCCGATTATCCCTAACGTAATCAATGTATTAACTGCAGAATTTGCTAAACGTAATACCAAGGTTGTTTTTCGTGGCGTGGATGAGTTTACCTATAACGAGCAATTAGAGGCTAAACGTTCAGCAATTGAAAAGGTTCTTTACAGTCAGGCTGAGCAACGTCTTTTAATGGAAATGCTTGACCAAGGTTTAGACCCTGAAGATCCTGAAGTACAACAAAAAATGCAAGAGCAAATGAATCCAGAGAACCTTAAGACTCTTCCTGAGATTCAAAGCTTTTTTGATAAAGACTACCGTAGCTTATGTGAACAGTGGGCTACACACCAGCATAAGATTGATGAAGACCGTTTTCGTATGGATGAACTTGAGGAAAGAGGTTTTAGAGATATGTTAATCACTGACCGTGAATTCTGGCACTTCCGTATGATGGAAGATGACTATGAGGTGGAATTATGGAATCCGGTTTTAACCTTCTACCATAAATCCCCAGATGCTCGTTACATTTCTCAAGGTAACTGGGTCGGCCGTGTGGATATGATGACTGTTGCAGACGTTATCGATAAGTACGGATACTTAATGACACAACAACAACTTGAGTCATTAGAAGCAATTTATCCAGTTCGTTCTGCTGGTTACCCACTGCAAGGTTATCAAAATGACGGTACATACTACGATGCAACTAAAACGCATGACTGGAATACAAATATGCCCGGCCTTGCTTACCGCCAATACACATCTATGTGGGATAATTCAATTGCTCCAGGTGGAGATATTATCAACTGGATTATGGCAGAAGGAGAAGATTATGCACCGATGGGTGCTGCTTTCTTGATGCGTGTTACAACAGCTTATTGGAAGTCTCAATGTAGAGTAGGTCACCTAACAAAGATCAGTGAATCAGGAGAAACCATTGTAGACATTGTAGATGAATCTTACAAGATTACTGATAAACCAATTTACAACACACAATTGTTCAAAAACAAGACTAAGAACAACTTGGTATTTGGTGAACACATTGACTGGATTTGGATTAACCAAACTATGGGTGGTGTAAAAATCGGTCCGAATATGCCTTCCTTCTGGGGAATGAATAATGCCGGTGGAATTAGCCCAATGTATCTTGGTATTAACCAAAACAAGATGGGCCCATTAAAGTATCAGTTCAAAGGAGATAGTACACTTTACGGATGTAAACTTCCAGTAGAGGGTGCTGTATTCTCTGACCGTAATACTCGCTCTACAGCAATGGTTGATTTGATGAAACCGTTTCAAATCGGTTACAACATTGTAAACAACCAGATTGCCGATATCTTAGTAGATGAGTTAGGTACTGTAATCTTATTAGACCAAAACGCAATTCCTCGTCACTCTTTAGGTGAAGACTGGGGTAAAAACAATTTGGCTAAGGCTTACGTGGCAATGAAGAACTTCCAGATGTTACCATTGGACACAACCATTACAAACACTGAGAATCCACTTGCTTTCCAACATTTCCAAACTTTGAACCTTGAGCAAACACAACGTATGATGTCAAGGATACAGTTAGCTAATTACTTTAAGCAACAAGCATTTGAAGTGATTGGTTTTACTCCTCAGCGTTTAGGTCAACAGTTAGGACAAATAGATACAGCTAAAGGAACTGAACAAGCTCTTGTAGGTTCTTTTGCACAAACAGAAGTTTACTTTATTCAGCACTGTGATTATTTAATGCCTCGTGTGCATCAGATGAGAACTGACTTAGCTCAATACTATCACTCAACAAAACCTTCATTACGCTTGCAATATATGACAACTAATGATGAAAAGGTAAACTTTGAGATGAACGGTACGGACTTACTGTTACGCGATTTAAACATCTTTGCTACTACTCGTGCAGATCACCGTGCTATTCTTGAGCAGATGAAACAGTTAATTGTTGGTCAGAATACAACCGGAGCAACAATCTATGACCTTGGTAATGTTATGCAGGCTGAATCTCTTTCTGAGATTAATCATGTATTAAAAGCTACTGAGAAGAAACAGCAAGCCGAGAAACAAGCTCAAATGCAGCATGAACAAGAAATGGCTGATAAAGCTAACGAGACGGCAATCCAACAAAAACAAATGGAAATTGATGCGGATGTGCGTAAAGAAGAAATGCGTAACCGTACTACTCTATTGGCTGCAGAAATTAAAGCAGCTGGTTATGGTGCTATGCAGGATTTGAACAATAATGCTCAAAGTGATTTCATGGATGTTCTTGACCAAGTGCGCGGTACACAAGAGTTCCAGCAAACAATGAACTTCAATCAACAGAAAGAAGCTTCAAAGAATGCTGTTAATGCTGAAAAGAACGCTTTAGCTAAAGCAAAAATTGATGCACAATTGGCTATGAAGAACACAGATTTAAAGATAGCTGAGGTGAATAAAAACCAATTTGATGTAAAAGCTGCAGCTAAAAAGAAACAAGATGCAAAAAAGAAAAAGTGAAACTAGCGTTATAATGCGGAAAATTTCACATGTCAGAGATATACAGGCAAATTTATAAAGTTTATTTGCATATTTTTGTTATATTATATATGTCAGTCCAACAAAAACCAACCAACAATTTATAACATGAGTACACAAAACACAACTGTTGAAACAGCAGACATCGATGTAAACGAGCTCCTAAACATAGGAAGTTCAGTTATGTTGCCTGCTGGTGACCAATCAGCCGCTAAACCTAATATGTTTAGCCGTAAAGATGTAGATACATCGTTCCTTGACAATCCAAAATTTGGTACTGAAAAAGATGACGACGATGATGATGCCGCAAAAGCTGCAAAAGCTGCTGCTGCAAATACAGCTACTGCGGCTACCGAGGCGGCTGCTGCTTCTGCTGCCCAAGCAAAAGCGGCTGCCGGAGGTGCCCAACCTGCTGGTGATGACGACATCGATAACATCATTAAAGATGGTGACAACGATGCCGCTACAAAAAACACAGGTAGACCAAAAACTGATAAGAGTGGTCTAGTTGAATTAACCAAGAAGTTAATCGAGAAAAAGATGCTTGTGCCATTTGATGATGACAAAGCAATCGAAGATTACACTACTCAGGACTTCGAAGAGTTATTTGAAGCTAATGAGCAGGAGAAAACTCGTAAAACTTTTGGAGAGATTTCGGAGCAGTTCTTCCAATCACTTCCTCCTGAATTTCAATACGCGCACCAGTACATCCAGAATGGCGGTCGCGACTTAAAAGGTCTTTTCAAGTCACTTGCTCAAGTAGAGGAAGTACGTCAAATGGATCCAACTAAAGATGCAGATGCAAAACAGATAGCTCGTAGCTATTTACAAGCAACTCACAGAGATTGGACTCCTGAAGAAATTGAGGAAGAAATCGTAGGCTACGAAGACCGTGGTGAATTAGAAGCAAAAGCTGCTAAGTACAAACCAAAATTAGATGCCCTTACTGAACAACAAGTAGCATACAAGTTGAAACAGCAAGAAGCATTACGTCAGCAACAAGCTGAACAAGCTCAAGTGTACATGGATAACATCTATAAAACACTTGAGCCAGGTGAATTAAACGGATTAAAGTTAGACAGAAAGACTCAGAACTTACTGTTTGCCGGATTAGTTCAACCTAACTATCAGTCATCAAATGGAAATCAAACAAACTTACTTGGGCACTTATTGGAGAAATACCAATATATAGAACCTAATCATGGGTTGTTAGCTGAAGCTTTATGGTTATTAGCTGACCCAGATGGTTACAAGTCTAAAGTTCGTGAGAATGAAAAGAAAGGTGTGACACAGGATACCGTTCGTAAATTGAAACATGAGCAAGCAAACAAAAATGCTTCTTCTGTCCAAGATGACGACGATAACCAATCAGGTAATAAGCCATACAAAATTCCACGTCCATCAGGGCAGAATTTTTTCAAGCGATAAACAACAATAAAAACAAGTATAAACCCTAAAAACAAAAACAGAAATGAGCACTCCAGTTTTAAACAACGGTCTCTTCTTACGCGACACGAACTATCAAGGTAGTTCACATGTTGATTCATATCACATGATGAATATGTTGAAGGACGCTGAGCCTATGGATATGGGACCAGTAGACATTTGGGCAATGACCCAAAAAGTTGAAATGCCTCTTTACCAATTATCATCTTTTGGTGGTAAGAACGTAATCATGGTAGACAATGCACGCGGTGAGTGGAAATGGCAAACTCCGGTTAGTCAAGACCTTCCATACATCCTTGAAGACATTGAGCCACAAAACCTTACTAAAGGTATTGACGGTACAACCTTCAAAATCAAAATCAACAAGCGTGAATTTGGTCACGGTGATATCATCACTTATGACAAATACAACGGTGTTGAGATGTACATCACTGCTGATGATATCTTACCTTTAGGTGACGGTTTCATCTACACTGTACAGTTGACAAACAACGACAACTACAAGTTCTTAGACAACAAGTATTTGTCACCACAAACAAAATTATTCCGTAAAGGTTCGGCTCGTGGAGAATACGGTGAGCGTTTCTCTGATATCCGTACTCAAGCTGGATTCCGCGAGTTCTATAACTTCGTAGGTGGTTCAGAAGCACATGTTCACTATTCTATCAGCTCTCGTGCTGACATGATGATCAAAGGTGGAATGAATGCTGACGGAACAGTTCCTGTAACTGAAATCTGGAAGAACTTTGACAAGTCGTTAGACCCGTCAATCACTTCTATCAACGACATCGCTTCTAAGATGGGTAAAGACTACTTGAAGCGTGCAGTAGGAAATGGTACTTTAACACGTACTTTCTTGACTACAATGGAAGCAGCTCACTTAACCAAAATCGCAACTGACATCGAGACTTACTTAATGTGGGGTCATGGAGGTCGCGTTAAACAAGATGGACCGGATGATATCCGTTTATCTGTTGGTTTATGGAAGCAGTTAGATAACTCTTTCAAACGCGTGTACAACAAATCTAACTTCTCGTTAGAGTTGTTCCGTGGTGAGATCTACAACTTCTACGCTGGTCGTGTGGAGTTCCAAGGTCCAGACCCTAAACGTCAATTAATCGTACAAACCGGTATGGGTGGTATGAGATTAGTAAACGAGGCTATCAAGCGTGAAGCTGTTAACTCAGGTTTAGTAATCCAAGCTGCTGCTAATAACGGTATCGGAGCTATCTCTGGTCAAGGTATGGACTTAAACTTCGGTTTTGCGTTCACATCTTACGTGATTCCGTTCTTAGCGAATGTGAAGTTCGTGTTAAACCCAGCGTTTGACAACTTACACACAAACGACATCGAGAACCCAATCATTGATGGAAATCCGTTGTCTTCTTACAGCTTCATCATTTTCGATATCACTGATACAGGAAATGACAACATTTATATGTTGAAGTTATCTTGGGATAACCAATTGAAGTGGTGGTACCAAAACGGTACGATGGACTACATGGGAAGAACTCAAGGGTTCAACTCTTCAGGTCAGTTCAACGGTTACCGTGTGTACATGACACAAACAATGCCGGCTATCTGGGTAAAAGACCCAACCAAGGTATTAAAAATTGTGATGAGAAACCCAATCACAGGTGGATCATTCTAACCCAAAAAAGGGGGACTAATCCTCCCCCTTTTTTTTTCTTTACAAGGTGAAACAGACGAGGGATTCAGCGTCCCGGTAAAGAGCCAATATTAACATACAAAATAACAAAATCATGATAACACTTTTTCAAAAACTAGTTGCTAACCGCAGAAGAATCTTCACATTTTTAGGTGCCTATAAAGGTGACAATGCTTTACTAACTGTAAATGACTACAACCATTTGATTGACCAATTAAATTACAATGCAGGTAGAAAAGTAGCGGTAAGTGTATTAAAACGTTTTACAGGTATTGAACCACCTCCTGGTGTGTATGCACGTTTGTTATCAACTGGTGGAGGATGTTTAGTAGAAACTAACTCTGAATGCCAAGCTGGTACAGAAAAAGCAAGAAACTATAAACCAGCAAAAGGGGCGAGTCTTGTTAGAAATGCTGCAGGTGTGTACCGTGTAGACTTGTTAGCTGATGGGTTTGGTGACTACGCTCATGTGAGTGTAGAAATTTCATCATTATCTAGAGTAGGTTCTGTTAAACAAACACCTATCTACAGTGAATTAAATCCTAATTTAATCACAGGATACGAGATTAAATGCTATGATGAAAAAGGTGAGTTAGATGACTTACCATTAATCAATGCATTAATGACTACAACTTATTACGCAAAGTTTCTTACCCCTGTAAATCAGATTTAAGAAATGCAAAGATAAGTGTTATCTTTGCTCTATATAAACCAACATAAACCAACAAAAAAATGAGTGTAACAATTGTATCAACACCGTACAGTGACAAGAAAAGCGGAACAATTTCCGTTAAGCCTTACGTAGATCCTGAAGTAGAAAACTTAGGATTGCAGAAGTATAACATGGCCCTTTATGATGGAGTATTCCATGAAGAGCCTTTAGCTTGTATCGAGCGTAATGGTATCTTGAGGTACGTAACCGGTTTGAACGAGTTTGCTCCTGAAATTAAATTAATCCAGGATGAAGAAACTCGTAATGCCAAAATCAAGGACATCCGTGAAACGGTTGCCCAATTAGAAAGAGAGTTAGCTGCTAATGTAGTTGACCCTAAGGATGAAGATTTTTGGAATAAGGTTAAATTGCTTAAGCATGATAACCACGAGTTCTGGAGTAAAATAACAATGCGTTGCGGTAACGACCCAATTCCATTGGACCCTGCAAAGGACCCATATGACTTGATTAAGTTACGCGCCATTGAGGCAGGTGGATTTTCTATGATTGCTCCAAGTTTTGAAGCAGCTCGTAGTAAATCTGTACCACCAAAGTTCTTTTTAGATAAGTACATTGAAACTGTTTCAACTAAAACTGAGGTTACTAAAATTAAGAACAAGGCAGTTGCTGAGCTTGAGAAGATGTTCGAGAAGAACCAAAACAAGCTGTTCTATGTGGCTAAAGTTACGGATGCAAACAGTGTTCAGTACAAGAAATCTACACCGCAAGATGTTATCTATGCTAACATGGATAAATACATCTCAGGTGAAGGTATTGAACGTAATGTGAAACGTGCGGCTCAAGCGTTCCTTGACAACTCTAAGTTGGATATGGAAACCTTGAAAATCCGTGCTATGATTAAGGATGCTACATTCTACAAAATCATGGCCGCTAAACCGGATGGTTTCATTTACCATGTGGACACACAAGTTCAAATGGGACGTTCAGCCGCTGAGTGTTTAGAGTTCTTGAAGAATCCTTTGCATGAGAAAACTCTTGAGGATTTGACAAGAAAGATTGAAAAGTTCTGGAATCAATAAAAAACAAATATCATGGCCGGAGTAAAGAAAACAGCAAACAAGTTCCCAACAGTGGTGACAAATCCAACTCCTTACAAAGGAGGAATGAATGCATGTCCAACTGTAGTAACTAACCCGACTAAGTACAACGGTGGCTTAAACAAAGCTGCTTGTGATGTACCGTCAAAAAAGAAGTAATTAAATGCTTAATCAGACTATCCTCATAAAAGTTCGTCAGCGCCTAAACAAATTGGCGAGTAATGACTATGACAATATCATGCCTTGGCAGATCATTGAGGCTTTTAACAAGGGTCAATCTGATTGGTGCCGTAGAAACTTACATGGGTTAAACGTTAAGCAAGAAGGGGATGAACAGTCAACAAGTAGAATTGATGACCTTCAGCCCCTTCTGGATACGGTAACGTTAACTATGAACGACCGCGGAACTTACTTTGAAAGCAATGGAATGCCTGATGACTATATGCGTTGGAAGAGAATCTCTATCCAAGCAAAGTCAGAATGCTGTCCAGCTAAGAAGATGGTAGTTTACTTAGCAGAACAAGGTAACAGAGACGAGTTACTTCGTGACAAAAACAAACAGCCTAACCTTGAATGGGGTGAAACGTTTGCTATGTTTGAAGATAACAAGATTCAGATTTTTACCAATGGTCTGTTTGCGGTTGTCTCTCCTGAATTAACTTACTACAGACAACCAACCAAGATTCAAATAGCTGGAGTAAAAGACCCTTACACAGGAATTATTCCAACAGTAGATGTACCTTGTATGTTCAAGGATGATTTAGTTGAGGTCTTGATTGATGAATGTGCTAAGATTATTGCCGGTGATATTGAGTCTCAGATTCAAATGCAAAGACAGGCTCAAACTGTAGAAAACAATAACTAAAGACAATGGCTGAATTTTTAAAAAGACCCGTTAAAAAAGGACACAATCCAATGATTGATGAACATTGCATCAGTCAGTTACAATATAGAATCCAACAGGAAGAACTTTCTTCTAGAATTTACCTGTCAATGTCTGTTTGGTTAAACAATGAAGGGTATATGGGTGCAGCTTCTCTTTGGAAGAAGTACTCAGAAGAAGAAATGCTTCACGCTGGTTGGGCTAGAGAATACTTACTGGCCATGGGTGTCACCCCACAGGTACAAAGTTTAGACGCGCAGCCGAGCCGTTATACTGGATTGCCTGAGATTATCCGATTGTCGTTTGACCACGAAATCACGGTAACCAAGCAGATCAAAGAAATGGCTGGCGCAGCCCTAAAATTAGGAGACCACATGCTTTATGAACTTTGCCTAAGATACCTGAAAGAACAAGTAGAAGAGCACGATAAAATGCAGACTTGGGTAGATAAGCTTGAAGCGTTTGGTGAAGACAAAATTGCTCTAAGAATGTTAGACCAAGAAATGGCTGGCTAAATTATTCTGAAAAAAATTTTGTAGTTTGACAAGAAATGTGTATATTAAATCATATGTTTATAAACCCCTAAAAAAGAAAAATCATGGCTTACTTTAATCATGCGTTTAACAAGGTGTTTTTGGGAACACAGCTTTCGTCTGTGAACACCAATGCGAACTTAACGGACGGTTTCGTTAATACAGCAGGTATCCCAACTGTAGCACTTAGTCAAGTTGACTTAGCTGTTGCAAACAATAACTACGGACCAGGTTCGTACGGGTTCTTTGACCCAAACACTTGGAACTCAGTAGACGTTACGTTCTTCAGCGGAGGAGCTAACAAATGTTGTCCATTAGTTCTTGCTGCAGGTTCTTTACTTGCTAAAGACAAATTAAACCAATATGTTGGTGGTTACAAAGAGTCCAACAAATCAAAATTGATCAACCCTAAGTACATCCAAAAAGTGTACCGTGTTGACCCTTGTACGCCTCAACAATCAGTTACTTCCGTAGGAACAACTCCATCGTTGAATTCCCAAGGTGACGACCCTGCTAACTACCAAGGTGGTACTGTAAAAGCAAACTGTGCGTTTGACTTTTTATGTGGTGAGACATACTATTTACGTATTGATGTAAAAGGTTCTCCAGCGTTACGTTTCTTAAACCACAACGCTTACCAAACACTTTCAGCTTACACTGGATGTTGTTCAGGTCCTACTCCAACAACTGTTGACCCTACAACTGTTTACATTGAGTGGGCAAAAGCATTAGTTATCAACAACTACTTAAAGGACTTAGTTGCTCCTGTAGTTTACGATACAACAGGTACAGCTTGGTATGCACCAGGAACAACTGTAACATTAGACGGAACTAACACTCCTGTTACTTCTGCTCAATGGTGGGATGCTTATGTTCCGGTAGCTCCAGCTCCAGGACAAACTGCAGGTATGCGTTTATTCGGTGCGTACGTTGAGACTAAGTTCGGAAACTGTACGTTCCAAATCACTGACTTCTTCGAGAAGCAACCAGTGTTAATCTACGCTTCACTTGTTGACTACAACGGTGACCCTTGTACTTTCGAAGGTCTTTGTGTTTACAATGACTGCCGTGGTATCCAAGGTATGGGCTTCGGTGAGCAAGTTGTGCGTGATTTAATCATGTCAGAATCTTACTTACAAAACTTCTTTGCAAGTAACGATTTCCGTATCCGTGAGATTACTCAAGGTTACGACATCTTGAATGCTGTAAACCGTAACGCGTTATACACAAGATATTTCATCTTACATAGTGTACCTCGTTTCAACAACCCAACAGGTGTGTTCGATAACGACCGTTACATGTTAGAGATTATCTCTGCAGGTACAAACGCTGCACTTGAGACATTCTTATCTACTTGGTTAGATGCTTGTCCAAACTGTGTTTCTTTAGAAACAGAGGAGTGTACAAACTGCGACATCGTTCCAGATGCACCTCCAATTCCTTAATCAGGAAACAGAGAATAAACACTAAAAGGAGAGTGAGAGTTAATCTCTCCTCTCCTTTTTTTATTAATATCAAACAGTAAAAAAGATGGCACAGCACGTATTAAGTCTTGAAGTCCCAGATACATTAAATACCAAGATCCTGAGAGTTCAGGATACTTCAATTTATAATCCGCAAATAGCGGCTACCTGTCAATTATTGCAGGTGACTTTACCTGGATTCAACACTCCAGTACAGTTTACAGACCAACAAATCCAACCGGGTTTTTCTTTAAACCTTACTGCGTGTGACCTTCAGATTCAGAACGCAGGCTGTGGTACAACTTATACTGACCTTCCGGACGGTATTTATATTATTAAGTACAGTGTAGCACCTAATGAAATTGTTTACGTTGAGTACAATCATTTAAGAGTTACTGCTGCGTTAAATAAAATACAATCCGTATATTGTGGGCTGGATTTAGGAACATGTGATCCACCGGCAAAGAAGAAAGAAACGCTTGAGAAGATTCGTCTAATTCAGCAGTACATCAAGTCTGCCAAAGCTTTGGTTGAATATTGTCACCAGCCAAGCAAAGGAATGGACCAGTACAACTATGCGATGAAGCTATTGAGTAAATTAACATGTTCAACCTGTTAGTTATAAACCAATAAAACCAACAATATCATGCATGCAAAATGTCCAAACTGTCACTCGAATCTAAGCTGCGTATGCCAAAAGCGTACTGCAAGTAATGGCGCACAATGTTGCACGTTATGCTTAGCTGGCTATGAAGCCGAATTAAAAAAGAAAACTAACGGAGGTCAAGCAACCAGCGTGTTGTACACTCCACCTAAAAAATAGAGATTAAAATGGCTAAGGTGATTAAATCCGTATCAGTACCAATCCAACAGAATTGTGGATGTCCTCCTGAATATATCGATGTAGGTAATGGAATCTGTCAGAAGACAGAATCCGTAAATCCTACGCCACCTAGTCAACCAATCTCAATCGTACCGATTACACCAAATCCAGCGTATATTCTGTATGGTGCAATCATCTACGAAGACATAACATTAAAACAATGGCCAATATTAGGCTCTCCTCAAGGAGGGCTTAATTGGACATTAGCCGCCAATACTATCATTCCATCATCAGGTGTTTCTAACCCTTATCTTCCAGGAGGAGCACCTTATACGTCTCTGAATCCGGGAACAGATGGTGTTAATTATACAGGTGGTATTGGAACCAACGGAGAGCACGCAAAGGTGATTTTACCTGCTCCTGCTGGTTGGCCAGGAATTCCTGTTACTGGTACACCATACAACGGCTCACCTCTTGTAGCATTACGTGAAAGTACTATTACAGGAGGTGTGCTTAACTATGGTATTGGTGCTGGTGTATTTCCTCAGCAACAAATTGTAAGTCCTCCATGGGTAGGCGGTGGTACCAATTGGTTAGACCAAAGAGGTATTCGTCCCGAAGATTGTTCAGGAGAAAATAGATGCTCAAACTCATTAGCAGATGACTGCTATAAATGTAGTAAATGGTATGGTTTTACACATTGTATAACCATCAATACTACTAAAACTTATTATGTGGCTGCCGCTGCAAACAATGCCTTCAGATTTAAAATGAACGGTATTCTGGTTATGGAATTTAACCTGGCAGACGGTATGGAGCCAACCTTAGATACGCTTAGTATTTTCCCTATCACTTTACCAGCGGGTACGCATGTGTTCCAAGTGGACATGTTGAATTACTCAGGAGATGGTGGTATGGGCTTCGAAATATATGACTGCTCGTTAGCACAACTTCAAGGAGTTGGTAGCTTAGCTGAGTTGTCAACTTATACTGTATTCTCGGCTAAAGACCGTGTAGGTGGAACGTTTGATGTAAGTAGTTATGCTGAACAAGGTTATACATGTCCTCCAGGATATGTATATTCTGCATGTAACGGAACACCAAGTTGTGTAAAAATTACAACAGCTGACCCTGCACCTTTCAATGTAAAATTGACTCCGTGCTGTGGTGATACTTCAAAAGTTCATATTGTACCTCATGATCTGTTTTTGGTAAGTCCTATCCTTCCAGGTTGGACAGCTTGTATTGAAGACATTGACCCAACCATTGGGTGCTGGTTAACTGAAGAAACTTGTGAAGCTGTAACCTATGCAGGTTCATTCACAGTTTTAGGTACATTTGCAGATTGCTTCAAATGTTTAGCAGAATGTAAACCTTGTGATGATAGTTGTAAAAGCTGTCCTCCAGGTTATGCAATGAGACCTGATGGAACTTGTGAGGGCTTAGAATCTGTACCTGCAACACAAAACCCAACTACGTATATTGCAGGTTTAGGTTCTTGGGCACAAGGTTTCTATGGCTCAAATGCCGGTCAATTTTATGAAGACATCACATTAAAACCATGGCCAATAAAAGCAGTAAATGGACCATGTTCAACACTTCCTGCAGGTACTTGTAGTATTTTACAAGATAACACAAGCTTACCTTTAATAGTAACCAATCAAGTAGCTAATCCTATTTGGGGAGGAGATGGTGGTGCAGTCACTAATTATCGTTTAAAAGTGTCAGGTTTATGGACAACGGTTGCTCCGTTACCTATAAATGAATGGATTGGTTTTGCATATTGTGTAACTCTTACCCAAAGCAAAACTTACTTTATTGCTTTTGCCGTAGATGACATTGCTAAAATTTACCTAGACGGTGTTTTAATGATTGACCACTCAGCCGTTGGTTGGTCGTTCAGAACTTGGAAGATTATTCCAGTTACTCTTACAGCAGGTACACACATCATTGATGGACGTGTTCTAAACTCAGGAAGTTCTGCAACCTTTGGTTTTGAAATCTATGATGCAACCCTTGCTCAGTTATTAGCTGTAGCTGCACCAGGTGATCTTGACCCATACATTGTATTCAGTACAGCTGACTACATTGGACAGGCTTGGCAAACTGGAGAAAACTCAGGTTACTCTTGTCCTGATGGGTATTCATTAAATACCTGTGATGGTATTGTTTGTAGCCGTATTGTTACGGTACCTGCAATTGATTGCTGTGTTGCGATTAAAGATTGTACTACTAATGAAGAAGTTTACTTGGTTACGCCAGGTGATAATTCTCATGGTTTACCTGATATCAAAACTTTAGTTGGTAATGGTACTATTGGTAAGCTTTGTCTTAATACGGGTTGTGTTGAAGGCTGCTTCTATGTAGAGGAAACAGAGAGCAGTTGCGTAACAGCAATTCCTTATGAGAATGTAATCAGCTTTACACAATATCCAGATTGTCCAACTTGTTATAAAAAATGCTATATACTAACCAACTGTCTTGACTCAGAAGAGACTATGGTTACGGATACTGACTTATCTCAGTACCTTAATTATGTAATTGCAATAAAAGGTTGCAAAGACAAATGCTGGATTGTTACAGAAACTGATAATTGTGAAGATTGTTCAGGTCCTGTAATAATTTTAAAGGCATGTCCTCCAACAGGAACTGTACAAGAAAAGTGTCTTTTTACTATTCCTATCATCAATGAAGACAACGAGTTAATAACTTTGACTGTTACAATTGATGGAGTTGATTATGCAATAGAAAACATAGACGGTTTACTGCAAGTGTTAAATGACTTGAATGCTTTAAACTTAGGTACATGGAGTCCTGCTACAATTTCTGGTACAAATTACGTAACCGTTATTGGTGACCATAATTATACAAGTTTATGTGCTACTATTAAATCAGGAGAAGGACTAAACACAACTTGTTCAGAACCGGTTTGTAACACTGTTGAAAGCGCTTCAAACTGTACTTATGATTTTACAGATGCTCGCTTTGATCAACCATGTTATTGGAAAATGACTTGGATAGTAGATGGGACTACTATTCCCCTTACACCACTACCTACGACTGTGCAAGAAATTGCGGATGCTATAACTGCTTTAGGTTTTGGTTCAGCTACTGTATCTGGTAATAGTCTTACACTTATAGGTCCTTACCAATACAGTGTTATCACCATGAGAATGGATTCACCAATGTGTGAAGTAAGACCTCCAAATGAGGTGATTACGCCTACTTGCCTTGTTGTACCTGTAGAAGGCGGTCCAGACTGTGCATGTTGTTTACCTAAACCAGAAGTAGTTGTAAAACCCCTTTTGAATCCAAGACCTGTTGACCCAGGCTATACAACACCGGGTTGTTCTCCTGAATACACAGAAAAAGTAAACTGTGCTTTTGGAGATGTGATGAATAAGAAAATGCTTTCTGCTCGTTATGGTCTAACCACTTGTTGCGAAGATCCTGACACAGATTGGGAAATTAAAAAAGAGCTTCTTGACTTTGAAGCCATTAAAGATACTAATTTAACACCTTGTAATAATGAGCTGTAATACGTGCAATAAACCAGTAACTGTATGTTGCTGTCCAAAACCCGCACCTGTACCTGTACCGGTGCCAGAACCTACATGTCTTAATCCGATTGTAGTGTTATTAGATGAGGCTAATGATTGTTTCAAAGATCAGCCTTGTCAAAATCAGAATTGTGAGAGTCCTGTAAAAGTATGGCTTACATCTGTAATAACAAATTCTCCACAGAATCCTGTTCAAAATCCGGAAATATTCCAAGAGTATTTTGCAGGTGTTTTACAAGGAGGTATTGTCATGTCGAATCAAGGATTGTGTTGTTCACAATGTTGTGAAGACAAAGCTTACATTTTAGCAGGAGTGGATGGTAAGACTATTGATACCTACTTTGATGGTGGTGGTACTGTAAACTGTTGTGCTAATTTCATTGGACCAATGCAAATACAATCAGATTTGATTGACTTTTATGACCTTTACAACATCCGTCCTTATCCTAACAAATGTGATAACAACTTTGAAGTATGTGTAGCTCATTTGGCTGCAAATACGGATAACATGAATAGCTTAATAGCTATGGGTATTTTTGAAACAGTAGGTGGCTTAGGTCAATCTGAAATCTGTAATATCGTAGATGTTATGCTTTCAGCTGGGTTTACACCAACCATGATTCATGATACATTTGAACGTTTACTAACAAACGGATTAGTAACATCATGTGTTAATGGTCAAATCTACATAGGTGGTGTTGAAGGCTATAATGATTTCATAAAAATTTATGGCCGACTTGTTGAAGGAGGCGGAAAAGTATAATAACCTTTTAATTAATGTAACATGGCACGAGTAAAAAATGAAGTAGTATATCCAATTGAGCAACCTTGGTATCCCTCAATTTCAAATGAAACACCTGGCAGTTTTTGTCAAGAGTTTACAAACCTGTTAACAACAGGAACAGTTACAACAAATGTAAATGGTGCACAATGCTGTCCAGAGTGTGGTATTTATGCAATTGCAAATGCAGCTATAATGGCTAATTTCTTACGAAATATAGACTCTGAGTTATTAACAGGTTGTTGTTACAGCATACACTCATCTGCAGAAGCCTACGCAGAATTTAAAAAAGACACTGAAGAATTGTTTACAGTACTTCAAATGACTACTTGTAGCACTAATCTTTTAGAATGTGTTAATGGTGTAAAGAGTTCCCTAGGTAAAGCTTGTTGTGATACACTTGAAACTATTGGTGTAGTGGAAATTGGAGGACTAAATCCTGATCCTAGTCAATCTCAATTATGCACATTGTTGAGTTATTTGAAGAGTATTCAACCAGCTTTAACGCCAGACCAAATTTGTAGTTGTTTAACATCAATATTAACATACGGAATAGTTGTACAATGTTTACCAAATGGTCAAATTTTTACAGGAGGTGTAGATGCCTTTTTAGATTACCTAAACACAAAATAAGCTGTTGTGTTTGGAATTCAGCAAAAAAATTAATATATTATATCATGAAACCACTCAACGCAAAAGAAACAGGATGTAATCCAATTTCGTCAAATTGTGTCATCTGGCAAGGTCCAGATATTCCTTGCATGAGTTTGTGCAAAGGAGACACTGTCAGCGATGTTACATATAAGCTAGCTACTGAGCTATGCAAAATTATGGACGTTCTAAAAGTGGATGCATATGATCTTTCTTGCTTTAACCTTACGTCATGTAAGCCGGCAGACTTTCAAGAACTATTTCAGTTCATCATTGAACGTCTTTGCCACGTAGAGCAATGTAGTGGATGTGCTCCTGGATGTGGAACGAATCCAACCCCAACTCCTACTCCTACACCTGGCGGATGCCCAGACTGTATGATGAACATAGCAGAATGCTTCTATTTCACAAACGGCTTAGGAGACGAGGTTCACTCTCTTCAAATGCAAGATTATGTTACCGCATTAGGTAACAAGATTTGTGCAATTATCCAAGCAACTGGTCTGAACTCTACAGCAATTGGTAACCAAAGTGCAAGAATTTCTAATGTAGAAACACAAGTAACTCAAATTCAGGAGAACCCTCCGGTTCAATTCCAGAATATGAACGTGTCTTGTATTTTACCTGTTACTCCAAATGGTTATCCTTTGGACGTAATCGTGTTACAATTAGAAAGTCAGTTCTGCCAGTTAAGAGCCGCTACAGGAGATGTATCTACAATCCAAGCGGATATTGCTAAGCAATGTGCAGGATTGAATGATGCTCCTCGTTTAGCTGGTTCAGGAACTATGAGTTCTATACCAGGCTGGACAACTACAGTAAGTAACATGGCTGATTCACTTGGAAACTTGTGGTTGACTATTTGCGATATTCGTGCTTCTATCTTAAATTTACAAGCTAATCAACCAAGCGGTTGTAGCTCAATTGTATTGAATTTAGCAGCAAATATATCAGGAGGTAACTTAGTGTTGTTCGTAACAGGAACCGTTCCTGCTGGTTTTGCACAATGTACTGGTTCAACTCCATTAGCTATTACAGATAGCTTTGGTGGTGCAGCTACTGTAACAATTGACTTGTTGACAATCTTAAATCAACCAGGTGGTTTCAGTATGCCTTTACCGGGTACAATTAACCCAGCTGCAAATATTACAGTGGCTATCCCATACTGCTTAAATGATGCTTTAAACAGCACAAGCTGTTCAGGATATTTAAGTACTGTAATCAATAACACAATCACTTGTCCACCGTTATCAGTTGATGCAAATGCAGATGAGACTAAATTAGATTACTCATTTATTTCTCTGAACGGTAGCTACACATACACAATACAATTGTATGACGAGGCTGGATTAACAATGATTGCTAGCCAAACTCAATCAACTGCTGTAATTTCTCCAATTGCGGGAACCTTTACAGGATTGACAGCATGTACAAATTACAAAGTGAGAATATCAATTATTCCAACTGGATGTGGTACTTGTACTCCAACTATTTGTACATTTGTGGATGGTTCAACAGGTTTACCTACAACGTGTACACCACCTGATAGCGTAACTGCAAGTAACGTTTTTGTGCCATAATTAAAACATTAAAGAGATGAGTTGTAAAACTAAAAAATGTGGATGTACGGATGCTGGGTTAACAACCCCAGCTCCGTGCCCATGCGAAACAGTAGAATGCCAAAACCCTGACGTATGTCCAGAAACATTCAGTGATAACTGTGTGATTCATACAGGAGACACTATTGTGGACATGAACATCTTGCAAGGAGATGCTCTTACTTCTATCTTACAAAAGATGGTAATTAAGATGACTCAGCCACTTTGCGTACCGGGTACTGCTTGTGCTTCTGCAATAAACTTCAAGTCCACTTCAATCGGTAGCACGTCTGCTAAGTTTGTTTGGGACCCTGTTTCATCAACAGGTACAACTCAATACATACTTCAGTACAGAAAACCTTCTGCAGGTGTATGGACAAGTAATCCAATTGTATCTGATGCAAAAGATACATTATCTGGCTTAGAGCCAAATACACAGTACTATGTACGTGTAAACACTAAGTGTGGTGGTATTTCAACATGCTACTCAGTAACATTATTAATAACGACAAAAGCATAATAAATGGCACATCCAAATACATTAAGATTGCAGTTTACTCCAAACTATACAGGTAACCACCGTGTGTGTTACCGTTTGGGTATTGCAGGTCCGTTCGACTGCTCAACAATTGTAGCAGGCGTAGTAGGCGTTCCACAAACAGTGGATATTCCTTTTGACTATACCGTAATTGATTTAACTTGTAACAGTGATGTTATCACAGGTTATGTGCAACCGGTATGTGTTCCAGAAAGCTGTCCTTACTTGAGAACAGACTTTCTCGTTAGTTATACACCATACTGTCGTTTATGGACAGTTGAGTGTACAGACGCTCCTGTTGAGACTGTTGGTGCAACTTCCGTAGGAAGCGGTTATACACCTGGAGCAATTATCCCTGTAATCTTTACAGGAGGTGGTGGCGGTTTTGGTGCTACAGCAGATGCGTACATTGCTGATGCTGCCGTTGGTTCAATCGGAATCAATAATCCAGGAACAGGTTATACAGATGGAACATTCTACAATGTACCTACTGTACCAGCGGGTCCTCAACCAGCTGTTGGTACCGGATTAGTGCTTGCTCAAGTTGAAATATTAGGAGGAACTGTTAACTCATTCTCCTTTGCACAAAATTCTGCAGATGCAGGAGCAGGTTATGTAAATGGTGATACGTTCACTTTAAACATCCCAGGTAACCCTGGTAATGGTGATATTGAGTTAGTTGCTGGTGGCGTACACTCAGGAGATGTATTATGGATTGACCTGACAAATCCAGGTTCAGGTTATACTGTAGCACCAGGAGTTTCAATAGGTGGTACAGCTGTTTTAGTAGCAACTTTAATGCAATGTCCAGCATATGACCTTGGAACAGACTGTTCAGGTTTTAATGTAGGCTTACAGCTTCAAAGATCTATTGGATGGAAATATTTCATCTGTCAAGCCATTGGTCCGGGTAACCCTTCAACTATCGATGGATGGACAGCAACTTTAGGTACCTTACCTGCTAACTGTTGTTATGCTTGTGAACAACTTGCATATACAAACTCTTCAGGAGGCGCGCTTAATGTATTCTATATCGACTATGCAACAAGAGCATGGACGTTGGTAAACGTACCTGATGGAGATACATTAACTGTTCAAATTGTACAAGGTTCTGCTTGGTTAGAAGATGGTACACCATCTGGCTCACCGTTAACAGGAACACCTTGCTAAAAATAATGTCACGGTTTGTTGGTATAACGTGACTGACAGGTAATCGGCCTCAGAGAAATCTGGGGCCTTTTGCTTTTTACATTTTAAAAGTTTATTTTTAAACTTTAAAAAAAATCCGTATATTAAAGTAGGGAAACAATTATCATGGAGCATATCACACAACCAGATTTACAAGCACCAAGATTCAGACCGAATCGTACGAGTCTACTTGGTCCAGCCTTCTTTAGAAGGTTTCGGAAAAAGCATCCCCAATATGCTTCATATAGTGATAGTAGTCTTAGAGCTATTATCAACGACTTCTGCTCTACTACTTGGAGTGAGGTAATTGAAAACCGTGATGGCGTGGAACTACCAGAGGGTATTGGCTTCTTATTCATTGGTACATGTCGTCCTCCCAAAAAACACAACACTGATTATGCTACTTCCCTAAAGTATAATAAGCGTTTGAAGCATAGAAACTTTGAGTCTGATAATTACATTGCTAAAGTGTTCTACACTAATTATGCATCTAAGTATCAGTTCCGTAACCGTGAGTTATGGCAATTCAAAGGAGAAAGAGATTTTACGCGTACCGTTGCCGAAACTTATCCGGTTAACTGGAAGCGTTACATACAAGTTGAAAATTTTCAACTGATCAACAAACTGTACCAAAATAGCAAAGGTAGAGAGTACTATGCTAAAAAGCTTGAGACAGACTTGATTGATTATAACGAATTTGATATGGACTAACATGGCAACAACAATTGGAGAAACAGTATCTAGGATACGCAACGTAGTAAAAGCTGTTAAGGAAGATGCCTTCTTAACTGACCGTTTTTTATATAGCTTGACTCTAAAGTATGCAAAGCTCTTGATTAGACGTCAAGATAATGAAAACAAAATTATGCGTTTTCAAAGCTTATTTGAGCCATTACCTTGTGTAGAACTTATTGAAGTTGACAAGGTAGAAGCATGTTGTAACGATATCAAAACTAATTGCACAATTATGCGTACCAAGGATAAGTTACCTACTGTACTAGAAGGGGCGTATGGACCGTTATTTAGAAGTGTGACTTCAATGGATGGTTCTCAGGAATGTTACAAAACTTATCCAGGTACTTATGCAAATATGACCAAGTCGTCAAATTTCAAGTACAACAAAAACAAGTATTACTGGTATCTGAACGGGTATCTGTATTTCCCGAATATTAGTTGGGAAGCTGTACGTATTGAAGGATTGTGGGAAGATAGCGTTGCTATGTACACATGTGATAGTGATGTGTGTATTTCTCGTCAAGATGAACTTACACATTTCCCTGAATACTTGTTTGCTGAAATTGAACAAATGGTTGTCAAAGATTTAACCTTTATGATTCAAGCGCCAGCAGAGGGCAATGATGATAAGCAATCACCACTTAGAAGTTAATAATCATGAGCTACAATTATACCCTAAAATACAGAACATTTGAGCAGCTATTGGCTGACTGTCAAGTGGATTTTCAGAACTACAATCTGCAGAACATGATTGAACCTCAGCAACTAATTAAGGTTGCTAAGCGTGTTAACTATGACTTGGGTTTAAGGATAAACATGACCAAGGAAACTATCCTTGAGGTAGAGAAAGGACGTGTTAAATTACCTGATGATTTTTACACATTGAACTTTGGATTGATATGTGCTGACGTTGTTGTTCAACAAACATTCCCTCAAGGAACGCATATTGAAGAAATTCCGTTGGTAGCTCCTTACAAGGAGACTTCGTCGGTAATCAATACTTGTTCTCCTGAGACAGTAAACTGTACAAAATGTAATCAGCTACCTTGTGGTTGTGCTTCGGCATCATGCCCAGGATCTGAATGTGGTTCAAATTGCAGTTGTGAATCTTGCATTACACCGGAATACAATCCACTAGTTCCTTATGGAGACTACTGTGTAAAACCAAGAGTGTTCATGAACTGTAAGAATGAGTGTTACGAGTTAGTTCAGAAAGTGAACAACTCTACATTTACATACAGAAACCTTCTTCCTTTACGTATTGTGGAGAATCCAGAATCTGTAGAGTGTGATTGCCCGAATTTGTATTTACAGACTGGTAACAAGGCTTGGATTCAAAACGGCTTTCTTTTCACAAACTTTACGACTGGGAAAGTTTACATTAACTACCAAGGTCAAATGGAAGACGAGCAAGGAAACTTGTTAGTACCTGACCATGATATGCTTAATGAGTATTATGAGTATGCTGTTAAGAAGCGTATCCTTGAAAACCTTATCATGAATGATGAGAATGTTAACCAGGCTAAAATTCAGTTAATCGAGACCGGTTACAGAACTTCAAGAAACTACGCTCTTTCAATTGTAAATACACCAAACTTTGCTGAGCTTAAACGTGTTTGGGTAGCCAACCGTAGAGCAATGTACGCAAAGTACTATGACATGTTTAAATCATATCCTTGGTACCAATGGGACAGAAACCCTAACGGTGTTATGGGAGACCAAATAATCAGATAATGGCAGGACAGAACCCAAACGAAATAGGCACACGCAGATTTGATAAAGGTCTGAATGAAGATGTGAATGACTTCCATTTACCAGAGAACGAGTGGACACATGCGCGTAATGCGATTAACAACTCAAGAACTGGTGACTTAGGGAAGTTGGGCAATGAGCCGTCTAACTTAGACTGCTTAAAATTGTCTTTACAGAAACCTTACACTATTATCGGTACCTTACACATTACTGCAGATAAGTGGTTGATTTACTCTACTGACGACACTAACTCCGAGATTGGTATATTTCAGGAGAACAAGTGTGGTATGGTTGATGCTTACCAAAGTATTGTTAATGATGCATGCTTGAAGTTCAATAGACTTCACCTTATTAAGGGTGTGGTACGTGCTACAAGTACTTGTACTTATAAAGCTTACTGGGATGATGGTAACAATGTATCAAGAACTTTAGAGTTTGATGCGGATAACATTGCCGCAAATGCTTACACTAATCCTAATAGTACTATTCCTTGGATTCAAACTTGTGTTGATAGTAATGGACCAGGTACACCAGGTGGTTGTATCATTTGTACAAATACACCTGCATTAGACTGTGAGAAAATTCGTTTAGCAAGATTCATTGACAGACCTTGTTTAAACATTACAAAAGGTGTTAGCTCAGGAACTTTACTGAATGGTTCATACATTGTTGCAATTGCTTACAGTATTAACAATGTAAAGGTGAGTGATTGGTACGTATCAAATGTTCAGCCTCTTTTTCATCATGCAAACAATGCGTGTTCTCTTGATGTCACCTTCTGGAACTTAGATAAAGGATTTGATGAAATCCAGGTGGCAATCATATCTGTAATTAGCAATCAAACTGTTGTTCGCTTAGCGGGCACATATAGCACACAGTCTCAAAGAATAAGCTTTGACACAATCGATAATACATGGCCTACTGTTCCTATCCAGAATATTCCCATCATCACTCCGATAGTTGATAAAACAGACGCTATGTACTCTGTTGGTGATTATTTAATCAGAGTGGGACCAACATCAAAAGAGGATTTCAATTATCAGCCAATAGCAAACAGAATTGTTACTAAGTGGCAAGCAGTTGAATATTCAACCGACTACTACCGTAAAGGTGGTAGCAACACTGGATACATGCGTGATGAGGTGTATCCATTTTTTATCCGTTGGGTGTTTGATACAGGAGAGAGATCTTCTGCATATCACATCCCAGGACGTCCTGCATTTGCCGGTGAAAAAACACTTATCACTACAGATGCTATCGGAGACGAAGTAACTGCAGGTATTAACTATAAATGGTACATTCAAAATACAGCTACTCAAACAGCAACACCTAATACGCCATTGCCTGATGGAGGTGTGGTAGTAGCTGAAGGTTATATGGGTTACTGGGAATCTTCTGAGTTTTATCCAGATGATAAGCCTCAAGTATGGGATGGAGCAACCAATCCTCTAGGAGGAGGTTTCAATATCAATACCCCTTTATATCCTGGAACAAACGTTACTGAGTTAGATTTATGCGGAACAGCAATCAGACATCACAAAATGCCTGACTTAGAAACATCAGCTAATACCCAGTATTACAATCCGGCTAATAACAAAATCCGTATCATAGGTGTTAAATTTGAAAACATTGACCCACCATTAATGAATGATGGTGTTACGCCTGTACCAGGAATTGTTGGTTACGAAATCCTTCGTGGTGCCCGTAATGGTAACAAATCAATTATTGCAAAAGGATTGATTTCAAACATGGGTCTATATAACATTCCTGATTCAGGAGGGCAAAGAGGGGCATATGTAAATTATCCTTATAATGAACTACGTCCAGATCCATTCTTGACAGTAGGTCAGATTGAAGGTAACTCTTGTTCTATTGGAGGTGGTGGTAGTGCTGCTACACAAGCACCTTTAGACCGGTTTTCAAGAGACCTTATTTCTTTCCATAGCCCTGATACAACTTTTACTGACCCTTATTTGTCAGCTAAAGAGATGAAGATTCATGGTGAAATGAACGGTGATGTAAATGGTAAGTTTGAGTATTCAGAGCAGCACCCGAAAGAGAAGCTTATAACAAACTTGACATTTATCATATCTTGTATTGGTGGTATGGGTTTAGCGGCATTAGCACAAAACGGTAAACGAAATGTGAAGTATGCTGCGCCTAAGCATAATGGTTATTCAGAAGCTAACTTACCAGGTGTAACAACTTGGTCTGCGCCTTATGGTGTAGGTGCTGCTACAATTGCTACTGCTGCAACAGGTATTAGAACTTCACCAACATTTTTAGATAACTCAACGTTATTAGGAACAGCCGCAAATACCTTAACAAATACTGCATGGACAACTCAAGCTTTACAACAAGGTTTAGGTACCATCTGGTTAAAGAGTTTAATCGGGGTTACTAATTCAGAGGGTGCATTACCGAATACTACACCTACATACTATTCAAGTTTATGGCAATCGTCTAACTCTATAACGCGAGGTGTTACTTCAAGAAGTCGTGACATTGATTATGAAGATGGTGAACTTGCGCAAATTCCTGGTGTATTAAGAGGGATTGCGGGTATTCCGTTATTCATTAATAACTTTACTAGAGCTACTGACCAATTACTAAGTTTCTTTAAAGCTGTAATTCGTTACAGAGATTTTGCTTTACGTTACCATTCACATTGTTTTTATAGCCGTTTTGCAGGCCCTCCTTCAAACGGTAACAAGCGTTATGAAATTCAAGATGCTCAATACATTGGTCCACAGTTTGCAAACTTCAGTTCTGGTATTAAGGTGAATAACTTACTGCGTGCTAAAACAGTTGCAGTTCAGCTTAACCCTAATAAACCAGTTGTTGATCCATCTGTGAACGATGTGACTCGTATCAAGGCTTCCAATGTAAGTGACTTGTATGAATACGAGTATCCAAACTTAGGTGGTAACTTAGTAATCAAACATCCGGAAAAGCAAGCCTTTGGTCCAGCTTCTTCTTACCAAAACATTACAGGTGGTAATGCAGGTATTCAAGTAGCATCTTCTCATTACGTTTCTTTAAAGCAAAGAATACGTAATCAGTATGGACAAATTAACGGTATTGTAATGGTACCAGCATCAAACTGTATCTTCTTCAACAATCAAACAGAAACAATTTTTGGTGGAGATACTTACGTAGGGCGTTATACTGAGAAGAACACTTTCTTCTATTTCTATAACTGGTTATTTGGACAACCGGACGGAGCACAACTAAATTACAAGAAGCAAGTGAATGTACCGTATCCGCGTTTCTTTGCCAACTTTGAGCAATTTGAAACAGGAGATTTTGTACAATCTTTATCAAACTTCTTTACAACAGCTGTATTTTCTAACCCGTCTTCCGTGTTCAATAACTTGGTTGTTCCTTCTGATTACTACAACCTGGATGGACAAAACTGTTACTCTACATGGTTATCAATCTCTCAAATGAGATTTGCTGTGCGTTATCAGTATTTCTATTTATTCAACTCAAGTGTGAAAGATTTCTTTGTTGAGACTGAGACTAATATAGATTTACGTGACTGGGGTGATAGTATTCCGGAGCAACATTATGACCCATACAGATTTACTGATACTAAAGCTTTGTTTGATACAAAGTACATCAAAGATGTGAACTACTACAAGTATGACCAATCTTTGAGTATTGCTAAACTGTTTATGAACTATGCTTCTTGGGGACAAGTACAACCAAGAACGTATGACCCATACATAGCTGAGACTTGTTACATTTACAACCCAACAAGAGTTATATACTCGCTACCGTCACAGTTTGAAAACTTACACGATAGTTGGACTAATTTCTTGCCAAATAACTACTACGATTTTAATACAAGAGTAACTTGTATTAAACCGGTAAATAAAAACGGTGCTCTTATCTTCTTTGAAGGAGAGAGTCCTGCTCAATTCTTTGGTACAGACCAGTTACAAACAACAGGTGGTACCAAGCTTACTATTGGAGATGGTGGTTTATTTGACCAACCTTTACAGAACATTGTCAATGCAGATCGTCCTTACGAATATGCATCTTGTCAAGATAGATTATCTGTGGTGAATACACCGGCAGGTATTTACTGGATTAGCCAGAATCAAAACAAGATATTCATGTTTGGTGGAGGATTGACTGAGGTATCAATGATGGACATGAAATGGTGGTTAATCAACTATCTACCGTACCATTTATTGAAACAGTTCCCTGACTTTTCAGTTACGGAGAATCCAGTAGTGGGTATTGGTAGTCAGTCAATTTACGATAACCAAAATGGTCTGTTGTATTTCACAAAGCGTGACTATAAGGTACGCGGTGATCTTGCTCCTGAAATAACAATAGGGTATCTAGGTGGCATTGAGTTCGAAGTACGTTGGAATGGTGAGAGAAGATTCAGCATTGAGTTAGGTAATCCGGAATACTTTGAAGATGCATCATGGACTATCAGTTATGACCCAAAAACAAAAGCTTGGGTTTCTTACCATGATTGGCACCCCACATTGTTAATGCCAGGAAAGAATACTTTCTTAAGCGTTAAGGATACAGGTATCTGGTTGCATAATGTAAGAACTGATAGCTACTGTAATTACTACAACAAAGACTATCCATTTGAAGTTGAATACATGGTTGACAGTGCTCAACAAGTAAATACTTTACGTAGTATTCAGTACCAGTTAGAGTGTTACAAGTATGCTAAAAATAACTACGACCGTTTCCATGTGTTAGACTTCAACTTCGATGAAGCTGTTGTTTATAACACAGAACAGGTATCCGGTTTATTGAAGCTTATCTTGAACCCGAGAAAAGACCCGTTTGACATGATTCAGTATCCAAAGGTGAACTTTGACAATATTGAAATCATTTCATCTAAGCAGGAGAACAACTATCGCTTCAACCAGTTCTGGGATATCACTGATGACCGTGGAGAATACAACCCAAATGCACAACGTGTAATATGGAATACCGGTGCAAACGGATATGCTCGCGAGTTGAATCCAAATAACATGAACTATGCTAAAGATGAATTTCAACGTAAGAAGTTCAGGCATTACTTAAATTACGTATTTTTGCGTAGGAATGTGTGCGGAGATAGAAAAATGCTTATATTGTTCACTAACAACAAAGAGTTAAATTCACCTAGATAATGAGTCATAATTCATCAACATTTGGTAAAGATTGGAAAGCCGCAAAGGCTTTGAAACAAGGCAAATCACCTAAGGTGGGTTCTCTTGCTGTACACAGAAACAAGTCAAACGAAACAAACAAAAATATACAAACAAGTATCAACCACTTGATGGAACGTAACACAATGTTGTTCGGACCAGCAGGTCATAATTTTTATAATCCCATGGCAAACAAAAAACAGCTTGGAGGAGATAGCGGAGCTCCTCATAACGGGCAACCAACAGCATCACAATTCTTCAACTTTGGACCAGTGCCGCAAGGTCCAGTAGGATTCTATATGCACGGTGGTATTAATTTGCCAGAAGCATTTCCACAACAACCGACTGCTAATGTGTTCTTTTCAGGAGCACCATGGGCTTCACATCTAGGTTCAATGGCTTATGGTGGTGCACCATGTTTTGAATGTGGTGGAGCTCATATGGAAATGGGTGGAATGACTCAGTTCGGTGGAGTAAATGATGGTAGCATGGATAACTTTAAAGAAGGTGGTCATTGGATTCAAAAAGCTACAAAGAATATGCGTAAGGATCATCCTTGTACAGGGTCAAAATTTGGTGGACCAGATTGTCCTCCAGGTTCAAAACGTTACAACTTAGCTAAGACTTTCCGTGCTATGGCTAAGAAAGCTTACGGTGGAACTTCTGATGGTGCTGACCAAGATGATGTAATTGCTCAAAGAGCTAATCAGTTTAACAACTTAGTACGTATGAACTACGGAATGGCTGAAGCTGAAAACCAAATGAACAAGCTTAACGCAATGGCGCAAGATGCTTCTATCTTGGGAATGCCTACAGCAGCTTATGGCTATAACATGGGTTATGACCCAGCAATGCAACAAGCTGCTGCTAATTATGGTCAAGCTCAAGGTATGCTTGACCAAATGAACAATGCAGGTAAACAAGCAACCGCTGGTTTCTTTAATGCATTTAATACCGGTTTGCAAAACGCTTATGCTCCTGGAAACCAATACATCAAATGGAAGATGACACCTACTAAACAGATGGGTGGAGATTTACCTAAAGCCGCATTTGGGTATGATTCTTATGGTCGTCCAGCTAATAATCAAATGGGTCCATTATCGTGGGATGAAACAAATCAGAGAACCATTGACTCTATGCCTTGGAATTATCAATTTGGTCCAACACCAGCAGGTGGTTGGTACCGTGGTGTACCAGGTGTGACAGACATGCTTTACCGTTCGCCTCAGTATTCTCAAAGAAATCCAGACCAAACATATTGGACTTCCCAAAACGGTCAAACACGTTATGACTACGGTAACCCAGATTCTTGGTATAATGTTTATCAACATCCTCAAGGTGGTGGTAACTGGAATACTCAAGGATGGAATTCACCAAATCCGTTCTACAATCAAATGTTTGGAAACCCTAATTTCCACACAGCCTTATCGGACTTTGAAGTAAAACGTGGTTGGTTTGGTTCTATGAACAACCCTAAGAAAGTGAAGATGCATTTCAATACTTATATCAATCCTCAAACAGGAAAGGTAGAAGTAGCAACAACTCCTCAAGGGCCTACTGCAGGACCAGTTCAAGGAACACAAAATAAACCGGCTCCAGCTGATTATAATTTTATGGCTGATACAAATAAACAGTTACCTGGTCCACGTGCTGAACAAACACCTGATGTTGTTAAGTCTGATAGACAAAAACAGATTGAGCAATTCATGAGCACAATGCACACTCCAAACGGAACAAATAATTATAGCCCATCACCGGTACCTAATCCAACTAATACAGCAATACAAACTGTTAAGGACAATCGATTAAAACCTGATCCTAATAGCAATTACAACTTCATGGATGATGTGATGCAAAATCAGAGTCAGGCCGGTCCAAGAACAGGAATGGCTTATGGCGGTTATATTCCGGTAGCTGCATTTGGTTACAATATGTATGGACAACCTGACCCAAATTTAATGGGCCCTTTATCTCCTGAGTATGAAGCGCAACTTGCTCAACAAGCTCCTCAAGCTCAACAAGCAGGCACACCTTCAGGAGGATATGACCTTACTGGAAAGAGAAAGAATCCATGGTCAGGACAAGACATCTTTGGTGTTACTATGGGTATCTTAGGTATGGGTACTAACCTAGCCTTAGGTGATGAGAAACGTAAAATGGAAGAGTACATGGCTAAGCAAAGTTTAGCTAACAATATGTTCTCTGCTGCAAATTCTTACAGAGGTGATATTACTCAAACCGGTGCAGGTTACGGTGATCAGTTTGGTCATCAAAATCAAACTCCTCCAGGCGGTTATACTAAGAACGGTGGATATGTTTATGCAAAAGGTGGAGCATATCAAACAGGAGTTCCTGTGGAATTAACGGATGAGGAGATTGAAGAATTAAGAAAAGCTGGTCACAAAATAGATTTTGTTTAAGATGAAAAAAAGAGTTATCATAAATCCCGTACCTCAGGCTCAATCAGGTCTTGAGATAAAAATGGGAGACCTTAGAGCAGGTCTCGGGTTTAATGCAAACAAGCTTCCTTGGCCAGTAATGGCAGGAAAGCTTTCTGCTCCAGATATAGAAGTTAACTCTACACTTAAACCGGTTCCTCGTGAAGATACAAATCTTGAGGCGGAAAAAGGTGAAGTGGCTGCGTTACCTACAAAGAGTGGTATTCCTGATACATTCAAGATTGGTGGCAAGCGTCACCACTCAGGCGGTACTCCACTTAATCTTCCTTCTGATTCTTTCATCTTTTCGGATACAGCCGCAATGCGTATTAAAGACCCGACTATACTTGCTCAATTTGGAATGAGTGTAAAAGGTGCTGGTTATACTCCTGCAGAGATTGCTAAAAAATATGACGTAAATCAGTTCAAAAAAGTATTAGCTGACCCTGATTCTGAAAAGCTTCAAAAAGCAACAGCAGAAATGATGATTGGTAACTACAATCTGAAGCTTGCTAAACTTGCTATTCTTCAGGAGTCAATGAAAGGTTTTCCTCAAGGGATACCTGCAGTAGCTATGCCATATATTGAAGAAATGGGAATTGACCCTGCACAGTTTGTTCAAATGAATCCAGGTGGAGCTCAAACGGAACAAGCTAGTACACAACAAACTCAAATGGATGATGTTGGTGCAGAAGCACAAGGTCGTTTTGGCGGCTTTATGCAAGACGGTGGAGATTATAGAACAGAAGCCGAATATAAAGCTCATCTGCTAGATCCCTACTCTCCTGAAAAAAGAGAAGCTCAAATCAATTGGAATAAAAAGCGCAGTGGCCTTGAAACCGCTTCTCAGTTTATACCTGGTTATGAAACATATCTTGATTTAAAAGATATTTACGAAGGGTTAAGAGAAGCTGACAAGGAAAAACTTAATAGAGGTATTATTGGTCTTGATGCACCTTTTTCAACAAAAGCTGTTACAAATAGCTTAGACTATGTAACAGAAAAACTTTTAGGACATACTGCAGCTAATGAAATGGCAGCAAAAAGAAATGGCGTTATCAACATGTCTCAATCAGACCTTCAAAAACTGTATTTAAAATACGGTCCTGGTGGGTACGATAAATGGGCTAAGGACGGTTTTCCTAAATTAGAAATGGGTGGGGATGTTGATTATTTTGACAAAGGAGGTTACAAATCAGAAGCTGAATATAAAGCTCATTTACTTGACCCATACTCTCCTGAAAAGAAAGCTGCCCAAATAGCTTGGTTAAAATCACAACAAGCTTTACCAGGATTGCGCCCAACATTTGGTACATCAAATAGTTTTGAAAAGGAAAACGCTTTCAGAAAAGCGTATCCAGATGCTTATAACATGTATGAGGCGGCATTAAAATCAAAAGATCCAGAACGTATGCAACAAGCTGCAAATTGGTTAAATGCTACGGACGTTAAAAATTCTTGGGGATGGTTGCCTTGGACAGACCAAGATAAGCATGAAGACTTAGCAAACATACTTGAAGAAGAACGTGCTAAGATATTAAATCCTAACAAAGGTTATTACAGCGAATATCAGCCGCAAGACGAACAAACATCTAAGATGGCTTACCAGCTTTATTCTAATTTGCTAAAAAAAGCTGATACAATTAAAGATAAAACTTCTCCGGAGTATTATGCTTTGATGCAAGAAAAGGATAAATTGTTTGAGTATTTACCAGAATACAAGAACTTACCAACAAAAGTTTTTGGACAAGTTTGGAGAGACAATCAATGGGATACACCAAGAAAAAAAGCAGGACACTATAAAGAGGCTTTACCTGAATCTGAATTAGATAATAGCGGCATGCGTATGTATAGTGATGAAGAAAATGCCTATATCAAATCTCAATTTGATGCATATAAAAAAAGTACTCCAACAATAGCTGCAGCACAACCTGGTGTTTCAGATTATGAAGATATAACAAGCATGAAACCTACAAAAGAGGAAATTGAAATGCTTAAAAAATCAGGGGAGAAATTCATTATTAATGGTGTTAAATATAACTAATCATGGGAGCAGGAGATTTATTAAAAAAGCATAGAGGAACCAAAGAAGCGTCAACTTCTCAAACAAAGTCGGTTGGAGTGCCTGGCAAAACAACTAGCAAGGTAGTAGTAAATGCTACACCAGAAGAATTAGAAGCGGTTCGTAAAGCTGCAGAAGCTAAACCTAGTAAGGTAGTAGATGAAACCGCTTATAACGAACTTATGGATTTGTATAAAAAAGCTGAGGCAGCTCAAGCTAAAAATCCAGGCAAGGTTAATGAAGAAACCTTGAAGTTCCAAAGACGCTACCATGAATTGCTTCCAGAAGAAGCAAGAAGAATTATAGCAAGTGATACTAAGAAAACTACTTGGGCTGAAAAAACCGGTAGATCAAAAGCAGACTTGACTGGTAATGAAGACGGCTTATTTGGTCGTAGAACCAAACAGTATATGGAAGAACTTGAAAAGATGAAACCTAAGGCTGTAGAACCTAAGTTGGCAGATACACCTCCATTAGCTGACGATAAAAAACCAGAAGGTCCAGCTGGTCCTGATGAAATTGTTGTGAGTCATGGAGAACCTGAAAAAGAAAGAAAGCTTCCACCAGTTGCACCTGCATGGTGGTTACAAGATAAATTGAAGGCACTTAATGCCGGACTTAATTATTTGAATATTCGTCCTTACTATCCGTGGGAACCAATGGCTCATTATGACCAAGCTCGTCCTGCGTTCCTTTCTCCTGAAAGAGCATTAGCTGAGAACCAATCTCAAATGAATATGCAGTTAGGGCAACTTGCTCAATTTAGTGGACCACAAGCATTCAATGCTCGTGCAAATGAAATAACCGGTAAAGGTTTTGCTAATGCCGCAAATACTATTGCAGGAGTACATAACCAAAATATAAACATTGCCAATCAGTTTGAGCAATTCAATACAGGTATCCGTAATCAGGAGACCAAGGAAAATCTTGCACATGCTACCTCATTATGGGATAAGTATCAGGCAACTCGCCAGAACTTTGATAATGCTAAGAGAATGGCAGGTGATGCATTATTCAATACAGCAGTACAAGCTGTAACTAATAGAGCTAACACTTATAACCTGAATCAAATGTATCCTCAGTACGCAATCAATCCAGGAGATGGTGGAACTTTATTCTTCCACGACGGTCGTGACCTTAAACCAGGTCAGGCTCCAACACCTGTTTCAGAACGTTATAAGCAAATGGTTAAGGACAATCCTACTCTAGCAAATACTCCTGAAGGATTAAAGCAGTTGTGGGAGATGACTAAATTAGATGCAGGTATCCAAGATGATTACATGGCTCAGTATGCAAAAAACAGATACATCCCTAATCAGCAAGTACCCGTTTCAGGTTATAACGGATAAGTTTAAACTTTAAAAGTTTATTAAACTTTACAGATTTTTTTAATACATTTACAGCACAAGATGGCAACATATATTCCAGGCATAATAGACTACATTCCTCAAGCACAGCCGTTTCAACCGGACTATAATTTCTTGGGGAATATGCTTCAAACGAAGCAATCTCAGTATGATCAAAACTACAAGCAATTAAGCCAGGCCTATGGTACCTTGCTTAATTCTGACATGCTGCGTGAAGACAACATTCAAAAAAGAAATGAGTTCTTCAAAATGATTGATGATGACATTAAGCGCATCTCAGGAATGGATTTGTCTTTGCAACAGAATGTAGATTCTGCTAATAAAGTGTTTGACTCTTTCTTTCAAAACAAAGACTTAGTAAAGGATATGACCTTTACTAAAGAGTATCAAAAACAAATGCAGATTGGAGAGTCTTTCCGTAATTGTATTGACCAGGAAAAATGTGGTGGTAAGTATTGGGATACCGGTATGCAAGCCTTACATTACAGAGCTGATGAGTTCAAGAATGCTAGTAAGCAAGAGTCAATGACTATGCAACCTGGACGTTTTGTACCTCAGATTAATGTACAAGAAAAGACTATTAACTATCTGAAAGACTTACTTGGAAAAGGTGGTGATGGTGGATTCGGAGTTGAGAGTATCTCTTTCTCTCCTGATGGTCGTTATCAAGTAAAGACAAAGAATGGTGCTAACCTATCTATTCCTTTACAACAGTTGATTCAAGCTCAATATAGTAAAGACCAAAACATTATTGATATGTACAACACCCAGGCTTATGTAAACCGTAAAGGTTTTATAGCTGGGAATCTTGCTGCATTCGGTGGAGACGCTGATGCTGCTGAAGATGCATACTTCAGACAATTAGATGTTGAGTTTCAAAAAGCTCAATCTAACTTAATAAGTGCTCAGGAGCAATCGAATGCTATCCGTGCTCGTAACAATGTCTTAGCAAACCAGATTAAGAAAAACGGTTCAACCGGTGACGACCACTTAGCTAAAGATTATATAGCATCTGCTGTAGACTTAGCCGCTTCTAAAGGTGTTTTAAAAGATGCTGAGGAAACTCACAATATTGCAAAGTCTGTATTTGAAGCTGGTGAGAATCGTGCAATGCGTCGTAATCGTGCTGACCAATTATTTGGAAGAAGCTTGATGAATAAAGAACTTTCAGAAGCTGCTGTTCGTGCAGCTGCTATGACTGGTTCAGTAAGCATGACAGCTGATCCTTATGCCATGAAACATTATGAGTTCTCTCTTGACATGGCTAAGATGAAAACACAATATGACCTTATGGATAGAAACTCCATGAGAAATCACTTATACGACCTTAATAAGCAAAAGGCTTTACTTGAATACAAGAAACGTGGTTCAGCAGTTGAGCCAGATAATCAAGGTGTATATGTGGATGGTGTTAAAGGAACTACTGCAATTGCAGGTGATAATGAAGCACAAGATGCACGTAGTCAAGTTATACAAGAAGCATCTTCGGCACAAGCTAGTGCTAATGCATTCACCAATGGTTATGCAAACACGTTATTAGGTATTCTTCAAGATTCTAAAGCGGGGGCAGATGATAAAAATGTAGCGGTTAGTACACTACAAACTATGTTTGGTAAAGCTGAAAAGAACCCTGATGGTACTTACAAACGTGCTGGATTTGATGCTGAAAAAGGAGTGTTTGTTGACCAACAAGGAAATACACATGGAACAGCCCAAGGTATTTCAGGAAGTTATGATTGGAAATCAGCTTATGACCGGGCTCAACAACAAGCTAAATTAAATAGAAGTATTCCAACTCATGCAAGTTATCTTGATGGAGAAGGAAAGAAACTTCAAGAACATTACGATACTAACATGAAAGTGTTAGCAGCAACTAGCAAAGCATGGTATGATAATAACAAGAATGTAAAGAGCTGGGGTAACACTAAGCTTTCTGGTGATGAACTAGAGAACTGGAACAACCTATTCACATCTGACAATAATCTTAAATCACCTGAGCAGTTTGCTAAAGACTATTTAAGAGCTCATCCTTCAGACGATGAAAGCGATGCAATGGATGCTTATGAAGAAATGAACGATAAGTACAACAAGTTCTACAATGAAGGTAACGTGGCTGGAAAAGACAACGACGGAAAACCTGTTCCTGTAGTACGTTCTACACATGGTTCATCAAACTTCAACTTCTTAGGTGGAGGTACTTCTGCAGGTGGTGGAGTTATCTATAACTTCAACTCAGAAAGTCCGGCTTCATTGGGAACTCGTGGTTTAATCACGATGTACCAAGATGCACAAAAGCCAGGTTCTATATGGACTATTGGTAATCATGGTGACAGAGCTGAAGGTGAAGCGGCAATGACGGCTACTGGAACAAATGCTAAATTAGCTATGGACCAGTTAATGCATGACTTACGTACGGGCAATCTTACTAAGGCTGAAAAAGAAAACATTCAAGGACAAATCATGTACATGGATGTAGCTTTAGGTGATAAAAATATGGCCGGTGCTACAATCAAAATGCCAACAAGTTGGTTACAACGTTATCAGAAGAGTGATAAAAATGTGAACTGGGCGGATGATATGAGTCTTGCTTCTGAAGGTGTATCTATGTATGTAGATAAACGTACTGCTAAGAATGCATTTACGCAATCGTTCAAAGAACAACCATATGACTATATCCTTAATCATGATGACGTTAAAATCAGCATTCCAAATGCAGGAGACCTTACTATCAATAAGAGAAACTCTGACGGTAGTATCACTGTAATAGGTAATGTTGGTGGTTATGACGCTAATGGTAAATGGCAATTAGTTCCTGCTACTAAAACATATTATGGTGATGTAGGTGGTCAAAACTTATACAACAATTTAAACGTGTATATGAATGAGATTGCCGCTTCTAATAAAGCTTACAAGGAAAGCAAAGTAACAAATCGTATTCACGAGCCTGGAGAACTTCCACAAATACAAAATCAATTACAGGCTTCTGCAAATGGAAACTCAGCAGATCCTACAGAAATGTATCTACAAAGCGTTCAACAAGCATTATTCGGTAAATAACTATGGCAGACGAAACAAACCCAAACAGCAGCGGCTTAGTATCAGCACCAATCATCCCAGCGCTTCCCGAGATACAAGCTGCTGGTGATGCTACTGCATTGCTTAAAACTCCTCCTCCGGTTATTACTCCGGTTATCCCAAGTGGATTTCCTCAAGCCGTTGAGGTTAATACTCAATTACAAGGAGACTATCATACTGGCCCAGCTCCAGGAGCTAAACCTGTAAATCAGAAGAATGGTACGCTTGACTTCGTGAAAGCTTCCGTACAAGCTTTAGGAAATGACGAAGCTGTAAAAGACCAATTCAAATATGGTCGTGCTTACAGTTACGGTGCCGGATATAAAAATCAAAACTTTGAACGTTACTACAAGCATGGTAAGTTTGATGAGTTAGGCTTTTCTCCATACAGAGATAATGATGCTCTTTATAATGAGAAAGGTTCTTGGTGGGATGACTTTAACCGTATGCGTGGTGAATGGGACAATCTTGCTTTCAGTGGATTCAAATCTATTTGGGGTAGTGAAGAAACAGCCAATGAAGAAATGGAAAAGGGAATGGCTATCGGTTCTTCTACTCGTGGTGGATTTGGTAGTAGTGTTATTAACTTCGGTTTAAACTCAGCATATACAGTAGGTATCATTGGAGAACTTGCATTAGAAGATGCCGCTCTTGCCGCTCTAGAATTCGGAACAATGGGTGCAGCTACACCAGAAGTAGCAGCTGTAGGAGGTGCTCGTAATGCTATGGCATTCGGACGCCTTGTTAAAGCTTGGGAAGGAACTTCCGCGTTCCTTAAAACTTTAAAGAATGCTGAACAAGCTAAGGATGTATTTAATGCAGCTAAAGCAGGTGAGAAACTTACTGATTTTGCTAAATGGGCTAATCCATTTCAAAGAAGTATGGAGTGGACTACACACTTAGCTAAAGGTACTAACGGTGTAAGTAATCTAGGGAATATGGCAAAGGTTTCAAAGACCTTTGGTAATTTCTACCGTGACTTACGCGAATTAAATGTGGCACATTCAGAAGCTCGTCTTGAAGGAGAAGGAGCTGCTGTAGAGTACCAAAACAAATTAGTGGATGAATTCTACAATGAACACGGACGCATGCCTGATAACAATGAGGCTAAAGAAATTTATGACCGTGCTCAATCAGTAAAGTCAAGTGTTACACTTGCAAACGATATAACAATTTACGCTACAAACAAACTTGTATTTGAAGACTTGTTTGAAGGAGTTCGTCCTGGTTCTAAGATTGCTGAAAGCTTCTTAGAGGGTTCAGGTAGATTCTTAAAGCGTACTGCAGCTAAAGACTTTAAAGCAGGTATGACTGCTGGAGTTGAAGGTGCAACAGCGGCTCTTACCGCTTCTGAAAAATCAGCCGGTAAGAAAGTTGCAGACTTCTTATTAACTTCTGCATACGTTCCATGGAGTCGTAAATATTTTGTTGGTAACCTAGGTGAGGCTCTTCAGGAGAATGCACAGGAAACGATAAAGATTGCCGCTCATGATTACTATGATAAGGTACACTCTGATCCATCTCAGTTAGGTTTCTACGGTACCTTGGCTTCAATTGGTAAAGGAACTTCTGCTCAGTTTTCTGGACAAGGTTTGGAAACATTCCTTTCTGGTTACATGATGGGTTCTTTAATCCAAGCTGGTGGAAAAGGTATGAAATCTATTGCAAGTCCTGCAGGTAGAGGTGCTTCAGCTTTAGCTAACATGGCTACTAAAGGAAAGTATGGTCAAGAGTGGGGTGCAGAATCTGAATCAGCTAAGGCTAAAAAGCAAGCTGAGGAAACAGATAATGACATCTTAAATGCAGCCAACTTTGTATTAGATAATGGTTTAATTTACGGTGGTCACCGTGCGGATGTTGCTGCTGGAATTAAAGCTGCAGCTGAAGCTAAACGTGCTAAAGCAAAAGAAGGGGACGAGAAGACTGCCCGCGATATGCAAAATGAAATGCAGTTAAATCACTTTGACATTTTAGCTAGAACCGGTAACATGGGTCTGATAACTGAACATGTTGATGACATGATGAAGCTTTCTGATGAAGACCTTCTTAATGCATATAACCAGCCAACAAAATCGGATGGTTCAAATATGACAGCTGAAGATGTTCGTAATAAGCTACAAGGTCTGAAGAACAATGCTCAAGGTTACCAAAGAGCTTATGATAAAGCCCACAGGTCACGTCCTAATCCACATAACCCGTGGATGTTTGACAAAGAGAAACACCCAGAAGCTTACAAAGATGAATTAGATAAATACATGGCCCACGAACAAGCCTTGTCTGATATGATATTTGCTAACGAAAGTTACTCAAATATTGCAGACCGTATGGCTAAGATGGGTAATGAGTTATCCGGTAACGGAGCTTTATCTAATTTCTTCAATACATCTTCTGCAGGTTCTCCTCTGGCAGATGTTATTGGTACCGATATAAGTTTATTGGTTGACCCTGTTCTTCTAAGTAAACATATGCAAAGCTTGGGTGACCAAATAAAAGTGTTCTCAAAAGGAACAGCTGAGGAAAGAAAGAAAGCTAAAGAAGCAATCGATTCAATGCGTCACTTAAAAGAGTGGAGAGTATTCGCTCATACCTATGCAGCTGAATTAAAAAACTTAGGAAAGCCAGGAGCTACACCGGAAGAGATTGCCGCTACTCAAAAGAATGCAGATTTCTTAGTAGCACAGATGTATAAAACCTTTGATAAGTACGTACGTCATGTGGCTAAGACTAAGAATGGATTTGTGTTCACAGAACAAATGAATAAAGGCTTTAGTCTGTTAAAAGACTTCATGGCTTTAAATGCGGATAAACAAAGAATGGTTCACGCTATTAATAAATTTAGCGACCCTAACATGTTTGACCGTTACAAGGAAATTCAAAAAGACATACAGAAGTCTCAGCGTGAGCAGAAGCTTGAACGCCTTAATAAGGCTTTAGAAAAGTTCAAGGCTATGGCTTTACAGAACCAAATGTTGAATGAAATATTTGACTTAGGTTTATTTGTATTACCAGAAGAAGTAGAACGTCTGAAGAACTTCAGTGTAACCGATTTTTACAATGTTGCAGATAAAAGTTTATTATCAACGTCTGACCCTAAATACAGGCAGGCTGTTGATATCATTGATAAATACGCACAGGAAGCTGGACAGATGGTTAAGGATAAAGCTACTCCAGAAGCGGGTAGTGATGAAGAGTCTCGCTCTATGGAGAACTATAACGCAACGGCAAGACCCAAGTTCAGACCAACTGCTGGCGGTGTTGGGAAAGATGACAGGAGAACTTATAGAGACCTTGCCAAGCAGTTCGGATTTGATCCATCAAGTGTTAGGTCAACCGTAGCTGTAGAGAAAGTTTTAAAGTCTATTGTGGACAGTGAGTTTGCTACTAACCGAGAAAAAGCTTTAGCAAGACGATTGCTTGCAGTAGTAAAACCTGGTCAGGTAATTACTTTTGCAGCTGACTATTCAGGCCCTGGTGTTTATAAGTCAGATACTAAAGAAACAATAGTTGATGCTCGTTACTCTTCAGAAGATTATCAGAAGGGACAAAACGGTCATCCGGTTGAACATGTTATCTTGCACGAGTTACTTCATGCATTAACTGTAGAAGGGCTTGAGACTGACCCAGAGTTCAAAGAAGCTATTACTAAGATGTTATCCACAGCGATGGCGTATCAGCTTTCTCCTGAAGGAAAAGCTAAGTTTGGTGATAAGCCTTTATATGGATTAAAGAATGAGGCGGAGTTTATTTCAGAGGCATTGACAAACGATACTTTCCAAAGAATGCTTAGTCGTATTCCATACACAAGTACCGGTAAGCCAAGTAACTTATGGAATGAGTTCCTAAAATCAGTGGCTAAATATATCCAAAGAATTTTTGGTGTGCAAAAAGGTTCATCATTATTGGATGAGGCTATGCACATTATTACCGCTAAGATTGACAATCGCCCAACAGCTAAAGCTCAAGAAAAAGTTCAAGGTGTTTTAAAGGCTGGAGATAAGGTTTCTCAATCTACTCCAATTGGTCAAATAAAAACTCTTGCTTTAACTTCTAAGCCGCACGCTGAATTAATTGCTAAACTAGCTGACGGATACCGTAAGTGGACTAAGGATAAAGAGGCTGTTAAGGATTTAAGTGATGACGAAATCACAAACAGGGAGGACTTCCAAGACTTCATGTTAAAATCCGGCAGTACTCTTCACCCTATCAATGAGTTTAACGCTCAGATGGAAAAAGAGAACAAAGGTATTCCAGGAGGAAAAGCAACCACAACAACCACTAAAGGAAAACGTGAGGTAATCAGCAATGACGAATGGCAAGATTTCGTAAACACGGGTACCGTATCAGACTTAACTTTAAAGTTAATTGTGGATAAATATCGTGCTGCTGGTTCAAAAGCACTTAGCGAACGTGAACAAGCAATCTTCCAAGCAAAAACGCCTGAGATAGAAAGTTTACTAAAGAAGATTCAGGACGAAGAAATCGCAGCCAAGGAAAAAGCTAAGATTGATGCCAACAAAGCTAAAGCTAAACCAGTTGAAGAAGTAAAAGAGGGTCAGGAAGTTATTACTCCAAAAGCTCTTATGGAACAATATACAGAAATCACTAATGCTGAAGAGATAAAAGCATGGGAAAATAATGCTGCAGCTTTCTTACAGATGGGTGACCTAGATGCTTTCGAGAAAGAATTCGGAGAGCCCTTTACTCCAGAATTTGCTATGCGCCAATTAACAGATAAAGTAAAAGCTCTTGCTGAGAATTTAGATTTCAACACTCTGCAGATGGGTACCGTAGTTATACTTTCAGATAAAAAATCTGTGGCTGTTGTGTCGAAGAATGATGGTAAAACTGTATCTTTAATGCCATACAAAATGTTTAAGGAAAACTTTAAACTTAGTCCTGAAGGGGAATGGGTTAAAAGGTCTGAAAGCATTAATGAAGAGGGAGTTATCCCAGTGCCGAAAGAGGAAGTTAAAAATTACATATGGATTAAAAACAGTGAATTTAAAGAAATGGTAGAACAAACACCTGAACCGACTCCAGAGGAAAAACAAGAATCAGCAGAAACTCTTGTAGCTGAAAAAGAAAGATCAGCTGACGAAACCAATGAGATTCTGAACAACGCTGAAACCGTTGATAACGCTGAAGCTAAAAATGCTGCGGCTAGTTTATTTAGTACTTGTAAAAGATAATTAATACCATGAGCTGTTTATTAAACCAGGAAATGCGAGATGGGCTATTCGTAATGGTAGCCTCTGATTTATTTACAAAAGCAAAAGGCGACGAGCCTCTTGACCTTGATGCGTATATCAGGGAGGTGTATAACTTTGCTAAAATTTCTTCTCAAGGGAATGAAGCTTTAGCATTAGATGCCGCAATGCTGGTACCTGGTTTTGTTGACCAGACATTAGCTAATAGACCAAAGTTAGAAGAGCACTTTGAAAAATTCAATGAAGACATCCGTATGGAAGTTCTTGCAAAGAAAAAAGCTTTCCGTAGTATCGATAAAGTAAGAGAAGTTCTTGGTTTAACTGAATCACCAGCTGAGATTATTGATGCGGTGGAACAGGATATTAAAACCGAGGTTGCTCCTGAACCCGTAATTGAGTCTGAAGAAAAACAGCAAGAAAAAGCTGAACCATGGAAAACGTTACCATTTGGTGCATTCTATACCTATGGACCAGAGATAACTGAAACAGGAGAGGTTGTAAAAGAGAATGTACTAAACATTGCAGCTATTAAAACCATTAGAGAACTGATGGAAAAGCAAGGTGTCTCTGATAGCTCACAAGTAAATGTACCTGGTGTAGGTCCTGTATTTTTAAAGATTATGCCAGCAGGTGAAGCTAATAAACTTGCAGGTCGTCCAAGTTATACCCATGCTGATAAAGGTATGGTAGCTGTTCTTACCAGCTCATGGGGTGAACCTGTATCATTTGATGGTACCGGTAAAGCTATTACAAATGGTAAAGGTGCTTCATGGTTTAAACTATACAGCCCTGTTCCTTTCAAAGTAAATGCAGGAGGAACTATGATTCTTGATTTGAATCAGAAAGCTTTCATGGATCATGTGATGGCCAGTCCTGAGTATAGTACAATGAAAGACTGGCAAAAGAAAAAGAATGCAGCTTCTTTCTATAACACAGTTATGACCAAATACAATGCTTTAGTACGTCAGTACAGAGATGCGGGTATGACTGAAGTTGAAGCTGAAATGGAGGCACTTGATAATTTAACAAGAGACTTTGAAGCATTCGAATGGATGCGTCAATATGTAGAAGAAAAAGGTAATTCAGTTCAAGCTGTTATTACAGGTTCTTCAAAAGGGTTTGTTATCAACAATCAATATAACCCGACTCCGCTTAAACAAATCTTTGGTGAGAATACGTTTTCTCCAATCTCTGTTAAGAAAGAAGAGTTAGGTATGAACTTACCAATGGGTGGTGCATATTTCTATGCTCCTGGAATTAGTGAGCCTATCAACATTGATAAACCTTCTGTGAAAGATATGCCTGAACTTATGAATCAGCTTATCTCTTTATTCACTCAACCATTAACAGAGAATGGTAAGCCTGTTGATATTCTAAGGAGGAATGCACTTATTCAACAGTTCTTATTAGCTAAGTATAGCAATATCCGTTTTGTACCAAACACTAAAGACGGAGGCTTTACACATGAGAATGGTCAATTCCGTGTGGATATTAATGGTGTACGTTACAGCTTTGACTATACTGAAAGCGGAACAGCTAACAGAAATAAATTAGCTGAGGCTTTACAAAAAGCATTTACCACTCCAAGCAAAGGTGCTAAGGTTCCTCTTAAACGAGAGAACTTAGCTAAGGAAGGTGTAGTACCCGTTAAAACATTAGAGGGTCAAGTTAACACCAATAATGTTTTAGAAGACGACAAAGGAGACTTTTACAAAATCAATTTCCCACACGTAGACGTGGTAGGAAACTTGATCAATGGTGTATTGGAAATGCCAACTATCAACAACGGTGTGTTGACAATTACTCCAATGCCTTATAATAATTTCATAAGAGATAACTATGCAACTATCGCAAAGGTTGATGCTAACAATAAAGTTGTAGCATTTAATCCTGTAATGACTTTTGCTCCTACGCTAGAGGAGTTTACTAAGTTCATACCTGGTGCAAAAGTTCAAGAGCAAGTTGAAAAATCACAAGAACCTGTAGAGAAAAAAGAACCAACCAATACAGCGGCTACACAATCTAATGCTGATTTGGATGAATTGGCTGCAGGCTTTACGATGGATAAAAGACTTCCTCAAAAAGAATTGAACTCTGCTGTTTTAGCACATCAAATAAAACAAGCTGAGATTTGGTACAACAATAGTCCATTGAAGAAGCACTTTCCTTTTGAAACTGTGTTCAGAGCAGTGAACCAAGGTATTGGTCCAGTTGCTCAATGGTCAATTCATGGTATCCGTTTATTCCATTATTACTCTGAGGATGGTAAGTTTGATGCATCAAAAAGTGGTGACTTCACTGATTTATATCATGAAGCATGGCACGGTTTTACACAAACTTTCCTTACGGCTGACCAACGTAAAACATTATATGCTGAAGCACGCAATCGTTCTGGCTCATTTGTAGACTACAATGGAAATACTGTCTCTTTTAAAAGTGCTGATGTATGGCAACTTGAAGAGTTCTTAGCAGAAGAATTTAGAGAGTTCATGATATCCGGTGGTAAAAAGATGATAAAAGGTTCTCCAGGAACACGTTCTATATTTAAACAAATACTTGATTTCTTAAAAGCCCTATTTACAATACACCAAGTACCTGCAGCAGATTTAATTCAAAACCCGCTGAGTTATGGACCTATATTTGAGATGTATGAAAACCTACGTGTTGGTGATTTGTCTAAGTATAACTTTGACGTTAACAACCGTGACAAATCAATAGGTGTATTAAACAGCTTACAAGCTCGTGATAAAAACAGCAGTAGCCAGGTAATTGACTTGCAGAATGCCAACATGTTGGTGAACTCAATGGACTCTATCATCTCTAAGTTTGCAACGTTTGTTTCAAAATCAAAAGGTGACAGGTCTTATGTAACTCAATTAATGAGTACACCTGAGAATAGAAAGTCTGTTTACAGAACCGTTCTTCAAGAACTTATCAAAACTAAAGACAAACTCATTAAAGAACGTGATGAGTTATCTGGTGAAGATCCAAAAACAGCTTACAAGCGAAATATACTTCAGCAAAGCATTAACACTTTAGAATGGGCTACTGGTCCAAACTTTGGTGATATTGAGAACCTTGCTAACAACAAAGACAATAAAGGTCTTATTGCTTACCATGTACTTAAGTCTAAGTACTTATCAGAACAGGATAAGGAATCATTGTTTGATGACAGCGAAATTGATGAGGTAAAACAAAACGAGGAAGCGCGTGGTCAAGGTTTTGACCGCTCCGGAAATGAAACCAGTCAATACGACTTGTCTTCTCCTGAAGTAAAATATCTGTTACGCAGTATTCACCGCTTTGATAAAAACGGTTTACCGGTAAAAAACGTTATAGGTATTCATGAGTTAGCAGATACCCATGTGGTATGGAATAAGATTGCTCGTACCTTAAATGGTATCATGAGCAGACCGGATATGTGGAAAGCTTTAGATAAAGCCGCTCATGAGAGAAATGCTGCAGGTGAAGTGACTCGTATAATTGACCCAACTATATCTGAGTTATTAGATAAACTTGGACCAGTGGATACACAATCAGAAGCTGATACTGCATTATGGCAAAAGTTCTGGGCTACCTTCAACATGGTTAGTATTCCGTTAATTCAAATGACGGTTGAAGAAACAACTCGTGAAGACAATGGTGTAGTTTCTTCAAGCTATAAAATGACTATTGGTCAAGCTAATTCAAGTTCTCGTAGAACAGGTAACCTATGGAGAAATGCTTTCCGTACAATGAATACGGATTACATTCTTCGTGATATGAATGAGGCAACACCTGAGGGAAAACAAAACCCTACATTCAACATGAATTACTTAGATGTTGATGCCGTGATTGCTGATTTCACAGATACTAAAGGTAAGCTTAAAGATGCTCCTGGTTTCTTGAGAGCTATCGGTGTATTACTAAGTGATAAACCGGTTATAAATACTGCAGTTAATAGCAATGTTGGAAATCCTGCTGTAATATTAACAAGACTGAAAACACTTTCTAAGAATAACATAAAACGTGTATATTCATTAGATGATGTGTTTAAAGAGTATGAAGATTTAGGATTAGCTAGTGACAACGCTAACTTAACAGCTTTAGCTGATCTGGAGAACAAGCATAGTGACCATACATCTAATTATGCTCAAACCAATGCTGAGGGAAATACTCAATATGAATTGAGCTTACACAACAGTATGAGTATCATGGTGTCAACGATTAATAGTGCAGAGTCTTACCAAGACTTAATGGCTATTCCTCACATGAGATATCTTGATATAAATATCAATCCGTTTGCGGCATCGTCTCTGTGGTTAAATTCCATCTTTGAAATGAAAGATGCTTTAGGTAGACCTCTTGCAACTAATGACCCGGCATTCGGAAGAAAGCGTCGTGATGCTAGCGGCAACTTAGTTAAGTTGAATATGTCCAACTTAAGTGGTGTTCAAATGACAAGCGAGAGTGGTACTGATGGTATTGCTTCTGCAAGTGCTGATGAGTTCACTAAGATGATTATGGATTTCCATATGACTCTTAATGGTAAGCCAGAATTGATGCGTCATGCGGATAAAGGAACTTCATTCTCTTTATGGTTACAAAACATTGTAGGAGGTGCTAAGACTGGCGGATATGTTGATACCATTAGCTTCTTCAAAACAGAACAAGGCGATGTAATTGGATACAATAAAGCTGCAGACATGATGATGAATTATCTAGATGCAGAAATGAAGCGTATCCAAAAACTTAATGAGATTAAAGAGCTGACTAAAAAAGGTGATGTTGTTTATGATGAGCATTACTTGAAAGAGGGTCGTAAGTTTGTAATCTTCGAAGACATCTTAACTCCAGCTACTCAAGCAGCTTTACTTAAGGATAAGAGCTTAGTAAATGTTGTTCCAGAAAACTTAGAAAAAGTAAGAGCTGAAATTATTGAGTATTTGGACAATCAGTTCAACAATGTGAAAGAGGTTTTCCAAAAGAACCACTTCATTGATAAAACATTATCGGCCCGTATTAAAACAGAAGCTGCTAAAGCAGGATATGTTACTGGTCCGGTTGCAAACAGTTTTGCTAATAAAGCTTTAACTCTTACAGAAGATGCCATGGTGCGTTCTTTTGTAGTGAACAGTTGGATACACAACATTGAGTCAATGAACATTGTTTATGGTGACATTGCTCAATATAACATGAAGAAAGAAGAGTTCCATAAGCGTAACGCGGGTGCCGGTTCAACTGGTAACCTATTTGCAGTGGATAACGCTATGGTTAACTATGTGAATAAACAAGGTAGAAAATATGCTGCTTCAAAAGGGTTTACTGAGAAGCAACTTGCTACCGATGGCTCATTCCAAACAGCTATCTTAAAAGACAATGAGATTCCTTCTGCATATTTCAAAGAGATACGCCAGGCAATTGCTGAACGTATCACTGCAAAGAACAAAGGTTTGTCTGCAAAAGAACTTGAAGAGAAGATTGACAAAGCTGTAAAAGCTTATACTGAAATGAATGAGGGTGATGCACAAGGTTGGATTACATTTGACTTTTATCGTTCAGCTTCTATTATGGAAGGTAAGTGGACAGGTAAGCAAGAGAAAATGTATCAAGCTATCTGTGCTGGAGAAAGTATCTCAATGGATGATGCCATGGAGTTCTTCCCAACTAAGAAGTACCAATACTGGGGTCCAGTTGAGAATCGTAAAAACGAAAACGGGCAATTTGTGAAAGACCAATCAGGTTTCTTACCTACGATGGCGTTTCACAAGTTCTCATTATTCCCGCTTATTCCAAATGTCATCAAGGGTACGAACCTTGAAAAGCTTCATGATAAATTAATGAAGCAGGGTATTGATTATGCTGTATTCAAATCAGGTTCAAAAATCTCTACCCTAACAAAGATTGATGAAGAGGGAAACAAAATACAAGATGTGTTATACTCTAAAGGACGTGAGGTTGATGAAACTTCTACTCTTACTCCTAACACTGTTTACTTACAATTCTTAAAGAACCAGTTGGAGATAGCTCCTCACTTTAAGGAGAAAGTAACATTCCCTACTCAGATGCGTAAGCTTATTGAAAACGGTCTGATGGAAGGCGGAGTTCCTACTGATTTCAGAAGTGACTTACCATTACCAGAAAGACAAGCTGAGTGGGAGAAACTTACTAAAGACGAGAAGTTTGAAAAGTCTCCATACTACAACTTGATCAAGCGTTATGAAGCAAACATTGCCAAGCTAACCAAAATCAAGAAAGAGGCTCTTATCAAAGAAGCTAATATCCAGTACAAAACCGTTGATGGAAAACGTGTAGTACAGATAGACAAAAAGCTGATTGAGTTCATCCAAGGTGAGCTTTCTCGTCAAGAATTAGGCGAGCATGAAATTGCGTTTCTTAAAACTAAGAAAGGTGGTACCGGATTAGCGCATGACCTTTCAATCTCTCTTTCTTCTGAAAAGCTTGAGAAGATTTTAAATGCTATCGTAGTAAAGCGCCTTGTAAAACAAAAGTTTAAAGGTGAAGGTTTAATCCAGGTATCTGGTGCAGGTTGGGAAACTAACTTACGCGGGGAGCTTTCTGAAGAAGAAAGAATCAAGTATGGTACAAATGAATTACCATTCTATACTCGTGGAGAAGATGGAAAGACTAAAGCTATGAAAGTTAAAATTGCAATGCAAGGAGACTTCCGTAAGCTTTATGAATTACTACACAATGATGGTCAAAAGATTGATTCACTTGAGCGCTTAAATGAAATGCTTAAGAGTGAAGAGTGGCTTAATAAAGGACAGCATAGAGACATGGTGAGTATCACTGGTCCTCGTATCCCAACCCAGGAGAATAACTCTATGGAGTTTGCTGAGGTTTATGAGTTCTTACCTGAACAAGCGGGTAACATCGTTGTTCTTCCTTCTGAGATAGTTGCTAAGTCGGGTGGTGACTTTGACATCGATAAGATTACATTCATGTTCCCTACCATTAAAGCTAAGACTAACCTTAAGGATATTGACTTCAAGATGTTTGGAGACTTCCATAACAAGACGGAAGATGAGCTTAAAGCAATCCTTGAGAAAAAGAAAAAGGACAGAACCGAGGAAGAGCAAAACATCTTTGACCATATCTACAACTACTATCCTAAAGAAGTAACCCTTCCTATGGATACTACAACTGAAGAAGGTCTTGAGAATCGTATCTTGAAAAACATGAGAGATATGCTAGCTCTTAAAGACAACTATGCCAGTTTAGTACGTCCAAATGATACTGACTTAATTAAACCTTTGGCTGATGATCTGGCTGATAAAGTAATGGCGTATAAACCGAAAGCACGTTTCCGTGGAGAGTCTTCGAAAGTAATTGCAGGTACGCGTGTATTTGAAATTCAATACAACTTATACAAGCATGGGTCAAACAATATTGGTAAACAAACCTTAGGTTTAGGTGCCGTGGATAACACATACAATACGGTATTCAACCGTATCGGTATGCGTATGAACAAAGGTTATACTACAACAGGTGGTGTCTACAAAGACTTAAATATATTGTTGCCTCACAACCGTGTTAACGATGAGTCAGGTAACAAAGTTATCTCATTAGCTAACTTGTATGATGCAACTGGACAAACAAGCATTTCTTCAGTAGTTGCACAGCTTATTAATGGTTGGGTGGATATTGCTAAGGATGCTTGGATATTCAACATCCAAGGTAACAAAGAGGTATCACCAACGTTGTTATTTATGGTACAGGCGGGTGTTCCAGTAGACCAAGCAGTTTACATGGTATCACATCCACTAATCCGTAAATACGTTGAGGAACAAAAGTTAGCAAAGAGTATGTTTGCTAAGACTCTGGGTAAAGGTGATAAGAATCCAATGTTCTTCAGAAACGCTGCACGTCGTGTGATGTTTGAAGAATTGTTTGATAAAGACACAACTAAAAAGCTTGGAGGAAAAGCCAAAGAAAGAGATGAGAAGTTTGACCAGTTGACTCGTGATTACTATCAATCACCTGAAGTTAAAGCATTCTTCAATCCAAAAGAAGTTGCCAATAACTTGTATGGCCGAATTGAAAACAAATCCGGAATGTGGGACAATGTAGATAGAGCAATCTTCTTACACTTCCTTGAACTGGAAGAGATGTCAAAGGTTATGACCAAAGTTAAAATGAACACTAACTTTGATACTAGCCGTTCTGCAACGTTGTTTGATGCACAAAGAAAGTCTCAGTTGTTAGCTGACTTAAGAGAAGAACGTATGTTCCCTTCAGCAATGATTGATGCTATCTTAACTGAATCACCTATCGGTAGTTTCAATGTTCAAGATTTCCAAGTTGAATTATGGCAAGACCTATTCAAGTTGAGAAACAATCCTGTGTTGAATACATTCATCATGGATAAAATGAAAGACCTTAACGAGTTCAATGATGCTAAGGACGCTACATTCGGTGATGCTGAAAAAATGGTTAATGAATTACGCAATGACTTAACTAGCTTTATTTTCCAAAACTCAATACGCAAGTTCAATATCAACGATAAGGTTTACCGTGGTATGGACATCAAGTCTGAGGGTAAAGAAGTGAAGTCTTTAACTAGTTTACGTCATGCTGTATTTGTTAAGGATGGTGTCATCTATATGGACAAGGCTCAACTAGAAAAAGACTATCAAGCTTTAGCTCTTAAGAAATACAAATACAATGTTACATTAGCAGATGGTACCGTTATATCTGTAGCTCCTGTTAAAGCTACTGATTTTGAAACAGCTGATACTTACTACTCGTTTGTGTTTGAACGTGAAATATTACGTGACCAATGGAAAGGTAAGTGGGACGTTATGAAAGAAAGAGCTGATGTACAAGCTAAACTTGAAATGTACAATGCAAGCTTAGCAAAAGAAGCTGATGAAACTGATGCTCATTTTGAAGCTCGTGTAAATCAAATAGTATTTGAAGAAATGCTACGTGATATGGCTATGGACAATACATTCAATGCGGCTAAGATGTTTAGAAGCAGAGAATCAATGGCCGATCAACTTACGCAGATACAAATCATGTATCCAGAACTTGCAGATAAGTACAGCTTAGTAGGTGCTTTATCAGCTAACGTAATGGAAAGAGGTAGCAGCCGTACAGCAAACATAATGCTGAATGACTCTATGATTGATGACCCTGAAAAGATAAACATATTCCACCAGAACTTGTTGGCCTTATCTGACCCACATAAGATTGAGCTTAATACAGAATCCGCTGTTGAAAGACAACGTGTAACAGATTTCTTCAATCGCTTTACTATATATGCTTTCTTACAATCTGGTATGAACACTAAAGGGATGTATTCATTAATACGCTTGGTGCCTCAGGAGAAGTTCACTGACCTAATGACTTTATACATTCCGGAATTCTCTAGTAAGATTAATAATGTCACGCTTGAACGTTATTGGAAAAAGTTCATCCAGGTAAATTCTGACCGTAGATCTCGTAGCCGTATGAGAGATTATACTATTAACAACTATGACCTGAATGCAGACTACGAACGTAGCGGTTACGGGCAAGCTTCAGTTAAAGATGTTAAAGACATGATTAAGGCGGCATTAAAAGAAAAGGCTACTACGACAGCTGCACCTGAAGTTAAGTTTACTGAAGATGCACAAGGTAATATGATATTCGATGCTCACGGTATCGGTCGTGTTGGAGCTACTATCGCTTCCAATAAAAATCCGGATGTGATATTTGCCATCAATGGTGTTGCTCAGTCTCCTGATGGTAAAATGCTAGATGGTGGTGCAGATAAAAACGAAGCTGCTCTTTATGGTATCAAGCAAGGAAACGTTGTAGGATTACCTACAAGAAATACATTCCGTGCAGGTAAAGATGGTCAGATGAATAAAGCTGATATTTTACCAGATGGTCAACAACCGGTTGAAGGAGCAAACGGAATTGCCTCTACAGGAAAGACTCAAACTGGAAACCAGCCGGCACCTATCAATTCTACAGTAATCAATCCTGCTTTAAAACAGCAAATTGACTCTGCTATATCTACGCTTAAAGACTATCAAGCCCAAGGTAAAAAGATTGCTTTTCCTAAAGCAGGTTTCGGTCAATACATGATTGGAGCAGATGATGTTACGGGTGAACTAAAAGATGATAAAATTGTGCCAATAGCTCCCGCAGCTTTCGTATATTTGTCTCAACAGCTTTGGGATAATTTTAAGTTTGTGAACCCTAATTTTGACAAGGCGCTTGGTTTTACTAAGCAAGCCAATGTACTGCAAGCTAATGCAGAGGTTACAGACTTAGATGTGTTAGACGCCCTTAGTTTTTGTTTTAAAGCGTAATTAGTATAAAGATGAAAATATGTCCAAATCTTAGCGACCCTCAAATCAAAGCTCAATGGGATGCCTTAGAACAGCATCCCGAGTTAGGTAAACTTGAGGCAATGAGAGAATTTATGGAGGCGGAAATCGATGGTCGCCCTGTACTTACTCCTGAACTTGTTATAGAAAAGCTATCTAAAAGGTCAACACCTAAGTCAGCTGAAGCAATTCAAGCTGAGATGGATAGACAGGAAAAGATTATCCTGAGCAAATCAAATGACACAACCTTGTTCACTGACCCTAACTCCCTGTACGGGAATGCGGCTTTGACTAGCGATGTTAACTTGATTGAGTTGGACGTTACCTCAAATAGTAACACTCGTGGTATAGAACTAGCTACCAAACTTTCTGAGCAATTAGGAGTTGGGTTTCAGGTTGTTTCTCCTGAAGAAGCAGCCCGTATTACTGCAGAGTCGGAGAACCCCTACAATGCAACTAAAGGTTCTGCATTCTTCTATGGGGATACTGTTTACTTTGTAGGTAGTAAGCTTAATACACAATTAGCATTCCATGAGTTTTCTCATCCGCTTATTCGTAGTATTCAACAGCAAAACCCTCCATTATTTCAAAAACTAGTTAACAAGGCTATTGCCTCCGCTCCAAAAATTTTGGAAGAGGTACAAGCTGAGTATGCGGATTTACTTAAAGCATTTGAGCAGGAGTCTGACCCAAGACGTGCAGCTGAACTAGCTGCTAAGTATCAAAATATTGTGGGTGAAGAGATATTAGTACGCTCTTTAACGGTAGCCGCTGTGATCAAATCAAACAACGTACAACTGATGGGTCCATTCCAGAAGTTCATTGATGAGCTCCTGTATGCGATTAAGCAAATCTTAAGAGGGACATTCGGTAAAAAGGTTGACGTAGCCAAATTAGATGGTAACACAACTTTGGATGAACTAGCTGAGATGCTTGTAAAAGGTAACCAGTTTGAGATTGATACTAATGCTGTTTCTGATAAGGATGTTGTCGCTTACAGTGATGACTTCAGTGCATACCTGGATGACTTAAATGCCGCAACAGAAACGGCCGGTGCACAACATTTAACTGACCTATCTCGTAAGATGTACGAAGGAGCTGCTCAACAAATTGAAATGTTGATGAAGAACCGTAACTACCGTGAGATGCTTGAGTTATTTGTGGATGACTATAACCGTGGTGACTTACAGGAGATGCGTTCTAATGTAGCTAAATACGCTAAACAACTTCAGGCTAAAATGGAAGAGCTTGCTGAAGATGTAGACCGTACTCGTAATGAAGGAACTGCTTTAGTTACCAGTATTCTTCGTCTGGAAGTGATGATGAAGAAGATGGAAGCTCATCTTAATAAACTACAGGCTGAGGCTCAAAAGACTCCTACTACTCAGGAGGAAGAAGAGAATCACCGAGATATGGTTCACAAAGCATATTACTATTCCCATGTATTAAACTACTGGCAAAAATATATTGCTGAGGCAAAAGACATGATGCAAAAAGCCGGTGCAGATCCTCGTTCTCCTATGACTACATTACTGAACAGTATTCAAGGAACAATGGAGAACTCCGCTCGTCACATAAATGCTATGAATACCACAGGTATCACTGATGTATTATGGGACCAATGGAAAGACATGTCTGAGCAAGCAGAAAAATTATTCAATGAGCAAATAGCTACACTGAAGAAACAAGGCGCTAACAAGTCAATCATTGATAAAGCTTTCATTGATTTCCACGGTATGCCTGAGGAAGGTGTTACTCGCTTGAGAGAATTAAATGCTAAGCTGGACAGTGGTCAAAGACTGAATGGTGCTGAAATGGGTGAGCATGAAAATCTTAAAAAGCTTTCCTTAAACGGATTCAACGTTACTAAGACTAAGATTGAAGCGGCCTTACGCGGGGAGGGTAAAGATGCTAACTGGGCTAACTCTTACCTGGAAGGATACCTTTACAATACTGACCCTGTAATTGGAGGCTTTGCGAAGTACTTCAAGAATAACATGATTGAAATGGAGTCTCGTGTTCAGGCACGTTACAACGATATCGTTTCTGAATTAAAACCTTTACTAGATTCTGCAGGTATTACCTTTACAAATATTGGTGACCTTGGTAAGAAGATTGGTTTTGTAGACACCATTGGTTACTTTGACCCGGAACAAAAGAAGTTTGTTACCAAAGAGGTATGGACATTATTGAATGCCAACAAGAACTACCGTGCTACAATTGACCAATTCAACTATGATATAAAAACTCTTCAAGATAACTACAACCGTAGCGGGATGGAAGAGGATAAAGATGCATTACGTAAAAAGATTGCAGAAAAGAACAAGCACATGAAGCAATGGTTCCACCAAAAATATGTGGACGAATACTATGAAGCTTCAGAATTACTTGAGGGTGAACTTGGCGAACAGGCTGCCTTTGAACGTCAGAAGATTCTGGATGAAATCGGATTGCTTCAATCTAAAGCAATGGATGAGTTTGATGTATTAAAAAACACTGAGCAGTTAGGTTTACTGTGGAAAAAGTATAAGTTCTTGCATTCATCGTATTATGCCGATGGAACAAAAAAGACTAACTCTTATGTGGATGATGCAGGTGTAGTACACACATCAAACAGCTTCATCGAGAAAGCTCCTGGACGTAATAACATCAATAATGACTTAGCCATTGCAGAACGCTTGACTGAGTACAAAGAGAAAATGAAAAAGTTCTACGAGTTTAAACCTCGTGAGGGAGCTTTTGAGAATGCCTTACTTAACTTTGAAAAAGAGATTGAGGCGAAGATCACCCAGTTGCTTGGTTCTAAACCTACTGACCCAACTGAGGCGTCTGAATGGGAAGACCAATACGAAGCAATGTTTGAAACGTACCGTAAGGAATGGATTAACTTGAATACTCGTGTTCAAATTAAACCAGAATTCTACGAACGTCGTGCTGAAATATTGGCCCGTATAAAAGAGATTCTAGCAAAGCTTCCTTCAACACAGGCTAATGAACTTGACTTCAGTAACAGCTGGGTTGAAATCTTGGATGTTGTTTCCGGATACCGTGATGATGATGGTCAACCTGTAGGAAATGAAATACCTGGTGCTCGTTTACAAATTGTAAAGGATGCTCAGCAAAAGATGGAAGATGCTAAAGCTAAATGGGCGGGCTTCTCCGGATTAACTACAGCTGAGATGGACCGTCTGATTGCGTACTCCGTTACCAAAAAAGGTGGAACAAAATTAACCAGCGCAGAATGGAGTGACTATACTGCATTACTAGATAAACAAAACGACGTAGGTTTGAGTAAGTTTGACCGTGCTTCTCTTAACAGAGCCTTTGCTGAGTTAAACGAACTACAAAGAAAAGAACCTACTGAGTATTATGTTGACGCCATTAATCAATTCCTGAATGAGATTAATGACCCTGAAGTTTATAAATTGTTGGCTACAACCGAACTGGATGTGAACACTGTCGGTAAGATTTATGACGAAAAGGTGCTTTCTCTCCTGAATCAAAATGCTCAGTTTAAAGAATGGTTTGACCAGAACCACACCGTGAAAATGATCTTTGATAAAGAGACTGGTGTAAAGGTTCCTAAATACGAACGCTTATACGTGTGGAATGTCATTAAACCTAATGACGAGAACATGTATGAGACTACTGAAATCAAACGTGAGGATGGTACATCTGAATTCATTCCAGGTGTTCCTACAACTAAATACTTCAGCCGTGTAGTAAAGAAAGAATACTATACCGGTTATGACCCTTCAATTGAAAATGCGGACGGTACCTTTGGTGCTGTAAGACCTATTGTAGGTGTTCACCGTGACAACAGTGGTAGTGACAATGGATGGTTACCAAAACAAATCCAAGGCTCACCTTACTATAATGAAGAGTACTTCAAGTTAAAAAATGCTCCAGAGGGTTCTCAGGAGAACAAGCTTTTCAAAATCCTTGAACTGGTTACAAAGCATCAGCTTAAAACGCAGGAGGGTCTTGGAAAACGTGGTAAGTTGTATCTTGACTTCCCGCGTTTCGAGATGGAAGGTCTAGAAAAGCTACAGGCGAAGGGTATCAAAGGCGCCAAAGAAAAGGTAAGTACAATTCGAACTCTCCTGGCCAGCATACGAGATTTCTTTAAAGGAGCTAAAGCTGACTCAGGTACCAACTTTAACTGGGAACAAGAGAGTCAACTGGTGCGTGCAGATGCGTTCGACGATCAGATTGAGAACATCCCAATCCAGGGACTATTCAACTTGGACTTGAACCGTACTTCTACTGATATTATTCACAGTATGTTCCGTTACCTATACGGTGCAGAACAACATAAACAGCTGGTGAAAATGAATCCGGTTGCAAGTGGTATCAAGAATATTCTTGAAGACCCTAAGCAGCAGTTAAAAGAGATGGACAAAATCAACAGGTCCAACTTTGTGAACTTTGGTATTACAACTTACCTGAACAAGAAAGGAAAGTATGTACGTAGAAATGCATTCTCTAACCTTTACAACAGAGAGTTTCGTGGAGAAACTACCACAGGTTTTGGTAAAGATTCAAAGATGATTCAGAACATTCAACGCGGGTTGTTTGGTCGTGCTTCATTCTCCTTCTTTGCTTTCAACATCCCTTCTGCTATGAAGAATGCATTAGGCGCTAAGTTCCAGGCAATGATTCACGCTGCCGGTGGAGATGACGTAACAATGACGAGTCTAGCTAAAGGTGAAGCTTGGTCATCTAAATACATGATGAAACTCAGCTTTGGTGACGCCTATACGAAAGGTCAAAAGAGTTTCGAACACCAACTGGGAGAAATATTTGACCCAATCCAGGGACGATTTCATGAGAAGTTCGGTACATCCGTATCTCGTACAATGGCTAAAGATATTGTCAGCACAGGTTGGTTTACTAACTTCCGTAAGTGGGTAGAGATTCAAGCGGGTATGCAAACCTTTGCAGGTATGATGTACAAGCAACAGGTGGAAATGAACGGCAAGATGGTTGACTATATGGATGTGTGGGAGATTGGCAAGAACGGTAAGATTCAATTGAAAGCTGGAGTTGACCCTACTTGGGGTATCACTTACGATGAAGAAGGTAACATGAAAGTGGGTGAAGAGTTTAAAAAATTCAAGACTCGTATCCATGCTGTAATGAATAAACTGAATGGTGCCTATGCTAAATTTGATCAGCCAGAAGCACAACGTTATTTGGCTTTCCGATTTGTATCTTTCTTACGTAGATTCTTTACCACAATGGCAATGAACCGTTTTGGTCAGAAACGTTGGAATCCTGGATACGGGGAGATTGATGAGGGTTACTATGTATCTGCAGCTAAATCTTTCCTTACTTTACTCCGCACCCGCAATGTCAACAACATGACTAAAGCTGATAAAAAAGCTTGGATGAAATTAGTTACGGAAGTTGGTTCTATCTATATGATGGGATTACTTCTTGGCTTATTATGGGGATGGGATGATGACGATGAAGAACGTTTTGCTAAACTTAGAGAGCGCTCTTCATTCTTACAGATTCCAGGAACTCGTGATTATCAACCAGGAGAACACTTTGATGCAGGTGGATTCCTTTCATTACATGCGATGAACATGATGATGCAAGTACGTGCTGAGAACGAACAGTTCTTACCTGGTCCAGGTATCAAGAATGCCAGCCAGCTGCTTGACCTGAAGTCCCTTGTGATGGGTCCAACTATTAACTCTTACGAGGCTATGGGTTCTGACTTGATTGATATCTGGGATGATAAAGGTGGACAGTACTATAAGCGACGCGTAGGTCCATACTCTTGGCAAGACCAAGGCGGATTGAAGTTATGGGCTCATATGGGCAAGATGTTCGGATTGAATGCATCTAACATTGACCCTGCACAGCAGATAACAAACTTCCAAAAAGCTCAAGATATTAAACGCTAATGAAGGTTCTTGTATTGGTCCAGTCCATAGACAAAGATGGATACAGGGAGCTAATCCAAACGCAAAAAGAAACCTGGGATGCTATTCCGCACTCCCAGGTTAAAACTGTTTTCTATTTTCCAGACCCTCACAAGGAAGGTTGGTTTGGACAAGATTTGTACGTCAGATCCAATACACATTATTATCTGATGTTTAATCATGCAATCGAGGCTATGAGACGCTGTTTAGAATATGAATGGGATTATCTATTCAAGACAGATAACTCAACGTATGTTTGCAAGCACGAACTGGTGAAAATCCTCCAGAATAAACCCAGAGAACATTACTTCGGTGGACAACCTTACGAAGGACCTCCTTCACCGGATTGTAATTGGCCATTTATGTGGGGTGAGGGTATTGCTCTTTCCCGTGACCTGGTCGAATTCCTGGTTGAATTTTACGGGACTCGTGTACCGGCTTGTTATTATGGTGCCGAAGATATGTTTATAGGAAGATGTTTAATGGACATGCCCGAGTGGGATAAGTCTCTCCTGATATACCAATACGGGATTGCCAAAGGCAAGGTGATAAAATCTCACCATGTTTATCGCTGCAGAAAGGATGGAGCTGAACATGATTTTGATTCAACTATCAAGTCCATGCGCCACATTCACCATGTACTCAGCATACTCAACAACTGGTGAAAAAAAAAAAGGGAACCCCGAAGGATTCCCTTTACTATTAACCATTCCGCTCAACTTGTCCGAGCAGATACGTCTCTAGCTTTTTTCCATCCAAGTCTAGTTCTTCAACGTCAACTTTGAATAGTTTAATTCTTTCTGCACTGAAACCAACAAGCACAAACTTTACAGGAGGTGTGTCAATTTCATCAACCAAGCTATAGGCGATGTGATGGACAAATACGTCTTTGTTATTCCATTTACACGTTTTCATGAGGCAACAATATTGGTTTAATATTAGGTTTAAAATATCCCGGTCCCTTCAGGATCTTTCCATCTTCTCTGAAGACAGGTTTACCATCTTCACCTAACTTAGACATATTACTGCGTTGAATCTCAGCAAAGACTTCTTCAATCTTGTGCTGCATCCCATGTTTAAGAATTGTCCCGCATAATATGTATAACTGGTCGCCTAAGGCGTCAGCAATACCTACCAGGTCCGCATCTCGACATGCTTCAATATACTCTTTATTTTCCTCATCCATGAGGTTGTAACGGAGCTCCGACTCTTTGTCCCTTAGCAATCTGGGAGAATCTCCATTCTCTACCAGAAATGCATTGTGGAATTCTTCCACTGCTTTTAATTGTTCTTTCATTGTATAGTTTTTGTGGTGTAAATTGTAATTCCTAACAGTTTAAAACCTGCTTTCTGTAGCTTTACATCATAAACCCAACAGTTGATATGGTGGTCGTAGGTGGGCTCTCTGAGAACTCTAAGTTCGTAGAACCAGCCACATCCCAGAATCATGCAGTCTTCAGCATCGGACGATACTGCTCCCCTATATGATCCCACATACCGTTCTTGTCGGGGTCACTTCCGTAAAAGCCACCACACGAATCTACTAATTCTTCATGAACATGTCCATGGTCACAAGTAGATTTTTTCACTAATTTGAAAGAGTAGATATCACCGGTCAGGTAACTATCATAAGTTTTCACTTCTCCTTCCAGAACACGTTTTGCTTTTGCAAGATTCTCTTCATTAATCTCACCGTATTCTTCTTTGATTTTCTCCTCTGTAACATATATCAGACCTACTTGGCCAGAATCCCACCTGCAGGAGAAACCTGTGGTGTTCATTGTGATACCGCTATGGTCATATAAATACAGGGGAAGGATTACCACGGCTTTCAAGTTCGTTCTTAAGTGCTCTTCCATTTCACTCCAGTTATTAAAATCATCTGAGTGAAAAGGGATGTTGTCATCACCTAAAGAATAACGTCTGTGAAAACAAGCCATGATTCCTAGATTGTCCCAACTACGCGGGTCATCTGGGCTTTCTTCTTGCTTAATCTGCAAGAAATGATTGTCAGCTAATTCTATTTCTCTTTCCATTAGTCTTCTGCATTACCTGGGTTATTAATGAACTTGTTGAATTCAGAGTCAAACGTAAAGCCTGCACCAATAAGTCTTGCTGTTACAGTTTCTAAATCAAATTCACCTGTTAATTCAAAATGAGCTTCAGCCATTTCAACTTCTTCTACACCACACTCAAGTAAGGTTTTGCCGGGCATGTTATGTCCACCTAGTTCATCTGAACAAGCATGCGTTTCTTGCCAACACTTTTTAGTAGTAAAGACTACTATGTCATTGAAGTCATGGTCATCTCCAGACATGACTGCAAAGATTATTTCTTCTGGTTTATATACGTATTCTTCTTCCATATTATTGTATGCGTGTTAAGTGATCAACATCCCAAGCATTGTAGTAGAACCCACCTGAACAGAATGTTACTTCATAAATACGGTTAGGTTGAACTGTTGTGTCTTGGGCAATATGCATTCTTTCACTTACTGTGTAAATACAACCAGGACATACTTTTTGTACTCCTGCACGTCTTTGTTCATAATTAGCCTGACAGCTACGGCATCCCGTAAGTGTCAGGCTGATTAATACTATTCCTAATAGTTTCTTCATTTTAGTTTAAGATTACCCAGTCTTCTGCTAGCATGTCTGTTTGAGATGCTAACCAACCTGTTAAGATTTTCTTATCTGCAGTAAACATTCTGATGCTACCTAAAGCCTCAAAGTTTTCACCACCTACTTCTTTTTCTACAACCTCTCTCAAGGCTGGATCATGGATTGCTTTGGTAGGAACTATTCCTCCTGGTAATAAGAATAAGAACATGTTCTTTCCATTCCATCCTTGACGGGCTACTCTTTTTCCGCTCTTAAGAGCTCTTAATGCTACACCAAAATCTACTTGGTCATAGTTTGCTGATTGTGCTTCCATTTATTTGTTTTTGATTGTTTCTTTAATAGTTGCTTCCTGTAATAGGAAATACACGATGATGTCTCCCAACTTCTCATTCACCACTTCTTCCTTCACTTCCTTCCCTGCATCAATATCATCCAACATGTCCAGATAACTTACTAAGTGTTTCTGTAACATTCCGTGCAAAGCACGCGGCATTGTTGTACGCTCCATCTCTGAAGCTCTACGGAAATTATGTAAGCGGTCATTACCACGAACATATTCTTTACCTTTTACAAGGATAAGCTGTTTAGTTTTCTCAATTCTTTCTGAGATAATGCGCTCTACTGTGTCCATTACAGGAGCTTTAACTGGTTTGTTTTTGCTTGCTCTTCTTGCCATTTTGTTCTTTTCTTTCTTGTTCGTATTTAAGTTTTCTTTTTCTGTCCGTAATCTTGTACTGCAACGACGGCATCTGGGACTTCATCAGGTTCAGGATTTTCTCTTTCTCCTCTCCCTCCACCGGCTGTTTCCTCCAGTTCAGTACCATCTTCTCATCATCAACGTAATAGTAGGCAGCGTATTCGTTACCACGGATATCGTATATCAGGAGACGGAATAAATTGTCACTGACTACGTGTCCCTGCATTCCTCTCATCTGGATACCTGCGACGGTATTATTACCGGTCTCGCGGATACCTTTGAAGAAAAAGTTCTCAAGGAAATCTCTATCAGAACGAGTCATCATGTATGCCGTATTGTTCCACCTGAAGTGACCTTGCACATAGTCTTCTCCTTTTTTCCAAGTACGATGAATTCGCCCGGTGTTGTAACCATGTAACTGGTGACCACGCTCAGACATCTTCTCAAAGGATGTCCTGTTGTAATATGTCCACATCTTCACCTTCCCGCTGATGATACTCTTCAGCATAGGCTTAACTGAGATAGGACAGCCTATGTTCAGGCACATGTGATGTATCTTGTCTACAAGAGCAATCATTCCCTCCAGATTCTCACCAGCATAGCAAGTGAGCATTAAATTGGTCTCTTTTTCTAGAAGAGCTTTTCTGTTGCTTAAAATGTCTAATGTATCCATGTTGTTTATCGTGCACGTTCTAACACTCTCATTAAATTATAAGATGTAAAACCTTCAAGTTCGTCCGCTAGTTCATCGGGTATTTCAGGTTCATCTGAAAAATTACATCCTTCATACCTTGCACCTGAACGGGTTGGTATGCATTTTTGAGTATAAGTTTTTCCCTTATAGTTAAGAACTATTGTGGCTTCTTTGCGCGTTGCTGTGATTGTAATTGTATCCATGTTATTTGCATTTGCATCCCCAGTTAGGGTTTTCTTGATGCTCTTTTAATGTTATGGTTTTAATATCAAGGTCATCTTCAGAAGCTTCTTTCATAAAATTAGCTCTTTGTTTTTTGTCCATGCAGTGCCATACAGCTGCCGATACATTACCGTTACATTTTCTGCAAAAGCCAATTTTTATTTCTACCTCTTCTGGTGGAAGTTCTTTAGTTTTGTCCATGTTGTTTAAAAATTATAAGGAGCCCTCGGTCGAAACTCCGGACTCCTTACCCATCGCCATGGTTAGTTTTGTGATTCTTGTCTCTTTTCTTTCAGAACTTTCACCAGCTTCTCAATTTCAAACCTCATCTCTTCAGGGATGCTGTTCATATATTCTTCAGTTGGTTTAATGAAGTTCATGTTTTCGTCCAGAGTATTTATCTCAAGACATTTATCGCAAAGGATGATATCACCAGGACGCATTTCTACTTCCTGGTTACCATCAAATGGCAATGCTGACTTCATCTCGAAGCCGCAGTGCCCGCATTTGTTTTCATTAGTGTTCATAACAGTTTCCACATAATTGTCCATCATAGAAAATTGCAGTAGATGGTTGCATGGTACCACATTTCATACATGGCCATCCATCCTCATCCACAACTTCTGTTGGGGTTTCTACTACCGGTTCTTCAGCTTGGTGGTTCTGTTCCACTTCAGCCATTGTCACCGGATACTTTTGAATTGCTTCTCTACCGATTTCCTCGATGATATCCGTCTTCTCCTGAACTTCCTCAGCATTATTTTGCTCAACCGCATGCCCAATACATGGTGCTACGGCTTCTTTCATTTCTGCAGATTGCTCTGCTTCCTTGATAGCATCGATAATGTTTAGCTGGTTAGGATTATCTGCGATAATGTTTTCCGGCTTAGACTCCTCAATATGTAATACAGGATTACCTACATTAAAGTCTTTGCAGATTAGATAGTGAATCATTCTTTGCTGGTCCATCCAGGTACGCGGATGTGATTTCTGAAGAGCAAAGATGATTGCATTATACATTTCCCACAAGCTATCCGTGATACCTGAGTATTCGAAACTTGGCTTTCTGAATTCCGTCTTCACAATCCCTAATTGCTCACCAGTAACAAGCTCATTCATATAATATGCACGGCCCATAAATTCTGCACGCAACTGCTCAGGTGCCAATATGTTCTTCATTATCTCTTTGTCCATGATTAGCTGCTTAAAATACTCTTCAGCATTGTTAATCTGCTCCTCTATCTGGTCAAACACTTCCTGGTCTGCTGTTCCTGTATGCTTTCTTCCGAACGTAGCCATGTTTCCGCCAATCACTGTTGCCAATGATGCATGCACATAACCTCCGATAGAACACTTAAAGCGCATGCTTTTGTCGTATGAATTACTCCACGCGAACATCATTCCCAAATCTGGGTCATCTCCGTAGTTCAGGTGATATATTCCCTGCGCTACCTGAGCTCCCTCATTGCATCGATACAGCTCACGCTGAATCTCCAATCCTTTACTAGCAAGGACTTCACGGACTTTATCAATAATTGCTCCGTGCGATATCACAGTGTACGTATCAGTTGCCTCTGGAAGTGAAGCTTTGATTAAATACTCGTGTGTAGTTGTATTTGCTCTTTTACTCATTTGTTTTTGGTTGATTACTGTTTATAAAATCTATCCATTGTTGCCCTGTCCAATCCAATGAGGTGAGCCCAGTGGGTACCAATTGTTTTCCAATTGCTATATCCCACTTGCCTCCCCATTTAACGGGCCATCCTGCTTTTAACTGATGATCAATTATCACTCGTCTTACCAGGCGTGAACTCCTTAACGGAGTGTTTAAAGGTGTATTCCAAATCATTTAAAACAAGCTTAATTGTTGTTTTGGCTTTGGACAGATGTTATGTATTTCCTTGTAGATTTTTTCTAAGTAATAGCTCTCATCTACATTGTACTCTGCCCAAGGCTTCTTTACGAAATAACTCAAATCCTCCTGCATCCATTTACCGGATTCCAGTTGGATTTCCCTGCCGTCACTTTTATTCACCTTCATTATTTTGCAGCCTCTTTCAGATATATAATACCTAATCGTTTTCTGCAAAACTGTTTTCTCTATTGCTTTATTTCTTAAACAAGTTTGTTGAAATTCCCAGTCACCTTTGATTTTTACGCCTGCGCAATAATCAAGGATGTTCCGGTTTTCCAGGAGAAATCTTTCTGGTGGAACGTCGTTGACAAAGTAATTGAAGATTGCCTTAGGGATAATGAGGAAGCTCTTGTTCTTATGAAGAGCTAAATCTTCAAACTCAAATCTACCTTTACACTTGTACTTACCAGCTTTGTTTACGGCAATGTAATTATTCACATCTCCAATAATCATCTTGGTGTACTCATCGTGTTCCAGTTGCAGGTTGGTTATCTTCTCCCATTCGGCACAGATTGCTAAATACTTTTCCTTATACTGTTCAGGAATCATCATTTCCAGACCATCTGTGTTTTGCATCAGTGGTACGGAACCTGGAATTCCTTCCGCTAACATTTCATACAGCATCATCAGACTTAGCTGTCCATTGATGGTAATCTGCATGGTGAACTGCGGGTCATACAGGAAAGAGTTTCGGTCGTTGCTTAGACCATAAGTTGAGTTAAGGATAATCTTGTACACATAATTCCGTGGGTCTTTCTTAGGGATTTTCTTTCTCTCCTCGAAGAACCACTCATACAGTTGACAGAAATCCTTTTTAGGAAGGTGAGCAGGTGCCCAACCATTCCTGATTGCTAGATTCGGATAGAAGCTAGTCACATCCGATGTCATGATGATCATACCGTTACCTGAAACATACACTCCTGGTTCAGTGCAACCATGTACACCACCTAAGCCAAAATCAGTTTGTACCCCTTTGTATTTGAGAGAATATTTAAACCCTCCCTTGGTTACATTAGGGTTAACTACTACGGCTTTGAAATTGTCCAAGAGGTCTTGGAAAATAGGGGTTTTGAACTTCACATAGGGTACAATGATATCCTTCACCATAATGAGCGACCGGTTGGTGCGCATCTGACGTAAGTCATACTTTTGTATTCCAGTTTCCTTACTCAGGAAATGCATGAAAAGTTCTTTGGAAATTCTTGGTTCTGAAGCACTGAAGAGTCTTATCTTATACTCATCGGTCAAGGCGCCTCGCAGCGTGATTTGTTCCTTGCTCAATTGCATAATCTTCTTAGTGGACTTCACATCATTCTTACAATAAGAGATAATCAAGTTGATTTGCTCCATTGTTTTAATACGAGTGCTGTGGTGAATTGGCATCTCTTGTATATTCTCCCAGTCCATGGAATACTGTATCCATTTCAAGGAAGACCTCTTTGCTGGGTTATCCCAGTGATTGAGCTTAAACACATCTACCTGTTCTATGGATAGATTTCTTTCACTGTATTCTGCAAACTCTCCAAACTCTTGCCGGCTGATTACCTCCTGCGCCTTCTCATAGATGGCGGTTGCAATCTGTTCAGCGGTCATAGTGGACAATTTCTTCTTCTCCCGAAGAACAAATTCAGTAATCTGAGAGTCAAATGAAAGACCATTGAATGACACATGCCATTCCTTTAGCTTTTTATTTTCTTCCAGAAAGGTTAAGAACTCTGGAAACTGGTCCAGGAGCTCATGGATAACGAAGACACGGGTATCGTCCGTCTTGTAATTTTCAAAGCATGCCACAAAACAATTACTGAGAGTTTCGTAGTCATGCACCCAATGGGTTCGAAGTCTCGGTTGGCTCATGCGATTGTATTCAGTTTAGCTGTTTCCCCGTCTAGTATAGACACAAAAGGGAGCACATGGCTCCCTTCGGTGACTACGGTGTGTAATCTATTACGGTTTTATTAACTCAATTTTCTTTTCCTCAGGCATGATAATCGCTGGATCAACCATGTACTTTTGGAAATCATAAGTGTCTGCATTCACTGCAATCATCTTAATCAAGCTAATAATTTCTTCTTTCTCTGCTAAATAGTGCTCTGTATATGTCTCTAAGTGAACTCGCGTTTCCTTGTACGTTTTACCGTTCAAGCGCTTGTCTTTTGCTTTCATAGGGTCACCGTTCTCATCTAAGCGCGGTAACATGTGTACGGATTCTTTCTTTTCTCTTGACATCATCACTAAGATGCGTCCTTCAGGCATGAAGATACCTTCATTGAATGGACAGTCTTTGTGAATTGGCATTAGCTTAAACGTTTTTTCGCCTTGCATGGCTGACGTGATAAGCATCATTGTTGGTTGTACGATTGCTGACATGTTTTTTGATTTTTAAGTTGGACTACAAATTACGGCTTTTCTTTTACAATTTCCAAATTGGAAACAGAGATTGTTAATGTCTCCTTTTCCATGTCTGGTAAATCACAAAGTTCACCCACGCTTCTCAGGACTTCTTCCTCTATACCGGATAAATCCGAATACAGCTTGAAGTATTTTTCAGGAAACAAGAATGATTCAATATAAGGTAAGTGGGCACTTTTATGTCCAAAATACGCTCCTATTGCTTTCTTGTGTTCTTTTGAAATCTTTGAATACTTTCCTGTGAGAACGCTGTTCCAGTCCTTAATCATCGGCTGTAGATTAAACACGTAGACCCCTTGCTTCTCTGCTACTTGTATAAACTCATGGAAGTATTTGTTTCCACGGAGTTTAACTCTTTCAAACATCTTAAAATCTTCATCTTCTCTGAGATGATAGAGACAACACAACATACCGTCTTCAGGCTTGTAACGCCCTTCCCACGACATGTGTGTCTTAACGGGAGTTACACTTACTCCTCGTTTGATTTCCAGGGCCGGGTATAGAAATACCTGGCTCTTCTGGAAATACTCTTTATACATTGAGACTATCTTCATACGCTAACAGTTATAGGATTACAGTACCTTCCGCAAATGCTTTTGGAAGTGAATAATTTCTGGTGTTATAATGCCATTCAGCTTCTTTGAGTTTTTCCTCAAGACGCAGTTGCCATTCCGCCATAGTTCCTTCACTAACCTCAAAGCAATATACTTGCTGGTACTTATCAATAACAATAAAGTTGAAGACAATCTTCCATCCTTCCTGAGCAAGAAGCTCGTGGAAGTTGAAATGTGCCAACCTGTGGTAAATTGCTGCTTGACTCCAATAATTGTAGAACTCAATTGTTTCTTTGAAGTCAGCGATGGTTTTACTTGTGGTCTTTAAGTCGTTGACAAAAATGGTTTTCTTGTCGTGGTCCACCTTGACATTGTCCAATACTCCTTTCAGACCAAAAGGATAGTCAATATCAATGTTGAAAAACTTCTCATTGTGTAATTCCACATTGTCCATTTCACTGATAAGCAAGCCTAACAGTTCACAAACCTTAGGGTCTGCACGTAAAATGTCCACAGCTTCATTACAACGCTGCATGGTTTCTGAATCTAATAGGTCTTTGTTACCTTTAATCTTCAGGAACTCGAAATAAGACTTAGCATCTTCAGTCAGGATTTTCTCCAACCTCTTCTCATCTCCTGTTTTCCAAGGAGCTTTCTTGTCATCCGTTAATGACTGATGTAGCTTGACCTCTTTCAAATACTCCAGTATCTCTACGGTGTAATTTTCTAAAATGCCCGGTGCTTCCTTTACTCTGTCATAGATTACATCTACAAGCTTACGGGTATTATCCGTTGGTAAAGTGCTTGGCATCAACATGAATTGCTCTTCAAAAGAACCGTTGTCTAATAACAGACAGTGGATTACTTTTCCGTCAATTAAATAGCTTTCCAGCTTTTCTTCTCTTTGCTGCAAGATGTAATGCTTGTAGAAAAGAGCAGGCGAATACAGCATTTTATTTAAACCTGAATAGCTCAGGTAAAAAGGTTTGCTGTAAAATTCTTTTACCAGTTCTTCCACTGGTCTAGTTTCTGTTGTACTTATCATTGTACTTGTTTTAATTTGTTAAACTAGAGATGTGGGTTGAGTTGTTCTTCTGAGTCGTCATAGATGATTGTGTTATGAGTTGCATCCAATATGTTCTCTTGCAGTCCTCTTTCAATTTCTTCAGAAAACTTGAATTCGGCACATTTAAAGTACCTTAGACCCGTTTTCCGCTCTAATATCTCTTGAGCAATCGGCATGATTACATCAAGATTATTTCTGCTGAGTAACTTATTGTTGATTAGGGTTTCAATTACCTTGTCTAGTGATACATCACTTGTACTTGATAATCCGAAAAATTTGAGTAGAGCTCTGAAGTTGACGTGATCTACAAGTGGACAGTTAGCAATTTTATCCTTTCCGAACTCGTGAATCAGGAGCAACAAATATACGGCAGATTTTTCATAATCACAATTAGCCATAATCTCCATTGCTACTTTTACGTCTTTGTCATCTGTACTTTTGAACAATCTTTTGATTAATTGGAACTGATTTTCATCCATTTCCGCTCCAGAGTTGAGTCTTCGAGTAACATCTCTCTGGTGAAAAATGTTACTAGCTTCCTGAATATGTTGAAAAGTTTTCAAGTCAGCCTCACTTCTGAAGATAGTTGAACGAGCTCCACAATGTGTAGGACTCAAGTTTAAGGTATGCCCCTGTGTTAGATTTAACATCTGGTCTTTTATATTACTGCCAGATACATAAACATATTCTGCAGTAACTTGGCCAACCATTTCTATAAAAGCTGGACCACAGTATCTCTGTACTTGAGCTTTAAAATAATCAGCTTTTATTCTATACATCTCACAACTTTTTACTAAAGCTGAGATAGTATCGGGACCAACAAAAAGAGCAGTTGCTGACTCCTTGTACTTAACCATTGCTGTCTTGTACTCTTCACAAAATTTCTTCATCTTGAATCTTGGAACAGTACAGCCGGGTAAGAAGAAAAGCTTATCACCTCTTTGTGGTATGTATTCTTTTGCAGTAATTGAATGCTTAGCTGCAAACGAATCTGGACTTATATCTTCTACGACATACTCCAGCTTTGGTGTTGTTTCATAACGGCCATATCTGCGTGAGTATTCAGCCTGTAATGTTAGGGTTATCTTAATCTCCATCTTGATTATTAAATAAAACGGGTTTAGCATTCGGGTCTAAGTGCTTCAGTGTATCTTTCAACTCAATAGTGTGCTGATAAAACTTAGAGTGTGTAGTACGTTTTTCATGCTCAATCAATTCATCCTTAATACGCATGTAAATTTCGTCTGTCATCCAACCTTGTTTAATCAACCATGAGCCAAACTCTGTAGCATTTTTATGTGCAATAAAGAACAAGTGAGCTCTGTCACGAAACTCTCTACCTATCTTTGTTCTCTGATTAACCATTCTACTTGAGTAAAGATTAGCTAATTTCCAAATCCAGAAAATGGATTTCTCCACATTAATAGGAGCTAGTATTTGTTGTGCCATTAAATGGTCTGCCTCATCATTGCTACGCAACATACAAAGCAGTGTCTCGTAATGAGATTCAGTAAGAACAGTCACCCCAGGGATTACCTGAGGTGCTGTTAATTTTGATTTTGCCATATTATTTCATTGCCATTTTTAAATAATCTGCAGCTTTTAGTAATAAGTCTGGGTCATCTTGTAGATATGAGATAGCTGAATTACAAAAAGCACAGAGTATACCTCTCACTTCTCCTGTATCATGATTGTGGTCTACTACTAGCCCTTTACCATGATTTAGTCCTGTTCCATTACAGATTTTACAGAGACCTCCTTGGAGTCTATAATGTCTTTCAAAGTCTGGCATAGTAAAGTATTCTCCATTTTCATTGAGAATTCCTTTCTGTTTCCAACCTCTTTCAAGCCACTTAGCTCTATTCTTTTCATAATACTCTTTGTGCTTTAACCGGTAGTTATCCCAGTTCTTTTTTCTGTGCTCAGCGTTAATAGCAATGATATGCTTTCTATTCTTTTTATAGCGCTCTTGTCTTTGCTTAACAGCTTCTACACTCTTCTTCCGAGCACTCTCACAATCTTTACAATTAGGTGCCAGACCATCTTTACTTCTGCTTTTTTTGTGGAACTGTCCATGGTCTTTAGGAACAGCACATACTGAACATGTTTTCATAAATATAATTTAAGAGGTAACAAGCACAAAGATATACATTATGCTTGTTACCACCAAAAATATTTTACTTCATAGCCATCTTCATTACATCAGCGTTTGTCATCATGCGTTGGAACTTTTGCTTGTTACCATTTAAGATTTTCTTAACCAACACATATTTCAAGTCATCCGTAAACACGTCTTCTGTTGCCAAAGCAATCAAGCGGTTAGTGATATCCTGAGTGATTGGGTTCTCCTGAGAATAATTTACAGTGAAATTTATCAGACGAGTGGTTAATACACTAGCGATATCTGCACGATAAGCATTCCCTGTTCCAACACACTCACGAATTTCATTCAATACAGTTGCGTCACTGTCTTTCAATAACATGTCTTTAGGAGAAATCAACTTATCCAATTTGTTGTGGATAAATGAGGTGAACATGGTAGTAAACTCAGGCCCTACTGAACCTTCACCAATCATTTGGATAAGAGGTAAAGTGTTAGCAAAGTCCTGAATAGAACTGATACAGTTGAAGAATGTGGTAATCGATCTTGGATTTACACGAGCACTTACTAACTCATCATGCATCAACAAGAAGTTGATACAACGACCGTCAATCTTTTGCTCTTCAGCCCAACGAGCCCATACATCTTTGTCAAACTTTAAGTTGACACTTACAAAACGAGTTCTTTGAGCTGTATCAATAGACTGTACTAAATAGTCTCCGTTGTCAGGGTTAGCTGTCAACAAGATATGCCAGTCTTTTGGTAACTTCCAAGAGATATATTCCTGTCTGTCCACCAATTCCATCACGGCTTGAATGAAACGAATGTCTGCACGATTCCAGTCATCCAAGATTAAGAATCCACCACCTTGCTTATCTGCAATCCACTCTGGAGGACAGTAAGACATACGCTTTTGTCCAGTGAATTCGTATCCACGCTTGATGTATTCTTCTACAGCATTTTCATCAACCCATAAGCATTGGGTATCAAATGAGCCTTCAGGAGCATCAGCAGGTACTTGAACTTCTTCCATCACTGTTTCTTCAATTTCAACGTCCACTAATACTTCTTCCTTAATCTTTACTTCAACCGGCATGTTTACGGTTTTCATTTGGAACTTACCGTCTGGTCCCATTACCTGTTTGTTTACAAGACGCGTTTCAGTTACAGTCTTTTCAACTTCTTTCGGTTGCTGAACAATTCTCTTAACTGTTTTTGGAACTTGCTTAGTTACCATGTGTAATGCAACCGCAGCATGCTGAGATTTGCATAATTGGAACTGTCTGATAGGAAATCCTACCAAGTCACCTAACTCTTCAATCTGAGCTAAGTTTAACTTCACCACATTCATGGCTTTCTCATGTGCTAATTGTAACACAGAACTGGTCTTACCCAGACCCGATTCACCGATGATTTCTACAGCTACTGCAGGCTTGCCATCCTTTTGTAGGAAGCGGTTATTATCTACAATGTGAGTTAAAAATTCTTTTGTCTCATCAATGTTTAAGTGTACTTGATTGTTGCTCATATTATTTTTATTGGATTAGTTTAACTTTATTTGTGGGCCTATTAATGCTTCATTTATTTTAGACTGACTGCTTAGTACCCATAGCATTCGTCCTCTAGCTGGAGTCGGTGCTGAACATTCTCCATCAGTGAAATACATTAAACAAGTGTACTTATGTACATTCTCGTTATAATAATCAATCACCGGTTGGAAATCAGTCCCACCTCGTCCTTTAATCTGGATGTCCTTCTTAATGTTAAAAGGAGAGATATCACTGATAGCAGTATCACACTGTAAAACAGTTATCTCAGTTCCAGTCTTGTGTATGTGATATAACTCATTCATACACTCTCGTAGTTCAGAAGAACTAACAGAGGCTGACGTATCGATTGCAAACAAGATGTGACGTCTCGGTTTTATTTTCAAACCTGGATTCTCCTCATAGCGTTTGTTATACTTACGTCTTGTCTTTTTCGTATAGATTTTGGTTGATCCTCCTGCAAACCTTCTCAAGTATCCACGCCAGTCAAACTTAGGAGGCTCAACTTCAGCTAAACGCTTAAGTATCTCCGTAAATTCACCTGGAATAGTTCCACGAGATTTCTCAACTTGGTCAGCTACCTCTTTCAGAATATTTTCTGTATGAGTTCTAATCAATTTTTGAGTTGCTTCTGGAAGACCTTCCATAGCTTCCCAGCCTGAATGGTCTGGTAAATCTATAGTCTTTTGTCCCTTTCCTGTACCGATTGTTACTTGACATTGCCCAGCTGCATTAGCTGCCATCATTGCTTCAAGAGTTGGAGATGAACCATTTTTCTTAGCTTGTATAAGCTTTTCATAATAGTACATTGTCCCCTTCTTTTCTTCAAGTTGTAGTTCAGGAAAACTAGACGGTAAAATTGGGTTGGGTGGTAAGTCATCAGTATCAATATACTGATTAATCTCACAATCCATGGCGTAGTTTGCAATTTCCTGGTCCGCCAAATGATTAAAGTCAGTCAAATGGAAAAACCCGATATGAAGTAACTCATGTTTTAACAAACCTCTATGAGATTTCTCAGTTAGAGTACTCCAAAATTGCTCGTTGATTAGTAAATGGTAGTTGATACCATTCAATCCAACGCATGCGGTGTGAACACTATCACTCCACTGTTTGTTCAGCATTATCAGGAACATCCCGTAAAAGGGTTCCCTCAGCATCAGATCTTTCGAGGCTTTCGCCAATTGGTCTACTTTGCTCATTTGGATTAATTTGGATTAGTAATTGTTCAATTTTTCTGTCTCCTGGTTGGAGCTTTCTGTTAATTTCGTCCATCATGTGTACTGCGAAGCGTGACATGAAGAACTGGATGTCGTCTAAATGAACCTTATATGCTAAAGAGATTTCCAAAATCTTCTTGTAGGTTATACGGTCAACGATTCCCAAGGCGCGGTATTTCTTAACTGTCTCTGCGGCATGTTCGTTCCATAACTTTCTGTCCACATTAGCCTCCTTCATCATCAGAAGAACGTAGGTAATGTTTTGTTTAAAGTCACTGGCCTCAATGCATGATAATGCAACTACAGCATTCTCCTTATCGGAGGATTCCAGCATATCTTTTAGCTGGCTGTATGTTTCTTTTCCTAATATGATTTTGTCTCTGCTCATTTAATCTGCGAGTTTCTTTGTTTTAATCATCCACTCTTTTGGTTCTTTCAGATTGTCCAACCATTCCTTCGCTGAAGGTAAGTGACCATTACAATCTTCTTTTACATGTTGTTCACCAACATATCTTGTGTAAACAGTTTTACCTTCACTGTTTACAAAGCTTGCTCCGAATTTCTGCTCACACTCAAAGATTCCCTCTGAGTGATGTCTGAATAAACGGTGTTTGGAATGCCCTATCCATGCCTTAGTTTCATCAAACCAGTTATGGATGTGGATATAATCCTCGGGCTTTCCACCGAATTTTTTTGCGCTACTTTTAGCGTGAAGCATTGGATGTGCCATTAGTTATCGTCTCCTACTTTACCTGTTAATACTGAGTTCACTGTTTCTGTTACATTGTAATAATGGTCACCATGATAGCTAGCATCTAATGTACTTATATACATAGTACCACCGCCACCTTCATTATTGTACCAGTCATCAGCTCCTTGTAATAATTTGTCAGTCACAAGATTTTTTACTCTTTCTTCCATTTCTTCACACAGCTCTGCAACATCATACTCATCATCATCCTTTACTTCACCATCTTCAATTGTAATGTGTCCTGCTGGAATTAATTCGATTTCATCAATACAACCCTCATCACCACCTCCTGAATACTTTATGCGAATCCAATGATAGCCTTGAGCTGCAAGGTTGAATAATAAATGTGTAAATCCACTGTTTAATGGAATAGTTGGGCTAATTTTTTCTGCCATGTTATAAATTGTTTCTACGGGCGTATTCCGCCATTAATACTGCATCAATTAATCCGTCATGTGGTACAGTTGCTCTTGTACCAAATGTTAGTTTTAGTTCAGGGAAGATTCTTGTTATAGCCACAAGTGCCATAGCTTTGGTATCCCTAACCGGTTTCTTTCCGGTCTTACTTGGCTTGGTAATTTCTTCCACGCCCTGGAACATAGCCTTCTGCCAATCAACAGCTCTTACTTTAGTATAAGGAAGCTGATTAGCTATGAGAGACATTTCCACTGCTCCTGCTTGGTTACCCATAGAGAATGCAGTTTGCTTACTTGAACCGAATATCACACCAAGCTTTTCAAATACAGCATAGGCATCTTTCCCAAGATGACTTACTGCTTCATTCTTCATATCACGAATGATACTGTTCAGCTGATGATAATTCAGTTCTGTTTTTATTTTGGGCATCTCAAATGTTTTGATTTCCCCGTCAGGATAGATAATGGCAAGAGCACCGGATTTTCCGATGTCTACACCCATGTACACTTTACTCATTTGAGTGCTTGTTTTAAAATTGGGGTTAATACTTGCTTTACTTTTAGGATACCATGGTCACGTCCAGAATCACTCAAATCTTTAGATAAAGGTAAGAGAGCTCCTTTCAGACCATACTTTTCCTCATAAGCTGCCATAGCTTTGATACCTGCATCATCATTATCAAAGAGAGTACAAATTCCTTTATACTTCAATTTGAATGAATTCATGATGTGTTCTGCAATAAGTGTGTTCTCACTATCAGGTGCTACGGATTCTGCTTCTTCATAACCAAGCTTGTCAAAGAACATTAAGTCCTTTAAAGAGCTACTGATTACAAGGTACTTCTTTTGATACGTCAGCTGATCCATCCCCTGTACATATTCTCGCACCTTGATGAACTTGTGGTCCGTTACAAGAGGCTGATAAATTTTATACAGTGTGCCATCTGCTCTGAAATAACCATAGATACAGCTACGACCTTTGATGATAAGAGTTTTGGTGTCACCATCTTCCTCCTTAGACATCTCATAAGATTCAAGAGGAACGACGTGATACTTGCTGAGCAATTTACTTCCGATGTGGAACTTAGTCCAGAACTTCTGGTCAAGGGTATTCCATCCACGGGTTTGATGTGCTGTTACCTTATATCGCTGTTGTACTTTGAATTCTCTGAGACTCATGTCTTCTTTATTTGTAAGAAGCCATTTGTTATAATCTTCAATAATTCTATGAGCTGCTTCACCACGCGTTGTGTAGTTAAACAGACTCTTTATCAGTGATACATTATCTCCGGACTTACCGGTTGAGAAATCTCTAAACAGATAAACATTGTTGCCTTTACTCCCGACAAATATGCTCAGGGAAGGTCTTTTATCTTTAGGATTAAACGGTGATAGAATCATCAGATTCTGACCCATCAATTTCTCTGGAAGCTTTAGATAATGTTCAAACACCCATTCGGTGGGTATTTCAGTCAACTCAGTTACTAATACTTTTGTCTGAATCATAGTCTATAAATAACAAAGGGGGACGAATCCCCCTCTGTAATAGGTTAAAAGTTATTAATCATCTAACTTGAAATCACCGGCTGCTGGACCTGAAATGTCTTGAGTTGGTTCCATTTGCGTATTTGCATCTGGTTCGAACTCGCTAACAGCATCAGCTTTCTTTTTCTTGATGTGTTCTTCAGGATTGAAGACAACAACTTTCTTACCGAAGGCTGCACCAGCTTTACTGTATTTAGGTAAGAACAAATCAAAATCAGTATAACCGTTTTTGTTTGTGTATTCCTTACCACCGATACAGAACTCGATAGCTTTATCACCATAAGGCTTGTCCTCATTGAACGCGTTAATTAACTGTTCAATGGTGTCGAACTTACCGTCTTGGTCAACTAACCATTGGTTGCAATCAAATGCAGTACAAAGATTCTTAAGCAATTTTAAGATTTCATTGTCTTTGCTGATTTCAACACCGCTCTTAGTGGTACCGTCAGCATAAGCCCATTCGCTTGCTTTCACACGACCAACTTGACCTTTATGACGACCAAGAGATTGGTTATCTTTATCAAGCCAGAAACCTTCAAAATCAGGTCCTTGGTCAGGACCTTCTAAGTGCAATATTACATGCACGCTACCTGGTTTGAATTTGAAATCCTCTACGGTAATACCGTTCAATTTACAAATCACGTTACCCGGACTTAATGTTTTTGGTGTACCACCGTCGCCACCACCTTTGATGTTTTTTGTGTCTAATGCCATTTTCTTTTTTTTACTTAGTTGTTTTTACTTCTTCATGAGGTACGTCAATTACTTCCGCAATTGAGCCATCCTCATTTCTCTTAATTTGATTCTCGTTGGAAATAAATGTGTCAGCCATTTCCTCAGCTGTGTACAGACCTAATAACAAGTCTGCACCGATTCTATTGGCACCCTTTGCTAAGCAACGAGCATACAACATTTCTTTTGGCATACGCTTCCAGTTATCTTTTGTTGATAAGCCTTGAAGTTCTGCATCACGCATAGTGAACGTACACATCTCTTCTAATCCGTCACGGATAAATTTGATAGTAGTTCGTCTATCCACGGCCTTTTCGTCAGGAGTTGAAGGTTGTAAAGCACCGCCTTTGTAGACATATACTCCATCTTCAAGTGTTACGAACTTAACCCCACCTTTTCTTAATAAGGCGCCTACCGCCTTAGCACTTAAGCTAAGTCTTCCCTGAATAGGGATTATGTAGTGGAATGATTGCATGGTTGCAAATCCTAATTCCTTACCCATTTGGGCAACTGTGAACGCCTCTTCCACATTTTTGATGTGAACAGGCAACTTTTTGGACACGATTAGTGTCTCCAGGAAATTCTTGAGATCTCCTGCTGATTCTTGGACCAGAGCTTTGTCTTGATTCATGTTTCTGCTATTTATTATTGGTGATGATATTATTCAGCCACGCCTTGTGGCTTACTGGTTTGTTTAAATGAATGGCAGCATAATCTCTGATGGTCATTTGTTCCATCGGCTGGTCGTTGTCCGGGTCAATACCTTTCAAGGTAAAGTCTTCTTCTACTACAGCTGGTGCAGCAGGTTTCTCTTTCTCCTTTAAGGTTACGTGTTGTAATTCTTCAACAGGGACTAAGTATCTGACGTGACCCGTTTGAGGGTGTGGTTCCGTCTTTTCATACTCTTCTTCAAAGTGTGGATTGAATCTCCACTTATACAGACGTCTTTCCGGGTCTTCCGGTACTAAATCTGCAGTAGTGAATTCAATATACACATCTTCGCCTTTGCTAATCTCACTAGCAAAGAAGGCAATGTGAAGCTCTGTCTTTCCATAAGGGCGATATGCCATCTTAGGAATAAAGACTGCTCCTGGTACACCAATCTTCTCTAAGAGAGGTTGGTGAAACTCGCGTAGCCGTTTAAGCCTTTCGCGCTTGTCTTCTGGTTTGTCTGTTGTTGATATACTCATGTTCTTACTTTTCTGTCTTGTGTTGGTGGAGGCGGTATCTCCACTATACTCATTTTCTCAAACTCAACTCTGAAGAAACTCATTCTAATGTCACCATTTCTGCACTTCAAGAAATGCATTACCATGATGTTTTCATTATCAATGATGTATCTGTCAGGTCCAAAGAACTTGATTTTTCTTAAGCCTGGTCTGTTGATTCCGATAACCATGTCTGCATGCTGCAGTAAGGCATCAGCTCCAAAGATGTCAGACTCTAAAATAAAGTTGCCGTATTTGCCATCTTCTGCTCTTGCTGGGTCATCGATGCTTCTGTTTAACTGCGTTAAGATGATGAAGATGATAGGGTACTTTCTTTTCAATGCTGTAAGAGCATCTCCAAGTGCATACAAGGTATCATACTTGTCCTTCTCAAACGCTTCTTTTTTCAAAAGCAAACTATGGTCAAGAGTAATGATGGTCTTTTTGTAGACTTTGACTTGTCTTTGTTTAGTAACTGTTTTGCCATCAACTTCTTCATGATAATCTTCTGTCTTTATGATTGCATGCGCATTCATATAATCCTCAATGATGGCCTTAAATTCAGATACAGTACAAGGTTCTTCTACAATGTCAATTGGATACTTGACTTTTTGATTGGCATAATCCAGACAGCTCTTGAGAACGTCTGTTGTTACGGGTTCATGCTTCACAGCATTACATAAAACTTTATAGCTTTTACCGGTTACAGCTGAGAATTCTCGAATAGCTGAAACTCGGGCTAACATTTCCAAGGAGAACTCTAACACCCTAAAGTCCTCACCTGGATTAAGTTTAAATGCTTCACGAACTATCTGATCTTTGATAGCTGTTTTTCCACTAGCTGGTCTTCCTCCGATTACAATGGTAGAATGCCATTCTATACCATCTACACCGGCATCATTAAACCTGTTCCAGGGCGTCTTCATGCTTCGGATGTCACCTTTCATTCGTCCCTGAAGATACTTCAGCGAGTCTTGAAAGCCTTGTCTTTGGCTTTGCCAAGCTTGTTTCTTTTTTAATGTCATACGTACTTTTGGGGAAAAGGCACCGGATATTGCTTGCGCAATTAGCTTTGTTCAATGTCTAATTTAGTTACTCTGTTCCCAACACAAAGATACATTTTTTAGATGTATTTTGCAAGGGAAATCTGCTTAAACTGCCTTAGTTTTGAAGTGGTCTTCCTTCTCAATCATTGGCCCAGAAGCCGCGTCAGAACAGCGATTGGCTAATTCAGAACCCCAGCTTTTATCAGCTAATTGCTTGCGGATAAAGTACTGAGAAGTCTGCATGTAGAGATAGTTTTTTAACTCGTATTCTGCTACATAATTTGCAGTAGCTTTGAAGATTGTCTCCCAGCTATAGTCATATGTACTCATGAACCAAGCAAATGCAATTTCTACATTTTTCTTGTCGGAACGGGCTGCTTTTCCACTTGGTAATTTCATCTTAGGGAATATCTCCAGGTATTGCTGAATCTTTTCCTGATATCCTTCACCAAGAATCTGGGCAGGCGTCCCTTTCTTCTGAGGCTTAAAGAGAGCCTCTACTTTTTTCAGAACCGTTTCACCTTCTTTGGTCATATCAAACTGCATATGTCCTCCCTGAGGAGTCATAGTAGCAAGCTTCATGTCCAATAAAGCGTTGTGGTCTTTCATGTCAGAGATGATATACTCCATATCATTCTCTCGGATGTTCAATAAGAGAAAAAACTGATTAGGTGTCAAGCCTTGTTCTCGTATTGTCTGATGTATCAGCGTCAATGTTAAAGGTTTCTTTGAGCTCATGTTTTATTCTGTTAAATATTCTTACGGTTTCAGCATCATTGGTATCCAATAAGCCTTTTAATCCTCTTATACCTTGCAGGATAGTTGAGTGGTTCTTTCCAAACAGTTTACCAATATCACTCAAGGACATTCCTTGATTACGCAATATTAATGTGGTACACTGTCGGTACAGTACTAATTCTCTATACCTTGCATTACTTCCTAAACCAGTATATTTTACTCGTTTAGGTACGTCAGGGTCATTCATCATCAACGTTTCTACGAAACTGATGAGTTGTTCAGGAGAGACTTTTATCACTGGCACAGTGTGTAGAATCTTGACTTCCACCTCCGTTTGATAGGTGATAGCACAAATTTCTTTAAACTGTTGGATAAACCTGAATATGTCTGATTCTGCATTCATGTTAATAGGGTTTGCAAATTACAATCTTTTTCTGTATATTAAGGTATGGTTCATGGTGATCTCCTGTTTGAACCATCTCTGATTCCCCCTACACTTTAAAAGTGTAACAGTGAGAGATCACCTTAGTATAAACTTAATAGATGTAGAAAATGTTTGACTTCATGAAAAAATCTTTTCCAGGAACATGGAAATTCATCGCGGACTTCTTTGAAGCCCTTAACGGTAACCGAAAAGGTCACAGTTTACGTAAATGGTTAGCTGTTGGATTCTTTTGGTTATGTGCAGTAGTTACTATCAAATACACGAATTCAGAAAATCTGGAAGGTGTATTAGTGATTTTAACTAGTATGATTACAGCCTTGATTATTACTTATTCAGTAAGTAACCATGCTGATAACAAATTACAAGCAGGTAAAAATCCGAGTGATAACACAACAACAACATCTACAGATGAAACTCAAGCCTAACCAAATATTTCAGATTTGTCTTGTAGGACTTGTCCTAATTCTGTTTGCTATTATCATCTTCAGAAAACCGACGGTGATAGTAACATCCGATAGAGAACAGGTATTACAAGATTCAGTCAAACTTTTACGCAGTCAAAGGGACTCTTCTCTTGGTCGTCAAGCTAAGATTCAAAACTCGTTTGACAGCTTGATGAATTTGGACCCACAGATAAAATACAGAACTCATGAAAAAATCAAGTTTATATTTAATACTGCTTCTCCTCGTGACCTGGACAGTATCATTCGCACAAACTGGAAAACCAGCAGCAGATACCGTTAAGTGTTACGGTATTACTGAGTTGCGATACATTGCTTCTACCATTGTTGAGGGTAGAGCTTGTGATACAGCACTAGCTAATGCTAATGCAAAGATTGCCAACCGGCAAGCTCTTATTCGTGAGAAGGACGTTGAGATAGCCAACCTAGACCTCCAACTCTCACTCAAGGATCAAATAATCCTTAAGCGAGATGAGGAAATCAAAGCTGTCAATCTCAAGTTAGATAAAGAGAAAAAACGCCATAAATGGACTAAGTTTGGTTGGGCTGCAAGCAGCGTTCTCCTAGGTTCTCTAGCTTTTGTGGTAGCCGTACATTAAACCGGGATAATTCTCTCTTAAGACATACAATTTATCAGTAGCTCTGGAATAAACAGTATATTTTATACGGTTTCTTTCCAGAGTTTTTCTGTTTTGGTCAATGTCTTCCTCCAGAATCAACACATTCTTGTAAGTAGAACCTTGTGACTTGTGAGCTGTGATAGCATAATTGTATCCCACATTAGCTGACCATTTCAGAATGTTAAAGTAACGTACCCATGCTTTACCGTCTTTTGTTGTAACTGCATGTTGTTTTGCAGCTTCCTGAAGACGTTTGTAATCTTCAGCACTTTCTTCATGAACTACAAAGATTACATTACTTTTAGGATTATCCGGATACTCAGGGTCAAATGATTCTACAAACAGCTTATACACTTTCATGCTTAAGCTGAACGGCCCTTCAGCAAACTTGGTAAACTCTTCTGTTACTTTCTTTACTTTCAACTCCTCTGAAGTAGTCAATAGCATTTTGTAATAGCGGTCATCATCCTCTCTCTTCATAAAGATTGGCTTCATTACAATGAGAGCTTCTCCAGGTATGAATCGAGACTGAGAATGTAAGGCTCCGTATTTGATTTCTCGGGCAATGTTGTTGATATAATCAATGGTCTTGTTTCTCCATGCAATCACCTTAAAGTAATCAGTATCCTTTTCATATTCAGGAGCCATGAAATACTGTTTCATCAGCTCTTTGATTTTCGGTTTATCGGTCTTAGCATCCAAAAACACAATACCATGGTCTGCATCATTCAATTCTGTTTTCAATACAGGTAATGGTTGTGTTTTGTCTAAGTTCTCTCTAATCTTAAAGGACTGAGCAATGATCGGATGGTCACCTTTCTGACGCATGATTTCTTTTAACTCCACTAATTTGAAATTGAAACCGGTATTAGTCTTGAAAGGAAGACTGTCCGTCCTGTTAACTGGTGGAATTTGAGCAGGGTCGCCCATGAATATGATACGTACTCGTTTAGAGAACTTCATAATATCACGGCACAGTTTATCGTCCAGCATTGATACTTCATCTACAATTAAATAGTGATAGTTGCTGAGCTCACTGTTGTTAATCTTGTCTACTACAAACATTTGTTCACCCTCATCGGTGATTACTTCTTTTAACCCAAGCAACTTATGAATTGTGCTATACGTGATACGTGAACCCATCTCAAAGATGTCTTCAAACACATAACCATCCATGCCATTTTGCATTGAGCTGCGATATAATACCGATACAGCTTTGTTTGTAGGAGCTCCAATAGCAATCTTCTTTTGGTCTGTACTGTAAGTGATATATTCTAATATCTTCTTAACAAGATAGGTTTTACCTGTACCGGCATAACCCTTTAGAACCACAGCATCATGCTCTGGATTTTCAATAAAGTCAACAATTTCTTCAAAGGCTGCTGACTGCCCCTGGTTGAGACCTACAGCTAAGCGTGTACGAATTAATGTTTTCACACATTCTTCAGCTACTGTAAAGTTCTCCGGATCTGAAGAATCAATCATCATTGTCAAACTAGCCTTTTGATCTTTGTCAATAAGGTCTTTGTCATAGATTTCTGTAATTCTTCTGTTCCATGCTTTTTTCTTAAATGCTATTGTCATAGGATTGGAATAAGGTTTGACGTATTTTGGGTCTAATTGTTGCCACAATCCGCTCATACATCACCGTCATTTGAGTAAACTTCACGGTTATCACCTGTGAAAAATTCTTTAATCAAGTACAGCGTATCTATTGTGCGTTTTGGTGACTTCATCTCATTAAAAGAAAAACGAACTTCAGGTATAGTGTAATGGTCAATATCAACCCTTTCTCCTGTTTCTCGCCAAAACCATTTCTTGCTTAAGAGGACGTTAACCTCAGCTAATAGTTTTCTTTTTTCGTTTGAGATGTAATTTTGCAGCTGAGGGATTGTTAGTTCCATCATCTGTATTCGTGTAGGTACCGGCAGCTTAGTAAGCTTTTCATAGAAGTCTACATGGTGAGGGTGAATAGTGACATTATCACCGTTTCTCAACTGAATCTTTAATGGTTCAGGAGCATTGTGCTCACTCTCCAAAGTTTTATCTACCATATGATTTTCTGTTTAAACTGTTTGTAACTAATATCAGATATCTTGTTGAAGATGTCTCCTGAATCCCAACGCTCGAGTGCATTATGCGCTGCAGAAGCGGGGTGTGAACAGAACAGTTTGTAGTTATTGTCTGATACTGATTCAGACCACTCTTGGGCTTTCTTACCCATAAAGGCGTAAATCAATCCAGGGTTATAACACATTAATTGATCCATCACAAATGCAATGAATGGTTGCCAGATGTTATAATGCTGACCTACTTTCCCTACCGTAGTAGTTAAAGCAGAGTTCAGCATTAATACACCTTGCTTTGACCATCGCCTTAGGTCAGGGTCCCACGAGTAACCGTCTGTATAGACAGTATCCTCAATTTCTTTAAACATGTATCGTAAGGAAGCTTCAATGATTTTAGTGTTGGAACATGAGAAAGCAATCCCATCTGCAACACCTAGCTGCGGATAAGGGTCTTGACCCATGATTATTACCTTCAATTCATTATAAGGACATTCCTCAAACGCTCTGAATACTTGCTTTATTTGTGGAGTAAAGCGTCTCCCTTCTTGCGCATCTTTTAATAGCGCCTTTAGAATCTTGTCAAAGTCCGAGCTTAATATGAATGTTTTGAGCTTGTCTGCCCAGCCGGAAGGCTTTAACTTTTCATACAGCTTTTGCTTTATCTCTTCTAAATCTACAGTGTGTACTTGTGAGCTCATAAACTTGTATTGTTTAAATTTTTTTACTTACATTTGGTGTATGGCAGAAGAACAAAACACAACTCCTCAAGAGGAGAAACAAACAGTAAAGATGACCACAATGCCTTTAGAGGCCATAGTCACTTTAGAGGTATCAGGTATATTCTTGCAACGCATACACGGATTAATGGTTACCATGTGTGATGAGGTTGGACAGGAAGAAACTATTAAGATATTTGAGAGGCTTAAAAATGATCAAGCCCCTCAAACAACTCATGAAGAATCCATCCGTGTCCTTTTAGCTTTAATTGACGGTATTGAAACCGCAGCAAGAGAACAAGGTAAGATTCAAGAAAAGGAATATTCACATGATGAGGCATTCCAAATGCTGGAGTTCCTTAACATACGTCCTACTGCTGAACCACCTAGACCTACCGGAAATTAATTCCGACAGTGTCTCCCATCTGGATAATGGTTTCAATAACCATACCCAGCTCCTCTTTGGATGCATCTCCTAAGGATTTGCAGAAGAGGACTGATTCGCCCTTATGCTCGGTTATAAAACACAAGCCAGAGCTTTTAAGTACTTCCAATTTCATTTCATCAAATGTGTATCCAAGTTCTTTTGCAAGTTCTCGGATGCACACATGTACTTTTGCTAATTGAGCTAGCGTACCGTCATCTTGATTAGCCTCAAGAAAAGTTTCAATCACTTGACCTACTTCCAGATGCTTTACAAATTCGTCGTACTTTGCTCGACTGGTAGAAATTGGATGTAATTCACCCGTAGGTGTTTTAATCATTTTACCGTGAAAGATGTTATGCTTTTGCGCCATTTTCTGTGTGAACTAATTTAACCCATTCCTTTGCGGTAACTTTGAATGACCCTCTTTTTTCAATAAGAGCAACAGCTTCTCTTACAGGAAACTTACTTCCTCATTCAAGAATATGCTTGATGTCACTTGGTTCATCATTACCAGGAACAGTTTCGATGAATGCTTTAAGAACTCCTTCAGCATTGATTGCAAGGGCGACACCAATTGCATGTCGCCCATTGAACCATACAATTCCTAACAGCTTCATTTCTTAGCCTTTTGAGAAGCCATAAGCTTCTTATGTTCAGACTTAGCTTTTTTAACTGCCGCTTTTTCCTCTGGAGTTTTCTTAAATACTTCTCCTCCACGGAACTTGTTTTCTTTTGGAATTACTTCAGACATTTTCTTCAACTTGTTTTTTAGGTTTTAACTGTTTAAGGGTACAGTCTTCTTGACCCACATCATCTCTTTTTCCTAATAGGACAGGCTGAAATAATGCTCCGCCTGGATTGTAGTACAAATATTTCACTTCTACAAAGTCACCTGGTTTCACCTTATCTGAATTAGCATACACCGTGGTGTTACCAACAGGAACAGGATTACCATTCTCATCAAATACAGCTATCCCGATTGAGGTACCGGCTGTATTAATGCTTGTAACTATACAAGTGGCTGAAGCTACAAATTTAAACTTTAATTGGTCACCACCTGAGTTAGGACGACCGCTTTTGTACATGCTATCAATCTTTTTGAACACAATTCCTTCGCCTTTTTCGTCTAAGATTTTAGCATATAAGTCGGCTTTTTGCTGAGGTGTGTAAGCCGTTGGTACTTTTACCAAAATTTTTCCATCTAACTTTAGCTTATCAAGAGCACCGAGGCGCTCAGCTAATGTAAGATTTGGATCTGGCATGTCAAATACATATACCGTATCACCAATTGCCTCACCATCCAAGATAAAGTCTTTAGTCCCGGCCATTAATGTAGCACCTGTAAGTGCATCACTAATCTCCACTGATAAACCTTTCTTGTTAGTTCCAATGACGTCGGTGCCTTTTCGGATAAGACCTCTGCGGACACCGTCCATCTTCTCCTGAGCAATCCACTCAGGACTATTAATCAGTTCTTCCAAACGTGATTCATCCACATCATTTAATAGCTGAGGTAAGAACTCTGTTTTGCGAGGAGCAAATGTACCTAAGCTAAATGCAACTCCGGCACCTTCTTTCTCGCAATAACCTTTAGCCATTTTCTCATGAATAAGCTTGCCATATATGGCTGAGGCTTTTTCAAAAGTTGTTGGACTAGCTGTTTTAGTTCCTGTACTTAGAGTTGAACCTCTACGTCCATATGCGAACTTTACTACATACTGTTTCTGTGGTGTTTCTAATAACTCAACGTTATACACCTTATCTGAACCACCTTCTCGGTAGAACAAATGTTTGCTTTCTACTAGAATCATAGCTGTATTCCTTGTTTTTGACACCAGGTCATAGCTGTTCCTGAGAGTATCATGAACAAATCCATGATACGGTTCTCATCAATACAGGTAATCGCTGATATGATGGTTTGTGGGCCTAACTCAAATCTGAGTTTGCTCCATACTGGTACCAACCAGTCCCACGATTCGTGGAATCTTAGGTCATCAAGACCTATTAGTTGAAACTCTACATCCATTAAATGGCTGAAGTGTTTCTCCTTTAAATATTTTGGACCACCCATGTAGGCGGTGATAGCATTGAGCCTTTTACCTAATTCTGCTTTTTCCATCAAAATTGTGCTAATAAATTACGAATTGTTTCATGCGCTACTGTATGGTTCTCTGTATCCTGAGATGCAAGCATTTTCAGGAGAGACCGCATTTGTTCCTTGCTAATCATTTCTAATGTATAGAGCTGTAACAAGGATATTTCAGTTGAAAGAGTGTCAATACGCTGTTCTAAGTGGGTAGCTCTATTTTCAAATGAAGAAAGAGAACTTTGCAAAGTGCTCATGTTTGATGAATGTGCGCTTGCCATAGTTACTAATTCATTTTTTGCGTTAAATACTTCTGTTTTTAATGTTGAAAGCTTTGAATCTAAGTTGTGCTCGTTCCATCTATGGTCCCATTCATTCAGATGTTCTACCATTTGGGAATTCGTTAGAGTTAAACAATCTTCTTATCCAGGGCTTTTTCATATCAGGATATACATCACCAACAGTTTCAGGAATAAACCCGCAACCTTCAAAGTATCGACCACCATGAGGTAAACAGCTTCTAACTTGTAACTCTTTTCCATGACAGTCAATACAAAGTGTTTCTTCAGTAAACCAAGACCTAGTTTTTGTGATTAATGGGCCTTTGCATCTATCACAAAAAGATGCTGAGAAAAAGTTATCTGTTTCCATTTTTTCTTGATTCTTCATAGTCAATGACAACTTGTTTTAATCTCACTCGTGCTTTAACTAGCAAGAAATTGTGTTTATCTCCGGAGACATAACACACTTTTCCTTGTCTGAATTTGCCGCGTTGAGAGGGTAAGAAAATAGCATGCTTACTTTCTGAGACGAATAAGACTACTCTGTGATTTGAACCGTTTTTGTTGCAAACAATACTCCCTGGAACCAGGGAGAACCACTCATCCGAAGTCATCGCCCTCATTTAAAAAGGTTAGCATTTTATTGCGTTCCTCAATAGCCTCTAAGCGAGGCTTATCAAGTTCAACAATAGATTCTCCTCCCATTTCCAGGTCAGTCTCAACTTCTTCATAGAACTTGATGATCTTTCCTACCTTACGAGAGAGAGCTTTTGTTAATTGCTGATTTGCTAGTATCTTTTGAATATACTTCAGCTGCTCTTTTTGTTGAGCATGTTCTTTAAGATTGACTTTCATCTGTAGGGTCTTTAAATAAATGTGAAAAGATAGGGTGATTCCAACAAATTTTCAAATCCGTAGTGTTGTAATTCATGATTTTTCTGGTTTTCTCCAATGCAACCACCCATGTTCGGTCTTGGTTGCCACCGTACTCAATAATCATGAGCACGATGCCGTCTCCATTGGGTGTTTCCACCCAAAGGTTTTGTTTTACTTCGTGTATTGCTATCATCTGATAAAGATTAAGTTGACATTATTTATCCAGTGTAAGAACATTCCATGGGACTTAGCGTAAGCGACAAACTCTTCCTTCTGAACACCATTGTATTCTATACAAAGGCATTTACAACCAACTGCTGTTAAGTCAATCTGCTTGAGTATTTCTAAGTCCATACCTTCCGCGTCAATGGATATAAAGTCCCATTGCTGTCTACCACTTAAACGTTTGAAATAATCAAATGTAATAGAGTGTACTTGCACAGTTTCAAACTGCGTATTGTAAGGCTCCCACTTTTTTATCTCTTCAGGTAAAAGGGTTGATACAAGAGCAATATCATCTGATGTAACCAAATGACCACTCTCATAAAGCGTGACATGACCAAACTTACCAATAGCGTAATTGAAAAGATTTACACCGGCTCTTCCTAAATACATTTGTTCTAGTCTTTCAAAAGCTTTAGGTGATGGTTCTACCAAATCTGCTTTCCAGCCACGTTTAATGAACTGATAAGAGTTTGAATAAGTGATTCCATCATTAGCCCCAATGTCTAAGACAGTACCTTTGTAATTAAGGCCCCACGTTGACATGAAGTAATTGTCAATGATTTTGTCTTCTCCATATTGCGCACTTGAATTCATAGAAATAAGCTTATTAATGCTATGCCCAAGGCTATATAGGCTACGACCAAGGCGTGTGTGCTTCGCCTGCTGTAATAATGTTCTGGCTCCCACCACATTCTTTTTAGTTTAAAGATTTAACAAAAGTTTCAGCCCACTCATTGGACTCTTTGCAACGTTGCACTTCCTCTGCATATTGCTTTGTGTGATACGCAATGTCATGGTCGATTGCTTCAATCATTTCATTACGTTTTGCTATTGGGTCAATGTGCTTTAATTGTTCCTCAATGCGTTTTAGCTCTTCTTCATGGTACTTTGGATCAGCATCCCAATCAATGGTGTCTGAAATCTGTTTTACCATGAAGTCTTTGATTCCTTTGTGCTGGTCCGTTGGAGGCTGCCATTTATTGACTTCATCCAAGAAATGATTCAGTCTTTTACCGATAGCATTTATTTCAGCTATCTTCTGTGTCACTCTTTCCTTTTGTTCTTCAAGTTCTTTCTTGGTTTGAAGAGTGATTTCCAATACATCCATTTTCAGGACTTTGGCTTTCTGTTTTTCGTACTCGTTAATTTGCTTGAGATGATAGTCATCCGGTTTACGGTGTTCGTAAGGTTTATCGAAGGGTTCATCTCTCATGTGAATTGCAGCACCAAATGCTCTCATGCACTGTTTAGCAAATTCTTTAAATGTTTTTGTCTTGCCGTCTACAATACCGGCCGTGTAACCTGTTGGCATATGATTAATTATTAGTTATACAAGAAAAAAAAAGGACAGTACATCTCTGTACTGTCCTAATTGGAGTGGGTATCCGGTTCCGTTGACTCCGCTACGCTAGTCTTTCGTTGACATCATTGGTCATGGTTTTCATGCCTCCGTCCTTTACCCAGGCGGTTTTATCCTAGGGAATCTTCAACTACCACATGTTTCACAATCCATTGAAGACCTGGTTTTATCCACTGATTCTTCTTACGGATTAAAAGCTTGTTTGCTTTTGGATAGAAGTTCACTAATCCCTCTGAACACTCAAAGATGTAACAATGATTTTTTTCATCATGTGTTATTTCAATGCCTTGTTTCAAAAGCATAGGTAAATACTTCTCTTCAAATCTTTCAAGACGGGCCTCTCTAATTGCACCAGTCATAAGACCGAGTGCTCTTAAATCATGGTCCGCCTCGTCAGCTTGCTTCTTTAATATTTCTGATTTTTTTTCCATTATACTCCTGCCGGAACTAATTCAAATTCCTCTTTTGCCTCTTTCAACAATTTCTCCAAATAAGAGTCAACCCACTGATCAGGTACGGGAATACCAAATCGGTCTGCAAGAAAAAACTGGTAAGGAAAACAGTCATCAATGTTAAGTTCTTGTAGTTTAAAGCCAAGCTTTCCACCTTGGATTAACATTTTACTGACTGCAATCACCGTGTACTTTTGTCCACGCTTTACCCACTTTGATGTAGGTATCCCATCGGGTCTGTCGGCATCATTGATGCATATTACACTAAACGGCAGCATCTGGATAAAAGTCTTGTTCTGTTTCTTCAGGAGCCACATAACCAGGGTTCCACTCTGGGTTTGTCGAAGCTTCGATGATAAGCTCATTACGTTCATGCGCTTGTTTACGCAATTCCTTATGATACTCTTCTTCGGTTCTTGGGTCAAACCCTAATGAGGGTTGCCCCACCGGTTCGTAGTTTTCATTACCTAAGTAAATGTCTACGTCTAGTCCTCCTCCTTCACGAGGGACTGTCATCAACAAGAGAATGTGGTCTTGTTCGTCTTTCTTTGTTTTGATTGTTGTTGTTGCCATTAGCTTGCTTTTACTTTTTGTTTACAGTGTACACAACGCCATGAAGGAGTACCTACTCTGCGCCCACTCCTCCTAATTATTTTGAAGGAGTGAACTTTACCATCTGTATTACTAAGACAAACATCCATATTCATCTTTTCCTCAGCTGGCTTTTCAGGTTCTAAGATAATCTCCATACGTGAGAGCCAATATACGTCTTTTTCGCATCAAGTATAGCTTTAGACGTCAAATAAATTTCTCCCTTTTTCTTGCCACCATTCATCTTACGTTTTAAATTTAAAACTAAGTTTGCGGCTTGGCTACGTGTTGCACAAATCGTAACAGGGATATGAACCGATGTGGTTTTATCTCCAGGTACTAATTTTTGTACTTGTTCTTCAAGTAAAGGTAAGAACTCACCATGTACTGCTGAGCGATTACCTGTGAACGTTATGTCTTTCTTAATCGCGAAAGGGTTCACTTTTTCTGTCTTTTTTGCTGCTGCTTTTACTGTTGTTTTTGCCATGTTGTTTAAATTAAATTGTTTCGTGAATTGTGCTTATTTTGTTTTGGTCAAACCCTTCAAGAGCTATCTTAACCCAGTACTCATCTACACTGTCTTTATAACAAAGAATGTGTACTGTTGACGTTTCTTTAGGATTTAATCTCAGCAATCGTCCGATGCGTTGGCTTGACTTACGCTCATTACCATATGCATGCATAATGATTCCTTGCTTAAGATTAGGGACATTGACACCTTCGCTCAATTGTAGAACGGATGCCAATTTTGTAATTGACCCTTCCTTGAATGCTTTCAAGTTGTCTTCTGATTGCTTATTCTTGCTATGATAGCTAGGAATACCAAACTTATCAGCTTGTTCCTGTGTATTAGCAAACAGAATGACTTTGTCTTTAATTTGATTCAGGAGAATGGATGCGAGTTTCTCTTTGCTTGGGAAACTCTGGAGCGCTTTCATCCGCATTACACGCATGATTTGCTCTTCTTTTTTGGTACTGGCTGCATCTAATCGATTGCACCAGTAGTTGTAAGTCTCAAGTTCTGATGCGTACCACTGCTTACCTGTCTTGGTCTTCATGACCATTGTCTTTAATGGATTCAAGCGTAATGTGTGAATAATGATTCTATAGTCATTAAGGATTTTGTCCTTAACAGCATCATCTGTTACATACTTGTACACTATTGGACAATATTTGTCTACCATTTTACCTTTCTCTGAGCCTTTATATTTTGGCGGAGTTCCTGTAAGACCTAAAATCTTATTAGAGTATTCACTTAACCAAGGATCATGTGTTTCTAATAAGGAATGACACTCATCTAGATAGACAACATCAAAATCATGGTCTTGCTTAGGAAGAGATAAATAGGTGGTAAACACCATGTGATCTACGAGATGTGGAAGACCGTGCTCTACAGCTTGACTCTTCCATTCCTCAAAGACAGATACTTTAGGAGCAACAATGAGGAATCGTGCATACTCCGAGTAATTAGCATTCATGTGACGTAAACCAAGTAAAGTCTTTCCAGAACCCATACTCATACCTACACCACATCTATGCAGTGGTAAAATCAAAGCAAGAGCTTCACTTTGGATTTCACTTTTGTTTTTCATGATATTCGAAATAACGTTGAGAGAGTTCTCGGTGTTTGCAATCTGGACAGGTGTATGCACCATAAAGACCAATACCCGCTTTCCACTCTCCAATTGTAGCGTGTCTACCACATCTACATCTAGCATGGCTGCTAGGCATAAGATTATTATTGTGCTTGCTCATCTTACTTTATTGCATTAACAGCTTCTTCAGTTGTATTGTATAATGTCCAGCTTGTTGCCGGCATTTCCATCTTAGAACCGATTTGCTTTATTATTGGTACAACTGTACCTTCAATGTTTTCGTAAGCTTTAATCTTGCAAGCTAAAACCTTTGCACCATGTTTGCTTTTATTTTTCTGTGAATAATGTTTGTGTACAGCATAGACTGTTGTACCAATTCTTTTATAACCAATCATGATTACGCGTTTAGATTAACACCTGGTAATTGCATTTGAGCTGCAACAGTTACATCCACAAAGGCGATACCTGATTTAGGTGCACCATGTGGAGCAAATAACTGCTCAGCTACTTCTTGTTTTACACACCAAATATTACCACTTCTGTAAGGATTGGTAGCATCTTCCGTTTTTGCTTCTACCGCGCCAATTAAGATAAAGCCTTTGGATTTCATTTCTTTGCACTCATCACATAGTTCTTTAGACCATACGTTTTGGTTGTGCATTTCTTCTACTTTCTTGGCTGCACTCTCAGTTAAGCGAGTATTCATCACAACGGTACCACCGTTTTCCATTTTCTTTGTGCACACTGGACATAACTCGTTGATCAGTGCTACACCTAACTTTTTTGACATAGCTTTTTCTTTTTTTAGCCGCTTATCACGCAGCTGGTTAATTACTTGTTCAGCAACAATAAGATTTTCTTCGTCTGGAGAATTAATCATGGCTTTAATGTTATCATACTCTTCAGTAGTAATAATATCAAGTGTTTTAAGTTTTTCGAGTTCCATAGGTAGCAAGAGTTTTGCTGTTCCTGTATCTCTCTTGACTTTATTTTGCCAAGTAACTGTTCTTGGAAGACCTGCTGATTTGCCTGACATAGGTGTCCATGTATAAGAACGAGGAGCTGTTTTCCCTTTAAAGAATTCAGCCATTTTCGTTCTCATCATGATATCCACTTTAGCTTGGTCTCCTTTGAATAAGACGGTGAAAAACTGTTTCATTTCATTGTACTGATCTCGACCAATCTTATCTTGAATTTCCATCAGTTCAAATTCTCTTTACTGTTGATTCTTTGCATTTGTTGAGCAAAATGGTCATAGTTGTCTGTTAACAAATCTGCCATAATACCGCCTACAAAGCCTTCTTTCTTACTAGCCCATTCAAGGTCCATGATTTTTTCCAGCTTTACATCAGCTGGGTCAGCTTCATTTCTCTTGATTTCGTAGTGAACAGAGGCTTCTCTGTCAAATGTTTCAAACATGAACATTAAGACTTCCTTCTTGTCTTTAGCTTCTGAGGGACGTTCCATTAAAGGGTCAACTAATTGACCTTCTGAATTAACATAAGGAGTAACTGCATCTTTATCTACCATCTTTGCCCAGCCTTCACAAATAAAGGCTGTAGCTACAGGCTTCATTTCTTTGTTAAACTTACGCATAATAGCAGCAGCTGCTTGTTTACCCTCAGCATTCATGAACAATGGTCCGATACCACCCAAGACTGCAATGGTTAACTTATTTTGGTCTTCAGGTATAATCAAAGCAAACAACATAGGTTCAATTTCACCGGCTTGATTAAACATGTCTTGCACCATAAGTTGCACATTCTTTTTAAAGAGTACTAACTCTTCTTCAAACTGTTCTTTAATTGTCTTTACGTTCATTGTTTGTCTCTGTGTTTTTAATTCTCTTGAATTTCTTAGGCTTCAAGGTTGCCATAATTGTAAGAGCTACTAAATTGTTTTCTTCATCAGGTGACTTTAACATGTTCTGCAAGTTTACACCTTGCTCTTTGCTCACCTGTTTTTCTAAAATCAATTTTTCTACAGCATCTTGAACTAATCGCAATGCTTCAGCACCACCTCTTCGGTTATTAATTAGTTCTACCCATTCTTCAGGAGACTTTTCATATCTCCAGCGTCTTGTCCAAAACAATTTCATATGTGCTTTGTATTTGCTCTTAGACATTCCTCTTTTATAACTCATTTGTCTAAGCGTGTTAGTGAAAAGCCCATTTCCTTGGCTTCTTTAGGATGCATTTCGATCCATTCATGGCAAGCTCTGCATGCAGCTAGCCAATAAAGTATATTCAGGAGTAAGTCACCAACTCGACCAGCTTTGTGATGTACATCAGTTGCCTGACCTGTACACACACCTGGTATGTGAGCTTGGCACATACAATTCTTGGAGAGAAACTCCTTTCTCCTGATTGAATACTCTTGTTCTTCTTTAGCTCTTTTGGGAGAGCGTGAGGGTACGCGCTTTTGCACAGACGTTGGTTTAATTCTGGGTCTAACTGAAAGAGCACTCCAGCATGACTTGCAATAACGTTTCCCCTCATGATTCTTCCAGATGAACTGGAACTCTCCACAAGGGCCATCACACTTTTTCTTCTTTGCCTTCATTTGAATCCGGACTCTCAGAAGTTGTGGTAGGTGCATCAGTAGCATTACGCCCTAATTCTTTCTTACCGATAATAACTCCGGTGCTGAACGATTTGTTTACAACTGTAATACGACTTCTGATTTCAGTGATGTCATTGTTTTGTTTCATCATCTGTTTTAACAGAGCTTCTTCAGCTGCATTCTCAGGGCATAGTATCAATGATACAGAGCCATTCATGATAAATTCTACCTGCATGGTGTTTCTTGTTTAAGTTGATAAAAATTGGATGGCAGAACGCCTTCCTGAATTAATTTGGTAACGATTTCTCTCTTGGTAATACCTAACTGCTTAAAATCAATTGTGCAATTGAAATCAGGGTCAACTTCTTCAACAGTCCTAACGAAGTATTCAGCAAATTCTGTCTTAGGAAATTTCCTTTGAAAGAACCGCGCTGTCATTACATTCACGACCTGTTGTTTCCAGATGTTTAACACCCTTTTTGCTTTCTTCTGCATTTTGACTATGCGTTTACGTTTTTCCCAATGCATGTCTTTTATCTCATCTTGTGTATAGACAGATAAGCCAAACATTACTCTATTATACAAAAAATTCTGGTAATTATTCATAGGGTTATGAACAACTAGTCCCACTTTCTTGCCATTTAAAGTATTGCCAGTGAGCTGATACTCACTCATTATGCCATTGTACTCAACGTTTACCGGAGTTTGTTTTTTGTGTTTTGTCATGGTGATTGGGTTGATTAGTTTAACTACATATTATCTATTGGGCCTGCGTCAAGTGTATAATCGGCTTCAGCCATTTCTTTGTAAGCTAAACGAATCTCATCTCCATTTGTGTGACTCATAGGATTACCTAGAGCGTCCAAGATAAACACATCTTGGGCATTTGGATTTGGACTATAAAAAGTCTTACGGTAAATAGGAGAACCATCTATGCAACACACAATACCGGTTTTCCCGGCTATTTTATAATCGCGTTGCGGTTCTTTCTTGTTAAACGGTGTCAATTGCTCCTTAAAAACAATGGTGCCCGTTAATTCTTGTCCTTCAAACCATCCAAACCTTTTCAAGTCTTTAATAAGACCTGGTATTAGAGCGCTTACAGGTTTCATACGACCGAAACCTCGCTCATCAATGATTATACGGTGTTGTTCCACACGTATATGCCCCCATTTTGCATTGTTCTTTGAGGGAATGACTACATTTCCAGAAACGGCCGTAACTATTACGGCAGATTTCTCTGCTTGTTGAGTTGATATCATAAAGGGTTGAGTTGGTACAGCTATAAACACAAAAGACAAGTCAGCTGCGAACTTGTCTAATCTTCAACGATGTTGTCTGGAAAATCTGAAATGTCGTCAAGAAGTATTTCATCACCACCTAAGTTGTCACCATGACTACGGTCAGGGTCATCTTCTTGATAATCCATTGAGTGGTCTTCATCACTGTCATCAGGAGGTGGTTGTTGTTTCTTACGGATTGCGGAACCGTAAAAAGGGCTAGTAGCATAGTTTCCTGCGTTAATGCTCATAAGGTATTGGATATCTTGGTCATCAAGATCCAAGTATTCCTCTACAGTTAAGTGTATGACCTTACCATTTGGCAGTTGATATATCATGTGCTAATAAGATTCCCTGAACAAATATACTTCTTTTTTCAACAATCTGCATGTAACTTGTTAACTTTTAATGAGTAAGTAGATTACAGCACCTGATAACAATAGAGTGAACATTCCAAGGGCAATGTACATGCGCCATAGTTCACTTAACTTGTTTTCTAATTCTGTTTTTTGCTGCTCTACATACTTGTTAAAGTTGTCCAAGTACAAATACTTCTTTTTGTTTTTGGGCTTAACACCGTTATTCAACGATGAAGACCCTGCCTTCTCTTCTGACATGTTCTTTTTCTTCTAGTTCTTTAATAATTCGCTCCACGGTACGTCGGTTGACGCCTGCAAGTTCTGACAGAGTCTTGATAGATGGATAGCACCTACGTTCTTTGTCAAGGAATGTACACAGTAATGCGTACAACGCCTTGGCACGAAGTGATAGTCCAGGATCTTGGACTATGTCAGCGTGGACTATTCCAAATTTTCTTTGCTTTGTCATAGCTATGTGGATTAATGTGATTGCCTAGAAAGGCTTATCATCACTTAAGTTCTCGGGATATTCCTCCGAGTGATTGAATACAACATCTGGGATACATGAATAGGAATCTTCTGTTGAATTACCTGATTCATCTATGCGCTCATAACGTACTTGTATAGATTCACGACGGTTGTGATTGATATCAACAACTACAGCTTTCACTAATGTTTCTTTTACTAGTAAACCTGCTTCACGCATTCTATCTTTATTCATACGCCATGTGGGCATGTTGTCCCAAGGTATTAGTACATCATCTCCTATCTTTACATGCACTGATGGTTTTAATCCACTAAATGCATTATACAGATGAGATAAACCCATTTCTGAATCTGCTAAACCATCTACAATGGTTTCTGCGATAAGAGTGGCATGTGGGGTACCTTTCATGCACCCCACTAGCCTTTCTTTAATTTGTTCCACAGATGTTCTTACTTCTATGTATGACTTTTTTCTTGACATTACTTTAAGTTAATCATGGGTGTGTTATTACCTAAGATTGTAGTTGGCAACTTACCATCCCAAGTTTGTGCTTTGATAAAGTCCACATAAATTGGAGACAATTCTTGTTTCTTCAAACGCATTGCTTCTGCTACACCTTTGGCTTCAATGATATCCGCTTGTGCTTTACCTGATGCTGTAATTACGGCTTTAGCTGAGTCACCTTTAGCTTGAGCGATTAACTTCTTGGCATTGGCATCTGCTACTAAAGCTTCTTGCATTTTAGCTTGTGCTTCTTGAATTGCTTTGGTCTTATTTACAATAGCCTCTTTTAATGCTTCAGGAGGAACAATGTTGGTTCTCAACTGTGATACCGTAAACCATTTAGAAACGCGCTTATTACATTCTGCTACAATAGCTGCTTCAAACTGTTCTCGGTTATTGAAGATGTCATCAACTGCCCACTTATTGGCTACGTCATTAACAGAGCCACATACAGCATTCATTAACCAGCCCTGTTCAATTTCTTTAACGCTTACACGCAAGTTGACGAACATATCACCTACCTGGTCTGGCTTTAATGTGTAATTGAATGTTGGTTTAATCGTTGCTGAGAATCCTCCTTTAGTAATTACACCCTGGTCTGCATACTCAATATGCTGTTGGAATGTAGGAAACTCATATAAGTCTTCAGCCCAATTATTATACACGACCCAACCTGTTTTATAAGTATAGTCTGATACACCACGTTCATTACCGGTTAAGTTCACTTTGATACCAATATGACCCGCATCTACACGTTCAAGACTATAAGGCTGAAATATGGCTACAATAAGAGCGCTCACCGCAATCACAATTGGCATCTTCAGCCAAGAACCTTTTACCTTTCGGATTTTATCTCCATAACGCGTTTCGGTCACTGTGAAACCGTCATTACGAGTTGCTACTAATAAACCACAGGCTAATGCTAAGCCTACTAACAAGATAATTAATGAGATCATTCTGATTTAATTTTTAAGAGTTTAACAATTAATTTTAACAGGTAGTAACCTACCATAGCGTCAATTCCAAGCACTACTACTAGAGCTAGAAAAGCTAACGCTCCCGGAACTATGTCACGGTTTACAACGTACTCAAAGTACGCACCATTTAGAAGCAGCAAAAAACTTAATGCTGCACCTAACTTAATCAAGTTTCTCAACATACTAGCGGAAAAAAAAAGATTTAAAAATGCGAAGCGTAATATTTAGCTCAACAAAACACATAAATTCTTACATGTCTTGTTGAGCATAATTCTGTTGCCAAGCTCTACTACGAGCTCCGACTCTTAGTCAAATTTCACGCGAGCATATCGGTCTGTCATCACTGTGTCTAACATCAGTTGTTCAGGTCCGTAAACCTTACCCTTCAGAATAGACTTCAGTATTGATGGACTGAAACCGGATACCAATCCTACGCCTTGGTCTTGAACCTGTGCAGGAGAATTACCCAAACGACCGTTCACATTCCAGAAGATAATCTCAGGCATTACATAACCAGATTGGTTATACTTTGCACGGATTACATCCAAGTTTGTAGAGCGATTGTCTCTAGTTGCTGTATTAAACTCCATATCAGAGATAATTAACAACTTAGTAGGCATTTCTTCAGAGGGAATATTCTCTCTGATTGCACTGTTCAGGATTAGGTCAAAGGAAGCCTGCAGATTAGTGGTCATTCCCCACGCTGCTGAACTCAACTGACGCATCCTTTGAGTCAATGACCCTTTCAGGTATTGCATCTCAGGATTTGAGCTGAATGTCAGGAACGCATCCTTGAATATACCTTCGTTTCTCTCAGAGATATAAATCCCAAGAGCAACGGATACATCCATAGGTAACCCACCGTTATCATTCATAGAGCCAGACACATCACACATCGGTAAGATGCGTTCAGTACTGCCTTCCATGTAATTAGGTAGGTTATTCCACTGAGCTTCGATTGCGCTTGCATTTTGACCACTCTTAACTGCTTGATACAATTGATGAGGGAACAAAACAGAGGCATTAATCTTGGCTTCTCCTGAATGAACTGCATCGATATATGCTTTCATGCGAGCTTCATCATGCTTGAAAAATGCCGTACGGTATCTATTCATAGCAATCGAAGGTACATGAGCATAATTAATGCCACCCCATTCACGTCTGCACATAAGCGTCTCCACTACTACAGTCTTTTTCACTAAGTATTGACGGAACTCTTTTGGAGTTACTTTCATATACTTGTGCATGGCTACAAACCATGGACCTTTGCGTGGGAACCACTTGGCTAAAAGACCAGCGTTCTCCGATTCCTCTAATGTTGTTTTCAACCAATTAAGGTTGTTATCATTAGGTTTCTCGATAACGAACACGTCTTTCCAGTATCCGAACTCTGGCACAAGAATCATCAGCTGATCAAAGACTTCCGGATAGTTAGTACCAATATGGCTCATAACAATTTGGAAGAATCTTCTCTCACCTGCACCTCCTCGTGCGTCGCGAGCCCAAAACAATATCTTCACAGCAACTAATGAGTCTTGAGCGAATGCTCTCTCAAAGGCTGTCACGATATCTTTTGGTTGCATGTTGCGAGATGCTCCTGCTAAGAAGAACAAATCTACACATGAATTTAACGAAGTCGAGTGCGTAACTGCTCCGTTTGCTGTCACGCTATTATAGCTGCGTGTTGCGTTTACTAATCTACTCATTTGGCTTAGGTTTTTTAGTTAGTTAATAATTGATTAATGGTGATGTACCCCTCTGCACTCAGTTATGCATGTTGTTTACTTCATTTCTGAAGGATGATTCGTTAGATGCTTTCTAGGCTCCTATACAATTGTAAGCAAATAAAAGTCCGTAAGATTTCTCTTGGGAACAGTAACAACAAACGTTAATCCATCATTGACTAATCTTGCTTGGTTCCTCGCGTGTTAGTCTACATAACTGCTCACCCTTGGGAAGTGAGTTATGGTGCATTAATATACAGGCGTGTTCAACATGTATAGTGAGACTTCATCTGTGTCTATACACTTCCCTCATTAAGGCCTTAGCCACCTGTAATGTTATCTCAAGCACTTAGTTGTAGTAGTCAGACTGGGATTGATTACCCAGGCTCTGGCAGGGTACCACAACTACTGTCACACTACAACATTGTGCTATGAGAAAACTGTGTTGATTTTTAACAATGGACCAGGTTACTCCACCAATCATTACTAATTGGCTTCATAGATAAAGCATCATAGCTCACCTGAGTGTTTTAATCCATCTAATCTTTAACAGTTATAGAGATAATAAATAAATGCAGGTCAACATCATCCCTGCTTGCCCCAGATATTGAAGACTAGATATGCTCTAATTGGCTGTTCTTTGGGGTTACCCTGATGGTTATTAACCTATTCCACTCAGCTGTGGGGTCAGATTGTTTAAATTAATAACTCGTGCTCTTTATACTCAGCAGGGAGAGATTTTGGATATCCCTCTGCACTCAGTTGTAATAGTTGGTCTTAGGTCAATATCAATAGATATCCCATGTACATTACAACTGCTCACCCTTGGGAAGTGAGTTATGGTGCATTAATTTTGGGAGAACCCACCACCTTTTCACGGGTGATGGGGCTCAGATGTACGACAGGATACGGTTACCACCACACGCTACTTTCGTAGGCAGGTTCTCCCGGGTTATTGAACTTATAGTTTATAGTTTATAAGTTGCTGATGTATCCTTTGACATCTAATGTTTGCAGAATGCTACTAAGCCAAGTTATCAAATTGGATTAATATGCTGAAGCATTCTTTGTTTGTGGGGGCAGCAGGATTCGAACCTGCGACACATTGTTTTTAGTTTGGTATGCTGACCCAATCAACAGATTGGACTGCTTTCGCAGTTATAGACGATTGCTCTACCAGCTGAGCTACACCCCCGTTTGCTGTCTGTTCCAGCTGTCAACCCGTATTGTTCTTATTGGATGGATGTTACCTCAATGGGCTCATTTCGATGCCAGTGTCCCACTTATTGCTCTGACAAAATCAGTTTTCGGGCCCGTTACTGTTCTTTCGAACTTAAGTATCCCTGATGCTGAAACATGGTGTGCAGAACTTTCTCTGTAGTCAACCACCCTTATGTAATTAAAAGTCACTAGTACTTCTCAGTCATAAGGCAGGATTTTGTAGGGAGGGCTGGACTCGAACCAGCGACCACGACGTTAACAGCGTAAGTTGGTATGCAGTTAGCAACCTTTGACAGGCTGCGTTTTACGTGCTCTAACCAGCTGAGCTACCTCCCTAAAAATACGGACTCCAGCTTGATTCATTAAAAGTGAATTGCTTAAGTTGCTGTATGGAGTCCTTATTAGACAGATTCCCTTTTTGCTTTTTCCAATAAAAGTTTTTTAAGTTGCGGATGGAATCTTTGTTTAAGGTGGCTGAGAGTGTTGAGCTTTGTCTTGCGACTGACTCAACCTTTTGCTCTCAGCAATTTCTTAAAGAGTTCAGACTTGGTTACCTGGTAACTGTTGTCTCGGATCTCTCCGGCTACGTTCACTCGAATGGTGTCTACGCAGCTAAACTACATGCATTGTTCCTGACTTTCGTCAACGCTTTGAGCTTATAACACTCACAGTTGTTTTGCTCAGACCTTTTTTTGTATATTTGTCTTATGAAGACTTGTACACAATGTGATGGTAAACATCACGCTAAAGGTTACTGTAAGATTCACTACAAGGAGTTTATTCTCGACAGTAAAAAGCTTAATCAACTATGCTCAATAGATGGTTGTAACAATAATGTTGGAAAGAACGGTTTTAACGGATTATGTTCTAAACATTATACCCGTGTAAGACGTAATGGAGATGCTTTAATTGCAGGTAAAAACCGACAGTTTTATTCACTCCAAGAGTTCTTTAACACTAATGATACAGATACAATTCTTGACACTGTATTTGAAAGCAGAGTACGCTGGGCGTTTGCCGTCAAACTTTATTATGGTGACAAGTGTTGTAAATGTGGATGGGCTGAAACATCTTGCGATGCTGATCATATCATCCCTTTTGAATCCGGTGGTCCTAACACAATAAGAAATGGACAAGTTTTATGTCCTAATCATCATGCTATTAAACACCGACCTTCTACATCATCTTGAGTTTAACGTGGCTCAAACCACGGTGCAAATATACACATTAATATCAGAAGAACAAGAGCCGGTCTAACCATCACCACTGGTATAGCTGACCGACTCCGCTCTATATCTTGACATCATATTCCGCCACAATAGGCGCACTCAATCCAAGCACCTGTACCTGGACCACCAACATATTCATTATGGCCGCAATAGCCACATTTGAATACGAGCCTTTTGGGTTTTACTTTAGGCTTTGATTTATGTTGTTTCTTTTTCATCAAATTCAAAAGATGAGACCGCGCATTAAATAGCTAGGTCTCATCTTTAAGGTATTTTCAGCTCTCAGACACCGCCTGGGTAACCTTGGGTCTGAGCCAGAACTTCTGTTAACTAACGTTCATCTAGTTCTCGGCATCCTTTTCAGTCAACCCATTCCAGCGCTAGAGTAGGGTGCTCTTCTTGAAGAATGACTAACTGACTTCTTAAGCTCGTCTGCCCATATCTTATAGCTGGATGTTGAACACAGGAGCAAGAGCCAAATGAGGCTGTGTGGTATTCACTTCTTCTCCTGATTCATTTAGTTTTACTGCACATTCTGGGTATAATACAAACTCGGCCATGACATCAATGTTCCAATTCATTCCCATATACAACCAGGTTGAGTAATGCTGTTTCCAGTCACTACCATCTACAAATAATGAATCAAGTTCATCCATGTAGATTCTGGTTTCTCCTCTTTCAATTTCTACTTCAGTTATGATATATATCATACTCTTACCGAAATTGTATGTTGCTGGAGTATTGTCATCCACTGACATGTTGCATGTGTGACGAGCGAATGCAAGTATTTGTTCATGTTGACCTTTACCGATTCGATAATCGCAGGGTTCTGCATATGCAGCTTGCAACGAGGGTTTCATTTGTTGTAACTCCCCTAATACATGTTGCCCTGGTAAAACAAGCAATGCCTCACAAGAGAGGAGTAAAGACGGGTCATATTCACCACCGTTATGTTCAATGACTTGATGACCCATCTTTATTAATTTTTGTTTTACCACATTGTACACTGAGAAATTAGCCTGATTACTTTTAGAGAGATATATTCTCATTAAAGAGTCTCTCCAAATAACTCAGTATAATTAGCTTGGGCAATAGCTAATTCGATTTTCTTGTTTGCGATTTGTACTGATACTTTTTGGTATTCAGCAGCCCAGGAGTCAGCATCAAATGCTTTACCTACCGTTAATGAATAACGATTATCAGGAGATTGGTCAAGCATTAACTCACGCTTATCTTCCAGGTTCATGACTTCTTTATCTAAGCCGTCGATGATGCCACGTTGAGCAACTTTACCTGATTTAATAATACGATCGCCTCTGTCTCCGATGATGGCGTCCCCTCGACGTTTAATCATGGAGTCGAATTTACCTGCTACTTTGCAGTTTCCTTTTTTGGTTGATGTTCTTGTACTCATTTTCTAATTTTTTAAGTGATTGATGATTGGGTTGATATATTGAGTTTACGAATTTTCCCAACTCCCACTCAAGGGAGCCTTGCGAGCGTGACGGTCGTTGCACATTGATTCAGCTACGCTAATCAAGAGGTGGTACTGAAACTGACGCTATGTACAATTAGATACTCTCTTCAGAACCCACAACCTTAAACCGTTATAAGTGTTACAGTGGAAGACTAAAGAGAGGAAGCAAAGCTTCAAATGTGAGGGTTCTCAGACTTTTCCCACGGCACGCCTGGTACTAGGTTGAGATTTAACCCTATGGTTTCTTTAAAAGAGCTTCTAAATCAGACACAAATTCAAGAGCCAATACTCTTAAACTAGATATGCGTGTTCTATCTTTAGCGAACTCGTTGTACTTGGTACGCATTGCAGTTATCTTATTGATAACTCTGTCCAAATCTTCTTTCCCCTCAAGTCTTTTGTTATGCTTAAGATGAAATTCAATTTCAAGTCTCAGCTTATTTTTGAACAGGAGCTCATCATTTAATCCTTTGATTTTGAGTTCAAGATTATTCAGATGATTTTTCACATTTTGACGTGTGTTTTTAATACGATGGTAGTCTTTACTGCCTTGTTCTACCTCTCTGTATTTATCTCTCAACTGAGATAATGAATTCTGAAGACTGACTTTTCTGTTGATGTAGTCATTCCTCTTCTGCTTAATATCCAAGATTAAACTCTCGATAGTATGCAGATTTTCTTTGGTTGGATTAAACGTGTCTGACATGGTGTGTATAATTATGATTAAGAATAATAATGATTGAACCCGAGTCCAACGGACCACTGCGAGTTGTTGGCTTTTCAATTCCTCGGCACGCCAGGACAGCAGATACTCCAATCACAGGTTCAATAAGGATATGGTAGCCGGTCTGTTTAAGACGCAGTATCGGGATTGCTCCCTAGACATCCCGTAGTATGTCACCCGGCAGGGCTTTCGAGATCCTCCCTCCGTTCCCCTTTTACCATAATGTGTTGTTCTCCTCTTCTGTATGTAACGCGAGAGTTGATATTACATTCGCCTCAATCCCATACTCGCCATCAATCCGCTGTTTAGTGCTTACACTCACAATAGACTTATTACTCCACGGCACGCCTGAAGATTCGTGATTGTTGGGGATTCTGTTGACCGCAAGAAGATACAGAGGGCGATGACTAGTATTTGCTCATGGGCTATGACCCACTTTACCCCTCTTAGAGAACAATATTTTTTTTTTTTGTATATTTGAT
>Ga0208695_1000085_pt1 | contig 131570 bp, 123 predicted proteins | sample AD_UKC111_MetaG_FD_184449 | JGI IMG/M metagenome (GOLD analysis project Ga0208695, IMG submission 184449) | Active sludge microbial communities of municipal wastewater-treating anaerobic digesters from Hong Kong - AD_UKC111_MetaG (SPAdes)... | ecosystem: Engineered > Bioreactor > Anaerobic >... | reverse complement strand
GCGCCCGGAAGGGCCCCCTTACCGATGCTTCCTCTCGGACCTGTCGGGGTTCGAAGGTTTCCGCCGCGCCGGTCCCGCCCGGTCGCAGGCTAAGGATACCAGAGGATGGGTGAAACGTCAATTGCACCGGTTTTTCAATATCAACGGCCATGCGATATGATTTTTTGCGTGAATATTCGTCATAAACGGGGTGACTTTCCTCCCGTTCTTCGTCACAACCTTGCCGGGAGGCGTTACAGGACGGTTTTGATCGCTATAATCATTTTAATTAAGTCAAAGAATCTCAGGAGAAACGAATGGGCAATTTCGATCCCAGGCAAGGACTGAGCACGCTTGTTAATCACGTCGGGGAAGGGCATAACCCGCAGCACGCGCACGTTACGCCGATCTACCAGACTTCGACGTTTAGCTTTCCTGATGTGGCCACCGGTGCGGCCATCTTCAAGGGTGAAGATCCGGGTTACGTGTACACCCGCATGGGCAATCCGAACCTGGCCCAACTGGCCGAAAAATTTGCCGCGTTGGAAGGTGTTGATCTGCTGCGCGCCGATCCGGGCAAGCCAATTGGTGACGTGGTTGCCGGGCTGGTGTTTGCCTCTGGCATGGCGGCGGTTTCCACTGGCATTTTGGCCTGTGTGAAAAGCGGGCAAACGGTCATTGCACAGGAAGCACTCTACGGCGCAACCTATACCTTCCTGAAGAGTGTCGCGCCCAACTACGGCATCAAGACCATCTGGCTGACCGATCCTTCGGTGGAAAACTGGGAAGCTGCCTTCGCGCAGCACCCGGAGGCTGTGCTGGCTTACGCCGAGACTCCCGCCAACCCCACCATGGCGCTGGTTGACCTGGCCGGTGTGGCCGATGTGGCGCACCGTCACAAAGCCTGGTTGATGGTGGATAACACCTTTGCTTCACCCTACTGCCAGCGGCCGCTGACACTGGGCGCGGATGTGGTGCTGCATTCCACCACCAAGTACCTGTCGGGTCACGGCCTGGTGATTGGCGGCACGGTGATCAGCCGGCATGTGGGCTGGGTGCGCAAAGAACTGTACGGCCTGCTGAAGGTGCTGGGCGGCTCGGCCAGCCCGTTCGATGCCTGGCTGGCCAACATCGGCCTGAAAACCTTTGAGCTGCGCATGGAACGCCATTGCGAAAATGCGATGGTGGTGGCGCGCTACCTGGAGAGCCACCCCAAAGTCGAACGGGTGTATTACCCCGGGCTGGAAAGCCACCCCGACCATGCACTGGCCCGCCGCCAGATGCATGATTACGGCGGCATGATCGCCTTTGAGCTGAAGGGCGGCATGAAGGCCGGCGAGGCGCTGATGAACCACGTGGAAACCTGCACGCTGGCGGTCAGCCTGGGCAACGTGGATACACTCATCCAGCACCCGGCCAGCATGACCCATTCCGGCGTGCCGCGCGAGGAACGCCTGAACGCGGGCATCACCGATGGCCTGGTGCGGCTCTCGGTGGGCATTGAGAACGTTGAGGATATCATCCGCGACCTGGAACGTGCGCTGGAAAAGGCGTGAGCGTGTTTTTTGCCTTTTTGATATCTGATTTAATAAATTACCGCCAGAAATGGCGGTAAATTTTCGGCTTGAATGAGCAGTTGGAGGTGGAGATGAGCTTCCCGGTTTATACCTGCATGCATCTTGTGAAAGGCGAGGACCTTAATCATCACGGTACGCTATACGCTGGACGAACCGCCGAATGGTTCGTCGAAGCCGGGTTCATCGCGGCGGCATCGCAAACCGCGCCAGAAAATATCGTCTGTCTGAAGATTCACGGTATGACCTTTACCCGTGCGATTAAAAAGGGCGAGTTGGTGTGCTTCAAGAGCCGCATCGCGCGGGTGGGGCGGACGCGGATTGTGACGCTGATTGAGGTGTGGGTGGAGGAGCACGTGGCGGTGCGCGGCTTCATCACCTTCATCCATGTTGACGCCGACGGCAACCCGCAGCCGCACGGGCTGACGCTGACGCCGGAAACAGATGAAGAAAAGGCGCTGGATGCCGAAGCCGCGAAACTGGAATAGACAGGTTGGATCTGTCGTGTAAAATCAAATGAATCAACAATCCCCTGCCGGTTGTGGCAGGGGATTGTTTTCGTGCAAAATGCGGAAAGTGGAAATGGAAAAGGTTCTCTTAGCTTTCCAGCTCGGCGATCTTGGCTTCCATCAGTGCCACCATTTCGCCCAGCATGCCGGCGTCAAAGGATAGGCGCGCGCCGGCGGCCTCAAAAAGCTGCGGCAGCGGAGCCGTTCCGCCCAGCGCCAGCGCCTTGCGGTAAGCAGCCACCGCACCGGCCTGATCCTTGAGAGCGTTGCGCCACACCTGCACTGCGCCCAGTTGGGCCAGGCCGTATTCGATGTAGTAGAACGGCACCTGGTAGATGTGCAGCTTGCGGTGCCAGCCGGTGACCATTTCGTCCTCCAGACCGCTCCAATCCACCACAGTCATAAAGCGGCGCCACTGGCGGCCCCATTCAGCGTCGCAGTTGGCCGGGTCAGCGGCCAGTTCGGGGTTCTCGTAGACCCAGTGCTGGAAGGCATCCACCACGGCCATGTAGGGCCAGAAGAGGATGTTGCTTTCAAGGTGCTGGATGCGGGCACGTTTGGCCTCGGCGGTGGTGTAGAAACCGCCGGCTTCTTTGGCCAGGTAGGGTGAGGCCAGCAGTTCCATGCCCATCGAGGCCACCTCGGCGAATTCCATGGGCACATCCAGCTGCTGAGCATAGCGCAGGGGCGCGCTTTCAAAAACATGGAAGGAGTGGCCGCCCTCGTGCAGCAGGGTCTGCACGTCGTCGTGGATGCCGACCGCGTTCATGAAGATGAACGGGCGGCGCGCCACCGGGAAGCTGGTGCAGTAGCCGCCGGGTGCCTTGTTCTTGCGGTTGACCAGGTCGAGCAGGCCCTCGCTGCGCATGGTATCAAAATAGCCGCCCAGGACAGGGTCAACCCGGTGGAAGATCGAACTGACGCCAGCCTTGAACTCGTCATCGTTCTTGAAGGGGCGCAGCGCGGGCGCACCAGTGGGGTCCACATCCAGGTCCCAGGGGCGCAGCGTATCCAGGCCCAGGCGCTGGCGGCGGCGTTCGTAGATACGGCGGGCAGCCGGCACAACGGCCTTTTCGATGGCTTCGTGGAATTTGCGGCAGTCGTCGGGGGTGTAATCAAAGCGCTTCAGGTTTTGCCAGGTGTAGGCGCGGTAGTCGGGCTTGCCGGCGTTGGCGGCCATTTTCTGGCGCAGCGGCAGGAACTTCTGCCACAGCTCGTTGAGTGCCTGCCGGTCGGCCAGCTGGCGTTCGGCGGCCAGCCGCCAGGCTTTTTCGCGCATGGCGCGGTCGGGCGATTGGAAGACCGGCTTGAGCTGCTGGACGGTGACTTCTTTGCCTTCCCACTCGACCATCTGCGCGCCAGTGATCTTCTGATGCTCAGTGATCAATTTCTGCTCTTCGGCCACCAGCGGCAGGTTTTCTTCGCGGAACAGGTCGGCTTCGGCGCGCATGTTGCGCAGCGGGATTTCAAAACCGGCCGGCTGGAGCCCGCTTTTCAGCAGCATGAGCTTGAGCTCATTATCGGCGGCCATCGCCTTGGGGAACAGGTCCTCGAAAAAGGCGTTGTAGGCCTTTTCGGCGGCTTCATCGGCGGTGTTGACCGTGACGGCTACCGACAGGCGGCTGGCCATTTCAGTAACGGCGCGGGTCAGGTCAGACCATTTGTCCAGCCATTCAGTTACGTTGCCAGCGTTGAGGCTGGTTTGCTTGAGTTCGTTGAAATGCGGCTCGAGGTCGGCCCAGGTGAGATGAGTGAGGGCTTCGGCAGATTGCGGGATGGGATGAGACATTCGGGGGACTCCTGTTAATCCATGAATAGAGCTTCGAGGAAAGTGCCCAGGTCATCGCGGCCTTCGAGGATATCGAGATTGAAGACCTCGGTGTAGCCGCAGCTGGGGCAGGAAACAAAGGTGTAGCGGTAAGGCTGAATTTCCAGCAGGCGCGAAAGGCCTGTGCCCGACATGGCCAGTTCTTGAGTCTGGCCGCCCTTGTTGCCGCAGCGCGCGCAGACGAATTCGCGTGCCAGCAGTTCAGTAGCTTGAGACATTTAAAACCTCCGTTTGATTTGGTTAATTCGCCAGCGCCGGCTTGCGCAGGTGCCAGTCCGTCACCTGCTGGTAGGCGTGCGCCGCGCGGAAGAGCAGGTCTTCGCGGAAGTGCGCGCCCATCAATTGCATGCCCACCGGCAGACCTGCCTGGTCGAAACCGACCGGGAAGGCCAGCCCGGGCACGCCGGCCAGGTTGACTGGCAGGGTGAAGACATCTTCCAGGTACATGGCGAGCGGATCGCCGCTGTGTTCGCCCATGCGGAAAGCCGTGGTAGGTGCCACCGGCGCGGCGATCACGTCCACCTGCTCAAAGGCCTGCTCAAAGTCGCGCTTGATCAGCGTGCGCACCTTCTGCGCCTGTCCGTAATAGGCGTCATAGTAGCCGGCTGAGAGCGCGTAAGTGCCGAGCATAATGCGGCGTTTGACCTCGGGGCCAAAGCCCGCGCCGCGCGTTTTGAAATACTGCGGCCAAAGCTCATCAGCCGGTTCACGCAGGCCAAAACGCACGCCGTCATAGCGCGCCAGGTTGGCCGAGGCTTCGGCCGGGGCAATCAGGTAATAGACGGGCAGGGCATATTCGGTATGCGGCAGGCTGATTGGATGTACGCTGGCGCCCAGCGTTTCCATGACGGCAATGGCGGCGCGGACGGCCTGTTCCACTTCAGGCTGCATACCTTCGATGAAGTATTCGCGCGGAACGCCCACGCGCAGCCCCTTCAAGGAGGGGTCGGCCGGCAGCGGTGTGTAGGCCGGGACGGGGACGTCCATGCTGGTGGCGTCGCGCGGGTCGCGTCCGGCCATGTGTTGAAAGATGAGCGCCGCGTCTTCGGCCGAGCGGGCAAACATGCCGACCGTATCGAGAGAAGAGCCGTAAGCCACCAACCCGTAGCGTGAGACGCGCCCGTAGGTGGGCTTGATGCCGGTGACGCCGCAGTACGAGGCCGGCTGGCGCACCGAACCGCCGGTGTCGGTGCCGAAGGCGGCCGGTGTCATGCGCGCGGCCACTGCGGCCGCGCTGCCGCCGCTTGATCCGCCGGGCACGCGCGCCAGGTCCCAGGGGTTGCGGGTGGGGCCGTAGGCTGAGTTTTCCGTCGAGGAGCCCATGGCGTATTCGTCTGTGTTGGTCTTGCCCAGCACCACCGCACCCGCGTCCAGCAGGCGCTGCACGGCGGCGGCGGTGTAGGGCGGGACGAAATTTTCCAGCATCTTCGATCCGCAGGTGCAGCGGATGCCCTCCAGCGCCAGGATATCCTTGACGGCCAGCGGCAGTCCCAGCAGCGGCGGGACGGGCTGCCCGGCGGCGTGCGCCTCGGCGCGCTTGCGGTCGGCGGCATCGGCCATGTGCAGCGCCAGGTCGGGCGTGAGCGTGATGAAGGCGTGCAGGGCTGGTTCGCACCGCTCGATTTGCTCCAGGCAGGCCTGGGTGACTTCGCGGCTGGAAAATTCGCCGCGCTGCAGGCCTGAAAGGATTTCACGGACGGAGAGATGGTAGAGGGACATGGGTGGAAGAATAAGTTGGTTTGAGTTCTGAGTATAGGGGTGAACCGTGAATGGTAAATCGTGAACCGAATGGAAGAACCGTAATGGCGAATTTTCGTATTCGCTGGCTCTTCAGTTCACGGCTTACGTCTCACGGTTCACGCTTTTATTCCAACACCGGCGGCACGCGAAACTGGCCGTTTTCGGCCTGGGGAGCGTTGCGCAGCAGGTCTTCCTGTGACAGGCCGGGGGCGGTTTCATCGGGGCGCAGCACGCTGCGCGGCGGCAGCACGCTGGCGGTTGGCGGGATGCCAGCGGTATCCAGGTTCTGCAGGCGGCGGGCGTAGTCGAGGATTTCGGAAAGCTGCTGGCGAAAGCGTTCTTTTTCTTCCGCGGTCAGTTCCAGGCGCGCCAGGTGGGCGATATGTTCCACTTCGGTCAGGGTTAAGGACATGGGTTTATTATAACCATTTCGCAAGCAGATGGCGAATGGGGCAGAATGGTTTGCGCAAGACCTGCAAGGGCGATGCGCCGCATCGCCCTTGCAGTAGTATTTACGAGGCCAGTTTTTCCCATTCAGCCATCAGCTCTTCCAGTAAAGCCTGTACCTCTACAGTGCGCTGGCCGAGCTCGCTGGCCTGGTTGTAGGCGCGTTTTTCGCTGGCGCGTTCCAACTCCCGGTACAGGCGTTTGAGCGTCTGTTCCTGTTCGTGGATGCGCGCTTCCAGCCGTTCCAGCGCTTCGGCACGTTTGCGGGCTTCCTTGCTGTCCACCTTGAAGAGCGGTTTGCGGGCCGCCAGCACGGTCTGCTTGTTGACCGGCGCGCTGGCCGCCTGGCGCAGGATAAACTCGCGGTAGCCGCCCTTGAACACCTTCAGCCCGTCGCCGTTTAGCTCCCAGATCTGCGTTGCCAGGCGTTCGATCAGGTAGCGGTCGTGCGAAACCAGCAGGATGGTGCCGGTAAAATCCTCCAGCACCTCTTGCAGGGCTTCACGCGCGGGGATATCAAGGTGGTTGGTGGGCTCGTCCAGCACCAGGAAGTTTGCGCCTTGCAAGGTCAGCAGAGCCAGCGCCAGGCGAGCGCGCTCGCCGCCCGAAAGCAAGCTGACCTGCTTGAAGACGTCTTCGCCGCGGAAAAGGAAGGCGGCCAGGTGGCGGCGGGCAGCTTCGGCGTCCATCTCTTTGCGCAGTTGCAATTCATCCAGCACGCTGCGTTCGGCGTTCAGTCCGTCGTGGGCCTGCGCAAAATAGCCCACCTTCACGCTGGGTCCCAGCTCGATTTCACCGTCCAGCGGCGGGATTTCACCCAGCATGGTCTTGATGAACGAGGTTTTGCCGCTGCCGTTGGGGCCAATCAAGGCGGCGCACTCGCCGCGGTGCAGCTCCAGGTCTTGAGTGGAAAACAGGCTGCGCGATGGGTAGCCAACGGTGAGCCTTTTGGCGCGCATCACAATGGTGCCGGTGACGCTGGCGTCCGCCAGGCGCGGTTTGATGCGCGGCGGGCGGCTGTTGGGCAGCGTGATGGCGTTCACTTTGCGCACGGCTTCAATCACATCCAGCGGGCGGTCGGCGTGCAGGTCGAACTCGTTCCACTGCTTGCCGCTGCGCAGCGCCAGCACGCCGAAGCGCTCAACGATGGCCAGCTCGCGCGTGAGGATGCGCAGCCGCCCCAGCGCGCGGGCGTGGGTGCTTTCGCGCACCCAGTTTCGCTGGATGAAGTCAACTTCATTGAGCAGGCGTTCTTTTTCTTCTTTGAACACCCGCTCGTAGTAATCCCAGCGGTCCTGCCGCTGCAGCAGGTAGGACGAGTAGTTGCCGGAATACAGCTCCAGGCCGGTGGGGGTCATCTCCCAGATGGTGTTGACCACATTGTCGAGGAAATAGCGGTCGTGGCTGACGATGAGCACCGCGCCGTTCCATTCGCGCAGGGTGCGTTCCAGCCACTCCACCGCCTCGAGGTCGAGGTGGTTGGTGGGCTCGTCCAGCATCAACAGGTCGGGCTTTTCCAGCAGCAGGCGCGCCAGCAGGGCGCGCGTCTTTTGCCCGCCGGAAAGATGCGCCAGGGGCATTTCCCAGGTATCTTTGCCCAGCCCCAGGCCCTGCAGGGTCTGCTGGATGTTCAGTTCGTATTCATAGCCGCCGGCGGTTTCGAAGGCGGCCTGCAATTTGCCGTACTGCTCCAGCAGCTCACCGCTGAAATCGGTTGCCATGCGGGCTTCCAGCTCGTGCAGGCGCTGCTGCTGGCTGATGAGATCGCTGAAAACGGTCAGCATTTCGGCGTACACGGTGTTGTCGCGCGCGGCGAAGGCTTCCACGGCTTCCTGACGCAGGTAGCCCAGGCGGGCACCGCGCGCCATGTGCACCTGCCCGGTGGTGGGGGTGTGAATGCCTGCCAGCAGCAGCAGCAGCGAGGTTTTGCCAATGCCGTTGGGCCCGATCAGGCCAATTTTGCTGTCGCGGGCGATGCTGAGCGAGATGCCGCCGAACAGGTCGAAGGCGCCGAAGGAAAGGCTGAGGTTTTCTGCGGTGAGAATAGACATGATCGAAAACTCCTTGTTCATTATCCATTAAAACGAACGGCCGCGGGAGGATCCGCGGCAAAATAAGACGAAATTGGGGTAACAAAACGGCCGCGGGTGTAAGCACGCCGCGGCCGAAGTTTAATGCGTATATCTAAACGGTCAGCAGGCGCACTCCAAGAAGGCGATGCCCTCGCCGCCTGTCCTGGCCATGAGTGAATAGACAACTGCTGATGTGTTCATAACTGTAGGATAACATGAGGTGCGAAAGAAAGTCAAGGCAGCGGCGGGAAAAACTGGTCAAAGGGATAGCTGTTAGCGTTTGGCGGTTAGCGATTGGCCGTTGACAGCCCGGGGTGAGGTTTGGGGTTCGGGAAAAGGCGGATGGGAATGCGTGCATTCTCAAACTGACGCATCACATTTTCGAATCCTATCCATTTTGCCGGTGAAGAGGATCCACAGATCGGATATGATCAAACCATCCCCGCATTCAAACGAAAAGCGAGAAACAACCTCATGAAAGCACTTGTTGTCTATGAATCTTATTTCGGCAACACCGAAAAGGTTGCCCGCGCCGTGGCCGAAGGGCTGGCCGCGCACTGCGAGGTGAGCGTGCAGAAGGCGGCTGAGGTGCGGCCTGAAGAATTGAAAAATTTTGATCTGGTGGTGGTTGGCTCGCCCACGCGCGCCTTTCGGCCAACCGAGGGCACTCAGGCGCTGCTCAAAGCGCTGCTTGCCGGGCTGCTGAAGGGCGTGAAGGTGGCCGGCTTCGACACGCGCATGGATGTGAAGGCGGTCAATAACGTCATTCTGACCGTGTTCGCCGGGCTGTTTGGCTATGCCGCCGAGCCGATCGGCAAAGCACTGGTCAAGGCCGGTGGAACGCAGGCTGATAAACCGCAGGGATTCATTGTCCTGGCATCCGAGGGCCCGCTGCGCGAGGGTGAACTTGAACGCGCCGCTGCCTGGGGGCAGAAACTGGCCGGTTAATGGCAGCCTGCTTCGGCGCGGCCGGCTTCATGGTAGAATCTTCAGCGATGGACGAAAAATCATTATCAACGCTTGAATTTCGCAAAGTGCTGGAGAAGCTGGCCGCCTACGCCGATTTTAGCGCGTCAGCTGAACTGGCGCGCGCGCTGCGCCCCACCGACAAACTGGAAGAAGCCGTTGAGCGGCAGGCCCGCACCAGCGAGGCTCGCCGCCTGCTGAGTGTCCGTTCGGAGACGAGCATCGGCGGCGCGCTGGACATCCGCCCGCAGATCGAGATCGCGGCGCGCTCGGGCATGTTGAGCAGCGAGGACCTGCTCAACATCAAGGGCACGCTGATTGCGGCGCGCGAGCTTTCGCGCGCGCTGGAGCGCCAGGCCGAGAACTACCCGCGCCTGGCGGCGATTGCCGCGCGCATGCCGCCGCCGGCAGGCCTGATCGAAACAATCACCCGCACCATCTCCGACCGCGGCGAGGTGCTGGATACGGCTTCGCCGAAGCTGGCGTCCATTCGCTCGGAGATGCGTGTGGCGCACGAGCGGTTGCTGGGCAAACTGGAACGCCTGATCAACGACCCCAAGAACGCGCCCATCCTGCAGGAGCAGATCATCACGCAGCGCAACGGGCGCTATGTCATCCCGCTGCGCGCAGACTTCAAAGGCCGCATCCGCTCGATCGTCCACGACCAATCTTCCTCCGGGCAGACTCTGTTTGTAGAGCCGCTGGCTGTGGTGGAATTGAACAACACCTGGCATGAACTGCAGCTGGCCGAGCGCGATGAGGAACGCCGCATTCTGGCCGAGGTGACCGACCAGGTGGGCCGCCACGCCGGCACGCTGACTGAGATCGTGCTGGCGCTGGCCGAAATGGACCTTTGCCTGGCCTGCGCCAAGTATGCCGACGACCTGAAGGCCGCCGAACCGGTGCTGGTTCCGCCGCGCAAAATGCGCGATGGATCGCACCCCGGTACCACCATCAAGCTGTATCACGCCCGCCACCCGCTGCTGGACCCGGCAGCGGTGGTGCCGATTGATGTTGTGCTGGATGAAGCCACCTATGCGCTGGTGATTACCGGGCCCAATACGGGCGGCAAGACGGTCACGTTGAAAACCGTCGGTCTGCTGGCATTGATGGCGCAGTCGGGGCTGCACATCCCGGCTCAGTCCGGTTCGGAGATCAGCGTTTTTCAGAATATTTATGCCGACATCGGCGATGAGCAGTCTATCGAACAATCGCTCTCAACTTTTTCGGGGCACATTACCAATATTGTGCGCATTCTCAAGAAGGCTGACCGGCGCTCGCTGGTGCTGCTGGACGAGCTGGGGGCAGGCACCGATCCGCAGGAAGGTTCGGCGCTGGCGCGTGCCATTCTGGCGCACCTTGTCGAGCAGCGCATCACTTCGCTGGTGGCAACCCACTACCCGGAACTGAAGGCTTTTGCACATGCCACGCCCGGCGTGGTGAACGCCAGCATGGAATTTGACCTGCGCACGCTGCGCCCCACCTACCACCTGACCATCGGGCTGCCCGGCCGCTCGAACGCACTGGCGATCTGCGAGCGGCTGCATGTTCCGGAGGAAATTATTGCCGCGGCACGCCAGATGCTGAACCCGACAGACCTCAAGACCGAGGATTTGCTGGATGAGATCCACCGCCAGCGCGATATTGCCCGCAAGCTGCGGGCAGATGCCGACCGGCAGCGCACCGAAGCCGAAAAGCTGCGCTTGCAATGGGTTGAGCGGATGGAAAAAGTAGAGGATGAGCGTCATGCGCTGCTGGAGAAAGCCCGCCGCGATGCTGAAGCCGAGGTGGCTGACCTGCGCAGGGAGCTGGAAGAGGTGCGGCGCGAGCTTTCGCGCGCCCGCCAGCCGCTGGAAGCACTCAAATCGCTGCAGCAGCAGGTGAGTGCGCTGGAAGAGGCTGCTCAGGCACCCGTGGTGCGCGGCCAGCCAGAGAAGATGGCCAGGCAGCATGCGCCGCGCCCGCTGCGCGTGGGCGACAAGGTCAAACTGCGCTCGCTCAAGCTGGACGGCGTGGTGACCGCGCTGGGTGAGAGCGAGGTGGAGGTGCAGATCGGCAACCTGCGGGTGCGTTCGCGCCTTGCGGACGTACAGCGGCCGAATGAAGAGACGGCTGAGGCTGTGCCGCCATCGGCAGTGCCTCAACGCGATGCTGCCGCGCGGCCGCAGATCTTCACCCCTTCGCCGGGCATGGAGCTGGACCTGCGCGGGCAGCGGGCCGAGGATGCGCTGGAAGCGCTCGACCGCTACCTTGACAGTGCCTACCTGAGCGGGATGCCCTTCGTGCGCATCATCCACGGCAAGGGCACCGGCAAGCTGCGCCAGGCCATCCGCGATGCGCTGCGCCATTCGCCCAATGTTTCGCGCTGGCAGTCGGGCCAGGAAAACGAGGGCGGCGACGGCGTGACCGTGGCGCATTTGGCGAAGGATTAGAGCCGTGAATCGTGAACCGTGAAGCGTAATCGGCAACATTTCGGTTCACGGTTCACTTTTCACGCATCACTTGCCGCCCCATAACCTCCTTTGCACCAGTTCGCGCTGGCGCGCATCCAGCGGGGTGATGCCGGCGCGGGCCAGGACGGCGCATGTTGCTGAATCCAGCTGCTGCGAGGCGTAGAAGACCTGCAGCAGCCGTTCGTTGTCGTCATCGGCGGCAATGCGGTTGATGGAGAGTTTGCCGCAGTCATCGCAGATGTGCACCAGCATCAGTTCGCCGCTGTCGCAGCGGTATTTGTTGCCGTCGTGCTTGAGCGTCAGCGCCGCGGGCTGCATGCGTCCCTTGCAGGCCGCCAGCCGGTCGCCGGCGGCGTAAAGATCCAGGTGGCGCGAGGAGAGGCAGTGCGGGCAGTGGTTGCGGTTGCGCACGCCGGAGAACAGTTCATGCGCCTGCACCAGGCGGCCGCAGTGCACACAGGTAAAATCGCCAAAGGTGTTTTGTTGGCCCTTGGAGCGGGTGTAAGTTCGCTGTGCGAACGTGATGTTTGTCATGGGTCGTACCTCAATTTCAAATAGCTCTGATAGCGGTAAGGACTGACCAGTCCATCGGTGACGGCTTTGCGCACGGCGCAGCCGGGTTCCTCGGCGTGGCGGCAGCCCGCCCCAAAGCGGCAGCGGCCCAGGTGGGGGCGCATCTCCGGGAAGAACCAGGCCAGGTCGGCGCTGTCCACATCCCACAGACCAAACTCGCGGATGCCGGGCGTGTCAATGACGGCGCCGCCGGCGGCCAGCGGGAAGAGGGTGGAAGCGGTGGTGGTGTGGCGGCCCTTGCCGGTGACGGCGTTGGCGGCCTGCACGCGCAGTCCCAGGCCGGGCTCCAGCGCGTTGAGCAGCGAAGTTTTGCCGACACCGGATTTGCCCACCAGCAGGCTGCGCTTGCCGTGTAGCGCGGCACGGAAGGCTTCGAGCCCACTGCCGTCCAGTGTGCTGGTGAGCAGCACCGGGTAGCCAACGGCGCGGTATTCGGCGGCAACCTGCTCGATCTCGTCCCCTTCGGGGCGGCCAGATGCCAGGTCGAACTTGGTGATGACCACCAGCGCGGGGATTTCGGCTGATTCGGCTGAAACCAGGTAGCGGTCGAGCAGGTGCCAGGCCGGGCGCGGGTTGGCGGCCGCAAAGACTGGCACCACCTGGTCAATGTTGGCGGCGATGAGCTGCTCGTGCGTGTGCGCGCCGGGCATGGGCGCAGCCGCGCGCCGCGAGATCCAGTTGCGGCGCGGCAGCAATGCATTGATCTGCCCGGCGGCATCCAGGGTCACTGCATCGCCGACGGCCAGGTCGCCGCCGCTTTTACGGCGCAGGGACGGCAAAAGCGAGCAATTGCGCTTGCCGGTTTCGGTTAATACGGTAAAGATACCGTTATTCTTTTGAATAATCACTCCACGCTGTTCTGTGGAGATTGTTTTCGTATTTGACATGGTTGCAAGGTTCCTGTGCAATCAAAAACGCCAGCCCGGGAATTTTCCCGTGGCTGGCGATGTTTTCGAATCTGGCAGCAGTGTGCCGGTTTGGCTCCGGCCTGTGCAGGGTCGAGAAGTCGCGCGGCGTGTTTAAAAAAACGGCCACGGGGCATGAGCACCCGCGGCTGATTGTTGATCAGCGGGCGTCATGCAGAACTCTCAGAAGCGCACAGATACCTTTGTTACCATGTGGTGTGATTGTAGCAGAGCGCGGCAGGGCGTCAAGGGCTGCGGACCTGGCCATTGGGCCAGTTTTTTTTAACGGAACGTGAGGCGTGAAACGTGAAGCGTAAACGGTAATTCGTTGAATGGTAATTCAGTACTCGAAAAGAGGATGATTTAAGCCCAGGAACCAATTCCTGGATATCGGTGTCCCTGTTTTCCCCGGTTCACGCCTCACGGTTCACTCATCACCGCATACCGAATCACGTTTCACCGTTCACAGTTCGCCCCCGAATTAAAAAAAAGCCCGACCGTGTCTGTCCCCTTGCACGGTCGGCCTTTCTGCACAGAGCCCCTGCGATCTGTGCACCGGATATTCACAGGAATGCTTAATGATTATATAACAATTTTATGACAATGTGCAACAGATTTTCTTAATGTTTATAAATAAGATAATAATACTGGTTATTACTATTGGCCGCCGGGGAAACGTCCTGCCATTCTGCGCCAGAGCGGAGGCGGTGCTTGGGCTGGTGAGAATCATTGTTCAGCGCACAAATGGGCCGGGAAATCAAGCGGGATCCTTTGTCGCTTCGCTTCCCAGGATGCAGCCAAAAGCGCGGGAAGATGAACGCTCAGCGGTTTCGCGCCGCGGCGTGTTGGTGTGCCAAAGCCAGGGCCTCCTGCGCCGCGCGCAGGTTGGCCTCGCTCTCGCCGCCCAGCATTTGTGCCAGCTCCGCTTCGCGGTTGCGGCCATCCAGCATTTCCACCTGCGTGGTGGTGCGCTCGTTTTGCACCTGTTTGCTGACGCGGTAATGCCGGTCGCCGAAAGCCGCCAGTTGGGGCAGGTGGGTCACCACCAGCACCTGATGCTGGCGACCGAGCTGCCACAGCTTTTCGCCCACCACGGTGCCCACGCGCCCGCCGATGCCCTGATCAATCTCATCGAAGATCAGGGTGGGCACGTAATCGGCCTGCGCCAGCACGTTCTTGAGTGCGAGCATCAGGCGCGAGGTTTCGCCGCCGGATGCGATTTTGACCATCGGCTTGAGCCCCTCGCCGGGGTTGGGCGCGATGAGGAACTCGACTTTGTCCAGCCCGCTCTCGTCAAAGGCAACTGCACGCCCGTCGGGCAGGCGCAGGCCTTTGGAATTCTCTTCGAAATGCATATCCACGGCGAAGCGCGCGCCGGCCATGCTCAGGTCGGCCAGTTCGCGCTCCACGCGATTGCCCAGCTCGCCCGCGGCGGCCTGACGCTGCTGGGAGAGCGTCCAGCCCAGGCGAGCCAGTTCCTGCCGCAGCGCGGTCTCGCGCAGTTCCAACTCATCGATGCGCTCGCCGGCGTGCGCGATGGTTTGGAGTTCCTCGCGGGCGCGCACGGCAAAGGCCAGCACGGCCGGAATATCGCTGCCGTACTTGCGCTTGAGGTTGTGGATCAGCTCCAGGCGTTCTTCGATCTGTTCAAGGCGGCGGGGATTGAATTCGATGCCTTCCACATAGGCGCGCAGCTCGCGGCTGAGATCGGAGACCAGTTCAGAGAGCGTATCGGCCTGGTCGCTCAGGTTTTGCTGGCTGGGGTCAATGCGGCTGAGGCCTGCCAGCGCCTGGGCAGCCTGCCCGAGCAGGTCGGCGGCCGACATGGCTTCGGGCGTGCCTTCGTCCAGCACGGCCAGTGCCTGCTGCGCCAGCGAGGCCAGGTTTTCGGCGTTGGCCAAACGTGTGCGCTCCTGGCGCAGGTCTTCCTCTTCGCCGGGTTTCAGGTTGGCGGCGTCAATTTCGTTGACCTGGAAGGTGAGCAGGTCCGTTTTGCGGGCAGCGTCCTGTTCCGATTGGCGCAGGGCGGCCAGTTCGCGCTCGACGGCGCGCAGGGCCTGGTAGCCCTGGCGGTAGGCGCTCAGCGCGGCCTCGCTGTTGGCGTAGCGGTCGAGCAGACCGAGGTGCGATTTGACGTTGAGCAGCGAAAGATGGTCGGCCTGGCCGTGAATATCCACAAGATAGCTGCCCAGCTCGCGCAGCAGGTTGAGCCCCACGCTGCGCCCGTTGATGCGCGCCACCGTGCGGCCTTCGCGGCGCAGCTCGCGCGCCAACACCACCGTGTCGGGCTCGTCAAGCAGGTCCTCGCGCTCCAGCAGCGCGACGATTTCGGCGCGGGTGGCGGCCGGGATGCGGAACACGGCCTCCAGGCTGGCGCGCTCGGCCCCGGCGCGGATGCTGGTTGCGTCGGCCTTGCCGCCCACCAGCGTCATGATGGCGTCCAGGATGATGGATTTTCCCGCGCCGGTCTCACCGGTGAAGGTCAGCAGCCCGGCATCCAGTTCCAGTTCCAGGTGCTGGATGATGGCGAAGTTATCAATGCGCAGCTCGATCAGCATAAATCCGTTCCCTGTGCGGGGTCGTTTAGCGCCCCAACTGGATACCGGTCAGGCGGTAATAGAAGCTGGAGGTGACCAGCACGGTGTAGAGGCCGCGGATGACGATGCCGATGATCGAGCCGATCGACCCGCCGCTAAGCAGCGGCAGGAGCGAGACCATCAGCAGCGGCAGGCTGCCCACCACCACCGCTGCGGTGGCAACCTGCCAGAGCAGCTTCGAGCGGCGCCTGCGAACCACCCAGCGCACGGCTTCGGCGATGATCACGCCCACAATCGGAGCGGCCATCAGGATGAAGAACCACAAAAAGCCAGCCAGGAAGCTGCCCAGGAAAGAGAGCACCCCGGCCACAATTACGGCCAGCGGAAAATCCAGCGGGCGGCTGGTATCAAAGGTTTTCTGCTGCCCGCGGATGCACTCTTTGCAGCGGTAGCCCGTGGGGGTCAGCACGGCGCACTCGTTGCAGATGGGTCGCTCGCAGCGGTTGCAGCGCAGCATGGTTTCGCGCTGCGGATGGTTGTAGCAATAAAATACGGGGGCGGGATCCGCCTGGCGGGTGGTGTTTTCTTCGGTCATCGTGTTTCACCGGTGGAGGGATTTTGCTGCATGTAGCGGGTCAGGTTGCGGTAGAAGTAGCCGCGGTCTTCAAAGCGGATGAAACGGGCGGTGTGGTCGCTGGCGGCCACATGCACCTCGTCGCCGTTTTCCAAATGCACGGGCGGGTGGCCGTCCACGCTGAGCACGGCCTGGTGTGTGGTCTGCACGGCCAGCCTTACCTGCGCGCCTTCGGGCAAGATCACGGCGCGGTCAACCGAGAGGTGCGGGGCGATGGCCACGATGAGCATGTTGCGCAGTTCGGGCGGCATGATCGGCCCGCCGACCGCCAGCGCGTAGGCGGTGGAGCCGGTGGCGGTGGCCACCAGCAGCCCGTCGGCCACGTAGCGGGTCAGTTCAAAGCCGTCAATGTGCGCGCTGACCACGATGGGGCGCACGATCTGCCCGCGCGCCACCACGGCCTCGTTGAGCGTTTGATAGCTGCCCAGGCGCTGCCCGGCGCGCCAGTGTTCGCTGGTGAGCATCATGCGCTCTTCCACCCAGAAGCGCCCGGCCAGCAGATCGGGCAGGCGCTGGCGCCAGTTTTCGCGCTGCACTTCGATGAGGAAGCCAAAATGGCCGAAGTTGATGCCCAGCACCGGCACGCCCTGCGGCGCGCTGAGGTGCACGGCCCGCAACATGGTGCCGTCGCCGCCCAGCGCGATGAGCAGGTCAAACCCGCTGGTTTGCATCTCGGCGCGCAGCTCATTGTTGGAGATCGGCGCAGCGATCACGTGGCTGGTGCCCAGGTCGCGCAAGGCCTGGGCCACGTGCCTGCCCTCGGCGGCGGCCTCTGGCATCTGCGGCGGAAAGACCACGGCAATGCGGGAAAAGGTTGGAGCAGGTTGGCCTAGCATGAGCATGATTATACCAACTTACAGTTTCTGATCGCAAACCGAACGGAAGCCGCATGCGCGGCAGCGCGCCGGGTCTGCGTGCGAGCGCTCCACCTGGCTGCGTTTTTCCAGCGCGCGCATGGTTTCCAGTTCGGCCAGCAGGCGTTCTTCACATTCGGCGGTGTAATCGACAGCGAAGGTGCGGTCGCGGTAGCGCAGGATGCCGTAGGGGGGGCGTTTGCCCGTGGCGCGTTCCACCAGCAGGCAGTAAGCGAACAATTGCAGCAGGTGGCCTTCATAGGGCTGGTCGGGCGCGCGGGAGCTTTTGACCTCCACCGGGATGATTTTGCCGCCCTCGGCGACCAGGTAATCCGGTTTGCCGATCAGGGCGGAGTCGACGTCGTAAAAGGGTTTCTCCGGCCGGCCCCACAGCTTGGGATCGGTATAGATGACGCGCCCGCGCGGCAGCCCGGCGGCACGCTGCTGGCGGCCGCCCCACCACAGCAGCAGCCCGGCAAGCAGCAGGGCCGCCAGCGCAGCGATCCACAGGCCGGTCATCGGTTCAACCCATCCAACCGGAAGCCAGCGCTGCGGCGGCCAGCGCCAGCGCGAGCGCAAAAAGCAGCCAGGCCGCCAGGCGCGCCAGCCGGCCGGTGAATACCTGGCGGCCGTGCGCGCGGTGAAATTCGCTGCCGCCGGCCAGCTCGGCTTGATTCTCGGAGGGCACGCCCCGGCGCTGGTACCACCAGGCGCGCCGGCAGTATTGAAACGTCCCCAGTTCAGACGCCCGTATCGTCCGCATCCGGCGGTTGCACCTCGGGCAGTTCGCCCACATCCGGCAGGCGCGCTGCCAGGGCCTGCATGGCCTCGTGCAGGCGCTGCTCGCGCAGGCTGATGGTCATATCACCGCGTGTGCGCTCGACAATGCCGCGCACCAGGTCGGTCTGGCGGCGCAATCCGTTGGTGATGGCGTCGGGGTAGTCGACCGTGATCAGCAGCGCGTAAATTTCGTCCATGCAGGCCAGCAGGCGCTCTGCCTCGGGCGAATAACCCTGCCGCAGCATGTCCAGAGTCTTGCGACGCAGTTCGCCGGTCACCTCGGCCAGGCCGTTCAGATAGGTGGCATATTCGATGCCCAGCGCTTCAGGCATGGGCAGCGGTTGATTCTCGATCAGGGCCACGGTGATGCTGGCTTCGGCATATTCTTTGATGGCGTCCTGGGTATAGCCGGCGAAGAACAAGTCGGGGAAGGCGGCCAGGTCGTTTTTGAGCGCGTCCACCAGCCCGCGCGCTTCACGCAGATGCTCGTGTGCCAGCTCGCTATCGGAGCGGTGGATGGCGCGAATGGCCTGCGCGGCGTGGCGGGTGAGCGCGCGTGCCTGCACCAGGGCCTGGTCGCGCGCCTTGTTGCGCGCTTCAAAGGCCGCATGTACCTGTTCGGATAATTCGGCAAAAAGATCCATGGATTTGTCCGGTGAGGAAGAAGGTTTCACCCGCCCGGTTTTTCGGGCGGGTGAATATTGCGGAATAAATCGGTGGCCAGGGTGCCCTCGCCAGGGATCTGGATGACGCCGTTGGCAGCTTCATAGCGTGCCAGGTTTTCGGCCAGCGCGCGCAGCAGCAGCTTGGTGGCCTGCGGCGACATCACCACGCGCGCGCTGACACTGGCATGCTGACCGGGCAGCAGGCGGGTGAAATCGAACACAAAATCAGCCAGCGAGTGACTGATGCGCACCACGTTGCTGTAGACGATGGGTAAATCGTCAGGCAGTTCCATGGGCGGAAACCCCGGAGTTTTTTGCTCGCTCATGAGGGGTGATCCTAAAAGTTAGAAGGGAATATCCTCGTCGCCGCTGGATGGGGCCATAACGCTGTCATCGCTGAATTCGGCGCCCGGGCCGCTGGTTTCACCGCGCGGGGAGAGGAAGCGGACTGAATTGGCAAAGATTTCAAAGGATGCGCTCTCGGTGCCGTCCTGGCGCTTCCACACGCGCGGCCCGCCGGTCTTGGGGTCGGGCGTCAGACGGCCGTCTACCAGCACCATCGAGCCTTTTTTAAGATACTGATTGGTGGTCTCGGCCTGTTTGCCCCAGACTGAAACGCGGAACCAGGTGGTTTCTTTCACTTTTTGACCGTTGGCGTCGGTGTACTGGCGGTCGGTGGCCACGTTGAAGGAGGTGACAGCCTGCCCGTTGGGGGTGTAGCGCATTTCGGGATCGCGTCCCAGCCGGCCTACGATGGTGATGTGCTGATACATGGTGTTTGTTCCTTTCTGATACAAGAAGGATGAAGGATATGGGTTCAGGAAATGCTTTTTGCGTTCAAGGGCATTTCATCCTGACAGAACAATTGTACAAGAAATTCAATCCAAGGGCAACTGTTTTTTATCCCTTATTTTCAACCAAACCGTTCAATCGGGCAGGATCGGGTAGGTCATGCCGCCGTGCGGGGCCAACAGCACGCGCGCCTTGCCCGGGAAGCGCTGGCGGGCGCGTTGGATGCCGGCTTCAGGGCTGGGCACAAAGGTGACGAAGGGCAAATTCGGGTGGATCTTTTCGGGGATGGTGGGCGCGTAGAGCATTAAATCGGCGCGGCGCATGCCCTGCAGCGCGAAATAGAGGAAGAATTTTTCCTCCTCGCTCACGCCCTTGAGCTTGAGCTTTGAAATCAGGGGCAGCAGCAGCGGTGTTAACGCCTTGAGCGCATTGCGCTTGAGCGGCAAGCCCTTTTCAGCCAGTCCGAATACGCCCACGCCCTCATCTGCGCGCACCAGGGTCAGCATCGAGCCTCCGGGGCGCACGGCGCGGACGGTGTTGGCCAGCGCTTTGACGCCCTGGCGCAGGTCCTGATCCATGGGGTGCGAGCCGGAGATGAGCACGTCGGCCATGGCGGGCACCGGCACGCCGTAGATGCTGGCGCTGATCTTCGCGCCTGCGCGGTGCGCGGCGATGGGGTCGCCGGCCACCACGGCCACCGGCTGCAGGCTGCTGTTGAGCACGGCGTTGACGATAAAGACCGGCGCTTTCAGCCTGCGCGCGCCCTCTTCCAGGTCCTGCCGCATGGGATTGGACTCGATGGGCTGACCGACCATGTTGAAGGTGGAAGGTGTGCAGTTGAGGGCATGGTTATGCGCGATGGTGGCGCGCCCGGCAACGCCCGGAATCAGGTTCTTGTAACCGCCGCCGAAGCTGGCGATGATGTGCGGCTCGATGCAGCCGATGGAAACGATCAGGTCGGCTTCGGCCACGCTGCGGTTGATCAGCACGGGCGTGCCGCGGCTGGTGGTGCCCAGGCTGCTCAGGCGGGCGGGGTCGTCGCAGTCGTGGTGTTCCCATTTGAGTTGCGCGGCCCATTCACCGCCCAGGCGCTGCGCCACCTCGTCATCCGCCATTTTGCGGTGAACTCCCAACGCCGGCACCACCAGGATTTGATCGAGGGTTGCGCCGCCGAGCTGCAACTCGGCCAGCACAGCCGGTAACAGACGGGCCACCGGGGTGGGACGGCTGCCGTCATCGATGACCAGCGCAATGCGCGCGCCGGGCTTTACCAGGTCGCGCAGGCGCGGCGAGCCGATCGGTTCGCCCAGGGCGCGTTCGGCTTCGGCGGCGGCATCTGCAACGGCGGCGCGCGGCGATGGCTCCAGCGTGCCCATCAACTCCCAACCCTCCGGCAGGACAACCGGCAGCGTCTGGCCGCCCCATGGAATCTCAATCGTGTGCGCAGGCATGCAAAAACCTCCTAGATGTCGGATGAATCGCTTTGCAATTAATCGATTGTAAGAAGATGGATGAGGGATTTTCAGGCTGAGGATTGCCCAAGCGCGGTGACGTCGCGCATCCAGCGCCGGGAGAGAAAGCGGCGCAGCGAGAGGACGTACTTGATCACCTCTTCGGACATTACCATCAAGTATACCCAATACACCGGCAGGTGCAACGCAAAAACACCCAGCAGTGCCAGCGGCACGCCCACGCCCCACACCGTACCAATATCCACAATCAGCCCAAAGCGGGTGTCACCGCCGCTGCGCAGGACGCCGACGATCAGCGTCATATTGGACACGCGCACCCACAGCGTGAAGCCCATCACCAGCAAGATGCGGCTGGCGTAGTCAATGGCCTGATCGGAAACGGCGTACAGCGTGAGCAGCGGTCCGCGCAGCAGCAGGATGAGCGCGCCGACAGCCAGCGCGATCAGCGTTGCCAGAGTGATTGTGCGGCGCGCGTACAGGAATGCGTTTTCTTGTTCACCTGCGCCGATTTTGTTGCCAATAAGGATGCCGGTAGCGTCAGAGATGCCAATGAAGATGACGAAGGCCAGGCTTTCCATGGTGGAGGCGATGTTGACGGCAGCGATCGATTCGGTGCCGATGCGGGCGTAGGCAAAGTTATACACAGAGATGCCCAGCGACCAGAGCGTTTCGTTGACCGCCACCGGCATGGCCAGTTTGAGGAAGCCGGCCAGGAAATCACGGCGCACGTCGAGCAGTTCGCGCAGGGGCGCGCCGGCGGGGGTCTTCAGGCGGTAGGCGGCGGTCACCAGTACGGTGCATTCCAGCGCGCGCGCCAGCAGCGTGGCCAGCGCCGCGCCCTGCACGCCCAGGGCCGGCAGGCCCAGTTTGCCGAAGATGAGCAGGTAGCTCAGCCCGGTCTTGAAGGTAATGGCCAGCACGCTTGCCGCCATCGGCAGGCGCACGTTGCCTGTGGCACGCAACGTGGACGAGAAGCTGAATGAAACGGCGGTGAGCAGGTAGCTCCAGCCGACGATGCGCAGATAGCCCGTCCCCGCGGCGATGACGGCCGGGTCGGCGGTGTAGATGGCGAGCACCTGGCGGGGCAGCACCAGCGCCGCCAGCATGAAGAGCAGCGCCGCGCCGGTGTTGAACATCAGGGCCAGTCCCAGCACGCGCCGGATGCCAGGCAGGTCGTTCTTGCCCCAGAACTGCGCCGAGAAGATGGCTGCGCCGCTGCTGACGCCGAACAGCATGAAGGTGAGCAGGAAGAAAACCTGGTTGGCCAGCCCGACGGCCGCCACCGGCACTTCGCCCATTTGCCCCAGCATCATCACGTCGATGGCGTTCAGCGAGGAGGAGATGCCATTTTGGATGATGATCGGTGACGCCAGCGTGAACAGGGCGCGCAGGTAGACGCGGTCAAATTGGAAGGTGAAGATGCGGCGCATAGGGATGAATTATACCCTGCGCGCATTTCACCTGGGAATTGAACAGGGATGAAGAGGAGGAAGGGGAAGAAGCGAATGGAAGGAAGCCGTTCGGGAATGACCGGACAGGAACTGCAAAGGATATCAGGGCAGCAGCCCGGGGCGGATCACATCGGCGCTCACTTTAATGACAGCGCGTCGGCCAGCGGTTTGCCGTTGATGGTGATTTCCACCGCGGTCACTTCAGGGAACTGGCCAGGGATCATTTCAAGCTGCGCCTGCACGCGCGGGCTGTCGCACTCGCCGCCCAGCAGCAGCGTGCCCTCCAATGCAATGACTGCCGTGCCGTCCCTAATCTCCGCGCTGACCAGGGTCAAGTCTGACTGGTACAGCGCGTTATACAGACCCGACTCGCCAACTGTGTGCTCGCGGGTGTAAAGCAGCTTCTCATAGGCATACTCCATCGGCCCCTTGCCGAAGCCGACCGGGTATTCCACCGCGATGGCGCTGTCGCCGCAGCCGACCGGCGCGCCGCTGACCCCGTTATCTTCCAGAGCAATGTAATAGACCTTCACGGTGGCAAATGGCAGGCTGGTGGCGGTGGCGGTGGGTTCGGGCGGCAGCGGGGTGGGCGGTGGCGAGGTGGGGGTGGGCGTGGGCAGCGCGAACAGGGTGCCGCAACCTGAAAGCAGCACGGCGAGCAGCAGAAGGGCGGCAGGAAGCCGGATTTTCACGGGCGGCCGCCCCCATCACTCGGCTGGCCGGCGGCCTGTCCCTGCTGCTGGCGCAGCAACTGGGCCGAGGCGCGCGTGTTTTCCTCCACCGCGATGAGCAGGTGGCAGATTTCGCCGGCGCCGTACAGCCCCAGCCCGCCCAGCACGCCCCACAGCAGCGCAACCAGCCCGGCCCAGATGCCGCTGCCCATCAGGGTGCGCACGCCGAACATCGGGCTGTTGAGCGGGTTGGCAAAGGAGTGCGTGGCCGCGAACATTCCCGCGACAACCGCCATCGCGATGCTGGCGATCACAGAGAGAATTCCAAGCACCTTAAAAATGGTGCCGATCACGCGCAATGCGCCAAAGCGTTTCTCCAACATGCTTCCTCCTTGAGGCTTAATTGTATTGTATCACCGCTGTAAACAGACTTAAAACAAAATCCGCCCGAGGGGGCGGAGATGGCATGGGTGCGAAATTCTGGTGATTTAAGCGTCAAACGGCGGGGTGAGGGGGGCACCCAGCCGTTTGACATTGATATGATACCTGAAATCAAAAAAGAATGCATTAAAAAACGTTAATAATTGTATTGCATTTTGGTTGCAGTTAGCCTGCCTGGCATGAATTTTTCGCTGGCCTATTCATTTTATCGTTTTTTCGACAAAAACAATCCTTTTTACTGCGAAAAAAGGCGTTTAATATCATGCAACCGCCGCATAAAAAAGCACGGCACGATGCTTCACCGTGCCGTGCTGTGTGAGCAAGGATGGATGGGTCAGGCTTTGGCCGGAACGCTCACCAGTTGGCTGGCGAACGATTCTAGTTCGGGGATGGTCACGTCTTCTACCTGGCCAGCATCGCATTGTGCAGCGATTTCAGGGCGGATGGGCAGGCGCGCGGCCACCTGGGTGCCTGCCAGCTGGGCCACCTCGGCTGCGTGGCTGGGGCCGAAGATCTCGTGCGGGCTGCCGGTATCCGGGCAGGTGTAATAGCTCATGTTCTCAACAACGCCCAGGATGGGCACGTTGAGCTGCTGGAGCATGCGCACGCCCTTGCGCACCACCAGAGCGGCCAGCGCCTGCGGCGTGGTCACCAGCACCGCACCGTTGAGGGGCAGGTTTTGCACCACGGTCAGGTTGGCGTCCGAAGTGCCCGGCGGCAGGTCAATCAGCAGCACATCCAGGCGGCCCCACAGCACCTGCTCGTAGAACTGGCGGATGGTGCCGCTGACCACCGGTCCGCGCCACACCACGGCTGTATCCTCTTCGGGCACCAGCAGGTTGGTGGACATGACGCGGATGCCGGTGCGCGTGTTGGCCGGCAAAATGCCCATCTCCGAGCCGCGCACGCCGCCGGAAGGCAGCCCGAACAACTTGGGGATGCTGGGGCCGGTCAGGTCGGCATCCAGAATGCCCACCTTCTTGCCCTGGCGCGCCAGCGAAACGGCCAGCGACGCAGTCACCAGCGATTTGCCCACCCCGCCTTTGCCGCTCATCACGGCGATGGTTTGCCCGATGCGTGAAAAATCATTTAACTTGGGCAGGCTGGGCGCGCTGTGCCCGAAGACGGCCTTGCGCTCTTCGTCGGTCATGGCACCGAAGGTGATTTCCACACCGCGGATGCCGGGCAGGGCGGTCAGCACGGCGTGCGCATCGCCCTTCATACGGTCTTTCAACGGGCAGCTCGGCACGGTTAACGCCAGCGTGAACGCCACCACGCCATCAGGTTTGATTTGAAGGTCGCGCACCATGTTCAGGTCCACAATGCTGCGGCCCAGTTCGGGGTCGATGACCTTTTTCAGGGCTTCCATTACTTCTGCTTCAGTCGGCATGTATAATCCTTTAATAAAATTTTATGGCTAACTGCGCGGTCTTTGTGCGATCCGCGCGAACAAGACGCTGATGAAATAAAGCGCGATCAGCGGCGCCATGAGCAGCGCCATGTTGACCGGGTCGACCGTGGGGGTGATCATGGCGGCGGCGATGGCGATGACCACCACGGCAACGCGCCAGCCCTTCAGCAGCGCGCTGGCCGAAACGAGGTTGAGCCGCGCCAGGAAGTAGATGATGATGGGGGTTTCAAAGCCGATGCCCAGCCAAAACATCATGCCGGTGACGAAGTTCAGGTAGCTGCCCAGGCGCAGCGTGGTGGTGATGTTCAAGAAGCTGGTCAGGAAGGGGATGGAGACCGGCAGCATGACAAAGTAGGCAAAAGCCGCGCCGCCGAGGAACAGCAGCGAGGCAATGATGGTGACCGCCGGCGCATTGCGGTTGAAGATCCTGCGCTCGTCTTCGTTGAGCGCGGGCAGCAGAAAGGCCAGAATTTCGTACACAACGATCGGCAGGGCCAGGATGAGACCGCTGAGCAGCGAGACGCGCATGAACACGCCGACCGTTTCGGTGACTTCCAGCGCGATGAGTTTATCAGTGCCGCCCGCCGGGATGGCCAGCCAGTCGATCAGGATTTGGGCGAAGTAAAAGCTGCCAAAGGTGGTGACAAGCAGGCTGATCACGATCACCATCAACCGCTTGCGCAGTTCGGTGATATGCTCCTGAATGCCCTCCCACAACTCGCGCAGGGTGAGCGTCGACATATCATTCGGCGGTGCAGGCTTGCGCGCCTGGCTGGTGCCAGTGGGCACTGGTCGGCGCGAGGTGTTATTCATGGGAGTTGGTGGGGTGGATGGAATCTGCGCCACTGGATTTATTCAGGCGATCAGCGGTTTCATCCGGCCCGGCAGCGGGAAGGTCTTCCAGTTGGGCTGTGGCCTCGGCGGTCTGGGGCGTTGGCGGGCGGATGCTGTTATCGATAGGGGAATTAACGGTTGAATTGACCTCTCTGGACCATTGATTCAACTGGCTGCTCATCCGATCGAGCTCTTTTTGAGCCTCTTCCAGGCCGGTTTCGCGCAGCAATTCGTTGGGAATATCCTGCGCCATGCGCCAGGCCTCGCGGGTGGCGCGCCAGAATTCCGACTGCGTCAAGCTGCGAATTGTCCTGGCAATCCGCCTGGCTGTGCTGGCCATGTCTTTTGGCCCCAGCACAAGAAAGATGATCACCAGTATAAAAACGAGCTCCGGCAGCCCAATACCCAGAACTTCCATCGCGTTTTGGCTCTCGCGGTCAGCCTATTTCTTGCTCTCGTCCGGGGGATTGCCCTCTTCCGAGTCATCCTTCTTTTGCAGGCCGTCGCGGAAGGCCTTGATGCTGCTGCCCAGTTCATTGGCGATCTTTACGATGCGTCCCGGCCCAAACAGCAGCAGGACGATTACCAAAATGAGCAAAATTTCAGGCAAACCTGGTCTCCATCCCATCCTTAAGCTCCTTCAAGTGAACATCTGATCCGGCGGTTATTTGTACCGACGCCGTGCTTTCCATTATAACATTCCACGGCTTGGCGGGCAGATCCTCGCGCGGTTAGAGGTTTTTAATGATCGGATTGCTCATGATTACCAGGCTGCCTGGAGGGCTTGCATCTGTTTTCATTTACTTTACAAATGTCTCAAACCGCGTTGCAAGGTTCTCTCTTGGAGTATATTCATCTGGTGCGTAAATCTGATTTTCCATTCCTGGCCGATTGGCTGGCCATTTCGCTGCGCTGGCTGGCGCTGCTGTTACTGACCGCGTTGTTGTACCCGCCGGCCAAGCCGCTATATGCCGCTGCCCTGGCTTTTTTCGTGGCAGTCAACATTTTTGCGATTGCGCTGGTGGTTTCCAATCGGCGCCGGAAAGCACACCGTCCGTTGAACCTGGGGTTTGATGCGGCTGCTGCAGCGGCTATCTTTGCGCTGGACGGGCAACAGCCGCTGTTCTGGTGCGGGTTGCTGCCCATTGCTTCGGCAGCCATTTACTATGAGCGCCGCGGCAGCCTGGGTATGATAAACTTACGTGAGTGCACCGGGCTGGTGGACGGCCTGCTCAATATCGACTCGGCGCCTGGGCGCGGCACGCGCGTGCAGGTGTATATCCCTTTGAGCCCTAAGGCTGGTGACCGCCTGCAGCGCGGGCTGGTCAACTTGCCCGCCAATTGATCCGCTTATATAACGAACTGAAGCCAACATGCCCATCGCAGCCGGATTGTATTATGCGTACAGCGAGGGGGGGGGGCTGGGCGCGGCCAGCAAATTGCAGCCGCCGGTGATTTTGGTTCACGGGGCTGGCAGCAGCCACCTGTGCTGGCCTGCTGCACTGCGCCGCCTGCCGGGCTGCCGCGTGCTGGCGCTGGACCTGCCCGGTCACGGACGCTCGGCCGGGGTGGGCTTGCAGAGCCTGGACATGGTGGCCGAACATCTGGTGGACTTTCTGGAAGCGATTGGGTTGTACCAGGCGGTGTTCGTGGGACATTCGCTGGGCGGCGCGGCCGCGCTCAGCCTGGCAGTGCGCCACCCCGGGCACGTGGCCGGGCTGGGGCTGATCGCTTCAGGCGCGTACCTGGACGTGCCGGCCGGCCTGCTGCAGAGCCTGTCCTCCCCGGTGACGTATGAGATTGGACTGAAGCAGATCGAGGCGCGCCTGGGCGGGCCATCGACGCCGCCCGCGCTGCTGAAGCTGGCCGTGCACCTGATGCGCCAGACGCGCCCCAGCGTGTTGTACGCCGATTGGCTGGCCTGTTCGGGCTATGATCTGCGCGCAGAAGTTGCAGGCATCCGCGCGCCGGCCTGGCTGGCCTGCGGCACCGAAGACCGCCTGACTCCGCTGGCTTTTTCACATTTTCTGGCCTCTACCCTGCCAGATGCGGAGCTGCAGATTGTATCAGGCGCCGGGCACCTGGCACTGCTGGAACAGCCGGATGCGCTGGCGGAGGGGCTGCTGGCCTTTTTACGCCGCAAGGGGCTGTTGCTGCCGCCGGTGTGAAAAATCGATACCTTGACGTTTTTAGGTGCTTGGGGTATATTTGTTGACGCTTAACCGCCCTCGTAGCTCAATTGGATAGAGCGTTTGCTTGCGGAGCAAAAGGCTGCAGATTCGAGTTCTGCCGGGGGCACTAGAGAATGCTGAATGCTGAATGTAGATTTAAGATTGAGACCCGCGTCAGCGGGTCGATTGCTTTAATCGGTTCGAGTTCTGTCCCCGGAAGGGGATGGGACGACCGGGGGCACTAGAGAATGCTGAATGCTGAATGCTGAATGTAGATTTAAGATTGAGACCCGCGTCAGCGGGTCGATTGCTTTAATCGGTTCGAGTTCTGTCCCCGGAAGGGGATGGGACGACCGGGGGCACCACAGAATGCTGAATGTAGATTTTAGATTGAGACCTGCGTCAGCGGGTCGATTGCTTTAATCGGGCAGGGCGCCGTTCGAGACCTCGCAGATGGCGAGAACGCGCCAAACCCATTGACTGAATGCTGTAATTTACTTCCGCAGTGTCTATTCACATCCGCGATACGATAAAGATCGCAAAGATCGCCAGACTGATCAAGCCACTGAAGACGGCCATCAGCGCCGAGAAGCGCCCGATCGGCAGCACGCGGATTTCCATACTGCGCTGCGACCTGTCAAAGCGCACGCGCAGCGACGGGCCGAGAAAGGCGAGCAGTGCCAGGAAGGGGCCGAAGACGATCAGGCCGTCGAAGAGCGCCATTTCCAGGCTGGAAAAGCTCTCTCCCAGCATCAGGAGCATCGGGTCAGGGATGCCCCAACCCAGGTAGGCGATGCCCAGGCTGGCCGCCAGGATGGCGACCCACAGGACGATCAGGAGGAATCCAAAGCCTTTGAAGATGTTGGTGGCTTTCATGTTCAACCTCGCTTGCTCTGCCTGCTCGCGCAGGACGGAAGGGATCAGGTCGGAAAAGGTGTCCAGCCAGAAGTGCAGGCTGGCGTGCTGGCGCATGCCGTCGCGGCAGGTTTGCAGCAGCTCATCGGCAAAGCGATCGCGAAATTCACGCGGGTAAAGCTGCACGCACATCCGGGCCAGCGCATAAGGCAACCCTTCCGCGGCCTTCATTTGTTTTCTCCAATCAAGTGCAGCGATTGGAGCTGCGCGGCCAGGGCAGCGATGCGCTCGGCTTCGGCGCGCAGCGCACCGCGCCCCTGCGCGGTGATGCGGTAGTAGCGGCGGCGCTCATCGTCCAGCGCGGGGTCGGGACGCTCGCCGGCTTCTTCGATCAGCCCGTCGGCCAGCATGCGTTTGATGCTGCCGTAGAGCGTGCCGGGGCCCATGCGCAGCCGCCCATTGGATTGCGCCAGCGCGGTTTGCATAATGCGGTAACCGTGCTTGTCGCCGTCACTGAGCGCCAGCAAGATGTGAAAAACGGCCGGGGTGAGGGGAGCAGGATCGTTTGTCATGAATTATATCCGTTAACATTATATCCGTTACAGATATAATAGCATGAATTTGAGCATTGTCAATACCCTGCCAGACCAACTGTGTTGATAATTCTTAATATTTTCCCAGCACTTCTTCTTGGTATTGCCCGGGGATTGTGTATATGATTATTTAATCCCTGTTGGCCTTCAATTTATCCAAGGATTTCAAAATGAAGATACGGCTTCTTTGCCTGGGCCTGCTTCTGACTGTGCTGCTGGCCGGCTGCGCTGAGCCAACGGCCGCACCCACCCTGCCGCCAACCCTGCCGCCCACCGCCACGCCTTCTCTCACCCCGCCGCCAACCGCCACCCCCACGCCGGAGCCAACACCCACGCCCACGCCCACCCCGCTGCCCAGCGCCACGCCCACCGTCACCCCCACGCCGCTGCCCTGGGCGGAGACGGTGATCACGGCTGGCAACGTTTCCCAACTTGCGCTGCTGGAGACCTGGGGGCGCGGCACGGTTTCGGATGTTCAGCACGCCAACCCCGAGCGCGTGCTGGTGAGGTCCAGCCTGGGAATGTACCTGTATTCCAATGACGGTAAACAATTCATTGCCGGTTACCCGGATGCGCTGAAGGCAGTCGTGTCGCCAGACCAGGCCAGCGCTGTGCTGATCTACCCGGATGGCCGGGTCTGGTTGGTGGGGTTGGCGGACGGCAGCCTGATGCGCGAATGGCCGAGCCCTGTTGATCTCTCGGCGGCCGCCTGCGGGGCATGGTGGTGTGAGGATGCCATATCCCGTCAGTTGCATCTTTTCTCCAGTTTTACTGCCGCTTTTTCGGCCGATGGCAGCCTGCTGGCCGTCAGTTTTCCTGATGGGACGATCGTGGTCTGGAATACCGGCGACGGGGCGCAGGTGGCGCGGTTGTACAAGGATGTTGCCGGGCAAGCCAGTTACATGGTTTTCACATCTGACCACCAGTTTCTTTTGACCAATGCTCACCGCGGGCCGAACTCGTTCCTTAACAAATGGTCATTAGAGAGCGGTGAGCTGCTGTGGAACCAGCGCACCTATGGTTATGTGTCTGACGATCTTTTTTCGCCGGATGGATTGTTGATCGGCAGCAGCGGAAATACTGGAATTTCGCTGCACAATTTGAGTGACGGAAGCATCTCCGGCCGGGTGGGCGGGTATGCGGCCGGGTATCCTTATTCGCCGGATTCAAAGCGAATGGTGACGGTCAGCCGCGGGAAGATCGAAGTCTGGTTCATCCAACCGCCGGCACGGCTGCTGAAAACGTATTACACCGATTACAGCGTGTACACCGCTGAATTCTCGGCTGACGGGAAGCAGATTGTGATCAACGGCGGGCAGAAGGTGTATAACGCCGAGGATTATTCATTGATTTCCGAGGGCGAAGGCGCGCCGGCGCCCACCCAGCCGCCCGAAATCCCGGCAGAGACCTGGCTGGCGGCCGGGCACGTGGAACAACCGGGCGAGCTGATCCTGCTGCCCGGGTTGAACTTCTACGTCTTTGGCGGCAAGCAGCGCACCTGGCGCTGGGAACCGCTGACCGGCGAGATGATCTGGCGGGATTACGCCACCAACTCCGGCGACCGGGCCATCTCCGCCGACGGCAGCCGCATGGCGGCCTGCCTGGAGGAGGGGCTGGAGATTTACACCTTTGCCGATCAAAGCACGCAGCTCCTGCCGCGCTGCCGCTCGCGCAGTGTGCTGGCCTTTTCGCCGACAGATGAGTTGATGGCACAGTCGCAAAACACGCAGATCAATACGCTCAGCCTGGCCGATGGAGCGCTGCTGCACAATTACCTGTTTGACATGAAACCCGTGGCCTGGTTCCGCTTCTCGCCGGACGGCAGCTACCTGGCCTCCGGCGGGTACGGCCTGCGCGGCGCGGGCGATTTTCACCTGTGGAAGATGACAGAGCCGGCGGGGAAGGTGAAACTGGAGCCGGATGGCACCCAGTGGGCGGTCACCGATGTGGTATTTAGCTCTGATAACGCGTTTATGCTGGCTGCGCGCCAGAAGATCTGGTTGTGGGACCTGGCCACGGGCCTGTGCAAGGGCAGCCTGCCCGGTAGGGGGAATTTGCTGGCGCTCTCGCCGGATGACCAACTGCTGGCGGTGGCGAATTCTAGCGGCGGGCTGCGCTTCATCTCGCTGGCGGAGCGCAAGGAAGTGTACAGCTTCCAGGCGGGCAGCAGCCGGATCATTGACCTGGCCTTCACGGCTGACGGCGCCAACCTGCTGACGTTGAGCGAGGACGGCGGCGTGCGGTTGTGGGGCCTGCCCAGGTGAGGGCCTGCCCAGGTGAACTCTTGCGCGGTTGTGCCTGATTCGATTATCATCAGCGCATGAGCAAAGACCGCAAACAAATTCTTCTGACCAACGACGACGGCATCCGTTCGCCCGGGCTGTGGGCGGCCGCCAAAGCGCTGGCGCCGCTGGGTTTTGTCACCATCGCCGCGCCGCGCGAGCAGTATTCTGGCTCGGGGCGCAGCCTGCCGGTGACCAGCGATGGGCGCATCACCCGCCAGACGCTGCAGATCGGGTCGCAGCAGTGGACGGCCTATGCCGTCGGCGGAACGCCGGCGCAAAGCGTGCTGCACGCCTGCCTGGAGATTATGCCGCAAAAGCCCGACCTGGTGGTTTCGGGCATCAATTACGGCGAGAACGTCGGCTCGGGCGTGACCGTTTCGGGCACGGTCGGCGCAGCGCTGGAAGGAGCGGCTTTTGGCATTCCGGCCATCGCTGTTTCGCTGGAACTGCCCAGCATGGATTTTATGGGCTACTCGGAGGATGTGGATTTTTCGACGGCCGGGTATTTTACGCAGTACTTTGCGCGCATTTTGCTGGAAAAACCCATGCCGGAAGACGTGGACGTGTTGAAGGTGGAAGTGCCTTCCAACGCCACGCCGGAGACGCCCTGGGAGCTGACCCGCATGGCGCACCACCACCGCTACTTTTTACCCTTTGCCAACCGCAAGGGCGCGCTGGAGGAGCCCGGCACGATTGACGTGCGCATTGAAGTGGATCCGGAGGAAATTCCGGTGGATTCGGATATTTACAAGCTGCGCGTTGAGCGCAAGGTGGCGGTGACGCCGCTGAGCCTGGACATGACCTCGCGAGTGAACTTCGGCGACCTGCAAATGTTACTCGAAAAGAAGGAAGAAAGATAACCACAGAGACGCAGAGAACGCGGAGAAGAATTCTCTGAGATAGAAGGAAGAAAAGATATTCGGTATAAATAGAGGAGCCAGGACATTTCCGGCTCCTCTTTCTTCTCCTATCTACTTCAACTCTGTGACCTCTGAGTCTCTGTGGTTTTCTTTCATTCGCTGTGGTTAATCCTCTTTCGCTTGTAAGTCATCCTCCCAGCCCTCGGGGGCGGCGGGGACCTGCAGACGGGCGCGCTGCCACATCTCGAAGGCCAGCTGCTGCGGGTCGCTGCGGATGCCGTAGCGGATGAAGTGCTGGCACAGGCGGGTCACATCGCGGCGGAAGATATCGTAGCCGTCGCGGTTGGTGAAGGGGTCTACCGCCTGGGGAAAATCAATCATGCGGAATTCACCTTCCCAGTAGAGCACGTTGTAGGCCGAGAGATCGCCGTGAATGCGGCGCAGCTTTAACATGCGCTCGACGTTGTCTATCAGGCGGTCGAAGACGCGCCGGGCCTCGCGCGGGGCGAGGGTGACCTCGTTGAGCGCAGGGGCGGGCGCGCCCACATCGCCGACATATTCCATCAGGATGGTGTTTTCACCCACGGCCAGCGGGCGCGGCACATCCAGCCCGGCTTTGAAGAGGATTTCAAGGGTCTGGTATTCGTGCATCAGCCAGGAAAAGTGCGACAGGCTTTTGCCGTACTTGGTGCCGTTCTTGACGGCGATCAGTTCCTTGGGGTCGTGCACTTCTTTGCCGTATTCATCCAGCACGGCGCGGCCGGCGCGGTAGCGCGCATCGTTGCGCAGGTTGCGGAACATGCGCGGGCGGTAAAGCTTAGCGGCCACCAGGTCTTCACCCCCGGCGGTGTGCGAGGTGCAGCAGTAGACGTTGGCTTCTTTGCCGCCCTTGACGCGCGCAAGCACGTCGCTGATCAGGCCCTGGTCGTAGAACGCACCCAGGTAATTGAGGATCCACTCGCGCTCGTGGAAGGACGATTGAAAGGTGGGATGGAAGACCTCGGTGGGGGCCACCCCGGCTGCCGCGCCGCGTTCGATCAGCTCGTTGACGTTGACAAGCAGCTGTTTTTTGCGGCTGAGCGCGGCTCCCTGCCCGCCGCGCAGGTGGCTTTTCAGGCGCGGGGCGGCGTGCGCGCGGCGGCTGCGCGGGTCTTGATAGGTTTCCAATTCTTCATCGGTGAAGAATTTGGGGTTCAGTTTGGTCATTGTGATAGCAATCTCCAGAAATGATGCGGGGCGAAAATAGGCTTGGCGGGCCGGCTGGCTTGCGGCGGCGCGGCAAAATATTCACACATGCGGGTGATTGGGGTCATTGTGTTCTTTGATCGCACACAAAGCGAACAACAAAAGCCTTACTGCAACCTGGCTCAGTCGGCTGCCTGTGGGGAATTTTTCCCACATGCAGAAGGGGAACAAAAAACCGCAGGGCGCGAACGCTCCTGCGGCGAAAAAGCAGAACGAAAAGGCCGGCTTATCGGGCAGGCGCACTCATGCGGGGCAGCACTGTGCCTGTGAATTTGCATGTTCTGTTGTCCCGTTGCATGAGCACACCTCCTTTCGTTGTGTTGGATAGCAAAAGTCTAGCATAGCCTTACCGGGTCGTCAAGCAACATTTTGGATTATTCTCGGCTGCAGGTAGCCTTACCAGGCGTCAAGTGGAGGCGGCAGCCTGACTTTATCAGAAACGTGGAAAGATTTAAACCACGAAATACACGAAACACACGAAAAAAGAAAGAAATTTGGAGAACGATCTTCCGGTGTAGGAAAAACCAGGGTGACAACCAGGCACATAGTAGGGGCGGGTCGCCTGCACCCGGCAGGGTGAGACCCGCCCCTACTTGGATGACTAGGGCACAAACGACATTACCGGCCGATCACCGGCAGGAAAAGCGTCAGCGGGGCGGTGGTAAACGTCCAGGTGACGGGCACCTGCTGGGTGTCGCCGCCGGCATCCACCTGCCCGCTGACCGAGGCGGTGTAGAGCATGCCGCCGCGCAGCGGCTGAGCAGGCGTGAAGGTGGTGGTGAAGGTGGCATCATCGTAGCTGCAAGTGCCGACCACCGGACCGTCGGGGCCAGTGAGCGTCAGGCAGGTGTTGGCGGCCATTGCCTGGCTCCAGGTGACGGTGATCTGGGTGCTGCGGCTGACGTTTTTCTCTCCGTCATCCGGGCTGAAGCCGGTAATCAGCGGATCGCGCCAGTTGAGCACCGTGTATTCAACCAACTGCGTGCCGCTGGTGCCGTAATCCACCGTGGTTTCGAGGTTGCTCAATTCCTCGTTGCCGTTCGCGCCTTTGATGACCGTATCCCACGAGCCGCGGGTAAATTTGTACTGCAGTTGGACGCCTTCCAGGAAGTTTATGGTGATCGTCCAGTGGGTTGCATCCACCTGGGTCATCGGCACTGCGCCGGGCGACCAACTGCCGATTTCGGGCTGGTTGCCAACGATGTAGACCGTGCCAACGGTGAAGTCTGGAACGGTCACATTGAAGGTGACAGCCACCATCTTGGGCTCGGCTACATGACTGACCTGGTTGGAAGGCTCGGAGAAGTTGAAGCTGGTATCGACAGCCAGCACGCGGTAGTAATACAGCACGCCAGACTCGACAGTGGTATCCGCGTACAACAGAGTGGGGGCCAGCACGCGCGCCACACGTTCGCCGAGCAGGTCGGGGTCGGTGGAGCGGTAGAGATCGTAGGCGTAAACGGCGGTGTCATCTGTCGCGGCAGTCCAGGTTAGCTCAATGAAAGCGGATGACCAGTCGTTCACGCTGAGCACCGGCACGGTTGGCGGGGTGGTGTCTTCAGAGGCGTTCACGGTCAGCGCGCCGGCCTGGGCGGGGTCGTAACCATCACCGGTGCCGTTCAAGTCGGCATACACCCAGGTCTGGCCGTTGTTGCCCGAGTACCGGTAGGCGTAATCGAAGCTGCCCACGGCTTCGGGGACCAGGTTGCTGACGAACTCGTCGTTGCTGCCAACCTGCGCGCTGAAGCCAGCTTCTACCCACTGCCAGGCGGGGTTTCCATCTGGATTGCTGCCGTCGGGGCCGTAGCCCACCTGCGCGCGCAGGCCGGGCGTGGCGCCGGGGATGGAGGTCACGCCGTCAATCCACACCTGCCCGTAGATGTTGACGGTGGGGGTAGTGCCGATGGTGTGGGTGATGCTGGGCGGCCACTGCAGGTTGGCCCAGCCGATGGTCAGCTGCGGCATGCCGCGAACTTCATTGGAGTAGCCGCTGACCAGCCCGCTGGCGTCGTTGCGTGCGACCACGACGTAGTAGTAATTCACGGCGTTGGTCAGGCCGGTGTCGGTGAAGGTTGTGCCGGCGACGTTGGCCACCAGTTGATAGCCGCCGCCGGAAAGCAGGCTGCGGTAAAGATCGTAACTGGTCGCGCCGCTGACGCCCGTCCAGGCCAGGCTGATGCTGCCGCTGCCCTCAGCCGTGACGGCCAGGTCGGTGACGGCGGCAGGCGCGGCCGCCATGCTGCCGTTGAGCCACAACAACGCACCGCCCCAGGCAGGCAGGTTGGGCATGGTGATGGTGCCGCCGGTCACGGTGAAATTCTGGCCGCTGTAGGCATCCTGGAAGGTAGTACCTTCGGCGAAATAACCGCTCACGTCAACGACAACGGTCTGCGCGCTGTTGGCGCGGTTGACGATGACCAGGGAAGCGTCGCTGTTGTCGGCCATCTTGCGTCCAAAGGCGTACACATTGTTGGCGTCATCCACCAGCAGCGGGCGGAAGTCGCCGGTGCGCAGCGAGGGGGCCGCAATGCGCATCCCGGCCAGGTTGGTATAAAGGCCCAGCAGCGAATCAAAATTGTATCGATCCTGCTGCAACAGATGCGGGTAGTAGGGCGTGCCCGTTTCGTCCAGCCAGGGGAACGGCTGGCGGTTGTATGGATCGTCCTGCCAGCCCGAGCCGTCGCGGCCGACCGGCCCAACCAGCCCCACTTCATCGCCGTAGTAGATGGTTGGCGCGCCGGGCAGCGTCATTTGCAGCAGCACGGTGCCTCGCAGACGGGCGATGGCATCGCTCCAGTCGTAGGCCGGATTCTGGTAAAGCTCGGGTGTGGTGCCGGCTTCATCGGCGTTTTCATCCAGCAGGAACAGCGCGCGGTTGGTATCGTGGCTGTCGAGCAGGTTCATCATCGCATAGAAGGCTTCGGCGGGGTAACGTTCCTGCAGGTTGAGCAGGCGCTCGTTCAACTGAGCCGGGGTGAGCGGGTTGAGCGGGCCGGCCGAGCTGCCGGAGGTGTGGTCGTTATCGGTCAGCGGCTCATCGCGCCAGAAACTGAGCAGCGCGGTGCCGAGCTGGTAATTCATGGTGGCGTCCCATTCACCGCCCAAAATCCACGAGGAGGGGTTGCCCCATTCCTCGCCAACGATGTAGGCGTCCGGTTTGGCGGTTTTGACCGCTTCGCGGAAGCCTTCCCAGTACAGGTTGTTCGGGTCGCCGGTCACGCCGGGGTCAACATCGCCGCCGACATCCAGACGCCAGCCGTCGGCCCACTGCAGCCAGTGCACGGCCACGCTCTCGGCGCTGTCCCAGATCAGGGCGCGCACTTCAGCGTTGGTCGAGTTGAGCTTGGGCAGGCTGTCGTAGCCGAACCAGGAGGTGTAGGTGGCACCGCCGGGCGTGCCGTCATCACCCACGCACGGCCCGCTGCCAGCCGTCACCGGTTGGAAGTAGTACCAATTGCGGTAGGGAGATGACGGGCTTTCACATGCGCCGACCGAGTCGTAGCGTCCGTAGCGGTCGAAGTAGATGCTGTCGGAGGAGGTGTGGTTGAACACGCCGTCCAGGATGATCTTCATTCCGCGGGCGTGGGCGGCTTCTGCAAAGGCTTCAAACTCCGCCTGCGTGCCCATGCTGCTGTCAATTTGCAGGTAGTCGCTGGTGTCGTAGCCGTGGTTTGAGGGCGAGAAGAAGACCGGGTTGAGGTAAATGGCGGTGACGCCCAGGTCTTCGAGGTAATCCAGTTGTTCGGTCAGGCCGGCCAGGTCGCCGCCGTAGAAGTTGTGGCTGTACGCGCCGGGGCAGGCACCGCCCGCGTCGCGCGGGTCGCAGATCACCGTGTTCCAATCGGTGGCATTGGAGCGATAAACTGTGCCGCCGGGGGTGTCATAGAAGAACGTGCCAGCCGGCGTGTTGTTGCCCGGGTTGCCGTCGCGGAAGCGGTCGGGGAAGACCTGGTAGATGACCGCGTCCTTGACCCAATCGGGGGTTTCAAAAGCCGGGTCGTAGACGGTGAGCTGCCAGGAATTGTCGGCGCTTTCGTCAAATACCTGTCCCCAGCCGCCGGTGCGGGCGGCATCATCTTCGTAATAATCCATGTCCGTGCCGTCAATGGCAATGAAGCGGTACCAGAAGACCGTGGGGACGGTGCTGGGGGGGACGACGGCCTGCCAGTACTCATAGGTGCCGTCATCGGCGGCCAGGCTCATATTCAAGATGGTTTGCACATCGGTGCGGTCGTTCCACAGGCGCACGCGAGCGGCCGTCAGGTCGCCGCTGGCGGCGCGCAGGCGCAGCGTGACCGGTGTGCCGGTGGTGACTGCGCCGCCGGGCGTGCGGTAAAGCGTGTCGCGGCTGTTGTGACCCAGTTCGGCCCACTGCACGTTGTTATCGTGGCTGGCGCCGGGCTCATCCAGGAATACCGTGGGGAGATGCGTAACCCGGTCGTATGTGAAGGTTACAACCGTGCCGGGCACGTTGATGGTGAAGGGCAGGTTCTCGCCGCCGGGCGCGCCGCCCTGCCCGTAGTTTTCATCCCAGGATTCGTTGATGGCGACCTTGAATTCGTAGGATCCAACCGGCAGAGTGCTGGTGCTGAAGGTGTAAACCCCGTCGCCGTCCAGGTCCTGCAGCCACGAGCGCAGGCAGTCGGGCTGCCAGTCGCCCGGGCAGCCCAGTTCGCTCTGGAAGTTGCCCGCTGCGGTGGCGATGGTGGAATTGACATTGTCGGTGATCCAGCTGGACTTGTGGTCATAGTAAAACTTCACGGTTGTGTCTGCGCCCAGGTTCAGCGGAATGTTGGCGCCGTTTGGAACGCCGCCCTGGCCGTAATTTTCGTCCCAACTATCGTTGAGCGCGGCTTTATACTCCCAACTGCCGGTTGGAACGGCAAAGCTGCCCTGCCATACGTCGTCACTCATATCGTAGGTCAGGTGCGTCACGGCGCAGGCAGGGTCCCAATCACCCGCGCAGCCCAGTTCGGATTGCAGGTTGCTCGCGACGGTGACCGAAGTCGGGTTGGGGGTGGTGGCCTGCGGGCCGATTGCAGCGGATTTTTCCGGCGCAGCCGCCTGTGCGGCGGGCAAGCCGGCGCTGAAGCCCAGGCTAAAGAGCATGGCTGCCAGCAAAGTCAGCCGAAAAACTGAAACCTTTGTTTTCATCGCATATCTCCTGTCGTGAATTGGATAACCATCAGTAGTTGAGGTCGTGCCATGATTACAATCAGGGAAAAACGATTAACGATTAAGGTTAATTTAAGCGGATTGAATCAAAAAACAAGCGGGAAAATGGAATTTAATAATAATTTTATCAGTTTTTGTCAAAATTGTTTACATTTATGATTTTTCTTATAATTTTTAACCACTAGCTGGCAAATATCCGTACAGTTATACATTCTGGCATGAAACGTGCATTTTTCCAAAAAGCGCATATAATAAATTATGCAAGGATCGTATCTTGAAGGCAGGTATCCGATGGTCGATCGCACAGCAGTAGGGTTTTTAAATACCCGGCGCGCAAACCGCGTTGCGTGGGAACGGCCGGTGAGCATCGTATCCCCTGTGCTCGCCTCCGGGCGTTCCGTCAACGTGAGTGCAACCGGGATCCTGATCAGCGTACCGCAGGATCCATACCTGGAAGTTGGTGCGCGTGTGGCGCTTGCGATCCCGCACATGGATGGGCATGCCACGCTGACGCTGCGCGGCAACGTGGTGCGCGTTGAGCACCACGCAGAAGACGTGCGCGTGGCGATTAACCTGGTTTAAACCAGGTCGCTGCCAGTATTCTCTGCGTCTGGCACGTTAGAAGTGATCCAGCGGCAGTTATTCCTGCCGCTGTTTATTTTAAGGAAGATCTGTCGTTGCCTTGATTTGCCTGAGGACTGCCACGGAAAGCAGGATTAAAACCGTGTAGATTGAAAAAATCACCAGATATCCCAGGCCGGGCTCGATCAGGTTGAAAAAATCTGCCAATGGTCCGCCGATGCCTGCCCCCACAATGCCCGCGCCCGCCCCGGCCAGATTGGAGATGCCCAGATAGCGACCGGCTTCGCCGGTCGGCACCAGGCTGGTGCCCAGCGCCCAGTTGGTTGCCATGAAAGCTCCGGTGCCCAGGCCGAGGATTGCGCCGCTGAGGTTCAGCAGCCACAGGTCGCGTGCGAACAGCAGCAGCAGCGCGCCGGCTGCCGCAAGCCAGCCAGCCGCCGCGGCGATGCGTTTGCGGCCAAAGCGGTCAGAAAGTGCACCGCTGATCAGCGCCGAGGGGATGAGACAGAACCCAACCACCGCCAGCAACCGTGAGGTGGCCGCAGCCGGGTTGGGGGCTTGAATGACATCCCGCAAGTAGTATTGAATAAACCCCTGGATGGATCCCACCGCCGCCAGGAAAAGCAGTCGATTGACGATCCACCAGACGAATGAGGGATGGCTTACCCCCGGACCAATGCCCACGCGAGCGCCCAGGTACACGCCGACCAGGATAGAACCCGCCATGCCAGCCAACCCCGCCAGCCCCACCAGCGCAATCTTGACAGCCTGAGAAGCTCCCATGCCGGTGAGGCTGCTGCCGCTGAAATTCACCAACCAGATGGCTGCCTGGGTGATGCTGACAAAGATCGCTGTCAATGCCACGGCGCGCAGGATTGGGCCGCGCAGGCTGCCAGCCGGTTTTTCGGTCAGCGGGACTTCCTTAACACCCAGGTTGGTAATGATCATGGTGACCAGGTAACCGGCCATGATGATGCCCACCACGGTGAAGATCCGCCCGCGGTCGATGAGCGGGCCAGCCAGCAGCACCAGAAAAATGGCCAGCAGTTCCAGCGAGGCTTTCACGCCCGCAGCGCGGCCGTGCTGGTGGAGGGGAACAATGTCTGGAATCAGTCCCTGCTGCGCGCCCTGTGCAATGTTTGAGAAGAAGTGCAGCAATACGCTGCCCCCCACCAGCAGCGCGTAGGCTGCGGTGACGCCAAAGACCGGTGGAAGGTCTGCGCCGCCTGCTGCGGGAGCCAGCTTGGTTGAGAAGCCGATCAGCAGGATGGTCAGCGCGCTTCCCAGTGCGCCGAAGGTGATGAAGGGCCGCCTGCGCCCCAGGCGCGCGGTGCAGCGGTCGCTGAATAATCCAGCCAGAGGCTGAACCAGCATGGCAGCGGCCAGACCGATGACGCGCGCAGCCGCCAGGTAGGTATTCTTTTGATCGGGCGGCATGAATGCAACCACCAGGTAGGGCAACAGGATGGGCGTAAAAATGCCCGCGGCGGTGCTTAACCCCAGCGCGTAGCTGTTGAGCGCCAGCAATTGCATCCAATTCAAGTCGCGTTTCATCACGGTTGCTATCATTGTACGCGACCTGGCAATCCGGTGCCCTCAGGAGGCTTTGGCAATTGAAAACGGCAGTTTATTTTTCGATTTGCTGAAGGTACAGGCGGTGGTAGAGGACGATGCTGCCGGAGACAGCCACATTGTACGAGGCGCGGTTGATTGCCTCGATGGCGATCACGGCGTTGCAGTGGGACAGCACTTTTGGCGGCAGCCCCATATCCTCCGAACCAAGCAGGTAAACGGCCTGTTCGGGGTGACGAAAGCCCGCCAGCGGCTGACCGCCAATTTCGATGCCTATCAGCAGCGCGCCCAGCGGGCGTGCCGCTAAGAAATCTTCAAAAGTGGGGTAGTGGCGCAGCGGGATGAGCCGGTGTGCGGCGGAAGTATCGCTGGTCTGCGGCCTGTAGGGACGGCCGATGGTGAAGATGCCAGATGCGCCGAGCTGCCAGGCAGAGCGCCACAGCGTGCCGATGTTTTCGTTGTTGCGCGGATTGTAGATGCCAATTTCAAAATAGGCCACGCGATTGCCTCCTAAACTTTTTTGAGTGTATCACAGGATGCTTCGTCGTCAGGCTGAGCGACTCTTATGAGAATTTTATGCTTCCTTAACCAATTTTGAACCTCAGTGTGCAAGAATAGACCAATCCCACCATTATCAAAGCAGAAACCAACGCTGTTAACTGGAGGTGACATGGAACAGATCAATCGTGAGCCGGGCAGCCTGAATGGATCCGGGCCGCGCTTGCCGAAAACTGTGATCACGGAAGCGCAAGACCGTTTTGTAATGGAACTGTTTGGAAAATATATCCCGGCGGAGCTTTCGGTTGAAGATGCCAGCGAAATTATTGGTGCGCTGGAGGATCAGGGGTTGCGGGGTCCGCGGGTGCGGTCCGCGGTGATCACGGCCAGGTTGGATGTGCAAAAATTCATTCAACAGGTAGCAACATAGGCTGATCGGGCTGGCAATTTAAGCGCGAACGGGTCTGACCATCAGGGGGCAGACCCGTTCCGTTGCTCTTTTCTACCAGTAATCAATAAAAGGGGCAATCCAGTTCAGGACACCTTTTTTTGCCCACTCGCGCAATTATATATTCAGGATAAAAAAAGTCAAGATAGACGATGTTAACATCTGGTTAACGATGGCTTTGAAACAGGAACTGTATCGGGATATGCAGACGCTTGCGCCAGGCGCGTTCGTTGTGACTGGCAGCGGGAAAATAGCGGATGAGGTAATCTTCGCCGCCGCGCCAGCCGAGCTCGTCTAAAAAGCCATTGACGCGCATGTGGTGTGCGCCGTAATTCTGGTCAATGCCGCGGCCGCCGAAGTCGAAATACAGGCGGTGGGTGCCGGGTTGCGGCAGGTTGCCGCGCATCCATTCTTCGATTTGCCCGCCGCCGATGGGAAAGTGCGTGGAGAGGCAGCCAGCCAGCCCGAAGACCTGCGGGTAGCGGCACAGCGCGTACAGCGAGATCAGCCCACCCATGCTGGAGCCCATCACGCCGGTGTGGGCTGGATCGGGCAGGGTGGGCAGGTTGGCATCCATCCAGGGTTTGAGCTCTTCGACCAGAAAGCGCAAATAGGCATCGGAGCAGGGTTCCACGCCGGCAAATTTGCGAATCTCTTCGCGCAGCGGGTCAAACTGCGCCCCGGTGAAGGGTGCCTCGGGCAGGTATTCGGCCACGCGCCGCTGGCCGGCGTTCCATATACCCACAACGATGCAGTCAATGCCCAGCGCGGTGAGCGTTTCAGCTACGCCCCAGGTGATTTTTGTGTACGACTCGGCCGGGATGAACAGGTTTTGTCCGTCGTGCATGTAGAGAACGGGATAGCGTTTTCCGGGGTTGTATCCGGCCGGCAGCCAGAAATCAACCCGGCGGGGTGGGACGTGGGCGGAGGGGAATGGGTCAATGCGGTAGAGCGTCCCGGGAAAGTCCGGCGCAGGTGCGGGGAGAGGAGTGTGGGTGATCATAGGATAATTATAGCGTGAGGAGACTGATTCATTCCGTAGCGGTTTTAAGAAAAAGGGAGCGGTGCGGCGTGCACCACCCCCTTTTGACAGGATGTCACAGGATTATTTGAGCAGTTCTTCCAGCACCTGGCGGGCGATGTTGGGGTCGGCTTTCCCGCGCATTTTGCGCATCACCTGGCCCACGAACCAGCCCATCAGCGTATCTTTGCCGCCCTTGAAGGCTTCTACTTCCCTGGGGTTTTCGGCCAGCACTTCCTGTGCCACCGCACGGATGGCGGCATCGTCACTGACTTTGGCCAGGCCTTCTTTCTCGACCAGCGCGGCGGGTGACAGGCCGCTTTCTTCCACCTTTTGCAGCAGGGATTTGCCGGTGGAGATGTTGATGGTGCCGGCGTCAATCAGTTTGAGCAGCTCGGCCAGCCAGGCCGGGCCGAGTTTGAGCTGGTCGGCGGTCAGGCCGCGGTCGTTGAGCATGCGCAGGATGTCGTTCATCAGCCAGTTGGAGACGCGCTTCGGGTCGCCGCCGTAGGTTTTGACCGCCGTCTCAAAATAATCGGAGAGCCTGCGCTCGGAGGTGAGGATTTCTGCATCGTATTCAGGCAGACCGTATGCGCTCACGAAGCGGGCGCGGCGTTCCAGCGGCAGCTCGGGAAACCCGGCCAGGATGGCGGTTTTCCAGGTGTCATCCATGCGAATGGGCAGCAGGTCGGGTTCGCGGAAGTAGCGGTAGTCGGCTTCGGTTTCTTTCGAGCGCATTTTGCGAAGCACGCCGGCATCTTCATCCCATTCCAGCGTCCAGGCGAAGATGCGGTTGCCGGCTTCCACCTCGCGGATCTGACGCTCAATTTCATGCTCAATGGCTTCGCGCACGTTTTCGATGGAGTTGACGTTCTTAATCTCGGTCTTGGGGTTGAGGATGGTTTCGCCTTTGCGGCGGATGGAGACGTTGGCATCACAGCGCAGGTTGCCGCGTTCCATATCCGCCTCAGAGATGCCGAGCCAGCGCAGCAGCTGGCGCAGGCGGGTGAGGTACTGGGCGGCTTCATCGGCGGTGCGCAGGTCGGGGCCGGTGACCATTTCAACCAGCGGCACACCGCAGCGGTTGAAATCAACATAGCGCTGCCCGCCGGCATTTTTGGTTTTGCCGGCATCCTCTTCCAGGTGCAGTTTGCTAATGGTCACGCGGCGCACATAAGCCTTGCCGTCCGGGCTGGCCGAAGCCGGCACGGGCAGGTCAAGGTAGCCGCCTTTGGCCAGTGACATATCAAACTGTGAAATCTGGTAACCTTTGGGCAGGTCGGGGTAGAAGTAGTTTTTGCGGTCGAAGAAGGAGAGCGGGCGTATCTCGCTGTGCATGGCGGTGGCCAGCAAAACGCCTTTTTCAACGGCGGCTTTGTTCAGCACGGGCAGTACGCCTGGCAGGCCGCAGCACACCGGGCAAATGTTCGTGTTGGGCGCGTCATTCCAGGAATCAGCCTTGCACGAACAAAAAATTTTGGTCTGGGTGTTGAGCTGGATGTGGGTTTCCAGCCCGATGACAGCTTCGTATTCGATCATGGTCATCTCTCTATGCCAGTGCCTGCGGGCGTACGCGGCGCCACGGATCGGTTTCGGTGGCTTCTTCGTAGGCGCGGCCGATGCGCAGCAGCACGTCTTCGCTGTAGTCGGGGCCCAGCAGTTGTATGCCAATTGGCAGCCCTTCACTATCCAGCCCGCCGGGCAGTGAAACCCCCGGCACGCCGGCGTGGTTGGCCGGCACGGTGAGCTGATCGGCGTATTGCATCAGGACCGAATCGCCGTAAAGCGCGGCCATTTTGAAGGCAGTGGTGGGCGTGGTGGGGGTGAGCAGCGCGTTCAGACGGTAGGGGCCGCTGGGGTCAAAGGCGCGGTCGAAATCCTGGCGGATGAGCGTGCGCACACGCAGGGCGCGGTTGTAATATTGCTCAGAGTACTGCGCGGCTGAGACATACATCCCCATCAGGATGCGCAGTTTGGGCTGTGGGCCAAAGCCCTCACCTCGCGAGCGGCGGTACATTTCGCGCAGGTCGTTGGTCGGCTGCGGGGTGCGGTAACCGTACTTGACGCCGTCAAAGCGGTGCAGGTTAGAGGCAGCTTCAACGCGGCTGATGACGAAATAGGCCGGGATGCCGAAGCGGGTGTTGGGCATGGGCACGCCTTCAACGATCTCTGCACCCATTGCCGCCAGCAGGTCGGCAGCGCGGCGCACCGCAGTTTCAATTTCGGCGGGCAGCGGCTGGGTTTCAAACGTGCCGTTCTGCAGGTTGGGATAGGTGATGCGGAAGTAATCTGGCGAGAGGCCGATGCGCAGTCCTTTGACGCCCTGCTCTAAAGCAGCGAGGTAGTCGGGCACGGGCACGTTGGCGGCGGTGCTGTCGTGCGGGTCGGCGCCGGCGATGGCGTTCATCATCAGCGCGGCATCGGTTACGTTGCGGGCGACCGGGCCCGGGCAATCGAGCGAGGAGGCAAAGGCGATCAGGCCGTAGCGCGAGACGCGCCCGTAGGTGGGCTTCATGCCCACCACGCCGCAAAAGGCAGCCGGTTGGCGGATGGAGCCGGCAGTATCGGTGCCGAGGGAGAGGGGGGCTTCACCTGCGGCGACCGAGGCGGTGCTGCCGCCAGAAGAGCCGCCCGGCACACGGTCGAGCTTCCACGGGTTGCGCGGGCTGGGCTGGAAGGCGGAGGATTCGTTGGAGGAGCCGTAGGTGAACTCATCCAGGTTGACCTTGCCCAGCATAATTGCACCGGCGGCTTCCATGCGCGCAACGGGCGTGGCGGTGTAGGGTGCGCGAAAATTGGCCAGAATGCGCGAGGCGGCCGTGGAGGGGGTGCCTTCGACGCAGAAGATATCCTTGACGGTGAAGGGCACACCAGCCAGCGGGCCTGGGTCTTCACCTGCGGCGATTTTCCGGTCCACGGCTTCGGCCTGGGCGCGGGCGCGCTCGGGCGTGAGTGTGATGAAGGCATGGACTTTTTGCTCATCCTCGGCGGTTAGCGGGCTGCTGTCCAGCGTGCCGGGGCGGCCGTCCACGCTTTCAATGCGCTTCAGGCAAGATTCCAGGATTTCTACAGCAGAAATGCGGCGCTGGCGCAGGTACAGCGCCAGCTCGTGCGCAGAGAGATCACATAGTTCCATAAAAAATTATTCCAATGTGGTGTGCGGGATATCGGGAACAACGATATACGAATCGCTGGTATCAGGGGCCTGAGCCAGAATTCCCTGCGGGTCTCTGTAAGGTTGCCATTTGTCCTCGCGCAGGGCGGGACTGGTTTGAGCAGTGTAGGGCACGCCGTGCGAGGTGGCGGCCACGCTGCCGTCCAGCGGTATCGCTTCAAGTTCGTGGATGGCTTTTAACTGATTGTTGAGCTGCTTACGCACGTATTCGGCTTCCTGCGGATCAAGTGCCAGGGCAGCCAGTTCGACAAGGTGGTGAAATACTTCGGGGGTAATTGCGTCACTCATATTGGTATGCTCAGGGAATGCTCGTGGGAGCCTCAGTGGTGGCAGTGGGCATGGGCGAATTGGTCCGCGTGGGCACCAGCGTTTCGGTGGGCGTCTGCGTGACGGTGGGGGTCAGCGTGGGCGTGCGGGTGGGCGTGGGCGTGGCAGTGGCCGTGGGCACCAGGAAGCTGGTGGCCGTGGGCGGCAGCGTGGAGGACGGGCGCAGGGTCGCCTGGCCGCTGGTGGGCGCAGTGGGGGTCCAGGTGGGCGGAAGCACGCGCGGCGTGTTGGTGGAAGTGGGCAGCTGAATGGGCGCGGGCATGGTGGCCGGTGGGAATGGATTCACCGATGAATAGGGGTCAATGAAAATTTGCACAACAATCACGCCAACCAGGATGAGCGCCAGGAGAAGAATGATTGAGAGAATGTCCCAGATTGTCAGCCGCATGGTAGGTGACCTTTCCGCGTTCCCCGCCGAATAGCCAGGATCACTTCAGTCAGTATATCCGAGAATCATGCTGTGTCAAGAAAAGAAGACATCGCCTCTCGGGTGAGTGAGCCGTCAAGGAACACACGCCCGCGCCGTGCTATAATCCCTGCGGAAGATAGCAATGTCCGAAGATCCTCAATTCTATGAAGCGGAATACCCGCCGGTGAAGGTGAAGGCGCAATTGCCTGAAGGCATGCGTCTGAAGGTGTGTGTGCGTGTCGAGCATACGCTGACAGATGCAGGATCACAGCCCAGAATGTGCTGGCCAGGCAGATTCCAGGCCGCCTGGCGCGTTTTGACCGGGGCAAATGCAGGCAGCCTGCTGTTGGCGGCTGCGCTGGCCGTCTACTTGCTCGTGCGCTTCACCGCGTTGGACTCCTTTCCAATCTATTTTTTCACCGACGAGGCTGTGCAAACGGTGCGCGCGGCCGAACTGGTGCGCGATGGGTTCAGCACCGGGGATGAATTTCTGCCCACCTACTTTGTTAACGGCGGGCAGTACAATCTGAGCGTTTCGGTTTATCTGCAGTTGATTCCTTACCTGCTGTTCGGGAAATCGGTGTGGGTGACGCGCGGGGTTTCGGTGCTGGTCGGGTTGATCGCGGCGCTGGCGGCAGCGGGCATGCTCAAGCGCAGCTTTGGCGTTCAATATGCCTGGGCGGGTGTGCTGCTGCTCTCGGTCACACCGGCCTGGTTTCTACACTCGCGCACAGCCTTTGAAACGGTCGAGGCAACTGCATTTTACGCGGCGTTCCTCTATTTTTACCTACGCTACCGCAGCGGGCAGCCGCGCGCGTTGTATGCCGCAGCGTTAACAGCAGGACTGGCTTTTTACACGTACAGCCCGGCGCAGGTGGTGGTGGCATTGAGTGTGGTACTGCTGGTTATTTCGGATGCGCGCTACCACTGGCAGCAGCGCGGCGTGGTGCTGCGCACGCTGGCGCTGGGGTTGATTCTGCTGCTGCCTTACGTGCGCTTCCAAATTATCCATCCCGGCGAAACCCATCGACACCTGGAGATCCTGCGATCGTATTGGCTCCAGGATATTCCCTTTACCAGCAAGCTCTCGCTGTATCTAAAAGAATATTTGCAGGGACTTAACCCTTTGTACTGGTTCGTGCCAAACAGCGACGACCTGTCACGGCACTTGATGAAAGGGTACGGCCACCTGTGGCGGCTTTCGATCCCGTTCTTCGCACTTGGGTTGGGCTTGACTTTACGGCGCATCCGGCGGTCAGAGTACCGCGTGTTGCTGATTGCGCTGCTGGCTGCGCCGGCGGGCGCAGCGTTGGTGGGCATGGGCATCACGCGCGCGCTATTCATGGTCATCCCGGCGGCGGTGATGGCAGCAATTGGCCTGGCGGTGGTGCTGGACTGGGCACAGCGTAAGTGGAAAGCCGGCTGGTTGCCCGGGCTGGCCTGGCTGCTGCTGGCGGCGGCTAATTTGGGCATGCTGACCGATGCGCTGCGCAACGGGCCGCTGTGGTACCGCGATTACGGGCTGAACGGCATGCAGTACGGTGCGCGCCAGGTGTTCCCGGCAATTGAGGATTACCTGAAAGCGCACCCTGATGTGCAGCTTACCCTTTCGCCATCCTGGGCCAACGGCGCCGATGTGTTGGCCCGGTTCTTCGTTGATGAGCCGCTGCCGTTTCAACTTGACAGCATTTCGGGCTATCTGGTGGAACGCAAGCCGTTAAGCGATCAAATGGTCTTCGTGATGATCCCGGAAGAGTATGAGGACGTGCAGGCGAGCGGTAAATTCAGTCGGGTGAGTGTTGACCGGATTTTGCCTTACCCGGATGGAAAACCGGGGTTTTACTTCGTCCGGCTGCGTTATGTGGATGAGATTGATGCGATCCTGGCGGAGGAACGGGCTGCCCGGCGGGTGCTGCAAACTGCTGCGGTGCAGGTTTTTGGCAGCGATGCGCGCGTGGAATACTCTTATCTGGATATAGGCCGGATTGAGGACCTCTTTGACGGTGATGAGGCCTCTATGGTGCGCAGCATGGAGGCCAACCCGCTGCAGGTAAACATTCATTTTGATCGGCCGAGGCTGATTTCTGGCCTGGCGCTGCGCGTTGGCGGCGTGCCCACGCGGGTGACCGTGCGTTTTTACGGCGCCGATGGGTTTGAACCCGTGCGCCTGAGCGCAGAGGCGGCCGAAAACCCCGAGCCGCGGGTTGTGGACCTGCCGCTGGAGGTGCCGGTGGAAGCACTTCGAATTGAAATTGAGGTGTTGAATGTGCGCGATAGCGAACCGGCGCACGTGCACCTTTGGGAGGTGGTTTTGAAGTGAGCCGTTGGTTTATTAATTTTAGTGATTGGGCGCTGCACTGGCTGACAATTGTGTTTTGGGTGGTGTTGATGCTGCTGGGCGGGCTGCGCATCTGGCAGAGCCTGGCGCTGCAAGATTACCTGGTGGAAGTGGGTGTGCAGCCCGGCCCGCTCTACCTGACATTGAGCGGTGCGGCGCAGCTGTTGGTTGCCGGGCTGGCGTTGGCTGCCTATCTGTCGAACTGGCGGCACGGCGGTTTGGCGGTGCGCCTGATGGCTGTGCTGTGGGTGTTGGGATTCTGGATCGACCGCATTTGGATTGCTGTGTCGCCCGCGGCGCGGGTGAACGATGCCTTTGTGGCGGCGTTTCTGGCCGCCTGGCTGCTCATCCTGTGGGCGGCCACCTCCCAACAAAAGTGAAAATTGCGAATGGCTGTCTTTGGGGTACAATAAAATGCAGGGGAGAAAAGAATAACAGGATGAATCCACGAGAGCAGGAAATTGAGGTCAAGTTTTACGTGCGCGACCTGGCCAAGGTTGAGCGCACTTTACAAAAATTAAACGCAACCCTGGCGCAGAAGCGCGCCCTGGAAACCAATCTCCGCTTTGATACCCCCGAGACTTCGCTGGGGCGCTACCGGCGCGTGCTGCGCCTGCGCCGTCCTGCGCCTGGCCATTCGCCTGATGAGCCGCAGGGACTGCTCACCTACAAAGGGCCAACCCAATCGGGCCAGGCGATCAGCATCCGCCAGGAAATTGAAGTGGTGGTCAGCGATTTTGAAACCGCTCGCCACCTGTTAGAAGCCCTGGGCTACCAGATGGTAGTGATGTACGAAAAATGGCGCACGGTCTACCGGATCGGGCAGGTGGATATTGACCTGGATGAAACGCCAATGGGTAGTTTTATCGAGGTCGAAGGGCCGAACACGGCCAGCATTCAGGAAGTGGCTTTGATGCTCGGGTTGGACTGGGAAGCGAGCAGCGGTGAGAGCTACATGGCGTTGTTCAACCGTGTGCGTCTGGCCAGGGGACTCTCGGTCCAGAATTTGAGCTTTGCCGAGCTCCAGGGGGTGGAAGTGACCCCGCAGGATATGGGACTGCGTCCTGCCGACGACCGGTACATTTGACGGCAAGAATTAATGCGCATGAAGGGGATGGGGAAGATGATAGAAAAGCGGGGATCAAAGTCCCCGCTCTTAATTTAAGGATCTTCTTTAAGCGTTAATCTTCGAGAATTTCAAAAGAATAAGTGATCTCGGCCACGCCGCGCACCGTTGCGGCCACCGAGCAATACTTCTCTTCGGAAAGTTGAATAGCCTGCTCGACCGATTTGGCATCCAGTTTCTTGCCGCGCAGGCGGTAGGTCAGATGGATCTTGCGAAACGGCCAGGGATTCTGGGTATCCTGTTCTCCGCTGGCTTCAATCTCCAGACTGTCAAGCGGCATGCGCTTCTTTTGCAGAATTTCCACCACATCCACTGCTGTGCAGGAGGCTAATGCCACCAGCAGCAGTTCGGAAGGCTTCATGCCCACGTTTTCATCGGCGGTGGAAAGCACCACCGAGTGGTTGGTCGAATCAATGCCGACGAATTGCTTGCCGCCGATCCAGCGTACCGTTGATGTGCCCACGTTCATTCTCCTGGTGATGAAAGACGAAAAAATGAGTCTCAGGGAGCTTTGCCCAGCAGCGCCACCAGCTCGCGAGAAAGGTTCGCGCGCTGCTCACGCTCATCGCCGGCGGTGTTCTCCAGCAGGCAGATGGAAACGTACTGCTCCAAAAAGGCCAGGCTGGCGCCCTGGACGGCTGAACGGATGGCCGATAACTGCTGCAGGATTTCCTGGCAGTCGCGTTCCTCGTCGACCATGGCCTGCACGCCGCGCAGTTGACCTTCGATGCGGCGCAGCCGCCGGATGAGGGACTGCTTGGCGTTTGGATCTTGAAGTTTCATCGTGTTATTTCTCCAACCTGCCCACGGCAGGCTGCAATTTAACCCGCTCAGGTGAAACGCCCGCCGCCGCCGCAAGAGCTGGACGATCCGTAATCACCGCCGCCTAAGCCTCCAAAACTGGAGGCAACGCGCGAGATTTGTTTGTGCGTATCGTCGCTGCCGCAAGTGGGGCAGAGCGGTGAAAGGTCGGCCTCGCTGAAGCGCATCATTTTTTCAAATTCCTGGCCGCAGGCTTCACAGATGTATTCGTAAATGGGCATACTTCCTCATTATACTATACTGGAGTATTGTATTAATTTTAATCAATTCGCTGGCAACTGTCAATTGCGGCGAAGAAAATTGGCAGAATGTCATGCGCTGAAATCTTTTTGGAGAGTGAGCAGACTGGCCATTCGGCTGGTTTTTACAAAAAGGATTGACAGGCGTGACGGAACGCGCTATAGTAGAGATGTGGTTTGCATTACAAACCAGTCTGCATTAGGAGATGTCGATGACGGATCTACTTCAAAATGATCTCAACCGGCCGCAGCGCTACTGGTATGTTGACGGTCTGGCAGAGATGGCTGGCGGCGCGGTGATTACCCTGATCGGCCTGGTCTACGCCGTTTCGGGATGGCTGCCCCAGGGGCTGGCGCGCGGCCTGCTGATTGGCCCCGGCCAGATCATCATCATCCTGGGCGCGGGCTTGCTCGCACGGTGGGCGGTGCCGCGCCTCAAAGAACGCCTGACCTACCCGCGCACCGGCTACGTGGAATACCAGCGCCCGGTGCGTTCGCGGCGGCTGGCGCGAGTCTTCATGGCGGGGCTGCTGGGCTTTGCAATCACTGTGCTGACAGCATTTTTGGGGCGCGGACTGCCTGAACGCCTTTGGTCATTCTTCATTGGTCTGACCCTGGCGCTGGCCTTTGCCTACCTGGGCGCGCGCATTGGGCTGCCTCGCTTTTACGCGCTGGCGGGTTTCTCGCTGCTGCTGGGCGCGGCCGGTTCCTGGCTGAACCTGCCCGATCCGTGGTCGGCAGCTTTCATTTTTGGGCTGGAAGGGCTGGCCTGGCTGGTTTGCGGCGCGCTGGTGCTGCGGCATTACCTGCGCAGCACGCGCCCGCTGGAGGGGGAGGACCTGGATGAGTGACGAGCTGCGCCAGATGGCGGATGTCGACCGGCTGATCCATGAACCGGCGCGGCTGTTGATTGTCACGCTGCTCTACCCGGTCGAGAAGGTCGATTTTCTCTACCTGCTGCATGAAACACAGCTCACCAAAGGCAACCTCTCGGCGCATTTGAGCAAGCTGGAGGATGCCGGGTATCTCAGCATCGAAAAAACCTACCGCGGCAAGATCCCGCAAACGCTCATCCGGTTGAATCCGGCCGGCCGAAAAGCGTTTGAGGATTACCGTGAGAAACTGAAACGGATCGTCAACCGGATTTCACAGGACTAGACCGGCGGGTCGTTCTCCCGCCGTTGAGAAGGAGAATCTATGTCAAACGGTATCATCATTCGGACGCAAGATTTGGCGCGCAGCTTTGGCACGGTTCGAGCTGTGGACGGGATTACATTTGAGGTTGATAGCGGCACGGTGTTTGGCTTTCTGGGCCCCAACGGCTCGGGCAAAACCACCACCATCCGCCTGCTGCTGGGGCTGCTGGAGCCGACCGGCGGACGGGCCGAGGTGTTGGGCGCCGATACCATGCGAGATGGCGATGCCATCCGCCAGCGCTGCGGTGCGCTGCTGGAAAACACCGGCCTGTATGAACGCCTGAGCGCAGAGGAAAACCTGGATTTCTACGGGCGGGTGTGGCATCTCAGCGCGGCCGAGCGCGCCGCGCGCATCCGCGAACTGCTGAGCGGACTGAACCTGTGGGAGCGCCGCACGGAAACGGTGGCCAACTGGAGCCGCGGCATGAAGCAGAAGCTGGCCGTGGCGCGCGCGCTGCTGCATCGGCCGCAGCTTGTCTTCCTGGATGAGCCCACCGCCGGGTTGGACCCAGTGGCTGCGGCCGCGCTGCTGGAGGAACTGGATCAGCTCGTCCACCAGCAGGGCGTGACCGTCTTTTTGACCACCCACAACCTGAATGAGGCCGAAAAGATGTGCGAGCGGGTGGCCGTCATTCACCAGGGACGCCTGATCAGCATCGGTTCGCCGGATGAACTGCGCCTGCGCCAGGGCGGCGGGCGGTTGGAGATCGTTGGGCGCGGCTTCACCGAGGGGGTGCTGGCGGCCCTGCGCCAACGGGCCGAAGTCAAAGCCGTCAGCCAGGAAAACCAACACCTGGTGCTGGAGCTGGCGGGCGAGGTCGATACTGCGCCGCTGGTGCAAATTCTGGTAGCGCACGGCGTGCAAATCGATGAAGTGCGCAAGGGCAAGGCCAGCCTGGAGGAAGTGTTCCTGGAGCTGGTCAAAGAGTGATCAGGTGTGGATCAGCAATTGGTTTGTTTATCACAGGATGGGAGTCTCTTATGCTTACTGACATCTTTACCATCATTCAAAAGGAAATGAAGGAAATACTCCTGCAGCGCGGCAGCCGGCGCGCTGGAATGCTCAATATGCTGCTCATGGTGGGCGTATTTGGCATTTTTATCCCGCTGCAAAGTGCGAGCATGTGGTTTGATTCGCCGCTGTTCCCGATCATGTGGTCGTGGATGCCCGTATTTATGACCACCTGGTTGGTCGCAGACGCGGTGGCCGGCGAGCGCGAGCGCCACACGCTCGAAACGCTGCTGGCCAGCCGCTTGAGCGACCGGGCTATCTACCTGGGCAAGCTGGGCGCTGCCGTGCTGTACGGCTTTGGCATGGCGCTGACCAACCTGCTGGTGGCGGCGGTGACCGTCAATCTCATCCGTTTTTCCGCGGACGGACTGCGCTTTTATCCGTTGGATCTCTTTCTTGCTCTGTTGGTCTTCACTGTACTGGCCTGCGGACTGCTGGCCGGAGCGGGCGTGTTGATTTCGCTGCGCGCGGCCACTGCGCGGCAGGCTTACCAGCGCTTGAGCATCGTGCTGCTGGCGCTCTGGCTGCCGCTGATTCTGGGCATGCAGTTTTTGCCGGCCAGCTGGAAAGAGGCTCTGAGCAGGTTGTTTGCGGGAGCAAGTGCCTCTGGCATTTTGTTGATCGTATCGTTGGTGCTGCTGGCCATCGATGCGGCCCTCGTTGCTGCCGGGTTGGCGCGCTTCAAACGTGCCCGGCTGGTGATTGAATAACGGACTTGCATTGTCATTTGCCGCCGGAACTCCGGCGGCTTTTTTTTTATCCTTGCATACTTGTCACGGCAAGGATGTGACTTCTGTTACTACGACGCTCACACGGGGGAGAGTAAAATAGCGTTAATCTTATTGCAAATCATTTGCAATAAATCACCAAACACTTTACAGGCATTCGATGACCGATATCCCTCTTGCTGACCAGGTGACCCAAACACTGCGAGCCCAGGGCGGCCGCATGACCGCCCAACGACGCTTAATCCTCAATCTGCTGCAATCCACTGATTCGCACCCCACCGCCGAGGAACTTTTTGCGCTGGCCCGCCAGAGCGACCCCAGCCTGAACCTTTCCACGGTGTACCGCACGCTGAACTGGCTGGAGGAGCGCGGTTTTGTCAGCCCGCGCCGTTTTGATGACAGCCATTCTCACAAGCATTTTGACCCCGTCCAGCCGAACGACGGGCGTGTTCAGCACTTCCACTGCCGCCGCTGCGATCGTGTGATTGAATTCACAGCCCCGCAGGTTGAGCTGCTTCTGGAACAAATTCGCGGCGAAGTTGCGCATCAGTACAGTCTGCAGGTGGACGATGCGGCGCTGGTGCTTTCGGGACTGTGCAAAGATTGCGCAAGCATCGCCTGATTCTCATTACCGTTGTTTATAGGATGAACTCAATGACACTTATTCCGATGAAATACTCGCTGGCAGAGCTGAAACCGGGCGAACATGCTGCCCTGATTGAAATCCATGCTGGAAGAGGCGCGCTGGGGCGGATGTCGTCGCTGGGCTTTACCCCGGGCGTGGACGTGGAAATGGTTCAGAATTACGGGCGCGGGCCTGTGATTGTCACCGTGCGCGGCACCCGCATTGCCCTTGGGCGGCACGAAGCTGAAAAATTGCTGGTTCAAAGGGCAGCGGCGTGACCTGCCATACTTCCACCCAACAGAATATTGAAATCAGGACGGCTGATTCGGCCGCCCGCACCATCGCGCTGGCCGGGCAGCCCAATATGGGCAAATCGACGCTGTTCAACCTGCTCACCGGTCTCAACCAACACGTGGGCAACTGGCCCGGAAAGACAGTCGAACAACGCCAGGGCGTTTTCGACCATGCGGGCAAGGAATACCACCTGGTGGACCTGCCCGGCACCTACAGCCTGACCGCCAATTCACCCGAGGAGGTGATCGCCAGGGAATACATCCTGCGCGAAAAGCCAGATTTGGTGGTGGCGGTGGTGAGTGCCGCCAACCTGGAACGCAGCCTTTACCTGGTTTCAGAACTCATCTGCCTGCCGGTGTCGATGGTTGTAGCTCTGAACATGATCGACGTGGCCGAGCAGGAAGGCATCCAGGTGGATGCTGCCGTGCTGGAGGCGGCGTTGGGGGTGCCGGTGGTGCCGATGGTTGCCACGAAGCCCAACGGCGTTAAGAGTCTGTTGGACGAGATTGAACTGGTATTCCAGGGTAAACGGATTCTAATGCCGCGCCTGCCTGAGGTGCGCGATGAGCACCGCCTGGTGATTGATCAGGTCAGCGACCTGATCAGGTCATCCGTGCCAGCCGTCTACCCGGTCGAATGGGCGGCAACCAAGCTGTTGGAAGGCGATGTGGAAATGACTGCCCAGATGAAGTCGCTGCTGCTGCCCGCCCGTTGGACAGACGTGCATGCCATTTTGATGCAGCACGAGGACGCGATGCTTTCAATCGCCTCTGGCCGCTACGCCTGGGTGGAGCGGGTCATCCGCGCGGCGGTCAGACGCCCGCGCCTGGGGCAGGTCAGCCTGACCGACCGGCTGGACCGCTGGGCCACGCACCCGGTGATCGGCTTGCTTGTCCTGGCGGGCATCCTGGGCCTGGTGTTCTGGCTCACGTTCACGCTGGGTTCACCCCTGCAGGAATGGCTGGATACCGCCGTGGTTGCGCCGTTTGCCGGCCTGGTTTCAGGCTGGCTGGCTGCTGCGCCCGCCTGGCTGCACGGCCTGGTGGTAGATGGAATCATCGGCGGGGTGGGCTCGGTGCTCACCTTCCTGCCGGTCATGGTCATCTTTTTCGCAACGTTCGGGCTGCTGGAGGACGTGGGTTACATGGCGCGCGCCGCCTACGTGATGGACAACTTTATGCACCTGATGGGGCTGCACGGCAAGAGCTTTTTGCCGCTCTTTTTGGGCTTTGGCTGCAACGTCCCGGCGATCACCGGCACGCGGGTGATTGACGCGCCGGCTGCTCGTTTGCTCACCATCCTGGTCGCCCCGCTGGTGCCGTGCGCGGCGCGCCTGGGCGTGCTGGCGTTCCTGGCGCCGGCGTTTTTCGGCAGCGCGGCCGCGCTGGTCTCCTGGGGGCTGATTCTGTTGTCACTGGTCGTGCTGGTGCTGTCTGGGATTGCATTGAACCGCCTGCTATTCAAGGGCGAGCGGACGGCGTTTGTGATGGAAATGCCGCTGTATCACCTGCCCAACCCGCGCACGATCGGCCTGCTGGTGCGGCAGCGGGCGGTATCGTTCATCAAGAAAGCCGGCACGGTCATCCTGGTGATGTCGGCCGCCATCTGGGCATTATCCTATTTTCCCGGCGGGAACCTGGAATCCAGTTTCCTGGCGAAACTGGGCAGCCTGCTGGCGCCGGTGGGCAGCTGGATGGGCATGGATTGGCGCCTGACGGTGGCGCTGCTGACCAGCTTCCTGGCGAAGGAAAATTCGGTCGCCACGCTGGGCGTGATGTTTGGCAGCGACGAGAGCAGCGGCCTGGCCCAAACCCTGGCGGCCACCTATTCACCCGCGGCGGGGCTGGCCTTTCTGGTGGTGTCGCTGCTGTTCATTCCCTGCGCGGCCACCGTGGCGGTCATCCGGCAGGAAACCGGATCATGGCGCTGGACGCTGTTCAATATCGCCTTTATGCTGGTGCTTTCGGTTGGGGCCGGGGTCGCTGTTTATCAGTTGGCTGTCGCGGTGGGAGGGTAGGATGCTGGCGCAATTATTAAACGAAATTCGCACGGTTGGCACGGCGCGCACCGATCTGCTGGCGCGGCGCATGGGCACCAGCGAAGAATTGGTGAAGGTCATGCTGGATGATCTCAAGCGCCGCGGTTTACTGACCGAAGTGAATACCGGCTGCGGCGATTCCTGCCAGGGCTGCCAGCTTGCCAACAGTTGTATGCCGAAGAAAAAAGCAAGCCGGATCTGGCAATTGACTCAAAAAATTCGGTGAAAAAATCAGGAAGAAGAGAAGAAAACCACAGAGACTCAGAGGACACTGGGAAAGAGTATCAAAAGAGGAGAGAAGTCGTAGAGATTTGGCAATCCGCTCTGAAATTTAGCTGAAAATCACCTGGATAAATATAATCCCGCCACCCTTCGTGAGCAAGCGGCACAGAGTGGAGGATGTGAATTTTGAGGACTTTGGTTTTAAATTGATGGCGATGGGCTCAGATCGGCACAATGATTTCCGGGCAGCCAAGGAAAAAGGATTTGCTGCTCCTCCCATTCAATTTTCTTCTCTTTTTTTATCTCTTCTCTGTGTCCTCTGTGTCTCTGTGGTTACTCTTCTCCCCCCAGCGTTTACGGTACCAGGCTGCGGCCTCGACCAGCGCCTGGCGCACGGGTGTGTAGCTGAAACCCAGTTCGCGGGCGGCGCGGCTGCCGTCGAAATCAAAGCCGTGATACAGCGTCCAGGCGGCGTCGACCGAGAGACCCCAGGGCGGCGGAGTGCCGGTGAGGTTGCTGCGCAGCGTGAAGAAGTAAGCCGCTGCGATGACGAAGAAATCCGGCAGGCGCATCCACGGGACGCGCACGCCGGCTGCGGCACAGATCTGGCGCACGTATTCCATGCCGTTCAGCCGCTCGCCGCCGATCAGATAACGCTTGCCGATGGTATCGGCGCGCTCGGCGGCGCGCAGCGCGGCCTCGGCCACATCCTGCACGGCGGCATAGGTTTCAATTGAGCGGCGGAAGATCGGTGTGGGCACTTTGCCGCGGATGAGATCCTGAATGTAAATGCCGGACGGCTTGTCGTCACCGGGGCCGAGCACGATGCCGGGGTAAAGCGTCACCGCCGGCAAACCGCGCTCGCGCACCATTTGCTGCACCAGCCGGTCGCCCGCGGCCTTTGAACGGCCGTATGCGCTGAACTGGCGTGGCCCGGGCTGCGAATCTTCGTTGAAGGGCTGGCTGGCGGGTTTGCCCCACACCGCCACCGTGCTAAGATAAACGATCTTGCTCACGCCGGCTTCCAGCGCGGCTTCCATCACGCAGCGCGTGCCTTCCACGTTCGTTTGATAAAATTCCTGCGGGTGAGGGTGCCACATGGCATACAGGTTGGCCAGGTGGAAAACCCAGTCGCAGCCCTGCATGGCACGGGTCAGCGCGGGGCGGTCGTGCAGGTCGGCGGTGATGATCTCGGCACCCAGGGCGCGAAGCTCAGCAGTGCGGCTGGTGGGGCGCGCCAGGCAGCGCAGGGTGTGCCCTTCGGCGGCCAGCCGCCGCGCCAGGTGCAGGCCGATAAATCCGGTGCCTCCGGTGATGAATACGTTCAAGCAAAATCCCTCCTGTGCAGTATGGTGATGATTGTACCGCGCGGGAGGGATTGGAAAGTTTGGAAAAGTGTAAGGTGGGAGGAATGTGAACCGTGAATCGTTATTGGTGAACCGTTATTCGTGAACGGTGAAGCGGAAAACGGTCCTCGTTGATGCGTAATTCGTTCTTCGTAAACCAGGGAACCGCCTGCGGTAGTTCGAGAATGGCATGGGACGAATCACGCATCACGATTCACGTTTCACCTCTTTTCCTCACGGAAACATCTCCTCTTTGCGCGGTTGGTTACGGCGCAGCAGCAGGTAGATGGCGGCCAGCAGCGGGCCAGAGGCGGCGATGAGAAAATGCCCCAGGGGCGGCAGCAGAACATTCATGCGCAGGCTGAAGCCCAGCATCACCAGCCAGGCCACGCCCAGGAAGCCAAAGCCGGTCGGCACGCGCTGCTCGAGCTGCGATTTGCGCCAGCTCGGCGCAAGCAGCAGCAGGATGCCGGGCGTCAGGCAGGCGACCAGCAGGATAAACCACAGGCCGAACCAGCCGTCAATCAGCGTGTAGCCTTCCTGCCGCAGCGCAGCCATGCGCGAGGGAAAATCGCTCAACGCCGTCAGGAACAAGACTGCGCCGGCGCCGAAAAAGACGAGCAAAGTCTTTTGCCATTTTTGAAGTTGCACTTCAAGCGTTTCGGTCATGATTTCTCCTCATGAATGCGGCCGTTTTCAAATAAAGTTTGAATGGCTTCTGCCACCGGCGGGGATTGAAACACCAGCAGGTTGCGCCGGGTGAACTGGATGAGCAGCTCGCGGCCTGCTTCGGTGAGCGAATACACCCGGCGGGCAGGGCCGACCTCGGAGGGCTGGCGCTGGCTGTCAATCAGCCCGAGCTGCTCAAACCGGTTGAGTGCGCGGTAGAGGCTGTTATCGTCTGCTGAAATGGTGTTTTGCGAAAGAGCGCGGATGTGCTCATTCATTTCAAAGGCATAGGTGGGGCGCTGGTCCAGCAGCAGCAGAATCCAGAAGCTGAGCAGCCCCTTCTTGTAGGTGCCTTCCCAGGTTTCCAGCAGGTCGTTGATCTCGATTGCCATATCTATTAAACCTATTGAGTAATATACTATAAGTATAATAGTGAAAATCAATAAAAAGTCAAGCGTTTATTGCGGTTCGAATTGCTTTCGATGAAAATCAGGCAATGCCGGGCAGACGGGCGCGCAGCGGTGCGAAGCTCATGCGGTGCTGCGGGCAGGGTCCCAGTTCGTCCAGCGCGCGCTGGTGGCGGGCGGTGCCGTAGCCCTTGTGGGCAGCGAAGCCGTAGCCGGGGTACTGCTCGTCCAGCTCCTGCATCCGGCCGTCGCGCGCGGTTTTGGCCAGCACCGAGGCGGCGGCAATGCTGAGCGAGCGCTGGTCGCCGTGGAACAGGCTGGTTTGCGGCAGCTTAAGCGCAGGCAGACGCACCGCATCAATGAGCAGGTGTTCGGGCAGCGGTGCAAGCTGTGCAAGGGCGCGCTGCATGGCCAGCCGGGTGGCCGGCAAAATCCCGAGCGCATCAATTTCCTCGCAGGCAGCCCAGCCCACTGCCCAGGCTGCGGCAGCTGCACGGATTTTCTCAGCCCAACGGCTGCGCTGGCGGGCAGTCATCAGCTTCGAATCGCGCACGCCGGGCAGCAATTCCAGCAGCTTTTGGCCGGCGGGCGGCAGCACCACGGCCGCGGCGGCCACCGGCCCGGCCCAGGCTCCGCGTCCGGCTTCGTCCAGCCCGGCCACGCGGCAAAGGCCAGTTTGCCAGAGCGGCGCTTCGAGGCTGAGGTCGGGTTGGATGCGCATGGCGGCAGGCTTTGTCAGGCCCGGCGGCGGTAGCGGCCGGTCAGGGCGTTCCAGCGTATTTTGAGCAGATCCAGGAACATGCGCAGCGAATCGCGCGCCACGCGGACTTTGCTGTCGGCGTTGAAGTACCAGGGGATGCCCACCTCGACGATGCGGTAGCCATGCCGGCGGGCAACGAACAGCACCTCCACGTCAAACGTCCAACCGGAGATGGTTTGCAGCGGGAAGACTTCATCGACAATGTCGCTGCGGAAGCATTTGAAGCCGCACTGCGTATCCTCCAGACCGGGCAGGGCCAGCAGGCGCACGATGGTGTTGAATACCCGGCCGGTGACGTGGCGGTAGGGCGGTTCGCCGTAACGAACTGCGCCGGGGGCTTCGCGCGAGCCGATGGCCACCTCCACATCCGGCAGTGCGGGCGGGATGAAGCGGCTCACCTCGGCGATGGGCATCGAAAGGTCGGCATCGGCAAAGAAGCGGTATAAACCTCGGGCGGCCAGCATGCCCATTTTGACGGCCAGGCCCTTACCGCGTTGGTCAGAGTGCAGCACGCGCAGGTTGGGGATGCGCTGGGCGAAGCTTTGTGCCAGCGCCAGGGTTCGGTCGCTGCTGCCGTTTTCAACGACGATGATTTCAGAGCTGAACTGCTGGCGACTTAAAAAATCAGCGATCTGCTCCAGGGTGCGGGGCAGCCGCTGCTCTTCGTTGTGCGCGGGGATGATGATGGAGAGATACGGCAGGTTGTCTGTCACGCGCAGCTCGCGATGTTAGAACGCAGGCACACCTTCCAGGTGGTCTTTATCAGAGGGGGTGTTTGCGGTGGTCAGCACTTCCCGGCCGGCAGCTCCAGCCAGACGCACCGCATTGCCGGTTTCGAAGCTGGCGCCCTGAAAGGGTTTGCGCGTGCCGATGACAAAGACCTTGCGGGCTTTGAGCAGGCTGATCAATTCATCGCGCCCGATCAACTTGCGGTCCGAGAAGACCGCCCCGCGCCGTTCGTAATAGCGCACGGTTTCCACTTGCCCGTCGGCACCGTAATGAACTGCCTCGATGACTCCATCGATCTTTTTGGGTGTCATGTCGCTTGCCTCTGAAAACCAGTGAGAAGATACTTTAAATCGAGTCGGGGTGGACGGACTTGAACCGTCGACCCCCGCGTCCCAAACGCGGTGCGCTGCCAACTGCGCTACACCCCGGCGCTTCAAAGTATAATCGGTAGCAGGCCAAAACGTCAAGTTTACAAATTTGCCATGCGCGTTAATCGATTTTTCTCAATCCTTCTGATCACGATCTTGTTGTCTGCCTGTGCGCCTGCAAGCCCGCCATCCCAACCCGGACTGCCGGCAACAGAAACCAGGCGTTTGCCCTTGGCAACGTTGAAACCAACGGCTTTCTCTGCGCCGACCGAAACGCCGCAACCCACGCTCACGCCCACGCCAGTCGGCTGCCGTGAGACCAGCGGGCAGGTGGAGCGCTTCACCCTGGAGTCTGCAGCGGTCGGCCGGCCGTTGGGGGTACGCGTGTACACGCCACCCTGTTATGATGCAGCCCGGTCGCCAGGTTACCCGGTGCTATTCCTTCTGCACGGGCAATCATTCACAGATGATCAATGGGAGCGATTGGGTGTGCCCAAAACCGCCGATGGGTTGATTGCGGCGGGCGAAGCCGTGCCTTTCGTTGTGGTGATGCCTCAGGAATATTATTATCTGAAGGATTTAAGCGAATCTACCTACGGAAAAGCACTGATTGAGGAAGTGCTGCCCTGGGTGGAAGCCAATTATGCCGTTTGCCGAGAGCGAGCCTGCCGTGCCATTGGCGGGCTTTCGCGCGGCGCCAGTTGGGCAGCCTGGCTGGGTTTTGAATCCTGGCGATTGTTTGGCGCAATTGGTCTGCACAGCCTGCCTTCGGCCGCGTCCGGAAGCCTGCGCTATGCCTGGCTGCCGGAAATTCCTGAAGATGAACGTCCACGCCTGTACCTGGATATCGGCGCGAAGGATGTTTACATTCCGTACGCGCTGGAGTTTGAAAAGTTTCTAAATGAAGTCCGCCTGCCACACGAGTGGCATCTCAATCCGGGCGGGCACGATGAAGCCTACTGGTCGGCACATGTGGAGGAATACCTGCGCTGGTACGCGCAAGGCTGGTGATCAGCCGCCCGCCAGGGCGCGGTCGATGAAGGCCTGCCAGGTTTCATCGGGCTTCCACACTGCCAGCATATCTGGCCTTGCGATCTTTTGCAGTTCATTGCAGCGCAGTACCCGCCAGAGATAGACAAAGGCCGAGGCGCGGTAATTCAGCGCGCAGTGTACCAGCACCGCCTTGTCACGGTTGGATTCCATTGCATCGAAAAAGCGCGCCAGATCCTCCAACGTCGGCGCGGTCCACACCACCGGGATATGGATGTAGTGGATACTGCGCGCGGCGCAAAGTTCGGCCTCGTCGGGCAGCGTGTTGGGCGAGTTATCCATGGCCAGGTTGATCACGGTCTGGTAGCCCTGTGCGGCGATCCAATCCCACTGCTCGCGGGTTGGTTGGCCGCAGCAGCCCAGGCCGGGCGAGATACGCGTGAAGTTCAGCGGTTGGTCAGGCATCTGGCCTCCGGCAGCGCACCGCCAGTACCGGCGGGATTTCTTTGAAGGTCTCCCACGAAAACGGCCGCCGGCCTTCTTTTTCAGGTGGAAAAATTGGCTCTTCCAGGCCGTCGATCAGCCAACCGGCGCGGAAGGCTGGCTGCAGCAGCAGGTTCAGCGGGCGGTGAAAGTAGTACTGCGCTTCGGGCTGCCCGATGATGCCAAGACCCAATTTGTGAAATGGCGTGATATATTTTTCAATTTTCATGGCGGCTGTCACCACCAGCTCGCCGTTGCGGTCAATTTCCTCGAGCAGCTTGTGAGGATCGTTGGAATTGAAGCAAGGGTGCATGGTCGTAAAAACGAAACGCCCGCCGGGCCGCACCAGCCGCGCCAGCGCGCGGAAGAGCGGATCGATGCTGGCCATGTCCATCAGAGCCATGGTGCAGGTGGCTGCATCGAAGCAGCCCTCGCCCAGAGCCACAAGCTGGGCCTCGTCTGAGGCATCCACCAGTACATAATTCACCCGTCCGGCATAATCGGTGGATCGGGCGCGGGCACGTTCGAGGAAGACGGGGCTGACGTCGCAGGCGGTTACCTGGGCGCCCAGGTCGGCCAGGCGGCGGGCCAGCGCGCCGTTGCCGCAGGCCACATCCAGCACCTGCTCGCCGGGCTGCAGCTCAAGCAGCCGTTCCACCGCCGGTGAAACCAGCAGGCGGTGAAAATCATTGCCTTCCTTGAAGTAATCATCCCAGAAGGCCGCGTTGCGGTTCCAAATGCTGCTGGCTTTTTGGTTGAGATCGTCAGGAAACACGGCGGATTCTCCTAATCGCGCGCCTGGTTCAACCAGGGCAGCGCCAGCAGCAGCGAGGCCAGGGTTTTGCTGTCCTGGATGCGGTTCTCACGGGCCAGCCTGAGGGCTTCGGCGGCGGGGATAGCCTCAATTTCCAGGAATTCATCCTCATCTTGCTCCAGCGGATCGGGCAGCAGGTCGGTGGCGAGGAAGACATACATGTGCTCGTCGCAATAGCCGGGTGCCAGGTAAAAATCGCCCAGCAGTTCCAGCTTGCCGGCCGAAAGGCCGGTTTCCTCGCGGATTTCGCGCGCGGCGCAGTCCAACGGTTCCTCGCCGGGTTCCATCACCCCGGCGGGCAGCTCCAGCAGGTCGCTACCGGCACCAAGGCGGAACTGGCGAACGAAGAGCAGGCGGTCTTTGTCATCCAGCGGCAGAACCGTGACGGATGGGTTGTGACGGACCAGGTCGTAATCGCGCAGCCGGTCGCCGGGCAGGCGCATGCGTACCACCTGGACGCCGAAAGCGCGTCCCTGGTACACCGTATCGCGTTTGAGTTCTTCGAAGATCATGGGGAGTCCTTTCTAAAGAAAGCCACAGAGGAAGAGGAGGGTCAGGACGAGAGGAACGGGATAAGAAAGCCGCAGAGAACATAGAAGAGGAGTCAGGATGAGGAGAGCGAGGAAGAATGCCGCAGAGTGCACAGAAAAACAGGAGTTTATCAAGGGGTGCGCGAGTAACAGCCTGATTTTACCTTTCTTGCGGAGATTTTACAGGAAAAGTTGATCTGGACTGCTGATTACCAATCTCTATTCCTCTCTGTGCTCTCTGTGGCTTTTTTTGCCCTTAACAACAAAGCGCGGGAGATGAAGACCTCCCGCGCAGGATTGGACGAAACAGGCGTTGGCTTACGGAATCTGCAGCGATTGGCCGGTGCTCAGGGTGTAGGGTTCCTTGAGGCCGTTGGCCAGAATGATCATATTGGGGTCCACATCGCCAAAGGCGCAGGCGATGGAATAGATGGTGTCGCCGGAGGCAACCGTATAGATCACGGGATGGGCCTTCAAGGCACGATCGCCAAAGGTCCATGATCCACTTTGAGGGATTTTGAGCGTCATACCGGGATCAAGGAAGGCATTGGCCGAAAGTCCGTTGAGCGCAGCTAGGTCAGCCGGGTTGATGTTGAATCGGCGCGCCAGGCAGTATTGCGATTCGCCCTTCTGGACAATGTAGGAGGAGGGACGTCCGGGGGTGGCGGTCGGCACCACTGCAAGGGTGGCGGTGGGTACCACTACGGGTTCGGCGGTCGCTTCGGCAACCGGCTGGGTGGCTGCAGCAGCCGGCTGGCTGCCGGCCTGGGCGGTCTGCGTGCCGCTGACAATCTCAGTCAGCATGGCATTCGGCGAGCTCACGGGGAAGGGAATCTCGCCGGTGGCGGTCGCTTTGGCCGAGGGCGGCGGGGTAGAAGCCGGCAAAACGCATGCGCTCAGGGCAACGCTCAATAACACCGCGACAGAAAGCAAGGTGAGCATTTTCTTAGGCATTGGGACGATCTCCTTCAGGAAAGGTGGCAGCCTGCCGCTTGCCGGACAGGTTTATTGCGTGTATTTTAATCCTTAACATAGTAGCATAACCGTTGCCGCACGTCAAGCAGGGGTAAAAAACGGTTTTGTGATTTCTAACCACGGTGCAACTGTTATGCCAGGCGGCGTTGGCATGGCCGGCAGCCTTCCTGTTTTTGGGCCTGCCTTTTGGCATTTTTCCGGTGAGCAAAATCATCTACAAGCGGTGACTTTCAACAATAGGACGGCCGGTTTGATTTGGTTATCATCTATATTGGAGACGGAAAAAACAGGACACCTCCTAGATGCTCATCGCTGTCTCCTCCTTTGGCGAAAGTCTCCGCCGGGTTTTCCCTCACCGCCCCCGGCGGAGGCTTGCATTAAAAAAAGACACATCCGAAGGCCCCGGCTGACCTTCGGATGTGTCTTTCATTTCCGGCGGCTATTCCTGAATGACCGGAAGGACCACGGTGAAAGTGCTGCCTTCGTCGGGCTGCGATTCGACCCAGATGCGGCCCTGGTGCGTTTCGACAATGGATCGTACGATGGAAAGGCCCAAGCCGGTACCAGTTATTTCATTGTGCGCATTGCTGGCACGGTAGAATTTATCGAAGATGAAAGGCAAATCCACTTGCGGGATGCCAATTCCGTTGTCGATGAAACGCAGGATGATTTGTTGGTCTTCCAGTTCGCCATGGATGGTGATGACCCCGCCCGGATGGGTGTACTTATTGGCGTTTTCCAAAAGGTTTTCCACCATTTGGCGCATGTGCACGGGGTTGGCAAAGACAGGCGGCAATGAATCTGGCAGCTCGATTAGCAGCGTTTGGTGTTTATCGTCGAACTGCTTCCTCAACGTGTCTGTGACCAACGGGATGATTTGTTCCAGGTGTACCGCTTCCTTGCGCGAATCGAAGCCTGATTCGATGCGCCCAAGTTCCACCAGATCATCCACCAGGTGGGTGATGTTATGCACGCTGCTTTGAACGCGGCGGACGAAATCGCGCTGCAGTTCATTCACCGGCCCGGCACGCTCGATTAGCTCGACATAGCCAAGTATGGCCGTAAGCGGCGAGCGAAGGTCATGCGAGACCGTGCTGACAAAGTCGCTTTTAATGCGGTCGAGTTTCTTTAGATTCGTGATATCGTGCATGGTGACGGCTGCGCCCACGCCGGCGATGGGTGTGATTTGCGCGCTGAAAATGCGACCGTCTTCGACAGCAATTTCGACACGGTTGGTTTTGTTGTTGGAATCGATCAGCTCCAACAGGTCAGGGTGGGCGAAGACATCCTGCAGCGGCTGCCCGGCCAGGTTGGCTTCGCTCAGCTTGAATGCACCGGCGGCCATCTGGTTGACCAGCACCAGGCGCTGATCCTGATCGAAGACGATCACGCCGTCCTGGATTTTGGTCAGGATGGTGCCCAGTTTATTGCGCTCGGCAGAGGTATCGGAGAAGCTGCTGGCGTTGACGATGGCGATGGAGGCAAATTCGGCCAACGCCGAGAGCAACTGTACGTCATGGTCTTTGAACGGGATCTTATTGGCGCGGTTGTCGATGCCCAACACGCCGATCACGGTCTGATGAACGCGCAGCGGCACGTACACCAGGCTGTGCACCAGGTAGGAGGTCTTGATCTTTTGGGGCGTATTTTCATCCATCAGCACCGGCTGCCCGCTGCGCACCACCGAACCGGCCAGCGTATCCTGAATGGGCAGGCGGAAGGTGCGGGCGAATTCGTCCTGGAAGTTGCGCGAGGCGCGCATGTACAGCTCGCCGGTCACGTCATCCACCAGCAGCAGGCTGCCTTCGTCGGCGTTGGTGAGCTTGACAGCGGCTTCGACCACCGATTGCAGCACGCTGTCGAGATCCAACGAGCTATTGATGGAACGGGCCAGTTCGGCCAGCGTTTGCATTTCGCTGATCTGGCGCTGCAGGCCGGCAGTGGCGCGTCGCGATTCGAGCAGCACCCAATCTTTGCGCTGCTGCGATTTTTCCAGACAGGCCTGAACCGCTTTAAGAATGTCCTCGGTGCGCAGCGGCAGGCAGAGTGTATCGCTCACACCGAGCTGCAGTGCCTGCTTGAGCAACGCAGGCGTTTCCTGCGATACGAACAGCAACACCGGTACGGCCGGGAAACGGCGAAGCAGCGCGGCGGCGACATCCATACCGTGGGCTTCCTCAACCTTTTCCCCAAGAATCACCAGCGCAGGCGGGTTCATTTCCATCACACGTTGCATGTCTGTCAGATTATGTTGCAAGGTGACGGCGTAACCGGCCGATTTTAAGACCCTTTCCAGAAGGAAGATGATTTGTTGATCCGAAATTGCCACCAGAATGTGTGCTTGGCTCATCTCATTTGCCTGCGTTCGTTATTGCGAAAGCGGTAGGAGCATATGAAAAACGGTGGTTTGACCGGGTTGGCGGTCGGCCCAGACTTTTCCGTTGAACTTGAGCACGATTTCCTTGACCAGCGGTAGAGGAACTACCGCGGAGAAGAACCGTCGCGAACGGGCAGAGTCATTAAGGGGGGCGGTATGGAAGATCCGCGTCAGCGTGTTGGTATCGAAGGAGGGGCCGATAAACTGGATACTGAGGTGAGCCAGTCCTTCCGGGGTGCGTTCAACGCGTAGCCCGGCCTGGCTGCCGCTGGTCGACTCGCGCATGGCATAGTTGAGCAGACCGTTGACGGCCTGGGCCAGCAGAGCCGCATCAGCCTGAACGTTCATTGCATCGGAGGGCAGGTCAACAGCCAGACTGAGGTTGTTCGGTGCGCAAAATGGCTGCATGCGGTTGGCGGCTGCGCGGGCAATTTCGGTCAGGTTGGCGGGCGAGCCGCGCAGGCTTTCGGTGGTTTGCAGCGATTCAGCCAGCCGACTGGTGTAGTCGATTTGATCTCGCACAGTCGAAAGCGCCTGGCGTTGATCGGGTGTCCAACGGGCGGTAATATCTTTGGCCAGGTATTCCATGCCATTGCGGGCAAGTTCCATCGGACCGCGCAGTTCCTGACGGATTGAAAGCAGCAAGGCGTTGTTCACTTTTTCGCCCAGTTGGGCAATTTCGGCGGTAGCCTGCTGCATGCGGGCGCGGTCTTCCACCTTGCGGAACAGGCGCGAGTTGACCAACGAGATGGCGGCGTAATCGGCCAGGGCTTCCAGCAGGTGCTGGTCGCTGGCGGTGAAGGGTGTGGGCTGTTTGCGCATCATCACCAGCAGGCCGATGGCCTGTTTTTGAACTTTGACCGGCACGATCAGTGCTGACTGGCCGAGCGCGGCAATTTTGAAGCGCTTGAGCGGTTCGCCGTGAATGCTGAGCGATTCGCCGGAAAGTCCCACCAGCGAACTGATGCCGTCATCCCAGGGACGGCCCACCTGCACCGGGAGCGAAGCTGGTAGGTTGCGCCCGGCTGCCAGAATATACGCTTTTGAAGGCTCATCGCGCAGCATAAACCAACCCAACTCGGCCTGCGTGACGTGCGTGGCGCCTTCCAGAATTTTTTCAAAGACCTGCGTCTGATCGGTGACCGAAGTGACCGCTTTACCGACCGAAAAAATAGCGGTCAGCTCGCGCACACGCTGTTGCAGCTCTTGATTGGTGTTGTGCAACTGGCGGGTCAGGCGCTCGCGCTCGCGGCGGTCGTGTACCTGCTTGAGGACGCGCTCGACCACGTTGATCACCTCCGGCTCGCGTGCCGGCCAGGTGAGATAGTCGGTGGCGCCCAGGCGAAAGGTCTGGATGATATCAGCTTCCTGGCCTTTAGAAGCCAGTAGAATCACCGGGATGTTCAGACCCTGTGAAGAAAGTGCCACAAGCAGGTCTTTGCCGGTCAGCCCGGGCAGGTTAAGTTCAGCGATAATGGCATCTGGCGCGTATTGCAGGGCGCGGTTGATAGCTGATGAGCCGTCCGAAACGACCAGGTACTGGTAACCGGCCGCGCTGAGAATCTGGCGGCCAAGGGTATCGCTGATGATGGGATCATTTTCGACGATGAGGATGCGGTCACGAGGGGCTGTCATGGTTTTAATCATAGCACGGAACTTTTCGAGTCTGTGAAGTGTAAAGCAGTTGTAATGCCTTCAGTTGGGATAGTTTTTGTTAGAGTTCCATAAGAGCCGGAGCAACGCACTTGACTCTGCGGTATTCCTGAGCATACAATCTAATTATGGAGTACAAGGACTATTACAAGGTATTGGGCGTGGATCGACAGGCAAGCGAGGATCAGATTAAACGCGCTTACCGTGACCTGGCAAAAAAATACCACCCCGACAAGAATCCCGGCGACAAGGCCGCAGAAGAGAAATTCAAGTCGATAAACGAAGCCTATGAGGTTTTGAAGGACCCTCAAAAGCGCAAACGCTACGATCAACTGGGCGATTCTTATTCCAGCTGGCAGCAGGGCGGCCGGCAGGGAAACTTTAATTGGGAGGATTGGTTTAGTCAATCGTCCGGCGCGGGTGGTCAGCGGGTGAACGTGGATGACCTGTTTGGCGGCGCGGGTGGCTTTTCTGATTTCTTTAGTGCCATTTTTGGCGGCATGGGCGGCGTGGGAACGCGCACCCAGACGCGGCGCACTTCAACGCAGTCGCGGCAGGCGGCCCCCGCGGCCGAAGTGCCGGTTACCATCAGCCTGGCAGAGGCCTATCATGGCACAACGCGCAAAGTGCAGGCGGGCGACCGCCTTCTGGAGGTGAAAATTCCGGCCGGTGCGCGCACGGGCACCAAGGTGCGCATGAAGGGTGCGGCAGGTCCGTCGCCCTACGGACAAGCGCAGGATTTGTATCTGGTTGTGAAGGTGGAATCCGATCCGCGTTTTGAGCGCAAGGAAGATGACCTGTACACCGATGTTTCCATCGATCTCTTTACGGCTGTGCTGGGCGGGCAGGTCAAAGTTCCAACGCTTTCCGGCGAGGTGCTGCTGACCATCCCAGAGGGCACTCAGCCAGGGCAGGCTTTTCGCCTGGCCGGGCGCGGCATGCCGCGTCTTTCAGCCGCCAACACACATGGCGATTTATACGCGCGCATCAAGGTGACGCTGCCGCGTAAACTGACGCCGCGCCAGAAAACCCTGTTTGAACAACTCCGTCAGTCCTGATCTTTGGGCGCAGCGGAAGGTTTTTGACCAAGGACGTGACAATGAATAAGAAGACTCCCTGGATCTTCATGGCTATTCTGGTCATCGCAGGTTCGATGTTGGCCTGCCGGTTGAGCCCTTTTGGCATTTCATCCACAAGCACTCAGCAGCCCACGCCCTACACGCAGGTGGTGCCCGTTTTTCCCACCAGTTCGCCCAGCATTATCATCCCGCAAGGTTCGGGCAGCCTGACTGAACGTGATGCCATCCTCGCGGACCTGTATAACCGCGTGAGTCCGGGGGTGGTTTCCATCCAAACCATCACAGCAGCCGGCGGCGGACAGGGGTCAGGGTTTGTTTTTGACAAGGAAGGTCACATTGTCACCAATTACCATGTTGTGGAAGGCGCGCAGGAGTTGGAGGTCGATTTTTCCTCGGGTTTGAAGGTGCGCGGTGAAGTGATGGCGACCGACCTGGATTCGGACCTGGCGGTGGTCAAAGTGGATGTCAACCCGGCTGATCTGGTTCCTGTGCCCCTGGGTGATTCGGATCTGCTCAGCGTGGGGCAGACGGTGGTGGCCATTGGCAATCCCTTCGGCCTGAGCGGCACGATGACCATTGGCATCGTTTCGGCGAAAGGCCGCACACTTGAGTCGATGCGCGAGGCCAGCAACGCTTCGTTCTTCTCTGCCGGTGACATCATCCAGACGGATGCGGCCATCAACCCGGGTAATTCGGGCGGACCGCTGCTTAACCTGGCTGGCGAAGTGATTGGGGTCAACCGCGCCATCCGCACCGAGAGTTCCAACACCACCGGCGAGCCGGTCAATGCGGGCATCGGTTTTGCGGTATCCTCGCGGATTGTTGCGCGTGTGGTGCCTGTTTTGATCCGCGACGGGAAATACGAATATCCCTACCTGGGCATCACCAGCCAGGATGAACTGTCATTGTTTTTGATCGAAGAATTGGATCTGCCGCAGACAACCGGTGCTTATATCAATTCGGTGACTCCGGGCAGCCCGGCAGACAAGGCTGGTTTGCGTGGCGGCAGCATTGAAACATCTGTCCCCAACCTGCTGGCAGGTGGGGACCTGATTATCGCTGTGGACGGGCGGCCGGTGCGGGTATTCGGTGATATGCTTGGCTACCTGGTGACCAACAAGAGCCCCGGCGATACGGTTGTGCTGACGATTATCCGCGACGGTGAACAGAAGGAGGTGCCCGTTACTCTTGGAAAGCGCCCGTAAGCGGGCGGGATGGCAAGTTGATCTCTCATCACCTATAAAGGAGGGTGCCATGTTGTCAGAAACGAACCTGCGGGAACTGCTGGATTTCTCCGCAAACGTCCCCGTTCTCAGCGTGTACCTGAATACCGAGCCCAGCGAAGGCAATGCCGATGCTTACCGGCTGCGCCTGCGCAGCATGCTCAAAGATGTCAACCTTCCTCAAGATGTGACCGCCATCGAACGTTACTTTCAGCATGAATACAACTGGGCCGGGAAAGGGGTGGCGGTTTTTTCCTGCGCTCCACAAGGTTTTTTCCGCGCCTATTCCCTGGCTTTACCGGTGCAAAACCTGGTACACGTCGGGCCGCGGCCCAGCGTGCGCCCGCTGGCCGATCTCTTCGATAATTTCGGCGGCTACGGCGTGGCTCTGATTGATAAACAGGGTGCGCGCATGTTTTTCTTCCACCTGGGCGAGCTGCGCGAGCAGGACGGCGTTTTGGGTGAGGAAGTGCGTCACGTCAAGAGCGGCGGCGCTTCCACAGTGACCGGGCAGCGCGGCGGCATGGCCGGCAAGACCGGCCATGCAGATGAACTGGTGGACCGCAACATCAAAGAAACCGTTGATTTTGCGGTTCGTTTCTTCGAAGAAAATCACGTCCGGCGCATCCTCATTGGTGCGACCGATGAAAACGCGGCGTTGTTCCGCTCCCACCTGCCCAAGGCCTGGCAAAGCCTGGTGGTGGGTACTTTTGCCATGCCAATGACGGCCAGCCATACCGAGGTGCTGGCCAAAGCGCTGCAGATCGGGCGCGAAGCCGAATCGCAGCGTGAGGCTCAGATGATCAGCGGTCTGATCACCTCGGCTGCCAAGCTAAGCGGTGCGGTTGTGGGCCTGCAAGATACGCTGGACGCGGTCAATAACGGCCGCGTGCAGCGCCTGGTGCTGGCCGAGGGGTATACCCAGTCGGGGTATCATTGCCCCAGTTGCGGCACGCTGGTGGCAAAGGCCGCGCCAGCCTGCCCGAACTGCGGTGCGGCGCTGGCCCCGGCGCTGGATGTGATTGATCTGGCCGTCAGCGCGGTGCTGCGCACCGGCGGCGATGTGGAAGTGATCCACAAGAACGCGGAACTGGAGCAAAAAGGCAAAATCGGCGCGCTGCTGCGCTATTGATAAATTGATTAAGGCTGAATGCAAGGCCCGGCGGAAACGTCGGGCCTTCTTTTGTGTGCTTATGATCAGAGACTGAAGTATCCAGCAGGGCCGCGTGAAAACCATCCTGATCACAAGCAACCTCATCTGTGGAGATGGTGGTTTACATTTTTGCAAGGTTCGCCGGACGCGCTGCGGCTGGCTTTTCTTTTGCATCGTACTATTGTAGACTCATTACAGGTGGAGGCACGGCCCCGGCTTTGTCGCACATCCACGTTTTTCCTGTTTTTCAAGGAATTGATTATGGATATTGACTCATTGTTCTCGCAAGCCAGGGAACTGGCCCGTCAGGGCGACCGGCCAGGCGCCCGCCGCATCCTCGAAGAAATCCTCCAGGAACAGCCCGATAACGAAGACGTGCTTTTGTGGCACGCGCTGGTGGCGCCCACCAAAGGCGAGGTGATCAACGGGTTGCAGAAGGTGCTGGAGATCAATCCGAACAACGCTCAGGCACAGCAGCGGCTGGCCAAATTGAAGGCCAGCAGTGGCACGCCGGCCTCGATGCCCAGCAACAGCACGCCTTTCTCGTACGAACCGGTTAAAAGCCCCGAGCCCGTCTCGGATGCACCAGCAGCCTTCACCACACCTGACCCGGTCGCAGCGGCCGCAGCTTATGCGGTACCTTCCACGCCGGTGGAGCTGCCGCATGCCGCAGGCAACGGCAATGCCGCGCTGATCAAGCGTCTCGATCATCTGATCGCCTTGCAGGAGCACACCAGCCAGCAGATTGATAAGATCAACCGCGTGGCACAGTTCTTCTTCTGGCTGACGATCATCGGGCTGGTGCTGGGCGTGTTGGCGGGGGTGCTTTCCGTTGTTGGCGCGCTGAGTTTGATGAGTTTTTGATGCGGACGCGTGAATCGTGAGTCGTGAATCGTGAGTCGACATTTCACGTTTCACGGTTCACGGCTTTTCTGTATAATACCTGCATGACTTCACTTCATCCCCAGACCTACTGGGTGCAGGCAGGGCGGTTGCTGGCTGGCCCGTGCCCGGGCAGCGATGCCCACCTGGATGCGCTGGCGGCGGCCGGCGTGACCTGCATCCTGAATCTTCAGGAGCCAGATGAGGTCAACCACGCCGGCGAGCCTTTCCGCGATTACACAGTGCCTTACCGCGCGCGTATGAACGGACGCGAGCTGCGCTTTTTGCGCATGCCGGTGCGCGATTTTTCAGTACCATCGGCGCAAGGCATGGCGGCCATCCTGGATGCGCTGGACGCCGCGCTGGCCGAGGGGCATACCGTCTATGTACACTGCTGGGGCGGCAAGGGCCGCACCGGTACGGTGGTGGGCTGTTGGCTGGCGCGTCACGGTCTGGCGAGCGGCCAGGCGGCGTTAGACCGAATACAGCAGCTGCGCGCCGGGCTGCAGGGCGAGTCGCCGGAAAGCGAAGAGCAGCGCGCCATGGTGTGCTGCTGGCAGGCGGGTGCGTGAGCAGCGTGAACGGATGGATAGGCGTGTTGAGCGACACGCACAACCATACCGCCAATCTGCGTAAAGCGCTGGGTATCTTCGAGCAGCGCGGCGTGCGCACGTTGATCCACTGCGGCGACGTGACCGCGCTTTCGACCCTGGAATGGCTGGCCGAATTTCGCGTGATCTACGTCTACGGCAACGGCGACTATACGGCCGGCGAGATGCGCGACATGCTGCTGCGCTATGATCTCCAAAATTACGGCGGGCCGGTTTATCAGGGTGAGTTGCACGGCGCGCGCATCGCCGCGGCGCACGGGCACATCCCCGGCAGCATTGAGGCGATGGCACGCGCGGGTGAGTATGATTACGTTTTTCACGGGCACACGCACCGCAGGCGCGACGAGCGCATCGGCCGGGCGCGCGTGATCAACCCCGGCGCGCTGGGCGGGGTGCACCGCGAGGAGCGTTCAATCTGTCTGGTGGACCTTGCGGCCGGGCAGGTGGAGTTCGTGCTGCTGGAATAGCGGCCAGGAGGGCGCATGGGCACAATGGCGTATGAAATTTATCCGCTGACCCCCGAGCGCTGGGATGATTTCACCGATCTGTTCGGCGCACACGGCGCGGTGGGCGGCTGCTGGTGCATGTACTGGCGGCGCGAAGGCGCATGGCAGAGCGGCAACGGCGCTGCCAACCGCGAGCAGATGCGCGTGCTGGTGCAGGGCGGCACGGTCACCGGGCTGCTGGCCTATGCCGGCGGGCAGGCAGTCGGGTGGGTTTCGGTTGCGCCGCGCGGTGATTACGCTGCGCTGGCGCGCTCGCGCGTGCTGGCGCCGGTGGATGAACAGCCGGTCTGGTCCATTGTGTGCTTCTTCATCCGGCGCGGCTGGCGCGGCAGGGGCGTGATGCGCGCGCTGCTGCGCGGCGCGGTGGACTATGCCGCGGCGCACGGCGCGGGCATCGTCGAGGCCTACCCGATGGATAAGGAAGGCAAGGTGGACGACCTGAGCGGCTACATGGGTGTGCTCACCCCGTTTTTGGACGAGGGCTTTGAGGTAGCGGCGCGGCGGTCGGCGGGCCATCCGGTGGTGAGGAAGGAATTGAAGTGATGAGCGATGCGTTTTGAGAGGCGGAGCAGGCAATATTCCTTTCACTTCTTTGTCAGAATGCCAAATCATGAATTGCCCTCTATCCTGGGTAAACGTATCACGTCTCTCGGCTCACTTCCTCCCCTTGCTATAATGGAATCAGGTGAGTGCCATGAAAACATTGGAGCAATTGCTTGATGAACACACCGCACCGGGCCGTTTTGTTGACCGGCTGGAAGACGGCGCGGTGCGCTGCTGGGCCTGCGCGCACCGCTGCCTGATTAAGCCCGGGCGGCGCGGCATCTGCGGGGTGCGCTTTAACCGCGACGGTGAGCTGCGCGTGCCGTGGGGTTACGTGGCTGGCGCGCAGGTGGACCCGGTGGAGAAGAAGCCCTTTAACCACCTGCTGCCGGGCAGCAACGCGCTGACCTTCGGCATGCTGGGGTGCGACTTTCACTGCGACTTCTGCCAGAACTGGGTCAGTTCGCAGGCGCTGCGCGATCCCGCCGCGCGCAGTTACGGTCCGTCCATCCAGCCGGCCTCGCCGGAGGGACTGACGGCAGCGGCGCAGCGTTATGACGCAGATTTGATCGTTTCGTCTTATAACGAGCCGCTGATCACGGCCGAGTGGGCCGAGGATGTGTTCCGGGCGGCACAGGCGGCCGGGCTGCGCTGCGCCTTCGTCTCGAACGGCAACGCCACGCCCGAGGTGCTGCGCGCCTTGCGCCCGGTGCTGACGGCTTACAAGGTCGACCTCAAGTGCATGCGCGACAAACAGTACCGCCAGTTGGGCGGCGTGCTGCAGCACGTGCTGGACACGATCCAGACCGCCCGCGAGCTGGGCCTGTGGGTGGAGGTGGTGACGCTGGTCATCCCGGGCATGAACGACAGCAGCGAGGAACTGTGGGACGCGGCGCGCTTTTTAGCGGGGGTCTCGCGCGATATTCCCTGGCATGTGACCGCCTTCCATCCTGATTACAAGCACAACGATGCGCTGCCGACCAGCGCGGAGACGCTGCGGCGGGCGGCTGAGATTGGTCAGGAGGCCGGGCTGAACTACGTCTATGCCGGCAACCTGCCCGGGCGGGTGGGGTCGCTGGAAGATACACACTGCCCGGCCTGCGGCACGCTGCTGATCCAGCGGCGCGGCTATGTGATTCAAAAATACAGCTTGACGGCGCAAGGAAACTGCCCGAAGTGTGGCACAGCGATTCCGGGTGTGTGGACAGAGCATCCGGAACGCGTGCGCCTGAATGGCTGGGGCATGCCCAGGCCGGTGCGGCCGTAATTTTTACGGATACGAGCCCGGCGTGATGGTGGGCGGACTCTGGTAGCCAGGCTGGGTGGGCGTGGGAACGCTCGTGCCGGACGGGGTGGGGCTGGGCGTGGCGGTGTAACGCGGCGTGGGCCGGACGGCGTTGGGTGTGGGGGTGTTGTAATTCGCCGGTGTCACCTGCGGCAGCGGTGTGCCCTGGAACACCCACGAAGTGGGCGTGGGCTTGATTTGCGCCATGCCGGAGATATCGGCCACGTAATCGATCGCGCTCTGGCAGACTGGCTCCAGGGAGTTGGAAACGTTTTCCCAGGTGAGCGGTTGGCGAGCAGCCCAGACGGCGTTGACGGCGCGCGCCAGGCAGCCGTTGCCGGCATTGTAGTTGACCAGGGTGAAGCGCCACAGGTCTACGTAGTTGGCTACGCTGCCGGGCAGGTATTCGGTGATGTTGGTGATGGTGCGCCCCACCTGCGCGCAGTTGGCCGAGAGCCCCTCGGCGAAGACGCGCACGCTGAAGGCCGCCTGCGAGAGATCAATGCCCATCGGGCAATTCTCGCACGAGGCATTGACCTTACTGACCAGCGCGCCGCGCAGCATGTTCTGAAGGTCGGCATCCAGGTTGCCAAAGCCCAGATCGCAGGCCGACTGGTGAAGCACCAGCGGGCAAAACTGGCTGAAGAAGCTCGGGTTCCACAGCAGCACCGTGTCGGCGCCCTTTTCGGTCAGTTGGCCCAGCCCGGCTTCCTTGTAGGACTGGTAGATGCCCGGCCAGAGCTGGCTTTCGCGGCTGAACATGTTCTTCATTAGAAAAGCGGGCACGCCAGTATCCTGGGCAGCCTGCCAGATTTCGGCGTCGAACTGATTCTGCCATTGTTCGAGCTGCGGGCGGGCCTTCTCCAGGCCGCACTCGTTGGCCAGGTAAGGTGCTTCCAGACCGCCGCCCTCGCAGCCAGTCACGTCCACCTCGCCGTTGGTGATCAACGCCCCGGCCAGGTAATAGAAGGCCTCAGAAGTGCCCAGGTCGGCTGGATCGGACGGGGTGGTCAGCCACTCGGGCGGCCCACCGATCTCGGGGAAGACCTGCCAGGTGTCGGCGCACGATGCAATCGGCCCGCCGCGCCACTGGCTGGAAATCACGTCAACATAATAAAAGGGTGAGTCGCTGGAGGGCTGATCGGGGGACATAAAATCGCCGCGCGGCAGGATGCGCACCAACGCGGTATAGGTGGGGCTGGAATCGCCAAAACTGGAATCGGCCCAGAATTCGACGGTCAGGCCGCGCTCGCCGGTGGGCTGCAGCGGCAGGATGCAATTATCGGCCGGACAGCTAAACGGCTGCCCGTTGATGCTGCCGTTGATGCGGATGATCGATTCGTTGGGCAGCGGCTCCTCGCCGGTGAGCACCAGTTCGGGCACGGCAGCGCAGGTGTTGGCCGGGAATTGCAGCTCGCAGCCAGTGATGGAAAGCCAGACGGCCGGCGGGGGCAGCTCGACTTCGATCTCGCGCGTGCCTTCATAGGTCGAAAGCGGGTAGAGATATAGCCCCTTGCACTCGGCAGAATCTTCAGCGCAGGTGGTGGTTTTGCGCCATTCGTCGAAGATGGCCCGACCGCAAGCGGTGATGATTTCATCCTCGGTGGGCGCGCCTTCGTGCTCGATGTACATGCGGCAGGCGATCTCGTTGTTCGACCAGCGCGCCAGCCACCATTCGGTCTCAGTGAAGGCCACGGTCAGGGTGGTTTTGCGCTGGTATTCTTCAGGGGTGGGTTCTGGAGTGGGTTCCTCATCTTGCGCATAAACCGGCGTCAGGCCGCGGCCCAGCCCGCCCAGCAGCAGGCTCATGCTGAGCAAAAAGGCAATGACGATCAACAGCTTGCGCGAAGCGTGCATCCCGCTCCTTGTGAGGTGAGAGGACTATTTTATAAGTTTATCATAGCTTGCAAGCGGAAGGTAAAAAGTGAATCGTGAAGCGTAGATTGTGCGCCGCAAATCAGGGCGTGGGTGTCACAGTTGCCGTAAGCGTAACCGTGGCGGTGATGGTGGGAGTGACCGTGACTGTGGGGGTGAGGGTTGCAGTGGGCGTTTCGGTGGCGGTGCCGGTGGGGGTGGGTGTGCGGGTCACCGTTGGCGTGGGCGACATGGTCAATGCGGCTTCGTAGGTCAGCACCACTTCAGAAAAGGGCACCGGCGTCAGCACGTAATTCACCGAATCCTGCAGGAAGGCGGCCAGCGCTGCCTGGCGCGGCAGCAGCACGGTCACGTCCACCTGGTCGGGCACCTGCCAGGGATCGAAGAGTGCAGAATCGATAAAAAACGAGCCGATGTGGTCTGGCGAACTGAGCCGCAGCATGAGTGCAACCGAATCGCTGATGGTTTTTAGCTCCAGGTTGGTTTCAATGTACGGGCGGTAGTTGGCATACAGTTCAGGGATGCGCGCCAGGCCGCCGCTGGAGGTCATGCGCAGGAAGATTTCGATGAGCGCCTCCTGCTGGCGAAGGGCGCGGTCGCGCTCGTTGCCGGTGGGGTTGGCGCTGACGTAGCACAGCAGTTCGTCGCCGCTCAGGTTGACCAGGCCGCCGCCCAACATACCGCAGGATCGCTGCAGGTTGGTGAGCACGTTCACTTCAAGCCCGCCCAGCTCGTCGATGAACTGGATCAGGTCGTCGGGGTGCACCAGGATGTAGTGCTGCGGGCGGATGCCCAGGTTATATTCGAGCGTGTCGGCCAGCATGCGGAACCCGCCCACGGCATAAGCCGTGCTGATGCGCTGCATGGTGTAGCCGGGGATGTTGACGAACAGGTCCGGCGGGATGGAGATGAGCGCGGCGCGTCCCAGCCGCGGGTGATAGACCGCCAGAGCCATCAGGTCGGTGCGCCCCACGTAGGGCGAAAAGCGGCTGGTGCCCAGAATCACCAGCGCCTGCACCTCGTCGGGCAGTCTCACACCGCTGATGGGGGATGGGATGGGTGTGATGGGCGTCAGGCGCGGCGGCGGATAGGTGCCGCGGCCAGCCGGAGAGGGTGTGAGCGTGGGCAGCGGCGACGGCGAAGGTGAAAATGTGGTGCTTGGCACGGGCAAAGTCGGTGCGGCGGTCGGTGCGGCAGGCCGGCAGGCTGCCAGGGTCAGCAGCAGGCACAACACCGCTGCAATCCACGGCCAGGCATGTTGCAGACAAGGGGCTTTTTTCATCATGAACGGCTCAAACTGTACGCATTATAGCCCAGAAAAAGCGCGCCAGATCGGGAACCAAATCCGCAACTTGAGCGTCTTAAATGCGTATACATAATAGAGTGAGGATGCCCTGCACGGCTGCGCCTGACGAAACTGTAAGTGAAGTGTCAACCATACTTCCTTATAATAATCATGTAAATGAAAGCACACAGGCGCAATGCAGGGGGAATACAGTCATAGCGGCCTGGTCGAATGGATAGCTGAAACCTCCCTCAAAAGATGTATGCCAGATCTCGCCGGATGAGCGATGCTTTTTACAATCTGGCGGGTTAATATAGGAAATGGGCAGTCGTTCTTTTACCTGTGTGCCAGGGCTGCCCATACAAGGAGGAGGTGCATGATGGCATCCGTAGTTTATCTGGTAGTCGGAGTGGTCTTCTTGATGTTCGTCGCCTTTAGTTTTCTGGCAATTGATCAAAACACCGACCGATAAGGCATGACAAACGACACGACCGACACAACGACAGGTTTAAATTCACCTTCCGGCATCGTCCGGCAGGGTACTTAAAACTGCCTGCCTCCCGGCAACGGACGGCGGGCACATCGCTCCGCTGTTCCTGCTGACAGCTCTCCAAATATCACCGCGAACCCACCCGGGTTCGCGGTTTTTTTTTTTGCCCCACCTCCCCCCAGGTGAGGCGTGCTTTAAGCCCCCGACAAGTGTGATAGAATCAGCAAAATGCGATCGAAAATCCTTCTGGCGTCCAATTCACCGCGCAGGCGGCAACTGCTGGGCTGGCTGGGCATGGCGTTTGAGGCCCACCCGGCCGATATCGACGAATCGGCGCTGGCTGGTGAGCTGCCTCAGCCCTATGTGATGCGTCTGGCCGCCGAAAAAGCGCGCGCCGTGGGTGCGTGCCAGCCGCAGAATTGCCTGGTGCTGGCCGCTGATACGATTGTTGCCGACGGCGACAGGTTGCTGGGCAAACCAGCCGATGCAGATGAGGCGCGCGCCATGTTAATCCGGCTGCGTGGGCGGGTGCACCAGGTACACACGGCTCTGGCGCTGCTCGACCCGGCCACCGGTGAGCTGCTCACCGATTTGTGCAGCACCGATGTGCCCATGCGCGCCTACAGCGATGCCGAGATGGATGACTATATCGCCAGCGGCGATCCATTGGACAAGGCTGGGGCTTATGCCATTCAGAACGCGGCTTTTCACCCGGTTGAGCGATTTTCGGGCTGTTTTGCCAGCGTGATGGGACTGCCTATGTGCCATTTGATACGCGGGCTGCGCCGGATGAATGCCTTTTCCGGCGGCCTGCCGGACGTGAGGCAAATTTGCCGCACCAATTTGAATTACGACTGCCCCGTTTCCGAGGCAGTATTACGCGGCGAGGCGGTTGGATAGCCTGGCCAGGGTTGGAGGAACAATTTCGCATGAAGAGAATTCGTGCATTGAGCCTGTTGATTCTACTGACTGTCCTGGCCGGCTGTGCCGCCGGAACCGGCACGACCGTTCCAGGCAGCACGGCCACCCTGCCTGCGCCCATCGTCGGCGTGACCCAGGCGCCAGAGGTTGGCCCGGCTGCTGAGGCCTATATGAAGGCCTGGCAGTCTTTTGACTACGCCAGCATGTATGGCGCCCTCAGCCGGTTGAGCAAAGACGCGATCAGCAGCGAAGATTTTGCCAAGCGTTACACCCAGGCGGCGGAAACCCTCAGCCTGCGCTCGTTGGATTACACCCTTGGTTCCACGCTGGTGCATCCGCAGTCGGCGCAAGCCAGTTTCAAGCTGACATACCACACGGCGTTGGTCGGTGATTTGACCGCTGACGTGGTGATGAACTTGAGCCTGGAAGCCGGCCAGTGGAAGGTCAACTGGGAGGACGCGCTGATCCATCCGCTGCTGAAAGGCGGCAACCAGTTGCAGATGCGCGTGGAAGTGCCATCGCGCGGCACGATCTATGACCGGCTTGGCAAAGCGTTGGCGGTGCAATCGGATGCCTACGCCATCGGCATCGTCCCGGGCGAGTTCAACGATGGGCAGGAAGGCCGCGCCGTAGATCTGCTATCGCGGCTGACCGGCATGCCGCCACAATGGATTGAGGCGCTGTATGCCGAGGAAAGCCCTGACTATTACATTCCGGTTGGAGAGGCTTCAGCGCAGGCCGTGGTGGATGCGTACAATCAGATCACGGCAATCGGCGGCATTTACACCACGCCTTTCACAGCACGCTACTACCCGCTGGGCGGCATCGGCCCGCACGTTGTCGGCTATACCACCTACATTGGCCCGGAAGAGTTGACTGAATACCGGCGCAACGGCTACCTGGGCGACGAAAAAGTGGGCCGCTCTGGGCTGGAGCAGTGGGGCGAACAGTACCTGATCGGGCGGCGCGCCGCATCATTGTATGTGGTTGATCCCAATGGCAGCCCGGTCACGCGGCTGGCCGAGGTCAGTTCGCAACCGGCCTATAATATCTATTCGACCATCGATGCTGACCTGCAGTCGCTGGCACAAAAAGCCATGGAAGGCTTCACAGGTGCGGCTGTGGTGCTGGAGCGTGATACCGGCCGGGTGCTTGCACTGGTTTCTTCGCCGGGTTTCGACTCCAACCTGTTTGACCCGAACAATTACAACCGCCAGTTCCTGATCAACGACCTGTTTGACCCGAACAAAAACAGCCTGTACAACCGCGCCACCCAGTCGGGCTATCCTCTCGGTTCGGTCTTCAAGATCATCGTCATGGCAGCCGGGCTGGAGAGTGGAATGTTCACGGCTGACAGCACCTATGAGTGCGGTTATGAGTTCAATGAAACCGGGCGGACCTACTATGACTGGACATTGGAGAAGGAGCAGCCGCCCTCGGGCCTGTTAACGCTGCCCGAAGGGCTGATGCGCTCGTGCAACCCGTGGTTTTACCACCTGAGTCTCGACCTGTACCGCAACCATATGCCAACCGCTGTTTCAGACATGGCTCGCGGTTTTGGCCTGGGCAAGGCAACCGGCATCGGCCAGCTTCCTGAGATCATGGGGAGCGTGCCCAACCCTGAGTCGGAAGATGATGCTGTGCAGCTTGGCATCGGGCAGAGCACGCTGCTGGTGACGCCGCTGCAGGTGGCCGAATTCATTGCAGCCATTGGCAACGGCGGCACGCTCTACCGCCCGCAGGTGGTTGAAAAGATCACTTCGGTGGATGGCGAACCGGTGTTTGAGTTTTCGCCGGAAGAGAAAGGCAAATTGCCGGTCAGCGAAGAGAACCTGAAAATCATCCAGGACGCCATGCGCAGCGTGGTGGCCAACAAGCGCGGCACCGCGCAATGGGTGATGGTAGGTCTGCAGGTGCCGGTGTATGGCAAGACGGGCACCGCCCAGAATGATGGTCCGGTGCCGCATGCCTGGTTTGCTGGTTACACCAACGCTGGCCGGGAAGATTTGCCTGACATTGCCGTGGTGGTGCTGGCAGAGCGTGCCGGCGAGGGTTCCGAAATCGCCGCGCCCATTTTCCGCCGCATCGTCGAAGGATACTTCTACGGCAAGCCCATCCGGCTGTACCCCTGGGAATCGACCTTCTATGTGACCAAAACGCCCTACCGCGAGCCGACAGAGACCCCGGTGCCGCCCCAACTGCCCACCGAAACGCCCACTCCCGAGGAGACCGCCACACCGCAGCAATGAAAGACCTGATTCCCGGCCGCGTTGTTCGCTTACAATCGGGTTTTTACACGGTCCAAACCGCGCAGGGCAAAGTGATTTGTCACCTGCGCGGCCGGTTGAAGAAAGGCCGCTCCGACGGCGATTTCATCACCGTGGGCGACCGCGTGCAGGTGCTGCTGCACCCGGATGGCAAAGGCAGCATTGAGGAAATTGACGAGCGCGAAACCGCACTGGTGAGGCTTGCGCCCACGGCACGCGGTGTTTACCGCCAGCTGCTGGCTGCCAACCTTGACCAGGTGGTGCTGGTATTTGCCTGCGCGAATCCTGAGCCGCACCTGCGCATGCTGGACCGCTTTTTGGTGATCTGTGAAAAACAGGGCATTCCGCCGCTGATCGTGGCCAACAAGGTGGATCTGGTGGGGCGCCGCGCAGCCGGGGAAATATTCCATGAGTATGAGCGCATTGGCTACCCGGTGGTTTACACTTCGGCGACCGAGAAAAAGGGTGTGCGCCGCCTTAAGGAACACCTGGTGGGACGAACCTCGGGCCTGGCCGGCCCCTCGGGCGTGGGCAAGAGCAGCCTGCTGAACGCTGTGCAGCCTGATCTGGGCCTGGCGGTGCGCGAGGTCAGCGAGGCTTTCAATAAAGGCCGCCATACCACCACCGTGCGCGAGATGTACGCGTTGAATGACGGCGGCTTTGTGGTCGATCTGCCCGGGCTGCGCCAGCTTTCGCTGTGGGATACCGAGCCGGAAGAGCTGGATGGCTACTTCCCGGAGCTGCGCGGGCTGGTGCAGCATTGCCAGTTCAACGACTGCACACATTTGGATGAACCCGGTTGCGCGGTGCAGCGTGCCGTGGAAGAGGGCAGGGTCTCTGAGGCGCGCTTTGAAAGCTACCTGCGCATGCGCTTCGGCGACAGCCTGCAATTTGAAGTGACTGAAGAATAACAGCGGAAGGGAAGACCGCATGTCAACCCCTGCATTGCTCACCTGGGAAAGCCTGACTCTGCGCCTGCGCAAGCCCTTTACCGTTTCCTACGGCAGCAGTGAGACGCGCCAGGCGTTTTGGGTGCGGCTGGCGGGGGACGAGGGCTGGGGAGAAGGCACCATTCCGCCGTATTACGGCATTGATCCTGATGAGATGATTGCTGTGTGGGCGCGTGCTGCGCAAAGCCGCCGCCCGCTGCCGGACGACCCTGCGGAGATTGCGGACTGGGTGGGCGTCGAAGGCCCCGCGGCCGCGCGTTCTGCGCTGGACCTGGCGCTGCACGACCGCATCGGGCGGATGCGCGGGCTGCCGCTTTACCGGCTGCTGGATCTGCCTGATCCTGACGTGCGGCCGACCTGGTTCACGCTGAGCGTTGAAACGCCCGAGGCCACGGCCGATTTGGCCCGCCGGCGGGCCAAATATGTGTTCTTCAAGATCAAAATGGGCGGCGACGGCCTGGATATGGCCCGCGTGGCGGCCGTGCGTGCCGCCCGGCCGGATGCGGTGCTGAGCGTGGATGCCAACGCCAGCTGGAACGAAGCCGATGCGATGCGCTACCTGGAGGAATTGGAACGCCTTGGAGTTGAGTTTGTGGAGCAGCCGCTGGCGAAGAATGAAATCGACGGTCTGGGCCGCCTGCAGGCGCGCACCGCACTGCCGGTGGTGGCGGATGAGTCGGTGCAGGCCCCGGCGGACGTGGAGCGTCTGAATGAGGCCGGCGTGCGCGCGGTGAACCTGAAGTTGATGAAGCTGGGCGGCCTGTCGCCGGTGCTGGCGGCATTGCGGCGCGCGCGCGAACTGGGCATGCGCGTGATGCTGGGCTGCATGGTCGAAACCTCGCTGGGCGTCACCGCCATGGCGCACCTGATGGCCCTGGCAGACTGGGTGGACCTGGATACGCCCATGTTGATCAGCAACGATCCTTTCGACGGACTGAGCTACGATGCCCGCGCCCGGGTGAGCGTGCCCAAACGGCCCGGAATCGGTGCGCGGCTGCGGGTTGCGTGATGCGGTTTTTACTCCGGTCGAGTATTCTCAGGCTTGACAATCAAAAAAGCAAGCGCGCCAAAAAAAGGAATGCAGACGATCATCGCCGTCCAGATGGCCGCAGCAGTGGGCGGCAGAGCGCGTTTTCGCAGCGCGAGCAGGGCGTAAACTGCCAGGACGATCCAGGCCGTCAACATGAGCAGGCTGAAGATGGCGCTAACCAGATATCCGATGCTGATGCCAATTGCTTCCATGTTTGTAATCCTCTATCAATACATTATATCGCTGGTTGGTTAATTCATGATTCCCGGCCGACATTCGTGCCGGAGGGAGGAACGAATGCGGTTTGACCACCGTCTGTACCCTGGATGGGCTGCAGCAGCGTTGCACCCTGGCCAGTTTTTTCTCCAGAGCAAGGCCGGAATGAAAAAAACAGGCCACTTTTATGGTATATTTAAAGACAGTCCCCTTCACACATTCATTGTAGGAATTGTGACAAAATGAGCCACTCGCTGCCGGGCAGCGGATCATTTACTGGATCACCAGCGTATGGATACCCAATTCGAGAAGCGAAAACACGGCCGAGGCCTCATATTTGGCGCCATTGCGGGCTTTGCCTTTGCAGTGATGGCCTGGGGCGTGGATGCCGCTCAACTGATGCAGGCGCACGTCGCCTGGCCGCTGGCGAAATTTTTGCCCGGCCTGTCTATGAGCATGCTGGCTGGTGGGCTGGTAGGTTGGCTTTCGATTCGCCTGGGAAAGGTCTGGGCCGCCATCCTGTTCTGGGTGGGGCTGGCTGGCTTTTTTACCTGGCAAACGATGTGGCTGCAACTGGAATTTGTGCCGCGCCTGCTGCAAATCTTTGATCCAAGACTTGGTGATTTGCTCTACTACCCCACATTGGATAACGAAATCCAGTTCTGGGCCTTCACCTTCGTGGTGGTCGTTTTTGTTTCCATCCTGTGCGGCCTGCTGGAAATTCACCTGATCGATCAATCCATGCTGGGACAGGGCAGCCTTTCGGTGCTCACGCCGCTGTTGATCAGCCTGGCGCTGTTCGGCTTTGCCGGCGTTTCGGCCGACGACCTGGTGACCAAGAATTTCCGCACGCCCATTGTTGCGATGGATAAATTGATCCAGTTCGCGATTGACAATGAAGGCAAAGAGCTGCCGCCGGTAGTGGCCCGTCAGCAGCGTTTGTCGGTGGTGAAAGATCTGTACGGGCTGATGGACCGCCCGCGTGACCTGACGCTGACCGGCTTTGACCGGTCGCTGGGTCAGATGGAGATCCTGGTCAATTTTGGCGGCAAGTGGGTGCGCTGCACGGTCATCTACAACCAGCCGACGATGTGTAAGATCACAGGGCTGCCTTTGGACCAATTACGGTTTGCCGGCACCTAGGCGGCGGGCTTAATGTTCTGATTAATGCTTTGATTAATGAGATTATTCATGATTAAGAGTTTACAAAAGTACCATTTTTATGGCAAAATATCATTAGCCATAAGATGGTTTTTGTTGTAAACTATATGGGCTGTAAATCAAACAATTCCCCCTCAATACTTCTTACAAACTTCATACCTTTTTTTATGAGGATGTGTAGATGGTAGACCACCTGTTAAGCGTGCAAGACCTTGAAACACAATTCAAAACGCCAGAAGGCATTGTCCATGCGGTGAACGGCGTTTCCTTTGATCTGTCTGAAGGGGAAACGTTGGGCGTGGTTGGCGAAAGCGGCTGCGGCAAGAGCGTCACCATGTTATCGGTCATGCGTCTGGTTCAATGTCCTCCGGGAAAGATCGTCGCCGGCAAGGCCTTGTTCCACGGAAAGGATTTGCTGCAACTCAGTCCTGAGGAAATTCGCGCCGTGCGCGGTGGTCAGATTAGCATGGTTTTCCAGGACCCGATGACATCTTTGAACCCGGTGATGACGATCGGCGATCAGCTGGCTGAGCCGCTCATACTGCACCTCAACATGACCAAGGAGCAGGCGCGCAAACGCGCGATTGAGCTGCTGGGGCTGGTGGGTATCCCGCGCGCCGAAGAACGGTTGAAGGATTACCCGCACCAGTATTCGGGCGGCATGCGCCAGCGCGTCATGATTGCCATGGCTCTTTCATGCAACCCACAAATTTTGATCGCCGACGAGCCGACTACGGCGCTGGATGTGACCATCCAGGCGCAAATCGTTGAGCTGGTCAAGCGGCTGCGCGAGGAGCTGGGCATGGCTATCGTCTGGATCACGCACGATCTGGGCGTGGTGGCTGGCCTGGCGCAGCGCGTGATCGTGATGTACGGCGGTTTCATCATCGAAGAAGCCGAAGTCAAAGAATTGTACGCCCATCCGCGTCATCCTTATACACTGGGTTTGCTTGGCAGCCTGCCGAAGATCCACGAAGAATCACGCACCAAGTTGTATTCCATTGAAGGCATGCCGCCGGTGCTTTACCGCAAACCGACCTCCTGCCCCTTTGCGCCGCGCTGTGCATGGGCAATGGAACGCTGCTGGAATGAAAATCCGGTGCTTGAATCGATCAATCCCAACCACCGTGTTGCCTGTTTTGCCGATACCACGAACGGGAGTAAGCACGCATGACCAATTCCGAAGTGATCTTAACCGTTGATAACTTAAAAATGCACTTCCCGATTTACCGGGGCGTGATTCGCCGCCGGGTCGGCGCAGTTCATGCGGTGGATGGCATCTCTTTCCAGGTGAAAAAAGGCGAAACGCTTGGCCTGGTGGGCGAGTCGGGCTGCGGCAAATCAACCACAGGCCGCACCATTCTGCAGCTTTATAAACCCACGGCTGGCAAGGTTTATTTCAAGGATACTGAGCTGACCAGTCTGAAATCTGAGCAGATGCGCCTGATGCGCCGCGAAATGCAGATGATTTTCCAGGATCCTTATGCCAGCCTGAACCCGCGCATGACCGTGCGCGACATCATCGGTGAGCCGTTGATGTCATTCGGCGTGGCCAGTGGTAAACAGATCGACGAGCGCGTGGCTGAGTTGCTCAAGCTGGTCAAGTTGAACCCGGATTACGGCGGCCGCTACCCACACGAGTTTTCGGGTGGCCAGCGTCAGCGCATCGGCATTGCCCGCGCGCTTGCCATGAAGCCATCGTTCATCGTCTGCGACGAGCCAATTTCGGCGCTGGATGTTTCCATTCAGGCCCAGGTGGTCAACCTGCTCGAGGATCTGCAGTCGGAATTTGGCCTGACCTATCTGTTTATTGCGCATGACCTGTCGATGGTCCGCCACATCAGCGACCGCGTGGCCGTGATGTACCTGGGGATCATCGTCGAGCTAACCGACCGCAATGAGCTCTATCGCAACCCGCTTCATCCTTATACCCAGGCGCTGCTTTCGGCGATTCCGATTGCCGACCCGGTGTTCAGCGCTGCGCGCCGCCGCCAGGTATTGGAAGGCGACGTTCCTTCCCCGGTCAATCCGCCCTCCGGTTGCCGTTTCCGCACACGCTGCCCCATCGCGGCACCCATTTGCGCGGAAAAACAGCCCGAATGGCGTGAAGTAAGTCCCAATCATTTTGTAGCCTGTCACAAAGTCTAATCCATTTCCACAGTCAAAGGAGGTGGTGCAATTCGGTTCGTTTGCTGATCTGTTTTGGGTCTCGATCGCTGTTCGTTTCAACCACATTTCTCTCAAGGAGGAGAAACAATGCGTAAGTTGTTGAAAGTGTTAGGCTTTTTGATGGTCCTCAGCATGCTGCTCACGGCCTGCGGCACGGCAACCCCCGCCGCCACCGAACCCCCCGCTGCAGAACAACCGACCGAAGCCGCGCCGGCTGAAGCTCCCACCGAGGCTGCGCCCGCTGAAGAAGCCCCCGCTGAAGAAGTTGCCCTGAACCCGTATCTGGGCTCGAACAAACTCGACGGCAACGGCATCCCCAATGACTTCTTTGCGGATGTCCACATCCGCAAGGCGTTTGCCTACTGCTTTGACTGGGACACCGTCATCAATGATGTGTACAAAGGCGAAGCTGTGCAGTCCAAGGTGCTCTCTCTGCCTGGTATGCCTGGTTTCGATCCCGAAGCTCCCTTCTACTACAACGACCTGGACAAATGCGCCGAGGAATTCCAGCTGGCCGATGTTGACAAAGACGGCGTTCCCGCTGGCGAAGATCCCGATGATGTCTGGGAAGTGGGCTTCCGCGTTCAGATGCTCTACAACACCGGCAACACCACCCGCCAGATCATGGCCGAAATCATGCAGGCCAACCTGGCTGCTGTGAATGAAAAGTTCGTGGTCGAAGTTCTCGGTCTGCCCTGGCCGGCCTACCTGGCTGCCCAGCGCGCCCACAAGATCCCGATCATGACCGCTGGCTGGTTGGAAGACATCCACGACGCTCACAACTGGTATCAGCCCTACACCACCGGCACGTATGGCGCCCGCCAGAACATGCCCGCTGACATGAAGGCTGAGTTCAAGGCGCTGTTGGACGAAGGCGTTAGCCTGGTTGACCCGGCTGCCCGCCACGAAGTCTACAAGCAGTTTAACCAGAAGTACTACGAATACGTTCCTGGTATCCCGCTGGTTCTGGCCACCTCTCACGGCTACGAACAGTCCTGGGTGCAGGGCCGCATCATGAACCCGATCTTCTCCGGCAACTACTTCCGCACCATCTGGAAGACCGAAGCCGCGAAGGATCCGACTTCGTATGTTGATGCCACTATCGGCGACGCCGATACCTTCGATCCGGCCCTGGCCTATGATACCTCCAGCGGCGAGATCATCCAGAACGTCTACGAAACCCTCGTGTTCTACGATGGCGCTGCCACCGACAAGTTCGTGCCGCAGCTGGCTGAATCCTGGACTGTTTCGGATGACGGCAAGGTTTGGACCTTCAAGATCCGCCAGGGTGTGAAGTTCCATGAAGGCGGCGATCTGACCCCGTCGGACGTGGCCTACTCCTTCCAGCGCGGTCTGCTGCAGGGTGGTTATTCCTCACCGCAGTGGCTGCTGGCTGAACCCTTCCTTGGTGTTGGCATGGATGACATCACCATGCTCGTGGACGAAGGCGCTTCCGCTGACGACCGCGAAGCTCTGGCGAAGAATGATCCTGCCAAGCTGGTTGCTGCTTGCGAAACCGTCAAGGCCGCCATCGTGGCCGATGATGCCGCTGGCACCGTCACCATGACCCTTGCCCAGCCCTGGGGCCCCTTCCTGCCGACCATTGCGAACGGCTGGGGTTCCATCATGGATAAGGAATGGGTGATCGAGAAGGGCGGCTGGGACGGCTCCTGCGACACCTGGCAGAACTTCTACGGCATGGTCTCCGCTGACGATCCCTTCTCGGCGATCGCCAACGGCACCGGCGCCTTCAAGCTGGATCACTGGACTCCTGGCGAAGAAATCGTCCTGACCAAGTTCGATGGTTACTGGGGCGAGCCCGCCAAGTTGGACCGCGTCACCTTCAAGATCATCCCCGAATTCGGCACCCGCTTTGCTATGCTCCAGGCTGGCGACGCTGACAGCATTGATGTCTCCGTCGAGAACCGCCCGCAGGTGGATCCGTTCGTGGGTGTGATGCGCGTCTACGATCCCGAAACCAATGCTTACGGCGAAGAAGTTGCCGTGTGCAAGTACGACTCGAACAAGCTCGGTCAGGAAGCCTTCACCGCTTGCGGTGCTGGTGAGACCGGCCTGAATCAGCCGCTGCGCCTCTACATTGGCCGCCCAGGCCTGCAGCAAGACGTCATCCTGTTCAACTTCTTGATTGAGTAGAACCGGATAACCTTTGAGCAAAAGCCTGCGGGGACCTCCCGTCCCCGCAGGCTCCTCCCCCCCCCCGAATTTTGCTTTGTGGAATGGACTGAAAGGCGATTTTCAATCCATTCCGAATGGCAAAATCCCCACTTGAGGTGATTCGATGACCAATTACATTATCCGCCGTCTGCTGCTCATCCCGGTCCTCCTGTTTGGCATCACCGTGATCATTTTTGCGATGATCCAGACCATGGGCCCCGTGGAGCGTTCGGCTCTGTACGTGCGGGATTTCCCAAAGAATGATAAACAAATTAAAGGGATCATCACGAAATATGGCCTGGACAAACCGCTTTATGAGCAATACTGGCGTTGGCTGGTTGGCCATGTAGACACAGTCACCGGTGAGCGCAAAGGCGGCATCCTGTACGGCGATTTTGGTTATTCCCGCACCGCTTCTCAGGATGTGATTGAGCTGATCAAGAACCGCTTCCCCAACACGCTCGACCTGGCGCTGTGGACGGTTTTCCCGATGCTCTCGGTGGGTATCTGGCTGGGGGTCCAGGCTGCTGTGCATCAGAACGGTTGGGTGGATCAGGCTGCCCGCATCTTCAGCATCGTGGGCACATCCTTCCCGACCTTCGTATTTGGCCTGTTGGTGCTGATGATCTTTTATGCCAATTTGCAATGGTTCCCGCCAGGTAAGATGTCTGACTGGGTCAGCCAGTTGATTTTCGCCGGCGGATTCAAGCAGTACACCCATCTGCTCACTATTGATGCCTTGCTCAACGGGCGGCTGGATGTATTCTGGGACGCGCTCAAGCACATGATTTTGCCGATCGTCACCCTTTCGTACATCAACTGGGCAACGTTTGTGCGCGTGACCCGTTCCTCCATGCTGGAAACCCTGCGTCAGGAATATGTGATCACCGCGCGCGCCAAGGGCCTGGCTGAAAAGGATGTCATCAACAAGCATGCCCGCCCGAACGCAATGATACCGGTCATCACCATGGCGGGTTTCTCGGTGGTAGGTCTGCTGGGTGGTGTGGTCATTACCGAAACAGTCTTCAACTATCCTGGCATTGGCAAAGCGGCGGCGGATGCAGCGAGCAATCTGGATGTGGTGACCGTGCTGGGTCTGGCGGTATTCAACGGTTTGATTTTGATTGTTGCCAACCTTGTCGTTGATATCATGTACGGTGTAATCGATCCGCGTGTGCGGTTGTCATAAGGAGCCTTTTATGAGTGTCGCAAATCCACCCATTGGTGATAACAGCCTGCTGCGCGATGCGCTTCCCGAACGCAAGATCGGGAAACTGGAAAAATTCCTGGGCCCTGAAAACTACCGCATTCTGACTGGCCTGTTGCGGACGCCCGCTTCAGTGATCGGGTTCGTGTTGATTGGCCTGTTTATCTTCGTTGCCCTGGCTGCGCCGGTGATTGCTCCGCCGGTTACCTCTGATCCATACCGTATTCCGCGCGATGGCTTTGGGGCCGAGCCGAAACCAATGGGCGCTGAATGGAAGAAGAATGTGCCAGATGTGCCCTTCTGGTACACACCGCTCACCGGTAAAACCGAATGGGTGCACCTGTTGGGAACAGCCCAGGGTCAGTATGATATCTTCTACGGCTTGGTGTGGGGCGCCCGCACGGCTTTTAAGACCGGTTTCATCGTTGTCTTGCTCACCTTCCTGATCGGCGTAATCATTGGCTCAACCTCAGCGTATTACGGCGGCATTGTCGATAATATCCTCATGCGCATTGTGGATATTTTCATGACGCTGCCCTATATCCTGGCTGCCTTGATTTTCTCCGCTGTGCTGACGCCAATCATGCAGAACAAGCTATTTGCGCCAATTCTGGCAATGGTCACCTTCGGGTGGATGGGATATGCGCGTATCATCCGCGGCGATATCCTCTCCATCAAGGAGCGTGATTACATCCTGGCGGCGCGTGTGGTGGGCGTTAAAGATGGGCGCATCCTCTTCCGCCATATTCTGCCGAATGCCATTTTCCCGGTGATGGTGCTGGCTTCGTTGGATATCGGAGGTATTGTGCAGTCCTTTGCAGCGCTGTCCTTCCTGGGCATTGGCCTGCCGGTGGGCTACGCCGACTGGGGCCAGCTGCTCAGCTTTGCGCGCAACTGGATTACCAGCCTGCAAAACTACTGGTACATTGTGGTCTGGCCTGGCCTGGTTCTGATGTTGTTCGTGATGGGCTGGAACCTGGTCGGCGACGCAGTGCGCGATGTGCTCGACCCGCGCATGCGCGGCAAGTCATAGTACGGAGAATCACCTCTTTTTGGTTGAATCGATCCCCCGCAGAGATGCGGGGGATTTCTTTGTGGCCCAATAAAGAGCGAATCAACAGGTATAATGGGAACGGAGCGCAAGCAATGCGCCAGAAGAAATCACACCTTATTGGAGAAACTCCGTGAATTCCAAAACTTTCACGCGAAGAATGGCTCTTTTGACAATGCTAACCGTTTTTGGCGTGCTTCTGGCCGCCTGCCAGCCGGCCGCGCCGACCGTCTTGCCCACACAGGCGGCAACCGAGGGGCTGCCCGAGCCCACTGCCACGCCAGAATTGCCGCAAAACCTGACCATCTGCCTGGGCCAGGAGCCGCAAACCCTGTTTGCTTACGGCAGCACCACGCGAAGTACATGGAGCGTGCTGGAGGCAGTTTATGATGGTCCGGTGGACACGCGTAACTTTGTGGCCGAACCGGTCATCCTTGAAAAAATACCCAGCCTGAGCGGTGGTGATGCAACCTACCTGGCAGAGACGGTGAATACCGGTGATGAGGTGTTGGACGCCAACGGCGACCTGGTAACGTTGGCACAGGGCACGCGCGTTTTCCCCAGCGGCTGCCGCACGATGGACTGCGTGGTCACCTGGGACGGCCAGAGCGGATTGCAGATGGACCGCCTGCAGATCACCTTCAAGCTGATCGGTGGTGTGCAGTGGTCAGATGGCACTCTCGTGACTGCACAGGATTCGGTTTTTGCCTATCAGATTGCCGCACAAGCGGAGGCGCCGGTTTCCAAAACGCTGGCCGACCGCACAGCTGCATATGAAGCCGTGGATGACCTGACCGTGCGCTGGACGAGCAAGCCGGGGTACGTCTCACACCGTTTTGCCGACCATTTCTGGCTGCCACTGCCGCAACACATGTATGGCGGCCAGAGCGCTGCCGCTTTGCTGGCAAACGAGGATGCCAACCGGAAACCGCTGGGCTGGGGGGCGTATGTGATCCAGGAGTGGACCGCGGGCGATCACATCACTCTGAAGAAGAACCCGCTGTACTTTCGGGCCTCGGAAGGGTTGCCAAAATTCGAAACTCTGACATACCGTTTTCTATCAGGAGAACCCAACACCGACCTGGCCGCGCTGCTGACGGGCGAGTGCGACCTGATCGATCAGTCGACATTGTTGGAAGACCAGCTTCAGGTAGTGCTGGAGCTGCAGAATAGCGGAAAACTGAAGGCCTATATCGGCCAGGGCCCGGAGTGGGAACACCTCGATTTTGGTATTTCGCCGGCGGTGTATGACGACGGCTACCAACCGGGCAATGAGCGAGCCGATTTTTTTGGGGACGTGCGTGTGAGACAGGCAGTGGCGGCTTGCATCGACCGCAATGCGCTTAACACCGCGCTGATGCAAGGCCAGTCGGCAGTGCCTGGCAGCTTCTTTGCGCCAACCCACCCGTGGCTGGCCGCTGACCTGAGCGCGCCGGCCTATAATCCGGCTGGAGCTCTTGAACTGCTGGCTCAGGCAGGCTGGGTAGACCTGGACGGCAATCCTGAAACACCGCTTCAGTCAAATGGCAGCGGCAGGGTGCCGGCCGGGACGACTTTCAGCGTCAATTACCTCACCACGCAGGCCGGTCTGCGCCAGCAAATGGCTGATAGGATCGCCGAGATGTTGAAGCAGTGCGGTATTGATGTAAAGGTCACCACGTTGACCCCCGAACAGTTGTATGCCGCCGGACCGGAAGGGGACGTGTTTGGGCGCAAGTTTGACCTGGCCGAGTTTGCCTGGCAGGCTGGCAAGGGCACGCCGTGTTACCTTTATACCAGCCGGCAAATTCCCAAGGCTGATAATCTGTGGCTGGGCGCCAACGTGACAGGTTACAGCGACGCCGAATACGATGCAGCCTGCCGCGCCGCTGAACTGGCCAATCCTGAACAGCCTGAAGCGCTGCAAACCCATCGCGCGATTCAGGAGAAATTCCTGTCCGATTTGCCGGTCCTACCGCTGCTCTACCGGTTGAAGATCGCTGTATCCAGGCCCGACTTTTGCGGTTTCAGCATGGACGTCAGCGCGCGCAGTGAGTTTTGGGCGATCGAAAGTTACGGTTACGGTGCAGAATGCCTGCCCTGAGCACGGCAAACTGACAAAACTGCACAAAGCGATGCCCGCACAGAAAAGGCATCGCTTTTTTGTAATGTGACTGTAAAATTCAGCGCCAGCCGGTAGCGGCCGGATGAGGATGCTTTCTGCTATAATTTAATGATGCGATCAAGCAATCGGCTGCTTGATCGTCATCCCAGAATTGATACAATATTGAAATGAGCAACCTCGTGGAAAAAAATATTCTCATCGTAGAAGATACGCGTGATTTGGGCCGTCTGTTGCAGTCGGCGCTGGCAACGCTGGGCGCGGATTTGAATGTGCAAGTGGTGCCATCGGCGGAAGAAGCGCTGCTTGAATCGCCGCGCCGGAAATTCGCACTGGCAGTGGTGGATGTGCGCTTGCCTGGCATCACCGGTTTTGAGTTGATTTCCAAGTTGCGTGCGCGGCAAAACAATCTCAAAGTGGTTGTCATCACCGGTATGTTGGATGCAGAATACCGCCAGCAGTCTGAAAAGCTCAAAGTGGATGCGTTCTTCACCAAACCGCTGGAAATGGGCCAGTTTTTAGATACCGTTCAACGGTTGCTGGAATTGAAGGAAGAACCAGCAACCCTTGCTGCCCCGTCGGTCAGTGCTGCCTCGGTGGATGCAGAAAACCTGCACCTGCCGGAAATGCTTGCCGGTTTGCGGCAAGATTGCAGCGCCGAAACCGTGCTGCTTTTGGATGAAAACGGCCGTGTGGCGGCGCGCGCTGGCAATGGCCAGGCTGATGCGCTGGAAGCCGAGGGCGGCCCGTTGGTGCTGGCCGCGCTGAGTGCAGCGCAGAAAGTGTGGCGTCTGGTGGGCCAGGGCATCACGCGCGGCGGACAGATTTTCACCGGTGAAAAAATGGATTTGCTGGTGATGCCATTGGGTGAATTTGCGCTGCTTTTGGCCTTTCCGGCTGGACGAAGTCTGCTCAGGCTGGCCGCCGCCCTCGAATCGGCGATGGCGCTGCGCGAGGCGCTGCTGACGGTGCTGACACGGATGGGCGCGCCTGTGCAAGTGCTGCCGCCGGTGTTGCCCCCCGAAACCCTGGCTGCGCTCAGCGAGGAACTGCCCCTGCCTGCCGCCGCGCCGGAAGCTGAACCAGAGCCAGCGGTGGAATCGAGTGCGGATGCCGAAGCGCTTGGTGAGTTGCTCAGCCGCTCGATGGAAGTGCTCAAAGAAGGCGACGTGGATGCTTTTTGGTCCGAAGCTGGTGAGAACGCGGCAGGTGCGCCGCTGCATCCCGACGCATTGACTTATGATCAGGCGCGTCAATTGGGTCTGGCCCCCGAAGAGGGCGGCACTTCCGGCGGGGCAAGCCATTCGTCATCTGGATGATCTTTGAATTCTGTGTTAAAATCAAGCTCGCATTTCTTGGGGCATGGTGCAACGGCAGCACACCAGACTTTGGATCTGTGGATCTTGGTTCGAGTCCAGGTGCCCCAGCCTGATGGACCGGTTTTGTTGGAGGATGACATTCAAGCTCAGAACGGCGCAAACGGGCCTGACGCGGCGGTGAAAGCGGCGCGGAGGCTCGTTTATGCTTAAAGCACCTGGAGTGACCGCATGAAGATTTCGAGTGTAATCCTGGCCGCCGGGCACGGCACGCGCATGAAGTCGGATTTACCCAAGATGCTGCATCCGCTGGCCGGCAAGCCGCTGGTGATGCACGCGCTTGCGGCTGCCGCCGCGCTGGCAGACGAGCCGCCAGTGGTGGTGGTGGGGCACGGCGAGGATTCGGTGCGCAGGGCGGTGGGCAGCGCGGCGCGCTTTGCGCTGCAGGAAAAACAACTTGGCACGGCCAATGCCGTGCAGGCTGCCGAGGATTTGCTGGGACATGAAACCGGCCTGATTCTCGTCACTTATGCGGACATGCCGCTGCTGAAGAGCGAAACCCTGCGCCGCCTGGTGGCGATGCAACTGGAAAACCCTGGGCCGATCACCATGCTGAGTGTTGTGCTGGACGATCCGCACGGCTTTGGCCGCGTGATCCGCGGTTCGGACGGCAACGTCACGGCGATCGTGGAAGAGGCGGTGGCCACCCCCGAGCAGCTTGCTGTGCGCGAGCTGAACGCCAGCGCCTTTGTCTTCCGCGCAGAATGGCTGTGGCCTGCGTTGCGGCGTGTGCGCATGTCACCCAAGGGCGAGTATTACCTGACCGACGTGGTGGAGATTGCCGTGACCGACGGTTTGCCGGTACGTGCCTATTGCACTCCTGATACGACCGAAGCGGTGGGGGTCAACACGCGCGTGCACCTTTCGGAAGTCGAAACGATCCTGCGACGCCGCATCAACGAGGCCTGGATGCTGGCCGGTGTGACCATGACCGACCCTGCGGCGACGTATATTGAGCCGGACGTCCAAATCGGACGCGATACGGTGATTCACCCCAACACCTGGCTGCGCGGAACCACGCAGGTCGGGCCGAATTGCGTGTTGGGGCCCAATACAACTATTGTGAACAGTCAGGTCGGTGCGGGCTGCACGCTGGCCGCCGTGATGGTGGAAGATGCCGATGTGGCAGCCGGCACGCATTTGGCGCCGTTTACCCTGCTCAAGGGCGAACGGACCAGAGAAACGGGACGGGATGGACGAAGTTAGTATTGTTTGGCTTGTGCTGGGAGTTGTATTGGCGTTGGACCTGTTGTTCGCGCTGGTACGAGTTTCGCTGGTCAATGCGCGCCTGCCGCAATTGATGAACCTGGCTTCTCAGGAAGATCATGAAGGCAGCGAGCGCACCCTGAAATTGCTGGAACGCCCCAGCCTGCGCATGACCTTGCGCTTTTCGGTAGTGCTGACTCACTTTGTGCTGTTGGCGGGCATCATCTGGCAGCTAACCCACCTGGTCGTGCCGCTGAAGAGCGGCCATGCAATTTTGGCAAGCGCAGCCGCTGCGCTGCTATTGCCGTTGATTGAAACGGCGGTGGAAGGGATTGCTCTGCGCAACCCTGAAACCTGGGCGCTGCGGTTGACAGGCCTTGCAGGCGTAATCGATGTAATTTTTCGACCGGTCGGCGCGCTGATGTTGGCCTTCAGCAATTCGCCCCGCCTGGCGGCACATCAAATTGGCACTGTGACCGACGATGAGCTGAAAACCTGGGTGGAAGTCGGCCAGCCCGATGGCGGCAGCCTGGAAAAAGGCGAGCGCCAGATGATCTATTCCATCTTCCGTTTTGGCGATACGCTGTGCCGCGAGGTGATGGTTCCGCGCATTGAGGTGCTGGCGCTGGAGGGCGATACAACCATCCAGGAAGCCACGCGCGCGCTGGTGGCTTCGGGCCATTCGCGCATTCCGGTGTTCGAGGAAAGCATCGACAACGTGGTGGGTATGCTGTATGCCAAGGATTTACTGCGCCTGCACCTGGAGAGCGGCCAGGAGCAGACCATCCGTCCCTACGTGCGCCCGGCTTATTTTGTGCCCGAATCCAAAAAGGTGGATGATCTGCTGGCTGAAATGCAATCCAAGCGCGTGCACATTGCCGTGGTGGTGGATGAATATGGCGGCATGGCCGGGCTGGTGACTCTGGAAGACATTGTTGAGGAGATCGTCGGTGAGATTCGTGATGAGTACGACCAGGGCGAGGATATTCTGTTCCAGCAGATTAGCCCGGACGAAATGCTGTTTATCGGCCGCACCGACCTGGACGACCTGAATGAATTGCTTGGCACACACCTGACGAAAGATCTGGCGGATACCGTGGGCGGCTACCTGTACGGTACGTTGGGCCATGTTCCTGTGGAGGGCGAGCAGGTGAGCGTGGAGGGCTGGGTATTAACCGTGGAAATGGTCACCGGCCGGCGCATCCGTCGGGTGCGCGCGCGCCGCATGCAGGCACAACCGGTGGAGGAGAGCAAGTTACATGATGCTAAACGATGACACCCGCAGGAAGTTGATCGAACTGGCGCAAAATGCGCGCCGTTGGGCCTATGCGCCCTATTCGCATTATGCCGTCGGCGCAGCTTTGCTGACGCACAGCGGCAAAATTTACGATGGAGTTAACGTGGAAAATTCCGCCTACCCGACCACGATTTGCGCTGAGCGGGTGGCTGTTTTCAAGGCGGTTTCGGAAGGCGAGCGCAACTTTGAGGCCATTGCCGTGGTGACCGCCAACGGCGGTTCGCCGTGCGGTTCGTGCCGCCAGGTGCTGGCTGAGTTTGGGCTGGATACGGTGGTGATTGTGGCTGACCAGGAGGGCAATGTGACCATGGAAATGACCGTGCGCGAAATGCTCCCTGGAGCGTTTACCCCTGAAAGTCTGGTTGCGTAAGCGAAAGCAGTAGATGAGCAGTCTGCCGCGCTCGCAGCGGGTTGAAGCCGTGGTGTTACGGCACAGCGATTGGGGCGAAGCCGACCGCTTGCTGACGATCTTCACGCGCGAGCTGGGCAAGCTGCGCGTGGTGGCCAAGGGTGCGCGCAGGCCACGCTCACGCAAAGCCGGACACCTCGAACCGTTTACACGCGTGGCCCTGCTGCTGGCCCGCGGACGGGAAATCTGGATCGTGACCCAGGCCGAAACGCTGGATGCCTACCTGCCGGTGCGCGAAGACCTGGAGCGCACTGCCTATGCTGCCTACGTTGCCGAGCTGCTCGACCGCTTTACCTATGAAGAGGGCGAACACGCTTCGCTTTACCGGCTGTTCGTCGAAGCGCTGGAACGCGTTGCCACACTGGATGATCCCGTGCCGGCCATCCGCTATTATGAAATCCGCCTGCTGGATTTGTTGGGATTTCGCCCGGAGTTGTTCCACTGCGTGCAATGCGGCAGTGAAATCAAACCAGAGTCGCAGTTCTTCTCGGCGCTGTTGGGCGGGGTGGCCTGCCCGCGCTGCGGCATTGACGCTGCCGGGGCGCGGCCGGTTTCGTTGCAGGTGCTAAAATACTTGCGCCACTACCAGCGCAGTTCCTATACCGATGCCATGCGCGTGCGCCTGCCAGACGCTGTGCGCCCCGAGATGGAAGCACTGATGCAGTATTACCTCACCTATTTGCTGGAGCGCGGGCTCAATTCGCCGGCCTTTCTGCGCGAAGTTCGGCGTAAATACCCCGCTGATTGACGCAAAGCTGTGCCCGGCGGGCGAGTCTGGGATATAATTCAAGCCGTTCTGATTTTTAACCTTTCAGGCTGCAATCCGGCCTGGATTTGATGGATGGGAGCTTGCCTGTATGAACCAACCCCTTGATTTTCAGTCGATCATCCTGACGCTGCAGCGATTCTGGTCGGACCAGGGCTGCCTGATCTGGCAGCCTTATTACACCCAGGTGGGCGCGGGCACGATGAACCCGGCTACCTACCTGCGCGTGCTGGGTCCGGAGCCATGGAACGTGGCTTACGTGGAACCCTCGGTGCGCCCGGATGACGGCCGCTTCGGCGAGAATCCCAACCGGCTGCAGATGCATACCCAGTTCCAGGTCATCCTCAAGCCGGATCCCGGCAACCCGCAGGAGATCTACCTGAAATCGCTTGAGGCGCTGGGCATCGACCCGCGCCAGCACGATATCCGCTTCGTTGAGGATAACTGGGAATCGCCGGCGCTGGGTGCTTGGGGTCTGGGCTGGGAAGTGTGGCTGGACGGGCAAGAAATCACCCAGTTCACTTACTTTCAGCAAGCCGGCGGCATGCCGCTGAATCCCAACTCGGTGGAGATTACTTACGGCCTCGAGCGCATTGCCATGGCGATGCAGCGCGTGCGCCATTTTAAGGACATTCGCTGGTCTGTTGATCGTACGTACGGTGATGTGCATCTGCGCGGAGAATTTGAACACAGCAAGTATTATTTTGACATTGCCGATGTGGACCGGCTGCGCCAGATGTACAAACTGTTTGAGGCCGAGGCTGAAGCTGCGTTGGAGCAGGGCTTGGTGCTTCCGGCGCATGATTACATTCTCAAGTGCTCGCATACCTTTAATATCCTGGATACGCGCGGCGCGGTGGGGGTCACCGAGCGGCAAGCGCTGTTCGGCCGCATGCGCGACCTGGCCCGCCGCACCGCTGAGGCCTATGTGGCCCAGCGCCAGCAGATGGAGTTTCCGTGGCTGAATTCAGCTGTGGAAAGGCAGGCCAGACCTGTCGAAATGACCCTGCGTCTTCCGCCGCGTCCGACCGAAGCCAGCGATTTCTTGCTGGAAATTGGCGTAGAGGAATTACCTTCCGCTGACCTGGATTCGGCGCTGGCGCAACTGCGCGAGCGCGTGCCTGCCTTGCTGGACGAGCTGCGCCTGGCGCACGGCGAGGTGCACATTTTCGGCACGCCGCGCCGCCTGGTGGCGGTGGTGGATGACCTGGCACCGCGCCAGCCTGACCGCACCCTGGTCATCAAAGGCCCGCCGGCCGACCGCGCCTTCGATGGCAACGGCAAGCCGACCAAAGCTGGCGAAGGCTTTGCGCGCGGCAAGGGTGTGCGCGTGGAGGACCTGGAAGTGCGCGAAATGGACGGCGGACGCTATGCGGCGGCTGTGGTGCACGAGGACGGCCGCGGGGCGGGTGAAGTATTGGCCGAAGCGCTGCCCGGCCTGGTCGCGGCAATTAAATTCGATAAACCCATGCGCTGGAATGCCAGCGGCGTGTACTTCTCGCGGCCCATCCGCTGGTTGTTAGCGCTGCTGGGCGGCGAGGTGGTGCCGTTTGAGTATGCCGGATTGGCTTCCAACCGGGTCACACGCGGATTGCGCTTTCACCAGCCTGAGAGCATCCCTGTGAGCAGCAAGGAGGATTACTTCAACGCGCTCGAACGCCAGGGGATCCTGCTGGATGCTGAAGAACGCAAGATTGCCATTCAGGTGCAGGTGCAGCGGTTGATCGCACAGGCTGGCGGCGACCCCGAGCGGCTGGACAGTGGACTGCTGGATGAGGTGAACAACCTGGTGGAAGCACCCACGGCTCTGTTGGGCAGCTTCGATCGCGAACACCTCAGTCTGCCGCCAGAGGTGCTGGTTTCGGTGATGAAGAAACACCAACGCTACTTCCCGGTTTTCCAATCCAACGGAAAGCTGCTGCCGCATTTTGTGGCCGTGCGCAACGGCGATGGGCAATACCTGGACGTGGTGGCCGACGGCAACGAACAGGTCATCCGCGCGCGTTTCGCCGATGCAGCTTTCTTTATCAAGGAAGATTTGCAGTTCAAACTGGAAGATTTCCGCGCCAAACTCTCGACGCTGACCTTCCAGGTCAAGCTTGGATCGATGCTTGACAAGAGCGAGCGCATTGAACACCTGGTGAACAGCCTGGTGCCGGTGTTGAAGCTGAGCGCAGACGAAGCCCAAACCGCGCTGCGCGCCGCGCACCTGTGCAAGGCCGACCTGGCCACGCATATGGTGGTCGAAATGACCTCGCTGCAGGGCATCATGGGCAGCCATTACGCGCTCAGCTCGGGCGAGAGCGAAGCGGTGGCCAGGGCAATTTATGAGCATTACCTGCCGCGCTTCAGCGGCGATGACCTGCCTGCAACCAAAGCCGGGCTGGCTGTCGGGCTGGCTGACCGCATTGACTCGCTGGTTGGATTGTTTGCAGCCGGGCTGGCGCCCACCGGCACCAAGGATCCCTTCGCGCTGCGCCGCGCTGCTCAGGGATTGGCCCAGGCATTGATCGGCTGGGATCTGGACTTTGACCTGCGCTTTGCGCTGGCAGCGGCCGCGGTTAACCTGCCGGTGGCCGCGGGACCGGAAGTGCTTTCACAGGTGCTGGAGTTCATCGCCGGGCGCATGCAGAGTGCGCTGCTTGACCAGGGCTACCGTTACGACATTGTGGCGGCTGTGCTGGAGGCGCAGAGCTTTAACCCGGCGGCGGTATCGCGCGGCGTGAAAGCGCTTTCGAGCTGGGTGGCGCGCCCCGATTGGAATGTCATCCTGCCAGCCTATTCGCGCTGCGTGCGCATTACACGTGACCAGGCGCAGCGCTATGAGGTGACCCCAGCCGCTTTCCAGGAGAAAGCCGAAGAGGATCTATATGCGGCGTTGACTTTGGCCGAGCAGGCACAGCGTGCATCCAGCTCGGTGGAGGATTTCTTTGCCGTGCTGCTGCCGCTCATCCCGGCCATCAACCGGTTCTTTGATGCCGTGCTGGTGATGGCAGATGACCCGGCCGTGCGTGCCAACCGCCTGGGGATGTTGCAGCGCATTGCGGCGTTGGCTGAGGGCGTGGCCGATTTTTCAAAGCTGGAAGGGTTCTAAATCCTGGCATCCATGCATTCTTCAATCCCCGGGGGCCGGCTGTTCGCCGGCCCCTGTGTTTTTGCGGTTGACTGTGCATTTGCTGGCTTTCTCGGACTGGCACGCCCTTGGTTTGTGGGTTAGAATTCGTCTTGAGGTGAGGGAATGACGGCGATTGACGAGATTAAATCGCGAATTGATATTGTTGACCTGGTGTCCGAGACGGTGAAATTGCGCCGCTCGGGGAAAAATTACACCGGGTTCTGTCCATTTCACACCAACACGCGCACGCCGGCTTTTGTGGTCTTCCCAGAATCGGGCACCTGGCGCTGTTTTGGCCAGTGCAACGAGGGCGGTGACATCTTCCGCTTTGTAATGAAGAAGGAAGGCTGGGATTTTCCAGAAACGCTGCGCTTTTTAGCAGAAAAGGCCGGTGTGCAACTTGAACCGGTGACGCCGCAGCGTCAGGAAGCCGACAAGGTCAACGAGCGGCTTCAGGGTTTGTTGGAAGAAGCCGTCAACTTCTACCGTCACCATCTGCTGCAAACACCTGCCGGAAAACCTGCGCTGGCTTACCTGAATAAGCGCGGCCTGACCCAGGAAACCATCGAAACCTTTGGCCTGGGTTACGCGCCGGACGGGTGGGAAGTTGCGCTGCAGTACTTCCTTGGCAAGGGTTATTCGACAGCCGAGCTGCTGCAGGCCGGGCTGGCCACCGAGCGCCAGGAGCGCGAGGGCGTCTATGACCGTTTCCGTAACCGCATCATGTTTCCTATCCGTGATGCAATGGGCCACATGGCCGGCTTTGGCGCGCGCATCCTTGATCCCAATGACGTGCCCAAGTTTCTCAATTCGCCGCAGACCGCGCTGTTCGACAAGGGACGGCTGCTCTACGGGCTGGACCAGGCCCGCAAAGCCATCCGCAGTCTGGACCAGGTGGTGATTGTTGAAGGCTACCTGGACGTGATTGCGCTGCACCAGGGCGGCTTTGCCAATGCGGTTTCGCCGATGGGCACCGCGCTGACCGAAGACCAAATGCGCCTGCTCAAGCGCTTCACCCGCCGGATCGTGCTGGCGCTGGATGCTGATGCAGCCGGCGAAAAAGCCACCCTGCGCGGCCTGGAGATTGCCCGCCAGGCACTGGACCGCAGCGATGAGATTGCTTTTGATGCGCGCGGGCTGCTGCGTCACGAGGCGCGCCTGCAGGCCGATGTGCGTGTGACCACGCTGCCGCCTGGCATGGATCCTGATGAAGTGGTGCTGCGCGACCCGGAGGAGTGGCGCAAGATTCTGGAAGCTGCCAAGCCGATTGTGGCGCACGTGATGGATACGCTGGCTGCCGGCCGCGATCTGGAAGATCCCAAAACCAAGAGTGAAGTGGCCGCGCAGGTGATGCCGTTAATTGCGGACGTGCCTGATCCCATTGAACGCGAAGCTTACCGCCAGCGCCTGGCACGCATGCTGAAAGTGGACGAGCGCGCCCTGCAAGGCGCGGGGCAGGCTGCGCCGCCAGCACGCCGCCGGCCGTTGATTAAGAGTGAAAAACCTGCCCGCCGAACCCAGGCACTCCCCGCGACCACAGGTCAGCGGGCCGCCTCGTTGGAGGCGCACTGCCTGCGCCTGCTGCTGCGCCAACCGGATATTCTCTACCAGGTGGATCGTTTCTTGCTTAAATCGGGATTGGGACGGTTTTCTGAGGCCGATTTTGAGCTGAGCGATCATCAGCAAATTGCCCGCCTGCTGCTGGAATCGCTGGCGCAAGACCAATTTGACCCGCGCCAATTCATGCAGGAAGCACTTCCCGAGCCGCTGGAAGACACCTGGCAGGCCCTGACGGCGGAAATGCCGCACGGCGAACCCAATGCTGAAAAGCGCTTTGAAGACCTGATGCGCACATTGATGACATTGCGCCTGCTAAGGATTAACCAGAGCATTCAGCAGATGCGCTTCCTGCAGGAGGATTTGCAGGATCAAGAGGAAGCGCAAGAGCTGAATCCCTATCAAGACCTGATCGGACAATCGATTCAGGCGCGCAACCGGCTGGAAAAAGCACTTGCAAAGCCGCTGATGCCGGACTAAAGACCTTTTTCGGTTCTATGGTATAAATAAGTCTATGCCTCGGAAGAAGAGTACCCCTTCTCAAGATTCGCCTGAAATGCCGGAAAAGAAAAACAGCACAGCGGCTCGTTCAACCCGCAGCGGGCGCAGCACGCGTCTGCCGGGAGTCCCGCTGCCGAAATCTGCCAGCACCAATCCGGCGGACGATGATGTGCTGGCGAAGGAAGAGCCGGACGAGCCTGCCCTGGTTCAAAGCAGCGAAGAGTGGGCTGAGCTGGTGATGGATGATCCGCTGGAGATTCTCGAAGATCCATCGATCGCGATGGAGCTTTCAGAGGACCCGGTGCGCCTGTATCTCAAGGAGATCGGGCAAATCCACCTGCTGGATGCCGACAGCGAGTTCCGCCTGGCTGCGCGCATCGAGGCGGAACGCAGGATCGTTTCCCTGCAGGATCACACAGAGCCGCCTGCTGGCACAGACGGCCACTACCGCGCTTTGTATGCCAGCGTGGCACAGGAATTGATCGTTTCCTGGGAGCGGCTGGAGGAGGATTGCCAGCGCTTGAGCCAGGGCGAAACGCCTGATTTGAGCCTGGTGCTGGCCGAGGCGCAGATGCTGCGCCGACAGTGGCAAGCTGAAGAGCCTTCCTACCTGCGCAGCTATCTTGATAATGGCCTGTGGGGCAAAGATCCCATGTGGGACGGCCTGGTGCGGCACGCTTTTTCGCTTTTCCTTTGCCTGTACCTGCTCCCAGTCGAGATGGCCCAGGTGCTGATGAGCGCGCTGCGGCGCGAGCAGAGCATTCCCGACCTGGACTTTTTTCAAAATGCGCTGCCCACTGATGCACAGCTGGAATATGATTTTGATTCGATCGAGCGCAGGTCCGATGAGGCCAATCAAACATTGATCCGTGCCAACCTGCGCCTGGTGGTTAGCATTGCAAAGCGTTACCTGGGGCGCGGCATTTCCTTCCTCGATTTGATTCAGGAGGGCAACCTGGGCCTGCTGCGCGCGGTGGCCAAATTTGATCCCACGCGCGGGTTCAAGTTCAGCACCTATGCCACCTGGTGGATTCGCCAGTCGATTAGCCGTTACATTGCCGAACAGGCGCGCACCATCCGCATTCCGGTGCACCTGTTTGAGGCCATCACCCGGCTGCTGCGCGTGCAACGCTCGTTGGTGCAGCAATTGGGGCGCGAGCCCACTCACGAGGAACTGGCTCTGGAAGCGGGTTTCCTGACCGACGAGGATGTGCAGGCCATTTTGAGGTCGCGATCTGAAAACATGCCGTTGGACCCCGAAGTGCAGCGCCGCTGGATGTGGGCAACCGCCAAGGTGCAGCGCATCCTGCAATCGGCTGAAGAACCGGTTTCGCTGGAACGGCCAGTGGGTGATGAGGAAAGCAGCCAACTGGGCGATTTCATTGAAGACAACGATGCACTCGAGCCGATGGATGCTGCTGCTCGCGAGATGCTGCGCGAGCAGGTGCAAAGCGCGCTGGGGGCGCTTTCAGAGCGCGAGCGCCAGGTGTTAGAGCTGCGCTTTGGTCTGATCGACGGCAAAGACCATACCCTGGAAGAGGTCAGCCGCTACTTCAACGTGACGCGCGAGCGCATCCGCCAGATCGAAGCCAAGGCACTGCGCAAACTGCGCCACCCCACCCGCAGCCGCCATTTACGCGAATATTTGAGCTGAACTGAGTGTTACCGAAGACCCCGCTGGAATACTGGCGCGCGGTCTTCGTTGTTTTAAGGAGATCTCCATGCCGCGCAAAGTGCTAATTCTTCAAAGCGACCAAAAAAGCGCCGCAGCGCTGGCGAGGCTATTCCGCGCCCGCGGCGACGAAGCATGGACCGCTCGGGAACTGGATCAGGCGCGCGCTTTGCTGCGCCAGGTGCGCCCGGACCTGCTGATGATGGATTTGCACTTCCCGGGCAATGCCTGGCTCGATTTCCTGCGCACGCTGCGCCAGGACCACCCGCGCCTGAATATCATCATGACCAACCGCCACCCTGACCTGCAGCGCGAGATGTGGGCACAGGCCCAGGGTGTGACCGTTTTTCTGCGCGAACCTTTTACTGCGCAATGGCTGGCGGCAGCTCTGCGCCGGGTCGAAAGCGGTTTGTCGCCGGATACGCGCCCGGCCGGCAGCGAGGGTGCGGGTAAGCCGGCCCAACGGATGCCGCGCGTGCGCGTACCGGTGAGGTGGAAGATCACGCTGCCTTACCTGGTGCTGGCCGTCACCATCGCGCTGGCGGCGGCTTTTGTCATCAGCCAGGTCATGCTCGATTCGATTCAGGAACGTTTCTTTAACCAATTGTTGGAAACTGGCCGCCAGAGCAGTGATTGGATGGTGCGCGAGGAAAACCGCATGCTGGCCACGCTGCGCCTTGCTGCCAACACGCAGGGTGTTGCCCAGGCGGTGCAAAACGGCGACTCCGATGGATTGCGCAACCTCATTCTGCCGGCTGTTGTCAATGCTGGTGAAGAGACGGTTGAATTTTTGGACATGCAGGGCACCAGCGTGCTAGGCCTGCGGCCCGGTGGGCAAGCCGGTGAATTTTCCACGGTGCGGGGCGAAACCTTTTTCCAATCGGTGGGCTTTGCGCAGGCTGTGCTGCAAGGGCGAAGTGACGAGCAGGGCGATAAATTTGCCGGGGTGCAGCAGACGCCGTTTGGCCGATTTTTCTATGTCAGCGGGCCCATTTTTGATCCCGCCGGCGTGCAGGTTGGCGCGCTGCTGGTGGGTAAATCAGTCGATTCGATTGCAGCGCAAATGAGCCGCGACACCCTCGCCCGCATTACCCTGTATGATATTGAAGGCCAGCCGCTGGCATCGTCGTTGTTTACCGGCGCAGAGAGCTTTCCGCTGGCGCGCAGCCAGGTGGGCGAAACCCTGATCAAGCAGGATGCGTCTACCCTGACCCGCGACCTGACCCTGGGCGGGGTGGGCTACAGCGAGCTGCTGCTGCCGTGGGAGGTGCGCAACGGTGCGGATCAAGGCGTGCTGGGGGTTGCCATGGAGCAGACTTTCCTGATGCGCACCACGCAAACGACGCGGATCGAAATCTTTATCCTGGTTGTTGCGGCCATTCTGTTGGTGATTGCCGTTGGTGTGTACCTTGCCAGCCTGATCACGCGCCCGCTGGTTAAACTGGTGCGCGCCTCTTCGGAGGTTGCCAACGGCAATCTGGAGGTGAAGGTCGACTCCGGCGGCGATGATGAAGTGGCTGTACTGGCGCACTCGTTCAACTACATGGTGGCCGGCTTGCAGGAAGGTTCTATCTATCGCGACCTGCTCGGGCGCACCGTTTCACCGGAAGTGCGCGAGCAGCTTCGCCAGACCTTCAGCTCGGGCAACCTGCGCCTGGAAGGCCAGGAGGCGGTGGCGAGCGTGCTGATGACCGACATCCGCGGCTTTACCACGCTTTCCGAACAGGCTTCGCCGGCAACGGTATTCAACTGGTTGAACGAGTATTTTGGCAAACTGGTTCCGATTGTGGTGGCGCATGGCGGCGTGGTCAATAAATTCGACGGCGACGCCATGCTGGCTTTCTTTGGCATTCTGCCGCGCATGCTCACTCCGCGCCGCTCGGCCATTGCAGCCTGCGATACCGCGCTCGAAATGCTTCGCGCCATCGAAGCCTTGAACCGGCAGCGCATTCAACGCGGCGACCCGCCGCTGGTGACCGGGATCGGCATACACACCGGCGTGGTCATCGCCGGGGGGCTGGGCACCAGCGACCGGCTGCATTACACCATCATCGGCGATACGGTCAACACCTCGCAGCGTCTTGAGGCGCTGACCCGCGATCTGATGAGCGATACCGGCGCGTTGATCAGCCAGTCCACGTTTGCCGCGCTGGGCGAACAGCAAAATAAATACCATCTTGAGCCGATGGGCGAGCACTCGGTGAAGGGTAAAACCGAACGCTTGATGGTGTACCGGCTGAATGATTTGCCCGACTTGAATTTGCCGCGCGCCTGACGGCCAATTGATAAGCGCCTGTAATGCCCCTCCTGGCTTCCTGAAAGCTATACTTGGGATACGATGCGACAAAACACGCCAGCACGCTCATTTCAATTGCTGATGACCCTGCTGATTTTACTGGCAGCAGGCGCGCTGGTTATACTGATCCTTTTCAACCCGGCTGGTTGGCTGCGGCAAATGCGCCTTTCGCTGCCGGCGGGCATTCACTCACCGCTTTACGCCGATTATTCGGCTGACCTGCGCGGGATGTTGGTGGCGCCGGCCGAGATGCGCCTGTTGCAGGAAGCCTTGCAGGCTCAACAGGCTGAAGAAGATGCCATCCTCAACGATCTGCTTACGCCGGTGCCGACGGTCACCCCGCCGGTGGGCGGCGTGCAGCCCACGCTGCCGGTTGTGGTGGTCACGCCGCCGGATGGTGGGCCAACCGCCACGTTGGCGCCGGGCATCACCCCCGTTTACACCTTGACGCCGACCCTCACACTGATGCCAACATTCACCTGGACGCCGACGCTGTCCCGGACAGCTTCTGCCACGCTGCCCGGCGGGTTCACCCGCACGCCCGGGCCGACCGCCACGCTGCCGCCCTGGACGCCAACCGCCAGCCCGACCCCCACCCGCGCCACTTCGTCCACGGCAACGATCACGCCCACGCGCACAGCATCGCCCACTCTTACTCCCACGCGTACGCCCACAACGACCCCGACCAACGGCGGCTACCCGCCGCCGGCTACACCGCCCGGTTATCCATAAGCCGTTGTATAATCCAGCCGAATTTGCACTCCATTTCCGGGCGGCGTTGGGCCGCTGATTTGAGACGGGTATGCTTGCTACGATGACTGCGCTGACGCATCTTGAATATCTGCTGGCTGCAGCGCTGGTGCTGTTTCTGCCTGGGCTGGCCTGGCAGGCCTGGCTGTCCCCCGATGAGCGTGATCCGTTGGAACGGTTGGCAGATGCGCTGGGCATCAGCGTTGGCCTGACCGCGCTGGTTGGGCTGGCGGCCTTTTTGCTGGGCTTGCACTTCACCGCCGGTTGGTTGATTGGGCTGTATACTGCCTTCCTGTTAACCTGGGTGGTTGGCAGCTTGCGCTCGCTTCGCTCGGGGCAGTTCGGCTGCGGCTGGCGAGCAGCTCTGCCGGGATTGGGCGGCGGAGCGCTGCTGCTGGCCGCGCTGGCCTGGCGCCTGTACCAGGCGCGCGGGCTGCTGCTGCCTGCCTGGGTCGATTCGGTGCATCACACCCTGGTGGTGAATTTATTCCTTCAAAACGGCGGCATTCCAGCCAGTTTTGATCCCTATTTTCCGGTCGAGTTCACCTATCATTACGGCTTTCACCTGTTGGCTGCGCTCTTCAGCGCGGTCACCGGGGCATCGGCTGAACAGGGTGTGCTTTGGTTTGGACAGGCACTCAACGCTGCGGTTGCGCTGGCTGTTTACCGGCTGGGCCGCGCCGCCTGGCGTGACTGGCGTGCTGCAGCGCTGGCTGCGCTGCTGGTGGCCTTTACCTTTCAAATGCCGGCCTACTACGTCACCTGGGGGCGCTATACCCTGCTCACCGGGCTGGCGGTGCTGCCCGCGGCGATGGCTGCCGCGTTGGAGTTGTCCCGTCAGCCCCAGCGGCTTGAGCTGTCAATCCGCCTGGCGGTGCTGACCGCAGGCGTGGCACTTTCTCATTACACTGCGCTGCTTCTGTTGTTGTTGTTCCTGCTTGTGCTGGGGGCTGGTCTGTTTTTCCGCCGTGCCTGGCGCGGATTGTGGACAACCGCAGCGGCATCTCTGCTGGGCGCGCTGCTGGCTGCGCCCTGGCTGCTGCGTTCGTGGAATGCTCTGAGCTATCACGCCGGGGTGGGGGTGGTTTCGCCGCTGGATGGCAGCCAGGCAGGCTATTGGGAATACATCCTTTACCTGGTTGGCCCGGATTACAATTACATTCTTTACCTGGCTGCGCTTGCGGCGCTGCTCTGGCTGCTGGTGCGCGGCCCCGTGCCGGAGCTGCCCGTCTGGGGGCTGCTGATGGGCCTGCTGATGCTGCCCTGGGGGCTGCGCCTGGCGCCCTTCCGCCCCGACCACCTGGCGATTTTAGTGTTTTTGCCGGCAGCCCTGCTGCTGGGAGGGGCTCTGGCACGGCTGGCAGGCATGCTGGCGAAATGGCGGCCGCGGCTTGGCGGGCTGGTGTTACTGCTGGCGGCGCTGGCATTGACCGGGTTGGGACTGGCACGCACCCGTGATGTGGTCAACCCGGTCACCGTGCTGGTGAACGCCGCTGACCTGCAGGCACTCGACTGGGTGCAGGAAAACACGCCGCCCGGCGCGCGCTTCTTCATCAATACCACCGGCTGGCAGGGTAGCTACCGCGGCGTGGACGGCGGCTACTGGCTGATGACTCTGACTGGCCGCCAGACGGTGACGCCCCCTGCGCTGGCCTGGATGGGCAACGGCGATTTTCAGACCCAGCTTAATCTGCGCGCGGGATTGGCCAGCCAGGCAGCCGGCTGTGACGAGCGTTTCTGGCAGGTTGTGGCCGATGCGGATTTGAACTACGCTTATATCAAGGAGGGCGCCGGGCTGCTGCAGCCCGCCGCGTTGAGCAACTGTCCGGGCGTGGTAAATGTTTACCGCCGGGATGGGGTCTATATTTATGAAATTGTTCGTTGAATAAGGCGAATTTCTCCGGCAGCATTTTTGCCGATTCAGTCCGAAAGCTAACTCAAGAGGAGAGCGATTGAGGAGAGCGATGAAATATAAAGACCCAAATTTATCGGTTGAAGAGCGCGTGGAAGATTTGCTGGCGCGCATGGCGCTGGAAGAAAAAATTGCCCAGTGTATGCAAATCTATATTCCCCCGGAAAACCGAGAAGAAATTCTGGCGCGCATCCGTGCCGTGGGGTTGGGTTCGCGCATCCTCTCTGATGAGCAGTTGGCAGGCAGCGTTAGCACACGGACTGCAAGTATCGCCGATTTGAATGAAGTTCAGCGGGTTGCAATGGAAGAATCGCGTCTGGGCATTCCCATCCTGAGCGGAACAGATGTGATTCACGGGCAGCACACCATTTTTCCGATCCCGCTGGCCATGGCGGCTGCGTTTGATCCGGCAGCGGTGGAGGAGGCCTGTGCCATGGCAGCGGCTGAGACTGCCAGCATGGGAATCCACTGGACCTTCGCGCCGATGATGGACATTGCCCGCGATCCGCGCTGGGGGCGCATCATTGAAGGCTTCGGCGAGGATCCATTCCTGGGTTCGAAGATGGCCGCTGCGGCCGTGCGCGGTTTTCAGGGCGAATTGGACGACAAAGGTTACATCCGGCCTGGTCGGGTTCTGGCCTGCGCCAAGCACTATATCGGCTACGGCGCAGCCGAAGGCGGGCGCGACTACAATACCGGCGAGATTACGGATCACACGCTGCGGAATATTTACCTGCCGCCCTTTAAGGCGGCTGTAAAGGCCGGGGTGGGCACGGTGATGTCAGCCTTTCACGACCTGAACGGCGAGCCTGCCTCTGGCAGCCGCTACCTCTTGACGGATATTCTCAAAGAGGAGCTGGGTTTTAAAGGCCTGGTGATTTCGGATTGGTCTGCTGTGAGCGAATTGATCAATCACCGCGTTGCCGCCGATGAGCATGAAGCAGCCCGGCAGGCTTTTGATGCCGGCGTAGATATGGAGATGATCAGTGAATGCTATAACAGGCACCTGGCCGGGTTGGTTCAAGCCGGAGTGATTTCACAGGAACGATTGGATGATGCTGTTCGCCGCGTCCTATCGGTGAAGTTTCGTCTGGGGTTGTTTGAACACCCGTATGCCGGCAAAGACGGGCAGATGGAGCAACTGCTTTTGGAAAGTCACCGGGCTGCCTCCCGGCGGCTGGCTGCCCGCAGCATGGTGCTGTTGAAAAATGACGGTCTGTTACCGCTCAAGCCGGATACTGGCCGCATTGCGGTGATTGGGCCTTACGCAAATGAGCGCAGATCGCTGTTGGGCTCGTGGGTAAATGATCACCTTGTAGATCAACCGCAAACGCTGGTAGAAGCTGTGCGGGCAGCCTTCCCGGAAGCGCAGATTTTGACCGCGAGGAGCGGCCTGTATGATGAGATGCTGATGGCAGCCGCTGCAGCGGATGTGGTTGTCCTGGCGTTGGGTGAATCGCATGCGCGCAACGGCGAATACAACTGTGTGGCTTCAATCGAATTGCCGGCCGGGCAGCAGGCTTTAGTGGACGCGGTAGCCGGTTTGGGCAAGCCGGTTGCTGCGGTCGTCTATACTGGCAGGCCGGCGGCACTCACGCGAGTGGTTTCACACGTCAATGCGCTGCTGCTGGCCTGGCACCCGGGCAGCCTGGGTGCCGAAGCGACTGCAGATGTGCTTTTTGGGGCGGTTAACCCGGGCGGTAAATTGCCGGTTTCGTTCCCGCGGAGTGAGGGGCAGATCCCGGTGCATTACAATCACAACAGCACCGGCCGCTTCAATCCGCGCTATCTGGACATGCCCGTGACGCCGCTCTTCCCATTTGGCTTTGGGCTCAGCTATACAAGCTTTGCCATCGACGGCCTGGACGTGCAGCCGCAGGCGGTTGAACCTGGCGGCAAGGTGCGCGTAACAGTCACGGTGACCAACACCGGAACGCGTGAGGGCGAAGAAGTGGTGCAGTGCTACGTGCAAGATTGTGTTTCGCGCCGGACGCGCCCTGTGCGCGAGCTGAAGGGCTTTGAGCGCTTGGCATTGCAGCCCGGCGAATCGCGGCGGGTGACCTTTGAGCTGGGCATGGATGAGCTTGGCTACTACGGTCCGGGTGGTAAATGGGTGCTGGAACCCGGCGATTTTAAGGTTTGGGTGGGCAGCAGCAGCGAGGCCAGTTTGGAAGGAAGATTTCGCGTCATCGGATAGAGCGGTAAAAGAGTGCAGTTGAGTGAACAATTGGTGTTTTTTGCTCAAAGGCGGCAACACGATTGACCAGTAAACGGGCAATTGGGTGAGCCGGCGCAGTTCGGAGTTGAGCAACCAGGTAGACCAGCATTGGAGCGGTTCCCCGATACTTGATGGAAGCGGTCCATTAATCTTTGACGCCAGACCAATCTGGCTATAAGCTCGCTTCGCCGGGTACATCTGGCGCGGCGGTTCGTTGTTATAATAATCATCGTCCCAGGATGATGGATTGCAGATAAGGCAGGAGGAAAGTGCGATGGGCAGCGAATGGAGTAAACCCACCCGTTACATTGTCGGGTCAAGCCTGGCGATCCTGGCGTTTTTTGTTTTATATCTCAGCCGCTCGGTTCTGCCGCTGCTGGTCATTGCCGCCCTGATCGCCGTGATCTTGCGGCCGCTGATCTTGTGGTTGCAGCGAAAGGCGCGCATGTCGCGGGGGGTGTCAGTCGCGCTGGTCTATTTGTTGGGCCTGATGGTGGTTCCGCTGCTGCTCACCCTGGTTATTCAAGCCGTGGTTAATGCGGTCGCTTTTGTAGCCGCATTGGATTACCAGAGCATCCTGGAAAGCGTGATGGATTGGATCCGTTCCACCTTGGTTGCGATCAAAGATCTGCAACTTCCGACCAGCAACATGAACGCTGCAGTTGACCAGTTGGCGGATTCTTTGCTGGCGCAGTTGGGCGATGAACCCTCGGCGGCGCTGCCGAGCGTGCCATCGGCTGCCACCATTTTGCAATCCCTGGGTACCGCGCTGACCGCGACCTTCAAAACTGCGGCTGGCGTGGTTGGTTCGGTTTTGTCGCAGGTCACCCTGTTTATCTTTGTGTTCCTTTCTTCTGTTTACATCAATCTGAGCGCGCACACCTTCCATGATGGTTTCATGCGCATTGTTCCAGACCGATACAAGCCAGAATTTGCCATCCTGATCGCCCGGATTGAGCGCTTGTGGGGCGCATTTTTCCGCGGGCAGTTGACTCTGATGTTGGTAATTGGCGTGGTAAGCTGGCTGGGCCTGACGATCCTGGGCGTGCCGGGAGCGGTGTATCTGGGTATCGTGGCCGGACTGCTGGAGCTGATCCCCAATCTGGGGCCGGTGATTGCCACCATTCCGGCGGTCATTGTAGCCCTGCTGGAAGGCTCTGCCTTTTTGCCGGTCAGCCATTGGGTGCTGGCGTTGTTGGTAGTGGGGTTATACGTGCTGGTGCAGCAGTTGGAGAATAACTGGATTGTGCCGCGCGTGCTGGGTGACGCGGTCGATTTGCCGCCGCTGGTGGTGATGAGCGGCGTGCTGGTGGGGGTCAACGTGGCGGGTTTGCTCGGCGCGCTGTTGGCTACTCCGGTCATTGCCACCGTCCGCGAACTGGTCCGTTATGCCTATCGAAAAATCCTTGGCGAAGACCCTTTCCCACCGGTGGAAACGCTGTCCATTCCGCCGTTCAATCCGCTCACGCGCCTGCGGGAGTGGTTTGACCGGGTCAATCCCTTCCGCAAGCCGCGCGCGCACGAGATTTTGCCCGAAGCTGAGCATCCCAGCGACGGCATGAGAAACTTACAAGATTAGTGCTTGAATTCGGCCAGCACAGCCGGGCTGAATTCGTTCAATGAATCGCGGCCAGCATTGAACATGGGCGGCAGCCGCTCGTCATCGTACCAGCATGCTACCCAGCTGACTTCCAGTGCATCCAGGTAAGCCACCAGCGGTTCGCCGGGCCAGGGCAGCAATAGTTAGCGCGAGCAGCCCCACGATGCTTAAAAGGGTGATGCCGATGATCTTAAATATTTTTCGAAGCAGGTTCTTATCCGGTGAAGGTGTTTAATGGTTTTATGAAATTTGAAGATTTTCCAGGCTGATCAAAGGAACAGATTTGGGCTGGCGAAAGAGGGAATTCTGCGCTCATCATCCATTCGGCAAGAAAAGAAGGCTGCTCTTGAACTGCATAAATTGAAGGTGATTTGCGTTGGATAATCAGCGATTCGGCTCTATAATTAAATCATTGGCGCTGGTCACCCACAATTTCTTCCATCTGTAACACGACTACTTAGCTCTTATAGGCCTAATATACCAGCCTTGTGAAAAATTCCACCATTTGTTATACTTGGTTCGAAATCAGACCGATTCAGTAAACTTTATATAAAGGGAATTCTATGCTGCAGGCTTACTTCCCCCTCCTGATCCTCTTTTTGTTGGCGGTGTTTGTTGGCTTCCTGGTGGTGGCCCTGGGGCACCTGTTTGGCCCCAAGCGGCCCACCGAACGCAAGGCAGCCCCCTATGAATCGGGCATGGTGCCGTACGGCCCCGGCACGCGGCGCATTTCGGTGCGCTATTACCTGGTGGCTGTGCTGTTCATCCTCTTCGATATTGAAACGATCTTCTTTTTGCTCTGGGCCGTTGTGCTCCGCGACCTGGGCGTTTTTGGGTTGGTCGAAATGTTCTTATTTATGGGTACTCTGGCAGTCGGGTTGATTTATGCCTGGAAGAAAGGAGCGCTTGAATGGGAATAAACCAGAAAAACGGCGAGATGGGGGTTGTGACCACCAAACTGGAAGACCTGGTGAACTGGGCTCGAACCGGATCGATGTGGCCGATGCTGTTTGGCCTGGCCTGCTGCGCCATCGAGATGATGGGTGCCCAGGCTTCCAATTATGATTTAAGCCGCTTTGGAATGGAGCTGAACCGTGCCAGCCCGCGCCAGTCGGATTTGATGATTGTGGCCGGGCGGGTAAGCCGTAAGATGGCGCCCGTGGTGCGCCAGCTCTACGACCAGATGCCAGATCCCAAGTGGGTGATTGCCATGGGCGACTGCGCCTCATGCGGCGGTGTATTCAATAATTATGCTGTGGTACAGGGCGTGGATGAAGTGGTGCCAGTAGATGTGTATGTGGCAGGCTGTCCGCCGCGTCCTGAGGGCTTAATCCACGGCATCGTTACGCTGCATGAGAAGGTCAAAAAAGAAAAATTCAAGGATTGGGCGTCAAAATGAACGAAACGTTGCAAGCTGCTGTTCAATCCCTGCAAGAACGCTTCCAGGCGCGGTTGTCAGAATTCCGCGGTGAGATTTCGCTGTTGGTTCCGCCGGAACACAACGTGGAGGCGGCGCAGGCGCTGCGCGACGAATTCCAGTTTGAAATGCTGTTGGATGAAACCGCGGTGGATTACTGGCCGCAGACCGAGCCGCGCTTTCATGTGGTGGCGCACATGTATTCTTTCATCCATAATACGGTAATCGAACTGCGTTTCCCGGTGGACGGCAACGCGCCCGAGCTGCGCTCGCTGGTGACAGTTTACCCCAACGCCAACTGGAAAGAGCGCGAGATTTGGGATCTGTTTGGCATTCGCTTTAACGGCCACCCCGATCTGCGCCGAATCGTGATGCCGTACGAGTGGGAAGGTCACCCACTGCGCAAAGACTATCCGCTGGGCTACGAAGAAGTCCAGTTCTCGTTTAACAAAGAACAGGTTGACCGTCACAAGCGGTATGGAAAGCGCTGAGGAGGGCATCGAGATGGATTATCGCTCAACAACGATTGATGAGCTTCGCCACCTGGTCTCCGAACGCGCCATCAGCGGAGAAACGGTTTTGCTGAACATGGGGCCGCAGCACCCCAGCACGCACGGCGTGCTGCGCCTGCTGCTGGAGCTGGACGGCGAAATTGTGGTCACCTGCATCCCGGATATCGGCTTCCTGCACACCGGGGTCGAAAAGAATATGGAATCCAAGACCTACCAGCAGGCCGAAGTGATGACTGACCGGCTGGATTACCTCAACCCGTTGGGCAACAACCTGACTTACTGCCTGGCGGTGGAGAAGTTGACCGAGTTGGACGTGCCGCCGCGCGCGCAGGCGCTGCGTGTGATTCTGGCAGAGCTGCAGCGCATATCCTCACACCTGCTCTGGCTGGGCACATCCGGCCTCGACCTGGCGGCCATGTCGGTCTTTCTCTACGCGATGCGCGAGCGCGAGATGATCCTGGATATCTTCGAGATGGTGGCGGGGCAGCGCATGATGACCACCTACATCCGCCCCGGCGGATTATGGCGCGACGTCCCCGCTGAGTTTGAAGACACCGTGCGGCACGTCCTGGATATCCTGCCGCGGCGCATCGACGAATATGAATCGCTGCTGACCACCAATCCGCTTTTCCTTGAGCGCACTCGCGGTATTGGTGTTTTGAACACACAACAGTGCATGGAACTTGGGCTGACAGGCCCGGTGCTGCGCGCCACGGGCAAGGCCTACGACCTGCGCAAAGCCCGTCCGTATTCCGGGTATGAACAATATGATTTCAACATCCCCACGCAGCATGACGGCGACGTGTACGCGCGTTACCTGGTGCGGGTGGCTGAAATGCGCGAGTCGATCAAAATCGTCGAGCAGGCGCTGGATAAACTGCCGACTGGTCCGGTGCGCAGCAGCAACCGCAAGTATGTTCCGCCGCCCCGCTCAGAGATCGGCGTCAGCATGGAAGCGCTGATCCATCACTTCAAGCTGTGGACAGAGGGCTTCAGGCCGCCGGTCGGGCACGTTTATGCTGCCACCGAAAGCCCGCGCGGTGAACTGGGCGTGTATCTGGAGAGCGACGGCAGCCCCAAGCCTTACCGTGTGCACATGAATACGCCCTCTTTTGCCAACCTGCAAGCAATGCCCGTGCTCACGAAGGGTCACTTTGTGGCCGATGTCGTGGGCATCATCGGCAGCATTGACATTGTCCTGGGAGATGCAGACCGGTGAACCAACTCCTTCAAAAATACCCGCAAGAAATCCAGGCAATCCTGGCCAAATATCCAGCCGACCGGAAGCGTTCGGCGGTCATGCCGCTGCTGTATCTGGCACAGAAGGAACCCGGATACATCACCAAGCAGGCCCTCCAGGAAATCAGCGAAATTCTTGAGATGCCGATCACGGATATCGACTCGATTGTCGGCTTTTACTCGCTGTATCACGAGCAGCCCGGCGGCCGCTACCATGTGCAGGTTTGCACCGATTTGCCCTGCGCGCTGCGCGGTGCGGACGAGTTCCTGAAGCAATTGTGTGAGAATATCGGAATCAAGGTGGGTGAAACCACACCGGACGGCATGGTGACCATCGAGGAGGTCAAGTGCCTGGCGGGTTGCCACCATGCGCCGATGTTCCAGGTGCAAGGCGACGGCGATATCAGCTACCATGAGGATCAGACGGTTGACTCGGCAGTGAAACTGATCCAGGAATTGCGTAACCGGAAGGAGGCGGCATGAGCACTCACCGCATTCTGCGCCACCGCGACATTCCAAACATTGCCAGCCTGGATGTATACCGTGCTGAGGGCGGTTTTGAAGCCTTCCACAAGGCTGTTGCTGGTATGCAGCCGGCTGATGTGCTTAACGAGGTCAAGGCCAGCGGGCTGCGCGGCCGCGGCGGTGCAGGTTTTCCGGCTGGCCTGAAGTGGAGCTTCATTCCCAACAACCTTTGGCCGCATTATGTGGTGGCCAACGCAGATGAATCGGAACCCGGCACCTTTAAGGACCGCGAGATCATGGAAAGCAATCCCTTCCAGTTCCTGGAGGGGTTGATGCTTGCCTCTTATGCAGTACAGGCACACGACGCTTACATCTACCTGCGCGGCGAATTCTGGCAGATCGCCAGGTCGCTCGATGGGAAGATTGCCGAGCTGGAAGCAGCCGGTTTGCTGGGCGAGAAGATCTTTGGAACCGAATATTCTCTTCGCCTGCACACACACCTGGGCGCCGGTGCTTATATCTGCGGCGAGGAAACCGCGCTGCTGGAATCGATCGAAGGCAACCGCGGCCAGCCGCGCCTGCGCCCGCCTTTCCCGGCTGTGTACGGCCTGTTTGGCAAGCCGACCGTGATTAACAACGTGGAAACGCTGGCCAACGTGCCCGGCATCATTGCCAACGGCGCGGCCTGGTTCCGCGAAATGGGCACCGAAAAGAGCCCTGGCGTCAAGGTGTTTTCGCTTTCCGGCTGCGTCAACAAACCGGGCAACTACGAGCTGCCGCTGGGCACCACATTCCGCGAATTGATCTTCAACCACGGCGGCGGCATCCCCGAAGGGCGCAGCATCAAAGCGATCATGCCGGCGGGCGCGTCTTCCAGCCTGATCACCGCCGACGACCGGGCGCTGGACACGCCGATGGATTATGAATCCGTGGCCGCGCTTGGCTCTGCGCTGGGTTCGGCATCTGTGATTGTGCTGGACGACAGCGTGAACGTCGCCTGGATGGTCAGCAAGACCGTTGAATTCTTCAAACACGAATCATGCGGTAAGTGCACTCCCTGCCGTGAGGGTACCTACTGGATGAGCCACATCGCCGACCGCATCGTCAAGGGCGACAGCCGCAAGGAAGACATTGACTTGCTGAACTATGTGGCGCGCCAGATGCAGGGCAAGTGCCTGTGCGCCCTGGGCGAATTTTCTACCATGGCAGTGGTCACCGGAATTGAACAATTCCGAGAAGACTTCGAAAAGCTGCAGAGGAGTTAGAGGTATGGCAAAGAAGCTGGTCACTCTGCGAATTGACGAACACACCCTGCAGGTTCCCGAGGGCATGCTGGTGGTGGATGCGGCCCGCAAAGTCAACGTCGACATCCCGGTGTTTTGCTACCATCCCAAGATGGACCCGGTGGGCATGTGCCGCATGTGCCTGGTGGATGTGGGCCGGCCGGTGATCGACCGCGCCACAGGTGAGGTGGTAAAGGAAGCCGATGGCTCGCCGAAGATCGCTTTCGGCCCCAAGCTGGACACAGCCTGCACCACACCGGTCTCGGAAGGCATGGTGGTGATCACCAACTCTGAAAAGGTCCGGGCGGCGCGCAAAGAGGTGGTGGAATTCATCCTCACCTCGCACCCGTTGGACTGCCCGATTTGCGACAAGGGCGGCGAGTGCCCGCTGCAAAACCTGACCATGGCACACGGCCCCAGCACCAGCCGCTTTATTTTTGATGAAAAAATGCACCTGGCCAAGCACGTGCCATTGGGAGAGTTGATCTGGTTGGACCGCGAGCGCTGCATCCAATGCGGGCGCTGCGTGCGCTTCCAGCACGAGGTGGTGGATGACCCGGTGATTGATTTCTTCCACCGCGGCCGCAGCCTGGAGATCATCACAGACTCAGAGCCAGGCTTTGACTCGGTCTTCTCTGGTAACACCACGGATATCTGTCCGGTGGGCGCGTTGACCACCTCTGATTTCCGCTTCGGCGCACGGCCGTGGGAAATGGTTTCCGCGGCGTCGCTGTGTTCGCACTGCCCGGTGGGATGCAACATCACGTTCAACGTGCGCCGTGAGGCCAAGTCGGGCGGAGAAATGGTCATCAAGCGCGCCATGCCGCGCCAAAACGAGTCTGTCAACGAAATCTGGATGTGCGACAAGGGCCGCCTGGGCTACCACTTTACGGAGAGCAAACAGCGGTTGACTGAGCCGTTGATCCGTAAGAACGGCGAACTGGTCCCGGCAAGCTGGGATGAGGCGCTGGACCTGGCCGCGCAGAAACTGCGCGAGGCGGGCGGCGAGCTGGCCGTGCTGGCCGGCGGGCGGCTTTCCAACGAGGATTTGTTCAACCTGCGCAAACTGGCGGATGCCGCCGGCGGGCAGGCACTTTTGGATACCTACATGGGCGGCGGCGACCTGGCTGCACTGGTGGGCGCGGGCGCAGGTACCAACCTGGGTGACCTGGGCAAAGGCAGCGCCATCCTGGTGCTGGCCAGTGACCTTCACGAAGAAGCACCGGTTTGGTGGCTGCGCATCAAGCAGGCTGCCGAACGCGGCGCGGCGCTGATTGTGGTTAACCCGAACGAAACCCGCCTGGACAAGTTTGCCACCCACACGCTGCGCTACAATCCTGGCGAACTGCTGCTGACTTTCGGCGGTTTCCTTGAAAGTGCGGCTGGCAAGGTTTTTGCCGAAGCTGAAAACGCGCTGATCTTCTACGGCAGCAATGGTCTGGGCCTGCAACAATCGATCTGCCTGGCCAATGCTGCCGCCAACTTGCTGATCAAGACCGGCCACTACGGCAAAGCCAACAACGGCCTGGTGCCGGTGTGGCCGAAAGCCAACAGCCAGGGTGCCTGGGATATGGGCTTCCGCCCGGCGCTGGATCTGGCCGAAAGGCTGCGTCAGGCAAAGGTTGCCTACATTGCCGCATCTGATCCAGCCGGTGATGACCCTGCGCTGGCGGCGGCGCTGGATGAAACCAAATTTGTCATCGTGCAGGAACTCTTTTTGAGCGAGACGGCCAAACGTGCTGACCTGGTGCTGCCCGCGGCGGCTTACACCGAACGCGAAGGCACCTTCACCAGCGGCGAACGCCGGGTGCAGCGTTATTATCCGGCAAAAATGCGCGCTGGCGTGCGCCCGGATTTTCTGATTGCGGCGCAGATCGCTGGCCGGTTGGGCATCGAATTGCCCGCAGCCGCCGCGCTGGTGTTGGAGGAAATTGCGAAACAGGTGCCCGCTTATGCTGGCTTAAGCTACCAGAAGCTGGCCGAAGTGCAGGAGCAGTGGCCGATCATCGGGCGCAGCGACGTGTATTACGGCGGCACGGGCTATGAAAACCGGCATGGTCTGGGTGTGCAGCTCCCCAGCGCAGCCGAGCGCGGTGAAAAGGTGGAATTGCCCGCTGCGGTCAATCCGGCGCTGCCTTCAGTGCCAGCCGGTTCACTGATGGTCATTCCGGTGGCGCGGCTGTATGACCAGGGCACAACCCTGCAGCCAACCAAGCTGTTAGACGGTCGGGCTGCCCGGGCAGAATTGGCCCTGCACCCCGAAACTGCAGAAAAGCACGGCCTGCAGGCTGGCAGCCAGGCGCAGATTGCCGCAGAAGGTTGGCGCGTGCAGGTTGCCGTGCGCGTGAATGCACACCTGCCGGTTGGACTGGGCCTGGTGCCGCGCAGTACTGGCGTGCCGATCTTTGGACCCACTGCTGTGACAATTGAACCTGTGCAGGTTGAGATCAAGGCCTGAAGCGAGGGATGCGCATGGATGCTGGCATGATTTTGGAATGGGTCATCAAGTCGATCTTCTTGATTTTGTTTATGACTGCCGGGTTTGCCTACGTGACCCTGCTGGAACGGCGTGTTCTGGCGCGCATGCAGGTGCGCATCGGGCCGAACCGGGTGGGCAAGTTTGGCCTGCTGCAGCCGATTGCAGATGCAGTCAAGCTGATTGCCAAGGAAGAATTGATTCCGGCGGGCGCAGATAAGTTGATCTTTGTGCTGGCGCCGGTTATTACAGTAATTCCAGCTCTGATCATCACGGCGGTCATCCCGTGGGGCACATCGATCAATCTGTTTGGGCGCGAAATCGCACTCTCGATCGCCAACGTCAATGTTGGTGTACTGTACATCATGGCGGTCACCTCGATCTCGGTGTACGGCATCACGCTGGCGGGGTGGTCCTCCAACAATAAGTATGCCATGTTTGGCGGGCTGCGCTCGACCGCGCAGATGATCAGCTATGAACTGGCGCTGGGCCTCTCTCTGGTTGGACCGATCTTACTGGCGGGCTCGATGAATGTGATGGACATCGTCCAGGCGCAGAAGACGGTGCCTTTCGCGCTGCTGCAACCGGCCGGTTTCATTATCTACTTCATGGCATCGCTGGCCGAAATCAACCGCGCGCCGTTTGACATGCCGGAAGCCGAGCAGGAATTGACCGCTGGATACCACACCGAATATTCGAGCATGAAGTTTGCGCTGTTCTTCATGGCTGAATACATCAAAATGATCGCGGTGGGGATGATTGGCGCGACCATGTTCCTGGGCGGTTTCCAGGGGCCGTTTGTGGATCAATTCCCGTGGCTGGGCCCGATCTACCTGTTCGGTAAGGTGATCATCATGCTGTTCATTGATATCTGGATCCGGGCAACCCTGCCGCGCATTCGCTATGACAAACTCATGGCGCTTGGCTGGAAGGTCATGTACCCGGTGGCGCTGTTGAACGTCTTTATCACCGGAATCGTGGTGGTATTGACCAACAAACGCTGAATTTAGCGGTGAAGAAGGAGTAAGCCATGTTCCAGGGATTGTTGACCACACTCAAATCGATGTTCGAGAAGGCACCCACCATCCAGTATCCGGAGGAGAAGCGGCCGGTGCGCACGCGCTTCCGCGGGCGGCACGTGCTAAAGCGCTATGACAATGGTCTGGAGAAATGCATCGGCTGCGCCCTGTGCGCGGCGGCTTGCCCGGCGGACGCGATTTTCGTTGAGGCTTCTGAAAACACGGATGAAGAGCGCTATTCTCCGGGCGAGCGCTATGCCAGCACCTACGAGATCAACATGCTGCGCTGCATTTTCTGCGGTTTCTGTGAGGATGCCTGCCCGACCGAAGCCATCGTGCTGGGTGATAACTACGAATTGACCTTCACCGATCGGACTGACTCGATTTACACCAAACAGATGCTGCTGGAAGCGGTGCCCGAAGGTGTGAAACCGACCCCGCAGGTCACGCCGCCTGGTGTGTTCACCCGTTCAGTTCCTGAAATGAAAGATCCTACGGACTAGGGAGGGAAATCCATGCCGCCTTTGGGTGTGTTGATCCTGTATATTATTCTAGGGCTGGTTTCGGTCGGCTCGGCGGTGGGGTTGCTGGTAAGCCGAAACGCGGTGTACTCGGCGCTGTTCCTGGTGCTGAATTTCCTGACGGTTGCGCTGCTCTATCTGGTTTTGGGCGCGCCGTTCATCGCTCTCGCGCAGGTCACGGTGTATGCTGGCGCAATCATGGTGTTGTTCCTGTTCGTGATTATGATGCTGGGCGCCGAAAAGTTAACTTCCTCTTCGCTGCGCGTGCGCGGGTTGCGCGTGCTTGCCGTTGTGCTGGGACTGGTGTTCGCGGCTGAAGTGGCGCTGTTTCTGGTGGTGCGCGGCGGCGTGACGGCTGCTCCGGCCGAGCCAACACTGGCCTTTGGTGACCCGAGCGCAGTTGGATTGATGCTTTTTAACCAGTACACGCTGCCATTTGAAGTCACTTCGGTGATTTTGCTTGCTGCCATGATTGGCGCAATTGTGCTGACCCGCGGCGACCTGAAGGATCGCCTGGAGCGGCGCGCTCAGGCTGAAAAGAAGGCATAATCCGGTATTCCGGCAAGGTGGAGGTGAACGATGCCAATGACTTATTATTTGATCCTTTCCGGGATACTGTTTACCCTGGGCATCCTGGGGGTGATCCTGCGGCGCAACGCCATCATTCTGTTCATGTCGCTGGAATTGATGTTTAACGCGGCGAACATTCTGTTTGTGGCCTTTGCCGCTTATTACCAGGTGCTCAGCGGGCAAATGTTTGTGTTCTTTGTGATGGTTGTGGCAGCCGCAGAAGTGGCGGTGGGCCTGGCGCTGATGGTGACCATCTTCCGCTCCCGCAACAGCATTAATGTTGACGAGCTCAACAGCCTGAAGGGCTGATCTCAGGTCCCTCAAGGAGAACGATATGCATTTGGAAACTGCTGTGATGGACCCGACCTTTGCCCTGGCGCCCTGGGTGGTATTTTTGCCTGTGATTGGGCTGGTGTTGAACTTGCTGTTGGGCAAGCGGCTGGGTGAGAAGGGCATTGGCGTGATTGCCAGCCTGGCATCGGGCGGCGCCTTTGTGGTGGCCGTGCTGCTGGCGCTGGCGCTCAACCGCCAGCATGAAGGCGCGACTGTTCCGCTGGTGGATTGGATCCGCATTGGCGAGTTGAACGTGCGCTGGGCTTTCCGCGTGGATACGCTCTCGGTGCTGATGATGCTGGTCGTTTCGGGTGTGGGTACGCTGATCCACATCTATTCGATTGGTTACATGCACAGCGACGTGCGCCACAACGGCGACCCGCTGCGCTTCCGCCGCTTCTTTGTCTATCTCAACTTGTTCATCGCGATGATGATGATCCTGGTGAGCGCCGATAACTACCTGATGCTGTTTGTCGGCTGGGAAGGCGTGGGTCTGTGCTCTTACCTGTTGATTGGTTTCTGGTTTGAGAAGGGCAAGGACGGCATTGGCAACGCGCAGGCGGCCAAGAAAGCCTTTGTGGTCAACCGGATCGGCGACTTTGGCTTGCTGCTGGCGCTTTTCTTCCTGTTTTGGAACTTCAAGAGCTTTGATTTTGCAGTCATTTTCGCGCAGGCGCCGCAGGTGGCAGCCGCAGCCCCGTGGGTGGTGCTGGCAATCACGTTGTTTATGCTGCTGGGCGTGACGGGCAAATCGGCGCAGATACCGCTGTACGTGTGGCTTCCTGATGCCATGGCTGGCCCGACGCCGGTTTCGGCACTGATCCATGCCGCCACGATGGTCACAGCAGGCGTGTACCTGGTGGCGCGCTCGCAGGCGCTGTTCGTGCTGGTGCCGGCGGCGCAAAGCGCGGTCACCTGGGTGGGTGCGGCCACCGCCCTCTTCGCGGCCACCATTGCCGTGGGGCAGTATGACATTAAAAAGGTGCTGGCCTATTCCACCATCAGCCAGCTTGGCTTCATGGTGGCGGCGGTGGGCATGGGCGCAACCGTGGCGGGCATGTTCCACCTCACCACGCATGCTTTTTTCAAAGCGCTGCTGTTCCTCTCGGCCGGTTCGGTCATTTTGGGCATGGAACACGGCGCGGAACATTCGCACGATGGCCACCACCTGGATCCGCAAGATATGCGCAACATGGGCGGTCTGCGCAGCCGCATGCCGGTGACCTTTTGGGTGTACTTGATCGGCGCGCTGGCGCTGGCGGGGATTGCTCCGCTGGCCGGTTTCTTCTCGAAGGACGAAATTCTGGCCTATGCCAGCCAGCAGCAGCCCGGTGTTTTCATTGTGCTGCTCATCGCGGCTTTCTTCACCGCCTTCTACATGGGGCGGCAGGTGCTGATGGTCTTCTTTGGCAAGCCGCGCAGTGAAGCTGCCGCGCATGCCGGTGAAAGCCCGGCCGTGGTGACCGTGCCGCTGATCGTGCTGGGGCTGCTTTCCATTGGCGGCGGCGCGCTCAACCTGCCCGGCAGCCTGTGGCTGGAGCACTGGCTGGAACACAGCCTGGCCGAGGTGCACGCAGGTGAGTTCTTACTGCCGGTGGCGGCGGGTTCGCTGGCGGTTGCGCTGGTGGGCATCCTGATCGCCTGGCTGATCTACGGACGCAAGCCGCTGGCCGATGCCAAAACGCTCGACCCGCTTGCCCGCCCGCTGGGGCCGATCTACCGCGGCATGGAAAACAAATGGAAGGTGGATGAGTTTTATCATGCCGTGATTGTGCGGCCCTACCGCGCGCTTTCAAGCTTCATGGCCGGGCCGGTGGATCAGGGCGTGATTGACGGCCTGGTGAACGGCATTGCCAGCCTGTTCTCCATGCTGGCGCAGTTGGTTCGCAAGCTGCAAACCGGCTACGTGCGCACCTACGCGCTGGCCGTGCTGTTTGGCGTGGTGGCCGTGCTGGCTTATCTTGCAACGGCCGGGCTGCGTTGAACCTGACAGTGGACATTCTGTACGTCGAGGACAGTTTATGAACTTAGGCAATCCTCTCATCCTGGTGACTTTTCTCCCGCTGGTCGGGTTCCTGATCATTCTTTTCCTGAAGCCGGAGCAAAAGAACGCCATCCGGGCGGTGGCCCTGGCGGCCTCGCTGGCGGTGTTTGGCGCGGCGTTGTGGCTGCTGGCGCAATTCCAACCGCAAGCCGCCGGGCTGCAACTGGTGGTGAAGCAATCCTGGCTGACGGTGGGCGGCATGCCGGTGCAATTCTTCATGGGCGTTGACGGCATCAGCATTCTGATGGTGCTGCTGACCGCGCTGCTGACCCCCATCGCCATCCTGTCGACCTGGTCGGCGGTGCAGGAGCGCGTGAAAGGCTTTATGCTGTTCTTCCTGCTGTTGGAAGTGGGCATGATGGGCGTCTTTCTGGCGCAAGATTTGGTGCTCTTTTACATCTTCTGGGAATTCACCCTGGTGCCGATGTACTTCCTGATTGGCGTGTGGGGCGGCGAGCGGCGCATTTACGCAGCGGTCAAATTCTTCCTCTTCACCATGGCTGGCTCGATCCTGATGCTGCTGGCAATTATCTTCCTGGCAGGCCAGGCGCATACCTTCGCCATGGACGAACTGATCAATGCCCGGGAGCTATTTGCCAGCGCGCAGATGCTGCTGTTCCTGGCGTTTGGCATTGCCTTCGCCATCAAAGTGCCGATGTTCCCGCTGCACACCTGGCTGCCTGATGCGCATGTCGAAGCGCCCACGGCTGGCTCGGTCATCCTGGCGGGCGTGCTGCTTAAGATGGGCACCTACGGCTTCCTGCGCTTTAACCTGCCGCTCTTCCCTGAGGCTGCGCGCCAACTGGCACCGTGGATTGGCGGGCTGGCGGTGGTGGGCATCCTCTACGGCGCGATGGTTTCGTACCTGCAGAAGGATGTCAAGAAGCTGGTGGCCTATTCCTCGGTCAGCCACCTGGGCTTTGTGATGCTGGGCATCGCCGCGCTCAACCCGCAGGGCATCAGCGGCGCGATTTTGCAAATGGTCAACCACGGTTTGAGCACCGGCGCGCTGTTCCTCTTTGTGGGCATGCTCTATGAGCGCCGCCACACGCGCGAGATGGAAGCCTTTGGCGGCATTTGGAAGGTGATGCCGGTGCTGAGCGCGCTGGCGTTGATCATCACGCTCTCATCAATGGGCCTGCCCGGGCTGAACGGCTTTGTGGGCGAGTTCACCATCCTGACCGGCGCGTTTGGCTCGGCGGCGTTGGGCAGCCCGTGGTTCGCCGGGCTGGCCACCCTGGGCGTAATTCTGGCGGCGGTCTATTTGCTGCACATGTTCGAAAAAGTCTTCCTGGGACCGGTGAAACACGCTGAGAACCAGGGCCTGAAAGACCTCAACCTGCGCGAAATTCTCACCCTGCTGCCGCTGCTGGTTTTAATCGTCTGGATCGGCCTGTACCCGCAGCCGTTCTTCAACCTGATTAACCCGGCCGTTGAGAACCTGGTGGCCCTGGTGGCGCTGCCTTAAGGGAGGACCCGAATGAATTTGAGCCTGAACGATCTCTATGCAATTCTCCCGGTGCTGGTGGTGGCAGGTTGGGCGGTGGTTTTGCTGATCATTGACCTGTTCCTGCCGGAAAACCGCAAGGGCGTGATCGCGCTGCTGGCCGTGCTGGGATTGGGCGCTGCGCTCGGCCTGAGCATGGCGATGCGCGGGCGCAGCGAAACTGCCTTTAACGGTATGGCTGTGCTGGACGGTTTCGCCGTCTTTCTGTATGTGATCATTCTCACGGCGGGCATTGCCGGAATTGCGCTGGCTTACGATTATCTCAAGCGCATGAAGCTCGAGCGCGGCGAGTATTACGTGCTGATGCTCCTCTCGATCAGCGGCATGCTGTTGATGGCACAGGCCTACGACATGATCATTGTTTTCCTGGCGCTGGAGCTGCTCTCTATTCCGCTGTATGTGCTGGCCGGTTTTGCCCGTCCGCGGCGTGAATCGGAAGAAGCTGCGCTTAAGTACTTCCTGTTGGGCGCGCTGGCTTCAGCCTTCGTGCTGTACGGCGTGGCGCTGATCTTTGCCGGCACGGCACACACTGACCTGGTGGGTATTCAGGCGGCCCTGGCGGGCGGTGCGGCCAACCTGCCGTTGTTCATTGCTGGCGCTGGCGTGGCGCTGGTGGGTTTTGCTTTCAAGGTGGCCGCAGTGCCATTCCACATGTGGACGCCTGATGTTTACCAGGGCGCGCCGACCCCCGTGACCGGCTTCATGGCGGTGGCGGTCAAGGCGGCCGGGTTCGCTGCGCTGATGCGTGTGTTCCTCACCATCTTCCCAAACCTGACCGACCTGACCGCGGAAATGACGCCAATTTTGTGGGTGCTGGCAGCGTTGACCATGATCGTCGGCAACCTGCTGGCGGTGGTGCAGAAGAATATCAAACGCCTGCTGGCTTATTCCAGCATTGCCAACGCCGGTTATATGCTGATGGCGTTTGTGCCCTTCGGCAACGGTGAAGTGGCCGGTAATGCGCTGGCGTCCATGCTGTTCTACCTGGTGGCCTACGGACTGACCAGCTTTGGCGCGTGGGCGGTGGTGACCTCGCTGGAGCAGGCTGAAGGCCACGGGCTGGAACTGGACGATTACGCCGGGCTGGGCAAAAAGTATCCCTGGCTGGCGGTGTGCATGCTGGTGTTCATGCTTTCGTTTGCCGGTGTGCCGCTGACGATGGGCTTCTGGGGCAAGTTCTACCTGTTCAGCACGGCGGTGCAGGCCGGCTACATCAGCCTGGCGTTGATCGGACTGCTGACCTCGGTGCTGTCGGCGTACTACTATTTGCGTGTGGTGGTGATCATGTTCATGCGCCCGGGCGAGCCGGCTGTCCGCCGCGACGCCGCGCTTTCGCTGGTCACGTTAGTTTCAGCATTGGCGGTGGTAGGGCTGGCTTTTGTGCCCAATTGGCTGCTCGAGTTGGCCAAACAGGCGCTGATGCGGATTCAGTAGGATGAGGAAAACCAAAGAGCTGCAGAGATCACAGCGCAGATAATTTTTCTTGTGCGAATCTTGTGAAGGTCGGATGGCGTGTTTTTTTTGCGTTATCCGACCTTCAGGTGTTTCACTGGGTGGGTTGTGTGGTAAAATTGCCGTGTTCCGCCCCCGTAGCTCAATTGGACAGAGTGATGGACTTCGAATCCAGAGGTTGAGAGTTCGAGCCTCTCCGGGGGCGCCAATGGAGTAATGACAAAATCATCAAGGACTTTGGATCAGAGGTTGAGCGTTTCCTGACTGACGTCAGGACAGGCGAGCCTCTCCGGGGGCGCCAATGGAGTAATGACAAAATCATCAAGGACTTC
>Ga0208695_1000084_pt1 | contig 132041 bp, 112 predicted proteins | sample AD_UKC111_MetaG_FD_184449 | JGI IMG/M metagenome (GOLD analysis project Ga0208695, IMG submission 184449) | Active sludge microbial communities of municipal wastewater-treating anaerobic digesters from Hong Kong - AD_UKC111_MetaG (SPAdes)... | ecosystem: Engineered > Bioreactor > Anaerobic >... | reverse complement strand
CGCGTTTCTTCATAAGGTGGCATAAGCGTCCCCGCTTGTGCAATTCTGTACCAGGATGGTGCAGGAAATGGAAAAGGTGGAGTAGTAGTATAGTTGAAAAAAATTGTCATTCCGAGCATTGCGAGGAATCTCTCCACTCGGAGTATAGATTCTTCACTTCGTTCAGAATGACAGGGAATATGCAACAGAGGGCTTTAGCCCTCTGCGAGGATGTCACTACTTATTTTATTCCTTCATCATCTTCTCAACAACTTGTTTGCCTCCATTGAAAAAACGCACAGTATAAAATCCGCTTGATAATTGGCTGATGTTTATTTTATCTGATTCAATTATCCCACTTTGCACACAATTGCCAAGCAAATCATAAATTTGGTACTGCCAAATACCACCTGCCCCATCTATGAGAGAGGAATTGATATAGATATAATCGTGGGCGGGATTGGGATAGATGGTTGTTCGCTGTTCTGTTGTTTCTTTGACATCCACACCTTTAATTAAATCCTCGATTTTTGCTCTATATAAACCCCCATTTGCATCCATAAAATCTATAGCTTCGTGTGTTCTCACAAATACATAACCATTTGAAATTACAAATCCAGTTACGAATTTACCCCCAAAGGTGATACCATCATTTCTTTCTAACCAACTTTCTCCCATATCTGTTGAAATAAAAACTCCATCGCCAGATGTCCCTACAAAAAGGTTTTTCCCATCTGTTTCTAAAATAGCAGGCTTATCAGAAGGTAGTCTCTTGCCGAATATATTCCAAGTATCTCCTAAATCAGTAGTTTCCAAAAAGCATACAGGTATCTCTGTGGATGTCACTAATAGTTTGTTCCCAATAGTAGTAATTTGACTGATATCATCACCATATAATCCATTAACTATTGTCGTATCTATTATTTTATGTATCCAAGTTCTGCCTTTATCCGGTGTAACCAATATTCCTCGCCCTATGGTAACAAAACTACCCCCTACTCTTGCTATAAAAGTATCACCAACAAATACAAATTCGTGTAACTCTGCATCTAGAATACCATCGGTTGGAAAAACAAGTGGAGTGCGATATTTCGTGCCTAAACTATCATAAGGAGATATATCTGCCCAGGTATCTCCTTTATCTGTTGAAAGATATAAACCCTGTGATTCACCTGCTGCATATATATCCTTGCCATTTGTAGCTAAAGTTATTATAGCATCTGCAGTATGAACCTTCCTCCAAGTATCTCCCATATTTGTTGATATAAAACAGCCAAACATATTCCCTTTTATGAGTCTATTGCCAATGATTGCTAATGTATGCGCATGATTGATATTTCCGTCACCAGAAACAACTTTTTTGAGAACCCACGTATCACCTAAATCAGTTGAAACATACAATCCACCACCCCACCTACGATCTAATGCAGCATATACAGTATCTCCCGAAGCAACAAGCGCTGTAATGTTCCCCTCCCGTATAGGAGGGTTAACACCCCATATATGAGGATTTATATTGACCCATTGTGAATAAGATGGGGTTAGGATTATAATTGTTAATATTAATGAAAATATAATCTTTTTCACCTCAATAAATCCTTATAATATTATTTTTTCAACTTTTGTATATACATTATTATCTTTATCAATTAATATAAATCTAATAAATAATAACTGACCTCTGGGAAATTTTAATAAATCAAATGAAATAGTGTTACCTTGAAGTGAAGTATTATAAAAATTTGCAATACATTTACCATCGAGAGAATACACATCTGCTTGGATATTTTTAATAGAAGAATTTAATGTTAATTCAATGATATTCTCGTATTGTTTATATTTATATAAATCGTCTTCTGTTGTTAAAACTGGTACTTTGCCTGATGGAGTAGTGCCACTCACAGGTAAATAAGAATCACCTGCAAACTGTTTGAATGTTGCAGCTTCAAAAGAAGTACTTGGTGGTAATGTTGGAATTGTGTATTCATCTGGAAAAACTGGATTGGATACATAGTCATAAAATTCACCATTTACAGATATTTTAACTCCATTCTCCTGATTTGGAAATTCTTCAAAGTAAAAATGATCGTGAATTATTTTATTTTCTTTATTTACGCCATGAACAATTGTTGATGTGACAAAAGGAAAATAACCCCATCCACGGTCTATCCCAAAATAAGAATTAGTACTATCCCAGAAAAATGTAACATCATTTGTCTCTGATAATGTGAATCTCAGATTTTCTAGATTTGGTGATTTCATCCAATGTAAGTGTTGATCTAAAGGATAGACATTATTGTCATCATAATTCCATCTATTAGGCCAGTCTTCCCAATATTCCATAAAATCATAAATAGCATCCATCGAATTTTGTAAATTAGAATTGTATTGTCCTTTAAAATCTCTGTGAAAATAATCTGAGAAATCACGGTCTTCAGGTTGGCAATTTATCCAGAAATTAAACACATCCAGACCTAATCCATCTACATCATCATTATTTTTACCATGAAAACCACAAAGTGGCGAAAAATTACCCTCATCCTGCGAATCATATAAGTTCCATAAATAACATGCGAACCTTTGATTACGGTAGGTATAAGTACCATTCGCAAATCTTGGTATTAATGGTTCTGTTGGTTCGGGTTCACCATCTGTATATCTATAGAGATAACAGAAAGGTGATATTTCAAGAAAATCTTGCGATATCATTCTATCGGAAAATGAATTACTTATCCACGTTCCAGCAGCACAAGAGAAAAACACAGCAAACCCTTCGGAATAAAGATTAGTTGTATGCGTAGTGAAATCATCAAAATAATGTCCATATTCATGAGATATAATTTGTATCCCTTCGCCACCCATTCTAAAATAAAGCAGGTTTGGATATATAAATTGACCGGAATGTTCTTTGCCAGTCCAATAGTAGGCAGGAACGTGTGTTACACGTTTCGTAGCAGCTTGCAGTGGAATATGTACTCCATAAACATCCTCATTCATTCTTGCTTGTGCAAATTTTCTGTTCAATGAAACATATCGAAATACTGCACCGTCTGAAGAATTTAAAGATATCCCATCCGGTAATCCTCCCCACTCGTATAATTCTGGCACAGATATCTGGTCATCTTGCGGGAAATATACTTCGGGCAAATCAATATGCAAGTCTGGTATAGTTCCATCGAAACCTGTATAAATTTTTATTATATTATAAAATCTCACAGGTTCATTTCTATACCTATTTAAAGTTCCATTAATTGTTATATGCTCAGTAGGACTTTCTAGCCACAACGCTTCATTTTCTTTTGACAAAACAAGAATTACATCATAATAGCCATTTGTAGCTGTAATAGTTCCAGGATCATAATCAAAAATAAATTCAAAATAACCCTCATCATCACATTTAGCAAAATGAATGCCTTCAATTGGCCCTTGGCCAGGAGGCACTGGATTACGAGCAGTAATTGGGTTCACCGCAAGAGGATGTGTTATATTGAGCAGTGGGTCAAGCGACGGTTTGAAAAACAACCAAACTTCATTATAAGCTGATTTAGCTAATGGGTAATTGCTGGGTGTGTAGCCAGCATAGGGCCCTCTTAGCCTTAACCACTCTGCAGGTTCACTTTTATCTTGAAATAGTACCCTCCCTCTTATGTGTATGTAGTGCGTAATGCGTCCACCTGGTATTCCTGGTGGTATAAAATAATAACTTTCATCATTATCATCTACATCGTCATCCACAGGCTCGAGCTTTAGTTTTTGTATTAAAGGATCGTATTTGAAATCACATTTGTATGTCATCAAATCATTATAAAAGGCAGGACTACTAAATAACTTCATAGTTAATCCTATTGTGCTATTGATTGTGTCTTGTACATATATTAGATAAGTTTTAGATTTAGTTCCCGTATCTAATAATAGCTTTTCATTGATTGATGTTTTGAGCTCTCCACTATCGACTAGTTTCAAGCCTCCATTGACGCTAAATATGAAAAAACAACTATCTAGCACTAAAGCATTATAATGAACTGTAAGATGAAGTGTGTCATGAATTAATAATGAATCATTACTAAATGATACAGAATCAATGACTACTGCATTATCTAGACTGTCTTGTAATGCCTTTGCCTCTCTTGGCAAAGCTGTTGTGAAAAGTATTGCAAACATAAAGACTACAATAAATTTAAAATTATTGTGCCTATATCTTGATATCTTGATATCTTGATATCTTGATATCTTGATATCTTGGCTTACTCTTTTAGTAAAAAAAGTAGGAAAATTAACTTCAATCATATTCTAAACCTTTTAAAAAAGTTAAACAAAATCTATTTTCTACATTTTTTTCTATTTTTATTTTACACAATTTCAAAATGCAATATACTAAAAAAATATTAAATGTCATCTATATTTTTAAATATTTAAAAAAATGATATATATTTTATTTAAATCTTTTTTCTTAATTTTGTAATCTTTTAAGGAGTCAATTATGGCAAAAACACAAACATTTGGCGATAAGTTAAAAAAGAAAAAAGGTACAGAGAAGCCAACTATTAAAATAATAAAGGGTATTAAAGGTGACGACGGCAATACTCACTTTATGGAGACATTCATCAAAGTAGATGATGTTAGTTCAATTGATAAGATTAAAATATAATTATAGGCAATAAAATGAAAAAAGGAATTCATCCCGATTATCATCCGGTTGAAGTAGTTATGACCGATGGAACAACTTTCACAACACGGTCCTGTTATAAAAAAGATAAACTTGTGCTCGAAATAGATTCAAAATCGCATCCATTCTTTACAGGCAAGCAAATGCTTGTCGATACAGCAGGACGCGTCGAGAGATTTAATAAGAGACTTGAAAAAACTCAGAAAATGAAGGAGGCTAAAAAGAAATGAATAACGAAGGAGCATTATTTCCATTACAACCCGAATCCAATGATAAAACTCGACAAAGGGTAATCCGAAAACGAGCAAATCCAATTCGTGGCCAAAAGCAAATAGACTATCTTGACGTCAAATTTTTACAAAGATTTATTAATTCACAAGGCAAAATTCTGCCTGCCAGAATTACAGGTTTATCAGCTTATCAGCAAAGACGCGTTCAAAAAGCTATAAAATATGCTCGGTATCTTGCATTAGTACCTTTTGTAGGACAAGATTTATCATAAACTAATACTCACAATTGATCTTACATTAACTGTAGAGACACAATATTTTGTGTCTCTACATATTTTTTTTAAATGGTGGATTTAGAATAAAAAAAGGGTATATTCAATATGTCCTTACAATTGCATTGTCATTCCGAGTATTGCGAGGAATCCATACCGGCTGTTATGGATTCTTCACTTCGTTCAGAATGACAATTGCAAATAATAGAAGAGACATAATATTTTGTGTCTCTATACCTATTCGATCATTTCTGCACTACAATCTTCTGCACTTCCTTGAATTCCCCTGATTGCATTTCGATGAAATACACTCCACTTGGCATAATTTCAAGTGGGAGTCTTACTCTATGCATACCTGCATTTAAAAATTCATCCACTAATACCTTCAGGATTGTACCATCGCTTGAAATAATCTGAATTTTTGTTGCACTACTTATTCCAATTGAAAATTCTAAATTTGCTTCTCTATTTCCAATAGGATTAGGCTTGATTTTATTCATATAAAAGCCATCATTGTCTCCTTGCTCTTCAATACTCACTTCCGCTGAATATTGTAACATAATCGTTGTATCATTGCCCGCCCTATCCGCAAATGTAAGAAATGCAACAGCGTCCTTGGATGGATCAATTACCCAAGCTTTCCAATGAACTTTATTTGCTTCGCCTTGTATCCAGTTTTTATCCTCACTTTTGATTTCAAAATTGTAATTTATACTATTATTTTTATGGAATAGAACTAAAGCTAAATTAGATGGTGATGATTCATTATCCCCTAAATCCATAACAAATGGATAATTTCCGTTAGTAGTATCAGTGGTGCCATCTTTTAATAATGTGAACTGTGGAATTGGAGGTACTCCATCAGAAGAACCCGTCTTTAAAAATAGACCACTAGTTGGGTATCCATAAGAATCACACCACGAAAATCCATATGAATATGCCATTATCTTCTGCGTCTCCGATTTTATTCGCCACACTGCGTCATACGGCAACTGTACTATCTTCGAAAATATCTTTATAGATGAATTTCTGTAATCAGGATCATATAACCTGTCCCCTGGCGCTGAACTCCAATCCTTTAATTTCATGAAGTTTGTCTCTCCTGTCGTCGGTGATACATCTCCTAAATATAAGTCATCAGGTATCTGCCCCGTCGAATCTGATTTGTATACTATGTTTATATAATTTACATCAAAGCTAAATCCTCCCCTTATCCCCGGTGTATTGAATATAATGTCGTTCATAAATTGCTCCTCAGGTATTAACATCATTTGAAATGGGTCTGAAGCTACTTGGTCATCATTGATGCCTGGATTGTATTGTACAACCTCTATAGGTTTATCTGCTGTCACAACCATTCCCGTGTTTGAGTCCATGCTCGCTCGCGTCTCTAACCACGCTACATTCTGTATTCCCCACGCTGCTGTATTTACAAAAAATGCTTGCGTTGTATCTTCATTGTCGTAATCTTTATAAAATCTTGTGTTTGCTTCCTTCGCAAATAACCTTACTATTGACGAGCGCTTCCTCCCCGCTATTTTCGTTACATGATATTTCCGACCCCACGCATTCATTGGGTATTCTTGTTCTATGATGTAATCACAAGCAGCAACATCTGTTGGTATATATGCACAATGGTTGCCCGATATGACTGCTACAGGTTTGCTAGCTTGTACCATACTACCGCCTAAATCAGAATATGCTGCCTCCGTTGCAATTAACCAATCATCACCTCTGTTTAATGTTGCTGTCATAGTTTTTCCTGGTAGAATTACCATATTCCCGTGGTCTGCATCAATTATTCTTGAATCTGGATTTCCACCAAAAGAAAATGTCACATCAGTGTTATCATATACACCAACTACACTGACGTAAGGTGTCAATGATTGAAAGGTAAAATTAGCTGTCTCACGATACGCTGATACTATATATTGCTTGCCAAGAGCATGCGTCGGTATTGCTAAAAATCCATCACTTGTGTATTGATAACGCGTCATCCCATATACTATGATTGGCTCATCTGATTCAACAATTATCCCGCGACCAGGCCATACCTGTGTATGCATTAACGTGCTAATATAACCACCTCCACCTCTTGTATATGGCTGTGCCTCTGATGGTAATAAATCAAGCAATATTATATCATTTGGTTTTGTACGCAGAGTATACCTCGGCTCGTTTGAAAAATATGGTATCGTAACCCTTACATCAGTTGCCACACCTGATGATATATAGATCTTAATCCTATTGTTTGGTCCTACTTCCTCCCAAGCAGGATGAAAAGCAAATACAAATTCGGTTCCTTGATTTGTTGCACCAAGGAGCTTGGGCAAGGTCTCCTTGATCTTCTGCAAATCTGCTTGCGCGTTTGATATCCCGCTCATTGCTATGCCCATCGCTATTAGAGCTAAGAAAAAACTGCGAAAATGTTTTAACATACGAGAACTCCTTTTATATTAATAACTTATATTTTCTACGTAAATATTTAAAAAATATTGTAAATTTTTTAAAATCTTTTTGGAATTTACGAAATAATTACTCAAGAAAGTTTATTTTTGAAAGAACATCCCCCCTACTCCCTTTTTTAAAGGGGAATATGTGGTGAATGAAATGTGTCATTCCGAGCATAGCGAGGAATCTATCCTATTGGAGTATAGATTCTTCACTGCGTTCAGAATGACAATTGCATATAATAGTAGAGACATGTTTAAGCTTACAGATAGAAAATAGGGCGCATTCAATATGCACAATAAAACAACAGAGGGCTTTAGCCCTCTGCAGATATATTCTGCACCAGATGGTGCAGACACAATTTAAAATTCAAAATTTCCCATATCTATGCTTGGGCGTTAGCAGCGGATACAATTTCGATAATTTCTTTTGTAATGTTTGCTTGACGCACATTATTATATGTTAAAGTCAAATTTTGTATCATATCTGATGCATTGCGAGTAGCATTTTCCATTGCTGTACGACGGGCAGCGTGTTCAGCGGCAGTTGTTTCGAGCAATGCACTCCAAAAATTACTATCAATTAATCGTGGTATTAAATTTTCAAGAATTTCTTTTTTATTAGGTTCAAAGATAAAATCAATGTTATGTTTATGAGTAATATCTTTTGAATTATCTGTATTAAGAGCGATAGGAAGTAATTGGAGTGAGGTCGGTTCTTGTTTTACTTGACTTATAAATTTAGAATAATGCACAAAAATCGCATCAATTTCCCCATTAATATATTTTTCCTCAAGCGGTGAAAGGATATCTTGGATTAATTCAAATTTTAGATTATCCGCAATATTAATGTAAGAGGAGAGAATAGGGTAATTGTGCTTTTGAAAATATGATACGGTTTTTTTGCCAATTGGAATGATGTATATCGTAGCTGCGGGATATTGCTTTGAATAAGTATTTTCAATATCTGAAATTATAAGCTTAAAAATATTAGTATTGAAACTACCGCACATTCCACGGTCGGAAGCAATTGCGATTACAGCAATATTTTTGATTTCTTCTCTTTTTTCGATAAATGGATGTGAAAAATCACCTTCCACTGTTGAGAGCAGAGTTGTTATATCTTCGCGGAGCTTTTGAAAATATGGACGTGATGATTCAACTTGGTTTTGCGCACGGCGTAATTTTGCGGTTGCAACCATTTTCATCGCTTGGGTAATTTTTTTAATACTTTCAACCGATTGTATTCTATGTTTAATATCTCTTAATGTTGCCATTATCTTAGTATTTTATAATTATATTTATTCAAATTCAAAATTTAGTTGATTTCTAAGAATTTCTATTCTTTTATTAGCAATCTTGACATATTCTTCATTGATTTCATAACCTATAAAAGCACGGTTAGATTTTAAAGCTGAAATAGCAGTGGTGCCACTACCCATAAACGGATCCAAAACAACATCATTTTTAAAAGAGTATAATTGAATTAAACGATAAGGTAATTCTTCGGGAAATGGGGCAGGATGATTCACTCTTTTAGCAGATTCTGGGTTTATACTCCATATAGATTTTGTCCATTCCATAAATTGTTCTTTTGTGATTGTATTAGTTTTACCTTTTGCATCCCTTTGGAAATCCCCTTTAGAAAAAATTAGAATATATTCATGCGTATCCCTCAAAACTGGATTTGAAGCGGATTGCCAGCTACCCCAAGCCATTGAGACACCTGCTCCTGCTCCTTTATCCCAGATAATTTCACCTCGCATTAAAAACCCAATATCCTGCATAATTTTTGAAACATAATCACTTAATGGGATATACGGTTTTCTTCCAATATTTGCAATATTGATACAAGCTCTGCCTCCATTTACAAGCACTCTATAAGTTTCATTAAAAACATTCTTTAATAAAGTCAAATAATCATCTAAACTCAAATTTTCGTCGTATTCTTTAGATACATTATAGGGTGGTGATGTAATCATCAAATGTACAGAATTATCAGGAATTGCACCCATATTTTCAGAGTTTCCCAAAACAATTGTGTTTAATAATATATCAGGAATTATATTTTCAATATAATCAGTTGCAGCATTTATTTTGATGTCCTTATATAAATTAGATCTATAAAATTTATTTGAGTTATGGTTAATTCTGCCCATTGTGCCAAAAGAGGAAGTCTCTGTACCTTTTTTTCTAGTGTTCAATTTTGTTGCCATAACTCAATCCATTTATTATAGACATTATAATTAATAATTTCTTTTTTCCATAGAATTGGAATTTTAATAGTATCATCGTGTTCAACTAATGCTTTTAAAGCAACTGACGATATTTCAGCGCCTCTAGGATTTGTACCCAACTTAGGTAATTTGATATAATTATCTCTTCCTATTTGACAAAATACTTCACTTTGTACTTCTTGAGGTATATAAAAAAAACTTCCTTTATTATCCCAATTTATTTTGATGAAAATCATATCACAACTTGGTTTATATTTATTTTTAAAATTAATTACACTAGTCGAATCTACTGTCCATATTAGTTTTACTCCAGAAAAACTTGTACCTGTTATTGTTTTAATTGATATAGGATTGTTAAAAACTTTAACATCTATTTCTGGTTCTGTTATCGGTATTTCAGTTTCAACATTATTTTCACCAAATTTATAGATTAAAAATGACACAATTATTTTTTCCCTTACACTACCTACTTCCATTCCGATTTTTCCTGCCCTTGAACTTTCTAATTCTGCAATATAAAAAAGTTTCGGTAATTTCTCTTGTATTAATTCGATAGAATTTATATCTTTAAACACTGCTCTAATTCTATTATCCATAAATAATACCTAAACAATTTTAAAGTTAATACAGCGCGGTTAGATTTTCATAATATAATTTCCTATATAATCTTCCACACTTTCCTCTAACGAATGGAAATGCAAATTTATGCCTGTTGCTGTAAGCTTGCTAATGTCTGCTTGGGTATAATATTGATACTGCTTTTTTAAATCCTCAGGCATATCAATATATTCTATGTTTGGCTCAATTCCCATTGCTTTAAATACTGCCTTTGCTAAATCATTCCAGGAGCGAGCCTTGCCTGTGCCTATATTATAAATGCCTGCAATATTATGTTGGTATAATTTCCACACAATATCAATCGCGTCTTTAACATAAATGAAATCCCGTACTTGCTCGCCATCTGCATAATTTGGATTATAAGATTTGAAAAGTTTGATTTTTCCTGAATTTTTAATTTGAAAATATGCTTTTGTGACCATACTTGCCATATCATCCTTATGCAATTCGTTTGGACCGAATACATTGAAAAACTTCAATCCCAGAAATACTTTGTCAAGCTTTTGTCTAATTACCCATAAATCAAACAAATGTTTTGAAAATCCATAGCCATTTAGTGGCTCAAGTTCATCATAAATTTTGTCAGAATAGCCTTTTGAGCCATCTCCATAAGTCGATGCACTGCTTGCATACATAAAACGCGCATTATTTTCAAGGGCAAATTTCGCTAGTTCAATGCTATAATGATAATTATTCTCAATCAAATAATTTATATCCGTTTCGGTTGTGCGGGAGCATGCACCAAAATGGAAAATTGCATCAATATTTTTGAAATCATCTTTAATATTCAAAAATTCAGACTTATGAATAATATCGATGAATTTCTTGCCTACAAGATTTTTCCATTTTATCGAGCTTCCGAGATTATCGACAATAATAATATCTTCAATTCCTTTATTATTAAGAAATTTTAAAAAATTAGAACCAATAAATCCCGCACCACCCGTGAGAATTATCATTTTCCAATTGATTTAAGAAATATTGGCATAAATTCATCGCAAGAAGCTTTCAACGCCTTATCTATTTCAGGTGTTAATTCCTTTACTTTTATTATTGTAGCTAATAAATCGCTTTTCTGATTCCGCATAAATTCCAAGAAATCACGCTCAAATTGCTTGATTGTATTCAATGGTATAGTATCAAGATAACCATTTGTTGCAGCATAAAATAGAGCAACTTGTTGTTCTGTGGGAATAGGTCTTAAAGTTGGTTGCTTTAGAATTTCGGTGATAACACGGCCACGGGTCAATCTTTGCATAGTTGATTTATCTAAATCGGAGCCAAATTGAGTAAATGCTTCTAATTCACGGAACAAAGCGTGTTCAATTTTCAATTTTCCTGCGATTTTTTTCATTATTTTGATTTGTGCATCGCCACCCACACGAGATACGGAAATACCAACGTTCATTGCAGGGCGTATGCCTGAATTAAATAAGCCCGGTTCGAGATATATCTGTCCATCAGTAATGGAAATAACATTAGTTGGAATATACGCAGCCACATCGCCTGCCTGTGTTTCAATTATTGGAAGTGCAGTGAGAGAACCACTTCCTAATTCATTAGACAATTTCACCGCGCGTTCGAGCAAACGACTATGCAAATAGAAAATATCTCCTGGATATGCTTCACGTCCTGGAGGTCTGCGAAGTAATAAACTGACTTGGCGATAAGCAGCAGCATGCTTCGATAAATCATCAAAAACAATCATTGCGTGGCGACCATTTTCGCTGAAGTACTCTCCAATTGAGCATCCACTATAAGGTGCAATATATTGCATTGGTGCAGGATCAGATGCATTCGCCGCAACGACAATTGTATATTCCATTGCTCCATATTCTTCTAATGTTGCTACCAATTGAGCCACAGTCGATGCCTTTTGTCCAATTGCAACATAAATGCAATATACAGGTTCGATTCCGACTTGCTTTGCCTCGGGAGTATGAGTAAATTTTTGATTAATAATTGTGTCTACTGCAATTTGCGTTTTACCAGTTTGACGGTCTCCAATAATCAACTCACGTTGCCCACGTCCAATTGGAATCATAGCGTCGATGGCTTTTATACCTGTTTGTAATGGTTCTTTTACAGGTTGCCTGTCAATAACGCCATGAGCTTTGCGCTCGATTGGAAGAAACTGCTTTGTCTTGATTTCGCCTTTTCCGTCAATTGGCTCGCCCAGTGGATTGATAACTCTACCAAGCAATTCGTCGCCAACAGGAACGGACGCAATACGTTTAGTACGTTTTACAACATCCCCTTCCTTGACAAGCTTATCTTCTCCAAAAAGAATTACGCCAACGCTATCTTCTTCCAAATTAAGCACCATTCCCATCACATCATTTGGGAACATTACTAGTTCGCTTGCCATAACTTTTGATAATCCATAAACTTGCGCCACTCCATCGCCGACTTGAAGCACAGTTCCAACTTCTTCGATATCGATTTCCTTTTCAAAACCCGTTAACTCCCTTTTAAGAATTGATGATATTTCTTCAGGTTTTAATTCGTACATTTATTTAATTCCTTTATTTACTAGTTAGATAAAATATTGTTTAGCGTTTCTAATTGCTTTTTGACCGAAGCATCATAAAGATAATCAGCAAATTTCAATTGTATTCCCCCGATTATTTTTGGATTAATTTTATACCTTGGAATAACATTTTTATTTATCAATTTTGATACCGATTCTATTATTTTTTCTTTTGATTGATCATTTAACGGATGAGCCGAGACTATTTCGACCTCTACAAGATTATTAGCTTCATTATACATATCAATAAATTCAGCTAAAATATTAGATACTAAATTCTCCCGATTTTTCTTTACAACGAAGATTAAAAATTTAATTATAATATCGTCAACATTACTTCCGAATATATCTTCAAGAATTCTAATCTTTTTGTTTGGGCTGATAATTGGATTTTTCAAAAGAAGCGTAAGATCTCGTGATATTTGCAATACATTTTGTATATATAGAATATTATTGTGTAGTATTTCCATTTTTTGCTCATCTTGAGCAATTAAAAATAATGCTTTAGCATACCTTTGGGCAATTCGTTTTTCGGTCATTTTTTAAGATCATTAATTTTTTGAAAGCTTTTGAACATATCCCTCGATAAGTTGATAATCCTTTTCGGGATTTAATTTTTCTTCTAAGATCTTTTCTGTTGCTTGCACCACAATTGTTCCAATTTCTTTCTTTAATTCCTTAAAAGCTTTTTCTTGAGCCATCTCAATATCTTTTACTGATTGCTCAATTTTCTCTTGACGAATTCTTTCTGCTTCATCTTTTGCTTTTTGGATTATTTCATTTGCAGTTTGTCTACCTTGCTCAATTAATTGGTTCATCTGCTTTGTTGCATCAGCTAATTTCTGTTCAGTTTCTGCAACTAATTCATTTGCGCGTTTGTTGGCTGCGTCTGCACTTTTAATTGCATCATCAATACTTTTCTCTCGATTAGAAATTGCTTTTGCAATAGGTTTATATGCAAATTTGATAAGTAGGAAAAGAAAAATTAGAAAATTGACTATTGACCAAATCATTAATCCTGGGTCGATAGTAAGTAGTTTTTCCATAATACTAAATTAAAAATTAACCTAAAAAATATTAGATATTATTTAATTATAAAAATTCTTTGATAAAAAGAATTTTTTAAAATAATCTAAATTGTCTTTTTAAAATTATTTTAATGCGAGCAAAAAGCTAATAACTTCAGCAAATAGTGCAATACCTTCAATAAGAGCAGCAGCAATGATCATCATAGTTTGTAATTTGCTGTATGCTTCGGGCTGACGACCTGCTGATTCTAATGCAGATGCTGCTAATTTTCCGATTCCAAGACCTGCACCCACTACTGTTACTGATGCACCGATTCCGGCTGCTAAATACGATAATGCTTGAGGTTCCATTATTTTTCCTTTTTTTTTTGATTTATTATTTAAAATTAAAATTAATTTTCATTGTTGATGCTCCTCAGTATGTGGACTTATTGCAAGTCCAACAAATACCGAAGTTAGAATTGTAAAAATATACGCTTGAATCACCACTATTAGTAATTCAAGAAAATACACAAATAAAACAAATATACTGACAAAAGGGACAACAGCAATCATTTGGAATAAAAATATAAGCCCTAATAAGCTTAATATTACTACATGCCCCGCTGTCATATTTGCAAAAAGACGTATTGTAAGAGCAAAAGGCTTTGTAAACATCGATATTATCTCAATCGGTACCATTATGATAACAAGATAAATTGGCGCTCCACCTGTAAGCTCTTTCAACCATCCCCATAATCCTATTTCTTTTATTGAACTTCCATTAATAACTAAAAATGCTGTCACGGCTAATGTTGCTGTGACGGCTATATTGCCCGTTGGAGTATGAGCACCCGGCAATAATCCTAGCATATTCATCATCAATATAAAAAGAAACAACCCAATAAAATATGGTGTTAATTGCGTTGCTAATTTATAATTTGGTATGGTTGGCAAAACAATTTCGTCCCGTACAAATTGAAATGTATATTCAAAAATATTTTGTATGCCGTGTGGTGCTTTCTTTTCACGTTTCTTATACTTCCTTGCTGATATGAATGCTGCTATAAGTATTATTAACATCCCAATCCATTCATAAAATACAAGGGAAGTCACAGATAAATCAAGTTTTGGTGATGTACCAGTTTCTGCTCGAACAATTTCTTTATGAACTTCTTTATAAATGCCCTTCTCATTCATTGCCTTCATTGATGGATAGAAGTAAAACTTATCATCATAAAGAATAACAGGCAAATCAATATGAATTGCATCGAAATAGCTAACTCCATGATGATTAAGAAGTTCGGATGTTAATATCTGATTAAACATATCGCTACTTCCGCCACTCGATTGTTGCGCATTGACTGAATTAGTTGTATTTTGAATTTGTTGTATACTCTCTTGCTGTGTTTCTTGAGCTTCCAAAGGATTTACCTTTTTCAAAAGAAAAATAAATACAAAATTAATAAAATTTGTCTATATTTTATATTTTTTGATTATTTAATAATAAAATTTCAATAATTAAAAAACAGAAAAGACTCGCCCCAAATGTTATTCCAAATGCAGATGTAATCAAATGCATCGGTTTTGCGATAAATAAAATAAATAAAAAGAGTAATATCAACTTCCCAAACATTGCACCGCCCCATATTCGCATTGTTGTTTCTATTGATTTATTTCTTATTAGTTTAAACACTAATAAACTAATTAAAAAAAGAATTACATTTATTAATAAAGCTGCAAGAATGGAAGCAAGCATTTGTTTTAGTCTTTATTATATCTTTTAATTGTGCGGAAAAAATTATAGAAACCAACAATAATTCCAAGTATTAATAAAATAATTAGCCAGAATTTTGTTCCATTCTTTTTATCCAGCCACGAGCCAATCAATCCTCCCAAAATAATTGGAGTCACAAGCTCAGTGCCAAGATTCAAAAAAGGTCCCGCAGATTTCCATACTGAATTATTTTGCTTATTATCTTTATTATTTTGCATTTATTTGTCAAAATCCATATTCTAATAGAGTCTGAAGAATATCCTGTTTATATACATTTTGGCATCTTCCAAACCATTGATTATTTGGTATTATCAAAAGCTGGCCAAATGACGCTGGATTTGTGAAATCAAAATTTGAAGTAGCAAGCACTGTCTCTTCATCGGGGCGGAATTCATTATCTACATCATAAACCTCAATGCTACAAGCAATTTTAAATATATTTTTTGTAAATTTTACGGGGTCTATGCTTAAAATATTAAAAGGAATGCGAATTTTCATATTATACCCATTTTTGATGAGATTTGAACTTGTTCGTAGATAAATAGTTGATATTTGCTGAAATGATGAAACATAATCATTTGATGAAACATTTACAAATGATGGAATATCTACAAAATCTCCCGGTGCGAGCATAAAGCAATATACACCCTTAGCCTGATTTGATGGAAATACAATATTTGAACCCTTGATTTGATATGGAGAAATATTATCACCCATTAAGTTTGTATTAAACCAAATATTTACGTAATCGCCTGTGCAAGAGTCACATCTTTTTGGAATTATTTTATCATCATAAATATTAATATTGAAATATAAATACTCATCGTCATAAACAGCATAAATCTCAAAATAGCAGTCCTCGGGCCCTTGCCAAAAATATGCACCCTTTATTGCATTTTCTACTTTATCAATTGTTAATTTATTCTGAAAACCCGTATAAATTAGCCGCCCGCGATAATATGCGGGAATGAGATAATACTCGTTTCGATATTTTTCAAAATTCGTTTTATTTTCGCTAATAACATCCCGCCCTTTCAAATTCAAATAATCTGTATTTTTGTCAATAGTATAATAATCCAATTTAGTTGATGAAAATTCTTCTGAATTAATGAGTACACCTTTATCGAAACGATACCCATAATAATTCCAATTCGATGGCGATACTTTTTGTGTAATATAACAAGTTCCATCCTTTATATTTGCTCCTACTTCAAGAGGTAAGTCAATAAATGGCAACTCGAATTCGCCTACTTTAACAAAATATCCATACATATCCACAAATAAAAAAGTATGGACAACCTTTTGTTTTTCATTTAATATTTTTATGGACACAGCCACATCATTATTCCCATCGCCTGAAAAATCTCCTACATCCATTCCCCAAATCAAATACTTGTCATCGCTTGGCAAATATTTCTTTATATCTAATATCATTTCTTTATCGAAATATGCTTCAAGACGCTTTGAAAATTCAGGGAAAGTAATTCCCGATTGAGCATAAATTGAATTATTAACTAAAAAAAAGAGTATAAGAAGCAAATTTAATTTTATTAGTTTATGGATTCTTTTCATTTTTTAAAATAAAATTTATCTACAAGATTATTTAAAATTTATAAAGTTAAAAAATAATTTTTCCAAATTACAAAAAAAATATAATATTCAATAAAATTTATTAATTTGCATTTAAGGGGAATATTAAAAAACAAAATTGAAAATATCAATCATTTTGCGGAATTGGTTTATACGCAATCGGTGGAAGCTTTTGATGAGTATAGGAATAGCAGTTATTGCAATTGTACTATGGATAAATAATGTCAATTATGTCAATCAATTAATCCTCAAAAATCATAGGTCTCAAATTGAAATACGCGATTTACAAGCTGAAAATGAAAATTTGAGGCACACAATTTCTCAATTAGAAAATCCCAAAAGAATTATTGAAATTGCCGAAAAAAATCTCGGTATGGTGCTAAATGATGAAGCTCCAATTATTTTAAATCCAGACCAAAATGAAAAAGAAAGATAATTCACAATTACCATATAAAAATATAAAAATCTGGAGGATTTTTGCTATAACAGTTCTGTTTAGTTTTTTATCAATTATATTAATAGTGCGATTATTTCAAGTTCAAATTTTAGAACATAAAAAGTATGAAAATCTCGCTTCTGATATTCAATTAACAAAAATAGAAAAAAAAGCAAATCGTGGGCTTATTTATGATAGAAATAAGGCATTGCTTGCAACAAATATTAAAAGTATAACTATTGCACTAGACCCACAAGCAATTGCTACAATTAAAGATCCTGATGAAATCAAAAAATTGAAGGAGTTCATTCGCTTTATTAATAAAATTACCGGCATACCCGCCACAAAAATTAACACAATTTTGAAGTCTTCTGAATCTCACTATGTTGTGCTTGCCAAAAATTTAAATATTCAATATAAAGATGAATTAAAAAAGAATCAAGTCTATGGAGTTATTATCGAAGAAAATGTAGAACGAATTTATCCAAATAACAATTTAGCATCCCATATAATTGGCTTTATTAATTCAGAAGGGGAGGGTATAAGTGGAATAGAATTGCAATACGATACTACTTTGCGTGGGCAACCGGGATATTTAATATTTAAACGCGATATTCAACGCCAATTGCACGCGGGAGCCGAGTTGCCAAATGTTGAACCGATTGATGGAAAAAATATTGCCCTGACAATTGATGCTAATTTGCAAGGCATTGTTGAATATGAACTTATGAAAGGTATTGAATCAACTCGATCAGATGCAGGGAGTGTGATCATTATGGATCCAAATACAGGAGAGGTTCTCGCAATGGCATCTTATCCAACCTTCAATCCTAATATATCGAGTGAGCGCTTGTCTGAATTTGTTCGTAATCGTGCTATTACAGATGAATATGAACCTGGATCAATATTCAAATTAATTACTGCATCAGCTGCTTTAGAAGAAAAAATTGTATTTCCCGAAACGAATTTTTCGGGAATGAATGGCTCTTATACAATAGGTGGCAGTGTCATTTCAGATGTGCATCCACTTGGTACAGTGACCTTTCGTCAAGCTACTTATCAATCAAGCAATGTCGTTTATTCACAAGTAGCTGCTAAAATTCCCCATAATACATTTTATAAATATATTCGAGATTTCGGCTTCGGCTTGCTTACCGACATTGAATTGCCAGGCGAAGCAAGAGGCCATATTCCATCACCTGACGATATGAATTCTATATTACAGAGATGGGTGGGCTTTGGATATGGTATTTCCGTCACGCCTTTGCAGATGTTAAGAGCTTATTGTGCCGCCGCAAATGGTGGAATTTTAGTAAAACCCTATATTATTAAATCAATCTTTGATGATAATGGAAATATCCTTTATGAAGGTAAGCCGAAAATTGTACGCCGCGTTATATCGAAGGAAACTTCGGATGTTATGAAAGATCTATTAATCGGTGTCGTTGAATATGGTACTGGTAAATCTGTTCGTGTTAAAAATTTAAAAATTGCAGGTAAAACTGGTACAAGCCAACAATTAGTGGGTGGTACTTATTCTAAATCGCAATATAATGCTTCATTTGTTGGATTTTTTCCCGCTGATAATCCCCAAATTGCTATGATTGTTGCTTTGGACAGCCCTAAAGGTGTTTATTATGGTGGTTCAACTGCTGCTCCAATTTTCAAAAATATTACTCTACGGATAATTTCTTCAAGCGATATTCTAGCTAAACCTGCTACGAATGGCTTAACTGCGACAGCGTTCGCTCCATAGATATTTTGCTCAATTGTTTCTCTAGAAAGGTTATCTCTTGCTCCAATTTTGAAATTTTTATTTGCAATGCATTTCGTTCTTTTCTTATCTTTTCTATCATTTGATATGAATTATTTATAGTTTGCTGACTTTTAAAAAATTCCCGCTTCAATTTTTCTATCTCAATTTGATCCCTTTTTATTAACTCTCTGATTTGCTCAGGAGGATTATTAATTTCCATTAAAAAATAAATTTCATTTTCATTTTGGATTGTACTTACTCTTATACTCACAACTTTATTAATATTCTGCTGTTTTGTAACATTTGATAATGTAAATGAAGAAATTTCTGTTGTCGGCATTTTTAGAAAAGATAGTTCAAATTGCTCAAAAATTTCGGGAAAATTTTGATGGATAATTCCAAAAATAGTCGGCATATCATTGTCTTTTTGTTCAATTTTTAAAATTTCTCTAGCTTTTGTATTAGCATAAATTATATGGTCTTTGCCGAATAGCACTATTCCATAGTTTAAGTCGTTTATTATTTCTTTAAATAAGATATTAAATAAATCGACTTTCATATTTGCTGTTTATTTAGTAATTTAGAAAAAAATATAATTCAATGAATCGCAAAATTACAATTTTTTTTGTATTAATAATCTTCTTGATGTCATTTTTTATGTCAAGTTGCATTAATATAAAAAGTGACTATCCCGAAATTACATATTATGAATTAACTGCTCCTAAAGTTGAGCCAACTAAGGTAAAAGTACAAAATACATTAATGGTACGCGAATTCAAAGCTCCGTATATTTCCTCCCCACGCATTTTTATGGTCGAAAAACCATCAGGTGAGTTCGAAAAGTTGTTTTATTATAGATGGGCAAATGACTTTGACATACTTTTTAATGGCGTATTGCTGAATTATCTAAGCAAAAGTGAAGCATTTGTTGGTGGTGTGGTAAGTTCTAATTCTAGCTTGATTCCTTCTTATGTATTGGAAGGCGAAATTTTAGATCTTAAAATTTATAATGATAATGAAAAAAATAAAAGCTTTGCTGAACTCTCTGTGAAAGTCAATTTGCTCGGATATACTCCAAATGATTCAGTTCAATTCCAATTATTTTATACTAATTTATATACAAAAAAAATCACTCGGGCAAATAATACTCCCGAAACTATTGCAACTGCTGTGAATACAGCTGTTAATGATATTTGCAGTGAAATGCTTACCGATATCTTAGATGCTATCCAAAAAAGAGAGAAAGGTTCTAATTAATGTAAAAAGTCATTTGGAACTTCGTTCCATTTTGAGAAGGAGTAAAAGAAAATTCATCTGAAAGGGATTTCATAATATAAATTCCACGCCCGCTTTCCTTTAGCAAATTTTCTTCTTTAGTGCAGTCCTCAAGTGCATTTGGATTGAAGCCTTCACCTTCATCAATAATTATAATTTTTAGATTATCTTTATTAGAAAAAACTTCAAAATGAATTTGCTTATTTTTATCGAGTTGGTTGCCATGACAGATTGCATTATTGATTGCCTCAGTTATTGTAATTAATATATTATAATATTTATCATTCCGTATGTTATATTTTTCTTTTAAATTGGCAATAATATGTTCAGCAATATCAATTGCTTCTCGGTGCGTTGGCAACACAAAGCATTCGTGATAATCCCATATATCCATAATATTTCTAAAACACCATATTTACTGATACAAACAAATTTGTTGCCTCATTTTTGCTTCTATTATTAATACTTTGAAATTCATACCACCCCGATATTGAGACGCTCCAATTATTATATAATTTATATGAAATCTCCACTTCTGGTGCTGTCGAGATAAATCTATAATCAAATTCCCCTGTTGGGCTTCCTATTCTTTTCTGGCTTGTATTATAATACCGCATCCCACTCCCAATTCCTAAATTATTGTAATTCTTTTCTAAAATTACCCTCAAAAAGTATTCCGAAATTGAATTTTGAGGCGTTTCAGCAAATTCTTTCCAATATAATACACCCCGTTCGCTATATTTTATATTGACGTTTGATTTGAGATTTACGCTTTTTGTCAATTTGTAATTGATTGAATCTTTATAAGATATTTGACGAAAGCTGAAACTTTTCAAGTTAGATAAATTCAATTCGTAATCATATGCTGTATAATTTGCCAATACTTCAAATTGCGGATGGGATTGTAGCCTTATTCCATAATAATCCATTTGTGGTGATAGTCGATAAATTCTATTCCAATTATTGAATGCACTCCTCTGCGACAAGATATAAACATAATGAGTAGATTTATTTTCAAATACCAAATTAAAATTCATAATCGATGAAAATCTATGGTAAAATTGCAAGCTAATAATTTGATTCAACTCATCTCTATCATCATAATTATCTTTGCTTGGAGTATCATATCGATTAAGTGAAATATTATATATAGCAGATATTATTGAACTTTCCGAAATATTATAAGTGGATTGAGAATACAAACTAATTCTATAGTCATTATAATCGCGTTGGCTTTCCAAATTTTGATATTGAGTGAGTTCATTAGTATTTTGAGAAAACTTATTAGATAAACTATTTTTCTCTGTTATATCTTTAATATTTAAATAAATATTCTCAGAAAAATTTCCTATATATATCCTCGCGAATACTTGGAAATTTATATTATTTTGATTTATATTTCGATAAAAGGCTGAATATGGAATTGCCGCAATTTGTTGGTGAAAATCGCGGCTTACAGTTATTAAATTATAATCAACTACCGCCCCAATCAAAATTGGTTTAATAATTTTATATTGAATAAATAAATTTCCTGCGAAAGTATTTTCTACTCTTTTTTCAATAGGCAAAATTGTGTCGTTTGCTGGGTATGAGAGCAAATTTGTTTGAAGTTTATTATATGCAAATTCCATTAATAGATTTGTCGAATCCTCAAAATATCTCTCTAAGCTTATGTGTGCATTTATATCTTGATTTTTCCTGCCTTGATTTAGATTCAGAAAATTTAAAGATAAATCAGTGTTGATTATAAAATCTTGAAAATAATAATCTTTCTGATATGCATTGAAATTTATAATATTTCCTTTTGACTGCAAATCCAATTGCTTATTGTTTTCATAGCCATACATTAATTGCATTTGCGATCTTTCACCTGTCAAATATGAAATGCCAATCAGTCCATTCAATCTCGAAAGCTGGCTCATTCCAATATCGCGTGTATCTGATGTTAAAAACCAATTTTGATTAAAATTTAATGCAAAATCGCCAAATAATTTATGACTATAACCAAACGACCATGCTTCATCGTCTCGAAATGATCTGTTGATTATTTTTAGATATGTACCTTGATAATTCTGTTTGATATTAAATAATCCAAAATTTGTATTCAGAGCAATATTTGCTTGATTCCCTAATAAGTATGTGCTATACTGCTTATTGAAATTAGTGAGAAAATAATTGCCCGATGTATCAATTTGCGATACAGCAATATTTTCTGCAAATAGCGAAATAATTAAGAATAAATAATATTTATTGGCAAATCTAATGATTTTTAATTGCTTTTTTCCAAAATTAAATAAAGAAATGAAAATAGAATTATTTAGTGTAAAGTTTTAATCTTCGATTTAACTTATAAATTCTTGGGAATAGATAGTAGGGGAGTGTGGTTTTATTTTGTAGAGGCACCATTATTTGTGCCTCTACATTAAATATTCTCCTCCATTGTTGGGGTAGGAGTGCATTTTCAGAACCTACGATTTGAGTTGCAGATTCATTTTGCATTCTTTATTTTATTTCTGCCATATCTGTTTTCTTTTGCTTTGATTTGAAAACATCAGGCGATAATTCTATTTCATCAAGCACTTTATTGGATTTCGTAAATTCGAATATTATCCTGTCTTTCTCTTTATCATACTTTCCAATTGCCGATGCGCCATCTTTAAACGTGCCTTTAATTACTTCTTCGGCTAATTCATCTTCTACATACTTTTGCAATGCACGACGCAATGGTCGAGCCCCAAATTTCTCATCAAATCCTTTCTCAACAAGGAAATCCTTTGCTGATTGGTCTAATTGAATTGACATCTGATTCGCTTGCAATCTCTTTTCAAGTTCTGACATTTGAATATCAATGATTTCATAAATTCGTTCGCGAGTTAGTTTATGGAATATGATAAAATCGTCAATTCTATTGATAAATTCAGGATTGAACATACGCTTTATATTTTCATCAATTGAGGATTTCATTTGTGCAAAATCGCTTTCAAAAGTTTCCTGTGTGAATCCAATTCGGCCACCTGTCTTAATATCACGTGTTCCAACATTTGATGTCATAATTATGATTGTGTTCTTGAAATCTACTTTCCTTCCCAATCCATCAGTCAAAATACCATCATCGAAGACTTGTAGCAAGATATTGAATACATCGGGATGAGCTTTTTCAATTTCATCAAGCAAGACGATGCTATATGGTTTACGACGGACTTTTTCGGTTAATTGCCCGCCTTCTTCATATCCAACATAACCCGGTGGGGCACCGACAAGCCTTGAAACATTGAATTTCTCCATATATTCACTCATATCAATTCGTATCAAAGCATCTTCAGAATCAAATAGTACTCGTGCTAATGCTTTTGCGAGCTCTGTTTTGCCTACACCTGTTGGTCCAAGGAACATAAATGATCCAATTGGTCTGCGTGGGTCTTTCAATCCTGAACGTGCCCGCCTGATTGATTTTGATAGTACTTCTATTGCCTCATCTTGGCCTACAACTTGTTTTTTCAATGCTTCTTCAAGTTTGAGTAAACGATCTTGCTCATTTTGCGCAATCTTATTCATTGGAATTCCTGTCATCATTGCAATTATATCAGAAACATCGTTTTCGCTCACAGGCGAGGATTTACGAGTAAGTGAATTTTCCCAATCTGCTTCTAATTTATCAAGCTCCGATTGGTATCGTTTCTCTGTATCACGCAAACGCGCCGCTTGCTCAAAATCCTGTTGCTTGACAACATTTGTCTTTTCTTTACGGACATCGGCAATTTTCTTTTCGAGTTCCGTAATTTCTTTTGGTACATCAATATTTGATAAATGCACTCTCGATCCGCTTTCGTCCATAACATCAATTGCTTTATCAGGAAATGTTCTATCTGTTATATATCTATCTGACAAACGTACGCAAGCCTCCAGTGCTTCATCAGAATAAACTACATTATGATGGTCTTCATAATACCCTTTAATATTTTTCAAAATCTGCAAAGTCTCATCAGCTGTTGGTGGTTCTACAATTATCTTTTGGAACCTACGCTCCAATGCTCCATCTTTTTCTATATATTGTCTATATTCATCAAGCGTAGTTGCTCCAATTACCTGAATATCCCCGCGTGCAAGTGCAGGTTTGAACATATTTGATGCATCAAGCGAACCCGATGCACTTCCCGCACCAACTAATGTATGTAATTCATCTATGAAAACTATGACTTGCTTTGCTTTCTCTAATTCATTCAGTAAAGCTTTCATTCGCTCTTCAAATTGCCCACGGTATTTTGTACCGGCAACAAGTGATGCCAAATCTAATTGCACTACACGCTTATCGAAAAGTACGCGTGACACTTTCTTTTGTACAATCCGCAACGCAAGGCCTTCAACAATCGCTGTTTTGCCCACACCTGGTTCGCCTATTAATACAGGATTATTCTTCTTTCGTCTCGAAAGAATTTGCGAGAGACGCTGAATTTCGTTGTCTCTCCCAATTACAGGGTCCAGCTTATTTTCCATCGCCAATTTCGTTAAATCCCGCCCAAAATTATCGAGCACAGGTGTTTTCATTTTTTCTGTGGGTAATGGTTTTGGTGGAATCTTACCAAATGGTTTTGGTGAACCATATTCGCTCTCCACATCAATATCTCCACTAATTAGCTCTTCATCTAATGATTTACTTGCTAATTCATAAGTAATACTTAGATTATTTAATATTTTTGCTGCGATATTATCTTCATCTCTCAATATAGATAAAAGCAGATGCTCGGGCCCAATTGTATCCGATTTATATATCTTAGCTTCATTAGATGCACGTTTTAATACTTTTTCAAGTTGTTTTGTAAAAGGTATATTCTGAATTGGAGCTGCGTTATTTGTTCTTACCGAATTTTCTATTTCCTGTGAAATTTCCTCAATATCAACACCTAAATTTTGCAAAATTTTTGTTGCTAAATTACTATTATCTTTAATTATACCAAGTAATATATGCTCAGTCCCAATATAATCGTTACCTAAGCGAACTGCCTCTTCCCGTGAATACTTGAGAATTTTATTTATCTTCTCTGAAAATTGTTCTTCCATATATTTTCCCTCCTATAAGGTCTAATTGAATTTGTTTCAATCTTAAAGACGTAAAAACTTGTTAAATATTCTTAATAATACACATCGCGAAATCTATGCCATTAATAAATAAAGGGAATCCTTTGAATTTTGTTTCCTAAGAATTCCCTTTTAAGATATTAGTTAAATACTACTAAACAATTCCAAGAACTATTATCGCTTCAATGCATTTATTTCACTTAGCATTTGGTCAGTGATTGTTATTGTTCTCGATGCAGCCTCGAATGCTCGCTGGGCAGAAATCATATCTGTAAATTGTGTGGTTATATCCACGTTCGATTGCTCCAATGAATTTGAAACTAATTGTGTTGACTGAAATGTTTCACCTGCTGTTCCATAAACTGCATCCCCACTATTTGGCGAATTAATATACATATTATTCCCTTTTTGTATTAATCCCTCAGGATTTGTGAATCGTGCAATTACAACTTGCCCAAGCAATTCAGAACGTCCATTAGTAAACGCACCCCATATTTTGCCTTCTGAATCTACTGATAAATCCTGCAATCCACCCATTTTATAACCATCTTGACTTGTAAATGATGCTGTTGATGGCATTGCAAATTGCGTCAAACCTGATAATAACTGATTTGGGTCTGCCAATTGCACTGTCAAATCCTTGGGAGTCGTTGCATCGAATGCGGGATTGCCAATTGCTGTGTTTAAATCTGCTGCCGTTATCGCTAAACTCGTTGGTGTGTTCAGTGTTCCATCTGCATTAAATACCACTTGCCCTGTCCCTAATGTTAAAGCATTTCCATCAATCGTTGCAGATATATCATAAGTATTTGCTGTTGCATTTTTTGTAAACGTAAATTCTAATGAATGCACTGCTCCGATTTGATCATAGATATTCATACTTGTTTTTCGATTGTCTCCTACTGCCATTGAGGAATTGAGATTACCCGTTAAATTGATATTTTGTGTCTGTCGCGGTTGTGAAATTACATCATTTGAAACTTGTATGTTACCAATTTTACCCGTAAGCTGAATATTTCCACTACTATCCTTTACAGGCATTCCATTTGCATCTGTTAATACATTGTATCCCTGTAAATATGCTCCCGTATTTGTATCCACAAAATATCCTTCTTTATCCTGTGAAATTGCTCCTGCACGAGAGTACTCCAATATTCCATTATTTTGATAGATGAAAAATCCCTCCCCCTGCAATGCTAAATCAAGTGGTCGATTTGTAATCTCAAGAGTGCCTTGCTGCATATTCTTTTGAATACTCCCGACTTTCACTCCTAATCCAATTTGGTATGGATTTACTCCGCCAACACCTACGCCGCCTGATTGATTTGGCGAATTCCCTTGCGAATATAACTGACTCAATAGATCCTGAAAATTCGCTCGACTTGATTTGAATCCTATCGTGTTTGTGTTTGCTAAATTGTTCGATATTACATCAAACATCTGTTGATTGGCGCGCAATGCGCTTGCACCAACCGATAAAGATCTGCTAAGACCCATAATTAATCCTCCTGGTATTTATTTTTCCTAAATTTTATAGATTTCTCGGTCAATCGAAATCTATGGTGGGTCTGAGAATTTTGCAGTACTTTACTTTATTCAAAATCCCCTCCAACCCTGTTAATTAATTAATATTTAAAATTTTGTTTCTACTCTCTTCCTTTAAACCTTCTACTAAAGTAGTAGTTCAAATTTTACCTTTGTTATTTTTTTACGCAAACCCTGCTGAATCAATATTCGTTATCACATTTTCCTGAACCTGATCTTTATCAAATACTGTTATTACTGTTCGATTTGGAATATTTACTATAAATGCAGTATCATCCATCATTACTAATGCATTATTACTTTGCTTCTCTGCCAACTTATCAATCGTTTGCTCTAACCTCTGCAATTGCTCATCATCCAGTGATATGTCTCGACTTGTCATTCTTGTTTGCGCATGCCCCGAAAATTTTAACTTCTTTAATTCATCGCTGAAAATATCCTTGAAATCAATAGCATTCCCAACTATTCTAGCTTTTTGAGGTACGTTATTTAAATCCTCAACCCCACGAACAGGAATAAATGGAACATTTACACCATTAATTTCGGGCATTTTCTTTACCTACGATTAATTAACTTATTTCAATAATTTTTGAAAGTGATACTTCTTGATTATTGATAACAACATACGTGCCATCTGTCTTAAATCGCACAGCGGTGATAATACCACTGATAAATTTATCCCCTGAAAAGCTTGCACCACTGCCATCCGACATCGTTACATCGAAAGTATAAGTCCCATTAGCGACCTTGCTTCCGTTATTATCTTCGCCATCCCATTGGATTGTGTGATCACCTTTAGCCAAATTGTCACCCGATAATTCGATTGTACGAATTAGATTCCCGTTCTCATCATAAATGCTCACTGCCCCGCTTTGCATCTGATATGGTGAATTAAACCCAATTTCATTATTATTTTCTCCATCATATAGCAATTCATTAGTTGATACCGTGGCTGTCTTACCTATCATCCCAGGCACTGCTGTATTCGTTAAGCTTTCTGCTATAATTGTATTCAAGTTTGCTTGGTCCTCAAGCAATGATTTAATATCTGTCAATTGCTCTAACTGAGAAAACTGTGCTAATTGCGCTGCAAATTCCTGATTGTCAGCGGGATTCAATGGATTCTGCGATTTCAATTGATAAGTTAATAGCTTTAAGAATTCATTCTTACCAACTGTTGAATTGCTATTCGTTTGGGTCTGTTGTGTTGTTGTTTGGCTTGCTCCGACTTCCTGTATCATTTTTTCACTCCTGTGATTTATTAATTATTTATTTTTGAATTCCTTGTTTTTAATAAAAATTCTAAATATTCCTTTTTGTATTCACTATTCTGCTCCGAATTTCTACCCTTACTATCTGTATATTTTTCTTCACCTGTTGCAGTATTATTTTGTTCGAGTTTAATATTCTCAACCTTCAACCCCTGGTCATTAAAATTATTAATCAAATTCGTTATCGAACTACTTATTTTATCCAGAGTTGCAGATTTTTCTGCTTTAATTGTTATCGTCATCCCCCCGTCCTTCATTGTAATTTGCACAAATAACATACCAAGATTTTCAGGATATAAAGATATATTCGCCTTTATTGTTCCTTCTTTTGATGCTATTTGTATAAATTTATTTGTAAGCTCAGGCAATTCTTCTATTCTTACATTTTTGAATGTCTGAGTTTGAGTATCTGTCATTCGTGAATTAGTAGAGTTTGTTCTGTTCAATGTAAAAGTACTACTTATTCCCTTTGATAAACTATTATTTTCTTTATTATTATCATTTTCTCTTTGATTATCCTGAAAAACCTTATCAAAATTCCCTTTACTTTCAGGGTCCCTATTTTCTACTTGTTCTACTTCAACTTGTTCGCTCTTATCTATGTGATTTATTTTATTATCAAATTTCTGATTTATATTTTCCCAATCTAGCTTAATATTCTCCTTTATATTATTCGTATTGCTAATATTTGGCAACTCTACATTCGAATTTGTGTTTGTACTTTTTGTTTCATTTGTTTTGAATATATCATTATACTTTTCTGGTTTATTTATATCTCCACCATCCTGCTTATTATCCTCCTTAATAATATTGCCATCGCTAAATGTTGGCAACTCCACTTTTGAATCTTTCAACTTATTCTTTACTAGTTCAATTAAATCCGCTTTATTGTCATCATTCCCTTTATTAGTAATATTTATTGATAAATTTGTATCATCAAATTCTTTTTTTGAAATTGGTGTTGTTTCAATAATTTTCAAATCAGTTTGCTTGATTTTGCTTATATCAGATATTTGACTTTGAATTTGTGATAAATTTATTTGTGGTAATGTTTGATTGTTTTTTTCAAAATTTGTTTCAAAATATTCCAATATTTCTTTCGGAATATATTTGAGAATATTATCCTGCAATTGCTCATTATTATTCATTATCTTAATTAATGATTGCAATTGCGGTTTATCAATATTTTCCAATTTTGAATCAATTAAATTTTTTATGTCAGAATTATTTTGGATATTTAAAATTTTTTCTGTTTGTGCATCCTCTGATTTACTAACTAATTGGAATAATTGAGGTTCTGGTGATTGATTTGATTTCAAAAGATTAGTATTATCTTCTTTATTATTTGGTAGTTGCAAATTATTTGACGAATTAATTAGATTTTGAATAAAATTCAAAACAAAATCGAAATTTGCAAAAGTACTTGTGCTGTCGCTTTGCCTTTGAGAGATATTACCATTTTTTTGCTGCATAGTTGAAGGTTTTATTCCGCCTTCAAAACTTGAAATTATCATTTGTGCATCCTGCAAATAATATTCAAAATTTATTATTTGAGCAATAATATACTTACTGCCTTATCTTGCGGTAAATTATCAATAATCTTGCCAGCTTGTTTGGATGGGAGTAATTTTAATATTTCTGCTGCTGTTTGGTTATCCATTTTCTCTAATATTTTAGCTACTTTCACAGGGTCTGCATTTTTATATATACTTGCAAATTGGCGAATATTTTCCATTTTTAAAGAATCGCTCACTACATTTTGGCCACTCTTGGATTTGGATATTGAATTTTTTATATTTGGATAATACTTATAAATTTTTGCTATGCTATCCCGCAACTCATTTGTATTTTTATATGCTGCATTTAAATAGTTCTGATAAGTTTTCAGTGAATCTTGTAAAGTCAATAAATTAGCATTTATAGAATCCTTTGAGCGAATAATTTGAGTAAGCGAATCCACAATATGATAATGATTAGCCATCGACTTTTGATTATATGCAAGACTATTTTCAGCCATAGTTTTGCTGCGTAGCAAATCTATGAAATCAGATTCTGTTATATACAATTTTTGTGGTTCTTTTAATGGTGGAACTGGATTCTTTTGATCTTGTTTAGATGGTTTGCCATTTCGTGGTGACATACCCAAAAATGATGGGCTTGTGGAGTATATTACCATAAATCCTATAATCAATATGACCGTAAGTCCCACCAAAGATAAAATCAATATAAGTAATTGCTTTGTGTTCACTCAAATTTTCTCATTATTATTACTAATTCTTAATCCAATTTCATCAAGATCTTTTTGCTCCTCTTTATCTAAGGCTTGCTTATGCTCGATTTCTTTCTTTTCTTTTAATTTTAATATAATTTTCTCTTCTTGCAAAGCAGAATTATATTTCAATTGTTTCATTTTTTCACGTTCAAGCAGGGTTTCCCGCTCATTATTTAACTTTTGAAGCTCCTCACTCAATGCTCTTTTATGATTGACCATCGCTTGAAGCTCGTGTAGATGCATTCGCTCAATTGTTGCTTGATTCAATTTCAATTGCTGATGGCGTACCTCATCGATTTGCATTTCTTTATTTACTCTGTCATTTATTGCACTTGCAAGCTCTTGTTTAGAAATTTGAGTGTTCTGTTTTCGCAAATTTAATATTGGATTCAATCTAAAAGTAAATTTTTTTGCCATAATACAAAATTGCAAAAATTATTTTGAACTTGTTATATTTATTAATTGTTTAACAACATCACTGTATTCAATTTTCTCATCGGTGGATTGTCTCAAAAATGCATTGATTTTATCCATCAAAGCAATTGCACGGTCAGTAGTTGGATTTGTGCCTTTTCGATATGCTCCCACACTTATCAAATCCTCTGCCATACGATAACTTGCGAGCAATTCCGTTAATTGTTTTGCTGCTGATAAGTGTTCTCTGCTAATTATATCATTACGTACGCGTGATATACTCTCAAGTATATCTATTGCTGGATAGTGACCGAGGGAAGCAAGTTTACGGGATAGAACAATATGTCCATCGAGAATACCACGAGCTGCATCCGCTATAGGCTCATTCATATCATCTGCTTCAACCAGCACAGTATAAAGTGCAGTGATTGACCCGATCTCAGACGTTCCCGCTCGTTCCATTGTCTTTTGGAGAAAGCTAAATACCGATGGAGTATAGCCTTTTGATGTTGGAGGTTCACCAATTGTTAAACCAACCTCGCGTTGTGCCATTGCAAGTCGGGTAATTGAGTCCATCATCAACATTACATCTAATCCCTGGTCGCGAAAATACTCAGCCATAGTTGTAGCTACAAGTGGCGCTTTTACCCGCACAAGTGGTGCAGCATCGGATGTTGCAATGACAACAACTGATCGCTTCAATCCTTCCTCGCCTAAATCCCTTTCCAAAAACTCGCGCACTTCACGCCCACGCTCACCAATTAAGCATATTACATTTATATCCGCTGAAGTATTCCTCGCAATCATCCCAAGCAAAGTAGATTTCCCAACCCCTGAGCCCGAAAATATTCCAACTCTCTGGCCCTTTCCTATTGTCAATATTCCATCTATCGCTCGCACGCCTGTCGAAATTGGATCTTTTATTCGTGCGCGAAAAATTGGATTTGGGGGTTGTGCATAAATTGAGCGGACTTCCATATTTACTATATCGTCTTTCCCATCAATTGGCTCTCCAATTCCATTTATTATCCTCCCAAGATAATTTTCTCCTACGCCTATTTCCAAAAAATTACCTGTTGCCACAATTTCCATTCCTGGCAATATGTTTTGCAAATCTCCAAGCACCATCGAAAGAATTTTTGTCTCATCTTTGAACCCGACTATTTCGGATTTGCAGAGCACATTGCCTTCTCTATCTATTATATTGCAAATCTCTCCTATTGGAGCCTTGGGCCCATCACTTTCTACTACCAAACCAATTACTCGTGAAATGTGCCCAGCCCGCTTTATTGTCTTTGTTGTTGATATTGCATTTACAAGCTTCTCTTTAAAAATTTCAGTTATCATTGGATATCTCCTTTCTGCCTTCTCTCGTTAATTTCGTCAATTATATTCACATTCTTTATTTCCGAGACCATTGCTTGACGTAATTTTTCCAATTGTGTTTTCAGCCTCCCATCAAATTCCCCAATATTAGTCTCTACTATGCAAAATCCTTGCTCAATTTCTTCATTTGGTATAATTTTTACATTTTCAATCTTCGATGAATCGCCTACTACCTTTGATTTTGATTCCTCAAGTATTGCAATATCCTTTGGATTCAATACAATCTTATATATTATCTCATTATCTAATTCATTAATTATATTTTGAACTTGATTAAGAACAAATTCATCGTTTTTATTGACTTCATATTTAATAATTTGTTCAGCAATTATTATTGATAAATCAATAAGTGAGTGTTTTAAATTTTGTATTTCCTTTTGAAATTCATGTTTAAATGAGTCTATTAATGTGTCAACTATTCGATTTGCTTCATACATACGTGCAATTTCTCGATTGAAAACTGTGCGAGCTGTATCTTGTCCTTCGCGATATCCACGGTCGTATGCATCATCAATTTCTGCTTCTATACTATCCCAATTAATTTGTGCTGTTTCAGGCGCAAAATACTCGATTTGTGTAGGTGTATCTAAATTTGTTATCTTAAATATCTGAGTATATTGCGGACTTTGGGATTTTTCATAAGTAGTTTCCTTTATTCTTGTACTGGTTTTCACTGAGGATTCTTGTTTTCTTATTTTAAGAGCATTATCAAGTTCCTCCTTAGATCGAATAATCTCGATTTTCTTGCGATTCCTTGGTATTTTTATAACAATTTCGTTCATTTCTAAGGATTTTTAAACGAATATATCTTCCTTGCCACGTCCACCAATAGAAATTTCACCTTCGCTCTCAAGCTCTTTTATTATATCCACAATTCGCATTTGCGCTTGTTCGACCTCTTTTAATTTCACAGGACCCATATAATCGAGCTCCTCTTTTACTACTGCTGCAGCTCGCTCGCTCATATTCTTAAATATCTTATTCTTAATCTTGTCATCTGCAATTTTAAGTGCTAAAGCAAGATCTCGTTTATCAACTTCACGCAATATCCGCTGAATTCCTCTATCATCAATCTGTACAATATCTTCAAATAGAAACATTAATCGTTTAATTTCGTTTGAAAGATCAAAATTCTTCTCCTCAATGCTTTCAAGCATAGATTTTGCCACAGTGTTATTGCTCTTATTCAAAATATCTGCAACAATTTGCGCGCCACCCGTGGCTGCAAGGTTCTGCGATAATGTCGATTCGGCAATTTGGTCCACTACTTGCTCGATTTCGCTTACCAAAGTTGGTGAAATCTTTCCAAGTGTCGCTATCCTATATAATGTATCTATTCTTAAATCCTCCGGAAATTCTTGCAGAACATCCGCTGCTTGTGTAGAAGGCAAATGCGATAGAATTAACGCTATGGTCTGAGGATGTTCTTTTGATAGAAAATTTGCTAATTGAGCTGGGTCCGCTTGCTTTAAAATATTGAAACCGCGAATTGATGTTAACACCCTGATTTTTTCTACTATCTCACGCGCTCTCTCCTGTCCATAACTCTTTTCCAAAAGCACCTGCGCATATTCAATTCCACCTTCCAACATAAATGAAGATGCCATCATAAGTTCGTAGAATTCCTCTATGACATCCTCAACAACATTTGCGGGCACATCCTTCAAATTTGTTATTTCTAATGCAATAGATTCAACTTCTTGCATATCCATTTCTTTAAATATCTTAGATGCCACATCTACGTCCATACTCATAAGCAAAATTGCAGCTTTTTGCTTTCCATTTAGATCCTTTGCACTTATTTCCGCCATCTCTATCCTCTTTAACTATTTAGTACTTTTATTCTTTTCTTTTTCGGGTTCTTCACCCATCATTAATCTAACTAATCGTACGCCTTCATCCACTTTTGTATCAATAAATTCTTCTATTTTCTTCTTCATCTCGATTTTCATCATTCGATCCTCGTTTAATTGACTTGAAGTTGCCTTTGAAAAATCTCCTCTCATCAAAGATTCTTGCCCTAACTCTGATAATGACAACTCAGGGGTATTTTCCTCCCCAACATTAGGCACCCCAAGCATTAATTGTTCGGGTAATGCTGCGGGCATAAGCAATAAATCTTCATCAGATAGTTTCAAATCCTCGAATTCCATTTCTCGTCCCACTTCTTCATCCCTTCTCAATTCAACAGATTTCGGTAAATTCATTGCAATACGTATTCTGTCGCGAATAATTTTCGAGTGTAGTAGACGATACATAAAAAATACTGATATTAATATTATTACTATTAATAATATTAATTTTTGATTCTCAGGTTTCTCTATAAATGGGACCGGCTTATTTTCTTTCAATAATTCTTCATAATACGTATTATCAAATGGCACATTCAATACAGAAATTTGGTCATTCCTCAATGGGTCAAACCCCACCGCATTTTTTACAGCAAGTGTTAATTGTTCCAATTCCTCAGACGTACGTGGTGTATATTCTAAGGTTTTTGTACCATTTTTTTCGACTATTTGTGTTTTCCCATTAACAAGCACTGATACTGTGATTCTGTTTATATTACCAACTTCATTAACAATACGCTCAACCGTCTGTGGTATTTCATAATTTGTAATTGTATTGCTTTGGTCCTTTGCAGAATTGACCGCAGGAAAATTGAGCGAATCAGTAGCTTGGCTTTTTTCGGTTATATTTTGCTCACTACGTATTACTTGTCGATTTGGGTCATAATCGGTAATTGTTCTTTCTATTTGAGTAAAATTGAGGTCTGATGTAACCTTTGCACTTGAATTTTCTACCCCCAATACATTATCAAGCAGTGATTGTACTTTTTGTGTTAAATACTGGTCCGTTTGCATCTGCATTTGCTGCTGACTTGCTGTTAATCCAGCTATTGAATTTTTATCAATTGCTTCCTGAGAAATGATTTTCCCTCGATAATCTATTATCGTAACATTGTCAGGATTTAAGCCTTCAACACTTTTTGCTATCAAATTTTGAATCCCTAATATAGAGGCATTACTAATGGTCTTTCCAGGTTTTAATTGAAGTGTTACTGATGCTGTTGGTTCCTTCTGATCTTCTTTGAACAATGCCTTTTCAGGTATAACTATATGCACCCGTGAACTTTTTACCTCTTCCAATGAGTTTATTGTACGAGCGAGCTCGCCTTCCATTGCACGCCGGTAATTTAATTTTTGCACAAAGTCGCTCATCCCTAAATTCGTATTGTCAAATATCTCATAGCCAACTAAATTGCTCTCGGGCAATCCCTCGCTTGCTAATTGAATGCGAGTTTCATAAACTTGGTCCTTTGGAACAAGTATCGTGCTCCCACCATCTTCCAATTTATATTGGACCTTACTTTCCTTTAATTTCTCAGCAATTTTTCCCGCATCCTGTGCTGATAATTCGTTGTATAGCACAGCATAATCTGAGCGTGAATTGCTTGATACTATCAAATATACAAGCCCCACAATTACAGCTAATACCGCAATAACCCCCACTGCTATTTGCCATGTCCTATATCTTTTTGCTACATTTTGAACTTGTTCCTTAATTGTCGGCATATCTTTTAAATCTCCATTATATTTGCATTCTTAGCACTTCGCGATATAAATCTAAGCCTTTATTCCGTAATTCCATCAATAATTCAAAAGATGTTTTTGCTTTCTCCACCGTTATCATAACATCGTGAATATCTACAGGCTCTCCTTTAATGAAGCTTTCAGTTATATTCTTTGATTCGATTTGCTGATTATTTACATCCCCAACAAAGCCTCTTAAAGCATCAGCAAAGGTCTCATCGCCTTTCTGATTCACTTGCGTATTATTCATCTTTTCTTGAACAAGTGGCAAATATAATTTGTCTGTACTTAATTCATTTGTTATCATTTTTTACTCCTTTTTATACTTTCCCATCTAAAATAATACCCTTTGATAAATTTGATTGGAAAATCCTACCGTTTCTATTGAATACTATATGATTTTCAATCATTTCTTTACGTTCGGGAAATAATTCCATAAAATAATCGCGCTCATTTTGCGATAATAATTCATCCTGTCCATTCGACAATTTATTAATATATGATTGATTTAATTTTGAGATTGTCTTATTATTTTTTGTATCATCTTTTGTATTGATACTTCCCTCACTGAGTTTCTCCTCAGAATTGATTTGATAATTTTGCTCTGTTTGCTTATATGGATTATAAGAATTTAGTATTGGTATATTCATTTTGTTTCCTTATCGCCAATTTGTATAATAATAACCACAAGATTTAAATTTCTAATGAATTTCGTGCTATATTTTTCGCTGCTTCAATCATAGTTGTATTTGCCTCAAATGCTCTTTGCGCTGTTATCATTTCTACCATTTCTGTAACTATATTAATGTTGGGATAATGAACATATCCCTTGTTGTCCGCATCGGGATGCGATGGATCATAGACAATCCGTTCCTGTGTGTTATCTCTGCCTATATTTGCCGTAATGACACGAGTATCCTCTTGCTCAACTCCTTGATGGATATTTGGGCCGTGCTCCACTGATGTCCTTTTCAATTCAAGTTGATCTTGAATTTGCTGCTCGAAAGGTGTCGGGTTTACTGCTCTTACCACAACCACCTCCCGTTGATATGGTTTGCCATTTACCCCCCTTGTTGTATTAGCATTAGCAATGTTTTTTGCTGTTGCAGAAAGCTTCATCCTCTGCACAGTCATCCCTTGCCCGCTAATTGAAAATGTTGAAAATATATTTTCCGACATTCCTTTTCTTATAGTTTTAAAATTACAAAAAAAATTTATTATATTTTAATTTTTTAATAGAAATATTTTAATTATTTCTATATTTTTTAAATAATTATAAAGAACTCCTTAAAAGCTATTGCGATTGAACGCCTGTTATTGCTTGATTTAGCCCCTTAAAATACCTGCTAACCATTTGCGAAGCAAATCGAAAACGAATTTGTGTTTCTGCTAAACTTGACATTTCTCTATCAATATTTGTATGTGTTTCACCTGAAAAAAATATCTGAGGACGAGGTATATCTTGTTGCTCGGCTTGACCTTCGACATTAACTTGCTGTGTTTTTCCTAACGGAATATGCCTTGCATCGCTCTTTGCACCTTCTAAAGCGATCTCCGCATCCTGAAAATACTCTTCAAAAGCAACTTTCTCAGGACGATATTGTGGAGAGTCAAGATTAGCGATATTCTTTGCAATTGTCTTCATACGAAGTGAATACGCATCAAGTGCCCTATTCATTAGAGGTAATTTCGTGTTGAATAAATAATCGTTGTATTGCATTTGGCTAATATTGAATTCTTTTTGCTAAAGACAAATTATATACCAAAAATTTTCTTTCAAATCGAAAACACTTGATTATAATTTTATTATTGTTTTCTAAAAAATAAATTGTAATTTTGTAAAAAAATATTTAATTATGGATTATTTATGGTCACCCTGGCGATCAGCGTATATAGATTCATTTAAAGATAAAAATCCTGATAGCAAGGAGGGCTGCTTTATTTGCGATGGAATCCATTCTGAAAATGAAGATGCTGAACGTTTAATACTCCAACGCCGTAAGAATTGTATAATTTTGATGAATAAATTCCCTTATACTACAGGCCATTTGCTGATTGCACCATTACGACATATAGGCAATTTTACTGAATTAAATGATGAGGAATTGCTCGATATTATGCAATCAATACGAGATTCTATTAAAATTATTGATGAGGCTCTTTCCCCACAAGGATATAATATTGGCGTAAATCTTGGACAAGTCGCAGGCGCAGGATTGCCCGACCATCTTCACTTCCATCTTGTCCCTCGCTGGAATGGAGATAAAAATTTTATGTTTGTGATTGGCGATACTAATATGCTATCTTTTTCTAATGAAAATATTTATAATAAATTGAAAGAATATTACGATAAAATTGGATTATAGAACAGTACATATCGAACCAAAAAAATCTCTTGGGCAAAATTTCCTAATTGATTTGAATATTGCTCAAAAAGCAACTCATTTGCTTGAGGTTGCTCCCGAGGATATTATTATCGAAATCGGACCTGGTAAGGGAGTGCTTACTCAATATTTAGCTGATTACCCCAATGAAATTTACGCTATTGAAATCGATAACCGCCTAAGTGATTTATTGACTATGCAATTCCCGAGCAAATATTACCCTAATATCCATATCATAAATGAAGACTTTATAAAATTTGATTTCTCTCAAATCACAAATTCTCAAAATCTTGCTGTAATTGGTAATCTTCCTTACTACTTGACTAGCTCAATTTTATTTAAGCTTTTCGATAATTACAATTTTGTGAAAAATACTGTAATTATGGTCCAAAAGGAAGTAGCAAATCGTTTGCTTTCTTCCACAGACACTAAACTTTATGGAATTTTGCCAATTGCTCTTAGCTTCTATGGAAAAATTACATCAAGCTTTAATGTCCCTGCATATTGCTTTTATCCTCAACCAACTGTTCATTCCAAAGTACTTTCAATTAGTTTTTATAAATCGAACGATAAAGTTCCTCATTCAAAAGAAATAATGAATATGGTGAAACTTATCTTTCAACAAAGGAGAAAAAAATTATCCAATGCTCTTGAATCATATCTATATTCTTGCGGAATTGATTTCAAAGTTTATTACGATAATTTATTGCAAAATCAACAATATAATATTTTAGAATACTTTGATAAAAGACCTGAAAATTTAAGTCGTGATGATTTTATATCTTTATTTAATTCAATTCAATCATTAATCACTAATTCTAAAGAATGAATTTTGAAAGTCTAAAAAGAAAATTTCGCTTTGCGGATTACTATATACTTATCATCTATTCTCTTATAATTATTCTTGATATAATATTTATTAATAATCTAGCTAATCCTTTACTCAATTTCCTTGCTATTTTTTTTGAATTATTTTTCTTTTTACTACTAGTTTATTATGACAATAATGATAGGTCAATAATCACATTATTGCGAAATTTGTATTATATGGCAATTATCTTATTTGTTTATAACCAAGCCCAAGTGCTTATCGCTACCATTCATCCAATTGATTATGATAATACTTTAATTCTATGGGATAGAACAATATTAGGTAATGACATCGGCATAATTCTTGGAAAAATTGCTAACCCTTACTTAACGGAATATTTACAAATTGCTTATGCTTCTTTTTATCTTTGGTTTATTGTAATTGGACTTGAATTTTATAATAGACATTATAAAATTTTTGATATTTACGCTCGTAATATTTTATTCGGTTTCTTTTTTTCATTTTTTCTTTATTTTTTTATGCCCGCAATTGGACCGAGATTCACTGTATTTGATTTTCATAAATTGAATAGCGATTTGCCAGGACTATTTTTGACAGATTTATTGCGTAGCATCATCAATTTTGGGGGTGGTATAACCAATAATACAATAAATCCTGCTTTACTGGCTAACCGGGATTGTATGCCAAGCGGTCATACTATGCTTTCGATAATCAATATGTACTTTGCTTTTAAATATCGATTGAAATCAAAATGGATTGCAGCTCTTTTCGGTGTAAGTATAATTTTTGCAACTGTGTACCTACGTTATCATTATTTTATTGATATAATTGCAGGTGCCCTCTTTGCTTTAATCAGTTTATTATTAGAACCATTAATTCATAAAATTGTAATTAAGTCAGTAAAAAGGCAACCCGAATTTGAGCAATAATATGGTAAATACAGGAATTGATATTTCTATTGTAATTGTGAATTACAATGTGCGGGATTTCCTTAAATCTTGCTTAATTTCTATTGAAGCTGCAAAACAGGGTATGAATATTGAGACTATTGTTGTTGATAATCATTCTCGAGATAATTCAGTTGAATATTTACAACCTCAATTTCCTGATGTTAAATTCATTGCCTTGCCTGAAAATATTGGATTCTCTCGTGCAAATAATCTCGCAATAAAACAATCAAAAGGGAAATATACACTCATATTAAATCCCGATACAATACTTAACGAAGATACACTTTTCAAAATGCGGGAATATATGGACCGACATCCCGAAGTTTGGATTGCGGGGTGTAAAGTTCTTAATTCTGATATGAGCTTCCAGGTGGCTTGCCGACGCGGATTTCCAACACCTTTTGTTTCCTTTACTAAACTTTATGGGTTGCAGGCTCTATTTCCAAAATCTAAATTATTCGGTCGCTATAATCAAACATATCGCTCTATCGATGAAACCTATTATGTTGATGCAATAATGGGAACATTTATGTTCTGCCGCACTGATAAATTACAATATTTAGGAGGATTTGATGAGGATTTCTTTATGTATGGTGAGGATTTAGACCTTTGCTATCGTGTATATAAAGCAGGGGGCAAAATCGCATATTACCACGAAACAACAATCATTCATTATAAAGGCGAAAGCACAAGACGCAGCTCAATAAATGCTATAAAACATTTCTATGAGGCAATGATTATTTTTGTCCAAAAGCATTACGCAAAATCTAAGATTTTTGTTTTGTTCTTAAAGCTTGGAATCTTATTAAGGCAATTTATTGCTTATTTGATGAAATATTCAAAAGAATTCCCATTTATTTTGGCTGATTTGGTAATTGTTATTTTCTCACTCTTGGTAAGTACAAAAATTCGATTCGGATGTGTTTTTGGATTTCCTGATTATGCTTATCCTATTGTATTTATTGTTGTTGGACTTGTCTATCTTTTATCACTTTTTAGCGTTGGTGAATATTTTGAGGGGGAGCATTCAATAAGAAAAGTTCTTTATGGTTCAATGATAAGCTTCTTTATTCTTTCTGCTCTTACATATTTCTTCAAATCATTTGCTTTCTCACGAGGCGTTGTATTAATGACTATTTCGTTTTCGCTAATTCTTTCAAGTCTCTTCCGCTTACTGATAGTATTTTTCAAAAATTTGTCTAAAAAATCTCAAATTCGCCGCATTGCTCTCATCGGGAATAATTCAATAACTAAATATTTCTATAATGAATTAAATAAATACAAAAATGGAAAAATTGAATTGGTTGGCAGTATTTTAACTACTGATGATTATCCTGATGATAACGACATCCCTATCATAGGTAATTTAGAATTCCTTGCAAATAATCTTGATGAATTTGGTATAAATGAATTAATTGTTTGTGAACGCAATGAAAATATTGATAATTTAATTTTGAGCGTCCAAAAGCAATCCCGTAAAAATATTAAACTTCATTACGCAGAAACAATTGACGAGTTCATAGCTTCTGATATAATAAATAAAATTAGTGATTCAAGCCCTCTCCAACAATATAAATTGCTCCTTCCACGATATAGACTTGCGAAACGCTTGACAGATATATTTTTATCATTCTTTGCTTTGACTCTCTTTTTGCCTATAACCTTTGTCAAAAGCAGAAATGATAAAGAATTATTTAAAAAATTGTTCAAAGTATTTATAGGTAGATATTCTATTGTTGGCATCCATTTACAAAATTATATTAGAAATTTCAATGCTAAACCAGGTATTCTGAATTTAGCAAATTTTTTACCAAAGGAACAAACTTCTGAAGATATAATTAGGAAATTAAATGATTATTATGAGCAGAATTACTCGCTATCTTTGGATTTTGATATTTTTCTTAAATCTATAATTTCATATTAATTCGTAATTTTATTTTTTTTCAAAATGGATTTAATAAAATGTTGATTTATGATTTTGAGCAACCAATTTATGACTTAGAAGCTAAAATTAATGAAATTAAGGCATTAACAGGAAGTGATGAATATTCTACAGAAATAATTGAATTGGAAAAGAAACTTGAAGAATTAAAAACAAATATATATGGACGTCTGACACGTTGGCAAAAAGTACAAATTGCAAGGCATCCCGATAGACCATATTCTCTTGACTATTTTACAAATATCTTCGAGGATTTTACTGAGCTTCACGGCGATAGAAAATTCCACGATGATAAAGCAATAATCGGAGGATTTGCAAAATTTGAAGGTAAAAGTGTTATGCTTGTGGGCCATCAAAAGGGGCGCGGGACCAAAGAAAACTTATATCGCAATTTTGGAATGCCAAATCCCGACGGGTATAGAAAAGCTGCACGCTTATTTAAACTAGCGGAAAAATTCAATAAACCTATAATTACTTTTCTGGATACTCCTGGTGCATATCCAGGAATTGAGGCAGAAGAGCGTGGGCAAGCAGAAGCAATTGCTTCAAATTTGATGTTGATGAGCGATTTGAAAACGCCAATAATAGTTGTGATTATTGGGGAGGGAGCCTCAGGTGGTGCAATTGGAATTGGTGTAGGTGATAGAATTCTTATGTTTGAATATTCCTGGTATTCAGTTATCTCCCCCGAATCTTGCTCAAGCATACTTTGGCGAAGTTGGGATTATAAAGAGCAAGCTGCCGAGGCTTTGAAATTAACTGCCGAAGATTTAAGCCAACTGGGAATTATCGACCGCATTGTTCCCGAACCCCTTGGCGGTGCTCATCATAACCCCCAAAAAATGTTTGAAACATTAAAAAATATCCTTAGCGGAGAATTAAATAAATTAATAAAAATAAATCCCGAAAAATTAGCAAAAATGCGAAGAGAAAAATTTTACAAAATGGGTATTTGGGAAGAAAAATAGGAGAATAAAAAATGCAGTTATATCTTGATTCAGCAAATTTAGAACAAATTAAAGAAGTTGCGTCGTGGGGGATACTATCAGGCGTAACAACAAATCCTACACTATTAGCAAAAGAGGATCCGAACGTTGATGTGAAAGAACGTATTCTTGAAATCCATAATATTGTTGGAGGTCACTTATCAGTCGAAGTTATATCGATGGAGGCGGAAGGAATGGTTAGAGAAGCTGAAGAAATATGCGGATGGTTCCCCCTCGCTACAATTAAAATTCCAATGTGCGTGGAAGGCTTAAAAGCTGTCAAAGAATTATCTAAACGAAATATACCAACAAATGTTACATTAATATTTAATCCCATACAAGCTCTTGCAGCAAGTAATGCAGGAGCAAGATATGTCTCAATATTTATGGGGCGTTTGGACGATATCGGTATGAATAGTGTGGATATTTTAGGGGAAATTTCAGAAATATGGTACGCTCAATCATTAGAGTCACAAATTATTGCAGCGTCAATCCGTAATCCACTACATATTGTCAGCGCTGCAAAACTTGGAATCCATATTGCCACAGTTCCATATAATGTCTTGAAGCAGGGATTAAAACATCCATTGACCGATATTGGAATTCAGCAATTTCTGAGTGACCATACCAAAATGGTCGAGGCTATAAATAAATCACACAGTTAGTCTTGGGATATAGATTGTGAGCACTTTTCTCACTCCCGAAATTGTTATACTTGCCTATAAGCGGGGGTTTTTCCCAATGGCAGAATCGGTTGATGGGGAGATTTATTGGCATTCCCCCGAACGGCGGGCTATTTTTCCAATTTATAATATTAAAATACCTCGCTCCATCAGAAAAATTCAGAACCAAAATATTTATAATTATAAAATTGATACAAATTTTGAAGCTGTAATTCAATATTGTGCTAGTCGGAAAGAAACTTGGATTAGCGACGAAATCATTCAAATTTATACTGATCTCTTTTATATGGGGTATGCCCATAGTGTTGAAACATATCAAGATGATAATTTATTAGGTGGATTATATGGTGTTGCAATCGGTGGCGCCTTTTTTGGCGAATCAATGTTCAATCTCGAACCAAATACAGCAAAACTTGCTTTTTATAAATTAATTGAAATATTACAAAAAAATCATTTTTTGCTTCTTGATTCGCAATATCTTAATCCATTCACATATAGCCTTGGAGCATTTGAAGTTCCCAAAAAAATTTTTTTATCATCTTTGTATAAGGCAATATTAGAAAATTGCGAGTTCAAACTTTAATCATTTTGCAGTTTGTACTTCAATAACATTTGAATAAATACCTTCACCACGTCGATTTATAGCCTTTATACGTACAAAATAAAGTTTATTTGCTTCTAAATCCATAATCTTATATGAATTATTAAGCCCAAGATCAATAGAGTCATAGCCATCAAGCTTTTGCTTAAAATCTTTATCTGTTGCTATATCAAGCATATATGAACTTGCGCCCTCTACTTGTGTCCAATTTAATGTGAATCCGTACCTCATTATATCCTTTGCGGGGGATAATTGTGGTGCCTTCATTGTAGTAGCTTTTGCTCGGGGATTGCCCTCAATATTAATAAATTTAACATTATAATTCCTCAATGTTGAATCTCCATTGTATTCAAATATCTGGAAAAAGTACGTCCCCGGTTTCAAGTTATTTAATTTCAACTCATTATTTGTGCCTTTGCCATCGTAAACCACCCAGCTATCTTTAAGATTTGGCTTCTCTATGGAAATATCTTGCACAACTGGATAAGTAACTCCATCCTCAGGGTAATTTGGATCTTCATCTTTTCTCACAACAACAATTCTTCCTTCACCATTCCCATTTATCCACTGAAGTGATATTGACGATTCTGTAACTTCATTAAATACTATACCGTGAGCTTGGATTTTTGGTTCTTTTGCAAGCGTAGTAAATTCTTTTTGCATAAAAAATTCATATTTGCCTTTTTTTAGATTATATATTTGGAAGTAATAATGTGTTTGAGAAGCAAGAGCATTAACTTCAAATTCAAGATATCCATAAAATGTCTTGAATAAAAGCGTAGCGTCATCAGTGAGCCGTGTTCCATTGTAGAGAGATATTCTGCTTGGTGGAGCGATAACTCCTCCAGCTGTGTCAATTTCTACTTGATTACTAGATGTTGAGATAACAATTGCTTTATGAATTGAATCGGGTTCATTATAAATAATGCGCGCGCTATTTTCGGAAATATTTAGAATGGATAAATCTGCTTTTATGCTTTTTAGAGGTTTTGTTGTAGCTTGTGGTTGAACTTTTGTTTGCTTTGGTTTATGTGCTGTTGGTTTCTTAGTCTTTTGAGAGTAACCCGTTGTAATTATTAGCAAAATAAATAATAATCCAAAAAAAGCAAATCTTTTCATCATTTTAATTTAATTTAAAAATTATATAACGAGATTTGTTGAAATTTATTTAAAAGATGATTGATATTTATATATTAATTCTATGATATTCTTGCTTTTTTGAATGATTGTGTCTATAATCGAATTTTCCTATAAAATTATTTCAAATAATCGCAAATTTTCCCGACTAAACTGCCGAAATTGCCAATACCGTCCATATTATCATAATTATTTAGCACATATATACCGCCACCCATTTTGACATCATCCAAAATTAATTGAATTTCGGTAGTTTTAACACCTTCCCTCACTTTCCCCGTTCTACTATGTTTCAAGAAATCCTTATCCCTCGCCCAATCAAATGTAACAAAGGCATATTTTAATTTTATTTTCTCTTTTGCAAAAACGACTTCATATCTATCTTTACCGTATTTAGCATTTAAAACATCTTGGTCCATTAAAAACAAATGGGAAAGAAATTGTCCAATACGTTCACGTGTAGTTCCTTTTGCTGATAAAATAAAAATTTTCTTTTCATTTTCGATTTTCTTTTGATTATAAATAATAATATCGCTATCAAAATTCTTTTGATGAGAAGAATTTTTACGTTCTATTCTTAATGATTTTACAAGATTTTTTACTAATTCACTTTCATTTTTATTATTTGTGACCAGATAATTACAACCATTTTGCGAAAAATAATTAATAAGTAAATAAACTATTATTTCCTCGACAAGTTTGCCCAGGACAGAGTCCTTACTAGATTTCTCTTGTCTTGCCTTGTCATTAGTTATCCGTTTTGTGAAGTTCTTAACATATTCTTTTGCATAAATGTTAGCATCTTCAAAAGATAAGTAATTATTTAAGTTAACCCCAACTTTCAAAATGCCATCATTTTCAATACTGGCTTTAAGTTTAGACTCTATAAAGTTAAGATGTGTCATTATATAATTAAAATAATTTTGATTTTTCTTGAGAAATAAAGTTTTCGGCTAACTTGCAATATTCCATTGACTTATCTATATAAATAAATTTTCTATTAGTTTTTAATGCAACAACAGCAGCAGTGCCACTCCCTCCAAAAGGATCCATAACAATATTATCTTGGTAGGAATAGAATTTTATTAATCGATAAACTAATTTTTCAGGAAATGGAACAGGGTGTCCTTTGGATTGTGTTTGTGGCTTTATATCCCATAGAGAATTAGATGCTTCGATAAATTCTTCTTTTGTTATATCAATCTTATCCTTTTCCCCTTCAAGCTTACGTGTTTCTTTTGAAAAAACCAGTATAAACTCATACGGTTGAACGACATAAGGATTGCTCGGGCTTTTCCAACTTCCCCAAGCAGTTCTTTTCGATATAGATTGCTTGTACCAAATAATATCCCCTCTCATAATAAATCCTAAATTCCGCATTTGATTTACAACATCTACAAATAAAGGTTGATACTCACCATCTGCGGTTACGCTTGGAACATTTATGCATATCCTGCCCCCTTTCACCAAAACTCTATAACATTCACGCCATGTATTTTCCAAAAATTGCAAGTATTCATTATATGGCATTAAATCATTATGATTATCATACGGAATTCCAACATTGTAAGGTGGAGATGTAATGATAAGATGGACAAAGTTTTCGGGCATATTTTTCATAACATTGGTACAATCCCCATGAATGATGCTATTGTTCAAGTTATCTTTATCTATATATGGAACTTCATTTTCTTCTATTATTCTCTCAATTTCAATTTCTTCCATTTTATTATTTTTATTTTTAACAAAATTATAAAAATACATCTAATTTGTAGGAGTTTAAAATTTTGAACCCCTACGGAGATACGTGCACCCTGCCTCTACAATTACAACAGAGGGCTTTAGCCATCTGCCGATATATTCTGCACCAAGGTAGTGCTGGCATTATAACAGTAGCGACGCTATAAATGGCGTCTCTACATTAGATAACGGGTCATTCAGAATGCAGTGAGGAACTATCCCTATCCCGCAAATTTATCAGCTTTATACCTTTTATCAAACCCCTTGTTTCCCGATTTGTCTTGAAAAATATGTACTCAGTCGAAATCTGGTGTGGTATTCCAAATTGAAATTCCGTGCAATCAATAGCAAATCGAAATTGATTTCCATCAGGAGCAAATTTAACTCGATGATTTTCGTAAGGTAATATGCGGATTGTATCGCTTTCTGCAAGAATCTTATCTCCATTTATGATTTTATAACCTTTATCAGATAATATAATTTCCAAATCTGGTCGCTCCCTATAATCATAATTTGTTGTTTTTAATAAAATTGTTATTTGATTACCTTCAAGCAAAGACAAATCAAATTCCATTTGATATTGAGTTACATTGTCAATTTTTAGAGATATAATAGCATCTTTATTAACTTTCAGAGAATTATCATTGATTTTTTCAGCTTTTTCAATTCCATTCAAAAGATTTACATAAATTAAATATTCATTGAGATTATATTGGTTCAATAATATTTGATCAGATGTACAAGAAATTAGAGCAAGTATAATCAAAGCTGCTGCAGGCGATATAATCTTCATAATAATATCCATAAATTATTCATATTGCTTTGGTTGTTTTGGCAAATCGGGTCGGTTATATCTTAATTCTTTTGAATAGAAAATACGGTCTAAGATTCTAAATGTTATTCCCAAATAGAACTTTGAATATGAAGATTTATTGGTATTAGAAGAGAAAATTTCGGATGTTTCAGATTCGCCTGTAATAAAGCCTCCTTTTAAACCAAAATTAATCAATTCAGAAATCCGTAAATTTATCTCCCCTGCAATGTTGAAATAATAATATGGATAATAACCAACTTCTATATAAGGCGTTGCAGAAAGTTCATCTCTCAATAAAGTTGTCCAATATCCAACTCTTAAAGGAAGAGCAGAAATTGCCCATTCGTTTTCACTTAGATACTTCAAAGTTAATAAAGATGTACCCGCATAAAATGAATTATTAAGTATTGGAATAGCTATATTTGCTCGGGCAAATTCAAAATCAATGCCTTTGAAAAATGTTTTACTAGACCCTGTAAAAATTGATTTGCTTGCATTTGAAGTCAGGAGGCTAAGGTTAAGTAATCCTATTTCCCAGCTTGAATGTTCGTGGTCTTTCCATTCAATATATGTTTCGGGAACACGGTTGAGAAAATCCAGCATAGACATACCAATGCCGAAATATGGAAAATATACTGTTTGCTCGTTATGAGTATAATCATTATTAGCAACTTGCGGCACCCATTTACCATTGTATCCAAAAGCGTATCCTAAATAAGCTCGGACATTTAATCCACCAATTGAACCAATATCCAAAGAACCTGATAAATTAATATATTGGGAGGGTAACAATCCAATTCCAGCAGCAGGGGTAAATGCAATATATGGGATTTCTTCGCGCAAAAAATATCGCTTACGGATGTAAATAGGTACAGTACTCATCAAATATTTTTCTGAGCGAGCATCGGGTAGAATAGCTTCAAAAATTGATGTACCAATGGTCCAATTTTTTGCATCTTGGAACCATCGTAATCGCCACTCGCTAATTCCAAAACGATATATTCCACCATTAAATACGTGGCCACTATTTCCCCGATAATATGATGAAGCATCTTTGTTAATGAAAACTCCAAATAGTCCTGTTCCTATCCCATGATTAAAATCTCCACCAATTGTTCCAATTGTTTCTAGCAGACCCAATCTAATAAAATTGGGATAATAGCGTGTGACTACGCTGTCCCGCTGTATTGTATTACGTTCTGATAGAATTTCGCGACTTGATGGGAAAACTGTGCCTTGATTTTGATTTACAGGAGAATTGCGAACAAAATGCTGATAAATTGTATCACGGTCCGTTATAGTATAAGTATCTTTTACTTCGCGAGTTATGCTTACGCATCCTGTTAAAGAAAATAGTAAATATAATGTTCCAAGATTTATAAATATAAAAGAAATCTTGTTTTTCATATTCATAATTTTTAATTAATTCTAAAATAAGTATTTTTAAATTACTAATTTTGAAATTTAACAAATTTTGAAAAATACAATTTATGGGAAATTATAATTTTAGCAATACTGAAGTTAAATGGCAAAAGATTTGGGAAGAAAAACAAATTTATAAAACTGAAATTGACAAAAATAAGCCAAAATATTATATATTAGATATGTTTCCGTATCCAAGTGGTGCAGGGTTGCACATAGGTCATCCGGAAGGATACACTGCTACTGATATTGTTGCTCGATATAAGCGAATGAAAGGATATAATGTTTTGCATCCCATTGGTTTTGATGCATTTGGACTTCCAACTGAAAGATACTCGATGGTCACAGGAATACATCCTGAAGAGGCGACAAAAACAAATATCGCCAATTTCCGCAGACAATTGAAAATGCTTGGATTTAGCTTTGATTGGTCCCGTGAAATAAATACAACTGACCCGAATTATTATAAATGGACACAATGGATGTTTTTGCTGATTTATAATTCTTGGTTCGATGATGTCCAGCAAAAAGCCCGTCCGATATCAGAATTACAAATACCCGAAAATTTAAAAGATGATAGAGAAATAAATGAATATATTGATAATAATCGATTAGCATATATAGCCGAAATTCCTGTAAATTGGTGCGAGCAACTTGGCACTGTCCTTGCGAATGAAGAGGTGGATGAATGGCGGGAGAAAGGCTATACCGTTGAGCGTCGCCCAATGCGTCAATGGATGATACGCATTACAAAGTATGCTCAACGCTTATTGAATGGATTAGATGATCTTGACTGGCCTCAATCTACTCTTGAAATGCAAAGAAATTGGATTGGTAGAAGCGAGGGAGCAGAAATCAATTTTGAAATTGTGAATTCAAAAGATATTATAAAAGTATTCACAACACGACCTGATACGCTTTTTGGTGCCACTTATCTTGTGTTGGCTCCCGAGCATCCACTTGTAATGCAAATTACAACTAAGGACCGATATGAACAAGTAAAAAAATATATTGAGGAATCTTCCAAGAAATCCGACCTTGAACGTACTGAGCTTTCAAAAGAAAAATCAGGAGTATTCACTGGATGCTACGCAATAAATCCTGCAAATAAGAAACCTATTCCAATATGGATTGCTGACTATGTGCTTGGTCATTATGGAACGGGAGCAATAATGGCAGTGCCCGCTCACGATGAACGAGATCACGAATTTGCAAAGCAATTTGGTTTGCCAATTTCCCCTGTTGTCGCTCCCGCCGATAATTCAGAATGGAATTTTGAAATTGCTGCATATTCTTCTTATGAAGGGGTTAGCATCAATTCTGAAAATGACGAAATCTCACTGAATGGATTACCAACCCCACAAGCAAAAGAAAAGATTACGCAATGGCTTGAAGCAAAGAAAATAGGAAAAGCAAAAATCCAATATAAGCTGCGCGATTGGCTTTTTTCTCGTCAAAGATATTGGGGGGAGCCAATTCCTATAATATTTTTCGATGACGGCACAAAGCGAGCATTGGATCCGGATGAATTACCGTTAAAATTACCAAAAATAACAGATTTTCAACCTGCGGGTACAGGCGAATCCCCACTTGCAAAAGTTCCCGAATGGGTATCCTTTATTGATAAAAAGACAGGCAAGCACGGGCGTTATGAAACTAATACAATGCCACAGTGGGCTGGCTCTTGTTGGTATTATTTGAGATATTTGGATCCGCACAATAATGAGTTCTTTACTTCAAAAGAAAGCGAGCAATATTGGATGACACCAAATGGCGTCGACTTATATGTGGGAGGCGCTGAGCATGCTGTCTTGCATTTGCTTTACGCGCGGTTTTGGCATAAATTGCTTTATGATTACGGCTATGTTTCAACTCCTGAGCCTTTCCATAAGCTATTTCATCAAGGCTTAATACTTGGAGCTGATGGACGCAAGATGAGCAAATCTTTAAATAATGTTATTAATCCAGACCAAGTCGTGGCTGAATATGGTGCTGATGCTCTGCGTTTGTTTGAAATGTTTTTAGGTCCTTTAGAACAATCAAAACCCTGGTCAGAAACAGGAATCGAAGGAATTTCGAGATTTTTAAATAAAATATGGCGACTTTATATTGATGAAGATGGTGGATTATCTCCAAATATTCAAGATATTCAATTGAATAAAGAACAAGAATATTATTTGCATATAACAATCAAAAAAGTTGGCGATGATATTGAGCATTTGCGATTTAATACAGCAATTTCGCAAATGATGATATTCATAAATATATATTCTAAATACGATATCTTCCCATTGCAATCAGCGGAAAATTTTATCAAATGCCTTGCTCCTTTTGCGCCACATTTTGCTGAGGAAATATGGTCAAAATTGGGCAATAGTAATTCTATATTCTTTTCTAATTTTCCTGAATATATTGAAGAAAAGACAATACTCGACGAAATTGAAATTGTTATTCAGGTGAATTCTAAAATTAGACATAAGCTCACAATTCCATTGAATTCCACGCAGGATGAAATTTATTCAGTTGCTATACAAGAAGAAAATGTCCGTAAATATATTGAGGGTAAGCAGATTAAAAAAGTAATATTTGTTCCAAATAAATTGCTAAACATTATAATCTGAAAAATTATATTTATCGAAATCAAAATTATTTTGCCTCAAATTTTTTAGAACAGATTTATAAGTAGCCAGAATAATAGCTAAAGGCATCCATAAAGAAGCTGTTATATGAATATTTGCAAGGAAAAAACTATTGAATATAATTAAAATCCAACTATAGACGGCTATTGATTGTAAAGTATTCAATTTATTATTATGAACATTGCTAATAATTTCAGGTTTTCTAAGAAACAAAGAAATTTTGGTACCATAAAAAACAAGACCTAAAAAGATTATTGTACCAAATAGTCCCATTTCTGCAATTATTGCAAATAATGAAGAATCAGCAAATCGCATATTAGATAAAGGATGATAATATGTATTTCCTAATCCAATTCCAACTATTGGAGATGTAAAAAATATATCGACTGCATTTTTAAATGAATTCAATCTCCCTGGTGTAGACTCACCCGTTATAGGTTCAATACCTGGTTTTGTAGATAATAAGCCTGATACTCGCTCGTTGAAAAGACTTACAATACTTGTTTGAGTTTCTTTTTGGAAATAATAATCGAAAATTCCTACCGTAATAAGCAGCAAAATAATTGGAATAATAAATTTTCTTACTTTTAGTTTTTCAAAAAATATTAATAAAAACATAAATACAATGAAGCCTGATAACCCTCCAAGAGAAAAAGGTGTGAGCAATCCTAATATTACAGAAATAAATACTATAATATTTATAACTGGATTTTTTATAAATGGGCGAGAGCCTCTTACGAATGGAACTACAATATATAACAAATTAAATAGATTATAATAAGCAAGTGCAGATGGTTCCGGAAAAAAAGAAGTAGCGCGAAAGAAGTTGCCAAATCGCAAAGATAATTGCACTGTCTCGCCCTGAACTTCCTTCATACCACGTTGTTCAAACGAGACATTTGTAATTTTTATCCAGGCTAGTGGTAAATCATATAAACGTGCAAAAATCTGATATATTCCAAATATATTAACAAAAAAAGCACAGATTAAAACAACCTTTATGGCATTATAAAATGCATCATCATCAACCTCAGCAACTACAAATAAAAAAGTAAATATAATGAAGAAAATATAATGGATAAATGTCTTAGCAAATTGAAATATTTGAACTGACCCTCCCCAAAATATTAATCCGATGCCCGATAATAATGCTGCTAAAATTGATAAGTAAAGAATGTTTGTCAATGGTCCCTTGAGGATTCTGAATTGCCTCTTTTCGACTACTAATTGAAAAAAAACTGTTATTATCATTAATCCCATTAGCAAATCAGTCAAAACTACACCATATCCTGAAATCTGAAAAACTTGAAAAAGAGATGCTAAATTAGAAATCCAAAGTAAAATGATAAATATCTGAGGAATTTTAACCATTTAATTTAATTTTGCAAAAAATAAAACTTCAAATTTAATTATTCTTTTACTATTTTTGGATTATTATGGAATTTGACTTTTCAAAAACTGTTATTAAGTTTGAAAATAATCAGGAAACCGTAGCTTTTCCTGAAGAAATTACAACATTGGATGTAGAAATTCCTGCTAAGGTTATACTTTTCAATGATGATTGGCACACGTTCGATGAAGTTATCGCTCAATTAATTAAAGCAATACAGTGTTCTGCGGATTATGCAGAAAATCTTGCATGGGAAGTGCATAACAATGGTAAAGCAGTCGTTTTCGAAGGAGAACTATCGGAATGCCTACGTATTAGTTCTATACTTGAGGAAATTGCCTTACATACTCAAATTGAATATTAAAAAAAAGACTTTAGTCTTCTGATCTCTCTTCATCATTTTGTAAATCGTTAATCTCTTCATCGGGTGATGCTTCTACTGATGTTGCGTCGCTTTCTACTGTATTATTTTGCATTGTCTGAGCTTGAGTTTGTATTTCTTTTTTAGCAGCCCAATCTTCAAATGATATTTCCTCTGTAGTAGCATATCCAAGCAATATTTCAAATAATTTTTGTTCTTTTATTCGTTCCATTAATTCTACATTTTTCTTAACTAAATCCATTGCCGCGTCTGTCGATAAATTCTGGAAATATCTTTTTTGCTTTTCAATAAATACTTCAATATCGCTATCCTCAATCTCAACACTTTCTAATTTATATAGCTTTGACTTCAAGAGTTCCCACAATGCTATTTTCTTCGGAGCATCACCAGCGTACTCTAATAATTTTGAATCAATACTTGTTTCTGTTTCAGGTATATTATATCGCTTTTTAATTGCCTTTAAAAAATCTTGCTTTGCATATTCCATTAGCTGCTCAGGGACTACTAAATCCCAATTATCTTGAATTAGGCGTTCGCGAAGTTGGTCATACATTTCATTTTGTGCTTCATCATCCCAAGAATCTTGCAATTCTAATTCAATATTATTCCGCAATTCTTCTAATGTATCATATTTATTTTGAGATACACGTCTTGCAAATTCATCATCAATTGCAGGTGGTATAATTTGAGTAATATCTGTTATTTCAATTTCAAATGTATGATGTGGGTCATTTGATGGTGAATAAATAAATTTCTCACCTTTCTTTCGATTTAAGAACGCATCTTTAAATTCTTGATCCATTCCCGGAGCATTTAAATATATCTCATCGCTATTTGTTTCGGTATGCTCATCTGATTCGTTTTCATTGCCTTCTTCTTCGTCTTCGTGGTGATGTTGAGTAGTAATATTAAACTTCACAGAATAACTATATGATTCAATAACATCTTGAGATTGGCGTTCAGCAAGTGTATATGCCATTTCGTCCAACCTGTTTTCAATTTCTTCATTTGTTACAATATGAACTGGTTCATATACTGTGAGATTTTCTTTATAATCCTTTATTTTGAAATCGGGTATTGTTTGGTATCCGATTATATATTTTATTCCTTCATCGGTTTTTTGTATATCAAGTAAATTTGGATTGCCAAGTAAAATTAGGTTTTCCTCGGTAGCTATACGTGGAAAATAATCATTTACAATTTCAATATTTGTGTCGGCTTCGATTGCCTTGCCATACATATTTTTTATAAGGTTAATTGGTATATGACCAGGTCGAAAGCCAGGAATTTTCAAATTCTTTTGTGCTTGTGAATAAGCTTTATCCAAAAATGGTTTTATTTCTTCATTACTCAAGAACAACTCAAGTTGATTCTCGCCATTTTCATTTTCTATTATTACTTTTTCCATAAATTATCCTTTTTTAAGTGCGGTCGGAGAGACTCGAACTCTCAAGAGTTGCCTCACTAGATCCTAAGTCTAGCGCGTCTGCCAATTCCGCCACGACCGCATATTGTTAATTATTTAAATTTTACAAAATTAGTAATTTTAATTAAAATAAAAGAATTTAACAAATCGAATATAATGAAGGAATAAAACATTACAATATAAAACTGACGCCCTCTATAGCGTTGTTCAAGCTACCCAATAGGTGATCCTCGCAACCTATACGCATACTTTTGTAACACATTTCATTAGAGTTCAAAATTTCCACTACTCTCAATGAATCGTATTTTCAATCTCGCAAGTTCATAATCTTCTATATTTTCCCTGAATTTATATCGGAACTTGCACGGGCAAATCCTTGCTCAATTAAATATGCAATTGCACGCTCTGCTTTTTCCTGCATTCCATTAACAATTGGCATCTCCTCTTCGGGAAAATCCGATAAAACATAATCAATTAACTCGCCGGGTCCAAAATTTCGCGATATACCACATCGCAATCTAATGAAATTTGGATTTTCTAATTCGGTGATAATTGATGCAATTCCATTATGTCCGCCGTCGCTTCCTCCTTGTTTTATATGAATTTTGCCAACGGGAAAATTATATTCATCTACTATTACAACTACTTTTTCGATTGGAATTTGATATTTTGCAATAATTTTTCTAATTGCAATTCCTGATGCATTCATATATGTCAATGGCAATGCGTACAAAATTCGATGATTATTTGATTCATCCAAATATAGAATATAATATTTTGTTTTATCAAAAACTTGCAAATTCTTTTTAGCAACAATTCTTTGAACTATCGAAAAGCCAATATTATGTCGATTATTAAAATATTCAAGTTTCGGATTTCCCAATCCTACAATAAGATAGTCAATATTATGATTAGAGGTATGCTTCAAGTTGGCTTTCACTGTCTAGAAGAACATCACGAGTTTTGCTCCCTTTAGAAGACCCGACAATTCCAGCTGCTTCCAGCTCATCCATAATACGCCCTGCGCGGGCATATCCGATTTTCATTCGTCTTTGTAACATTGATACCGAAGCTTGCTGCATCTGGACAACCAAGTGCGCAGCATCTGCAAAAAGTGGGTCGCGATCGTTTATATCAAACTCCTTACTATCTGAATTTTCTTCCTCTAAACTCGGCAATAAATATGGTTCGGAATACCCCTTTTGATTACCAATCAGCTCACAAATCCTTTCAACTTCATCAGTCGAAATAAAAGCATTTTGCACACGAATCGGCTTTGGAGTTCCTGGAGGCATAATTAGCATATCACCATTTCCAAGCAATTGTTCTGCACCTTGCTGGTCCAAAATTGTGCGAGAATCAATTCGCGAGGCAACTAAATATGCTATACGTGCAGGAAAATTAGCTTTAATTAAACCTGTGATAACATCAACCGATGGCCTTTGAGTTGCAATTACAAGATGAATACCGACAGCTCGTGCCATTTGTGCAAGGCGTGTGATAGGTTCCTCAATTTCTTTTGATGCTGTGAGCATTAAATCTGCTAATTCATCAACTATCACGACAATATAGGGCATTGGATAATGAAGCATATTCTCGCTTTTTGGCAAATTTCCTTGCTTAATTTTTTGATTATAATCTGAGATATTTCTCTGCCCCGCATCAGCAAGTATATCATATCGTCGTTCCATTTCTTTTACTGCTGCTTTTAGCACAATTACCGCATCCTTAGGATTTGTGATTATTACATCATCAATATCAGGTGAGGTTGCTAAATAATGCTGGCTAAGCATAGAATATTGCGATAGCTCAACCTTTTTTGGGTCGATAATTACAAATTTTAATTCTGAAGGATGAATTTTATATAATAATGAATTTATAATTGTATTTATTCCAACGCTTTTTCCTGAACCCGTTGAACCCGCAATTAATAAATGCGGCATACGTGTCAAATCATCCACATATACCTCACCATTTATTGTCTTTCCTAAAGCAATTGGCAATTTTGCCTTACTATTTTGAAATTTTTCGGATGATACTACTTCGCTAAATCGAACGATTGAAGGTTTTGAATTTGGTATCTCCACTCCAACTGTTCCCTTACCAGGTATTGGAGCAATAATGCGTATCCCTTTCGCCTTTAATGCCATTGCTAAATCATCGGCAAGCGCTTCAATTCGACTGATTTTTATACCCGGCGCAGGTACGAATTCATATTGTGTTACTACTGGTCCTGGTGTTATTGCAATATTATCAATTACAATTTTAAATGTCTCTAATTTTTCCTGTAATATCCTTGCATTCATCTCCAATTCTTCGCTCGGGACTACATTTTGCGTTGATGGTGGATTAAGCAATTCAATACTTGGAAATTTGTATTCTATCCTCTCATCCCAGTAATCAGAATAAATTAAAGAATGCAAATCTTCTCGATTTTGCTTCTCTATTGGTTGACTTAAACTAATTGAAATACTTGGCTTTGCCGGTTCTTTTTTTAGTTTTGGTGGTTCGGGTAGGGGAGAGGTGTTCGATATTTTTTCCTGGACAATTTGGTTTATTGTTTGTTCAAGATCAATATTTTGTTTTATTGTTTCTGATGGTACAATAGTTTCTTTTGTATCTGGAATTTGCTTTTCAATAAGTTCATTGCTTTGTTTTAATTCATTAACGTCATTTTCATTTGGTGAAATTGGCTCTGGAATAAAAGCTGCTTGATTTATATCTTCATTTTTTTCATTATATCCTAAATTATGCTCCATATCAATTTCTTTTTGAATTTGGGGATTGCTAACAGTAATTTTTGCAAAATCAATTGCTTGTATTTTAGGAACATAATTTACCGATGGTTGAGGTTTTTGCGCCTCATATTGTGGTTGCTTTATAAGAATTTTTAAATCCTCTTTCTTTTGTGGATTTGTAGAAATCTGTTCAATATGTTTCCCAGGTTCTCTAATTATGGGGGGTTCTTGAGGCTTTGGCGTTTCGAGACGTGTATTATTAATTATATTATTTTGTGCCTCATTATTGCCTTCATCATTGAAATTTTTAGATTTATCTATTTCAGGTTGATGCTCTCGTTTAAACACTTCCCTTATTCCATTGCTTATATTGGATATTACCGTAGAGAATTTGAAATTTAATTTATAGAAAATAGATATAAAAATAATAGAAATAAATAATATTAAACTTGTTGTTATTCCTAAAAGATTATTTGAGATAGCAGCAAGAAAATATCCTACTCTTCCGTACCATTCAAAAGGAATATTGCCGATCCAAGTAAATTTGGATAATACACCCAAAAATCCAGATATAAGCAAAGTCAAAAGTAATCCAAAAGAAATATTAGAAATTACTTGAGGTGAGATTCTAAACTTGCGATATAATTCAATTGAAAAATAGATTAAAAGTAATAGCAAAATTAATACTGCATACCCAAATGTGCCATTAATTAATATATTTGAAATATATGCCCCTAAAAGTCCAAGCCAATTTTGAGTAATTGATTGGCGAGCTAATATCTCGGGGTCTTTTTTGATTATCCCTAACAAATCATTTAGCGTTATGCTTGATGCAGCAATATCCTGTCGAGAATATGAAACAATTGTCAGTATAATAAATATAGAAAAAATAATTAGCAGAATAGATATTATTCTTAATTGTGTTTTAAAAGGACGAGAGGGTGAATTTGGTCTTCCCTCATCATTATTCCTTGAGTTTTGATCATCCCTTTTTAAATGAGAATTTTTGAAATTATCTGGGTTGGCAGATATTTCTTTTTTTTCTGATTTCATTTCACAATTTTCTTTATGCTGCAATTACAAATATAGTAAAAAAATTTAAATATTTGATTTTTTTATGCTTAATCCTTCCATAATTGGTAATACTGGGAAAAGATTCCATGTAAAGCATATATCGAGGTCGTCATATAGATTATTTTGAATTAATTTTTGTGCATGGTCGCAAGTCCTCAAAAATCCAAATAAATCATTTCTATGATAAAGATACAAATTCCGCGACGCCCTTGCTGAATCGTTTAATTTGAAATTATCATTTTTTTGTGTGATATGCTCGACTATTCCCCCCAGACACAGAGCATCTTCATAAGAAAATGATTCCGAATTTCCCGCACATATTAAATCAATACTTTGGTATTCCTGAGTAGTTTCGTTCTGCTTAATTAGGTTGTCAATTTTATCGAGAACAATATTAAAATTTACAAACCCTGCGATAATCTTCATTTTTGAGGATTTTGCTTTTGTGAATAATGGAGTTCCATTGGTAGTTGTTAATATTATTGTCTTTCCCGATACTTTATCGTGAGTATATTCAGTGGGCGAATTTCCCGCATCAAATCCTGCGGGTTTATGTAAATTTTGTTCTCCTCCTATAAAGCGACTTGCCCTATCTAAACTTGTATATATATTCATTGCTTGCTCGGAGTTGATTGTTGGTATAATCTCCTTTGCACCGTTATAAAGCGCAGCACATATTGTGGAACTTGCCCGCAAAACATCACACATTATAACAATTGATTTCTCAAATTGGTTCTCATTTTCCTTGAATGTATGAGTAAAAAACAGATTTATATCCATAGATTATATTTTATGTTATTTGCAAAATTACAAAAATCAGGCTATTATTATTCTAGATTATCCTCCTCATCAATTTCAAAGCGGATTACGACTCTTTCTCCATCCGAACAAAATACTTCAATACTCTCTATCTCGCCATTATCATTTCTATTGACAACCACCGATGACTCGCCTGAATGAATTTCCTTAAATTCAGCGTGGGATGCAATATCATTCATAACATTAGCGTTTTCCGAAGAATGTGTGTGAATTACCCTGGTACGGTTTAAAGAATCGGGGTCGCTAGTACTAGGTAGAACAAGAAAATCCTTAAAATTTCTTATTAAATATTCTTGTGTAGATTGTCCCGGATTATCTTCCGATATGTTGGTTGTTTCTTTGATATTTTCACTTAAATATTCTTCATATTTTGGATACTCTTTTTGTGCATCCTTTGATTTGATAATCTTTGATGAAATTTTTGATGACTTCTCTTTTGTAAGTTCTTGTGCCAAATCATTAAATTCTTCGGGTGTTATTAATTTTTCAATTTTAATATGTTCGTTTTCATCATCTGCCTTCTTTTGATTTTTATCTTCCATTTAAACCTCTATTAATATTATTAATTTTTTCATAAATGTGTAATTTTGATTTTTTTAAATTAATCAATATGAATGAAATTATCGAAAAAATTGAATATTTCAATCAATTTGACGAAATTCCAAAGGACAAATTAAGCGAATTTAATGATTATGTGAATTCTTTTTTAGATCTTTTAAATAAAGGCAAAATAAGAGCAGCAGAAAAAAATGAAGCAGGTAAATGGATTGTCAATAATTGGGTAAAGAAAGGTATTTTGCTACTGTTTAAATTCGGCAGATTGATGGATTATTCACCCGACGTAATGTACAAATACTATGATAAGTCAACATTGCCTCTGCATTATTTTACTTTAAATGATAGAGTGAGGATTGTCCCGGGCGGAACTAGCATTCGTTCCGGATCTTATATCGCCCCAACTGTTATCATTATGCCACCTGCTTATGTTAACATTGGCGCCTATATTGATAGTGGGACATTGATTGATTCCCATGCTCTTGTCGGCAGCTGCGCTCAATTAGGAAAAAATATACATTTAAGTGCTGCTTCTCAGATTGGTGGTGTGCTTGAACCATTGAATGCAATTCCTGTTATTATCGAAGATGATGTAATGATTGGAGGAAATTGTGGTGTATATGAAGGCGTGATTGTTCACAAAGGTGCAGTTCTTGGAACGGGTGTAATACTCAATTCATCAATGAAAGTTTATGATGTTGTAAATAATCGAATTTTACAAGCAAGCGATACATCTCCACTTGAAATTCCCGAAAATGCTGTGGTTATTTCAGGCTCACGTGGTATTAATACAGAATTTGCAATTGAAAATAAGCTTTCTCTTTATACACCATTAATTATAAAGTATAAAGATGATAAGACGACTTCCAAAATTACTCTGAATGATTTACTCCGTAAGGAATTTTAATGGCTAATACCAAAGTAGTCATCAAAAATATATTTAGCCTTACAGTAGCCGAAGCTGTAAGCCGTATCTTGACATTTATTTATACACTCTATCTTGCACGTATTCTATCTCCATCAGGCTTTGGAATGATAGGATTTTCAAAATATGTTATCGCCATATTTCTTATCATTGCTGCACTCGGACTTGATTCCATTGGGACGCGTGAAATTGCTAAAGACAAATCAAATATAAAGCCAATTGTAAATAATATATTCACAATCAGGTTGTTTTCTTCTCTTTTGGTATATTTTCTTCTGTTATTTTTTATCGCCTTAATGGATTTTCCAATTAATGAAAAGATCGCAATAATGATAATGGGTGTAAATATCTTTTCGAATTCATTGCTTCTGAATTGGACATTTCAAGGACTTCAGCGTATGGAAGTTTTTGCTATGCGCTCAATTATTGTAAATGTGCTTAATTTTTGCGGTATATTCCTTTTGATAAAAAATCCCGGAGATACTCTTATTGCTATTGTAATCATTGTTGCAAGCTCTTTAATAAATATGTTATGGCTTTTATTTTATTATTCTCATCAGTATGGAAAAATTTCATTAGAATTTGATTTAGAATTATGGAAAAAGCTTCTGAAAAGTTCAACTCCAATTCTTTTATCTCTTGCGTTTGTTGCAATTTATGATAATATTGGTATGATTCTATTGAGATTGGAAAAATCAAATTATGAAGTTGGCATTTTTACAGCAGGATATAATATTCTGCAAGTTGCTATGTTAGCATCCACAATTTTGCAAAATGTATTCTTTCCAATATTTCCCGAGAAAAAGACAAAACCCGATAGATTAAAAATAGTCAAAAATTTTTCTCGATTAAATTTTGCGGTTGGCACTTATGTTTCGCTCTTTATTTTTGTATTCGCAGAATATATTGCTATGCTTTTTGGTGAAAAATATATAAGTAGTATTAGTGTAATAAGAATTCTAATGATTTCAAATTTAATAGTCTTCTATACTTTAACATTATATTCTCCATTAATTGCCTGGGATAAAGAGCGACAGGTTTTCTTTTCAAATTTAGCGGGTTTAATTGTCGGAATTACTGCAAATATTATATTAGTACCCATATTTAGTGAAAATGGAGTGGCAATTTCTTCTGTTCTGTGCGAATTCGCTGTATTAATCGTTGTCAGCATTCTTTTCTATAAAGAATTTCACACAATATTGCTTCTCGATTTTCTCAAATACTTCATTATTGCAGCAATTGCTACTATACCGTTCTTTTTCTTGCAATCTAATATATATCAAGCAATTGTATCAATGTTCTTGTCAATTGGTTTATTCATTTTGCTTAATTTCATATTTAAAACAATTACAGTTTCAGAAATTAAAATGTTATTAAAAAAATGAAATATGATTATCTTATTGTCGGGGCAGGCTTTGCAGGATCAGTTTTAGCAGAACGCCTTACAAATAATTTACATAAAAATATCCTTTTGATTGATAGACGCAGCCATATTGGTGGTAATTGCTATGATTATCAAAATGAATTTGCTATTACAATTCAAAAATATGGTCCCCATATTTTCCATACTAATTCTAAAAAAATTTGGGATTATATTTCGCAATTTACTGATTGGCACTATTATTTTCATAAAGTGCTTGCATCGATTGATGGAGAGCTTGTGCCAATTCCATTTAATTTTAACTCGCTTTATCAGCTTTTTCCATCAAATTATGCCCAAAAAATTGAGAAGAAATTGCTCGAAAATTATCAATTTGGTTCCAAAATTCCAATTTTTAATCTTCTGCAATCCAATGATAATGATTTGAAATTGCTTGCTGATTATATCTATAAAAACGTATTTCTTGGCTATAATTTAAAGCAGTGGGGTATTAAACCTGAGGAACTTGATCCTTCCGTTGCAAATCGTGTCCCAATTTTGCTGAATCGAGATGATCGTTATTTCCAAGATAAATACCAGGCTATCCCCGCTGAGGGTTATACCAAAATCTTTGAGCGAATGCTTGATAATCCAAATATTGAATTGCGATTAAATACAGACTACAAAGATATATTACATAACACACAGTATGATAATCTAATTTATACGGGTGCTATTGATGAATTTTTTGATTATGAATATGGTGAGTTGCCTTATCGGAGCTTGCGATTTGCAAATAAAAATTTAAGCATTGAACAATATCAGCCTCTTGCTATTATTAATTATCCAAATAATTATGATTTTACCCGTATTACTGAATATAAATATTTCCTTAACGAAAAATCAAATTCAACAACAATTTCTATTGAGTATCCGGAAGTATTTGAAATAGGGAAGAACGAAAGATATTATCCAATTCCGAAAGAAGGAAATCAAAATGCTTTTGAAAATTATGTCAGAAAAGCACAATCTTTACAAAATGTGAGATTTATAGGCCGCTTAGCTCAATATAGATATTATAATATAGACCAAGTAATTGGAGCGTCTCTTAAAGAATTTGAAAAAATTCTACAAGAAATTAAAATTTAAAATTCGCGCCGAAAATAGCGCCAACTTTCTTTGATGATAACCATTTGCCCTGGTCCGAATATAGGAGAAATCCTCCCTCAATACCACAATAAATACCCAAATATTTAATGCCGTTGTATTCTAACTGCATATTCAATCGAGTTAATGGTCCGAGCGATGAACCACCTGCAAATAGTTGAGCAACGGGATGAATATTCAATATCTTCCATTGATTTGCATCATACCTTGCAGCAACTCCAAAATATGTTACATTTGGAGTTTGAGTATATTCTGTTGAATTTGCACTATTTAAATATATTTGCGAAAAAGGTTCATTCCCAAATTCTGCACCAAAACTAATATTTGGAAATGTTTCCAAAAATACAGAAACACAATAATTTCCAAATATTGACGAGTTTTTTTGTATATTTTTGACAGGATTTGTAATTGCTGAATTTATATGGTACTGTATTAAAACAGGTGGTAAATCGCGCTTCGATACTTTGAAATTTTGCAAATCAAATTTATTAGAATTGATATTTCCAATTTCTTGATTTCTTTTAATTTGAAAACTCTCTTGCTGCAAATTATCCATATTTGCAAATGCAATATCCTGTGGATTATTATTTATTGAAAGTTCTGTATTTACCGTTTGTGGGATTACTCTTTCAACAAAAATTGGAGTATTGGGTAAAGAATTCAGATTTACAACTTGATTGGCAACGATGGGCTTAGCTGTTAAATTCTTTAAAATAGGCTTTTGTGTGATAGAATTCAAATTCTTTCTACTATATTCTTTATTTCCAATTTTCTTTTGTTCATCATTTTCAAAATTATTTGTAATTTTATTTTGATTTGTTGAAATATTATTCAGAGAACTAATTTGCTGTGGTGATTTTGAGTGTTTATAATCAGATTGACTATTTTGTTTCCCATTATTAAATCCCAAAAATAGAGGTAAAAGCATAAGCAAAGCAAAAATACCTGTCATTACAGTGTGTTTTAGAGATTCAAGAAATTTTCCAGGTAAGGGTTGCATAGTTTCAGCTTTTGCAAATATTTTATTTGTATATTCAATAGGTACAGTCACTTGGCTTGCATCAACATCGATTGCCTTATTAATGCTAATATAATCGAGGAAATCCTCTTGCAAATTTGGATTATAAGCAAGTTTCTGAAATGCAACCTGACGGGATTCCTCGTCAAGATTGCCTTCAAGCAATTCCAGTATTAGCTTCTCATCTTCATTCAATTCATATATTTCCATATCTACACCATTTTTCTAATTTTTTTTGATTTATTTGTCATTATTTGTTTTAGTTTTTTCTTTGCTCTAAAGATTCTTATTTTAACATTTTCCATTGTTTCGTCTGTGATTTTAGCGATTTCCAAATAACTTAAATGATTATACTCTCGCAGGATTAAAATTTCTTTCAATTGTGGCGGCAGTTGCTCAAGCGCATCCTGTAAATTTTTGATGGTATCTTCTCTATTGCTCTCACTTATAGAATCAGTTTCTTCACTTGAATCTTTATAAGAATTAATATAATTTCTTTGCTTCTCATCATTTTTGAGCTTGTTCAATGCTAGATTATGCGCCATCCTATATAAGTATCCTTTGAAATTATCAATATTGTCCAATTTCCCTTCAACTCCGAGCTCATATATTTTCAAAAACAAATCCTGATATAAATCTTTTATAAAAAAACTATCCTTTAAAAATTTATAAAAATATAAATACAAAGATGGAGAATATCGACTATACAAAGTCTCAAAAGCTTGAATACTCGCATTGCTCTTTTCTTTGAACAACTTTATGAGTTCCTCATCACTTATATTTTCAAAATTTGCATTCATACTTTACTATAAGACAATCGAAAACGCAAAAAGTTACACTTTTTTTAACAATTTTTAAATTTTTTTATAATATTTTTAATTTCATTAATCAAATTATTAGCTGAAGTTTCGTCTTTTGCTTCAGCAATTATTCGAATAATAGGTTCAGTATTGGATTTCCGAATTTGTATCCACGAATTATCTAGAAAAATCTTTAATCCATCCTCATTATTTATTTTATAATTTTTATAATTTAAACGAATTTGTCCGAAAATTTGTTCAAAATCTCCCTCTAATTGCATCTTTGTTTTAACCATTGCATATTTTGGTAACATTGCTTTTAATTCACTTAATTTTTTATTTAATTTCCACATTAAAGCAAGCACAAGTGAAGTGCCTATAAGTGAATCCCTGCCATAATGTAAATGTGCATAAATCACACCACCACTTCCTTCTCCACCAATGCTAGCTCCCGTATCTTGCATCTTGTTTACAACATTAAGTTCCCCAACAGGTGAACGGTACACTTTTGCACCGTATCTTGATGCAATATCCTCAACTGATTGAGTTGTAGAATGATTTACAACAATAGATATTTCCGATGGATTTGGTGATAGCTCTAATACTGACCAAACTGCAAGCACAATAGTATTTTCTTCTCCAATTGGAATACCATTCTCATCAATAAGTACAAGTCTATCAGCATCAGGGTCTACTGCAATTCCTATTTGTGAATTTGACTTGCGAACTGCATTGCATAGATCAATTAAATTTGCAGGTAATGGTTCAGGAATATGTGGAAAATCGCCACTTCTATCACAATATAATTTATCGACACTACATCCTAATCTTTCAAGCAACATTGGAATTGCATGTGATCCTGAAGCATTTACTGCATCGACTGCTGCTATTAAAGAAGAATTTTTTATTGATTCCCAAAATGGCAATTCCATTATTTTATCAATATGGAAATCTATTGCATCATTTTTTATAATAACTTTACCTTTTTGATCTGAAACGCGATTTGTTATATACAAAGTTTCAGGATCATATCCATTATCAACATAATACCATAGCTTTTCATTTTGCTTTTTATCGAAAAATGTTCCTCCATTGTTAATGAATTTTAATCCATTCCAATCATCAGGATTGTGTGATGCTGTTATTACAATTCCCGCTGACGCTTTACTTGATTCGGTAATTAATTGTACAGTTGGAGTTGGTACAATTCCAAGTGAAATTATATCCCAACCCAAATCTATCAAAAGATTAATAATTTCATCTTCAATCCATTCTCCGGATTGTCTTCCATCACGACCAAGTACAATTTGCCCCCTTGATATGCAATTTGCTAAAGCATAAATATAATTTTTAACAAGTTTTTGGCTTAAACAACCATCGCTAATTGTTGCCCTCAAACCTGATATTGAACGAATAATTGGCATAATATTATTTATAAAATTACTAATTTAATGAATTATTAAATTTTAACAAATGCTTAATCATAAACAATTGCTTTATCAAGCACGAAAAATTGCCATTGTCAGAACTGATAGAATAGGGGATATGATTTTAACACTTCCAATGTTTCGTGTGTTGCATTTGATTAATCCAAGTGCAGATTTATATTTAATTTCTAGAAAATATACTGAGCCCGTTTTCAAGGGTGTAGACGAAATTTCTGATTATTTTTTGATAGATAATAATTCATTTGATAATATTTTTAAAATAAACAAGTTTGATGTAGTTTTTTTCCCGCATCCTGTCAAAAATGAAATATTTTCAGCTTATAAAAATAAAATTCCATTGCGTGTGGGAAGCGGTTATCGTTGGTATTCATTTTTTTTAAATCATCGTGTTTATGAACATAGAAAATATGCAGAAAAGAATGAGGCAGAATTCAATCTTGACCTGATATCGGATATTACAGGAGAAAAATATAATGTTGAATTAATTCCCCCAAAAGTAGATAACAATTCTCTGGAAAAAATAAATCATATTCTTAAAAATAAAAATATTGAAAAATTCATTATAATTCACCCTGGGGGAGGAAAATCAGCTCCTTGTTGGAGTGCAGAAAATTTTGCCAAATTAGCTCAGATGATAGAAATAAATTATAATTTATTTATTATCATCACAGGAACTGATGAGGAAGAAGATTTATGTAATACAGTAGAAAAAAATTTGAAAAACTCTATAAATTTATGTGGCAATCTCTCCCTTGACGATACAATAGCTCTTATTTCCAAATGCGATACATTAATAAGTAATTCGACGGGTGTAATTCATATTGCTGCGGCTTTTGATAAGAAAATATTAGGATTCTATCCTAATTCTTTGCCAATGAGTGCCAAACGCTGGGGACCTATGAATAATAAAAATATAATATTAACACCTCATTATAATAATATAATCGATAAAGATAATTTGGATTTAATTACATTTGACGATGCCTTTAATTCTTTCCAGAAATTAATTAATCTCTAATAAATATTTAATTTTGAAAATTTATATAATTCAAAAAAATGGAAAGAACCGAACAAGAATTGCGCCGTCTGGAAGAACTCGATTTACTTGAACAAGCTGGTATAAATGCTTACCCATACTCTTTTGATAAAACTCATAATGCAATTGAGATTTTGAATAATTTTTCCGATGATAATCCTGAGAAATTATCTAATGTTTCAATTGCAGGGCGTATTATGGCAATTAGGCGAATGGGCAAAGCAACGTTTTGTCATATACTTGACCAGACGGGGAAAATTCAAGTCTATATTAGAAAAGATGATATTGCTGATTTCTATGATAATTTGAAATATCTCGATATTGGAGATATAATTGGTGTAAAAGGATTTGTATTTCGAACAAAGACGGGTGAAATCACTGTTCATACAAAGGAACTGCAATTGCTTTGCAAATCAATTACGCCGTTGCCCATTCCAAAAGAAGAAATCGATGAAGAAGGAAATAAAATTATTCACGATCCATTTACTGATAAGGAACTTCGTTATCGCCAGCGTTATACAGATTTAATTGTGAATTATTCAATTCGCGATGTATTTATAAAACGTTCAAAAATTATTTCGCGAATGCGACGATATTTTGATGAAAAAGGTTGGCTCGAAGTCGAAACTCCAATTTTGCAACCGATTTATGGCGGAGCGTCAGCCCGTCCCTTTATTACTCATCATAATGCGCTTGATATTGATTTGTATCTCCGAATCGCAGATGAGCTATATCTGAAAAGATTGATTGTTGGTGGTTATGAGGGTGTTTATGAAATAAGCAAAAATTTTCGAAATGAAGGAATGGACAAAATGCATAATCCTGAATTTACAGCTATGGAAATCTACGTTGCCTATAAAGATTATGAATGGATGATGGAAATGACCGAGGATTTAATTTATACAATTGCAAATGATGTGCTGGGAACAGTTAATATCGAATATGATAGCAATGAAATAAGCTTGCAAAAGCCATTCAAAAGAGAAAGAATGTTCGATCTATTCAAAAAGTATATAGGCAAAGATATATTTGGGGCGACCCTTCTGGATTTGCTCAAAATTGCTGATGAACATAATATAGATTTGCCACCAAATGCACCGTATTCAAAGGTTATTGATGAAATATTTAGCGAGCTTGTTCAACCTAATTTAATTCACCCTACATTTGTTATGGATTATCCTATTGAAATATCTCCACTTGCAAAAAAGCATCGCACTCAAAATGGATTAGTTGAAAGGTTCGAATTATTTATTAATGGATTTGAAGTTGCAAACGCATTTACTGAATTAAATGATCCACGCGACCAACGTGCTCGATTGGAGCAACAAGCTTTGGAACGTGCTAAAGGTGATGAAGAAGCAATGGTATTGGATGAAGATTTCCTTCACTCGCTTGAGATTGGTTTGCCTCCAACAGCAGGGCTTGGCATTGGCATAGATAGACTTGTTATGCTTTTAACAGGTCAGACTTCAATAAGGGACGTTATATTTTTCCCTCAATTGAAGCCTGAAAAACCTGCTAAATAAATTGATATAATTAGCGAGAAATAATTATTGGCTTTACTAATCTATTTTTGTCTGTTGTAAGAGCAATGAAATAGGCACCATTTGCGATATTATCAATTTTGCATTCAATATAATTTGCTCCCGTTTCATAATATTTATTTGCGAAATCCTTAATCAAATTACCTTGCAAATCAAACAATTGCACCTGAGCAAATCCTGATTTATTTAAAGCAATTTCTATTGTAAATTTTCCCAAAACGACAGGGTTAGGATAAATTTCGATAAATTCATTCAGGATTTCATTATTTTCAACAGAAGTTCCAATCTGAGTAATTTGTGTGATTTTATTAATTTCAATGTTCTTAAAAATTTCCCAAGATGATGAATGATTCCAGAGAATTTCAACTCGGTCTATAGAGGAAGAGGTGCCTAATCCAAAATGTAAACGATAAGGTTTTTGCATGCACCGACCATGCCCTACCATTACTTCTTGGGTTAACATTTTGCCATCAGTTGTATAAACTTTCACTTTTGAACCAATTGCAAATTTATTGCATTCTTTCCCAACTAAATCAAGTTCAATCCAATTATTTGAATTTTTTATATAGTTTTTATAAATTTTAAAATTGTTATCTTGTGAAAGAACTAAATCTAGCATTCCATCATTATCAAAATCCACCCATAAAGCATCGTTTTCGCAAGTAATTTTATCCAGGCCGCAATCATACGATATGTTTTCAAAATTGTTGTTAGGTAATTGATGAAACATTTTCGAATATCTGCAAGTGGTAGATGCAGGTATAAACAAATCAGCAAGCCCATCATTATCCATATCGCCCCACGCTCCGCCGCAATACGTTTCTTCAAAATCAATTCCAAGACCTGTTAATCCTGTTGATAAGTTGTAAGTATCATAGAGAGTTGCCTTAACATTATTGTAAATAGTTGAAGCATGATGACCTTGAGGTAGCCAATTTGCATAACATAAATTTGGCAAGTACAAATCTTGATTACCGTCATTGTCGTAATCATACCAATCGCACCCCGTTCCGTAATCAGAAACCTTTTGATTTCCAACTTGATTTCTGTCAATTTTTTTAGAATCAGCTACATCAACAAAATTAAACAATCCTTGATTTTCCCATAATTCATCCGATTGAAAATATCCATTTGTCACATATAGATCCTGTAATCCATCATTATTATAATCTACAAATTGGCAGGCTGTGCTTGCTCGCGCGGGGTTAGTTTTGCAAACCAGACTTTGATTCATAAACATATAATTCCCATTATTCTTAAAGAAGTAGTTAGATAATACTGTTGGTGGATCGGTTGCTGTAACAGATTGAGCAACAAAAAAATCAGGAAAGCCATCATAATTTGCATCAGTAAAGCTAAAGCCTGAAACATTCGTAAATTTAGTCATTGCTAATTCTTTCTTTGTTAAATTCCCACTGCCATCATTTATATATAATACATTTGAGGTAGAAGCATCTTTGCTGGAAAAAAGAAAGAGAATATCTAGATCTCCATCGTTATCAATATCTACAAATGAATTTGCTGATGGGTTCCCTTCCAAGCCTAATTTATTAGTCATATCTTGCAAGCCAGTTCCATCAGAGCTTGCATACAATCTCCCTGATATAAGGAAATCTTGATACCCATCTTTATTAAAATCAGCACAGGCAATACTATTACCCGGAAGATTGAAAGATATTCCCAGGGTTCCTGTATAGTCACGAAAGTATTTCCCTCCTGGATTATCGGGAATAGAAGTATAAACTAAATCTGCAAAAAATGAATATTTGGCATAAGTCCATAAATACTCCGTAGAATCTGTATTCACAAAATATTGATAATAATAATCTGCAAGCCCTTGGCCAGGTTGACACGTTGGATTATATTGAGTTTGATTAGTAGCAATGTAACATTTTAGTGAGTTCTTTATGTTTACTGCAATAAATAATTGATGCCCATAAAAATAAACTGGATTTTGCAAATTAAAAACCACACCTACGGGAGTTTCAGAACCTGGGAATGTGTAATTTGCTGTTGCCAGTACATCCTGACCAGTATAAACAAATAATGCGGGAAGCGCTGAGCCGCCTTCATTTCCAAGCAATTTTACTTCCACTTCTGAGCCGCTACCAAACAAGTAAATGATAAATGAATTGATTAAAATGGGTTTACTTATTTCAAATCTTTGGAATTGCCAATCTGGTTTTATTTGTTCTGTATTAAAATAGCTGATTTGATCAGATGATGTCCAATATCGTAGTGTATCTTGTGCGTATAAAGATAAACTCGCAAATAATAAAACAACAAGAAAAAAAACCTTTTTCATTATTAACCTTATTGCTAAATCACTAAATGCAAAATACAAAAAAAACTTTTCATATTTATATTAATATATATAAGAAAAATTAAAATGTGTAAATGATTAACTTAATTTTATTTTCTAGATAAAATTTAGGTTTTTTATGATTGATTTTTATAAAACTAATAATCCATTAATTTTTGTAGAGCATTATATATTTGATCTTCAGTGACAAGTACGTCGTTCTCATACTCAGGAGCATAAGGTATATGACTGTCTTTTGATGCGCAACGTTCCACAGGGGCATCCAAATATTCAAATGCTTCTCGGGATATAGTGGCGGCAATCTCAGCTCCAAATCCTAATGTGTGCATATCCTCATGACAAATTAAAAGACGATTTGTTTTTTTTACAGAATTAATGACTATTTCTTTATCCCAAGGTAGGATTGTTCTCAAATCTATGACTTCTACTGAAAATCCTGTATCTTTTTGGAATTTCTTAGCTGCATTTATTGAATCTTTGAGAGTTAAGCCATAGCTCACAATGGTTGCATCACTCCCTTGGCGGACGATTCTCCCCTTGCCAAACGGTAGTAAAAAATTTTCATCAGGTTCATAAGTCGAAGAAAAAGGCAAGCGATACAATCCTTTATGCTCAAGAAATATTACAGGGTCTTGTAGCCTGCATGCAGTTTTAAGTAATCCCTTTGCCTCTGCTGCACTTGATGGATATGCAATTAATAAACCCGGGATATGTGCAAAAAATGCTTCGATATTCTGCGAATGATATAATCCACCGTGAATAAACCCACCAACAGCAACGCGAACAACCGCCGGTGCAGAAAAATTGCCATTAGAACGATAGCGTAAAGTTGCAAGTTCGTCCCGCAATTGCATAAATGCGGGCCAGATATAATCTCCAAATTGTATTTCGACAACAGGCTTGAACCCTCTAACAGCAAGTCCTATTGCAGTGCCAATAATTGAAGCTTCTGCAAGTGGCGAATTGAAGACTCTATCTTTTCCAAATTCATTTGTCAAACCCCGAGTTGCAGTAAATACACCACCTTTTGGGTCCGCAACATCCTCTCCATAAATTAGCATTTTCGGGTTCCGTTGCATTTCTTCTTTTAATGCGTGATTTATTGCATCAACCATAACAATTTTATGGTCTGTATCTTGTGGAGTGTATTCTGAATAAGGCAAATCACGGGTTTCTAAAGGGGCAAACACACAAGCTGTTGATTCTTTTGGATCAGCATTTGGTCTAGAAAGTGCCCACTCGGCTGCCTTTTCAATTTCCTTTCTAATTTCTTCTTTTATATCTGATACTTGTGAATTATCCAAAATTTGATGTTTTAAAAGATAATTTTCTAAATTTATAATTGGATCTTTATATAATCGGCCTCTTTCGAGTTCCTCTTTTGGCCTATATTTTTTTTGGTCATCACTCGATGAATGTGGTAAAAGGCGCTCGACTAATGAATGCAATAGAACTGGACCATTCCCTTGCCTCAAATATTCTTCAGCTCGCATTGCTGCATAATAAGAAGCTAAAAAATCAGAACCATCAAATGTAAGCATCAATAAATTTTCATACGCACTAAATGAATGAGTAACATCCGCTCCCATAGATTGAAATTCCCTTGGGACAGATATTGCATAGCCATTATCTTGAATATGGAATAAGACAGGTAATTTATCGCGGGTTGCCCAATTGACCGCTTCATAAAATTCGCCTTGAGAGGTTGTACCCTCCCCCGATGAAACATAAACAATTGCCTTGTCGTTTAATTTTTTTGAAGCTATTGCTGTGCCAACGGCATTTAAATACTGAGTGCCCGTTGGTGAGGATTGAGTTGGCATATTTAATTTTAAATGTCCATAATGCCCTGGCATCTGTCTCCCACCTGCTGCGGGGTCCTCAGGTTTCCCAAAAGCCTGCAAAAAATATTCCTGCAATGTCAATCCTAAAGTCAAGGAGTATGCTAAATCCCTATAATATGTCCAAGACCAATCTTCTGTTGGATTAATATGCATACCTATCGCCACTTGAGTTGCTTCGTGACCGCTTCCCCCGATGTGGAAAAAAGATTTTCCTTGTTTTAAATAATTTAAGTGCTTTTCATCTACCATCCGTGCTGTTATTATTAAACGAAAAGCTTCTAAAAGTTTTTCGTCGCTTATACTAAAAATTTTATGAAACTCTTCATCTGAATTGCTTGAAGATATTAGGACTTGTCGATTATTTGATTTGACCTCGATTACGGTTTCGTACTTCGAATAATCAATTGACTTAGTAATTTCGTCTATTGCTGTAGTATTTTTTGAAGTAGTTGTCTTTTTTGCCATCTTTAAATAAAGTCTTATTTTTGAAAATAATAAAATATTAAAAAATAATTGACGTTTTTTTTTAGGTTTTATTAAATAATAAATTTTATTAACAAAAATATTTACAAAATTGAGTTGGGATTCAATAATAGGGCAAGTAAATCAAAAGCAAGTTCTTCAAAATTCTATAATTAAAAATCGAATTCATAATTCTTATTTATTCTATGGAAATGAAGGTGTGGGTAAAGTTGCTACTGCTATCGAATTAGCAAAAGTTCTAAATTGTCTTAACCCAGTTATTAATGGAAATTCAATTTCGGCATGCGATAATTGTCAATCTTGTAAGCAATTTCAAATGCTTTCGCATTCAAATTTGCATTTGATTTTTTCTCTACCCACACCCAAAAATGGCGATTCAAAAGCAGATGACTATATTTCTAGATTTTCTGATGAACAAGTAATTGATATCCAAAATCAAATTCAATTACTTGCAGAAAACCCTTATCATAGGATTCAATTACCGTCCGCTAATTCCATAAAAATTGACCAAATACGTGATTTAAAAAGAAAAATCTCTTTGCGCTCAGGGGTGGCAGGTAAACAAGTTGTAATCATTCTGAATGCTGAAGAAATGACTCCCGAAGCGAGCAATTCACTTCTAAAAACATTAGAAGAATCAGATCCAAATATTGTTATAATTCTTACAACATCCCGAAAAGAAGTTCTGCTTTCAACAATTTTATCTCGCACTCAACAAATATATTTTCAACCCCTTACTTATCGCGAGATCTATCAAAGAATTTTACAAAATTTTACAATTGAAGATAACACTGCCCGAATAATTTCTACATTAGCTAATGGATCCTATTCAACAGCCTTACAATATATCGAAAATGGATTTACTGATATTCGACTTGAATTTGTTGAGATTTTTAGAACTATTTTGAAAAAAAGGAACTATAGAATTGATTTTTTAAAAAAAATCGAAAAAATTATAAAAGAAGCAGACCAGAAAAGCATTGTAAATGGATTATTGCTTTTCCAAAGTTGGTTGCGTGATGCATTTAATTTGTCTTTGAACCCTAATAATCAAAAAATTATAAATAGTGACCAAATTGATGTATTAAAAAGCTTTGTGCATAATTTTAAAGACTATGATTTTTTAAAAGCATTTTCGAAAATTGAGTATTCATTAATATTAATTAAAAAAAATGTAAATATCCAAATTATTTTAGTAAATTTATTTTTGTCGTTAAGACAAATTGTTTATAAGAATAATTAGTTTAAGCAAATAATAATATTTGTTTTTATGCAATTTAATAGTGAAATTATAATAAATAATGAACATAATATATATCCAAAAGAAACCGAAAGCAATAATGATACAGAAAATAATATAGATGAGAACAAACCTTGTGAAGTTATTGAGCAGATAGAGAATCAATCTAATTGCACAGAAAATGAAGCAAAACCTTCTACCGAGAGGCAACATATATGTAACCAGTTAGAAAATAAAGCGGACCAACTCACTCCATCAAACACTGTCGAAATATGCTTTCAGAATAACCGTAAAGAAATATATTATAATCCACTTGGGTGGAAAGTCAAGTTTGGTGATTATGTACTTGTCGAGACAGAAAATGGAATCGATTTGGGAAAGGTTTCAAGCGTTGGTATTGCTCCTTATCGAAAATTTGAAATTCATCTAAAACCCTATAATCCTGTTGTGCATTCTGTTAAGCATATAGCAAGTGCAAAAGAAATAGAGCGATATGAGCAAAATATTAATGATCAGCAAGAAGTTTTAGAAATTGTCAGGGACCTTGTGAAAAAATATAATATCGATATGAAAATCACAAATGCAGAATGGCAATTCGACAGACATAGGCTCACTATTTTTTTCTTATCACCCCAAAGAGTAGATTTCAGAGAACTTGTTAAGGAATTAGCTAAAATTTTTAAAACAAGAATTGAATTACGACAGATTACAAATCGTGAACATGCAAAAAGATTTTGCAGTGGTGTTGGCATTTGTGGCTTATCAATATGCTGTAAAAGTTTTTTAAATGAAATGAAAACTATTACTATCGAGCACATAAAAATTCAGCAACTATCAACAAATGTTAGCAAATTAACAGGATATTGTGGAAGATTGAAGTGTTGCCTACTTTTTGAATATGATTATTACCTTCAAGAGGCTGAGAAATATCCTAAGATAGGCTCTGTGTTGGAACTTGAAGATGGTATATTTAAATTTGTTAAGTTCGATATTTTTAAAAATACTTGCTTCTTTATTAGCGAAGATTTTCATAAACAAAAGACATTTACCCTTGAAGAAATTAAAGTGTTTGCGGACCAACATCGCATTTTAGAGCCAAAAGAAGAAGAGCAACCTTTGCAAATTGATGAGAATCTTGACGATATTGAATTCGATGAATATCTCGGCTTTTCGTAAGCAAAAATTTAATTGAAATTTTCTTCAAAGCATTTTAACCACATTATAATTTTTTAATTTTGAAAAAAATAATAATATTATGAAAAGAGTACTTGTATTTTTATCTCAGGGTAGCGAGGAAATGGAGGCAATAACGGTTATTGATTTGCTTCGCCGTGCAGGAATTGAAGTAACCCTTGCAGGGGAAAGTAGCGAAATCACAGCTGCAAGAAAAACCAAAATTATTCCCGATATTTTAATTGATGAAATTGATGAAACCGATTTGTATGATTTAGTTTATGTGCCCGGCGGTTCTAAAGGTGTTGAGAATCTTATAAAAATTCAAAAAGTAGGGGACATTTTAAAGAATCATTATAACAAATCAAAATTCATAGGAGCAATATGTGCCGGACCACTTGTCTTGCATTATTTTGGAATATTGCCACAAAACCAAAAATTAACTTCGCATCCCGATGTAAAAGATATTTTGGATATTTATAATTATTCAACAGACAAAGTCGTTGAAGACCGGGGAATTATCACAAGTCGAGGAGCGGGTACTGCACTTAATTTTGCATTATATTTGATAGAAAAATTAATTAACAAATCAGTTGCAACTAATGTTGCAAAAGCTATTGTTTTTTCAAATGATTAGAATATGGAAGATCTAGCAAAAGCAGAATTTATAATAACGGGTTATGTTCAAGGTGTAGGTTTCCGATATTTTGTATATCAAAATGCAAAGCGACTCAATTTGAGAGGTTATGTCGAAAATTTAATGAATGGGAATGTGCAAGTAGTTGTTGAAGGCAGCAGGGATGCAATCGAACAAATGCATAAAATTTTACAGCAGGGACCGTCGCGTTCATATGTGCAAAGTGTAGAATTTACTTATTTAGATTACAATCACGACTTTGATGGTTTTGAGATTAGGTAGGAATCTGATTTTTATCATTCTGTTAATTTTTACTGTGAATTATGCAGGCTATTCTTATGATTATAGAATAAATTCACAAAATTGCTCATTTCAAAACTTCAATCACTATAAAAATTCTATTCAATCTGATTCCAATTCACAATATTTACCGAATATAAATTTTTATCGCCCGAAAATTGCATTGGTGCTGAGCGGGGGAGGAGCAAGGGGCATTGCACTTATTGGTATTCTAAAACAACTCGAAGCAGCAAATATTCCAATTGACTATATTGTGGGTACAAGTATTGGCGCTGTTGTTGGTGGTTTATATTCTGTTGGTTATTCACCTGATGATTTAGTTCAAATATTTGATACAACTGATTGGGAAAATGTATTTGAACTTATTGAAAACCCAAATCGAAGAGAATTGCTTTATGATAAAAAATTGCTGAATGAGCGGAGTATGCTTAAACTTTATTTTAGAAATTGGGAAATGATACTTCCTGAGGGGTTATCATTTGCGAATCAATTTAATTCCATTTTGAATCGTTATTTTTTAAATGCCAAATATCCATCTTCGGGAAATTTTGATAGTTTGAAGATTCCTTTTAGAGCAGTTGCTACAGATATAGTATCGGGGAATATTATTGCATTACGTAGTGGAAATATTACAACCGCAGTCAGAGCAAGTGCCACTATACCGCTGCGTCATACTCCTGTGCAAATTGATGATTATATGCTTGTTGATGGTGGTATTAAGGCGAATATACCTGTTTCTGTTGCTATCAATGAATTTTCACCAGATATTGTGATTGCTTGTGACGTGACGTCGCCACTTTATAAAAAAAATGAATTAAATAATCCTTGGAATGTTGCTGACCAAATTGTAAGCCTCCAAATTATCAAATATTCTAATGATGAATTAAAAAAAGCCGATTTTGTTATACGTCCCGAATTAGGTGAATGGTCAAACTTGAATTATACTCATATCGATTCGCTTGTAAGCCTTGGTGAGGTTGCTACGAAAGAGCAAATTGATAGCATAAAAGATAAAATTTTGAATATTAGAAGGGAAAAATTCAAAAAAACAAATCTTGAAATTTTCAATAATATTATCAACATACCTTATGTGGTACTCAATGGGTTTAATGAAGAAGATTCGATAAGATTAACGCAGATATTTAATGATCAATTAAATCAATATCAGTTTAATCAGGATAATTATTCATTTACCGAAAAAATCAATAATACAATTGATAAAGATTTATATTCCGAAATAAAAATAAATAATTACCGAGATACTCTCAAGATATTTGCGAAAAAAGTCCCCATATTGCAAAAGATAAAAATTGAAAATTCAAATTTTGCAAATTTTAATTCCATTGCTGATACCCTGACATACCTTTTTGAAACAAAATTGATAACCCAAAAATTAATTGAGCAAATTTCAGATTCAATTTTAAAAAAGGCAAGAAATTTAAATTATTCTTATTTGACAATTAAGGAAATTGAAATTACAAATGATGGGAATATATGCCTTTATATTAATCCTGGAATTGTAGATTCAATAATAATTATTGGAAATAATAATACATCGCGTTTTTTAATTAATCGAGAATTATTAATAAAAAAGATGGATTTTTTCAGTGCAATTAATGCTCATAGGAGCTGGGAGAATTTAAATGCGACAGGGTATTTCACTTATGTTGATATATATCCCGAAATTAATGAGCGCCATAATTTAAATTTAGTTATAAAAGTTATTGAACGTGGCAATAATATTGTCCAAATTGGGGCAAAAGCAGATATTGAAAGGTATTTGCAGGGCAATCTTGATATTTTTAATCAGAACATATTTAATATTGGTCTGCAAGGTGGGTTTTTTGTGACAGGTGGTTTTAGAAATTTACGGACTGGATTTAACATTTCAAATCCACGTTTTTTTTCCACACAATTAACTTCATCAATAAATGCATATTGGGATTCAAAAAACATATTTGTTTATCGAAACGAAATAAGCAAAACCAAAAATGAATTTAATAGAATTCAGGATGGTGAAAACAAAATTGAGCGATATGGAGCAATCTTTTCTGTTGGTTCTCAAATTGAGAGAATTGGAAAATTAGATTTCTTAGCACGATTTGAGAATCAAAGGACTATTACAAATGAATTTCAGAATCCAAAATATAATTTTCTTTCTACTTTTAAAGTGAATTTTCTTTATGATTCTGAAAATCAGATATATTTTCCAACAGAAGGGATGAAAATAAATGCATTTCTTGAAACCAATCTTATTCCTGCTTCTGAAATATCTTATTCAAAGATTTATTTTGAAATTCAGAGAATACAAACTTTTGATGAAAGGAATACATTCAATTTTGGTATTAAAATTGGAGCTGCCGACAAAACTCTTCCATATCCTGAGATGTTCTTTCTTGGTGGAGAAGATAATTTTTACGGGATGAGAGAAGATGAAGAATCTGGCAGGCAAATTTTTAATACATTTGTATCATACAGGTATAAATTGCCTGTAAAAAGCTTATTTTCAATTTATTTTACAATACAGATGAATGTAGGCAGAACTTGGCTAATTCCCGAAACAATCAAATTCTCAACATTGAGAGAGGGTATTGGCTCGAAAATTTCGTTTGATACCCCATTTGGTCCGATTAATTTAGGCATTGGTGAAAGTTTTTATTTCACAACTCGGAATCAAGTGATGTGGGGTAAGCCCGCTCCCTATTTTAGCTTTGGTGTGAAATTATAATTTGTTCAAGCAATTTTTCAATTCTAATTTATTTAAATTTATAATGTTTTGCTTATTTTTATGGTATAATTTTTGATTATTTAAAAACTTATTAATAATTTTGTAATTGGGGTGGAAATATGATTATGAAATCTTCCGAATTTATAAAATTTGCTCTATATTTGATTATTGCAAGTTCATTTTCTCAATGCTTATTTGCACAATCAGGTATTGTATTGCATAAATATGATATTTCGGCCTATCCATCTGTCAAGACAGAAGTATATGTTTTTGATAAGGATGTGGATTATCCTTTACAAAGCTACGGTGTAGGTGATTTTGTAGTACTCGATAATGGCATTGTACCAAATAATGTAAATTATATAAATCCTAGTCAGAATTTACTTTCAAATGTTTCAATTGACATTTCTTTTGATTTAGGACTTGAACCAGGGATTGATCAGCCTATCAATAGATTTAAAATTGGCAAGGATTTCGTTCAAAAATTTGTTTCCATTATAGATTCAAATAAAATAGAACTTGCTCTTACATCTTTTGACGCAATTAATTATTTAAATCAAGATCTTACATTTTCAAAATATAAAATTCTTAATTCCTTATCAACTTTAACATCATCTGAAGGTTCAATGCTTGATGAAGCATTTATTGATAAACCTGCAGGTGCAAGCCAGATATTAAAAACTGCTAAATATCCTCGTAATTTATTGCTGATTACAGATGGAACTTATCTTGTTGATAAACAAAGGGTAATGAGTGAAATTTCAACACAAGATATTAAGGTATTTGTTTGTGTGATTGGTACTTATATTGGAAATGACTTGAAAGATATAGTATTGCAATCAGGTGGTTGGTATATTGATAATATTGATGAGACAATAGATTTGTCTTTACTAACTAAGTATTTCTATAGTTTAATTATGGGATTTAAACCATCTGAATTAAGTTGGGAAAACGAAATTTCGTGCAATGATATTCGCCAAGCAGAAATTAATTTAGCTTCCAAAAATTATCAATCTAAATTCACTTATCAAGTGATAAATATGCAAAAGCCAATAATAGTATCGAATCCAAAGTTTCTGGGATTTAGTTCAGTTATCCCAGGCTCATATAAAGATTTAGATATTGTTTTAACTGCAATCAATTCAAAGATTACAATTACAAAATTATACATTCAAGACCCAAGATTTACAATTATTCAAGGTAATAATACACCAATCACACTTGATGCAAATCAATCCCATATATTAAGAATACGCTTCCAGCCTACTGATTCAGCTATTACATTTACGACATTGCAAATTACTTCCGATGCTTGCCTCGGCAATGAAATCTATATAACAGGTGGATTTCCAAATACTCCACCCGTTGATAGAACTGTGAAATTGCTTACACCTGAATGCGGTTCAACACTTGTGCCAAAAGATACGTTTTCTATTCGATGGACAGGACTTTTACCGTCGGATGTTGTTCAATTGGAATATTCAATAAATAATGGGCAAAAATGGGATACACTTGCAAAAAATCTTACTGATCTTGTGTATAAATGGACTGTACCTGATGTGGTGAGTGATAGCTGCCTGGTGAGAATTGTTCAACTCTGGCCTAATAATGTTGGTAGAACAATGGATTTGCCCCATAGTGCAGAAGTCAATTCGGCTTTTTTCAATAATGATGAAACACTTGCAATTACTGCCAGCTCAGATAAAACCGTAGTAGTTTGGAATTCAAATACAGGCAAAAAAATATATACTTTAATTGGCCATTCAAAACCCGTAAATTATGCAATTTTCAATACGAAAGCTGATAGAGCGGTTTCAGCAGGCGAAGATGGGAATGTTGTTATATGGGATATAACAAATGGTACAAAACTTTATAGTAAAAATTATCCAAATATAAATATACATTCAGCACGATTTAGTCATAATGATAAATATATTGTTATATCTTGCAGTACGGGCTATATTGATATATTGGATGCAAATGATTTGAGCCAGAAAGCACATATAATTGCATATAATAATGGGGGTGTCTGCTGGTATTCAGAATTCAGTCCCGATGATAAATTTATTTTGACAGCGGGAAATAATGGCGTCGCAAGAGTATGGGATTGGCAAAATAATACAACAACACCTGTTCAGATATATGACACACGTATTGGTGGATATGGCAACGTTATTCATGCCACATATAATTCTTTGGGAAATAAAATTGCTATAACAGCATTGCATTCAAAACGTGTTTATGTCTTTTCTGCTCCAACAGGGAATTATAGTGCGACTTTAGATGATACATTGTTTTCTATTACTCATAATGAAAAACCTGAAGATAATATTGTTATAAATTCTGTATCGTTTTATAATGGACCAACTACTGGCGAGGTATTTCTCTCTGCGGGCCAAGATAATGTGCGATTATGGGATGCAAATTTTGGATATGAAGTACCACCTCATATTATTCAGGAGCATACTGAATCTATTCGAACGGCGGTATTCAACTTCGATGCAAAAAGAATATTGACAGCTTCATGGGATTTCACAGCAAAAATTTGGAATCTTGAACAACGTGCTTTGCAGATGGATACTACTGATTGTCCATTTAGAATTAAACCTATTGCAATAGAATTGAAACCTATCGAATTTGCCGCAACTCCTGTTAATGATTCTCGCGATTCAACAGTTGATAATTTCCTTGTTAATAAAACCGATTTTAATTTTGAAATTCGTGAATTAAAGCTTGTCAACCAATCAGGTGATTTTAAGATATTACAAAATTTCGAGACACCATTTATTTTAGATACATTAAAACCATTTTCGTTATCAGCAGTTTTTCAACCAAATATTCCAGGATTTATAGCGGATTCAATCAAAATTTTAACACCATCGGGGTATTTTTCAGCTCCAATTACAGGTGTCGGTATTGATAGAGGATTGTATTCATATTCTAATTTAATTGACTTTGGGCAAGTTGAACTGGGCGATACCAAAGACACTGTAATAGATATGCTTATTATTAATAAGAGCATTTCGGATGTTCAAATTACAAAAGTTTCTATTCAAAAGCCCGATACGACGCACTTTTCAATTTTAGAGGATATTACAAATCAAGTATTACCTCCAAATGGTACTATTGGAGTAAAAATTCGCTATAATCCATCTGCAATAGAAATAAATAATGGGACATTGACCATAGAGCATACAGGCACTTTATCACCTTTAAAAGTTGGATTGCTTGGTGAGGGTATATTGCCACGGATTGATACTTTAACCGTAGTTGCAGGGAATATAACGGGCGCACCAAGCGATATTGTTGAATTGCCGATTTATATTAAAAATTTATCTCAATATGGTATTAGGCCTCAAGTCTCGGGCATTCAAGTTCTTTTGACATTTAACTCGACTTTGCTTGAACCCATAGATTATTATCCTAATTGGTTCGATGGGGAGAATCGAGTAATGAAAATTAATTTACCCACTACCTTTGGTGCAGATTCAATATTGACAAAAATTCGTTTTTTGATTGCACTTGGCAATGATTCACTTTCTACTTTAAAATTATCCGAAGCAACACCAATTGGAAAAGGCAAAATGAAAATCTCAACAGAAGATGGCAAATTTATTCTAACAGGTTTTTGCCGACAAGGTGGTCCCCGATTATTTGACCCCTTTGGAAAACTTTATTTGAATGAGAGCAATCCTAATCCTATTACTAGTATAGGTAAAATTACATTTTCATTAAAAGAAAATGGTTGGACTAAGCTTTCAATTGTAGATTTGACAGGCAAAACTATTAAGGTTATGGTAAATGATAACTTAGATAAAGGGGAATATACTATATATGTAAATGCAAGTGAATTTCCAAGTGGGACATATAGATACGTTCTGGAGACTCCAACTCAGAAATTATCCAAAGGCTTAATTATTCAAAGGTAAATTATAGTGAAAATACAATCTATTCGGGGAACTCGTGATATTCTCCCCGACCAAATTCAACAGTGGCATTATGTTTATGATATTTTAAAACGCACATCCGAGAAATTTGGATTTGAAGAATACCGTACGCCAATTTTTGAAAAAACAGAAGTATTTCAACGCAGTATTGGAGAAGAAACCGATATTGTCAATAAAGAAATGTATACATTTTTCGATAAGGGAGGCGAATCCATTACTCTTCGTCCTGAAATGACTGCATCAATTGTACGTTCTATAATTCAAAATAATTTATTATCTGTTCATAATATTTTACGGATTTGGTATTTTGGTCCTTTTTTCAGATATGAACGTCCCCAAAAAGGTCGATTACGGCAGTTTCATCAATATGGCGCAGAACTTGTTGGCTCGCCTTTTCCTGAAGCTGACGTTGAAATTATTGATTTAGCAATAAATATTATTAAATCTTTTGGAATTACAGATTATAAATTATTGATTAATTCGCTTGGCAATTCTCAAAGTAGGCAAAATTATAGAAATGCACTTATCGATTATTTTAAAAGTAATATTGAAAAACTCTCTAACGAAAGCAAACAACGTTTGCAAATTAATCCTTTGAGAATATTAGATTCAAAAGATCCTGATGAGCAAGAATTAATAGTTAATTCACCTTCGATTATTGATTATCTTGACCAAGAAAGTAAAGATCATTTTGAAACAGTTTTAGAATTATTGAAATTATCTGGAATCCAATTCGAAATAAATCCTCAACTTGTGCGTGGACTTGATTATTATTCCCATACGGTTTTTGAATTGAGAAGCAATGCTTTAGGTTCGCAAGATTCATTTGCAGGTGGGGGAAGATATGATGAGCTTTTTTCGCAAATGGGCGATAAACCTGCTCCCGCGGTTGGCTTTGCTATGGGAATTGAAAGATTGTTATTAATTTTGGAGCAACTAGATCTAGTGCCTGAATTCCCTTCAAAAATTGATTACTATGTTATATTCCAAGATGTTAATTATTTGAGCTATGCGCGTAAAATAGCAAGTATATTGCGTGAAAATGGATTTAATGTTGTGATGGAGCTTGCACAACGCTCAATCAAATCCCAAATGCGTGAAGCAAATAAATTACAAGCAAAATTCACTGCTATCATTGGGGAAAGTGAATTTGCAAATAATACAATATCAATTAAGAATATGAATACAGGCGAACAAATCGTCATTCCACTTAACAAGTTACAAGATTCATTTAACAAATGAAACAATTTTCTTTTATAAATTTTAATCATCTATTTCATCCGAATATATCACCATTTTCCAAATGGTACATCAAAGTTGCTTTAATTGTATTGTCATTTATATTTGTAATTACATCAATTATTTATACTGATTCTCTTGTTCAGGAAATTATAGAAAGGGAAAAAGGATTATTGGATTTCTATACCGATATATATCAACATTATTCAGATCCAACGGCAAATATTGAGGATTTTAGTTTCTTTTTAGAAAAAATAACTCCGCAAATCAATTTTCCTATAATTATAACTGATAGCAATGATGTGCCATTAGAAGATTTTGATATATATTCTGCTAATATTAATATTGATAAAAATCTCTCATATCCTGATAAACGTAAAGCATACCAAGATATGGTATGGAAAATGAAAGCGAAATATGACCCTATAATAATTGTTGATAGCACAGGCAAGGTATTGCAGAAATTCTATTATTTCCATTCCCCTCTTGTAGATAAATTTCGGCTTTTTCCTGTAATCTCATTTATAATTATCTTAATTTTTGTAGGAATTGGCTACATTGCATTTTCAGCAAGTCGAAGAAATGAGGAATCAATGGTCTGGATTGGAATGGCAAAGGAAGCAGCTCACCAGCTTGGTACACCATTATCATCGCTTCTTGCTTGGCTTGAAATTCTGAAAAATCGTTCGACTGACCCAGAAATATTGGAGATCATAAATGAAATGGAAATTGATGTCGATAGATTGAATATTGTCGCAACTCGATTTTCTAAAATCGGTTCAAAAGCTGAGCTTAAACCTACAAATATTACTGAATTGATTGAAGATGTATCTAAATATTTCGAAAAGCGTTTGCCTCATCTCGGGAATAAAGTTACTATTAAACGAGATATTAGTAAAAATTATTATGTAGATTTAAATTCCGATCTTTTTAGTTGGGTATTTGAAAATCTATTCAAAAATGCAGCTGATGCAATTGAGCAAAATGAGGGATTGATTGAGGTTTCAATCAAGGAAAGACCTGGAAATAGGATTCGTATACTTGTTAAAGATAATGGAAGAGGAATGACAAATAAGGTAAAAAGGAACATATTTATTCCTGGCTTTTCTACAAAAAAACGAGGTTGGGGGTTGGGGCTAAGTCTTGCTAAAAAAATTGTTGAAGATTATCATAATTCAAAAATCTATGTTAAAGAAACTGCACCTGGCAAAGGCACTACTTTCGCTATTGATATGAAATTATCCCCGAAATATGAAAAGCTACTATCAGATTAATATAATTGTTTAAGTAAAGCCATTCATTTTATCTTATTAAGTCTAATAATTTCGTAAATAACTTTTACTATTTTTATTTACAATTTCGTCTATATTATAAAATGTTAAAAATAGTTAAATATGAATTTTCAGAAATTAACATTAAAATCGCAAGAAACAATAAAAAATGCTCAGGAGATTGCAGGTTCTTATGGCAATCAATCTCTTGAACCTATACATTTGCTTGCAGCACTTATCCAGGATAACGAAAGTGTTGCAACAGAAATAATAAAAAAAATAGGTGCTGATTTAAATCTAATCAAGGTTGAAGTAAATCGAATGCTTGAGAAATTGCCGAAAGTATCGGGTGCAAATTTCACAAATCAATACATTTCAAATCATTTAGCCAATGTACTTGATGCAGCAGAAAAACAGGCTGATTTAATGAAGGATGATTTTATAAGTGTCGAGCATTTGCTTATTGCTCTTGCTAATATACCAAGTACAGCACAAGATATACTTAATGAAGAAGGAGTAACTCAAGATAAAATTCTTGCAGCTTTAAAGGATATTCGAGGAAGTCAAAGAGTTACCGATAAAAATCCCGAAGAAAAGTATCAAACTCTTAAAAGATTTGGTCGTAACCTTACAGAAGAAGCAAGGCGTGGCAAACTTGACCCCGTAATAGGACGCGAGGATGAAATTCGTCGTGTTTTGCAAGTACTATCGCGTCGAACTAAAAATAATCCTGTATTAATTGGTGATCCCGGTGTTGGCAAAACAGCAATTGTCGAAGGTATTGCTATTCGTATAAGCAATGGGGATGTGCCCGAAACTTTGAAAAATAAGCAAATCATTAGCCTCGATACGGGTAGCTTAGTCGCAGGAACAAGTTATCGAGGACAATTTGAAGAGCGAATGAAAGCAATTGTCAAGGAGGTTGTTGATTCGGCGGGTGAAATTATTCTATTTATAGATGAAATTCATACCTTAGTGGGCGCAGGAGCCGCCGAAGGCAGTGTCGATGCATCAAATATATTAAAGCCACCATTATCTCGTGGCGAACTGCATTTGATAGGAGCAACGACACTCGATGAATATCAGAAATATATCGAAAAAGACGCCGCATTAGAGCGCCGTTTCCAGAAAGTTTATATTGATGAACCTTCGGTTGAGGATACAATATCAATTTTGCGTGGCTTAAAAGAGAAATATGAGGTACATCATGGTGTGCGTATTACTGATGATGCAATTATTGCCGCAGCACAATTATCAGACAGATATATTACTGATAGACATTTGCCAGATAAAGCAATTGATCTAATAGATGAAGCTGCTTCTAAAATTAGATTAGAAATTGATTCTATGCCTGCTGAATTGGATTCTGTATTGCGCCGAATACGCCAACTTGAAATTGAACGCCAAGCATTATTAAAAGAACTAAAAGAGCAATGATAATACTGACAAAAATTGACGGCTCAAAAATTGCAATTAACCCTGATGAAATTGAATCAGTCGATAGCACACACGACCCAACGATAACATTGATTAGTGGACGGAAAATTATAGTTCGCGAAACACTTGAAGAAATTGCTCAGAAATTTATTGAATATAAGCAGCATATTCACTATTTCCATTAACAATTATCACAATATTTAAGTTATATTTGAAAAATATAAATTCAAATTTAAAAAAATGGAGTAATTTTTTGAAAATTCACAGATTGTATGCAATTTTCTAAATCCCTTGATTCTCAACAGCGTTCCCTCGAAGAAGTCAATGAAAGTATAGATACTACTGTACCACAATATGGGTGGCGACGTATATTCAATTTTCTAGGACCTGCATATCTGATTAGTGTAGGATATATGGACCCAGGCAACTGGGCAACTGATATTGGTGGAGGTAGCCGCTATGGATATGCATTGATTTGGGTATTACTGCTTTCAAATTTGATGGCAGTCCTGCTGCAATACCTGAGCGCAAAATTAGGAATTGTCCGAAGATTAGATTTAGCTCAAGCATCCCGCGAAACTTATCCTAAATTTATTAATTACATATTATATGGTTTAGCAGAAATTGCAATTGCAGCCACGGATTTAGCCGAGGTGCTTGGTATGGCAATTGGTTTATATTTGCTATTTGGATTACCACTTTTAATTGGTGTTTCAATTACTGTGCTTGATACTTTTCTGATTCTATTGTTCCAAAAGTTAGGAATGCGAAAAATTGAGGCTCTGATTATTTCTTTGATTTCTATAATTGGTATTTCTTTTTTTATAAATTTAATATTAGCAAAACCTGATTTTGGGGAAGTGGTTACGGGTTTCGCCCCATCTCTCCCTGATACTTATGCTTTATTTATTGCAATAGGTATAATTGGTGCAACTGTTATGCCACATAATCTTTATTTGCATTCTGCACTCGTTCAATCTCGTAAAATTGATAGATCCCGCAAAGGTATTCGCAATGCTCTGAAATACAATTTGATCGATTCTACTATTGCTATGAATATTGCTTTTGTAGTTAATGCAGCAATACTTATTCTTGCAGCCTCAACATTTTTTAAGTCAGGTTTTCATAATATTGCGGGTATTGAAGATGCATATAAAATGCTTACACCTCTTTTAGGTACAAATCTTGCTCCAACATTGTTTGCAATTGCTTTAATTGCAGCAGGTCAAAGCTCAACTGTTACGGGAACTCTTGCGGGACAAGTAGTTATGGAAGGCTATTTGCGTATTCGTATTCAACCCTGGCTACGGCGTATTTTAACTCGTTTATTAGCGATAATCCCCGCTTTTTTAACAATCTTATTATTTGGAAATGCCGCTACAAATAATCTGTTAATTCTAAGCCAAGTGATTTTGAGTATGCAACTCGGTTTTGCAATAATACCTCTCATTCATTTTGTAAGTGATAAACAGAAAATGGGCGAATTTGCAATTAAACCACTCATTAAGGTTGCATCATGGGTTGTTGCTATGTTAATTGTTACTTTGAATATGAATCTTATTTATGACATAATCGTTGATTGGATGAGCAAATCAGATCAACCTGTATTACAGTATCTTGTTATTTTAGCGGGTATATGTTTATTTTTGCTAATTTTATACATCACATTTGGGCCGCTATTTTCTAAATTGCGAGGCAAAGAAAAAGCAACTGCACCTCACGCATATACTACGCAACTATCTTCTCTGCTCGAACAGAAGCCAATTAAAAAAGTTGCCGTTCCAATTGATTTTTCACAAAGTGATTTGAAAGCAATTAGCACAGCTGCGAATCAATTAAATAATGGTGGCGAGATTGCGTTGATTCACATCGTCGAAAGTGCAGGTGCATTGATAATGAAGGGTGAGATTAGGGACCTTGAATCTATTGAAGACCGTGATAAGTTGCAAGAATATGTGAATTCATTGAAAAATATTGGAATAAATGCTACATCAATTCTTGAATTTGGTTCCCCAAAAAGAGAAATACCTAAGATTATCGAAAAAATCAACGCAGATTTAGTTGTTATGGGAAGTCATGGACATCGAGGGCTTAAAGATTTAATTTTTGGTGAAACAGTGGATTATGTCCGCCACCATATTAATGTGCCCTTGATTGTTGTTTAATTATTAATTAAAATAATTATAAAAAAAGGGTGCTATGGGGGACTCGAACCCTCGGCCCTCAGAGCCACAATCTGATGCTCTACCGACTGAGCTAATAGCACCGTCTTTTTGAAAATTTTTAGAATACAAAATTAATAAAATTCTCTGTATTTTGCTAATTTGCTACAAATCCAATTTGAAAAATTGAAAATTATACAAAATATAATTTTATATAAACATATAAAGCCTTCTTTTATTTTAATATTCTTTTTGATTCAGTTTCTATTCACTAATTGCTCATCTATTGTGCGATTTAATCAGAGCAATGCTAAGTCGTATACTACTCGCCAAGGTTCTGTACCAATTGGAATGACTTTCCGTGGATTTGCTTCCTATTATTCTAATGATTTCCATAATCGTAAGACATCAAGTGGAGAAGTTTATGATAAAAATAAACTTACTGCTGCACATCGCGATTTGCCTTTTGGTACAAAATTAAAAGTCACAAATTTAAAAAATAAGAAAAGCGTTATAGTTATTATCAATGATAGGGGACCATTTGTTGAGGGAAGAATTATCGATTTATCTTATCGCGCAGCAAAAGAAATTGATATGCTATCTGATGGTATTGCCGAAGTTGAGATAGAAGTAATAGAGTAGCTATTGGCATAATAGTTGTCTTTCTCAATTATTTATAATTTTTGGTGAATATTCTCAATGATGGCAAATTTCATACATATTAATAAATCATCATTAGAGCGAATATTTATAGCAGTAATATTCATTTTTATAACTTCAAATGGGATGGCATTTAGCCAACAAACAAAACCAGATGAACCTACTCTGCAAATCCCAAAAGTATCTATAAATCTTGAATCATCGAATAAATCAAATGACCTTGTACTAACCTTGCAAATTCTTGCAATAACAACAATCCTGACGCTTGCTCCTTCAATTCTTATAATGATGACAAGCTTTACGCGTATAGTAATTGTATTTTATTTTCTAAGGCAAGCCCTTGGTACTGCAACTCAACCTCCGACTCAGGTACTGACAGGATTAGCATTGTTTTTGACAATTTTTGTGATGCAACCCACTCTAAATGAAGCAAATAAAAATGGAATCCAACCTTATTTAAAAAATGAGATCACTCAGCAACAAGCTGTGCATAATATTGTGCAACCTTTCCGCAATTTTATGCTAAAACATACACGTGAAGAAGATCTTGGATTGTTTATCAAATTGAGTGGTAAAGAAAAGCCACATACAATTGATGATGTTTCTACTCTAACTATTATTCCCGCATTCACAATCTCAGAATTGAAAATTGCATTTCAAATTGGATTCTTGCTCTTTATTCCTTTCCTTGTGTTGGATATGATTGTAGCAAGCACATTGATGTCTTTGGGGATGTTTTTATTGCCTCCGCAATTGATCTCTCTACCTATTAAAGTGCTATTATTCATTTTAGTGGATGGATGGAATTTGCTTATCACTTCTTTAATGAATGGAATTATGAAAACGTAGGGTGATGTTATGAATGAAACAATGATTATATCATTAGTAAAAGATGCTTTTTATTATACACTTATTATTGGCGGTCCAATTTTGCTTGTTTCTCTAATAGTTGGGCTATTGATTTCAATTTTCCAAGCAGCAACATCAATTTCGGAGCAAACTTTGACTTTTGTCCCTAAATTAATCGCAATTTTTCTTGTCCTTGTAATTATTTTACCCTTTATTATTTCGAAAATGAAGGAATTAACCTACACAATTTTCAATATGATCCAAAATTTATAAGCAATGATAGATTCTGCTACATTGAATTTATTTATGGGGAAATTTATAATTGCTCTTCTCTTTTTTATTCGTATTAGCAGCTTCCTTTTTGTTGCGCCAATTTTTTCTAATTCGGGTGTAACTCCACATTTGAAAATAATTATTGCTATATTTTTAACATTTTTTATCACAACATCATTATGGAATGAGCAACCACAAATTGATTTCCATTTATGGAATATTGTATTGCTTGCATTTAAAGAGTTAATGGTTGGATTTGCAATTGGGTTTTCTGCTCAACTTGTGTTTTATGCAGCACGGTTCGCGGGTGGATTAATTGATTTTGATATGGGTTTTCATACTTCTCTACTTTTTGACCAAAATGCTTCCTCGCCTTCTTTAATTGGGCAGGTATATGATTTGGTTGTGTTAATGATATTTTTACTAATAAATGGTCATCATTTTTTAATTGAAACTCTATTTGCAAGTTTCAGAATTGTTCCGATTTCTATTGCAACACCGACAGATGCAACAATTTCAGTGATTGTTAAATATGCAACGACAATTTTTATTGTTGCTATTAAAATTGCTGCCCCTGCAATTATGTCGCTTTTTATTACAAACCTTGCACTTGCATTATTGTCAAGAATAGCCCCTCAAACAAATATATTTATTTTGAGTTTCCAAATTAAAGTTGTTGTCGGCTTAGTGATTCTACTTGTTTCTGTTCCCTTTGTTGTATATTTTATTAAGTATTCTCTTCAAGATTTTCAAAATATAACTATGCAGTGGCTTGTGAGCTTAAATCCGGGAGTATTGTAATATGGCTCAGAATCAAGATGGAATGGAAAAAACCGAGCAAGCGACTCCAAAACGACTTAATGAAGCTCGTGAACGTGGTCAAGTCGCTAAAAGTATGGATGTCACAACTGCCGCAATTTTACTTGTTGGTTGTATGTCTGTGTTTATGTTCATTGGTTCAATTTCATCAAATTTGCTGGATCTATCACGCTCAGTTTTGCTCAATATCTCAAATATTACAATTACACAGGAGAATATACCTTATTTTTTCGGCAAATTTGCTTTATTTTTATTGAAAGTTATTGGACCACTTGTTTTTTTAATCTTTATAGTTGCATTGGTTGCTGAAATTAGCCAGGTAGGATTTAAAATTGCAACAAAAAAATTTACCGAAGGTCTTAGGTTTAAGCAAATTCTTAATCCATTTCAAAATTTAAAACGCATATTTTTCTCTTCATATTCCTTATTTGAACTTGCAAAAGGTTTAGTCAAAATTATAATACTTGGGCTTGTAGCATATTCTGTATTGCGAAATAAAGATAAGGAACTTGTCGGGCTTCTACAGATGCCATATAATGAAATTATTAATTTTATGTTCCGAATATCTTTTGAACTTGTTTGGAAAATGGGTGTTGTTTATATTGCAATTGCAGTAGGAGATTTTATTTTCCAAAAATGGAAATTTAAAAATGATATGAAAATGACCAAGCAGGAAGTTAAAGAAGAATGGAAACAGATGGAAGGCGATCCTCTTATTAAATCAAGAATCCGCTCAATGATGCAAACACGTTTGAGGCACATTATGTTGCGTAATGTTCCCTCAGCTGATGTGATATTGACTAATCCAACTCATTTTGCTGTTGCATTAAAATATGAACAAAAGGAAATGTCTGCTCCAAAAGTAATTGCAAAAGGTGTCGATTATCTTGCTCTAAAGATTCGTGAGATCGCAAATGAAAATGATATTCCAATTATCGAAAATCCGCCACTTGCTCGCCAGATTTATTATAATGTGGAAGTCGATCAGGAAATACCTCAAGAGTTCTATCAAGCTGTTGCACAAGTCCTAGCTTATGTATATTCATTAAAAGAAGCAGTAACTTAGGGGCAATTAATCAAATTCAATTGCCCCCTGTTTATTAAGGTCTATTGTAGGGAAATCCAAATCCTTCGGGTTTTATACTCAAAAAATCAATTCCCCGGTGCATTTCGAAATTATTAGAATTTGAGTTTTCCTCCTTATTAGTTTGCTTTTTGCTTTTATCATCATCATCAGGAAATAATGTAGTATATGAAGCTGCTTGAGGTGATCCTTTACGAATAATTGCAGGTATATCGTATCCTTTAAGCGCATTGCCCCCTGACGGTATCGAAACTTTTTCAGTGTTGTTTTGTTGTTTCTCTTCAGCAAATTTGTACCCGTTTTGGCGGATTTGCTTTATTGTGTTTTCAATATCAATTTTATTATCCTTTTTTTCTTCAATTGTTTCACCAAAAAGGTTTTTTTGCTCTCCATCTTTTAAATTATATTGGTTGAATCCTGTTGCAATTACAGTAACACTCAATTCATCGGTATCTGCATCATTTTTGACTACCCCACATTTCATTATCACATCTTCACCTGTGTAATTTTCTACTAAAGTATTAATTGTTTGGAATTCGGACATTAAAAATCTCTTTCCTGATGTAATATTAATTAATACTCCCTTTGCTCCCTTAATTGAGATACCATCAAGCAAAGGTGAGTTAATTGCTTTAAGAGCAGCTTCTTCTGCTCTATTTTCACCTGATGCTGTTCCGATTCCCATTAATGCATGGCCCGCAGAACTCATAATTGTGCGGACATCTGCAAAATCGACATTGATTAAGCCTGGATAATTAATAATATCAGAAATTCCACGTGTAGAATTGAAAAGTATTTGATTAATTACTAATAATGCTTCATCAATATCTACATCCGTATTAATGATATCATAAATTCTTTGATTTGGTATAGTGATTAATGCATCGACATTCTTTGATAGTTCGGCAATACCAATTTTTGCATTCTCGATTTTTACGTTTCCTTCAAATGAGAAAGGGTATGTTACTATACCGACTACTAGTGCTCCCAAATCTTTTGCAATTTTAGCAAAAACAGGCGATCCTCCCGTGCCTGTTCCACCCCCCATTCCACAGGTAATAAAAACCATATCACTGCCTTTAAGTATTTCAGTAATTTCTTGCTCTGCTTCCTCAGCTGCCTTTCTTCCAACTTCAGGATTAGTACCAGCTCCAAGCCCTTTTGTGGTTTTTCGCCCAAGCTGAATTTTATTATGGGTTTGCACTCTTTGCAATGCTTGCGCATCTGTATTTGCTGCAATTAATTCAACTCCACGGATTTTTCCTTCTACCATACTAGTGATTGCATTGCCACCTGCACCGCCAACCCCTACAACTTTTATTACAGCTTTAAGATTATCAGGGGTCTCAATATCAATTGATAAATTTTTAGAATCCAGCATTTATTACTCCTTTTTTTATTATTTCATTTTAAAATTGTTTAAAAAATTCCTTCATACTTTCAAAAAAGCTCTTACGTTTTTCTTTGCTTTGTTTCTTCTTTTGTTCTTTTGCCTCTTTCTTTTCTTGTTTTGTTTTTTCTTGGACTGCGGTTTCTACCTCTGTTGCATTTACACTTTCCTCTAATGGTTCCTCATTATGATCATTTAAATTATTGTAATGATCATTGATAATGTATTTATGATAATCTTCTTGATTATCAAGTAGTGTTTGTTGTGGAGTCCCCTTTCCATTACTGCTTTGAAAGAAATTTCTAAAGCCATAAATTGCAAGTCCTACCGCTGTTGAAAACATTGGATTTTCCACTTCTTGAGAGAGGCCCGCACTTGAGATTTTATTTGGAATGCCAAGTCGTGCAGGTAGATGCAAAGTATCTGAAGCAAGATCGACTGCACCTTCTAATAATGTTGTACCACCCGTAATAACAATCCCTGCTCCCAGATTATCTTTTATTCCCGTATCAATCAACGCAGTATCGACAAAATTTAATATTTCTGTCATCCGTGCTTGCAATATTGCTGTTAAATCGCTTAAATGTACCTGCATAGGTGAACGTCCAGCAATTCCTGGAATCTGCAAAACATCATTCTTATGAAGTGTGTTCAGATAACAATATCCGTATGTTTTCTTAATATTCTCTGCTTCTGCTTTAACAATGTTTAATACTTTTCGCACATCGTCAGTCAATTGATTTCCCCCAAGTGCTATGACTTTTGTGAATCTTATTACATTATCGATAAATACAGCAATATCGGTTGTTCCACCTCCTATATCAATCAATGCAACTCCGACTTCCTTTTCGTCATTTTCAAGCACAGCATAAGAACTTGCTAGTGGTTCCAGTATTAAATCCTCAACTTCTAATCCCGCCCTTTGTATACACTTATAAACATTATCAATTGCTGTCGCCATCCCCGTTGTTATCATTATTTTTGCCTCTAACCTTGTCCCACTCATTCCCACAGGTTCTATTATCCCATCTTGGTCATCAACTATGAACTCTTGAGGAAATATATGGAGGATTTTTCGTCCTGGTTGTATTTGAATTTTCGTTGCTTCTGAAATTAATCTATCAACATCCGATTGCTTTATTTCCTGGTCGGGATTTGTGATCGTTATAATATGATTCTTTTGAATAATATCAATATGATCACCCGCAATTCCCGCTACTACCTTTGTTGGTTGTATTCCTGCCTGCTGAGTGGCTTTCCCAACTGCCTCTTTAATTGCACTAACCGTTTTGTCAATATTTACTACTACTCCTCGATTCAATCCTTGACTCTCCGCAACACCTATTCCTAATACCTTTACGCTATGAGTGTTCATATCAGGTGTGACAACTAATGCACAGATCTTGGTTGTACCAACATCTAATGCCAATTTTACAGGTAAATTATGTTCATCATTCATTTTTACCCCTTATTTTATTACTATTTGATTTTTCCATCTTAAATCAATATTTGAAATTTTTAAATTCTCTTGTGCTAATACCTTATCCATAAATAGCTGAAGCTTATAAAATTTACTATCGAGATTGGCTTTATCCCCAAAAATTACTACCTTATCGTCTCGCAACGTACAATAAATATTATTTTCCCCTTTCCAAAGATTTTTGATTCTTCCTTTCACATCCGACTTATTATAAATTTTTATAAATTCTACTAAATCCTTATTCTTATCATTTTGATTGTTCAATAATGTACCTTGGAAATGAACCAGTGGTAATTGCTCGATATTTGCATTTTTTATAACTATTCCATCTTTTTTTAATTTATCTATATCTATGAGCGCACCATCTTCTGTGTATAAATGCTCAATATTATCGTCGCCTATAGCACGACAAATCACTTGAGTTGTTGAGATAAAGAAAATTACTTTTTCGGGAAAAGATGTGACAATTTTACAATCTTTAAAGAGAGGTATTTTGAGAATTTTTTGCTTGATAATATCAAAATTAATTTCATCAGGCTTCTTAGAAAGAATATCGCTATAGATAAGATTTTGTATATAAGTCTCATCAATATAACGATTTCCTTTGATTTCAATCTCTTTAATAGGTTGACTACTTTGCCATTGACTTGCTATTATCATTAAGCTTGTCAATATAGCAACAGTCAATATTAAGAGAATTGTATTTCTCTTGAACCTTGATAGCACTTATTTCCCCCCGACTTTTCTTCTTCTATTTTTTATGCTGCAACTTTTAAAATATTTTTTCCTTTTTAAAATTATAATTTCAATAATATCAATATATTTGAATTATTGAAAAATTGATTTTTTGAATTAAAAATAATTTTTCTTCTTTTGCTGCTTTTACTAAATTATAAGAAAAAAATTTATTTTGCAAATATTTTTTTAATATTTTTTATTTAATTACAAATTTATGGAAAAAAAATTAATTGAACTTGATATAGATCGGCTTGCATTCGAGGGAGGAGGTATGGCAAAAAGTGATAATATGTCCTATTTTGTGCGCAATGCAATCCCCGGCGACAAAATTCTAGCTAATATTATAAGGAAAAAAAAGAAATATGCAATTGCGGAAATTGAAAAAGTCCTAATTCCATCTCAATCGCGAGTTGAACCTGAATGCAAATTCTTTGGTGAATGTGGTGGTTGCACTTTGCAAAATATGGAGTATTCCGAACAAATTAAGTGGAAACGTCAATTTGTTATTGATAACCTTACCCATATTGCTAAACTTGGGCAAATTGAAGTTCAATCGGTGCTTTCCTCCCCTCGAACGTACCATTATCGTAATAAAATGGAATTCTCCTTTTCTGATTCTCGATGGCTCACAAAAAGTGAAATTCAAATTAATGAACATATATCTGATAAAAATTTTGCCCTTGGCTTGCATTCTCCCGAAAACTTTATGAAAGTATTGAATATTGACAATTGTCCAATTGCACCAATCGAAACTCCTCAAATTCTTGAAATTGTTCGCTCATCAGCACTGGCGCAACATATTGTTCCATTCAATTCTAAAAAGCATACAGGATTTTTGAAAAATTTAGTAATTCGATATAGCTTATTTGAAAATAAAATATTCATTATTTTGGTTTCATATTCTCAATTTGGCGATAATGAAAAAAATTATATTAATGAAATATCTGATAAATTATTTAAACAAATAAAAACTCTTAAAAGTTTTATTTGGGCAATTAATAGTAATTTTTCTAATGTTGCTGTTGGGGAAATTGAGGAATGTTTTGGCGACCCCTTCTTGATTGAAGATATTCTAGAAATTAAGTATCGTATTTCACCCTTTTCATTTTTTCAGACAAATCCTTTCCAATTAAATAGATTCATATCAACAATTTTGGAAATTGCTGATCCAAATGAAAACGATATCATTTATGATTTCTATTGCGGTACTGGGTCTATAACATTGCCAATATCAAGGAAATGCAAATTTGTGTATGGGTTCGAAAGTTCCGCACAATCAATTGAAGATGCAAAATATAATGCAGAATTAAATAATATTTCAAATGCTCAATTTAGTGTGCTTGATTTGAGTTTAAAAAATATTGCCGACGAATTGCAATCATTTCCCAAGCCAGATATAATTATTCTTGACCCACCACGAAGTGGATTACATAAAAATACAATCGAGAATTTAATAAAGATTTTCCCAAAAAAAATTATTTATGTTAGTTGTAATCCATCTACTCTTGCACGTGATTTAGAAATTCTTAAAAAATATTATTCAATAGAATATGTACAGCCTATCGATATGTTCCCGCAAACATATCACATTGAAACAATTGTTAAACTAAATATTAAATAATTTCGTAAATTGTAAGTTATCTAAAATTGATTTATAGATTTTCATTAATTAACTCGATGGATAAATTAGTAATTGAAGGGGGGCGAATTCTCAAAGGTAATGTGAAAATATCAGGAGCAAAGAATGGTTCTCTTGCTTTGATTCCTGCTACATTACTAGCTCCTGGCATTTATCATTTATATAATACACCAACATTGCGAGATGTTTGGACAATGTCGCAACTTATGAATTCGCTTGGCGCATTTTGTGAATTGAATGACCACGATCTTTTTATAGATACAAGCAATATTCACAATTTTGAAGCACCGTATGAATTAGTAAAAAAAATGAGGGCATCATTTTATGTGCTTGGTCCTCTTCTTGCTCGCTATGGATACGCAAAAGTATCCTTGCCTGGTGGATGTGCATGGGGACCGCGTCCTGTCGACCTGCATTTGAAGGGATTAGAAAGATTGGGCGCAGAGATTGAAATTGAAGAAGGATATGTTATTGCAAAAGCAAATAAATTGCAAGGTGCACGCTTTCATTTTGATATATCAAGCGTAGGAGCAACAGGTAATGTTCTGATGGCAGCTACTCTTGCCAAAGGAACAACGGTACTAACAAATGCAGCAATTGAACCCGAAATTACGGCACTTGCAAGATTTCTAGTGAAAATGGGTGCTAAAATTGATGGTATTGGCACTACTACACTTTACGTTGAGGGTGTTGATGAACTTAAACCCTTCAATGAAACGACTATTCCCGACAGAATTGAAGCTGGCACTTATTTAATTGCAGGAGCGATGACAAAAGGCGAAGTTGAAGTAACTAATATAAATCCTTATCACTTGTCGAGCTTGTTAGCAAAATTGGAAGAATCTGGTTGTGAAATTGATGTTAATCAGGATAAAATTAATCTGAAAATGGATGATGACCCCAAACCAATTGATTATATTACAGCACCTTATCCGGGATTGCCGACTGATTTGCAAGCTCAATGGATTACTTATATGCTCTCAGCAAATGGGACCTCGAGAGTAATTGATACGATTTATCCTGACCGTTTTAAACACGTTCCTGAGCTACAAAGGCTTGGAGCAAATATAAAAATGGTTGATAATACAGCAATTATCGAAGGCAAAAGCAAATTGAAAGGTGCACCTGTGATGTCATCTGATTTGCGATGTAGTGCGTCGCTTGTTCTTGCAGGCTTAATCGCGGAAGGAAAGACAGAAGTGCTCAGAATATATCATCTAGATAGAGGCTATGAACATATAGAAAAAAAGTTTGCATCGCTTGGTGCGTCAATAGAAAGAGTAAAAACAGAAATTATATGAAGAACTTCTTAAATAATGAATATCTGTTACTGGTCTGCCGATTAGCAGTCGGATTGATGTTCATTGTTGTGGGCGTTGGCAAAATCGCACATCCTGAAGAATTTGCAAATGAAATTGCAAATTATCAGATTTTGCCAAATGTATTTATTAACATCCTCGCAATGATTGTTCCTTGGATTGAATTATTTGCAGGTACTCTTTTAATATTTGGCATCGAAACAAAAGCTACTTCCCTCGTGATTGCACTAATGACAGTTGTTTTTACAACTGCTGTAATAATTGCAATGGCAAAGGGATTGAATATCGAATGTGGCTGCTATTCAAATATTGCTTCTCAACAAGTTGGATGGCCTAAGGTATTCGAAAATGTCGGATTATTGATTCTGACAATTATAATTATGATTAGTGATAATAAAAAATTAAGTTTTAAATAAATTATATTTTGGGAATTATTATAAAAAATGGCAAAAATTATATCAAAAATTGATTTAGAGGGTAAAGAATATACTCTGGAAACGGGAAGGCTTGCAAAATTTGCATCAGGTGCTGTGCTTGTGCAATGTGGTGAAACTATTGTACTTGTTACTGCTGTTGCAGGTAATGAAATGAAAGATGTTGATTTTTTACCTCTTACGGTTGAATATAGAGAAAAATTATCAGCGGTTGGGAAATTTCCAGGTGGGTTCATAAAACGTGAGGGCAAACCCTCTGATAATGAAATTTTAACTGCCCGCTTAATAGATCGTCCTATAAGACCAATGTTTCCTGAATCTTGGCATTATGAAACTCAAATAATTGCAACAGTATTTTCCGCTGAACCTGATATTGACCCCGATACGCTTGCCGCAGTAGGTGCATCGGCAGCCTTGCTTATATCGGACATACCATTCAATGAGCCAATTTCTGAAGTCCGCGTTGGGAAAATTGACGGTGAATATGTTGTCAATCCTTCGTTTGAAGATAGAAAAAGAAGTATTTTAGATATAACAGTAGCTGGAACTGACTCAGCCATATTGATGGTTGAAGGCGAGGCATGTGAAATATCGGAAGAAGATTTTCTTGGTGCTCTTGATTATGCTCACTCGCAAATTCGGATACTGAATGATTTGCAAAAGCAATTAGCTAGCCAATTAGAAATTAAAAAGCGGGAGTATGAAGTTGAAGAAATACCCACCGATCTTGTTCAATTAATTCACGATGAAACTTATGATAATATTTCTTCATATATACATAAAGTGACATCAAAGGCTGAAAGAACAGAAACTCGCAAAGCATTATTTGAAGCTGCTCTTTTAAAATCAGAGGAAAAATATGCCGATAATGATGAGATGCTCGAAAAGCTCGAAAGATATGTACCTAAAATTGTTGAAGACCTTGAACAGAAATTGATGAGGCAAATGATTATTGAGGAAAAACGAAGATTAGATGGTAGGGGATTGCTTGATATTCGACCAATTAGCTGTGAGGTAGGGCTCTTACCACGTACACATGGTTCTGCACTATTTACACGTGGCGAGACTCAAAGCTTATGCTCAATAACACTTGGCACTCAAAAAGATTTGCAAACTATTGATGGTATTGACCCCGTTTATCAAGAACGGTTTATGTTGCATTATAATTTTCCCCCCTTTAGCACAGGTGAAGTAGGGAAATTGATGGTTAGCCGTCGTGAGATTGGCCACGGTCATCTTGCATGGCGTGCTTTGAAAGGACAATTGCCTGATGAAAATGAATTTCCTTATGCAATTAGAGTTGTCTCGGATATTCTCGAATCAAATGGCTCTTCATCTATGGCATCAGTTTGCTCGGGTAGTCTTGGGCTTTTTGATGCGGGCGTTCCTTTGAAAAAACCTGTTGCAGGTATTGCAATGGGGTTAATTAAAGAAGATGATAAAATCGCAATTTTAAGCGATATCCTTGGTGATGAAGATCATCTTGGCGATATGGATTTCAAGGTAGCGGGAACAGTCGATGGCATAACGGCTTGTCAAATGGATATTAAAATTGAAGGCATCACTATTGATATAATGCGTCAAGCATTGCATCAAGCAAATGAAGGACGTATGCATATTTTAGGAATTATGAATGAAACTATTGACAAACCACGTGAAGAAATTTCTAAATATGCACCCCGTTTTTATAAAATGATAATTCCAACTGAAATGATTGGCGCAGTAATTGGAACAGGTGGTGAAACAATTCGAGCGATTACAAGCCAGACACAATCTGACATTTCAATTGAGCAAGATGGAACAGTAACAATTGCCGCAGCTAATTATGAACAAGCTCAATTAGCAAGACAGATGATTGAAAATTTAATTCGCAAACCGCAAGTGGGCGAAATTTATGCATCCGTCGTGAAAGAAATAAAACCTAATCTTGGCGCAATTGTAGAATTTTTGCCACGACAACAAGGACTAGTACATATTTCTCAAATTGCAAATGAACGGGTTGAAGATATTACTAAATATCTCAAAGTTGGAGATAAAGTTGAACTAAAACTCATTGAAATTACACCTGATGGAAAATTTAGATTGAGTCTCAAGGCAATTCAAAATAATGATGATGAAGAGCATTCAGCTCATCAGTCATATCATAAACCATCTCAACCTTATCATAAAACAGAAAAAAATGATAAGAAAGTGCACGATAAGGATGAAAAATTGAGTTTTAAGAAAAAATAAATTAGTAATTTGGAATTATTAGGAGTTGCTTATGAAGTTTTTTCCTTATTATTTTATATTTTGTCTGTTAGCTTTAGATTTAAACGCTCAAATAATTCCTGAAATTTCTAAAACATTAATGGATTTTGGCAATTTGCCTGAATGCAAAGTTGGATATGATACAGTTGTTATTCGTAATCCCTCAAATAGTCCCGTAATATTTAAATTATTAGCAGGGGAATATATTGAGGGTCCGTCCTGTTTTAAAATTATAAATCCAAAAATAAAAGATCTTGACTTGCCACCTTATGATGGAACGAATGCTGTGATTTATGTTGTGAAATTTGATGCCTCAATTGCTCAAGAAGGCAACAATATAGGTAAGTTAATTATTCCAACTGACTTACAAAATTATCCATTTATCGAGATTTCGCTTTCGGGATTAAAATTTTCCAGTAGATACGATTTCACAAATTTGGATTTTGGAACAATTGGAGTTGGCACTCAATCTGTAGCAAATTTAATCTTACATATTTCTTCGAAATCTCCAACCAAAATCTCGAATATCTCTAATTCTCATCCCGAGCTTTCACCCGATTTGTCTAATTTTAACTATACGATATCTTCCCGTGATACAATAATTTCCATTAAGTATACAATAACATTACCGAATGCTTTGAATTTTCGAGATACAATTATGATTCATATTGCTGAGCCTTGCGATACTGTTTTAAAGATTCCTGTTTCAGCTGTATCCATTGAATCCACTGTTAATTATTTAAGTACAATTGATTTTGGACGTTTATCTCAATGCGAGATTAAAGATACAACAATTGCTTTTAATTATAATGGATTGAGTGAGGCAAAAATTAATAGCATTGGCGCTATTTCAGGCAATGACAATTTTGCAAGTATGTTCTCTGCTTCATTTTCCCAAAATTTACCAATTTTATTAAATAAAGTAAATTCCTCTGCGAATTTAAGAATTCAATATATGGGAGATAAAGCCCTCGAGGGTGTGTTTTCTATCAATATTCCCATAAATGCAACTATTGATGGAAAAGATTATCGACTTGATATATCGGTTTCAGGGATTGTTGAAGGTTATCATATTTCTATTGACAAAAATTCATATAATTTTGGATTGAATATTGTAAATACTCCCGTTCTCACAAATTTTACAATAAGAAATGTTGGTACAACAGTAGTAGATTTTATAAATTATAAATTTATAAATGATCCAACAAATTCTTTAAGTTTGGCAACTCCTTTTGCTCCTTTCTCGTTAGGTTCTAATGATAATTATTATTTTGATGTCGTTTTTAATCCTCAATTTAATAATATTCAACTTGATGGATCTTTGATTATTTATTATCAATTTAGAGAATGCCAGGATAGCATTGTAATTTCATTAAAAGGGCAATCATTTTCAAAAAAGCAAATTGATTTTGAATTAAAGGCGGGCACTTATTTTCCAAATAATTATTCTGTTAATATTCCCGTTTATTTAATTTCAAAAGATGGCTTTACGGGCAATAATGAAAGAATTGTTATGTCAATTTCTTTCCTTCGTGATTTATATTATCCAGAAAGTGTATCATCGATAAATAATGCACAAATTATATCAAATAAAATTTCTAATAATTATCGTATTCTAAAAATAGAAATTACTCTACCAGATATTGATGTAGGCGATTCACTTCCGCATCTGTTGTTTGATATAAATGGTTCCATTTTACTTGGTGAACATACAGAATCCCCGATTTCAATTGATTCAATAGAATTTGCACATCCAGAAATTTTCGAAGTTGGTAATATTAAAAATGATACTTTATATATTCAAGTTTGCAATGCGGGAGGTGAGAGATTACTTAAAAATGTTAATGCTGATTTCGGTCTTGTTCAACCGCCTCAAATAGAAAATGATGAAGTTGAATTTGTCATACAAACTCTTGAAAAAGGTAATTATAATATTCAAATTTATGATTATTTGGGTAATAAAATTAGGGAAATTGAATTTACGGGCGAAAAAGCATCTATATATGAATTTAATTTAAAAATGAATGGTTATCCTTTTTCATTGTATTTTTATACAATTACTTCACCTACTCAATCAATTAAAGGAAAATTTATAAGAATTGATTAATTTCGTATTTATTAATTTCTTTTATTATTTAATTTATGTTTAATATAATGAGGAATAATTATGGCATATCGAATAGCAATTAATGGTTTTGGAAGAATTGGTAGATTAGTTTTCAGGGAACTCATATCCCGAAAACTCGATGTAGAGATTGTGGGTATCAATGATTTAACCGATGCACAAACTCTCGGTCATCTGTTTAAATATGATTCAGTTCATCGCACATATCCCGGCACAGTTCAAGTTGATGGAAATAATTTAATTGTTGACAATATTACAATACCAATTTCTGCTTCAAAAACAATTGAAGATATACCTTGGAAAGATGTTGATGTGATAATTGAATCAACAGGTGTTTTCACAAAACGTGCTGATTTGGAAAAGCATTTGAATTTCCATAATGCAAAAAAAGTAGTGCTTACTGCTCCTGCCAAAGATGCTGTTGATATGACAGTTGTTATTGGCGTTAATGATAAAAGCCTAACAGGTAAAGAACGTATTATTTCCAATGCTTCCTGCACAACAAATTGCCTTGCTCCGATGGTCAAGGTTCTAAATGATAATTTTGGGATTGAGAAAGGCTTTATGGTAACCGTGCATGCATACACAAATGACCAGCGTATTCTTGATTTCCCACATAAAGATTTAAGGCGGGCACGTACTGCGGGAATTAATATAATTCCAACAACAACGGGAGCAGCAAAAGCAGTTGGATTGGTTATCCCCGAATTGCAAGGTAAATTGAAAGGTTATGCTATGCGCGTACCTGTTGCAGATGGCTCAATTACAGATTTTTCAGCAATTTTGAAACGTGAAACAACAGTGGAAGAAATTAATCAAGCGATGAAGAATGCTTCCGAAACATATTTAAAAGGGTTGTTGCAGTATTCAAACGAACCTTTGGTTTCCACTGATATTATTGGCAATTCGCATTCCACTATTTTTGACTCACAACTCACTGATGTGCAAGGAAATTTTGTCAAAGTTGTTGGATGGTATGATAATGAATTTGGCTATTCAAATAGAATTGTTGATTTAGTAATGCTCCTCAAAGATCAACTATAATTTTTGGAGGACAAATGATAAAATCAATTAATGATAGCAACTTTAATGGCAAACGTGTGCTGATTCGTGTGGATTTTAATGTTCCAATTAAAGATGGACAAATCACCGATACAACGCGTATCGAGGCTGCACTTCCCACAATCGATAAAGTGATTGATGACGGTGGAATTCCTATTCTGATGTCTCACTTAGGTAGGCCTGCCGGTTATCAGAAAGAATTTTCACTTGAACCCATTGCAAATTATCTTCGAGAGTATTATGGATATAATGTTATTTTTGCTGATGATTGTGTAGGCGAAAAAGTCGAGAATATGGTAAAATCTGCAGCTGCGGGTGATATTGTTCTTCTTGAAAATTTGCGCTTTCATCCTGAAGAAGAGAAAAACGATATTGAATTTGCAAAAAAATTAGCTTCATTGGCAGATGTATACATAAATGATGCATTTGGGAGTATTCACCGTGCACACGCAAGTATTGATGCTGTTTGTAAATTTTTTCCCGAAAGGTATGCAGGTTATTTATTGTTAAATGAACTTAAATATTTAGGCGAAGCGCTTGATAATCCAAAACATCCATTTACTGCAATTCTGGGAGGTGCAAAAATATCCGGGAAAATTGATGTTATACGTAATTTGCTTTCCAAATGCGATACTATTCTTATTGGTGGGGGAATGACATTTACATTCTTAAAAGCACAGGGCTATGAAGTTGGGATGTCATTAGTCGAAACAGATAAAATTGATTTAGCTGCTGATTTAATAAAGGAGGCAAAAGAAAAAAATGTGCAACTCATTCTCCCTGATGACATTGTAATCGCTAATAAAATAGCTGAGGATGCCAATATTAAGAGCGTTTCAATTGATAATATCCCCGTTGATTGGGTAGGCGTAGATATTGGCGAAAATACAATAAAGGCATATACAGATATTATTTTAAACTCCAAAGCTATATTTTGGAATGGTCCTCTTGGTATATTTGAGATTCCAAAATTTTCCAAAGGTACTTATGCAATTGCTGAAGCTCTTGCTAAAGCAACCGAAATGGGTGCTATTACAATCATTGGAGGAGGAGACAGTGCATCTGCTATACAGAAAAGTGGCTTTGCTGATAAAGTTACTTTTATTTCTACAGGTGGTGGTGCATCCCTTGAATACTTAGAGGGTAAAATATTGCCTGGATTAGCTGCATTGGAAATGTAAAAAATAAGGGGCATAAAATTTATGCCCCTTTATTTATTTATTTCTCTCTTTATTCTAAATTAACAATTATTAATTTGTCCTAACTTTTGATTTTCGATTATTAAGTTACTTCATTACCCTTTAAAATACTTCTGTGCTTAAGAATTGCACCTATTGCCATCAAAATTAACCCAATAAATAATATTACGGGTAAAATAATGTAATTAATTGTACTCATCAGGGGATTGGGATTTTCCCGGAACAAATCAATTATAGCTAGTACAATGATTAATGTAAATGATATAACAGATATAGTTCCACCTGCAATAGTTATTGGATTTTTGAATATAAGAGAAAAATTATAGGTCTGTTCGCTTGTCTCTTCAAATTGAGGAGCAATTATTTCTTCTTTCTGTTCATTATGTACAATATGGTATCCTGTAATCATAGCTTGAAAATATTCTGAAGGATGCTCGCCTGTTGTTCCAAGATATATATGGCCTACCATAAAAATGGTTAGAAAAAAACCAACAATTGCATGGATAATTGCCATAGGCCAAACACCACCCATCCCGAGAATCTCATCGGGTGCTAACTCAGGAAATAATAATGCCCAACCTGATAAAATTATAATAGGCACAAGGAAATACATCACTCCAAGATATGTGATTTGCTGTAATGGATTGAATTTGCGCTTTTCATTTATTTTAAATGGATGAGGCTTTCTCGCAAAAATATCTAGTAAATAGTACTTTGCTTGAATCCATAAATCCGACATTATTCTTTTAAAAATTGGTACATAATATTTAATATTACCTGAAATTATATTCATTATAAAATAGAAAATATAATTTATGGTTAATAAAATACCCGATATATTATGAATTAGCATTCCAGTTTTAAAAGGAAATAATAAACTGCTAGTTGCTGAGTAATGCATGCTTATCCCTGAGAGTATCAAAAGTAGCATAAGTAAAGCATTTAAAAGGTGCCAAATCCTTAACCAAATGGGATAAAAATAAATTTTTCTCATTATTTACCTCTATAAAAATACCAGCGTAAAAATCCATGCAGTAATAGAACAACAATCACTACTCCAAATATTATTAAACTGAGGGTATCAAGTATTATATTTCTTGTGCTACCGACTACATAAGCATCGCTAAGCAAAGTACCGTTAATAAATCCATATTTCTGCCTTGATACGGCTCTTTCGTGTTTGTATAATGTGGACATTAGAACAGAATTCCTATTATGGCATTCCTCGCATTTTTTAATTGTTTGAGAAGGTGGCAAAATATTGTGGGACAAATTTGGCGGTCTATAGGATGAATGGCAGTCGATACATCTCACAGTTTCATAATGTGTTGAAAGTTCGGGTAACCAATTGTGAGCTTGATTTGTTGTTAAAATCTTGTATTTTTTCATCATAGTTTCATTCGCATGGCAAACCACACAATAAACCATTTTTGTTCTCATTACAACGTCAAAATTGATATGATTATCGCTAAACATACGCCGTGGCGCATAAACTACAGGATTAATATTATGTTCGCCGTGACAAAATGTACAGGTTGGCGCATCAGGATTGCCTTTGGTTAAAGCGACTCCATGAATACTAATACTATATTCCTGAGAAATTGGTAAATGGCATTGACTACAAATATTAGGAACATTTGTCCTATAAATTTTTGAAGTAGGGGATGATGCCCTCTCTAAATCGTGGGTACCATGACAATCTGTACATATTGCAGCATTTGAGTTTCCGCGTGCTATTGCCTGTCCATGAACACTACTGTCATAATTAATTAATGATTTAGCAAATTGACTCTGCTCTATTGTACTTCTTAAATGGCAATCTAGACAAAGTTTTTCCTGATTTTTTTTCAATGTTGCCATATCAAGTTTCCAATTTGGTGTTAATTTATTAGAATGGCAATAGATACAGGTTGGTGCATTTGGGTTGTTTCTTTGTAATTGCACATAATGGACGCTTTTCAAGTGATCTTCTTTTTCCTTCGTGTGGCATTTCCCGCAATAATTTGTCGAATTTAAAAAATTGATGGGGCTTGATGGGCTCTGACTTGTCTTGACTTCATGATGACCATGACATCCCTTGCAATTTACATCGGGTGAGCCACCAACTCCATCTGCCATTGCTATTTGCGGATGAAATATATGTTTATCCATTGGAGCTTTATGGCATTCTTTACAATTTATTGGAGTTATATTTGCTTTGTGCGGAATCTCATCAGGATTGAAACCCTTATGGCAATCTATACATTTTAATTTGTTGTGAGCAGATTGTAAAAATATAGATTTATTCACATAGATTGATACTGTTTGCCCATTTTTATCCATTTCCAAAGTTGGATCATTATGACAATCTAAGCATACTTCGTTGCTTTGTGCATATATTCTACCTAAACCTAATACCAATAAGAATAATATAGTATTAAATTTGTCCATTTTCTCTCTTTCTTTATTAATATAAATAAACATAAAAAAAGGCTGTCAAATGAATGTTTCACTTGCAGCCCTTAATTATTTTAATCGCATTTTATTTTAAGGTCTGCAACCAATTGACTAATGTATCTAGTTCGGCTTGCCCTCCATTAAATTTAAAGGGATGAGCTTTATTATTAATTTTTTCTGCCCTTAAAAGATATTTTTGAAGAAATTCAGGACTAAACTCGTTACTTCCTATAGATGATAAATCGGGATATTTGCCCGGTTGCTTACTTTCTATACCCTGTGATTTTATTGAGTGACAATTATTGCATTTTTTGTTTAAAAAAATGTCCTTTCCCGTCACTTCCTCGGCGGATGTGAATACACTTGCGCTTAGCAAACCTGCTATCCCTAATGTTATAATTATTTTTTTTATGCTCATAAATTTTCTCCTTAATAAAAAAATTTAATATATTAGACTTTTAAAATTATTAAGTATTGTTTATTAATGTAAAATATTTAATTGTTTGGTGCGCCCTTGTTGATCCATGCTTTTAATTGCAAAAATTTGCATGCTGACGTTGTGTCCCCACTTTTATAAAAATATCCGAACATTGTTCCTTCAATTGAGCTGACTAAAGAACCATCCATTGCATGATTCTTTATATTTTCGTAACCTTCTAAATTGACACCTGCTGCTTGTGTTGAATTGCTGTGGCAACCTTCGCACCTTTCTATAATAACAGGTTCAATATCTTTTGTGAAGGTTATATTTATTGTATCGCAATTCCCTGATGGTGGTTGAACTTTTACAACCTCATCTTTTTCGCACGAAATCAAAATAAATGAGAAAACAGCCAAAATAGTGAATAAAAGTACTTTAATATTCCAATAAAATTTTATTTTTTTCATTTTACCTCCATTAATAAAATATATGTACTTGAAATGCCCATTGCGCTGAATATCCTTCTACCCACTCTCGATTGTATATTCTATATTCAGGTAAAACTGCAATATATGGCAATAAAAATACCTTTGCACCGAATACGAATTGATTTGCATTGTGTTTGACCTCAGCAACTCTATCATAAGTATGACCTCGTTCTGCTCGAACATAAGCATATGCACCCTCGATTGGTTGATATGTTAATTCAGCTGCTATATTATCTGTTGAGCGCGTTGCTTGCTTATCGCTGTATTGATATTCTACAAGAAATGCAAGCTTATCCACTAATCCAATTCCACCATAAATATTTGCAACAGCAAAGTAATTATTTGCAAAATATAGATTATTGTCAGTGCGTAACGGTGAATTTATCATGTATGAAATTCCACAGAATTGTGTAATACCTGATATGATTTCTGGGGGATAAAATCTAACATTTGCCACAGTTGATAATGTCTTCCCACTGACTAATGGTACCATTTTCATAGATTGATCTGTGATAAGCATATCACTTAAATTCTTTGAATCAAATACACCAAGACTTACACCCAACCATGGAATTGCTTCATAATCAATTTGTGCGCCCCATTCAGTCATATCGTGTGGTAATAATAATGGTAATGTGCTTGGTGTTCCGCCTGCAACAAGCTGCCTTGTCATTATGGTATGGTCATCCCATACAAGTCCGACGGGTGCTTGAAAATAGCCAATTCTTAGTGATGGTAATTTTTCTCCTGGACGGATATAAACACTGAAAGCACCTGGCTGCTGCCCCGGATATCTCATATCTTCGTTAATATCGTATGCAAAATTATACATTCCTTCAACTTCTATGTATTTAACGGGCCTTATTGATAAATATGGTGATAATTGCATTGCCATATATTTACGCTCGGTTTTGCCTGTGCGTGTACCCCACCTTGCTGTTTGCCATCGGTAATCCATCCCAAAAGATATATTGTCATTCCATACTGAATTTGTCTGCTGTAAAAAATCAAAAACAGGCGTCAATCCAAGCACTTTAGGTGGAATAACGGATGTTTGATTTCTGCTCATCCAACCCGCTAATGTTCTTGCACCACCACCGCGTACATTTGTATGGCAGCTTTCACATTTTGCTCCATATGATTGTAATAGTGAATATTCAGGGCGAGAATATGCAAAGTAAGTTGTTATAACAATTAAAAAAATACATATTGTGAATCTTTTCATATCTACTATCCTTTTAATTTTAGATTTAATTTTTTTGCAGCTCATCATTTTAATTTTAAAAAAAGAGAGGAGATAACTCCCCTCCCTTTTAAATCAATTATTGTGATATAGCTTCAATTGAATTTTGTAAAACTGCATTGATATATGCTGGATTATGAACACCCTTACTGCCATCGGAAGCAATAAGTAAATAATTCCAACCCGCTGCAGCTAATTTTGCAGAGTATGTACCGGGTTTAAATAGGTCTGAAGAATAAACTCCATGGCTTGCAGTTGTATCCAATATGCCCGCCGCAGCAAGTCTATTGCGAAGGTCTGTCAATTTTACAAGTGTATTGGTAATAATTTGACCCTTGTCATCAAATTTCTTTAGACCACTATGGCAACCTGTACAAGCTACCACATTATCAACTTCGCTACCGTGTGAATCATATGACATATTCATTGTGTGGCCACCCGCCTGTGCTCCAAAAGCTTGAGCCATATGACAGCTAACACACCCCTTTGATATAGCTTGAAGATGTCCCGTGTTAGTATATGTTTTAGATCCGGGAATTTCCACTGCACCCGATGCCGCTAACATATTTGCGGCTGTGCTATGATGAGGACCCCAACGTGCATTTGTAATTGCAAATGTTTCTTGTGTTAAATCTGGTCTTACAGCAGTTCTTGCTTGGTGACATTGAGCACACGTATTACCTGTCTTGAAATCAACTATTTCACCCGTTAGTTGCAATTTTGTCGATGTAGTTTTTCTCAATGCCCAGTCCGTGCTATCGTAACTTGTATGAATCTTATGGCAAGTGCGGCAGTTTTGTCCAACAGGATTTTGCACGTCAGCTACAGTTGCTAGTTCGCCTGTTTCAAGTACCTCGATAAATCCTTGACTTGTGTGGCAAGGTGCGCAATCTTTTGTACTACGCTCAAAATTTAAGCCCGTTGCATGTGCTGAGGTTGCCCATTGGACTTCTTTCGCTACAAGCTCGCTTGTGCTATTATGACAAACACCACATTGCTCTGCTCCTGATGGTCCAGCAGGCCCCTGTGGTCCTTGAGGTCCCTCAGGTCCTTTCGGTCCCTCGCAACTCATCAATGCGAAAAAACCCGCAAATAGTAGTATAATTAAGTTATGCAAACTGAACAAAGTTTTGCTCATATAACTCTCCTTGTATATTAAAATTAAAATTGTAATGAACTACAATTACTAAATTATAAAATATTTGAATAACATTAACTACTTTCAAAAAATTTTAATACAAGAAATTTTCTTACCTATAACCCTTTTTATTATCAAAAATTTTGCTAAATAATTGGAAGAAAAAAAATTAAAATTATTTGGTTAATAAATAATAATTAATTAGATTAATATAATTTAGAAAATCCTGATTAATAAATATCAATACTAATTATAATTAATTTTTAGATTAATATTTATCGATTTATTTTATTGCTTCGTAATTCTTTTGCTGCTTGCACAGCCGATTCTGTTATTTTCTCTCCTGATAGCAACCGTGCTATTTCTGTTACTATCTCGCTCTCATTCAATTCATTTGCAATTGCTTCTGTGCGGTCCTGATTTTCAATTTTGCTTATAAAAATTACTTTTTTGCCTTTTGCGGCGATTTGTGGAGAATGTGTGATGGCAATAATTTGATGATTTTGTGATAAATTGCTCATTTGTTGCCCGACTCGTTCTGCAATCCTTCCGCTGACCCCGGCGTCAATTTCATCAAATACTAATATTGGCATATTTCGATTTGCTGCTCCCATTTCTTTTAAAGCAAGCATAATTCGTGATAACTCGCCCCCCGATGCTATTTTCCTTAAGGGTTTGGGGTCCTCTCCCTTATTTGTAGAAATATAGAATTCTAATTTATCTATTCCATTATTGTCGGCTTTATAATATTCCCCGTCTATTTCCAATGCCAGTTCATCCTCTTTATCTGCTTCTTGCTTTTGGATTCGATTTTCAAATTCTATATGATTTAATCCCATTTCTTTTAGCAATGCTTCAATTTCTTTTTTAAATTTAATGCTTGCTTTTTCTCGTTTCTGGGATAATAACTTTGCAATTTTACTTAATTCACCTTTTAAATTTTTTATTCCATTTTCAAGATCAATTAAAACATTTTTATATGAATTCGATTCCGATAATTCTTGTTCCAATCTTTCTTTCCGTTCCAATGCTTCATCAATTGTGCCATATTTGCGTTTGAAATTCTGCAGTTCATATAATCGCTTATTTATATCTTCGATTCGATTTGGATCAAATGTAAAATTTTGTATATAATCATTTGTGTAATTAATTATTTCCTTTATAGTAGGTATTATTTGATTTATTTCATTTGAGTAAATTTCAAAATTTTTATCAATCTTTGCAAGATTCTGCAATCGTTTTTCTACTTGTATAATTTGCTCATAAATTGAATTTTCCTCTCTAAATAATACATCGCTAATATCCTTCAAATTTGAAAAAATTACCTCGATATTTTCCAATTTTCTTAATTCATTTTCAAGCAGAATATCCTCATCCTTTACTGGATTTACTTTAATGATTTCGCTAAGTTGTTCTTGCTTTATTTTCTGAATTTCTTCAAATTCTAATTCTTTATTTATTAAATCATTGTATTCTTTGAATATTTCTCTTAATTTTTTATAATTCTTTTGGTATAATTGCAGCTCCTCTGATACATTTGCATAAGCATCCAGTATGCTGATATGATTTTCAGGCATTAGCAATGATTGATGTTCATATTGACCGTGAAAATCAATAAGCATATCGCCAATTCTTTTTAATATATTTAACTGAACAGGCGAATCATTAATAAAATTTCTCGATATGTTATTGCTTGATATTTCCCGCCTGATAATCAATTCAGGATATATTTCAATATCCAATTCCTTCAGAATGTCAAAAATTGGGTTATCTTCTTTTAGAATAAAAACACCCTCTATAATAGCACGATTTTCACCTTGACGAATATAGGATGTAGATGCTCTATCGCCAAGCAAAATAGATAAAGAATCAATTATTATTGATTTGCCTGCCCCTGTCTCTCCAATTATTATATTGAGAGTGGGGTCAAACTCAATAAACTGCTCTTTGATAATGGCAAAATTCTTTACAGATAAGGATTTAAGCATATTTTAACTTAAATCTATTTCATTTCTTCAGGGAAAAGCACCGCTCTTACTGCTGTCTCAAGCTTATTATAAAGCTCGGTATTTTCCTTTAATAATTTCTTGAAAGCTTCCCTACCTTGTGCTCGTTCCTCCCCGTATGATAACCACGAACCTGATTTATTAATAATATTTAAATCCGTAGCAATATCAATTATATCGCCAATTTTTGAAATGCCTTCATTATAGAGTATATCGACCTCTACTTCCTTAAATGGTGGTGCCACTTTATTTTTTACTATCTTTACCTTTACTCGATTACCAATAATATCAGCTCCATCCTTTATTATATCTTTTCGGCGAACATCGATACGGACTGATGCATAAAATTTCAATGCATTACCGCCTGTTGTCGTCTCGGGATTGCCATAGACAATACCAATTTTATTTCGCAATTGATTTGTGAAAATCACTACTGTCTTGGATTTGCCAATTGCTGCATTAAGCTTTCGCATTGCCTGACTCATCAATCGAGCTTGCGAACCCATTTGTGCATCGCCCATCTCGCCTTCTATCTCCACACGCGGCGTTAATGCTGCAACTGAATCTATTACAATTACATCTATTGCATTGCTTCGCACAAGCGTTTCGACGATATCCAAAGCTTGCTCCCCAAATTCCGGTTGAGATAATAATAAATTATTTAAATCTACTCCAATACGTTGTGCATAATTCACATCCAAAGCGTGCTCTGTATCAATGAACGCTGCAATTCCTCCCTTCTTTTGTGCTTCTGCAATCACTTGCAAACAAAATGTTGTTTTTCCCGATGATTCAGGTCCAAATATTTCTGTTATACGTCCTCGCGGAACTCCACCTATTCCTATTGCTGAATCGATAGATAATGATCCCGTGGAAACTGCATCAACTTTTATGACTACTTTATCATTTAAATGCATTATCGAACCCTTTCCGTGTTGCCGCTCAATCTGGTCAATTGCCATTTTAAGCGCTCTATCACGCTCTTGCTCTATAACCTTTGATTTTTCTGCTTCCATAAATATTAAATTTTTATAATTGAATTAGTAAATTATATTTTACCAAAATTAACAAAAACATTTCAAATAGGATTAAAATAATCAAATATAGGCAAATATGTGGCTAAAGTATCCTTGCCTTTGCAGGTGGCTAAAGCCACCTGTTGCGTAATTCCCTTCTATACAACATTATAAATACAGATCTTTGCAATTACAGATGCATCAGGTTGGTGCAAGCACAAAAATAATGAGCAAAGATGCTCATTCCACATATACAATTTGGACTAACAACTTAAATCGTGTGTTTAAGTTATTCAAAAATAATGTGTAAAAATATTCAATATAATTCTTTTCTATTATTATTTATTTTATTTGTAATTTTGTTATATTTAGTTTTTATATTAGTTTTGTAATATTTTTTAGGGAAAAAAGATTTTTAAAAAATTAAATTTTTTTCAAAATTTTTAAAAAAAGTGTAACTTTTTTGATTTTCGATTGTCTTATAGTTACAAGAAAATGCAAATTATAATTTTTAATAAAAAATAGGTTTAAAAAAATGAACGAACAAAACAAATTACGACCGAAAAACTTGTTGAGAATATTAACATTGCTCGCAGTTTTTCTTTCAGCGTTTTCATTTGTGAAAGCGCAACCCGATAATTATTGCTTACCCAATCAAGGCCCATCTACTTGGCCTATTACATATTTTTATTGCTGGCCTATGTATTATGTTCAATACAGTTATTATCCGTACTATGGGTCGATTATCAAGGAAGTCAATATTTTGCAGGGAAGCACATATTATTTGAGTAGCATAACATCGAATTATAGCTCGGCATATCCTTATCAAGGAGGTCCAACTTATGATGATCCAACTTGCTACAAATTTTTCGATAGTCCTCAGCCACAATTAAGCATAGGTGAAACGTATTCTTTCCAGATAAAAATAGCACCTATATATGGCTTTCAATCATATTATTGTTCAAGCACTCAATATACAATGCGTTTATTTGTTGATTGGAATATGGATGGTGATTTTGTCGACCAAAACCCCGATGAATGGATTAATCATCCCGGTGGCTCTTATGCAAGTCCTTCTTGGCAGCAATACCTAAGCTCTTGGTGCCCGAGTTCTCCAAATTTACAAACTTTTACGTATAATATAAAGATTCCTGATAATATTGATCCCGGCAAAACACGTATGCGTGTAATGAGTTCGTACTATTATCCATATTATGGGGATTGGCCCCTTCCAGATCCCAAATGGATGTATGGCTATTATGATCCTTATGGCGCCGATGCTTGTCATAATGCATATATGTATGATTATAATTATTTTGGATATGGATATGGATATTTGTATAGCTACGGTGAATCAGAGGATTATATCCTGGATTTGTCCCTTCCATTGAAATCCACATTTCCCGATAATGTAGCACCAAACGATATTTTATATGCGGGTGAGTTATATAATGCAACAACCCGTACTCGCTACGATAATGAAGGCAATCCTTATAATTATTATTACGAAAAACCTTACGTGGAATTCTATAGCGCACAACCCTCAGGAACGCAAATTAAATACTCAATTCAAGGTCCTTTGCCATCAACAAATATCGTTTATAAAGCTCTGAATGCCTCAGGCGGGGATTATATTGATATGAATGGTATAACAAAATATGTTGTAAATAAGGCAACAGGAATTTATGCCCCAGGAGGAAATGGCGATTTTAAAGGAACAAGTGGTGGAGAATATAATTTAATCATAACCCTAAGAAAGCCAAATGGGACAGAAAAGACAATTATGAAGCGATTCACAGTTAGCTGGCCTTATGACTTAGCAGTTTCGGATGTAGTTTCACCTCAGCAGGCAGGCCCTCCAAGATTTTATAAGTTTCCACCCAAAGTCCCCATATCAGTATCTGCTGTATACCAAAATGTTGGGGTAAATCCTATAACTAAATTTGAAGCATATGCAGATATTTATAAAAGCGATGGTACTCCATTTAGAACTCTTCATAAAACTTATGATACTGTGGGCGGTATTTATCCTGTATTAGCAGGAAAGCAAAAAACAACTATAGATTTCGGTACATTTTCTTCAGATGAAATAGGAACTTTTTATATTGTCTTTCGTGCAGAACTAAAGAGTGCAGTAGACAATGATTCTTATAACAATAAATATCCAAGGGAAGGCGACCCAACTTATAATTTCATTATTGCAGCACCAATTGAGATTGCAGCTTTGAAAATGAATGTACCAAGCGATAGTGGGATTGTATATAGTGGACGAGCCTTTACTCCACAGGGAACAGTGATAAATAATGGTGTAAATGATGTAAGTAATGTTCAAATTACATTTAAATATAGAAAAACAACCGACCCACCTAATACCTGGATTGCAACTATTAATGGTGTCTTACCTGATGTTCCTGGAGGACGATATAATACAAGTATAGCAAAATGGGCGGGACAAATCATTAAGGATCCAGGAACATACATTGGTTCTTTTAGAGTAACAGCAGCAGATGATTATGACCCAACTAATGACGAGATTACATTTACTTTTACAGTAATAGGAGGGCTAAGCGGGACAGTACGAGTTGGTGCTGGCCAAGATTACGAAACTATTCCACTTTTTACTGACGAACTATATAAGCGAGGCTTGAGTGGAGATTTGAATGTGGAATTAACAGATAAAACGTATGATATTTTCTCACCATTTGAAGATGCTCCTGCATGGGATCTTAGCTCTTATATTGTGGGTTTAGGTAATTATAATGGAAAAATTAATCATTTGACATTTAAACCAAGTGTTGAGAGGTCAAAAGAACGTGGGAGCATTGAAATTAGAATGCATAGCTTACGAGGTGATGGTGTGCGTTTTGGACAAAATTTGAAACCAAATAGCACAGAAGCTCCTATTTATTATGCTCCATCTCTTGAATTTATTCGTCAATTTGCTAACACACCTGGCTATATAACATTTGACGGCGGTTCAAACAAATCAATGAAATTCATCCTTTATAGTTCTTCGCAAATACAAGGCAGAGCATTCAGTTTGCAACGTGGTTCTCATCATATTACATTAAAGAATTTGTTGATTGAAAATGCAACTCCTGCAATTGAAGAAGATTACGAAATTCCAAGAATGAAATATACACCATCGGAAGGTTTTACTTATAATCCAGATTCCTTAATTTTAGTAGATAGGAGATTAGGATATTCAGCGGGTATTGCCAATCGAGGGACTTTGACACCGGATATATTTGAATCTAAGACCGTTCATGTTGATACCGTACAGAATTCATATAACAGATTCTCTAATAACGAGATAAAGGGATTTGGATATGGTATTGTTTCACTAGGAATAGGTCCATTAATTAATCCAAGAACCTTACTATTTACGCGATACTACAATTTAGCAGATACAATAGATGGGAATATAATTTATGATGTTGAACGTTCAGGTATCTTCTTAGGATTTGAAGAAAATGCATATATAAAACAAAATAGAATATATAATGCAAAAGGAACAAAGAGCGACAAGAATTATGGTATAGAGATGGGATTTGAAACAGGGACGTATGGCTTTGGTTATAATAATGTAGGTGTTAAATTAGATGGGAATGAAGTGAGCGAAATTGCAGGCAAAAATTTAGCAGCGGGTATTAGTTCCATTCAAGATGGGCAATATTTCCCATCAATAACAGGAGGTATGGTTCCATTTCCCAATACTAATGAAAACTTTAAAATTTATAATAATATCATAAGGGGTATTAGTAATACTTCAACAGCAGGCGAAAGATATGGTATATTGGTTATGACAAATCGGGGGAGCAATATGTTCTCACGTAAGAATTTTGACCAATCTATCAAGAACATATTAGTAAGTAATAATACAATCTACTTAGAAAATGATAACATTACAAACATAGGGAATCAAGCTGGAATTGGCTTGTTTGACGTCCTAGGTGGTAGAATTTACAATAATGCACTAGCCCTTACAGATCCTTCAATTTCCAAGAGTCAATCATTATTTGATGCTGCGATAGTTTATAATGGTATTTATCCATCTGATGCAGGATTACGTTCAGACAATAATGTTTTCTGGATTCCTGATAAAACAAATTGGTCCACTTATCGCTTTTATCAAACAGGTGGCACTACTCGAACTACTAATTATATATATGCAGGCTACCATAATGAATTTAGAGATTTAGAACAATGGCAAATGTGGACAGGTGAGGATAAGAATTCTTTCGAAAATGTTAATTTTATGAATGACTATTTTATAACACCTAATTTGCCAACTTATATGCGTATCAAAAATAATCCATATCCAACGGGGTCGATACTAAATAATCGCGGTAAGAACTTATCAGATTATACAAATGATATTGCAGGAAAAGTGCGAGGCGATGGAGGATTTGCTTATGATATAGGCGCTTGCGAATTTAATGGTGTCCCATATTTGAGGGACTTGGAAGCCGATTTAATACTAGCTCCAGGGAATTATCGCGAAACATCTCCGTTAAAATATAGCGAAGCTGAATATATAATGACTACATCTCCTGTGGAAGTTACTACGCGAATATTTAATGGTGGAGGTTCATTAGTTGTTAATGGCTTAATGAATGTAGATATCCAATTGCAAACTCCGGATGGAAATTGGCAACCTTATTTGCAAAGTTCCACTAATATTGTGCGTATCCTTCCATATGAAAGACAAGATATTCCATTGAACCTTGCTGACGGAATTGGGGATGAGTTTGTTCCTAAAACATATTATGAACTCAATCAAGAGGGAATGGGTTATACAGTTCCAGCAGAATTTGAATCTATGAAAGAGAATGTCACACCTGTTTATAGAATTACAGTTAATTTAGGTGATGATTTATACAATGCAAACAATCAGACTACTAAAGATGTTCGATTCTTTATCTTAAAATCTGGATATAAAGCAATAGTAAGTAGCCCAAGTGATTTATCTGCAATGCCTTCCAATCCAAATATAAATGACATTGCAACACGATTAAATTACACAGCCTTACAAAAGGGATTACTTTCAATTGATTTTGAGAAAGATTTAACAAAGAATCGTCAAGATTATGATTATTTCAATAGAAGTGGGTGGGAACCCCGAGCAGTTGATTATACATCATATCGTACATTATTCTGGACAGAAGGCGATGCTGAGTATTCTGCAGAAAGCTATATGTATACTCCTGGACAATTAAATTCATTAATTAACTTTTTGGATGCGGGAAAGAGCAATGAAAAGAAAAATATAGTTGTGGCAAGCCAAGAATTAATTAGAATGCACGATGCAACTGATGTGGGAACATTATTATCAGACTATTTGAGAGCAAGTGATAAATCTCCATCTAACCCAATGGGGCAAGGTGTCAGCTATGACCAAAAACTTGTCAAAGGTGTTGCAATATCACGAAACCTTGAAGAAACAATTCAAAATACAGGCTATACAGGCGATAAAGATCCATATCCAGGATTGCTCGATTTAGTTCAAGCCTCAACGGGGTATTCTCAAATTGCATATATTTATGAATCATTAGGTTCTTATGCGGATCCAAATGCACCAAATAGCGAACGAACTATGGGGATTGTGACTTCGACCTTAGGCTATAATTCAGTGATATTTGGCGTTGATTGGCGTCATTTTGCAAGTTTGGATAATCTAATACGCGCAACTGTAGATTATCTAGATGAATACGGTGGTAATGTTGTTCCAATTGAGCTGGTTTCCTTCGATGCTGAACCAGTAGGTAATAGGGTTGAAATCCGATGGACTACAGGAAGCGAAAAAGGGAGTTCGCATTTTGATATAGAGAAACGCGAAGTCAAGAATGGTATTAGCAATGAATATGCAACAATTGAAAAAGTTAAGGCTACCGGTGAATCGATTAATGAAGTTCATTATGGCCCTGTCTATGACAAAAATGTGAATTACGGTGGTGAGTACGTTTATAGGTTAAAAATGGTTGATAAAGATGGTGCAATGAAATATAGCCAGGAAAAGACAGTAAGAATCGACCAAGGTAATACAAATCTTTGGATGAGTGAAGTATCACCGAATCCTGTGCAAGGACAATTGAATGTTCAAGTTAGATTAACTGATGGCAATGCTGTAATGATTGTTTATGACCTAAACGGAAGAGAATTGATTCATCAATCAATTTCGAATTCAGGAATTGAACAAGATGTGAATATTGATGTCAGCACATTACCAGCTGGTACTTATACTTTAGCCTTGAAATCAGGCGAACAGGTTCAAACAAGAACTTTTACAATAATGCGATAATATAAAATACATTAATTCGCAGATAGCACAAGACAAAGGGGTGGCTCCATACCGCCCCTTTTTATTTTATTTATTTTTACTAATTTGCTTTTCTTAATTTATCTATTAATGAAAAAGATCCTTGCTCTTGGTTTTCTATTAATTTTTATTTCTTGTAATTCTTTTGAAACAAAGCCTCAAAGGATAGAATACTTCTGCGTCTTGCAGAAATCTCAATTTTTTTCCGAAGTTCCAAATGTTATTCAAAATGGTGGATTTGTAATTTTTAACCTCGATGAAAATCGAAATCATATTGTTGCAATTTCTGACACATCAATAAATGGGGAGCAGGTGCAATTGAATTTATCAATTTCTTATGATACAACTAATAGGCATTATTTTATTACACCCTCTGCAAGATTTACAAAGGATAGTGCAACAAGAATTGAATATTATACTAAAACACATATCAATAAGCATTTTAAAGTAAAATTCCAAAATGTAATGAATCACTTAGAGGGATTTTGCAAAGGTAATTATTTCCCAAATCGCCCTTGAAGTTATTATGAATGAAAATACGCCAATAAAAGTTTCCGAGCTTACCGAAAGTATTAAATATTCACTAGAATCAAAATTTTTCAATGTCTATGTGGTTGGTGAAATTTCTAATTATAAAAAGCATCAATCGGGGCACCATTATTTTGCGTTAAAGGATGAATTTGCACAAATTTCTTGCATTATCTGGCGAAGCAATAATATCAATATAACACTGCAAGATGGAATGAAAGTTGTAATTAGAGGTTCAATTACAGTTTATCCGCCTCAAGGCCGCTATCAAATTGAAGTATCAGAAATTTATCCTGAAGGTAGAGGCGCATTATATATTGCTTTTGAAAAATTGAAAGCGGAATTAGCTGAGCTTGGATATTTTGACCAGGAAAGAAAGAGGCAAATTAAACCTATAAATTTCAAGATTGGAATTGCAACTTCACCCACAGGGGCTGCAATTCAAGATATGATAACAACAATTCATCGACGTTTTCCAAATGCAGTGATTTATTTTCGTCCCACAATCGTGCAAGGAGATAATGCCGCCCAAGATATTGTAAATGCGATTAGAGAACTCAATAATTTTACGCTTGATGTAATAATCATAGGCAGGGGTGGTGGCTCAATTGAGGATTTATGGTCTTTTAATACCCGTATTGTTGCTGATGCAATACTAAATTCTAAAATTCCGATTGTGTCTGCTGTTGGACACGAAACAGATTTCACAATTGCGGATTTTGTAGCAGACTTGCGTGCAGCAACACCAACTGCCGCAGCTGAAATTGTGACTCCTACCACTATCAATGATCTTGAAAATTATCTTGTTACTTCAAAAAATCAATTAATGCAAATTATTTCTCAAAGATTAAATAATTTGATTCAACGAATAAATGATATATATGAATTTAGCTTCCAAAAGAGAATTTTGGATAAATTGCATTATTTAAATCAAAGATTAGACGACCAACAAACACACTTAGAAAGAAATATTACAAATAGATTGGAAACTATGAAGGAGAAAATAAGTCATCTTGAATTTTCGCTCGATAGTCTTCATCCACTTTCACCCTTGAATAGAGGATTTGCAATGCTAAGTCAGAATGGAAAATTACTTGATGTAAATAAAACACCTGATAAAAATAATGAATTGGATGTTATTCGCAAGAATGACAAATTTAGAACAAAAATAATATCAATTGAAAATAAACTAATGTAAAAATATGACATTTGAAGAAAAATTAGCTCGCGTTGAGGAGATTGTCTCAATTTTAAATTCAGGGACTGAAAGCCTTGAAAGACAAATACAAATTTATGAAGAAGGTATTAACTTGATTAATGAGTGCAGAGAATTTCTCCAAAATGCAGAAAAAAAAGTGATTAATATTAATTCACCATCTTCGACGAAAGAAGAATAAAAAAATCCTTAATCTTAAGACTAAATTGTATGTTCAAAAGATTAAGGATATTATAAAATTGTCAAATTTTATTCATTTTCTTCATCGCTTTCTTCTTCGTCGGGTTGTTTGCGATTATCAAGAACTATAAGCATATCAGCAACAATTTCGGTGACAGCTCGTAAATTGCCGTCTTTTTCGTACTTACGGGTTTTCAATGGACCCTCTACGTAAATTCTTGTAGATTTTTTGAGAAGATTCACTGCCTTATTTGCTAAATCTCTCCAAAAAACTACATTGTGCCATTCAGTGACATCGGAGATCCTTCCATCACGATCTTTAACAAGGCTATGTGTTGCTAAACGAATACTTGTTACAGGAACTCCTTGCGGTGTTGAACGCAACTCGGGAGTGTTTCCTACATTACCTAATAAGGTTGCTCTGTTTAAACTTCTGTTTGCCATAGATTATTCCTTTATTTCGTTTAAAAAATTCTTAGTTTCTTAAGTTTTTTACTTATGTTCCAAAATGCAAAATTATAAAAAAATATTAAATATTATATAATAAATAAAAAAATCTTGCGATTATTTTTAAAAACGTAAAGTTTTAACTTAAATTTTATAATTGTTGTAGCATTTTTTTTGCGATAGGCGAGTATTCGCTTTTAGGTGATGTTTTCAATATATTTTCATATATAGCCTTAGCTTTTTGAGTATCGCCATTTTCTAAATAACATCGGGCAAGTTTGATTTTTATCGAATCAGCATTTTGAGATTTCGGCTCTTTATTTAATTGAGATACGAGTATTTTTTCTGCCTCAGAGAAATTCTTTTGATTAATATAACTATCAACCTGATTCGAAGAATTCGCATTAGTTGTCGGTATTTGTGGATTATTTGTAGATTTGTCATTAACTAATTTTGCATTATTAATGTTTGATTTATATTGTGCCTTTTTTATATTTGTTGTTTTGCTATTTGATTTAGTGGATATGTTCTTATTACTATTTGGCTTTGCTTGGGCAAGTGTTTCGTCTGAAAGTAATTTGTTTTCGCTTTTTAACTGATTATTTTTTTGATCTTCACCGGTGATAATCGTTAATTGCGAATTGTGATTAGTTTTATCTTGCTTCAAATTCTGTATTTCTTCTTCTAACTGGTTTACTTGATATGTTAATGTTTCGATTTTTCTATCAATTTCGTCCTGACGGTCGCTAACTGATTTGATTTGTTCCCTCAACGTCGGGATGCGTGTATCTGAGGAAGTGGTCTCGAAGAGTTCATTTTCATCTAATTTTATATTAGAGGTATCAATTGCTTGATTTGATTTTTGAGTACTTTTTGAATTACTTATTTCATTATTAAGTTTGTAATTTTGTAACTTTTTATAATCATTATTTTTCCCATTTATACTTTGAGGCATTGTGCAAGAATTCAATGTTACCATAATAGAGATTATTAATATTGACCAACTGAATAATATTATGCGCCGTTTGAAAAAGACCATAGCTTCTAATTTCATCATTTCCCCCTATTTTTCAATACATTTTGAAATTTATAATATTTATTGTTTATTTTTCAAAAAATTTATACCAAACTTATGAATATACTGATTTTCAATTGGCAAGATATTAAAAATCCCTTTGGTGGAGGCGCAGAAGTGCATTTGCATGAAATATTTAAACGCATTGTCAAAATGGGGCATAATGTAACATTAATTTGTTGCAAATCATCGGGTCTTTCTGATGAAGAAATTATCGATGGAATTCGAGTATTGCGCTTTGGAAATAGGAACACTTTCAATTATTCAGTTCCAAAATTATACAAAAAATTTATAAAAACTGAAATTGTGGATATTGTTATTGATGACATAAATAAGATTCCATTTTATACTCCGAAATTTGTAAAACATCCACTTCTTGCCATCAGCCACCATTTTTTTGGAAAAAGCATAATAGTGGAAGCTGGTTTAATCAAAGGTTTGTATGTACTTGTTGCTGAGCACTTAGTCAATAATGTTTATAAATCTACTCCCTTTGCTGTTGTATCACAAAGCACATTGGATGAATTTCTACGTCGAGGATTTCCCCGAGAAAATTTCCGTATTATAACAAATGCTATTGACCACTCGGAATTCCCATTCCATCACGTTGAAAAAACAAGCAATGAATTTAGAATCGCTTATTTTGGGCGATTGAAAAAATATAAACGAGTAGAGCATTTATTATATGCTTTTCAGCTCTTTTCAAAGCAATATCCAAATTCAAGTTTAGAGATAATTGGAACAGGTGATAATGAACATAATTTAAAGAAACTTGCCAAAAAACTTGGTATTGAAGGAAAAACAAAATTTTATGGCTATATATCAGATGAAGAAAAAAAACAAGTATTGATGGAGGTAGATGTTGTTGTCAATACTTCACAAAAAGAAGGCTGGGGCATTACAAATATTGAGGCAAATGCGTGTGGGACACCTGTGATTTCGGCAAATGTCCCTGGTTTACGCGATTCTGTCAAGAATTATCAATCAGGCTTGCTTTATGAATTTGGAAATATAACGGACTTAAAAAATAAACTTGTCGAATTATTAACCAATCCACAATTAAAAGCTCAGCTGCAAAATGGGGCAATTGAGTGGGCGAAAACTTTCAATTGGGATATTTCCGCTCGTCAAATGCTCCAATTCTGCGAAGATATTATTTATAATTTTAAAAAATAAATTATTTCTTTATTAAATTACTGATTACTTTGTCGAGATTTGCACTTAAATCGGGCGAAGCACCAACCTCGCTAAATGCAATATTTCCGTTTTTATCAATAACATAGATTGTTGGAATAGCTGAGACCTTATATTGAGTAGCAACATCATTTCCATTAAGCAATAATATATAATTATAATTATTGTCCTTCATAAATTTGACAGGGTCACCATTTCTTTCCCAAGTATTAATTCCCATTATAACAACATTTTGATTCTTATATTTATCCCAGACCTTTTGAATTTCGGGCATCGCTCGCTTGCAAGGGCTACACCAAGTTGCCCAGAAATCCATTACAACGACTTTCCCTTTTAAATTATCTAATGAATATACTTTCCCATCTTTATCTTTAAGTGTCCAAAGTGGAGCTTTATGGCCATTTGGTATAGTTGGAGGATTTTCATCGGTAGTTTCCGAATTTTCTCCTGTATCCATATTCTCTTGGTTTTCCATATCCATTCCTGTGGGTTCAGCTAGCAAATCTAAATCAACAAAAGAAAAAGTAGGGTCTATTTGCTGGTTGAAAACTTCCTGTGGAATGACGGTATTTAGCTTCATATTTAAAAAACTCATATCAATCTCTTGAACTATTTCATCCTTATTATTTTTTATAATTGAATGATAACTTTTTAATAATGAAGTATTCTTTGAATAAAAGTAGTGTGTTTCCATCTTATAAGTAGAACTATGTCCCGAAGTGCTTTGCTTTACCTCATAGCATTTTTCACCATCAATTGTTTTCATTCCAACATATTGAAGAGATTTTGCTAATGTATGGATTTCTGATGTATCAAGCTTAGTTGTAATAATCATATTGAAATTGTTCGATAATTCTTTAGCAATTTCGCTTGCATAATCAATCGAATCGCTCACTGAAACGCTTTTGTCAGCGTAGTTTGTCAAAATTAGTTGCTTCCCATTGTAAGTAATAAGCGATACGTTTGGCTCTTCCATTCTAAAATAAATAGGAAAATGCTTTTCATTTTGATTTCTTTTTGTAAAAATTTTTGATTTGTAGGATTGTGTTTGATCCTTCATTTTGGAATTGATAACAATATCAAATTGTGCTGAATTGACTTTTAGCGCAGCTTTATTAGCATCGATAAAAATTTGAACGGGATCTTTTTTTGAGCTGCAACTTGTAAGCAGAAATATACTTAAAATAGCGAATGTTGTAATAATGTTTATTTTTTTCATATATAAAATAAAATTTTTATAAATTCAAATTTACGAATAATAATAAAAAAAATTTGAAAATAATAAAAGAAAAAGAATTTAAAATAATTCTAAGGAATTATTACGAAACTAAAATTTACTTAATAAATTGATTTATTTTATTTATATTTGAGATTATTAAATAAGCAAAAATTTGAATATTATTTTTATAGAAAATATAAAAGAAATTATAATTATAATTTTATTTGCATTAGTTCCCTCTTCAATCCTGAAATGTGGTGTGATGGATAGCGTTAAAATTGATTCTTCAAAAGATGTTGATTCTACCGGAATAGTTGATTCTACAAAGAGTATAAGCAAGAGTCTTCATAAAAAATTTGATACAGCTTATGTCGGGACAAATGTAGAGAATATAAAAGGATTTATAAGGCATTTCAGAATAGGTGTGGGTTACGGTTATCATTATCAAAATGATGGCAACTTTCCAAATACAAATGGAACATTATGGGATGTTAGCTTTGAAGCAATATTTGATAATAAAAGACTTTGGTCAGTGGAAATTGCATTATATCCATATATGTTTGATAAATATGAATCGGATATATCTTATGTAGGGCGTGGGCCTCACTATATTGGAACAATAGTATTCAAAAGATACTTCCCATACTTTGGAAAATATATCAAGCCTGCGATTTTCGTTGGAGGGACTCCAATGATTGTTCTTCTGGGTTTTAATGTCGGTATTGATGTAGATTTTGTAATTTCAAATATTTTTCAAGTTAAAATGAGTTATAGCAAAATATGGCAAAATGAATTCAATATTATTGAAAAATATCCAATAAACGAGTACTCACCATATATAGTAAATTTACGATTTTGCTTTACACCTGATTTTTAAGGAATAGAAAATATTATCATATATCTAAAATTATGATAATGTGTTATTAATGCAGCCTTGCTTACGCCTTCAACCTACGACTTAAGTTGTGGGAACAAAAAATATGGGGCGATTCATAAATCGCCCCTAGGGATAGAGACACGCTCACCTTGCCTTTACTTTCTTCAATACGTTGCCCTTTACTTGTATTGTAGAGACGCCGTTAATGGCGTCACTACAGAACAGGTTCAGAATAATAATAGTGTCATTCCGAGCATAGCGAGGAATCCATAAACCGGAAATGGATTCTTCACTTCGTTCAGAATGACAGAAATTTACATTGTTAATGTAGAGACGTCGTTAATGGCGTCTCTACAAGAGAATTTAATTATTTTACAATATTTATCATCTGATTGACCTGCTCCACATTGCCTAAAATCTGCAAATAATACGCTCCGCTTGGCAATTGCGATACGTTTATCTCCTTGTTATGCATTCCTTCTGTCTGATAACCATCAGAGATTGATAATACCCGTTCGCCAAGTATATTATAAATTGCTATATTTATATTCTGTGGATTGCTTACACTGTAGCTAAATCGAATTAAATTATTTGTTGGATTTGGCTCGATGGCAGAAAGAAAGATGTCATTGCCTTCCGTTATATCTACTTCGTTTATTCCAACTCCACTTTTGACTTCAATATATTCTGACTTGGTTCCCGTCATAAATACATCCTCATAACCTACTGTAAGGCTTACTGTATATTTGCCAGGTAGCGTGTATATATGTGTTGGATTCTGCTGTGGGCTCATCTTCCCATCTCCAAAATCCCAATTCCTATATGTTATATATCCATTTGATTTATCTGTAAATTTTACTTCTAATGGCGCTTTTCCTTCCGTCTTATCCGCCTCAAATTCTATTGCTATGTTATTTATTAAATTTATATCAATTTCAACTGTGCTTGTGCATCCATATGCACTAGTCTTCGTTAATCGAATCTTGCCACTTTTGTTATTACCCCAATCTATTTCTATGGAAATACTTGTATTGCTTCCCGATATTTTCCCACCTATTACTGACCATTCTAATTTATCCCCCTCTGATGCTTTTGCATCTTCATAAATCTCTGAACTGCCAAAATTAGGTGCTAAATTCCCTGTTATTTCTATCTCAGGTGCAGGAATTTCGCGCAAATTTATGCTTCCATTCATTGAATTTGTGCAATTGCCCTCTATTGTTATTGCTTCAATTGTATATATTCCCGCGATATTTTGCTTCCCAAAACTAATACTTTCACCTGTTCCCGCAATTGGTTCCCCAACAGCACCGCCATCCCGCAGCAATTGATATAGAACACCTTCCTCAGAATTGGTCAACGTTATCTCTGATCCCTCAGTTCCCTCGCAGAAATAATCCAGCCCCGCTATATCGTATGCTTCGGGTTTTGGTATCATTTGAGGTTTTATTTCACCATCCATTTGTGTTGAGCATCCAAGGCTTGTTGTCTGAGCGATTACTGTATATACACCGTTATCTTTATATTTACCAAAACTGATGCCGCTCCCTGTCCCATCTATAGGTACTCCAATATTTTCACCATTGTATTGCAATTGATAGATTACTCCTGGTTCTGAGCCACTTAGTGTGATTTCAGCACCTTCCTCATCCTCGCAATATTTTCCCGTAGAGATCAAGGTGTATTTTGTAGGAGCGGGTATTTTCCTGACTGTGATGCTTCCATTCATATCATTTGAACATCCTGCTTTGTCAGCAATAGCTAAAACAGTATATGTTCCTTCATCTGTAAAATAACCAAAACTAATATCATAACCTGTAGGTAAAATTGGAGCACCAATTCTTTTCCCATTTAAGTGTAAATAGTATTTTACGCCCTCTTGGCTACCATTTAATCCTATTGCAACACCCATTTCTCCTTCGCAATATGTCCCATCGCCTG